>OJIY01000033.1_pt1 | contig 206195 bp, 197 predicted proteins | sample 1596061 | NCBI WGS metagenome assembly OJIY01 (sample SAMEA4350111, study PRJEB24818) | metagenome | biome: human; feature: gut; material: faeces | place: Denmark | collected 2013-09 | reverse complement strand
TCACCCGTCCGCCACTCAGTCAATCAAGATTCCATCCGAAAACTTCCTCTTAATTGCTTCGTTCGACTTGCATGTGTTAGGCACGCCGCCAGCGTTCATCCTGAGCCAGGATCAAACTCTCATGTTTTAAGTTTTTCACTTATGTGAGGTCTTTCACGAACATTACGTGAAAACTTAGTTCACAATAGTTACGGTTCGTATTCCGGAACCGTTACGTTTGTGAACACCCTCGCGAAGAGTGTTCCTTGGTTTCAGACTACTTAGCTTGGCTAGTTATCTTTAACCTTCATTACTTGGTTTTGTTCTGAATTTTCTCAAATCCAAAGGCCTAAACCAGACCTTTTGTTTTTAGAATTTTCAGGGTTTGTGTATTATTCAGTCTTCAATTTTAAAGGTACGATGGAAGCAATGCTTCCGACCGCAGAAGGAGGGATTTGAACCCTCGCGCCGCTACTAACGACCTACTCCCTTTCCAGGGGAGCCCCTTCAACCTCTTGGGTACTTCTGCTTGGTTGAATCTTGTTTCATATTCAATTTATATTCGCAGGCAAATCATACAAACTCGTCTGCAGCGGAGAGGGTGGGATTCGAACCCACGCGCCCTTGCGGACAAACGGTTTTCAAGACCGCCTCGTTATGACCACTTCGATACCTCTCCGAACGCGCTTTTCTATTTTACAGAAGTTTCGACGTTTTGTCAAGTACTTTTTTTAATTTTTTCAAAACTCTTTTTTCGAGTTTTGTGCTTGCTGTCGTTTTCAGCGGCAACTCGATTAGTCTATCATGTTATTCGACAGATGTCAACACTTTTTTCAACATTTTTCTGATGGTTTTTTTCCGTTCTTGGGCTGATGGTATTTCTCACGGTTTTCTCACTGGTTTTGCTGTCTTTTACCGCTGGCTGGAATTCCCTGATTCAGGTAATTCCAACCAGCTCTTCCACCTATTCGCACATGCATTTCCCGGCAGCCTTCTTATATATCCTTATCCACAGCCCAGCGGTCCAGCTGCTTCAGGAACTTTTTATCCTCTGAAACCACCTTGACCGGCTTCTTATAGTCTATGGCCATCAGCCCCAACACGGACTTTCCGTCTGCAATCTGATTGTCCATTGTATGTACTCCAATATCCAGGGGAGACGCACACGCCAGATGCATAAAATCTCTTAAATCGTTGGATGTATACAGCATAATTTCACGTACCATATTGATACCTCCTTTTTCCGGACATAGTATAACACTTTCGGATAAAATATACAATATCCAATCATGGTTTTATATAGCCCCACCGTGACAAGGCCGCCCTTAACTCTTCTTTTTCCTCTGCTGCCTTTTCAAAGGGCCTTCCGCTCATCACAATGTCGATGGCCTGGCGCATTGCCCGGGCTCCTGCCGCAGCACCGCCCGGATGCCCCTGGACAGCTCCTCCTGCCGCAAGAACAACGTCTTTTCCCACTTCACTGATATATTTCTCCACCATCCCTGGATGGACGCCTCCTCCAATGGATGGCATAGAGGGTTTAATGTCATAGAAAGGGAGGGTGAGCTGGGCCACTGTCTGCATATATTTCTGGTGAAGAAGAGGATAGCCCCCATAGGGCGTATTAATCATTACTATATCAGCTCCCCCCAGACGCGCAAGCTTTCCCACGGCCAGAGGCGAGGCCATTCCATTCATGGCGCCTTCAAAATACATTCCGGTGCCTGCCGAATGTCCCAGGACCGGGAGAGCCGTATGCTCTGCCACATGCTTAAGCACACTGTATCCCACAACTGCAAAATTAATCATCAGTCCGTCTGCCCCGGCTTCCTCCGCCCGTTTTACATTTTCAATGATTTCATCCGCCCCGCTGGTTATGTTAACAAAATACTTCACCCTCTCCCCTGTTTTTTCATAGGCAGCCTCAGCAGCCTCCTTATACGCCCTTACCCGTTCTCCGGGCTTGCTGTAAACAGGATTTCCTAGCAATTCATCGTCCTTAATAAAGTCCACACCTCCAAGTGCTGTCTCATAAAATATGTTTGCACCCTCTTTGGGGGTCAGCCCTGTGCACGGCTTAATCATATTCAGCAGAATCGGACGGTCATTTATTCCGGCAAACCTGCGGATTCCTTCAATTCCATACCGCGGTCCCCTGAATTTTCCGGCAAATTCCTCTGAAAACTCAATATCCAAAAGCTTTACCTGGGCTGAGGTGGAAGCATCATTCCCCAGAAGAGAGGTAATCATCAGCGGCAAATCCGCGCCGAAATTCACGGCAGGATAGGCAATCTGAATCAGATATTCCCTCAGGTCATCCCCAATCTGGGTGGCCAAATCCAGGGAAGGCACATCAAATACATTTACCACCTTTCCCATATACGTTTCCCGAATCTCCTCCGTAATTCCCGGAATCGGAATCCACGTCCCAATGGTCTGCCCCACTGCAAGGGCTGCTGCCTTTTTCAGAATGTCGGCTTCCTTCGGGAGCCTGATATGATAAGACGCTATGATATAATTTTGTTTGTGTATTGTCTCCGGTAATGTATAAAGTACAGAATCCATCTTTTCTCCTTTTATTCACAGCGCTCCTATGCCTGGCAAAACAAAAGAGCCCGGCATCCGGTTTCGATGCCCAAGCTCTGTTATCACTTTCTGTTTCTGCTATACACGTATATCAGGAATTACGCATTCTCATGAAAATACACGTCCAAAGAGTAGGGAATGTTCTCCGTTCTCTTCTTCAGGTTCTGAGTCAATAAATGACTGATTCGTTCGCTGTCCCTCTGTTCCAGGGCATCCAGATAGCTCTGATGCTCCTCAATCATCCTTTCCCTGGATTCACGGCCCTCCAACAGCTTCTGGCCGTAAATCAGCTTGAAGAATGACAAATTATCCCACAGCGATTCTATCATCGCACAGACCCTGTCCAGCCGGCTGATTTTATAGATGGAGAAATGGTACAGCCTGTTCTGCTGATACACATCAATTGCATCAAGCTCATCCTGCCTGACAATGCGGATATATTCAGCGTGAATCTCCTTCAGGTTCCGGATGTCTTCATCTGTAATCTTTCCGCAGGCATATTTTGCGGCCACTGGCTCCAATGCCGTCCTCGCTATATATATCTGCCGCACATCCTCCTTGGTCAGTGTCACAAGCCTGGTCCCTGCATAGGGGACCGATTCAGCAAGCCCTTTCTTTTCAAGATTGGCCAGCGCTTCCCGAATCGGCATACGGCTGACTCCCAGCTGGGAAGCCAGCTCCTCGGTATTCAGCTTGTCACCCATTGACAGCTTGCCGCTCATAATCCATTCCATCAGCTTGTCCAAAGCCAGGTCCGGAAGCTTGTTATGCTGAAGCATTCCCCTGTCCAGGTCATTCATTGTAATACGCATATTAGATTTCATATAGCTCTCACCTAAGTAATATTTACAAGCCAAGCTTCGAAACGGTCACTTTTAAAATCGCCACTTGCGCGGTTTCTTCAATTAATTCTGCTGTATGCTCTGCATTAATTGCATCTTTTCCGACTGCCACTAAACCATGATTCACAAGTAAAAATCCGGGCAAATCCGGGTTCTCTCTATATATTTTTTCCACCATTGGGAAATACTCTTTTTTTACCATCGCCGCAGGAACATCCAACGTTGGTAAATCCGCGCTCATCTTAAGCTGGGCGTGCCATGTGGTCCTCTTTAAGGCCTTTCCTGTGGACGCCCATGCAATTGAATACGGTGAGTGTGTATGTACAACAGCATTCACCTTTGGACAAATTCTATATAGCAAGCCGTGAAGTAAAGCCTCTCTTGTAGGTTTTCCTTCCCCTTCTACTAGATTTCCATCGAAATCCGTGATTACAAAACCTTCTGGCGTACTGTCAATAAAAGAACTGCCGCTTGCCTTTACAATCATCCAGTCTTTCCCTGGCACCCTGGCGCTCACATTGCCGCCGCTTCCGGTCTGTATACCTCTAGTATATGCTCTTTTGCAGGCTATGACAAGTTCCTCTGCAATTTTTTTAACATCTTCTGACATTTTAAAGAACGCCCTCCTTGTCCTGATATTTTATTTCATCCCCTGTCACACCGCGCTCTTTCAGTTCGTCCACCATATGATGGGCGGCCTCAATGCCCCATGCTTCCGTGTCCAGATTTCCCGGTATCGTAATGATTTCCACATTGGGATTCCTGATTTTCCTTAACCGGCGGATGATGATATCATCCACCTCTTTATAATAGAGCTCCTCGCCCTTGCGGGTATTATGGCGCATTCCGTCCGTGGGAATCAGGAGCTTTACCGGGTAATCAATTTTCTCAATCCGCGCGGCAAACCTGTCTGTTGTAATCTCAGCCTCGTCCGGAAGCAGCTTGATATGAGCTGTATTGGCATTGTGCATCATATAGACACGCTGGTCCATGCGGGGCGGAAACTCTCCTGTCTGGAAATCAATAAAATCCAGACCGCCCACGCTGACTACCAGAGGCACCTTCTTCTCCACTCCGCGGACCAGCCGGTATCTGGAATCTTCCCCATAGGAAAATCCGCCTTTAAAATACTCCTGTGTAATCTCATGTGTCGTCAAATCCAAAATACCGTCAATCAGGCCGTCTGCCGCCATCTGCTCCATAATGGCTCCGCCTGCACCGGTGGAGTGAAACCCAATGGCCTCAATGCCCAGCCGTTCCAGCTCGTCAATTGCAGCACATGCCCCTGTATTTGTAATCCCCATCAACGTCACACCCACAACCGGCTTAGGGCCCTTTTTCAAAGCCTGTCCCCCATGCTTCACCATACCTGCACAGCACGCGCATGCATTTGCCATGATTTGTCTTGTCACTATATTAAGTCCGGTAAAATCACATATGGACGGAATTGTCACAATATCCTTTGCCCCGACCACACTTTCAAAGGTCTTGCGGCCGGATGCCACCGTGGTGGCCATGACCTTGGGGAAACCTATGGGAAGACGTTTCATGGCATTGGTGGCCATAACCGTATTCTGAAGGCCTCCCGCAGAGAGAATTCCGTCAATCGCGCCCTCTGCATACAGCTTCTCCACATAGGATGCCACTGCATCCATCATAAATGCAATCTTCTCGCCCTTTGTCCTGGGTTCCAGCTCATCCCACTCTGTTCCTGCCGCCCTGACCACCTCTTCCCTGGAAACATCATATCCATAAGAAGGATTGGGGCCTGTGGCCACATTGATTACCATTGCCTTGACGCCCTGGCTCTCAATCTGCTCACGCATATATGCAATTTCCCTGTACTTGGTGTCGCAGCTTCCTATGATTGCGATTGTATTCATTTCACTTCTCCTCCCATACGATATTGTGAAGACCCTCCGCCCGGCAGTCTCCACAATATCCCCTATGGACCCCGTTCCTTCACAGGGACATACTCACATTAATTCTGGGTGAAGTACTTGGTCTTTGCCCTTTGGGACGCTTTCTCCGCGTCCTTGTCAATAATCGCGCTCTTGTACTCATCAAATACAAAATCCGTGTCCTTAAGCCCGATTACCGGAAGCCTGTTCTCATGAGAGTCCTCATATCTCTCCACAGCGGCCGACAGTATAACATCGTGGGCAAGCAGAAGGTGCTTATGAGGGTCTACCCCCGCCTCCCTGCAGCGGCGGACCGTGTCGCGGATTGTCTGCCACGCAGCCACTATGTCAACATAACGTCCCGGAGGGCAGATATCATAGTGCAGCTCATCCTGCATGGCCTGTGGCGCATCAATGTTGCCCATTACGAATACCGAATCGCCCACGCAGTAGTAAGGTCCGTCTTCTGTCTCAACCACCACCGTCATGTGGCCCGGGCAGTGTCCGAAGGATTCAAATACGCTTACGCCCGGAGCAATCTGCGCCTCGCCCTTAACCGTCTCAAAACGCTCTTTTACTCCCGGCTGGTCATAGGGAGCAATAAATTCATCACCGCAGGTCACATCCCCGTCCTTGGCAATGACCGGTCTGCAGTATGATTTATAATGCAGCGGAATGGGGTTATGGGCATAGCTCCACTCCGCCTCATGGCAGATAAAACGAGCCTTTGTAAACTTCTCAAGATAAAATACATGGTCCCAGTGCAGATGCGTGAACAATACAATGTCAACATCAGAAGGCTTGCGGCCAACCTGGGCCAGGCGGGATTCGATGTCGTCAATCCCCTGTCTCTGCATGGATGGACCGTGATGGTACTTGTCGGCGTGTTCCGTCCAGGACATCCCCGTATCAACCAGAATCAGCTGGTCCCCGCCTTCAATTAAGAACGTGAAATCCGGAAGCTGGTCCGAGTCATTGGTGATTCCCAGCTTCTCCACAAATTTTTTACACGAAAAATGGTACCAGTACTCCAATGGTTTGGTCGGAATATAACCAGAATTAAGTGGTCGGATTGTTAATGGCATATTAATGTTCCTCTCTTTCTCTTTCATGAATTATCTATCTTAAAACTGCCGTGGTATATTCCGGGGGCAGTTTTAATACCCGTATATCCGGCAATCATGCCGCCTTGCTTTCCTGTCTTTTCTTGCTGTAGGTATCAAACAGCACCATGGCAATGATAACAATGCCGATTACCAGCCCCTGCGCATAGGAGGATATCCCCTTCAGGTTCATTACATTGACGATAATCGTAAGTATCAAGGCTCCGACTACAGTCCCAAGGACGCCGCCTTCCCCTCCCAGCATGGAGGTTCCGCCTACGACCACCGCCGCTACGGTCTGCAGCCCGTAGCTGTCTCCCATGGCTGCGTCCGCTGCATTTAACCTGGCTGTCATCAGCATGCCTGCAAGGCCTGCGCACATGCTGCACATCATAAATGCGGACAGCATGATTTTCTTAACCGGCACAGCTGCATATTTGGCTGCGGTGGGATTTGAGCCATAGGCGTACACCTGACGGCCATACGTGGTTTTCTGAAGAAGGACATATATCAGGACCACCACCACTGCCGCTATGATGATTAGATTCGGGACAGGACCTGTGTATCCCACGCCTATCTGCGTGAACCCCTTTGGAAGGTCATAGATAACCGCCCCCTGCATGACCAGGACCGCAAGCCCGCTCATGACCCAGTTGGTTCCATAGGTTGCAATAAAGCTGGGGAGTATGCCGGCCAGCAGTCCGTTGATGACACCCACCACCAGTCCAATCAGGATTCCCAGTATAAAGGCTGCCGGAATCGGAACGCCGCTTTTGATGCACTGGGCACAGATACATCCGATAAAACCAGCGGTTGCCCCCACTGATAAATCCATACCGCCGGTCAGAAGCACTGCCGTTAATCCTGCGCTGAGCACCAGCAGCACACTGGCCTGCCTGAATACCGTGATAATGTTGTCAACCGTCCTGAAATTCGGCGCAGCGACAGCGGAAAAGATAACCAGTATAATCAGGCCTATCAGGCTGTAAAATACCTTTGAATTTCTTACCTCTTCAAATATTCTCTTTGCTTTCATGTCCCTATCCCCCTATTCCTTTGAACGAGTACGGACAACCGCATCGATGATAATGGCCATCAGAACGATAGAACCAATGATTGCATTCTGCTTAATTGACTGCACGCCCACTATGTTCAGGCCGTTTTTAATGACCTGGATAAGAAGCACGCCAAAAATCGTACCTGTAACGCCGCCCTTTCCCTCACGCAGGGAGGTGCCTCCCAGAAGGGTGACTGCCACTGCCTGGAATTCCCAGCCCGTGGCCGCCGTGGGCATGCCCGCCTCAATACGGCTGAGTGTGATGATTCCCGCAATTCCTGCAATGAATCCGGCAAATGCATATGTCTTAATCAGGCAGATGATGGGATTGATGCCTGCCAGCTGCAGGGCTTCCCTGTTTCCGCCCAGTCCGTGGATATTGGTTCCGAACCTGGTCTTGTTCAGCACGACCCATACCATGATGAATACCAGCACAGCCACCCAGACCATAAGCGGGATTCCCAGAATTGTTGTCTCCGTAATAATACGGTATGTAAAACTGGGAAAGTAGATGGACGAGCCTGCTGCCAGCAGTAATGAAAGGCTGTTCAGTATGTTCTGCATTCCATAAGTCGCAATAAACGGCGGGATACTTCCCTTGGCAACAATCACTCCATTCACCACTCCGATGAGGGTCGTGGATAAAATGGCGAGAACCATTGCTGCGGGAAGCGGGATTCCCCTCAGAGCCATCCACACGGTAAATACGGTTACAAAGCTGACCTGGGCTCCCAGGGACAGGTCGGTTCCCTGCGTCAGCACAATGCAGGTCTGGCCGAATGCAACAATCATTAACGGCGTTGCCTGAATCAGCACATTCTTGAAGTTCATCAGCGTAAGATAATTAGGGCTCATGACGCTGAAAATCACAATCAGGACAACCAGCATATAGGCCACCGGAGGCAGGCTTTTAATTCTCTGTGCAATCTTATTCTTCTGCATGCTCAGCACCTCCTGCCCCCAGCATCATCCTGGCTCCGATTACCTCGGAATTAAATCCCTCTGTTCCTCTTACAACCTCGTCCACGATTTCACCCTCATGCATGATATAAATGCGGTCGCTCATACCGATTACTTCAGGAAGCTCGGAAGAAATCATGATAATGGCCTTGCCCTCAGCTGCAAGCCTGTCCATCAGATTATAGATTTCCAGTTTTGCAGCCACATCAATGCCGCGGGTTGGTTCATCGAAAATCAGAATTTCCGGGTCGAAGCTCAGCCATTTTGCCAGCACCACCTTCTGCTGGTTGCCGCCGGACAGATATTTACATGCTTTATTTACGCTGGTAGTAGCGATACGAAGCTGCTTCTTATACCCCAGAGCAACCTCGGTAATTTTCTTTCTTGATATAAAAAAGTTGGGGAATATCTTCTTCAGGCTCACCGCCACCATATTAAGGGCAATGGATTCATCCAGGGCAAGGCCCTGCTTCTTCCGGTCCTCGCTTACCAGTCCGATTCCAATCCGGACAGCCTGTACCGGTGATTTTGGGAACACCTGCTCCCCCCGTATGTAAACTTTTCCGGATTTAATCTTCTCGATTCCATAGAGCAGCTGGGCTGTCTCAGTGCGCCCTGCCCCCACCAATCCGGCAAGCCCCACAATCTCGCCCTTTTTAACCGTAAAGCTTACATTCCTGACTCGCCCATGATAATCGCACAGATTCTCCGCCTTAAGGGTAATCCCCTCATGCCTGTTCTCCGTACGCGCATAGACCTGTTCCACACTCCGCCCCACCATCATGTTGACCAGCTCCTCGTTGGTACAGTCGTTGATTCCCACGGTGTTAATCTTGACCCCATCCCTGAGAATCGTGATTCTGTCCCCTATAAGGGGAAATTCCTGCATCCGGTGGGACACATAGATAATACCGATTCCCTCTGCCTTCAGCCTGTGAATCTGGGCAAACAGGGAATCCACCTCCCGCTCGGACAAGGTGGCGGTGGGCTCGTCAAACACCATGATTCTGGGGTTAAAGGAAAGCGCCTTGGCTATCTCCACCATCTGCTGTTCTGCAATGCTTAAGTTCTTTACATAATCTTTGGGATTGATGTATTCACAGTTTAATGCCTTTAAAAGCTTTGCAGCCTCCTCTTCCATCTTTTTATGGTCAATCAATCCCAGCCTGGTCTTATATTCCCTGTTCAGAAAGATATTCTGGGCAACGCTGATATACGGAACCAGTGTAAACTCCTGATATACGGCCACGATTCCCTTGGCAAGAGCCTCCTTTGTTCCGTTAAACTTAACGGCCCGGCCATCCAGCCTGACCTCCCCCTCTTCGGGCTTATACGCACCCAGCAGGCACTTTGCAAGTGTGCTCTTTCCCGCGCCGTTCTCACCTACCAGGATGTGTACCTCCCCCTCCTGCAAATCAAAATCCACATCATCCAGGGCCTTCATTCCCGGAAAAAGTTTGGTGATATGCTGCGCTGTTAATATTGTTTTCCCCATCTTTTCACCCCAATACTTCTCACGAAATTTAGTTTCTCTGTATTCGTCCCCGCAGTTTCCTGCAGGGACAAATAGGTGAAATAGTTCAGCTCCAGTCCTGCCGGATTCTATTGGATAACCTTCCACCAGGCAATGTTGTCAATGTAATTCTGAACCGTATCTGCGATTACAAGCGGGTCATTCGCCGCTGTCGGGAACGGAATGAACTTGCCCTCCGGTTCCGTCTTGTCATTCAGGTACTTAACCGCATAAGCGCATGCAACAAATCCTGAACCATAGGGGTCCGTGTTATAGGTAGCGAACATGGTTCCTTCCTTTACTGCATTGGTAGCATCTACGCTTCCGTCGAATCCGCAGACAAGGACATCATTCATATTGGCCGCCGTCAGGGCCTGGACTGCTCCCAGGGCGCTCTCATCGTTGCAGGCAATAACTGCGTCAACGTCTGTATACTGCTGAATCAGGTTTTCCGTTACGGACATGCCTTCTGTCCTCTTAAAGTTGGCTGTCTGGGAAGCAACAATTTCAATACCCTGGTACTCGGAAAGTCCTGTATTGATACCATTTAATCTCTCGATTGCGTTTGATGCCCCGGCAGGTCCCTCAAGTATGATGAATTTCCCCTTACCCCCAAGCTTGTCCGCCACAGCCTTGGCCATGGTATATCCGGATTCGTAATAGTCAACGCCTGTCCTGAGGAAGGTGTCTTCTGCTGCCGGCGTGCCGATGGTCAGCACCAGGATACCTGCATCCTGCGCTTTTCTCACGCCTGTCATGATGCCGTTGGAATCCGCACAGTGGACAATGATTGCATCCACCCCCTGTGTAATCATGTTCTCCATCAGCTGCACCTGCTCCTCAACCGAGTCTGCGGTGGTGGGAGCCTGTGTGATTGCATTGAATCCCATGGCCTCCCCGGCAGCTTCCACACCGGCCGACTGGGCCACCATATATGGATTGGTTGTGTTTTTGGCAATGTAGCCAATGGTGTAATCCCCGCCCGCCTTGACACTGGTGGCAATCTGGGCTCCGATTCCGGTGACCGGCAGCTGGTCCACATTAAGCACGGTAGCTGCGGACAAGCCTGAAGAACTGCTCTTCGTGTCCTCAGCTGCCTTTGTCTCCTCTTTCGCACTGCTGGCCGGCGCCTCTGTGGGTGTGCTGCAGCCTGCAAAAACCATGGCAGACATTGCAACCGTCAACAAAACTGATACTACTCTCTTCCTCATTTTTTTCCTCCTTGTTATCTTTATATTATTTTTGGATATTGGATTTTGGATACAATCTTCTTGTGATTAATATAGCACTTCCAAATTTGCTTGTCAATGTTAAATAGTATATTCTTGTTTATTGCCGCATTTTTGTATATTATGCACATATCGTCTTTTATTTTTCTGTCAATAATTACAATTGGATTGTATATAGACTGCATGAAAATGCATTTAAATCAGCTGGAATTAAGTAAGAACCAAAAGAAAAAGGGATGCAGGACCATATTTCATCCTGCATCCCCTGAACCGTGTATCTGCCGTTACACCATGGAGCTCCTCAGCACCTCAGCCATATAAAGGTCCTCCGGAGTTGTAATCTTTATATTTGCATAACTGCCCCTTACCATATGCGCCTTCACCCCCATCTGGGCCTCCACCACCATGGCGTCATCCGTTATGCCGGTACAGTCCGATTTCATCTGGCGGGCAAACGCCTCTGCAATAAGGGGAACGGAAAATACCTGGGGCGTCTGGGCCTGCCATACCAGACTGCGGTCCGGGCTGGACTCAATCATCCCCTCCCGGTTCACCAGCTTGATGGTGTCCTTCACAGGCATGCCTGCCACACATGCGCCATACCTGCACACGGCCTGGTACGCCCGTTCTATGATATCGCCGGTAACAAAGGGGCGGGCCCCGTCATGGATGAACACATATCCATTCTGCCTGGCCCTGATTGCGGCTTCATCCTCTCCCTCTTCCTGGTCCATAATGGTGCAGAGGGCTTTCCAGACGCTTTCATACCGTTCACTGCCTCCCGCGCCAATGGTGCTCACCTTCTTCAGGCCATATGCCTCCACGATTTCTGTTCTAGCATATTCCATATGGCCTGCATCTGTCATGAGTATGATTTCATCTATCACAGGAGAGGCTTCAAACGCCTCCAGCGCATAGGCCACCAGAGGCCTGCCGCCCATTTCCATGTACTGCTTGGCTGTTTTTCCGCCCATACGGCTGCCCTTTCCTGCTGCCAGTACCACGGCCGTACAATATTTTTCTTCCATTCCGTACCTCCCGCCGGACATTCTTATCGCTCTCCCAATTTCAGATTGGGAACAGCATTCAAATCCCAGCCCGATATATTCCCCTTCCGGTATTCATAGTAGGCTGCCGTCCCAATCATGGCTGCATTGTCCGTGCAGAAAACAGGAGAGGGATAATAAAACTGAATCCCGTCCTTTTCACAGGCCTCTGCCATGGCCTTCCTCAGCGCGGAGTTAGAGGCAACCCCGCCTGCTATGGCCAGCTTCTTATATCCGAATTCCCGGGCAGCCAGTATGGCGCGGCTTACCAGGGACTCCACCACGGAATTCTGGAAGGATGCCACCAGGTCAGGGACATTGATTTCCTCCCCTGTCATGCGGGCATGGTTGATGTGGTTCAGCACAGCTGACTTAAGACCGCTGAAGCTGAAATCATAGGGAGCCCCCTCCACCCTGCCCCTGGGGAACTGGATGGCGTGGGGATTCCCCTCTTTTGCCGTCCTGTCAATCTTAGGCCCGCCGGGGTATCCCAGACCCACAGACCTGGCCACCTTGTCAAAGGCTTCTCCGGCTGCGTCGTCCCTGGTCCTTCCGATGATTTCAAATTCCCCGTAATCCTTTACAATCACCAGGTGGGTATGGCCTCCCGAAACAATCAGGCACACAAAGGGCGGTTCCAAATCCTGGTTCTCAATGAAATTCGCGGACACGTGCCCTTCAATATGATGCACCCCGATAAGAGGTTTCCCCGCCGCATAGGCAATGGCCTTTGCCTCTGCCACTCCCACCAAAAGAGCGCCTACCAGACCAGGTCCGTAGGTCACGCCGATTGCCGTGATATCCTCCAGGGCAACCCGGGCTTCCGCCAAGGCCCTCTCAATCACATAATTAACCGCCTTTATATGTTCCCGGGATGCAATTTCCGGAACAACGCCCCCATAGACCGTATGGGTGGCAATCTGGGATGAAATCACATTGGACAGCACGGTCCTTCCGTTTTTCACCACTGCCGCGGCTGTCTCATCGCATGAACTCTCGATTGCCAGTATCAAAACATCCTCTGATGCCTGTCCTATCATAGTATCCTCTCCACTTCCGTCTGTCCTCCGGTACGCGGTACCGCCACTGTCAGTCCTCATCAAATTCCAGCTCCGCCGTCCATCCGTCCCTGGCAGCCTTTGCCCTTGGGAAAATGGACCTGACCTCCTCCATATATTCCTCCGGCTTTGTAAGGGAGGGGCTGTAATGGGTGAGCCACATCTGCTTCGGATTGGCCTGCTTTGCAAGGGCTGCTGCCTCGTAAAAGGTCATATGCTTATATTCCCTGGCCTTGGCCGCCTTTTCCTTTTCCCCGTACATGCCTTCACAGATAAAAAGGTCAGCACCGGCTGCATACTCTGCAATCACAGGCACAGGCCTGGTATCTGTGCAGTATGTCACCTTAAGCCCTCTGCGGTCCGGTCCCAGCACCATATCCGGTGTCAGAAGCCGTCCCTCATGTTCTATCTCCTCGCCCTTTTGCAGCCTGCTCCAGAACTTCTGGGGTATCTCCTGGGCCCTGGCCCGCTCCACGTCAAAGCGTCCTGTACGGGGAATGGTGATGGAATAGCCGTAGCACAGCACATTGTGGTTTACCCTGTAAGCGTCAATGACATAGGGGCCCATCTGCATTTGCTCACGGTTCTCCCCAAGCTCCACAAACCGCAGTTCAAAGGGCAGTTCCGGCGCTATGGTGCGCAGCGCCCCCACCACCCGTTCCAGTCCCCTGGGACCAATCAGGGTCAGCGGCTCCACCCGCTCCGCATTGCCCATCGTGAGCAGAAGCCCGGGAAGACCGCTTATGTGGTCCGCATGGTAATGGGTAAAGCAGATGACATCTATGGGTTTGGGGCTCCATCCCTTTTCCTTCAGGGCCACCTGGGTCCCCTCACCGCAGTCAATAAGCAGATTGCTGCCTCCGCACCTTGCCATCATGGATGTGAGCCAGCGGTACGGAAGAGGCATCATGCCTCCGGTTCCTAACAAACATATATCCAACATACTGTAATCCTCATTCTCTCAATACTTAACTCACAAAATCATATCACACTTTCCTCTCATTAATCAAGTATCGCCGTAAAATAACGTGGCAAACCTGAACGGTTCAGGCAGCGCGCAAAAAAAAGGGAGCTGCCGCAGCAGCTCCTCTATTATCTTATGTAAATCCTGTCCCGCGAAAGATTGGACGCCACCAGCTTCATGACCGGCATGAAGTTTTCCCCAAAACTTTCCTTTGGAAGTACAAGGGCCGAAGACTCCTCTATATAAAAAGCAATGTCCTTGGGCGTGGAGACAGCCTTCTGCACCCTGTCCCAGCCATATGTCCTGACCTGTTCCCCCAGCCTCTCCTCGATGCCGTTTTCATCAAACCCATACTGTATCTCGGAATCATACCTGGGCTGCCCCATCATCCTTGCCGCCTGAAGCCTCAGGTTAATAGGCGTAAACAGAAGAATCATCATGCCGCCGGCCACATAAACAAATGCCTGATTCAGCTGTATGGTCTGGTTTCTCAGCAGGAAACCGCCTGTGATGATGACTGCAAGGCCCAGGAGATTGACCAGGAAACCCGACAGCCTTGAATACGTATGGAACAGCAGCAAATCATAGATAAACTCAGCCTTCATCCTGACCTTGACATATACCTTCATTCAAATCATCCTCTCCCAAATCATGCTTTTCCCGCGGCCCAGCCCTGGGCTGAGTAGATTCCCTTCTTATTCTTCCTCATCCACCCGTCAAAGAAGGCGGTAATGAACGGGCATAGGAACAGTGTAATGATGGAGGCAGTGGCGCACTGGGCCGTGGCCATGTCCACATAAGGTTCCATGGACGGGTCGGCCTGGGCAACTGCCGCAGGCGTCATGGCTGAGTTCAGAGCCGTTGTGCCCACTGCCGCGCCCATGGCATTGCGCTCTTTTTTGGGCAGCAGCAGGTTGAATACGAAAAAGAATATTACGGCTGTTGCCGTGGATATCAGTCCCAGCACAATACCGGATGCTCCGGCCGTGACCAGCGTGGACACATCTGTCTTGGAGCCAATGGAAATGGTCATGAAGAATGTGACAATGGGCTGGGCGGTTGCGCAGGCGCTGCGGAAGCCCTTATCCAGATTTCCCCAGATGAATCCGATGAGCAGGGGAATCAAAGTGGCAACCAGGGCCTTAAAGGGAATGGAAGCCAGTCCGGTTGCCCCCAATGCCACCAGGGTAAAGAAGGGGCCGTCATTTAATGAAAGGATGGAGATGGCGCCTGTATCCGTTGCATTTCCAAACTGGGATGACAGGGATATGTACAGAGAGCCGTTGGAATTGGTGATGGCCGCAATGAGCACAAAGGGTGTCAGCCCCAGAATACCTGCCGGCCCGCACAGATTTCCCACCAGAAGCCCTATGGCAACTCCCAGCAAAAGCTTGATGCCGGTCAGCGTGACGCCCTTATACAGAGGCATACCCACCTGGCGGACATTGATGGCGGACCCGCACACAATCAGGAACAATCCCATCATGGCTGAATTCCCGTCATAAAACAGGGCTGTTACGTATCCCCCAATCTGAAATGCCTGAGGGAAAAAAGTGGCTATGACAACTGCCAGCACCAGCGGTATGATAACCAGTCCCCCGGGCAGCCTTTTCATTTTATTCAGTATATCAAAATCTTTTCTGTTATCTTCCATAAAAAACCTCCACCTGATTTGTTTCGTTTGATATCACGGTCTGCCGGTCACGGCAGCCCCCTACATTTCCCTGGCTGCCTCTCTGAACAAGCGGTCTATAATGTCAACAGCAATGGTGTCGTATCCTGTCAGTCCTCCCTTTCCGATGATGGGAAGCCCCTGATAGGTCCCCACCATGCGGCCCACGTCCGTCTGCGCAATGACGTAGTCCAGCACCTCGATGCACTCTACCCCCAGCTGGAAGCAGACATTCACCATGGTGTCCCCTCCGGTGGTATATAATCCGGCTATCCGTTCCCGGCCAGCGCGTTCCAGCACGTACTGTACAATGGTCCCCAGCCCTGCGTTAATCCGGTTGGCGCTCATGCCATCTGCATACCCTCTTTTTGCGTCTTCCTCAGCCAGGTTTAAAATCGGGCCGTGAAGGGCTGTCTCAATCACTATGGCCCTGGGCGCAGAGGGCCCTTCCATAAGCTCCGTAATGCGCCTGACGGCTGATTCCACTTCCTCCGCTGCCTGCCGGCTCCCGTCAATCAGGGGGATGGGGTCCACGCTGACCTGCACATGCCGCCGGTCCTCCAAAAGAATTCCCAGCTGCCTCTTGGTCACGGGAGTAGCGCTTCCGGCTGCAACCAGCACGGTCCTGCCTGTGCCGTCCAGTGTGTTTTCCGGGACATTGGGCTCCTCTTCCTGCGTCAGCCCTCTGCACTGTGCCAGCTTTGCCGTAAATGCCCCCGGGTCCACTGCCAGCACATTCCAGTCCAGGGAAATGCAGGCATGGGCTATCTCCTGGATATCCTCCAGGGTTATGGCATCCGTCACAATGATGCGGTTTCCCCGTTCCCTCTGCCACTGGAGAGCGCGCGCAATCTCTTCCCTGCCCTGGAGGACTGTCTTAAGTGTCACCAGCCCAATCTCCTCCCCTGTCTGCCTCCCCAGAAGCTGGGGCACATAGCTCTCATGCACCGGTGTGCGTACATCCTGGGCCACCGGCGTCTTTGTCAGGGCAATGCCGTCAATCACAGAGAAGCCCCCCACCACAATCCGCCTGGACTGCGGCATGGAAGGAACCACCACCGCCACCGCGTCACCGCCAATCACATCCATCATGGCCTTGATTTCAGTTCCGATACCGCCTCTTAATGTAGTGTCAATCCGCTTGCTGAAATATCTGACTCCCATCCTTTTCAGGGCCTGGGTGGCAGAGCGCACCTTCTCATATGCCTCATCCGCAGGCAATGCCCTGCTGTTGCTGCTGACCAGTATGGCGTCCAGGGACGCAGCCTCCCCTTCCCGCTCCGCAGCCTCCTCGTTGAAAAAAACAGCTGTCCTTGCCTTGGACCTGGCAAGCAGTACGCCTGTGGTGGTGGCCCCGGTCAAATCATCTGCCACTGCTCCTATTAACGGCATAATATATTCCCCCTTTTTTGCTGCCCTGGTTATTGGTCCCTTTTTCCGTGCATGAGCGCTGCGTATTCGGCCACCACCTTTGTGGATTCAATCAGGCTGATGCTTCCTGCTATTCCCTTTCCGGCAATATCAAAGGCAGTTCCATGGTCCACCGAGCTTCTGATAAAAGGAAGACCAAAGGTCAGGGTCACGGATTTTTCAAAGTCCAGGGTCTTGCAGGCAATATGTCCCTGGTCATGGTACAGGGACAGGATGGCATCGTATTTTCCGGATTTTCCGATATGGAATACGGAGTCGGCCGGTACAGGCCCAATGGCATTGATTCCCTTCTCCCTGGCCGCTTCCACAGCCGGAATCAGGTGCTCTATTTCCTCTGTTCCAAAAAGCCCGTTATCCCCGCCGTGAGGATTCAGGGCAGCCACTGCAATAAGCGGTTCCCTGATGCCCGTCTTTTTCAGCTCCTTGTCAATGTTCTCCACAAACTCCAGCACCCGTTCCTTGGTGGCATACCTGCATGCATCCACCAGCGACATGTGGCGGCTTACAAAAAACACTCTCAGCTTATGGCAGGAGAACATGGTAAGGGCGTAGGGCGAATGCGTCTCATCCTGGTAGATTTCCGTGTGGCCCGGCTGCTTTACCCCAGCCAGCTTAATGGCTCTTTTATGTATGGGAGCAGTGGACACCGCGTCCACCTTGCTGTCCATGCCCAGTTCAATGGACTTCATAATCCAGTCCACGGACATACGGCCTGCCAGCTCCTGAACCTCTCCCCACTGGATGGAATCCGTATCATAATCCCCTGTCTCCAGCACATCCACGGTCCCGTACTGATAAAGGGCCTCTGATGGTTCCGCAATCCTGCGGTACCTTAACTCCCTGCCCAAAATCCTTGCCGCCCTGTCCAGAACAGCGATGCTGCCAATGACAAAGGGCCTGCAGCACTCATGTATTCCCTCGTCCAACATGGTGCCCACCACTATCTCCGGCCCGATACCTGCCGGGTCCCCCATAGTAATAGCTGTTACAGGTTTGAATTTTTCGTTCATTTTCCTTTTCCTTTCTATTTGTTTTCGTTTTACTTTCGTTTTTATTATCTTTCTAACATAATCATAAATGTAAATTAACATTTTTTCAAGCTTTTTTTACATTTTTGCTAATTTTAACAAATAACGCCTCGGATATTAACACTATTTCACAATTCAATTTTGTTTTTTATTTCTTTTCTACTTTCGTTAGAAACAATAATTTATTTATATTTCGCTGCATGTATACAAAAACCGCTTCACAGCCACAAAACCGTGAAGCGGTCACCCATACCATCCCGTATACATTCCATGTATTTACTTTTACCTCCGGATTTTCAGACACAGCCTAAACCACATCTATATAGACATGCTGTTTTTCCGCTTCCTCCAGATACTCCTTTTTAATCCCGTCATCTGTAATAATACCGCTTATCTCGTCCAGGGAGCACACCACCATCACATATCCCCCGCCGAACTTACTGCTGTCAGCCAGCACATACGCCTGGTCCGAAGCAGCCAGCACCGCCTTCTTCACCTGCATCTGAGGCGAACCGATGGAGGTCAGCCCCACGGAAAAATTGATTCCATGGGCGCTGATAAATGCCTTATTGGCCCGGAACCCCTTTAAGGTATTGACTGCCACATCGCCTATGGTGGAGGCCAGCTTACCTCCCACCTGTCCCCCCAGAAGGAACAGCTCCACATGGCCCAGATGGGACAATACACCGGCGCTGGCCAGGGAGTTGGTAATAACCAGAAGATGTTTGGAGGAATCATCCCTGATTTGCTGGGCCAGGTAATAGCAGATAGAGGAATCATCCAGAATGATTGTATCCTGGTCCTCAATGTATTCATATGCCTTCAGGGCAATCCTGCGTTTCCTGTCGCTGTTCTTAAACACATTCCCGGCATCAAAGGGCACCATGAGCTGTCCGCCCACCTTTACCGCGCCCCCGTGAATCCGTTTTGCAAGGCCCTTTTCCTCCAGCTTCTGTATATCGCTGCGAATGGTCACCTCCGAGCAGTTCAGTTCCCGGCTCAGCTCCGCTACCTTCACGCTGCCTGTGCTGTCCAGGCGGGCGGCAATGTATTCCATTCTCTTATTCGACATGACTTACCTCTCTCTTTTCATTCACGCCTGTAAAGCGCCGTCCTACACCAGATGAAGGAGGATGTCTTTCCCGGCGATAAGCTCCCGCCATTCCTGGCTCAGTCCGTCATCTGTAATAATTTCATCTATCTCTTCCAGCTCAGCAAAATAGCCCGGCCTGACCTGGCCGAACTTACTGCTGTCCGCCACCAGTATTTTCTGCAGGGAAGATTCAAGGGCAGCCTTTTTTGTCACCACCTCATAATTGTGGGCGCAGGTCATGCCCAGCTTTTCATGGACCCCGGAGGCCGACACAAACATCTTGCTGGCCCTTGTCCTTCTGATAAGTCCGATTCCCTCGACGCTCTCAAACATCAGGTCGTTTCTGTGGAAATACCCGCCCGCAAATATCAGCGACAGCTTCTCATTCCCCTGCAGCTGGGACAGAATATGATAATTATAGCAGAGAACCGTAAGCTGCATCTGTTCCGGTATATATTTGGACAATACGCCGGTGGTTGTTCCTGAATCCAGAATCAGGATATCTCCCTCCTCTACCATGCCCGCTGCAAACCGGGCGATTCTGTCCTTTTTATCAAAATTGCGGATTTGCTCCGAAGAGTACAGATATTCATCGTGTTCCCGGGCAGCGGGTTCTGAAGCCTGCTGTTCGTACAACAGGCGGTTTTCTTTTAAATAATCAATATCACGGCGGATGGTCATCTCTGAAACCTGAAACCGGTCCGCCAGCTCCTTAATGGATAATACAGGCGATTCCTTCAGCGTATCCAAAAGCGCGTAAATCCTGAGATCCCTTTTTCCCATAACTTCTGTTTCCCCTCCTGTCGCAATCCTGCTGCGGCCCATGGGTGCACAGCGTTACGAATCTGACTGTAAAATATTATAATTGTATTTTCAGAAAATGTCCAGATGTTCCTGGCTTGGCCAAAATGTTATATAATGTTTTAAAAATGTTATTTTTACGTTTTATCTCACATTTTTTGATAATATGTCTTGATTTTTACATTTTAAAATGTTAATATATGCTCATAGTAACACTATTTAACATTTTCAAAGGTGATGGAGGTCAAAATATGAGAACAATTGTAATCGGGTGCGACAATGCTGCTGTACATTTAAAAAACGAACTCACAGCATTCATGGAGAAAAAAGGATATACCGTGGAAAATATGGGGTGCGACAGCACCGAAGATACTACCTACTACCCCTATGTGGCGGAAAAGGTGTGCCGGAAAATCATGGACAGCAACTATGAGAAGCACGGCGTACTGATTTGCGGCACAGGCCTGGGCATGGCCATGACCGCCAACAAGTTCAAGGGAATCCGCGCCGGCGTCTGCCATGACATCTTCTCTGCGGAGCGCCTGAAGCTGAGCAATGACGGCAATGTAATCTGTATGGGCGAGCGGGTGATTGGAACCGAACTGGCAAAACGGATACTGGAGAAATGGCTGGAGCTTGAATTCGTAGACTGCGCGTCCACATCCAAGGTGGAGGCCATCAAGGAAATCGAAGGCGAAAATCTCAAATAGCGGAGGCGGCTTGATGAAAAAACTGAATCGGTTATATCTTGGCACAAACACAAAGATGTACAAAACCATTGCGGACACAGCTTCATTTCTGACGCAGCTCCATGAACTGACAGAGGACCTGGCAGACAGTCCCCTGACCCTGTTTGTCATTCCCTCCTATACCGCCCTGGAAACCGCTGGCCGGATTGCATCCCAATCCCATATCCGGCTGGGCGCCCAGAACATGTGCTGGGAGGACGAGGGGCAGTTCACCGGTGAAATCTCACCTGTTATGCTTAAGGAGGTGGGGGTGAGCGTTGCGGAAATCGGCCACTCGGAACGCCGCCATATTTTCAGGGAGGATGATTTTGACCAGGAGAAAAAGGTGGCAAAGGCCGCTGCCTCCGGCTTCACCCCCCTTCTATGCATAGGCGAAACCCTGACCCAACGTGAATACGGCCTGAGCAGCGAGACCCTGGGCACCCAGTTAAAGGTGGGACTTCATTCCATCACCAGCCGGCAGGCGGAGAATCTCTGGATTGCCTATGAACCCGTGTGGGCCATCGGCGTGAACGGCATCCCTGCGGACAGCGGGTATGTGGCTGCGCGCCATGCAGGCATCCGCCGGATTCTGTGCGAGCGCTTCGGAGAGGAACCCGGAAACCGCATCCCCATTCTTTACGGCGGCAGTGTGAATCCCCAAAATGCCCGGGAGCTGATTCAGCTTCCTGATGTGGACGGTCTCTTTATAGGACGCAGTGCCTGGGACGCCGGACAATTCAACCGTATCATACGCCAGGTTCTGCCATTATACATGAATAAATAGCAGGAGGGAAATAATCGATGCGCAATCTGCTTGTGGCCCAGTCCGGCGGCCCCACATCCGCAATCAACGCCACCCTGTCCGGAGTCATCACAGAAGCCATGATTCAGGGGGGCATTGACCGGATATACGGAGGTCTTAACGGAATTGAAGGCATTTTACAGGAAAAAGTCATAGATTTGCTGGATTATATCAATAACACAATGGACCTGGATAAACTGGCCCAGACCCCTGCTGCTGCCCTGGGCTCCTGCCGCTTTAAGCTGGCCGAGCCGGAAGAGGACGATGCCCAGTATCGGCATCTGGTTGATATTTTCAGAAAATATGAAATATCCTACTTCATATACATAGGCGGGAACGACTCCATGGACACAGTGGATAAGCTGGCCAGATACTGCCGTTCCCGGGAGATTGAGGATATAAACATCATCGGCGCCCCGAAAACCATTGACAATGACCTGATGGAGATAGACCACTGTCCTGGTTTTGCCTCTGCAGCCAAGTACATTGCCACCACCTTTGCGGAGCTGGAGCGGGATGTGGCTGTCTATAATTCCTTCGGAGTCACCATTGTGGAAATCATGGGACGGAACGCCGGATGGCTCACTGCCGCCGCCTCCCTTTCCAGGGTAAACGGCAACCGCGGGCCTGACTTTATTTACCTCTGCGAGGTTCCCTTTTGCGTCAGCCGGTTTCTGGAGGATATACGAAGCCGTCAGGCCGAAAACAGAAATCTTCTGATTGCTGTCAGCGAGGGTATCCGGGATGAAAACGGAGCCTATCTGTCTGAACAGACTCCCGGCAACCGCCCCGATTTGTTCGGTCACAGGGATATTGCCGGAACCGGGGGCGTACTGGCCCAGATTGTCCGGAATGAACTGGGCTGCAAAACCCGCTCCCTGGAGCTCAACCTTATGCAGCGCTGCGCCGCTCATCTGGCCAGCCGCACGGATTTAAACGAATCCCGTCTTCTGGGAGCAAAGGCGGTCCAGTGCGCGGTCCAGGGGCAGACCGGAAAAATGGCAACCCTCCTTCGCCTGCCGTCAAAGGGCCGATACAGGATTCAGTTCACTGCAGCGGACGTATCCCTGGTTGCCAACCGGGAAAAAACAGTTCCCCGTCAGTGGATTAACAGGGAAGGCAACGACATTACACAGGAGATGACGGATTATCTGACGCCTCTTATCGAGGGGGAGGTCCCGGTGCTGTACCAAAACCGCTTTCCTGAATACTTTACCATATCCCTGGCGTGAGCACACATACAGTAAGGAGAACCGCTTTGGCAGTTCTCCTTATCCCATCCTACAGAAATTCAATCTGTTCTTCCCTGTCCACAGGTATCTTGAAGCCGGAAACCAGTTCATCATAGCATTCTTCACACAAATCAAAATGATGAACCTGTCCGTCCTTCTCAGAAAAATAATCCCATGCATGGTCAATGCTGATGCATCCTTCCCGGATGATGCCCTGCTGCACCACCAGTTTCTTTCCGCAGCAATTGCATATTATTGTCTCCAGCTGTCCATTTTTATTGTACCTTTTCATATGAACCCTCGCCTTTCTCTGTCATCGTACCCTTTCATTCATTCCCTTCTCTTCCCCTTAAAGAAAAAAGGAGAGGAATGTCTGGTTCCTCTCCATTATATACATAAAATATTCACATTTTAAGTGGTAATTCTTTCATATTGTCCGGTTCCACATGATGATGGCATCCTCGGCCGGGTTGTGGTAATACCCCTTCCTGACAGCCTCCGGCCGGAAACCATAGGAATCATACAGGTTTCTGGCTCCCAGGTTGCTCTCCCGGACCTCCAGGGCAATGGCCCGGACCCCTCTGGCCCTGGCAAAAGTCACCATGGTATCCATGAGTTTCCGTGCGATACCCTGGCGCCTGTAATCGGGGTATACTCCAATCCGCTGTATCTCTCCCTCATCCGCCAGAATCCGCAGAACCGCATAGCCCAGGATGTATCCGTGGTCCACATAGACAAAATACGTGTCCAGCCTGCTGTCTAAGCCCATGCGAATCAGATTCTCCGACCAGCTCTCGGAAAAACAAACCTGCTCCAAATCCGCCACCTGCTCTATGTCCTGGCCCGTCATGGGGCGCACTCCGCGAATCAGCTCCATGTTCCCTGCTCCTTTCCGTCACAGCCGCCGTTCAGACGGCCCGTCAGATGCAGCCGTTCAGGCGCCCTGCTCTCCCGCCGCCCAAAGGGCTGCTATCAATAATCTCCCGGAAGCTTTGCCGCAGCTCCTCCGGCAGACTGCTCCGCCTCTCTCTGGCGCTCAGCCTGGGGCTTTCTCAGATAATCCGGGGTGAACTCTGCCGCTGTCACAACCCGGGCGCCGTGATACCTGCCCCCGTCCAAAAGCGCAGTCATTCCCAGGGCAGCCACAGAAGCTGCCCTCTGCCGGTTCATCTGAGCCGGTGCAAATACATAGGCCGATGTCATGGTTTCCATGATGATATCCTTATATACAGGCACGCCGTCCCCCAGGAAGATTACCCGCTCCCCTTTTTCATTGAGAAGACATGCCAGCTCCCGCATATCCATGGGCTGCTGCTCCATCACCACCTCCAGGCCGTCCCGGGTATGGTAGAGTCCCGTATAGACCTGGCTGCGCTTTGCATCCATAACAGGGCAGATAAGCCCCTCTGCCCCCCACATATTATATGCCATGGCATCCACAGTGGGAACATGAATCAGAGGCTTTTTTAGAGCCAGTCCCAGGCCCTTGGCCGTGGCGGCTCCTATGCGCAGCCCGGTAAAGGAACCCGGTCCCCCGGCCACTGCTATGGCATCAATGGTATCCATGTCCAGCTCCAGAAGCTTCACAATCTCATCCAGCATAGGAAGCAGGGTTTGTGAATGGGTCTTTTTAAAATCCACGGTATACTCTGCTGTCAATATGTCATCTGTCACCAGGGCCACGCTGGCCACCAGGGACGAGCTCTCTATTCCCAGTACTCTCATCCTCTATCCTCCACATGAATGCGCCTGTAATCAAATCCCTTTTCCAAATCCTTTTCAATGGTCACCCAGACCGCCTTCTCAGGCAGTATCTCCTCAATCAGGCCGGGCCACTCAATCAGGCACACGCCGCCCCCGAAGAAACAGTCCTCATAACCGATTTCATCCATCTCGCTTACGTCGCCGATGCGGTACACGTCAAAATGGTACAGCGGAAGACGGCCATCCTCATACTGCTGCAGAATGGTAAAGGTGGGACTGTTCACCGGTCCCTCTATGCCCAGGCCTGCTGCAAATCCCTGGGTAAACACAGTCTTTCCCACGCCCAAATCACCGCTCAGACAGATTATCTGGCCCGGCTTTGCCTCCCTGCCCATCTTTTTCCCCAGCTCATATGTTTCTTCCGGTTTCCGCGTCTCGATTACCATTTCCTACCTCTTTCATCCTTACTTTACGCCCTTCATGGTCAGTGAAATCCTCTTCTTGGCCAAATCCACGCTCAAAATCTTTACATCCACAATATCCCCCACGCTGACCGCCTCCAGCGGATGCTTGATGTACTTGTCCGTCATCTGGGAAATATGTACCAGACCGTCCTGGTGGACGCCGATATCCACAAACGCGCCAAAATCAATGACATTGCGCACAGTTCCCTTTAACACCATTCCCGGCTCCAAATCCTTCATTTCCAGGATATCGCTTCTGAGAATGGGCCTTGGCATCTCATCCCTGGGGTCCCTGGCAGGCTTTTCCAGCTCTCCCGCAATATCCCGCAGGGTAATCTCCCCTATGCCCAGGGCCTCTGCCGTCCGCCTGTAGTCCTTTATCTTCCTGCTGATTCCCAGCAGTCCTCCCCGGGACAGCTCCTCAGGCTTATACCCCAGCTTTTCCAGAAGCTTCCCGGCTGCTTCATAGCTCTCCGGATGGACGCTTGTGCCGTCCAGGGGATTCTCTCCCCCTGTTATGCGCATAAAGCCCGCACACTGCTCAAATGCCTTGGGACCCAGCTTTGCCACCTTTAACAGCTGCTTCCTGCTCTTAAAGGCGCCGTTTTCTTCCCTGTAGGCCACAATGTTCCTGGCCAGGGTCTTGTTGATGCCGGACACATATTCCAGAAGGGAGGCCGAGGCCGTGTTCAGGTCCACGCCTACCTTGTTCACGCAGTCCTCCACCACGCCTTCCAGCGCCTCTCCCAGACGTTTCTGGTTCATGTCATGCTGGTACTGGCCCACGCCGATGGACTTGGGGTCAATCTTGACCAGCTCAGACAGAGGGTCCTGGAGACGTCTGGCAATGGATACCGCGCTTCTCTGGCCCACGTCAAAGGCCGGGAACTCCTCGGTGGCCAGCTTGCTGGCGGAATACACGGATGCGCCTGCTTCGTTTACAATTACATACTGCACCTGCTCCCTGATTTCCTTCAGCAAATCCACGATAATCTGCTCTGATTCCCTGGACGCTGTGCCGTTTCCAACGGATATGAGGGAAATGTTATATTTCTTAATAAAATCCTTCAGTATTTTTTTGGATTCCTCCACCTTGTTCTGGGGCGCAGTGGGGTAAATGACCACTGTATCCAGCACCTTTCCCGTGCTGTCCACCACTGCCAGCTTGCAGCCGGTGCGGAAGGCCGGATCCCACCCCAGCACCACCCGTCCCACAATGGGAGGCTGCATCAGAAGCTGTTCCAGGTTCTTTCCAAACACCTTGATAGCGCCTTCCTCTGCCTTTTCCGTCAAATCGTTCCTGATTTCCCGTTCAATGGACGGGCCGATGAGACGGCTGTAGCTGTCCGCCGCTGCCTCCTTAAGGATTGGCGCGGTATATGGATTGTCCCGGACAATGGTCTGTTTTTCCAGATACCCCAGAATCTGCTCCTCCGGAGCCAGAATCTTCACGGTCAGAATCTTTTCATTCTCCCCGCGGTTCAGGGCCAGGATGCGGTGCCCCGCAGCCTTCTTTACCGGCTCCTCATAATTATAATACATCTCGTAGACAGACTGAGCCTTCTCATCCTTGGCAGATGACTGGATGACGCCCTTGTTCATGGTTATGTTCCTGATATAGGTACGGAAAGCCGCATTGTCGGAAATCCGCTCCGCCAGTATATCCCTGGCGCCCTGGATGGCCTCCTCCGGGCTGGCCACGCCCTTTTCCTCTGACACAAAACCGGCTGCAGCCTTCTCAACAGGCTCCCCTGTCATCTGCATGCTGATAAGGTCCGCCAGGGGCTCCAGCCCCTTTTCCTTGGCAATCATGGCCCTGGTCCGGCGCTTTGGCTTATAGGGACGGTAAAGGTCCTCCACCGCCACCAGGGTCTGGGCTTCCCTTATCATAAGCTCCAGCTCCGGAGTCAGCTTTTCCTGCTCCGCAATGGAAGCAATAACCTGGCTCTTGCGGTCCTCCAGGTTGCGCAGGTATTTTAACCGCTCGTCCAGATTACGCAGAACCTCGTCATTTAAGGAGCCCGTGGCCTCCTTCCGGTATCTGGCAATAAACGGAATGGTATTTCCCTCATCAATGAGTTTGACGGCTGCTTCCGCCTGATGGCGTCCGATGCTCAGCTCTTCCGCCAGTTTTTTAATAATATCCATGGTAAACCTCGCATATCTGTAATCTAGCTAACTGTTATATTATAGTGCATCCCAACCGCTTATGCAAGTTCTGGCAGAAAGTTCGCCCTGCGGAAAGTTCCCGTTGCAGAAAGTTCCCCCCATATGGAAAGCGTCTTCATCTGGACAGTGCCGGTATTTCGTGATAAAATAGCCAGGATAGCAGTCACAATATTTTGGCACGGCACCAGCTGCGCCTGACAAAAGAAAGGTTCTTATTCAGAATGATGAATGATACTCATAATAACCAGAAATCACCTTCAAACAACCAGGGAAAGAACTTCACATCCTCCGAACGCCTGGCCACCTGTTCCATGATAGCAGGCATCATCGGAATTGTGTGCAGTCTTTTTTATCTGCCCATGTCCCTGGCCTATAACCAGACCGCCATGCCCACCGGCCTTGTCTGCGGCGTCATCGGCATCATCCTTGCCCTCATGGCCCGGAACGCCGACATAAGACCCAGGAAATCCTTTAATGCAAGGGCCATTGCAGGGCTGGTATTAAGCGCCATTGCCATATCCCTGACATTTTTCTTTTTCTATGCCCTGGCCTGCTACTATGAGGCCCTCAGCGACCCGGTGACCGGCCCCCAGATTAATGAGTTTATCAACCGGCTTCAGGAGCAGCTGAACCAGCAGATGCAGCTGCCCAGGACCACGGGATTCCTTTGGTTCTGATGCGGTTCCCGGTACGGGTCAGCGCGGCCAGAGAGGAAGCAGGTCCACGCCTCTTACCACCAGCATATAATTTTTATACGCCCAGTTGACCAGCACAATGGCTGCCCCGATGTAAACCAGCAGTTTCTCATGCCCCAGATAATATCTGGGGTTTTTTGCTGCCCTGGACACCGCAAAGCTCGCCAGTTCGGCCGCCAGCACCACTGCCATATAGGCAACCAGGGGATGGTACCGGATGCTCAGGAGCAGATTGCCTGACAGCAGCGCCCGGAGGGCTCTGGTGCCGCCGCAGCCAGGGCAGTAAAGCCCCGTTAAAAGATGAAACAGGCAGGGAAATCCCTGCCTTATAATTTCTCCGGTAATCCGGCTTATAATGGATGCCATATGCTACAGCACCGCGCGTATCATCTGTTTGATACCGTATTCAGACCGTTCCTGTTCCCTGGCGTCATAGGAAACAGCCCCTTTCTTGAATTCTCCCTCTGTCATCTGGGCAGTGAGGAAGGCAAATTCATCCATTCCGTAGAGTTCAATTACCTCCACCTGGCCAAAGGCGCTCTTTACATCCTGCTCCTTATTGCGGTAGGAGCCCGCCACCCTGACAAAGTACCGGAACTGGGCCTGGTCCATGGACTCAATGGTCTGTTTTTCATCTGACCAGCCCATGGGCACGTTCTTTTTAAGGTTCTGGGCCGCTTCGATGATATCAGCCACCACGGCGCTTCCTGTGGGCAGCTTTCCTGCGCCGCTTCCATAGAACATGGAGGTGCCCAGCATATTGCCCTTCACTAAAATGCCGTTGAATACATCGTTTACCGAGTACAGGGGGCTGGCCTTATTAATCATCACAGGAGCCACATAGGCCAGCACCTTGCCGTCCTTTATACGGCTGGTTCCGAACAGCTTCACCGATGTCCCCATCTTCTCCGCATATTTAAAGTCAATATCCGTAATCCGCGTGATGCCCTCGGTGTGGATATCCTCATAATTCACTTCTTTCCCAGTGGCCATGGCCGTAAGGATGGCAATCTTGCGGCAGGTATCGTGGCCTTCCACATCCGCCTCCGGATTGCGCTCCGCATATCCCAGGTTCTGGGCTTCCTTGAGGGCATTCTCAAAGGATTCTCCCTCTTTATCCATCTTGGTCAGGATAAAGTTGGTGGTTCCGTTTAGGATGCCTGTAATTTCCTCAATTCGCTCTCCCATGAGGCAGCGGTAAAGAGGACGGATAATGGGGATGCCCCCGCCCACGCTGGCCTCAAAGAAGAAATTCACATGTTTCTTCCTGGCAATGGCCAGAAGCTCCGTACCATGGGCAGCCACCAGCGCCTTATTGGAGGTGACCACATGCTTGCCCGCCATCAGGCAGGCCTTCACAAAAGGATAGGCAGGATTCAGACCGCCCATGGTCTCCACTACAATCTTCACTTCCTCGTCCTGCTCAATCACCTTGAAATCATGAACAATCTTATCAGCCACCGGACTGTCCGGGAATTCCCTTAAATCCAGTACATACTTTAACTCCACTTCCTGCCCTGCCTGGACCGCGATTACATCCTTGTTCTTGTCAAGTATCTCCGCCACGCCGGAACCAATGGTACCATACCCCATAACTGCTGTCTTAATCATAATCTTCCGCTCCCTGTGTTTTATTCTCCTCTGACATCAAACGGCACGCCCCGCCGTCACTCCCTGGCAAGTATCTTGACGTAATGGATTCCGTCCAGTACTTCCAGTTCCTCTATCATGCTGGATACATTGCCTGTATTCTCCCTTACCTCCACGCTCAGCGTAAGCGTAGCCACGCCGTTGACCGGGATGCTCTGGTGGATGGTCAGGATATTGGCCCTGTACACGGCTACCACATGAAGCAAATCGCTGAGCAGCCCCTGTTCATCGTCCATCTGCACCACCAGGGTGATGGTCTTTCCCTTGGTGTTGTCATAGAAGGGAAATATGTCATCCTTGTACTTGTAAAAAGAACTCCGGCTGATTCCCACCTTGTCCGTGGCTTCCTGCACCGTAATGGCCCGTTCTGTCTCCAGAAGCTTCTTGGCCTCCACAACCTTCAAAAGAACCTCAGGCACTGCTTTCTGCTTTACCACAAAGTATTTGCTTTTGTCTTCCATTGTCCAATCCTTTCGTAGGTCTGCGCGTATGTCCGCATTGGAAATACATCTGTGCTCATGAGGAAGATATTAACATATTTTTATTTTAAATGCAACTGTTTTTTCTCTAATTTCCCCCTGGATACAAATTTAAATACACCAGCTTATAATAGCTGGTGTATCACCATGGCTGCCTCTATACAACAGACAGAACAAAGAATCTATTTTATAATCGTTCCTCATAATAATATTTAATCTTGGGCTCTGTCCCTGATGGACGCACGCAACACCATGCATCGTCATCCAGTTCAAAGTATAACACATCCGACCTGGGAATACCATCCCCCAATCTGTGCCATGTTCCTGTCCTGCAGTCCAAAATGTTTCCTGCAAGATAATCCCGCATCTTTCTTACACGCCTGCCATTCATGGTCCTAGGGGGATGTTCACGCAAACCAGCCATCATCAACCCAATCTCTCTCGAACCATCCGCGCCTTCTTTCACCTCTGTCCGGAGGCAGCTCTGATAATGTCCATATTTTTTGTATAATTCCATCAGGCGTTTCCACAGTGAACTGCCCTGCTGCCTGTAGTACGCTGCTGCCTCACACAAAAGCGCTGCTGCTCCGATACCATCCTTATCCCTGGCATAGGTTCCGGTCAGACATCCAAAGCTTTCCTCGAATCCAAATATAAAGGTATGGCTCCCTTTCTCATGGAATTCCTGAATCTTCTCTCCAATATATTTAAAACCCGTCAGCACTTCAATCACGTCCACACCGTATTCTTTTGCTAAAGGAATGACCATATTGGTAGTGACTATTGTTTTCACAACCGCGCCATGTTTCGGCAGGATACCCAGCCTCTTCTTCTGGTTCAGTATATAATCACATAGGAGGATGCCAGTCATATTTCCGTCCAGGGCATAATAACTTCCGCTCTCATATTCTTTTACATAAGCCCCAAGACGGTCTGCATCAGGATCTGTTGCCAGCACCAGGTCTGCATTTACTTTCTTGGCCAATGACAGAGACATTGAAAACACATCCGGTACCTCTGGATTTGGAAATGCAACAGTGGGAAAGTCTCCATCCGGTTCAGCCTGTTCCTCTGTAACATAGACCATATGGAACCCCATATCTTTTAAAAGCCGGGTCATCGGCTTCAGACCGGTGCCATGTAAGGGTGTATATACGATTTTAAACTGATTTGCCATTAACTCAATGGATTCAGGATGCAGGCTGAGCCTTTTTATTTCCCTGAAATAATCCTGTTCCACTTCCTCCTTGATTTCACAGTACAATCCAGCCTTCCGGGCAGTCTCAAGCTCCATGGTCTTTGCATACCTGCAATCCTGTATCTTTTCGATTTCCTGCATTATATCCATGTCCCTGGGGGCTGTAATCTGTGCGCCGTCCTGCCAGTAGACCTTATACCCATTATACTCTGCCCCATTATGGCTGGCTGTAATCATGATTCCTGCAATACAGCCCAGTCTTCTTACCGCAAAGGAAAGTTCCGGCGTGGGACGCAGGGAATTAAAACAATAGGTCACAATCCCATTGGCATTCAGGCACAGGGCTGCCTCGCGGCTGAAGTCCTTTGAACCATGCCTGGAATCATATGAAACCGCCACGCCCTTCCCTGCCGCGCCTTGCTTCTTTATATATTCAGCCAAACCCTGTGTAGCCATTCTCACCGTATAAAGGTTCATCCGGTTGGTCCCTGCCCCCATTTTTCCGCGGAGGCCGCCGGTGCCAAACTTCATTCTTTTTCCAAACCGGCTTTCCAGCTCATCCAGGTCGCCCGATATAGCCCGAAGTTCCTTTTTAGTTTCCTCATCAACATAAGGGGCTTCCAGCCATTTTTTGTATTCTTCCAGATATTCCACTGCTCTCCGCCCCTTTATCTGACTCCCATATAATCCCATATCTTAGCTAACGGAGACTTTGCCAACGCAATCACCCGGTCAGCCGCACCGTAATACATGTAAACTTCCTCATCACGGAGTAAGGCTCCGCAGCTGAATACCACATTAGGATAGAACCCTTCCAGCTCATAAGGCGCCTCAGGTTCCAAAACAGGCTTCTCGCTGACTGCCAGAATCTTATGTGGGTCCTGGGAATCCAGCAGGGCAGCGTTCATACAGTACCGGTTTGATTTTTTATCTGCTCCGTGATACAGAACCAGCCACCCCTTGTCCGTTTTTATGGGAACTGCACCTCCCCCATTGCGTGCTCCATCCCATTCATAGCGTGGAAGCCTTAAGGGCTCATGCTCTCCCCAGTGATAAAGGTCCAAAGAAGCTGCTATCCACATCTGCGCCATTCCAATCTGACGCGGGACAGGACGCGTCAATGCGTAATATTTCCCCTGAATCAGGTCCGGAAATATTGTCACATCCCGGTTTTCCGTCACAAAGATAATCCCCTTTTTCTCAACCGTGCAAAAATCCGTAGTTGTTGCAAGAGCCGTGGTAATTCCATTACAGGACACCGCTGTATAGTTGATATAATAGGTATCTCCAAGGCGCGTAATCCGTGCATCCTCTGTTCCAAACCCCTCCAACTCGCAATCCGGCTGGATAAATGGTTTTTCATCCACAGAAAAGTGGACTCCATCCCTGCTTCTCGCCAGCCGCAAATGGGATATGGACGTAAGATAGACATATGTTCCCTTTTCTTTATCAAATACCTTTCTGGGGTCTGAAAAATCATACTGGGGATTTTTCAAATTGAGTTCTTCAGTACCAACTTCCCATCTGCTGTTTTCCATCTGCTTCAGTGCCGGTACCGTGATATAACCTTCCCTCATAACAGACGGTTTTTCCGCCACACGCAGAAGAAGCAATATTTCACCCTCGTATTCTGCCACCCCTGCATTAAATGCGCATACTACTTCAAAATCCCCTCTGGACGGCTTTACCATTTCCGGTGTAATAAGAGGATTGCTTTCTTCTCTGATAAATGGTGTCATCATGACATAAACTCCTTTATTTTAATACAAACTGTATTCCTTTAGTAAAATTCTTGCGGAATATGATAAATAATATAAGGATAGGCATGGTTAGAATTACAGTTCCAGCATACATGGGACCGGGATAGGATGCGTATGGACCGAACATCTGAGCCAACAGAACATTGATGGTCTGCATCTGAATATTTTTTACTGCTATCATATCCCAAAGCAGTTCAACCCACCGTTCCATAAATAAAAACAGAAAAATAATGGTTGTAATGGAGCTGCTCATGGGCAGCACAATTCTTCTGATAATCGTATAAGTACCTGCCCCGTCAATCCTGGCTGCCTCAATAATTTCATCCGGCAGGGCCTTGAAAAAATTAGTATACAAAAACACTGCCCACAGACTCAATGCTTTTGGAATAATCATTGCCGCATACGTATTATAAAAATGCAGGTTCTTTACCACTAAAAATTGCGGAATCAGCAATATCATGGTCGGGAAAAACATCTGAAACATAATGAACCCATCTACCTTTTTGCGTCCCTTAAAGTTAATTTTAGCCAGTGCATATGCAATCATCACCCCGAACAGCATCATAAGCAGGGTGGATGCCGTAGTCACAAACAAACTGTTGAAGAACGCTTTAATCCAGGGCTTTGTGGCGACTCCCTGCTCTCCGAAAATCAGCCAGCGGTAGGATCGCAGTGAAAAATGCGATGGAATGAAACCTTTATCAACCTCATCCCAGGGGGCCAGCGAATTAAAAACCATATACAGATACGGATAGAGTGCGATACACAGAAGTATAGCTCCAATCAGATACACAACAGCTGTTTTTATTGTCTTTTTACCACGCATTGCTCTTCCCCCACTTTTCCAGAATCTTGCGAATCAGTCCAATTGACAGGAATGTGACCATGGCCGCCATGATTGCCACAGCTGACCCGTATCCTGTATTCAACTTATTAAACGCTTCATCATAAATCTGAAGAACCCATGTTGTTGTAGCGCCGTCAGGACCGCCGTTTGTCAGCAGATAGGGCTCTGTAAAAATGTGGAAAACCACACCGGTTGCCAATATGGCAACCGTGTAGAATGCCGGGTACAAAAGCGGAAGTGTGATTTTAAAAAACCGCTGCCAGCCGCTGGCACCATCCAAATCCGCTGCCTCGTATACATCAACAGGAATGCTTTCCAATCCGGATTCTATAATCAGGGCATAGTATCCGGAAAACTTCCAGACCATGATAAGAGCAATCACCATTGGTGCGAGCACAGAAGAATTCAGCCAATTAATATTAATTCCGAATACATGCCTAATCCAAGCATTAATACTGCTGTCATAGCTCAAGAGTCCACGCACGACAACAGAGGATGCAACACCGGAAGCCAGATACGGCAGGAAGAAGCCAATGATAAAAACCGTTTTGAATTTAGGAATATGATAAATAACCAACGCTTCTACCATAGAACTGATAATCACAACCGGCACAAATAACAGGAAAAACCTATATGTTGCGAAAAAAGCCTTATGAACTTTTGCATCTGATACCGCTTTTACAAAGTTGGTAACTCCTACATAACTGTAACGGGGAGAAATCAGGTTCCAGTCTGTAAATGCAAGATACAAGGTCCATATAAGCGGTATCAGAAAGAATACCGCCCCAAATAATATGTACGGCGACACCAGAAGCCAGCCAATACGGTTTTCCCCTCTCTTTATTCTATAACCATTGTTCCCTCTCAATCTTCTGGACATGTCTGACCCTCCCAGTCAAATATATAGACAGCTACTTTTTTAATATCCCTTCTATTTCAGCTTTTACTGCCTCCCATGCTTCCTCCGGTGTCTTTTCTCCATTCAGCACAGGAACCAGCCCTTTTTCACCCAATGCAGTATGGGTTTCCACATAGCTGGCATTGTCAATAGCCGGGACAGCATTGCTTACATTCTCAGCAAAAGGAACCAGTTCAGGAGCCCCATCAAATAATTCCTTAAATTCATCGTTTGATATCAGGTTATCCTGAGCAGGAAGCAGGTATGTGGTATCCATCCATTCTGCATCGTGCGCACCATCTGTATAAACCCATTTAATGAATTCATATGCAGCCTTCTGCTGCTCTTCCGGTACCTGCGAGTATATCACAACTCCTTTATTATCCGACATTGTTTTAACTTCATCTGTAGGCACGCCATCAGGAACAGGCGCACTAGCCACTGCATAATTGGTCCCATATACTAAATCCGGATATTTCTCATGCATAGCCTTAAAGCGGAAGGGCACAAACTGTGTGGCCAGTGATATTCCTGTTTCAAAGGGGTCCGTTACCTCCTGCGCCAGAAGATACCCGTTCTTATTCATCTCATCGAAAAAGCCATATACTGCCACAGCAGCCTCGTCATCAGCCACCAATGTATTATTTTCTATGAATGCGTTTCCCTGGGATGCACCGATATACAATGTGAGATAATCCCACCAGCGCTTATACCAGGAAGTGTTGGTAAATGCATTGCTTGCCCAGACAAATTTCTCAGGATACTTCTCTTTAAGCGCCTTTCCCACCTCATACACTTCAGAATAGGTCAAAGGTGCCGATTCAAAGCCAAGCTCTTTTAAAAGGTCCATTCTCCATAAAAACATACTTGGATTAGAAAACATAGGGAGCACATATTGATGTCCGTCGCCAAATTTCCATGACTCCATCATGGATGCCATATCGCGGCTGGTCACAACCGCATCGAATCCCTCAAATGAATCAAAGGGAACCACCGCCTCTGCTTCGGCCAGCTGTGCGGCAAACCCGCGGAACACATTTTCACTGGCTGCCGGAGCAGTACCGCTGGCAATGGCCGACTGTATTCCCGCTTCTGAAGATGGTGATTCCGGCATTGCGCTTACTGTTACATGGATATTTGGGTTTACCTCCTGGTACTGTGCTGCCATGCTTTCCCAGAATGCCTGCTGGGATACCTGTGGCGCAGACCAGAATTCAATTTCCACCACTTCCCCCTTGCCGGCCTCACTCTGTTCCTCTGACACATTCACAGTTTCTTTCGCATCCTGGCTGTCCTGCGTTGACGTTCCGCTGCATCCTGCCATAGCAATGGACACCATTAATACCATTGCTGTTGTTCTTAACCAATTCCTTTTCATTTGGTTACCTCCTTTGAATATGATAATCCTTAATAATTCACATGAATAAACTAAATAATTAATTTAAATTGGACAACTCTTTTACTATATAGCTGTTTTTACCAATTACCACTGTGAATTATTTAGTGCTTTAAGACAACTATAATAAATTCCAGTTTGTTTGTCAAGTTATTTTTATCATTAATTAATATTAATTATAATGTTATTTAATGTTAAAAACCACTAGCAATTTAAATGGAAATATTATATACTATATCTATCAAGTAATTTACAGGAAAAGTGGTGTAGAATCATTTATGAGAAAAAAGAAAATAGCGATGAAAGATATTGCAGACGCCCTGCATGTATCTGTCAATACAGTATCCTTAGCTCTAAATAACAAAAACGGTATCAGTGAAGATACCAGGCAGGCCATCATGCAAAAGGCCAAGGAATTAGGCTATACGCTTTCCGCGCCATCCCTGCCCATACGCAATATAGCCTTGCTGCTCAACAAACGGTATTTAAAAAGTCTTTCCTTCTATTCCCGGGTTGTCTATGGTATTACGAATTACGCGAACCAGAATAACTTTAATGTGATTGTTGACTTTTTTGATAACAGCAGGCCAATCATACCCCAGTCCATTGCCGCCGGCAGTGTTGAGGGGATATTAACTGTAGGGAATATATCCACGGAATATATCAAACTTTTAAACGGAACAAACCTTCCTCTGGTTTTAATTGACTACACTGACTATACGCTTTCTACTGACAGCGTAGGCACACAGAACCTTCAGGGCGGATACCGTTCTACAGAATACCTGATTCGTAAGGGACACAGAAATATCGGCTTTGTGGGAGATATCCACTATTCCAATAACCTGCGGGAACGTTGGCTGGGTTTTTGTAACTGCATAGCTGACCATCAGGATATCCAGGTCTGTCAGGAACACCGGAACTATTCCATTCTGTCAGCCATTGCACCCGCTGTCATTCATAAAGATTACGCTTCGCTTACGCACCTGATTCAGTCCCTCCCAAAACTGCCAACAGCGTGGATATGTTGCAATGATGAAACCGCAGTCAGCATGTATCAAGCCCTGGATGCCCTGAACATCTGTCCGGGCAGGGACATTTCCATCATAGGCTTCGATGATGTGGAAAACGCCACCCTTGTGCAGCCCACCCTGACAACCATGCATGTCCCTAAGAAACAAATGGGTGAGACTGCCATCATGCGCTTATGCAGCCGTATTGAGGACCCGTCTCTTCCTTTACAGTATATTACCTTACCTGTTTATCTGGTAGAACGCGATTCTGTGCTTAACCTACAATAAAAGCCGTTGCTGCTGGGTCTATTATTACGGCTCAGCAGCAACGGCTTATTGGTCTGATAAATCAATATAAAATTTATTCTTCTTCTCTTTCATTCTTATCCGGGCATCCCAGGCTCATCCAGCGAAGATAGGCGCTGATAAAGTTGTCAATCGCCCCGTCCAGCACAGCGTCCACATTGCCGCTTTCCTCGCCTGTACGGTGGTCCTTGACCATGGTATAGGGCTGGAGCACATAGGAACGAATCTGGCTTCCCCATCCTATATCCTTTATATCCCCGCGGATTCCCGCTGCCTTGGCTGCCTGTTCCTCCTGCTTCACCATAAGGAGCTTTGCCTTCAGCATCTGCATGGCCTTCTCCTTGTTCTGGAACTGGGAGCGCTCATTCTGGCAGGTTACCACGATTCCTGTGGGAAAATGGGTGATTCGTATGGCTGAGGACGTCTTATTGATGTGCTGCCCGCCGGCGCCGCTGGAACGGTAGGTGTCCACGCGGATATCATCGGGATTCACGTCAATGTCAATATCCTCCTCTATATCCGGCATGACATCGCAGGACACAAAGGATGTCTGGCGCTTGCCTGCGGAGTTAAAGGGCGATATGCGCACCAGGCGGTGCACCCCATGCTCGGAACGCAGGTACCCATAGGCATTCTCGCCGTCAATCTGCACGGTAACGGATTTGATTCCCGCCTCCTCACCGTCCAGGAAATCCAGCACATGTGCCTTAAATCCCTTGCTCTCTGCCCAGCGGCAGTACATGCGGTAAAGGATGCTGCACCAGTCGCAGGACTCGGTGCCTCCTGCCCCTGCGTTCAGACGCAGGATGGCGTTGTTGGAATCATATTCCCCGGAGAGCAGAAGCTTCATCCGCATGTTCTCCAGTGTTTCGCTGAACTGTTCCAGCATCTCCTCAATCTCAGGAATCAGGGAGGCGTCATTTTCCTCATATCCCATCTGAATCATTACCTGGATATCCTCATACTGCTGTTCCAGCGCACGGTAGGTATCCACCTCATCCTTCAGGTTCTTGGACTCCCTGACCATCCTGGTGGACTGTTCCGGGTCATCCCAGAAGCCAGGCTCCTCCATGGATTTATCTAATTCTGCAATTCTCCTGACCTTGTTATCCAGGTCAAAGTGAATCCCTCACTTCCACTAATGGTTTGTCATACGTTGATAACGTATACTTAAAATTATCTAACTCTACCACAGCTTCACCCACTTTCAATCTATATTTTGCGAGCCCCTGCTCAGGGCATTTCCATGATTATATGCAGTCATTCTCATACAGTCATTTTCATAAAGGCCGGTGTTCAGATGATATCACACCGGCCCTGATATTACGTTGATTATTTAATTCTTCCGTGGCACTGTTTGTACTTCTTGCCGGAACCGCATGGGCATGGGTCGTTGGGGTATATCTTCTGCTCCACACGCTTCTTAGGCGCGCTCGGGGAAGATGCATCCTTGTTTGTGCCTGTTACCTTGGCAGCCGGTTCACGCTCCACCTTCTGCTCCACACGGATATGGAACAGAATCCGGATTGTCTCCTCCTGGATGGAAGCCATCATGGACTCATACATCTCATAACCCTGCATCTTGTATTCCACTACCGGGTCCCTCTGGCCGTATGCCTGCAGGCCGATTCCCTCCCGCAGTGCATCCATGTCATCCAGATGCGCCATCCACTTGTTGTCAATCACCTTCAGCAGGACAACCCGCTCAATCTCACGAATCTGCTCCGGCTCCGGGAACTCAGCTTCCTTTGTCTCATAAAGCTTGATGGCCTCTTCCTTCAGGTTGTGCTTAAGCTCATTTTTCTTCATGGACTTCTTCTGCTCATCGGAAAGACTTACCGGTTTCAGCGGAATGACCGGAAGAAGGAGGTTATTCAGTTCCTGTAAATCCCACTTATCCGGGGTCTGGTCATCGGATACGGAGATATCCACTGCGTTCTCCACAATGTCGGTAATCATCTTAAGGACAAGGTCGCGCATATTGTCCCCATCCAGAACCTTGCGGCGCTCTGCATAGATAACCTCTCTCTGCTCATTGTTGACCTCGTCGAATTTAAGGAGCTGCTCACGGATACCGTAGTTGTTGCTCTCTATCTTCATCTGTGCCTTCTCAATGGCGTTGGACAGCATCTTATGCTCAATCTGCTCGCCCTCCGGCACGCCCATGGCCTCAAACATGGCCATAAGACGGTCTGAACCAAAGAGCCTTAAAAGGTCATCCTCCAGGGACAGATAGAACCGTGACTCACCCGGGTCTCCCTGACGTCCGGAACGTCCGCGCAGCTGGTTGTCAATACGGCGTGACTCATGACGCTCCGTACCGATGATTTTAAGTCCTCCCAGGGCCTTGGATTCCTCGTCCAGCTTAATATCCGTACCACGGCCAGCCATGTTGGTTGCAATGGTAACAGAGCCATGGATACCTGCATCTGCTACAATTTCAGCCTCCAGCTCATGGAACTTGGCATTCAGTACCTTGTGGGGAATTCCCTTCTTATTCAGCATCTTGCTCAGAAGCTCGGAAGTCTCAATGGCAATGGTGCCCACCAGGACAGGCTGTCCCTTTTCGTGTGCCTTCTCCACCTCTTCCACAACTGCTTTGTATTTTTCGTTCTTTGTCTTATATACCGCATCCTCCATGTCCTTACGAATCATAGGCCTGTTGGTGGGGATGACGATAACGTCCATGGCGTAGATGTTACGGAACTCCTTCTCCTCTGTCTGGGCAGTACCCGTCATACCTGCCTTCTTCGTGTACTTGTTGAAGAAGTTCTGGAAGGTTACGGTAGCCAGGGTACGGGACTCACGGCGCACATTCACATGCTCCTTTGCCTCGATTGCCTGATGGAGTCCGTCGGAATAACGGCGGCCGGGCATGATACGGCCTGTAAATTCGTCTACAATCAGAACCTCATCGTCCTTCACAACATAATCCTTATCCCTGAACATCAGGTTGTTGGCGCGCAGGGCCAGGATAATGTTATGCTGAATCTCCAGGTTCTCAGGGTCTGCCAGGTTCTCTATATGGAAGTATTCCTCCACTTTCTTAACGCCCTGCTCGGTCAGGTTGACTACCTTATCCTTCTCATCCACAACAAAGTCGCCGGTCTCCTCAATCTCCTCGCCCATGATGGCATCAATCTTGGAGAATTCCTTGGACACGGTGCCTCTCTCCAGCTGGCGGGCCAGCACGTCGCACACCTCGTACAGCTTGGTGGACTTGCCGCTCTGTCCGGAAATAATAAGAGGCGTCCTGGCCTCGTCAATCAGCACAGAGTCAACCTCATCAATGATACAGTAGTCCAGGTCGCGCAGCACCAGCTGCTCCTTGTAGATAGACATGTTATCACGCAGGTAATCGAAACCCAGCTCATTATTGGTCACGTAAGTGATATCGCAGGCATATGCCTCCTTACGCTGTTCGCTGGTCATGTCGTTCAGTACAACACCCACGGTCATGCCCAGGAATCTGTGCACCTGGCCCATCCACTCGGCATCACGCTTTGCCAGATAGTCATTGACCGTTACAATCTGAACTCCTTTTCCCTTCAGTGCATTCAGGTATGCGGGACAGGTGGATACCAGCGTCTTACCTTCACCAGTACGCATCTCGGCAATACGGCCCTGATGCAGTACGATACCGCCAATCAGCTGTACCGGGAAATGCTCCATATTCAGGGTTCTTCTTGCTGCCTCACGAACCGTGGCAAATGCCTCCGGCAGAACATCATCCAATGTGGCGCCTTCCGCAAGCCTTTCTCTAAAGATTCTGGTCTGGTCACGCAGTTCCTCATCTGACATGGCCATCATCTCAGGACGCAGCGATTCAATCTTTTCCACGATTGGCCTTATCATCTTCAGTTCTCTTTCACTGTGAGTCCCGAACACCTTTTCAATCAAGTTCATGGTATACTCTCCTAACTTCTTCCTATATAATAGAAACTAATTTTCAACCAGCGCCCGTATCTGCAGCATATGCCTTACCGTCTATTATCTGCCTGCTGATTCCCGTCTATTCCTTACCATTCCATAATGCCTGTCTGTTATGGACTTTCCGGATAAATACTACAAATACTGCGCCTATGATACAATCTTACTTATTGTAGCACTTGGGAAAGATTAATTCAACGGGTTAATGAAAAATTAACATTTTGTCCATATACTTAATAATTCCACGTTGTTTTACAGAATATTCCCATCCCTATTCCGCCCATTGCCCTTTAGGGCTGTTTTCCCCGCACTTATGGTCAACCAAGCAGATTGCACAAAAAATGTGTTCGATTTTTTACCTGTCCACAATATCCCCAGAAGTTTATGCACATTACCCCCAAAGTTATCCACATCACAGTTTGTCCATTTTACGGCAAAAAATAGTTATACACCAACTTATCCACATTATCCACAAGTTTATAACTTTTCATTTGCACTTCCCTTTCCGACTTTAGATTTATTTTATTTTTGTACACTTCTGATAAACTTGAAAAGTACGGAAGAAAAAACATGGTTTTCTCTTGACATTTCAAGGTTTCTGCTATTAGGAATGCAATAGCTATTTACAGCATTTGAATCGAATTTTTATAAAAAATTAAGATAAATTGTTAAACAATTCTTAGGTTGCGATTGTAATTTTGCAATAAATATGATATAATGTCACTATCCCAAGAAAAGGAGTTGATGTTTATGCGTTATACCATAACAGGACGAAATATTGAGGTAACTCCAGGTTTGAAGGCTGCCGTTGAAAAGAAGATTGGCAAGCTGGAACATTTCTTCACTCCGGACACCGAAGTAATCGTAGCGCTGAGCGCACAGAAAGACAGACAGAAAATCGAGGTGACTATCCCAGTCAAAGGCAATACCATCCGTGCGGAGGAATCCAGCTCCGATATGTATGTATCCATTGATTTGGTAGAGGAAATCATTGAGCGCCAAATCCGCAGATATAGAAAGAAACTCATTGATAAGAAGCAGGCCGCCATCTCTTTCTCCCAGGCTTTCATAGAGGAAGAGGACGAAGTACAGGATGACGAGATTCAGATTGTTAAGACAAAGAAGTTCGCCATCAAACCAACCATTCCGGAGGAGGCATGTCTCCAGATGGAGATGCTGGGACACAGCTTCTATGTATTCCTGAACGCAGATACAGACCAGGTGAACGTTGTTTATAAGCGTAAAAACGGAACCTACGGGCTGATTGAACCGGAGTTCTAGGTTTCCGGTCTTCACGTAAAAACAAAAGTAATAATAGGGACAAGCCGGCAGGACCGCTACATGCGGCTGCCGGCTTGTCCCTATCCGTCTGATTCTGTATTATCCGTCCTCAACCGGTAAATCGGTTCATGAAATCAATCCCTCTCCCACCAATATATGCCTCAGTTTCTCAGTCTCATCTTTGTCCGCTTCCAGCATGGGCTGGGCGCATTTTCCTTCCATGGAAATCCCCCTCAATACCATGGCTTTCTTTATAATAGGAACAAACTGTTCCGCCACTGCGTACACTGCCATAAGGCGGTCAATCCTTGTCTGGCATTCCCGCAGAAGCCGGAAATCTTCCTTTCTGGCTGCCTCTGCAAGCTTTGAAGCTGCCTCAGGCGCAAAATTAGACAGTCCTGCAATGCATCCGTTCCCTCCGCTTATGACATTGTGAGTAAAGAATTCATCGAAACCTGAATATACCATGAATTCCGGATATTCCTGCTTCACGGTCTGTATCAATGCCCTGGTATGCCCCATCACATCCACAGTATCCTTTATACCAACAATATTCGTTCTGCGCCGTACCAGTTCCAGAACCACCTCCGGTTTCAGGTCATAACCTGTCCGGGCCGGAAAATTATACAACAGCACCGGACCATACAACCGACCTGCCAGGGTATCATAAAAATTCAATACCGAACTGTCAGGCAGGTTAAAATAATATGGCGAAATAACCATAACCCCATCCGCCCCTCTGTCAAGGGCAAAACGCGACAACTCCACACATTCCTCAAAGACTGTTCCGCCGGTGCCCACGTACACGGTAACCCTGTGGTTCACATAATCCAGGGCATCCTGAATCATCTTCTTTTTCTCTTCCAGGGGAATGGCAAAAAACTCGCCAATACTTCCCAATATCAGAATTCCATCCATTCCGCCCTCTATGAGCCAATCGTAAATCCTTTTATTGGCTTCCATATCCACATGCCCTTGTTCGTCAAATGCAGTCACTGCAGGCGTTATATATTTTGCATCCATCAATAGCATCCTCCTCTACGTTTCATACCCTGCCCCCTCCATGGCAGACAGGGCGTTCCTGGTATACCGGCCAAAGACTCCTCTGCGGACCGGCTGCGGCCGTAATCCTTCCTTTCTTCTCTCCTCCAGTATCTTCCCTGCCTCCTGAGGCGTTATCTCTGCCCCCTGAACTCCTACCAATTCAAGACTGCGGCTGTTCACGCTGTAGGCTATTATGTCTCCGTCTTTCACAAATGCCAACGGCCCGCCTGCTGCTGCTTCCGGTGAGACATGGCCAATTGCAGCACCCCTGGTTGCCCCTGAAAATCTTCCGTCTGTAACAAGGGCAACCGAGCCATTTAAATCCTCATCGCATACAATTGCTTCCGTCGTCATAAGCATCTCGGGCATACCGCTTCCTCTGGGGCCTTCATACCGGATTACGATAATATCCCCCTTATGGATTTCCTTTTTCACAACCGCCTGGTAGGCATCTTCCTCGCAGTCATAAACCCTGGCAATCCCTTTATGCTCCCTCATCTCCTTTACACATGCCGCATATTTAATCACAGCTCCGTCCGGGGCGATATTTCCCCGCAGGATGGCGATAGACCCTTTCTCCCCGGTATCCCCAACCGGAAAGATTACCTGCTCCCGTTTCAGACCGCAGTTGCTGAGATACCCGGCGTATCTCCCGAAAAAGCCATCCCGCTCCAGGTCATCCAGATTTTCCCCAAGGGTCTTCCCGGTGACTGTCATTACATCCAGGTTCAGCATATCCTTCAGCTCCAGCTCCACCCTGGGGACACCGCCTGCAAACCAAAACGCTTCCGTCAGATGCCTGCCGCTGGGAGTAATGTTTCCTATATGGGGCACCTTATGGTTAATCTCATCAAACATCTCAGGAAGAAGTTCGATTCCCAGCTCCCTTGCAATGGATGTAAGATGAATAACACCGTTGGTAGACCCCCCGATGGCACTGTGGACAATCATAGCATTCTCAAACGCTTTTCCGGTCATAATTTGGCTGGCGCTGATTCCCTCTCCCACCAGCTTCATGATAAGCCGGCCGGCCCGGCGGGCCCATGAAAGTATATCCCGCATGGTTGCCGGCATAAGGGCCGAGCCCGGCAGCGCCAGCCCCAGGGCCTCTGCCATGCACTGCATGGTACTGGCGGTTCCAAGGAAGGTGCAGGCTCCCACCGAAGGACATCCCGTCAGCTTATAATCCCGGATTTCCTGTTCTGTAATGGCGCCCTCCCGCTTCTGTCTCAGGGATATATCGCCGGCTTTCAGGGACGTGGTCATTTCCGGCCCGTTTCTCATACTGCCTCCCGGTATGAAAATCGCCGGGATGTCAAGCCTGGCCGCGGCCTTAAGCTGGGCAGGTATTGACTTATCACAGGAGGAGGACAGTATCATTCCATCCCAGGGATACACCCGGCCGTGTATCTCTATCATATCGCATATGGCCTCCCTGGATGCCAGGATATAGTTCATGCCGTCATGTCCCTGGGCACAGCCGTCACAGATATCCGTGGTATGATACTGGGCGGGAAATCCGCCTGTTTCAAATACGCCGTATTTAGCCTGTTCCATAAGCCCCGACAGATGCACGCTTCCGGGATGGCTGTCCCCAAATGCATCCTCCAGCAGAATCTGGGGTTTCCTTATATCCTCCTCATCCCATCCGCTTCCCATCTGCAAGGCGTCAAACTGCGCCCAAAGCTCCCTCTGGGGCGCGCTTTTCTGCTTTATATCCATCATCCTGTCACCTCTCCTGATTCTTCCCATATTCCTTTAAATCCTCTGCCTTAATCCATGTCACATCCACGGGATATTCCTTATTGATTTCCTGGCCGTTCACTGCATCAGACAGCTTGTCCACCAACAGGCTGCCGATGGCTTTACTGTTCTGGTCCACGATTCCGGTAATCAGGCCCTCGTCCACTCCGGCTGCAAGCGTGGGTGAATAGTCAAATCCGTAATGATATAAGATTCCTTCCCGCTTCTGGGACCTTATGGCCTCCATGGTCCCGGTTATGACCGACTCGGTTCCCAACGTAAATACGGCCCTCAGGTCCGGATATGACATTATTTGAGTCTCCAGCTGCTCCCTGGCCCTTGAAACGCTTAAATCGTTGATAATCCACTGGCACCATGTAAAATGCCCGGCATCCTCGCCCATAGCTTCATCAAATCCATCCTGCAGGCCCCTATACCGCTCCACCATATTCTGTGCGGAACCGCTGTAGGTGACGGTTGTCAGTTTACCTTGGGTTATACCCCTGTCTTTCAAATCCAGGGCCCCCTGTTGACCCAGCCTTTTTCCGGCCTCGTAATTATTTGTCCCGATATAGGAAAGACGGTTGCTGCTGGTTCTGATATCCGTGTCATAGGTGACCACCTTAATGCCGGCCTCCATGGCTTCCGCAGCCTTCACATCAAACATTTCAGGCTCCAGGGCCGCCATGGCAATTCCATCCGCTTTCTGGTCAATGGCCTCCTGGACCATTTCAATCAGCTTCTGGGGTCTTGAGGAATCTCCGGGCTGTCCGGACTTCACCACCAGCCGGACTCCCCTTTCCTGCGCCCTTTGTTTGGCACTGTCAATCAGGGGTTTCCAGTACGGACCTTTTTCATTCAGAGTAATCAGATATAAGGTCCGCCCATCCCCATTCCCGGTTCCTGTGTTCCCCCTGATACTGCACCCCGAAAGACAGGCGCCCACGGCAGCGAGCAGGCAGGCTGTCAGCCACAAATTCCATCTCATTCTGAGTTTCATACAGATTCTTCCTTTTTCTTCCTAAAATAGTCCATCACAATGGCTGCCAGTATCATAAGTCCTGTCACTGCCTGCTGGCCGTAAGTGTTCAGGCCGGCTACAGCCATTCCGTTTTTAAAAATCTCTATAATCAGAAGGCCCACAAAAGCCCGTTCCACGCCTCCTGCACCGCCTTCAAAGCGGATTCCGCCTATAATAACTGCGGCAATGGAATACGCCTCCAGTCCCATGGCCTCACTGGATGCCCCCACATTCAGATAGGACATAAGGATGACCCCTGCTATTCCGGCCAAAGCCCCCTCCGTAAAGTACACCTTGAGAAGATGGCGTTTCACCCGGATGCCCGCCAGACTGCTGGCTTTCTTACTGGAGCCAACAGCATAGCAGTAACGGCCGAATATCGTATATTTCATCACCAGCACCACTGCCGCCCCCAGGACCAGGAATATAAGAAAGTTTGAATATATCATGCCGCCCAACAGGTTTGTATTGGATATGCGGTAAAACCAGGCCGGAAGACCGCCTATAAGGATTCCGCCTGTAACCATCTGCGTCAGACCGCGAATCATGTAGTTGCTGCCAACGGTTACAATAAACGGCTTCAGCTCAAACCGCGTAATCAAAAAGCCGTTTAAAAGTCCCCAGGCGCCTCCGCACAGAATACCGGCCGCCACGCACACCACCGGATGGACTCCATGAACCGCAAGATATGCCGCCGCGGTCCCGGCGCAGGCTGTAATGGCGCCGCATGACAGGTCAATACCTCCTGTAATCATAAGCATCGCCATGCCCAGCGTGGCGACGCCCAGCACCGGTATGGAACGAAGGAAGTTGGACAGATTCCCCCTGGTTGCGAATACAGGCGAAATATACGAAAATACCGCAACCAGAAAAAGGAGCAGGCCAATCATCCAGTACTCCGACATTCGTTCTTTCCAAGCCATGTTCTTCCTCTGCATCATGACACCTGCCCCTTTTCATTTGTAATAACCGCGCGCCTTCGTCTACGGGGATAATAACTTAAGTTTATCAGAGAACCGGGATTTTATCAATGCAGCATTCGCTTCAGCAACTCCAGGTACCTCTCATTCTTCAGACAGTTCTCCAGCTTGAATGCACCGGCAATACGTTCCAGACTGTCTTCACCGTATCCTTTAAAACGCCTGGCATAGGCGGGCTGAAGCATGGCTCCCGCGTATCCGTTCAGGACTCCGTAGTTCATAACAAATGCATTGGAGGCCTTGTCAATCCGCGTTTCTCCTATCACATCCAGTATATAGTCAGCCAGCATACGGGATTTTTGTCTTCCTTCCGCTACGCCTGCGTAATCAGCCACAAAATTTTCCGCCCCGAGAATCCGCTTTTGTTCCTGGACCGGCTGGATGATTTTCATGTATTCGCTTTCCGGATTCAGGAATACCCACCCCATAACTCCCGGGTCCTTATAAGTCCATGTAGTCCAGTGGATGCCGTATGTATTGTAGATGTCAAGCTGGTCCTCCATGGATTTGAGCCGGTCAGGTATTTCCTCCTCATACCCATGGTACTGGGAACCGAACTCTCCAACCCACAGGGGCACATGATGTTTCATGGCATACCGGGTTCCCTGGTGGTCCAGGAATGCATTTTCCTGCCTGTTCCTGTCCCAATAAATCCCGTCATAATATCCCGGATACTTACCCGGACCATACCCCGGCGGGATATAATTATGGCTGCTGTAAACCAGATTCTCCTCAAAGGGAGCGTCGAGGCCGGCAAAATCCCTGGAATAATTGTCACCCTCCAGGAAAAGGATATGCCGTTTATCCACCTTCCTTATAGCCCCTGCAATTTCACGGTACAGCCGGTTGATGGCATCCCAGTCAGATTGGTAGAATTCATAAAAGTCATATGCATGTTCGCCGGTGGGCGTGCCTGTGGACGGTTCATTCATAATGTCATATCCGGCCACCACGCTCCTGTCCCTGTACCTATCGGCAAATACCTCCCAGAGCGCAATGATTCGTTCCTGGAAATGGCGGTATTTCCACAGCATGACCGCCCCCCGCTCGTTATCGCTGTGCCAGTGGCAGTTCTGCCAGCCGGCCAGGGCATGCATATCCAGGATTACATAGATTCCTTCCTGCTCACAGGCATCCAGTATACAGTCCAGACGTTTGAATCCTTCTTCCTTATACACAAACGGGTTCATGTCATCCTCAAAATGTCTGTAACTCAGTGGAATACGAATACAATTTGCCCCTGTCTCCCGGATGAATCTGATGTCATCCCCATTCAGGAAATTATCCAGCACTGTTTCAAAAAACAACTCAGCCTTGCCCGCTCCCAGCGCTTTTGCCATCTCCCGTTTCATACCGCTCTCTGTTCCGGGATACCCGTTGATGAAATCCTCCATATTCATCCATCCGCCTGCGCAGGTTCCCCTAAGGTAGACATCTGACCCTGACTGGTCTGTAATTTTTCCATTTTTCACTTGCAAAAAGTCCATATTCTCTCCTCCTTAACCCTTCTTCCCACTACGGCCACAGTTCCACCTGAGCCGCCAGGGGTTCTGAATCCATCAGCCGGCAGCTTCTGGCATCCGGCTGGCTTCCCCCTGCAAACACACTGAACCGGCGGCCGTCCGGACGTCTGTCCCCGTTCTGGTCCACCACATAAAAAGCAGCAGCCGGCAGACAGACATTCACCGTCCTTTCTTGTCCGGCCTCAAGTCCCACTCGCACAAACGCACATAAAGAATGATTTCTGACTGCCAGAGGGGAATCCAGATTTTTTACATAAACCTGTACAACCTCTTCCCCATACAGATTTCCGATGTTTTTCACTGTAACTGACACATGGACGTTTCCGTCCTCACCGGGTAAACATACCAGGTCCCTGTATTTGTATCTGGTATAGGAAAGACCGAACCCAAAGGGATAAAGCGCCTCCCCCTCCATATACCGGTACGTCCTGTTCTTCATGCTGTAGGCTTCATAGGGCGGCAATTCATCTTCCGGCTGATAAAACGTAACAGGCAGCCTGCCCGATGGATTGCTCTCACCAAAAAGTATCTTTGCAACGGCAGTCCCTCCTTCTGCTCCGGGATACCATGCCTGGAGAATTGCCTTTACACAGTCAGCCTGGGCCAGCCATTTTAAATCCATGGCGCTGCCTGACATATTTACCACCACAAGCGGTATACCCGTCTCAATCAGGGCCTCAAGCATACATCTCTGGGATTTAGGGAAATCCAGCGAAGGCTTATCCGCCATGCTCACTGCCTCGTCAAAACGGTTCCCCAAATCCTGCTGTTCTCCCTCATAGCGCTCATCCAGACCGATACACACAATGGCAATCCCGGCTTCCTTTGCCGCGGTCACTGCCTCGCTTATACGGTCGCCCGGCAGGGCCAGTCTTTCCACCTTCTCCTTCATGGTATGGCAGCCTTCTGAGTAGAAGATTCGCGTTTCCTCTCCCAACAGGTTTTCAATCCCTTCCAGAACCGTCACATACCGCGGGGCTGTTCCGTGGTAATTCGCAATCAGCGGCCAGCGGCTGTCCGCATTTGGACCAATCACTGCCAATTTCTTCAATTTCCGGTCAAGGGGCAGAATGCTGTCGTTCTTAAGAAGCACCATGGATTTCTCCGCTGCCTTAATGGCCAGCTTGCGGTGCTTTCTGCATCCCACTGTTTCATAAGGAATATTGTGATATGAACATTCAGGGTCAAACAGCCCCAGCCTAAGTCTGGTGCGCAGGGCGTGCACTGCTGCCTGCGTAATATCCTCTTCTGATACCAGCCCCTTTTCACAGGCGCTTAAAATATGCAGGTATGTGTTGCCGCAATTGATGTCGCAGCCATTTTTTAAGGCCATGGCTGCCGACTCCGCCGCTGTCTCCGTCACCTGATGGTTTTCATGGAAATCTTTTATTGCCCAGCAGTCTGAAACAAAATAACCGTCAAAATTCCATTTTCCCTTAAGGATGTCCTGAATCAGGGTTTTGCTCCCGCAGCAGGGTTCCCCGTTGGTCCGGTTGTAGGCTCCCATGACGCCTTCCACCTTCCCCTCCTCAACACATGCCTCAAATGCAGGTAAATAAGTCTCCCAAAGGTCTTTCTGGCTGACCCTGGCATCAAATTCGTGGCGTTTCTCCTCCGGACCGCTGTGCACGGCAAAATGCTTTGCGCATGCAGCGGCCAGTAGATACTCCCCATCCCCCTGGACACCTTTTATAAATCCCACGCCCAGTCTTCCGGACAGATACGGGTCCTCCCCAAAGGTCTCATGACCTCTGCCCCATCTGGGGTCACGGAAAATATTCACATTGGGAGACCAGAGTGTAAGCCCTTTATAGATATCCCTGTCCTCCCGGGCCGCATATGCATTATATTTGGCTCTGGCTTCCATACCAACCGCAGCGCCTATTTCCTGCATCATATCCTCATCAAACATGGCTGCCATCCCAATGGCCTGAGGGAACATGGTAGCTGTTCCAGCCCTGGCAACTCCGTGAAGTCCTTCATTCCACCAGTGATATCTGGGTATGCCCAGGCGGCTGATGGCCGGCGCGTCAAACCGGAGCTGGGAAGCCTTCTCCTCCAGCGTCATCTGCCCCACCAGTTCCCTTGCTCTTTTTTCAAAATCCATTCTTGCTTTCCCCTTTCCTTAACCCTTGACTGCTCCCTGTGTCAATCCATTCACCACCTTTTCCTGTGCGAAAAAGTACAGAAGGATAACAGGAAGGGAGCCCACCAGAATCGCAGTGAGAACCGCCGGTATATTAACGGACTGCATACCGTAAAATTCCCGTATTCCTAATGGCAGGGTCTTTTTCACTGAGCTGGTAATCAGTACATTGGCATTGATGAACTCATTCCATATATTCAGGAATGTATACACTACAATCGTGGAAATGGCCGGACCTGATAAGGGAAGTATAATATTCTTAAACGTACCCACGATGCTGCACCCGTCAATAATGGCTGCTTCCTCCAGTTCCTTCGGTATCTCCTGGAAAAACTGGGTTAATATGAACACAGCAATGGGTATGTTGTAGCTGACATAGGGACCCACAAGACCGGTCAAGGTATCCGTCAGACCAATACTGCTCAAAAGGGTAAACGTGGGAATCAGGGTCGTATGCACCGGTATCATCATCCCCGCGATAATAACAAAATACAGCAGGTTCTTTCCCCGGTAGCGCATTCTCGCAAATGTAAAGGAAATCATGGAAGAAACCACTACAATGATGAACACGCTGATTGCGGACACAATCACACTGTTGAGGAAATACCTCAGGAAGTCCGGCTTCAGAATCATCTGGTAATTGCCCAGGTACGGCTCCTTGGGCAGCATCCAGATGTTGGTAAGGTATTCTCCCATTCCTTTAAAACTGTTGATGACCAGAAACAGAAAAGGAAAGCCTGTGATTAGGGCAATGACAATGCTGATTATGTATAGAACCGTATGCTTTACCCTTCTTTTTAACAATACGCCCATATTATGCCTCCTCCTTATTTCTGGTGATATACAGGAACATACACGCTATGGCAAAACACAGGATAAACATGCTGGCTGCAATTGTGCTGGCATACCCCATGCGGAACTCCGTAAATCCCTTCTTATACATATATGTGGCCATGAGTTCTGTATCCTTATTGGGCGCTCCGCCCATCATTACATAAAACAGGTCAAAATACTTAAGGGAACCAACCAGCTGCAGCACTGCGGCAGAACGCAGCGTTGGCATAAGCAATGGCAGGGTAATCCGCCAGAAACACTGGTTCCCGTTGGCACCGTCTATTTTGGCCGCCTCATAAATATCCGTGGGGATATTGGTCAGTCCGGCCTTTAATATAATCATGTAAAAGGGAATGAACTGCCAGCATATGACAAACATAATGGAAGGCATGGAAGAGCTGCCCTCCAGGAAAGCAATGCTCTTCATTCCAAGCTTCTGCATGAGATTGGCCATAAGGCCGAAATATGGGTCATAAAACAGTATCCACATGATACCTGTCGCCACGGTGGAGAGAAGCATGGGCATAAAGAATACCGTGCGGAAAAAACGGGTTCCCTTTAATTCCTGGTTAATCAGCAGGGCCAGAAGCAGTGCTCCCGGAAGCTGGATTGCCACGGATACAATCACCAGGATTACGTTATTCTTCATGGCATTCCAGAAAAATGAATCCCCAAGCAACTCAATATAATTTCCAAGGCCTATGAAGGTCCTGTTAGCGCTGATTCCCTTCCAATCCATGAAGCTGTAGAAAAATGTCCTGGCAATTCCCACCACATTGAATGTACCGTAAAAAAACAGGGCGGGAATCACAAACAACGCTATGATTCCAATATGTTTATTTCTTCTGCTCATATGATTTCTCCTTTTAACAGAGCTTTATCCGGAATGAGGGCGCTGTTTGCAGCACCCTCACATACCGAAATCAATTTATGACTACTTCACCAAATCCTTCTGCGCCTGCGCTTCCATATCGGCCGCCGCCTGTTCCGGCGTAGTGGTAAGGCCAAAAAGGTCATACGTTGTCTGCTTGTGCAGATTACCTAATTCCGTCGGAAGGAACTGGTCATAAAAATTCTGCATATAGGATGCATTTACCAGAAGGTCCTCCATCTGCTGCAGTTTGCTGTCCTTGATGTCCACTCCCTTTATTCCGGTAAGGATTCCCGCTGTATCGGACATATCCTGGGCATATTCCTGGTCTGTCAGGGACTTGACCAGTTCCATGGCTTCCTGGGGATGTTTACAGGATGCGGCTATGGAATATCCATTGCCTCCACCCAGAATTTCGTCCGCCTTTCCCTTGCCTCCTTCGATGACAGGATAGTTGAACAATCCCAGGTTATTCTCATAGAAATCAGGCTGCTCGGACTTACAGTTTGCCACAAAACTGTTGGTCTGCACAATATGGGCTGCCTGCCCGCTGTAGAACAGCATGCGTGAACCGCCTGTATCATAGTTGATTCCATTGGCGCCGTCCGGATAATACCCCTTCTTCACCCAGTCCTGAATCCTCTGCCCCGCCTTAATGAAGCTCTCATCCTCAAATGTGGCGTTGCCGGTCCTGTTAAATGCATCCAGGAAGGTCTGGGAACCGCCCTCTCTCAGAGACAGCCAGATGAAGGTAAGTGCACCGGGCCACTGGCTGGAATTGCCCAGGGCAAAGGGAATGATGCCGTTGTCTTTCAGCACCTGGCAGTTTGCCTCCAGCTCATCCACAGTCTCAGGCACCTTGAGTCCCAATTCCTCATATATTTTTGTGTTGTAGTATACCGGGGCTGCTCCGGCCCTAAAGGGCACTGCCCAGTACTTTCCGTCTATTTCAAACAGGGACAGCGCTGATTCATGATAAATATCTGAGATTTCCCTTACATTCTGGTCAATATCCAGAACCTTCCCCTCCTCCACAAAGGACTGGAGCCATCCGCCGCCCCATGAGATGAAAATATCCGGTTCCTGCCCGGCAGCCATGGCTGTGGTAAGCTTGGTTTTATATGGGTCATTCTCCATGGGCACCTGCTCCACCTTCACGTTGGGATGGCTGGCTTCAAACCGTTCAATGCACCGCTTGACCACTTCCAGGCGTTTCGCGTCATTCTCAATATGCCATATGGTAAGGGTAATCTCCTCATTTCCGTCAGCCTGACCCTTTTGGTTCTGACTGTCTGCTGCCGCAGCATCTCCCTGAGGCTTATCCTGTGATGCTGCCTGGGACGTCCCGTTCCCTGATTCCTGCGCGGAACCCCCGCATCCGGCCAGGGTCCCGGCCATCATGGATACCGCCAAAATACATGCCAGTACTTGTTTCTTCATACTCCTTCTCCTTTCACACTGCTTTTTTTGTTTGATGGAACCTATCATAAGGTTCTTTCCGCTTTTCCACAATGCACCGATTTTTAGAATATGTGTATTATTTCTATTTCCGTCCCTTTAGGTCTATATTTTTGTGCATTTTTAACCCCCTAATTATTTGACACCCATTTTTCATTGTGCTATATTATTGACACATTCAAAAGGGAAAGAGGGATTCTTGTGCTTACTGAAAAAATGAAGGTATTGATTGCCGATGATGAATACCTGATATGCGAACTTATCAAAAAGATGATATGCTGGGAAGAATTAAACCTGGAGTTTGCAGGCTTTGCCCATAACGGGCAGGAACTGCTCCAGAAAATACAGGAGCACCGGCCTTCTATTGTGATTACCGATATCAGTATGCCTGTTATGGACGGAATCGAACTGATTCGCCAGACCCGGTATCTTAACATCCCCTGCCGGTTCATCATTGTAAGCGGCTATAAGCAGTTTGAATATGCCCATAATGCGCTGAAATACGCAGTGGATGATTATATTCTAAAGCCCATCAGTGAAACCGAATTAAATCAGGCTTTAAAAAAAATACTGGAGGAACTGCGGCAGCAGACTGCCTCCGGCAGCCAGGACCTGTCTGCTGTCCACACCGAACATCCCGGCAAATCCTTCTTTCTGAAACGGATTATATGGGAAATACAGGATTCCTCCACAACGCTGGAGCATGTGACGGAAGAATATGGAATTGATTTCAAGCCAGGACTTTTCCGCATCCTCTGCATCAAGCTGGACTTTGTAAACCAGGGCGCGGACACACCGGACAATATCAGCTCGCTGAATAAAAAACTGATTTCCATGTTTCATGAGGATTTGGAAAATCTCTGCTACCAGACACTCTCCTGCGTGGAAGACAGCACCATCTGCTTCGGCGTCAATTACCCCATGATGTCCGACAGCCAGTTCCAGGCCTGTCTCACTGAATTCTACCAGAGGGCCTATAACCTGCTGGATATTTTTGCAGGTTTAAAAGTTACAATCGGGGTTGGCGCTGCTTACCCGGAGATTTCCTCCTTCAGCCGTTCCTATAAGGATGCCATGGATGCATTATATTACCGCATCCTGTCCGGATGCGGCCAGATTCTATATTGGGAAAAGACCGCCCCTGTCCCCCATCTGCCGCCGGAAGAAAAGGAAGCCTTTCTCCACCAATTTAAAAAAGCCGTGGAATCTGTTCATTTCGCAGATTTCATGGCCACCTTAAACCAACTGTTTTTCAAGCCCAGGCATCTCTTCCCGCTGTTTGATGTCATATCCATGATGCAGGACATCTGCCGGATGCTGATGCATATGGATATTTCCCCGGAACAAGGCCAGCCATCACTGGATTATCTTTCCAACCAGATTCATTATGCCATTGAAAACGCCTTATCCCTTGAAGCCTTGAAAGCAGCTGTAGCTGAACCGGTTTCCTATATATTTGAGAACATCCATAAGGCAGTGCAGGCCCAGAACGCCCGCCCGGTACGGACAGTCCTCCGGTATATAGAGGAACACTATACCGACTCCATCCGTCTGGAGGACGCTGCTTTATTGGTTTCCTTAAACCCCGCTTATCTCTCCAACATTTTCAAGAAGGAAACCGGAGAGAACTTCGTGGATTACCTGAATTCATTCCGGATTGAACATGCCAAAGCCAAGCTTAAGGATTCCAATCTCTCTGTCAATGAGATTGCCTATTCAGTCGGCTTTCAGGATGCCCGTTACTTCAGCAAACTTTTCAAAAAATATGTGGGTATTACCCCCAAGGATTACCGCAAAATATACAGCTGACAATCAGCTGACATGGGAGACAGGTTATGAAATTTCTCACTGAAAAAAAATTACAGAAGCTTCTGGATGAGCATACCCAGGCAGCCATGATAGACAGGGCCAGGTATTACGAAAATGAAATCCTCAAAAAACAGACCGAGCTTCTGACCCTTCAAAATCAGATAAACCCGCATTTTCTTTACAATTCCCTGGAATGTATTCGTGCCCAGGCCGTATTGAACGAAATGCCGGAGATAGCGGATATCACTTACTCCCTCTCAAACTTCTTCCGTTACAGCATCAGCACAAAAAGTGATTTTGCCACCTTAAACGACGAAATCAATGTTATTAACAATTACATGAAGATTCAGCAGTACCGGTTCAGGAACCGCTTTCTTCTCAATGTGAATCTGCCGGATTCCTGGGACAGCATCCTGGACGCAGTGCTTCCAAAGCTGACCCTGCAGCCCATAGTGGAAAACAGCATTGTTCATGCATTTACGGAAATAGCCGGCCAGGGAATCATCACCATAGAGGCTGTGTCTACGAAAAAGCATATCAACATACGCATATCCGACAATGGCAAAGGCATGGATTCATCCACCCTGCAGAAGCTCAACCAGTCACTGAACCAGGAATACCACGTCTCTCCCGCATCCGGCAAAAAGAGCACCGGAATTGCGCTGTGGAATGTCAACCGCAGACTGAAGCTGGTGTTTGGAGAGGACTACGGACTTCACGTATCCAGCACTCCTTCTCTCGGAACAGACGTGGAAATCCATATCCCTTATATATCCATTCAGTCGGATGACTTTTCCATGTCCGGAGGAAATACTCATGCCGGAGGAAATGCCCATGCCTGAGGAACTATACCGTATACAGGGTCTGTGCTTTCAAAAAGACCATTCCTGCCTTATTGACCACCTGGACCTTTACCAGTATAAGGGGGAATCCCTGGGTCTTATGGGCCTTCATGATTCCGGCAAGACCCTGCTTTCACTGATTCTCTCCGGACAAGCAGCCCCCTCTGAAGGAAAATTCTACTATGAGGAAAATCCGGCATCCCACCGCATACTCTCTGCCAGTACTGCATTGGTACAGAAGAACAGTTCCCTGATTCCTTCCCTTACTGTCATGGAGAATATTTTCGTGATACGAAGACACAAATACGGCACATACCTTGTACACAGAAAACTCATACTGCATGAAACCCTGAACTGGATGCGTGAATTGGGGCTGTCCATATCCCCCCAGGAAAAAGTGTGCAACCTGACAAAGACAGAGCAGTATCTGGTGGAAATCCTGAAGGCCTACATTCTTGGCGCAAAGCTGATTATCCTGGATGACATTCCTCTTTCCTTTTTTCAGGCGCCTCAGTTTTCCGGGATGTTCCAATATCTGAAGGCAAAGTCCATTTCCTTTCTCATTACCTCCTGTGATATCAACCAGCTCCAGCTCTTTTCCGACCGGATATACTTTATGGCTGACCACCGGACCATCAAATGGATTTATAATGAGAAGAGAAATACAGTGGATATATCCACCTTGTACAGCCGTCCCATTATTTACCGCGAAACATCCTCCCAGGCCTCCGGTGAGATTTCCCTCCGGGTGGACGGACTCTGTCATGACTCCTTATACAATATTTCCTTTCATCTGCACGAAGGTGAAATTGTGACTATTTTTGATTTGTTCCGCAATGTTTCCTCACAGCTCCTGGATTCCATGTTCCATCCGCAGAATACAGCATCCGGTTCTATATCCGTATATGGTCAAATTATAAAAAATGAAGGCTGCCACTCCCTGATTAAGGCGGGGTTTGAATTGGATGACTGTATTTTTGAGCCGCTCCCTACCAGAGATAATATCTGCATCAGCAATTACAGAAAAGCCGCCGGTCCCTTAGGCATATTAAAACAGGCCAGGATGCAGTATATGGAACAGGCATTTCTGGCTGAATATGAAACCGAAGGCATTAAGGCCAGGTCCTCCTGCCGCCACCTGCCAAAAAAGGAAAAGCTGGCCATGTATCTTTACCGGTACGAGTTTCTCAGGAAAAAAATTATTTTTTGTGTCAATCCTGAAAAGTATATTGATTACGAAACATTTTATGTGTTGAAAAACGCGCTTCAGCGTATAGCCAACAATGGCAATACTGTGTGTATCATTACATGCGATTTTGAAAAGGTATATGCCCTGGCCGGACGCCACCTGATTCTGTCATCAGACTCTATCCAGGAATACACAAAAAACGGGTAAGGCCCAAAAAACAATTGATGCAACGGCAGCATTTCAACAGCAAAGGCTTCTGCAAATCCGTAGTCATTCCGAATTTGCAGAAGCCTTGTTCTATGTTCATATACCGGTCATATCTTTAATGCCATCTGTTAATCCAAAAACGTCACAGCCTTGCAGGGCGTCCTGTAGTTTGCCGGCGTAATGCAGATACCAGTGGTAGGATTGCTGGCGTGGATAACCTGTCCGCCGCCGATGTAGATAGCCACATGGTTAATGTAGTCGCCGCTGGCATAGAACAGCAAATCTCCCGGCTTTGCATCGCTGACTGATATGGACCTTCCTCTGGCAGCCTGGTCCCTGGAGCTTCTTCCCGTGCTGATGCCAAAATGTGAGAATACGCTCTGGGTGAAGCCGGAGCAGTCCGCCCCGCTTGTAAGGCTTGTCCCGCCGTACACATAGGGGTTGCCCAGGAACTGCTTTGCATATGCCACCACTGCGTTGCGGGTAGCAGAGGCCACCTCTGTGGAGGTGCCGCCCGGAGAACCCGGACCCTTGCTGTCCACTGTCTCAGCTGCTTTTGCTGTTGTGGGAGCCGCAACCGTGCTGTCCTTGCCGTTCTCAGGATTGGCGGCTATGGTTGTAATGGCATCCGTTCCCTTTGTCTCTTCCTTCTTCGCAGCTGTGGTGGCCGGTGCTTCCGTGGTCTTCTCAGCCTTTGTGGTGGCTGCTGTTGTCTTTTTGGCCGCATCCGCCTTCTTGGCGTCCTCCAAAGCCTTCAGGGCCTTCTCCGCTTCTTCCTTGCGCTTGGCCTCCTCTGCCTCTTTGGCCTTCTCCTCCTCCACCGACACTGCCTTGTTAAACTCCACGCTGGTCTTCATGTATTCCTTAAACACGTAGCCTTCCAAATCCGAATCCACCTGAACCTTCAGGAAATCCCCCTCCTCGCCCGTAACCACATAATGGGCGCCCTCCGACAGCAGCGTCAGCGTCTTTCCCTCCATGTCAGGACTCTGCCTCAGTCGCAGGCTGGGAGTGCCCACAATGGTGCCGTAGGTGGTTCCTACCTGCTTGGCCCTGGATTCCGCCTGCTGTCCTGTGACAAAGTAATCTGCCTTTATGTAGCCGGTGACGGAACCGGACTGAATCTTGTACCATTTGCCGCCCTCTCCGTCCACCGTATCCAGAATGGTTGCCGCACAGTCATTGTTAATCTTGCCGGTTACGCCGCTGCTGGTGTTGGCCTCTGTACGGATGTTTACCGTTCCGCTTACCTTTGACACGGCAATATTATCATAGGATGAGGACTTTGGTTTGGATGCGGTTTCCTGGGCGGCACTGGCCTTGCCGGAATCTCCGGATGCACTGCCGGACTGGCCGCTCCCCTGATTGCCGCTGCCCTGATTGCCGCCCTGGCTGCTGCCGGAACCGCCCTTTGCAGTACCGGCGCCGGCGCCTGACTGGGCAGCCTTGTTCTGTATATTGGAATAGGATGAAGCCAGCTGCTTTTCCGGCTCTGTGTTCCCCGCATAATAATTGTTAAGCGCAACGGATATACCGGCCAGCGATGAGCCTGTCTCCAGGTTTGTGGACGCCAGAGCGTTCACCGAAAGCGCACAGCTGCACAGACCGCTGAGCACGATTACTTTCTTCCAGTTATTCATCTGTAGCCTGCCTCCCCTAATTCTCTACCAGATACCGCTCCACACTGGTTATTGCATTTGCCCCGTCCGCAGCAGCCGTAATAATCTGACGCAGCGGCTTGGTTCTCACGTCACCTGCGGCAAATATGCCGGGCGCTGATGTGACGGTGTCTTCCCCGGCCCTGATATAGCCGTGGTCCATATCCACCAGTCCCTCAAAAGCCCTGCTCTCCGGCGATATGCCGACTGCAATGAACACGCCCTGTACTTCCAGTTCCGTTTTCAGGCCGGTCTTAACATTGGTCACGGAAAGGCTCTTTACCATTCCGTCCCCATTGATGCTGTCAGCCACCGTGTCCCAGATTACCTCCACATTATCCAGTGCCAGAAGACTCTCCTGCAGGCTCTTGGCTGCCCGCAGCTCATTTCTCCTGTGAACCAGATATACCTTGCTGCACATACGTGCCAGGAAAATAGCATCCTCCACAGCCACATCGCCGCCTCCAATAACAGCCGTTACCTTATTGCGGAAAAATGCTCCGTCGCAGGTGGCGCAGTAGGAAACGCCGGCTCCCGCCAGTTCTTCCTCTCCCGGCACCCCCAGTTTCCTGTGGACAGCCCCTGTGGCAAGTATAAGGGCCCTGGCCTCGTAGGTGTCTCCCTGGCACACAACGCACTTGACAGCGCCCCTGCCTCCGTCCTCAATGCTCAGCACCTCGTCCTCTGCAAACCGGGCGCCCAGACGGTCCGCATGCTCCCGGAACTTAAGTCCCAGGTCGTATCCGCCGATGCCGGGAAGTCCGGGATAGTTATCCACCTCATATGTGGTCAGGACCTGCCCTCCGCTGACCATGGCCTTTTCCACCACAAGTGTATCCAGCTTTGCCCTCTGGGCATAAACAGCAGCTGCAAGACCTGCCGGTCCTGAGCCGATAATAATCAAATCATAAATATGAGACATAGTTTCACCTTTTCCTTATATTCAATTTAAGCCAATGTTCTTACTATTTTAAACAATTTGTAATTATTATATCACAGATAATTTACTTATTACAATTCAATTTCTTACAATTCTATCATTGGTATGGTAAAATATGTTATAATCCATATTAGAAAGGATGTGAATTTTATGCCGCGTAAAACCGTACTGGTCACCGGAGCCTCCAGGGGCATCGGCAAGGCCGTGGCAGTTAAGTTTGCAAAGAAGGGTTATAATGTAGCCATCAGCTGTGTGCGCAGGGAAGAACTGCTGATGCAGACCCAGAAGGAGATTGAATCGTTTCAGGTTCCCTGCCTGGCATACAAGGGTGATATGGGCAATATGGAATGCTGCGAGGAGCTGTTTGGCAGAATTAAGAAGATGTTCGGGGGCGTGGACGTCCTTGTGAACAATGCCGGCATCTCTTATATAGGCCTTCTGCAGGATATGTCGACGGAGGACTGGGAGCGCATGCTGCGCACGAACCTGACATCTGTTTTTAATTGCTGCAAGCTGGCAGTCCCCTATATGATTTCACAGAAACAGGGCAAAATCATCAATATATCCTCAGTATGGGGTGTGGTGGGCGCTTCCTGCGAGACAGCATACTCGGCCACCAAGGGCGGTATCAACGCCCTTACAAAGGCCCTGGCAAAGGAGCTGGCCCCCAGCAACATTCAGGTCAACGCCATTGCCTGCGGCGCCATTGACACGGAGATGAACCAGTGGATGGAGGAGGACGACCTCATCGCCCTGGTGGACGAGATTCCCTCCGGCCGTCTGGGACGGGCCGAGGAGGTGGCTGATTTGGTTTACCACCTTGGTTATAAGGAATCCTACCTTACCGGACAGGTCATAGGGCTGGACGGAGGCTGGATTTAAGGCAGGCGTCCTCCAGGGGGCCTGAACCTTTCTGAAACTTTTCCGTATCCTTACGAATATATTAACTGTATTGACCTTGGAGCCGCTCCATGGTGTAGAATCAAGTCAGAAAAAGCAATACACTAATATAAACCGCAAGGAGGCATACTTCTTATGAAAAAGAAATATTTAGCAGTCGCAGCCCTTTCCATGGCCCTGGCCGCAGGAAGCGCTATGACATCATTTGCTGCAGGATTTGTTCACACTTCACAGGGAACAAAATATCAGTGGGGTTCCGGAGATTACTGTACCAATAACTGGGTGAACTACAAGAACCACTGGTTCTTCTTTGGAGAGGACCAGATTATGCGTACCGGATGGATTCAGAGGGACGGTACCTGGTACTATGCCGCTGATACAGGCGAGCTCCAGGGCGGCATCATGAAGATTAACGGCAATGTCTACTACTTCGACAACAACAGCTGTAAGCTGAAGACCGGAGAACGCACCTACAATGGTCAGAGCCACACATTCACCGAAAACGGAACCACCGATGGCGGTCCATATGTTTATACGGAGTGGAACAGCAACGGAACACTCAGACGTGGTACCAAGTTCGGGGTACGGTAATTTGATATTTGCACATCACACACAAGAACAGGGATGCCTGGGCCGGAAGGTCCGGGCATCCCTGTTCTGCTGTTTGCCGGTTCTGTTGTTTCCTATAAGCCAAAAAGACCTTCCGGAGGATTTCCTCCGAAAGGTCCTGTATACGTTTTGCCGGGACATACCGGGATGAACCGGATGCCTGCTCCAAAAATTAACGTTTGGAGAACTGTGGAGCACGACGGGCTGCCTTTAAGCCGTACTTCTTTCTCTCTTTCATTCTTGGGTCTCTTGTTAAGAAACCAGCTTTCTTCAGTGCTGGTCTGTAATCAGCGTCTACCTGAAGGAGAGCTCTGGAGATGCCGTGACGGATTGCACCGGCCTGTCCTGTTGTGCCGCCGCCGCGAACGTTAACCATTACATCAAATTTATCAGTAGTCTCAGTAGCTACTAATGGCTGGCGAACAATAACCTTTAAAGTCTCAAGACCAAGATACTCGTTGATATCTCTCTTGTTGATGGTGATGTTGCCGGTACCTGGTACTAAATATACTCTGGCGATGGATTTTTTTCTTCTGCCTGTTCCGTAAAATTTTGCGTTAGCCATGATACTTTCTTCCTCCAATCCTCATTAAAATGTTAAAACTTCTGGTTTCTGTGCTGCCTGCTCATGGTCTGGGCCTGCATATACATGAAGCTTGCCAAACATGCTTCTTCCCAGAGGTCCCTTTGGAAGCATACCCTTAACTGCTAACTCGATAACCTTCTCAGGCTTCTTAGCCATCAATTCACGCAGGGTTGTCTCTCTCATGCCGCCTACGTAATCAGAGTGATTGTAATAAATCTTCTGGTCTAACTTCTTGCCGGTTACCTTAATCTTCTCAGCGTTTACAACGATTACATAATCGCCGCAATCCATATGAGGTGTGAAAATCGGCTTGTTCTTTCCTCTTAAAACCTTTGCTATCTCTGAAGACAGACGTCCTAATGTATATCCTGTAGCATCAACTACATACCATTTTCTTTCAATTGTCGCTGGACTAGCCATAAAACTCTTCATTGGTTAACCTCCTGTTAATCTCAACCTTGTTATACACCTGACATCCAACGGATGCCCGCTATATGCCTGATAAATATGGGAAGTATTTATCAATCAAAGTGCTCACTCCGGGGCTTTGGATGAGCATTCTTTGCTAATGTCACAGTTTTATATTATATAATACCAAACACTCCCTGTCAACCACTTTGCAAAGAAAAAATGCCGAAAAACAAAGATATTCCGGCATTTACAGGTCATATTTCATTTCTATCAGGGTAAGCCCTCTGGCAGGCGCTGTGGGCCCTGCTGCCCGCCGGTCCCTTGCCTCCAGAATGGACGTCATGTCCTCCGGCCGTATCTGGCCGGTTCCCACCGCCATCAGGGTCCCTGCTATGATACGCACCATATTGTAAAGGAAACCGTTACCGGTCACCCGTATGCTGATTATATCATCGGCATTTTTTGCCACATCAATGGTATATATGGTCCTCACCGTATCCGTCACCTGCGTACGGACACTGCAGAAGCTTTTAAAATCATGTTCCCCTGTCAGCATGGCCGCGGCCTCCTGCATCCTGTCCACATCCAGCTTAAAATAACAGAAATGGGAGTACAGGCGCTCCATGGGCATGTTGATTCTCCGGTTTAAAATTCTGTATTCATAGGTCTTAACACATGCACATTTCCTGGGATGCCAGTCAAAGGGCACTTCTTCTGACACCTGGACCCGGATATCCTCCGGAAGCCTCTGGTTCAGGGCCATACAGATTTTATCCGGGGGCATCTGGCTTTCGGTGTCAAAAACAGCCACATTACCCCTGGAATGAACGCCTGAATCTGTCCTGCTGGCTCCTATGACCTGAATGGGTTCTCTCATAAGCTGGGTAAGGGCTTCATTCAGCACTGATTCAATGGTCACTGCCCCGGGCTGTATCTGCCAGCCATGATAATGGGTGCCGTCATAGGCAACCACAAGCCGTATCCGTTTCATTCATCCTACCTTCCTGTTTACGCTGTACTTGTTTAAAGATAAACCCTGGACGCTATGATTACCACAAAATACAGGGCATATATCATATAGGCGTCATGGTCCGCCTGGCGGTACTGCAGGGGTTTCATCTTTGTACGGCCGTCACCCCCGCGGTAACAGCGCGCCTCCATGGCCATGGCCAAATCTGTGGCCCTGCGGAAGGCGGAGATGAACAGAGGCACCAAAAGAGGCACCATGGCCTTTGCCTTCTGTATCAGATTGCCCGTCTCAAAATCAGCTCCCCTGGCCATCTGGGCCTTCATGATTTTATCGGTTTCCTCCACCAGAATCGGTATGAACCGGAGGGCAATGGACATCATCATGGCAACCTCGTGGACCGGCACCCTGAACCGTTTCAGACAGCCAAGACCCTTTTCCAGGCCGTCCGTCAGCTGGTTGGGCGTGGTGGTCAGAGTCATGACAGAGGAGCCGATGACCAGGTAAATAAGCCTCAGGCCCATAAAAAAGGCCATGCGCACACCCTCAAAGGTTATCTTAAAAATCCAGAACTTTACCAGTATACGTCCGTCTGTAAGGAACAGGTTAAAGCTGACGCTGATTAGCAGCAGAATCACGATGGCCTTCAGGCCCTTGAGTATGAAACGGACCGGCACCCTGGTCATCTTAATCACAGCTGCCAGCACCACCGTGGCAATGACATAGCCCCATATATTATTTGCGACAAACAAGGACGCTATGAACACCATGGTACCAAAAAGCTTTGTCCTGGGGTCCAGTCTGTGGACTGCCGAGTCCACCGGATAGTACTGGCCCAATGTAATTTCTCTAAACATTTTTATCCCTGCTGCTTTCTGTCAGTTTATTCCTCAGCGCCAGAATCGCCTCCCTGGCCTCTGCCACTGTGGTAATATCATCGTCAATATCAATGCCCCTGGCCTTCAGGTCATGGACCAGATAGGTTATCTGGGGCGCAGCCAGTCCCATTGTCTCCAGTTCTTTGTAATGGCGGAATACCTCCCTGGGGGCGCCGTCAAATACCTTCTGTCCATGGTTCATCACAATAAGCCGGTCCGCATATCTGGCCACATCTTCCATGCTGTGGGAAACCAGTATGATGGTCATATGACGCTCCCGGTGAAGTCTGTCAATCTGGTCCAGAATTTCGTCCCTCCCCCTTGGGTCCAGACCAGCCGTCGGCTCATCCAGTATAAGGACCTCCGGTTCCATGGCCAGCACGCCTGCTATGGCCACCCGCCGTTTCTGGCCTCCGGACAGTTCAAAGGGAGACTGTTTGTAATAAGAAGGGTCCAGCCCCACCTGCTCCAGTGCCTTCCTGGCCCTGGCCTCAGCCTCCTCCCTGCTCAGTCCCTGATTCTTAGGTCCGAAGCATACGTCTGTCAGCACGTCCACTTCAAAGAGCTGGTGCTCCGGATACTGGAACACCAGGCCCACCTTGCTTCTCAGCTGCTTCATATCATAACCCTGGCTGTAGATGTTCTCCCCATTGTAGAAGAGCTCCCCTGCACTGGCCTTTATCAGTCCGTTTAAGTGCTGAATCAGGGTGGATTTGCCGGAACCCGTATGTCCAATCAGCCCTACGAATTCCCCATCCCCAATCTCCAGGTTCACGTCAAACAGGGCATGCTGTTCAAACGCCGTACCGCCGCCATATACAAAATTCAAATCAACTGCTTTTATTGACATCCTCTATCTCCTTCTCTCTATCTCAGAAGGGGTACCAGCTGTTCCACCAGCTCTTCCCTGCTAAGGATTCCATCCGTCAGAGGCATCCCTGCCTCCTTAAGCTCCCAGGCCAGCTCCGTCACCTGGGGCACGTCCAGCCCATGGCTTTTCAGCTCCCTGACCCTGGAGAATATCTCCCTTGGCTGTCCGTCCATGACAATCCTTCCATCATCCATAACGATGATTCTGTCAGCCTCAATGGCCTCCTCCATATAATGGGTAATCAGCAGGACCGTGATGCCCTCTGCCCGGTTTAGCTCATGAATGGTACGAATGACCTCCCTACGGCCGTTGGGGTCCAGCATGGCAGTGGGCTCGTCCAGAATAATGCACTCCGGCTTCATGGCCATAACGCCCGCTATGGCAACCCTCTGCTTCTGTCCTCCTGAGAGCTTATTGGGGGACTGGAGCCGGTAGGCGGTCATTCCAACTGCTTTCAGGCTCGCCTCCACGCGCTTCCATATCTCCTCTGTGGGCACGCCTATATTCTCCGGCCCAAAGCCCACGTCCTCCTCCACAATATTGCCAATAATCTGGTTATCCGGATTCTGGAACACCATGCCTGCTGTCTTGCGCACATCCCAGATATGTTCCTCATCCCTGGTATCCATGTCTCCCACCCACACAGTGCCTTCCGTGGGCAGCAGAAGACCGTTGATATGTTTGGCCAGAGTGGACTTGCCGGAACCGTTATGGCCCAGCACAGCCACAAAATCACCCTTTTTTATATCCACATCCACGCCGTCAATGGCCCGGTTCACTTCTTCTATATTTTCTTCCTCATCGCGCCTGATATACTCATATACCAGTTTTGCCGCTTTAACGATTCCCATATGCGTCCTTTCAAAACCTTCGTTCTGCTACGTTTCTCAATTTTAGTTTATATTACTATAGAAGTCAAGAGCAGCAGCGCAATAATCCCATTCCCGGTCATGGACCAGTGGGTGTGCCTTTACCTAATACCCTTTTCATCCCGTTCCCCCAGCATCCTGTTTATCTGGTCCGCATGCATCCTGGACACCCTGCAAAAGTAATGGTGCACCAGTGCCATGACAGCTGCGAAAACCAGTGTCAGCTGCAAAACCGGACCCAGGCGGAAGGGTATCCATTTTCCAAAATATGCAAATGCCATCAGCATCCCATAAATCAAAAGGATTTCCGCCAAAAGGTATCCCCCGGTATTTCTGAAGTCCACCTGTTCAAGCCCCCACTCCACCAGCTGCACGGCTGCCAGGAAGGCCGTCAGCTCCATTACATAATGTATACTCAGGTAAGGAGAACCTGCTGCCAGGTTCATGGCGCATGAATAGAGGACAGCAATCGTAAAGGTGATGACAAAGGACGGCAGATAATTTTTTATGATACGGTTCATTTGAATCCCCCTATTTTCTTAATTTTGCTTTTAATCCGTCGATATAGTTTCTCGTAATGATTAATCTCTCCCCATTTTCCAGTTCAGCCAGCATTCTGTGGTTGATATAGGGCTGCACACATTTAAGCTTTGCCGTATTCATAAGGCAGTTTTTGCTGATGCGCACAAAGGCCGTATGCACCAGCTGTTCCTCCAGGGAAGTCAGTGTCTGCCTGACCAGGTATGCCTCATTTTTATTATATATAAATGTTTTTCCATCCACCGAATCCGCATAAAAAATTCCTTCAACGGGAATCTGGTAGGTTCTCCCCTCCTTCTCCCCTTCCAGGGAAAAGAAGAGCTGGCGGATGTAGTCAATCATCCTTGTGATGCGTTCATCTGCATATGCACATTTAATGACGACTTCATCTTCTGTATTGTTTATATCCTGGTTGATTGTCAGCTTCACTGCCCCCGCCTTCCTGTAATCCCTGCGCGCATTGGTTTATACTTACAGATTCATTATATTTTCTCTTCAGTGTGAATGCAACTGTTTTGCAGTGACATGCCCTTAGGCCGGATGAGTTGCCCTGGGGGAGAAAAAAATCCCCGAAGAGCTGCTGCTCTCCGGGAACCGTTTCTCTTACAATGCACGTAATAACGTTTCTCTGCTGGTATTATAATACTTCAATACTTGATGTATACAAATATTATTCCGGCAATTTACTGCACCCAGGCCCCATCATCTCCCACATAATACCCGTCCGGAGTAGTGGTGTCATAATACATGGCTCCGTCATCGCCGCAGTAATACCACCTGCCGTTCCAGTCAATCCAGCCCGTGACCATGTATCCCGCCGCATTAAAGAAATACCACCTGTCATCAATGTACTGCCAGTTATTTACCGTATAGCTCTTATCCGCGTTGCAGTACCACCAGCCAACCGTATCCCTGAGCCATGCGCCTTTGTAACTGGAACTGGAGGAGGATGAACTGTGTGTCCTCCTGCCATTGCTGATTTCATCTGCCTCATCAGACGAGACATACCAGGAGTCTGATTCCTCCCAGCTTCCCTTGTCAGAGGAATTGTACACAGCCCTTACCTTAAACATATACTCACCGCTTCTTGTGATATAACCGGAAAAATCATAGCTGGTATCCGAGGTTGTGAGAACGGAGGTAGCGGAATTCTCATTGCGGTAAAGCCTTACTTCATATTTTCTTGCATCTGTGCTGTCCTCCCAGCTGGCCATGCCGTACGATTCATCCCATTCCAGTCCATGGACATCCAAATCATACCCGCTTCCGCTGCCGTCCAGTGAATCCAGGGTAATATACACAATCAGGGTACTGCTCTTTCTGGTAACAGAAGTAACCTTACCGTCCGCTCCTCTTATATCCACATCATTTTTAGACAGGTCCGAAGAAAAGTAATAGTCATCCTCTGCCTCCAGCGTCACTTTCAGCTTTGGCCTATGGCCGTCATCCCATCCGTTTTTCGGCTCGTTGGTTATCTCCACATCATCCACATAATAGTCGCTGGAATCACAGGTCACATCCACATCGCCGGAACTGTCCCCCGCCTCAATATCTGACTCTACCTCCAGGGATATGCTGTCTATCTCTGTCCTTGAAGACGCCATAGCCGTCCCGCACATGAACACCAACAGCACCCCCGACATCCAAATGACTGCCTGCTGTTTCAGTCTCCCCATATTACACGCTCCCTTTCGCAACAAACCATAATCCGTTACCCTTGCATCAATGTATCCAGGCTCCGCTGCCGTCTACCTGATAGCCGTCCGGCGTTGTAACCCCCGCTGCCATGGCGCCATCCTCATACATGTAATACCATGTATCCTGTATCTGGTTCCATCCGGTGACAGCGTAACCTTCCGAGTTAAAATAATACCACTTACCCATAATAAGCTCCCACCGGTCCGCGGCTATGGTCCCATCCTGATAGGTAAAACGCCTGCCCTCCTGATAATCTCCCCAGAGGCCATCGGTAATGCCCGGTGTGCTGGCTCCGGAGGCCAGGGAGCTTACAGGTTCTCCATCCTCAAGATAATCCTGCTGGTTTCCGTTTCCCGCAACCGCCTGGACCTCAAAGTAATACTGCACTCCCTCCTTTGTCATAAACGGTGAAAAATCATACTCCGTACCGCCTTCCACCAGCTGGCTCACCACAGACCCCTGGTTATCATAGAGAATAACCCGGTAGGTGCTGGCATACTTAACGGCATTCCATCTGGCAAGACAGGGATTGGAGCTGTCCCAGCCGGCCCAGCTGGTTTCTCCCAGCTGGGCAGCTGTCTGGTACTTAAATTTCACCTGATAAACATTTCCCAAATCCGATTCATAATCCTCTCCCGTATACCTTTTAACAGAGGAAATCTTTGCTTCATTCCTTCCATTGGTCACATGAAGCTCCAGGCTGTCCTTGCTCAGGGTTCCGGAACAGCCCAGATACAGGGTTCCGGTCACTTCATTGCCTGCGCTCCAGTTCAGAGAATCCCTGGACCACTCCACATCTGATGCCAGCTCCAGCGCATCAGAGGAACTCCCAGCCACTTCCACATCCGGCTCCAGGGGATGTACCCTGTCCTTGTCATTGTCGTCCCTGCTGGCGCCCTCTGTGTCATACTGGTTGGTAATCTCCAGCCTATATGTGGTTTTAGCCTGAGCACTCATGCTCAGGCCAAACACCATCAAACAAACGGCAGCAGCTGTAAAACCAAATCTGCTTCTTTTCATAGCATCTCCTTTCAACTATCCTTCCTTTATCTATGAAAAATGCCGTCATACCTCTTTTTCCCACAAATTGCTCACAAACCTCTGTATTTAATGCTGCCATACTCCGTTGGCATCTAACTGGAATCCGCTGATGGACGTGTTTACGGCCTTCTGACCCTGTCCCGGATAAAAATAGTACCAGTTATCCTGAATCTTGTACCAGCCTTCTACCATGGCGCCGCTTTCATTCATGAAATACGTCTTTCCGTCAATGGTAAGCCAGCTGTTCTTAACCATGGCGCCTTCCGGCCCATCCTGGTTGGGATTCATGTAATACCAAATATTATTGGACTTGACCCAGCCTGTCTTCATGTCGCCGTTTTCACCCAGGTAGTACCATCCGCTGTTGGTCTGTTTCCAGCCAGTAATCATTTTGCCGGTTTCATCAAACAGGTACCATTTTTCATTCCATTTCAGCCAGCCGTTTTTCTGGTAGTTGCCGTCAGGATATTTAAAATACCAGGTATCGCCTTCCTTGCGCCATCCTACGTCCGTGTTTCCTCCGCTGGGAGTACTGCCGTTGCCATTCTCCTGACCAGTGCCGTCAGAGACTTCATCCTCTGCAATATACAAGTCTCCTGCCTCTGTCCATTCACTCTTCTTACCCCGCTTCTTTTCCTCCTCTGTGTGGGGAACCGTCCTTACCTTAAAGGAATAATCACCTTCCTTGGTCATATAGGGATAAAAATTATAGGATGTACCCTTGTACTCCTCCAGCTTCTTGACAACGGATGAGCCGCGGTATAAATATACGTCATAGTATCCGGAACCGCCGTTCTCCGGTTCCTCCCATCTGGCCCTGCCCCGGGTGTTACCCCATTCCGCGTCTTCCGGCGGGTCGTAGGTTCCCTTGATGCCGTTGGCCCTGATTACCACCTTAAGGTCGCTTCCGCTTTTGGAGGCAGACACGAAGGTACCTCCGCTTACGCTTACGCTTCCTGAACTGTAGCTGCTGCGGAAACGGTAATCATAGTTGCTGTTGCTGGAGCTTTCAGGCTCCAGCCATACGGTTATCTTCGGTGTATCGCCAATGGTCACTTCTTTATTATTGGACCACTCTGCTGACTGTACCCTGTATTTGTTTGATGAAGTGTATACCTTGTTCCCGCTGTCGCTGGAATCCGTTCCCAGGCTGTCACCATCATTGATTTCATCCCCTGAATCCAGGTCTATGTCCACCTTCAGGGAAATATTCGTGATATACTTATAATCAGATGATGCCAGGGACTGGATGGGCATCGCTGTAACCAGCGTACCGGTGGCCAGGGCCAGACATAACAATCGCTTCATGCTTCTCATGAAATTCAACCTCCTCCAAGGATTCCCCCTTGCTGCACTTTCCTTGTTTTTTCTTTTCCTGGTTCTATTATAGACCAGGGGACAGTTTTGCGTCAACTTACGATATTCTTGCGATATTTTCACGATAATTTTCTAATAGCCTTTATTATTTTTAATGCAAAACCGGGCCTGGCAATATCTGCCAGACCCAATAAATTTGTGTCAATCATACTTATCTTTAGTGACAGGATTATATGGCCCCCATCAGGCCGGGAAGAAACAACACTAACTGCGGTACAAACGAAAGAATCAATACTACTATAATTAATGTTATGATATATGGTATCATGGCCCTGGAAATGGATTCCACCTTAACGCCCGACACACCGGACAGCACATACAGCACCATTCCCACCGGGGGAGTCAGAAGGCCAATCATTACATTCACTGTCATAAGCACGCCAAAATGCACCAGATTCATGCCGTATGAGCTCATAAGGGGAACCAGAATAGGGGTTAGAATGATAATTGACGCTGTCCCATCCATAAACATACCAACCACGAGAAACAATAAGTTCACCAATAATATTGCTACTATCTTATTTGGTACAATTGAGGATATTGCAGCGGCCGCATGTACCGGAATCTGTTCAACTGTCAAAATCCATCCAAATACACAGCTGGCGGATGCAATCAGCATGACCATGGCCGTTGTCTTAACTGTCTCATCAATAATGGCCGGAAGGTCTCTGATTTTTATGTTATGGGTGGCAAAGGAGATAATCAGTGAATATGCGGCGGCTACAACAGCAGCCTCCGTTGGAGTACATACACCGGTAACAATACCGCCAATCAATATCACCGGCGCCAGCAGGCCCCAGAAGGAATGGACAAAACTATGCCCAATTTCCCTGATACCGGCACGCGCATGAGGTTCATATCCCCGTTTCTTTGCCTGATACCAGACAACAATAGCCATTGCCAATGCCATACACAGCCCCGGGACCACCCCTGCCATAAAAAGTGCCCCTATGGATACCCCTGCAATCACTCCGTACATAACAAACGGTACGCTTGGAGGAATTACCGGTCCTATACAACTGGACGCCCCTGTGATAGCAAGAGAAAAATCATCATCATATCCTGCATCCTTCATTGCCTTAAGCTCTATGGCTCCCAGACCGCCGGTGTCCGCAATCGCGCTTCCGGACATCCCTGCAAAGATGACGGACGCCAGGATGTTGGCATGCCCCATGCCACCCCTTATATGCCCCACAAGCTTGTCTGCAAAACCAAAAATCTGTCCTGTGATTCCGCTATGATTCATCACTGCGCCTGCGAACATGAAAAACGGTACTGCCATCATGGAGAATGAATCCCCAACCGTCATTGCCATTTTCTGGACTATAATGTTCAGAGAGGCATCTGCTGATAAGAAATATGCAAGGGAGCCCAGCAGCAGAGAGAATCCTATAGGCATCCCGCATACCATCAGGACTATAAGTACCACTATCATGGCTATCATGGTTTTAACACCTCCTGTTCAGGCTCAGCCTTGATAATAAGAATAATTTGAAGGAGCATATGGACCGCCACTAGCGCATATCCGGCCGGAATAGCTGCAAACACATAGCTCATGGGAATCTGCATGCATCCGGATAACAGATTACCCTGTTTAAAGGCATATCTTGCCGCGTGCGGCAGCATATATATCAAGGCTGCCGCCACCAGCAGGTTACAGGAAACTTTCAATACCTTTTGCCAAAATACAGGAAGGCGGTCCGTGACAAGGGTAACAGCCACATGCTTGTCTTGTGTCACACAATACGCTGAGCCAATGAATACCAGCCATACATATACGTACCTTGCAAATTCCTCGCTCCAAAACAACGGACTGTTAAGTGCATACCGCATGACAATCTGGGCAGTGACAACTATCATCATGGAGCAAAAGATAACAGAAGTGACCACCCGCTCCACGTATTCCAGCTTGGAAATCATAATCTTAACTATATTTTCCATATCGTCATCCTTTTTCTGAAAATCCCCTTATGATTACTGTTCCAGCTTCTGAATTTCAGCATACAATTCCGGGTCATCTGCACTCAGCTTTTCAGCAACAGGCGCCAGTGCCTCCCTGAAAGCAGCATCGTCTACTTCTACAAGCTCGATTCCGTTTTCCTCCTGATACCGCTTCATGAACCCTTCTTCTTCCTTATTTGTCTGTTCATTTGCCCAGGACGCCGCATTATCAATAGCCTCCAGAAGTATCTGCTGGTTATCCTTGGTCAGCTTATCAAGGCAGCTTTGCGATACAAGTGTAAACGTTACTTCACGGGCATGATTCGTAAGCATCAGTTCTTTACATAGTTCCTGTATATTCCACGCTGAAAATCCCGACAATGTATGTTCAGCACCATCCACAACGCCCTGCTGCATAGCCAGATACTGCTCCGTGGCAGCCATGGGAGTGGCGGCTGCCCCTAGACCATTAACAGTTGAAATGATAGAGGGCATATCAGGGCATCGTATCTTGGCCCCGGCAAACTCCGCAGGTGTGGTGGCCTTTATCCCTGTGGTAATAACATACCTGGCTCCCATGGTCTGGGTGCCGCATACAGTGACACCTAAATTCTGGTTTGCCTTCTGAAATAAATCTTTTTCCACGTCACTGCCTATGAACTTTTCAAAGTGCTCATAGCTTCCAAACAGATACGGAGCCTGAAACACATTAAAAGCCGGATAGCGCTTTCCCAATTCCCCTGAACCGGTATTGCACATGTCAATACTGCCGTCCAGTACATTTGTATCCACATCACTCTCATTTCCCAGCTGGCTGGAATCATATATAACCACATGCACCTTTCCGCCGGTCTTCTCCTCCACTTCATCTGCCATTCGCTGAAATGCCTGTACATAGACGGTTCCCGGCGTGGATGTTGTACTGTACTGAAGCGAAACCTCCTTTTGCTCTTCTGTATTTGGAGATTCCCCCTCGCCCGATGCATCCTCAGATGAAGCTGCTGTTCCGGAGACTGCCGGGGGGGCGCTTTCCTTTGTAGATGAGGCGCAGGCGCTCATTATTGCTGCTGATAATATAACGGACATGGTAACGCCACAGATTAACATTGATTTTTTCATAATATTCTTCCTTTCTTTATGGTCTCAGGTATTTATCCAAAAACGTAAAAATTTTCTCAGTGTTTTCCGGTGTCCTAAAAAATGCCTCTGCATGGTCCACCTGCGAAAAAAGTTCAAGAGTTACCTTGTCCTGTCCGATTATTTTCTCCAGCTTATCTGCAAATAATATACTCTGCTGAAATGGAACAACCGTATCAGCCAGTCCATGCTGGATAAAAAAAGGAGGGCAGTCTTTTGTAATGTAATTTTCCGGATTTGCCAGTTCACATAAATGAGGAACCTTACAGGGGGCCATTCCGAAGAGCATCCCCCCCATTGACTCGTCATTTGTACATGCCTCATTGGGATTCATGCCATATTGCCTGTGCTGGCGTTCCAGTTTGGTGATGTCTATAATTGGGTATAAAGCAACCACACACTGTACTGCGGAACTTTCTCTTGGATTCCCCATATCCAGGTCTTCCAACTGGGGAACCGCTGCACCGGTTCCTGCAAGTGAGGCAAGATGCGCTCCGGCGGATAACCCCCACAGTCCGATTTTATCCGGATTGATGTGGTATGCAGCAGCATTTGCCCGCAGATACCGGATGGCTGCTTTGATGTCATATATCTGTATAGGAAAATGTCCGTGCACGCTCCATGTATATTGCAGCGATACCACAGCATAACCCCGTTTTAACCCCTGGAGGACCGGTTTGATTTTCAGGGAGCTTTTTGCCCCGTAATACCAGCCGCCCCCATGTATATCCACAATGACAGGAAAGGGACCCTCTCCCTGTTCCGGCAGATATATGTCCATCACCTCATCGTCGGTGCACTCTGCGTACCGCACATTCAAAAACTTGCGGTGCAAATCCGGAGTCTCCAAAACAGTGGCTGTTTCTTCACTCTCGACTAAAACCATATTCTTGTCTCCTTTTATGATGAACGAATCTTATTTCAGGCTGGCCAACCCTTGAATTTGTATGAATTAATTATATTTAATTAGTCATTTTCAGGCAATATTCATACTGTTCTCATTTTCCATTTAATAATGTGCACACTGCATATTTTCTTTGCATTTTAAAAAAATCCTATCCTGTCCAGGTCCTGATTTTGGTATCCCCCCTGCGTCTTGCAAGATTAAATGGTACATGTTAAGATAATTCAGAAAATGTGATAACAGATGGAGGTAACGCTTTGAATGCTTTTGAAATGGCCCATGTATCCCAAAAATTTGTACAACACCTTCAGGGGGCCCTGGCAGAACATGGAATATGCCTGAGCATAACCAATCTGCGCGGCTCAGTCATTGCCAGTTCCAATGAATGCTATCTGGGAAAATTCTGCGAACCCGCATTCCGGGCCATTAATGAGAATCAGACAGTCCATATAACATCCCAGGTCCCCTCCCAATTATCCAATGCCCGGGAAGGTATTTACATCCCCCTTCATCACGGGCAAAGTTTTCTGGGGGCACTTAGTCTGGAAGGCAATCTGCTGGAGGCTAAATCGTTGGAATCCATGTGTATGCTGACTGCCCAGTCCTTTTATGAAATGGAGTTTTATAAAGAAGCATATTGGGGAAAACTGGACCAACGAAATATCTTCACAAAAATACTCTTATATTGTGAAGAAGACCCCTTTCCGTCAGAAGTCCATCATATAACTGAGAAATTTAATATTGATACCTCCATAGTACGTGTTCCCATATTATTTATTCTCAGATACAATGAATTAAGTGAAGAAAAACTGATAACGGAATTCAAACGAAATCCATCCTACAGCAGCCAGGATATTATCTGCATTACCCGCGGACAGAATGCAGTTGTGTTCAAGTCACTCTCCCGGGACCCCTCCCAATCCATTTCGCAGTATCGTGACCTGGTGGATATCTATATAAGAAATGCCCAGGAGCTAAATATCAACGACGGGCGTCCATTCATATGCACGGTGGGCTCTCTTCAGGATAATTTATTGAACTACCACAGGGCCTTCCGTCATACATTGTGGGTCTGCAATAATTGTGCGGATGTAACCTGCGAACATGCCACAATGATTTACTATTTTTATGATTATGTTTTTGAATATATACAGAGCCAGATTGATATGGAGGAAAGTACAATGATATTCAATGTATTTTCTGAGGTCCTGCTTAATAAAGAATGGGATTCATTTTCGCGTAATATGGGAACATTGCTCCGAAATAACATGAATATTTCTACCAGTGCAAAAGAACTGTATCTTCATCGCAACACACTGATTAACTGGATAAACAGATATAAACAGCTTTTCAGGATTGACCCTGTCAATGACAACACCGGAAGGGAATTCACACAGCAGCTTTATTACTTTTACACCCACTCCCTCACCCCTTAGCTGGCTTAAAAGAACTAAAAGCTAATACAAAAAGGGTATCCCGAGGCAGTTCATGCCCTCCGGGATACCCATAATCTGTTTCTATACGGAATTATACTAATTCAATCAGAACTTCCATAGCGCCATCGCCCTTACGCTGGCCAATCTTAACGATTCTGGTGTAACCACCATTACGGCCTACATACTTAGGAGCAACGTCGTCAAAAATCTTAGCTACCAGGTCAACGGACTTGGTATTTTTCTTCTTTCCTGCAGCAGCAGCCGGAACCTCGGTCACTCCGTAGAGAACCTTTAACATCTGTCTCCTGGCATGCAGTCTGGAAGGCATATCTTTCTTGATTTCCTTCTCTACCTCATCGTATACGGTAACTCTCTTGCCGTCTACAACTTCTTTAACCCTCTTGCCGTCTTTGTCCTTGCGGGCAACCTTAGCGGTAACCTTTACAGTCTCGAAGTTATCCTTCTCCTTAACTGCCATGGCAATCAGACCTTCTGCAACCTTGCGGATTTCCTTTGCACGGGTCTCAGTTGTCCTGATGTGTCCATGATATAACAGCGCTGTTACCTGGCTTCTGATTAAAGCCTTTCTCTGGTCGGAAGTTCTTCCTAATTTTCTATATCCTGCCATTTTATTTTCCTCCATTATTGTGGAACACCTTCACCATGCTTCTTTGGACTTACTGGCATCGGCGTTTTCGCCCACTTATTCTATTTGGCTCTCTCAGTCATGCTTCTTTGGACTTACTGACCGGGAGTAAAGCTCCCTCACTGCGTTCGGTCTGTACGGGAAACGCAAACTCCGCTTCACTGCGTTCGGTCGCTTAGTTGTCGTCGCTTGGATTCAGCTGTAAGCCTAATTCCTTTAACTTAGCCAGCACTTCCTCTAAGGACTTGCGGCCTAAGTTACGAACCTTCATCATATCCTCTGAGGTCCTGTTGCACAGTTCTTCCACTGTGTTGATGCCGGCTCTCTTCAGACAGTTGTAGGAACGAACGGAAAGCTCCAGTTCGTCGATATTCATCTCAAGCACTTTCTCTTTCTCATTGTCTTCCTTCTCTACCATGATTTCAGCGGTCTTGGCATTTTCGGAAAGATCAATGAACAGGTTCAGGTGCTCGCTTAATACCTTGGCGGCCAGGCTGACAGCCTCATCGGGAGCCAGGGTGCCATTGGTATAAATCTCAAGTGTAAGCTTATCGTAGTCCGTCTGCTGTCCCACACGTGTATTGGCTACCGCCATATTCACGCGCTCCACAGGAGTGTAGATGGAATCAACTGCTATGACCCCGATTGGTAAATCGTCGTTCTTATTCTTATCGGCGCTGATATAGCCGCGGCCTTTGGTGATGGTAAGCTCCATATAGAACTTGCTGTCTGTGCCGCCGCTTAATGTGGCAATAATCTGGTCTGGATTCATAATCTCGATATCAGCATCTGCCTGGATATCAGCTGCAGTAATTACACCTTCGCCTTCAAATTCAATGTATGCAACCTTGGGCTCATCGGTATCGCTGTTGTTCTTAATCGCTAAGCTTTTGATGTTCATAATAATTTCAGTCACATCTTCCTTAACTCCGGGGATGGAACTGAACTCATGCAAAACGCCATCGATTTTTACCTGACTCACTGCGGCTCCGGGTAAAGAAGAAAGCATGATTCTCCTTAAGGAATTGCCCAGCGTAGTGCCGTAACCTCTCTCAAGTGGTTCAACTACAAACTTGCCGTATCTCTTGTCTTCTGAAATCTCTGCGATTTCAATGTTTGGTTTTTCAAAATCGAACACTAATAGCCCCTCCTTTTTGGGTTTCTATCAAATCTCGAGGGAAATAAAGCACTGCAAAGCAGTGCACTGCCCAAACACAGCCCAAGGCGTAAGTTCGGGTTTTTCATCCTGCAAAGTACGCCTGCCCCACAGAGGACAGGCATACCTTGTACAATTTATAAACAATTGTAGGATTACTTGGAGTACAACTCGACGATAAGCATTTCGTTTACTGGAACATCAATTTCATCCCTGGTCGGCATTTCCTTAACGGTGCCGCGCAGGTTCTCCTGATCTACATCCAGCCAGGCTGGAACCAGACGTCCTCCGGTTACTTCCAGGATGTCTTTGTATCTCTGTGCGGATTTGTACTTCTCCTTCACTTCGATAACATCGCCGGCCTTAACGCGGTAGGATGGAATGTTAACTGGCTTGCCGTTAACCAGAATGTGCTTATGGTCAACAATCTGTCTTGCTTCTTTACGTGTACGGCCCAGACCCATGCGGAACAGCACGTTGTCCAGTCTGCACTCTAACAGAATCATCAGGTTAGTACCTACCATACCATTCATCTTGGATGCCTTGGCATAGTAATTACGGAAAGGTTTCTCTAATACGCCGTAAATGAACTTGGCTTTCTGCTTTTCTCTTAACTGCATGCCGTATTCACTTAACTTCTTGTTTGTTCTCTTGGATTCTCTGTTGGACTTTTTATCAATTCCTAAATAGATTGGGTCCAGACCAAGGGACCTACATCTTTTAAGAACAGGAACTCTATCTACTGCCACTTTAATTACCTCCTAATTAAAATCAATCAGACTCTTCTACGTTTTGGCGGACGGCATCCGTTATGTGGAACCGGTGTCACGTCCTTAATGCTTGTTACTTCCAGCCCGCATGCCTGAAGGGCGCGGATTGCTGCCTCACGTCCTGAACCAGGACCCTTAACCATAACGTCTACGGATTTTAAGCCATGTACGAGAGCTGCCTTTGTAGCAGTTTCTGCCGCCATCTGAGCTGCATATGGAGTAGATTTTCTTGAACCTCTAAATCCCAGACCGCCGGCACTAGCCCATGATAAAGCGTTACCCTGTGCATCAGTTAATGTAACGATTGTGTTATTAAAAGATGACTGGATATGTGCCTGTCCGCGTTCAACGTTTTTCTTTACACGCTTTTTTGTCACTTTTTTTGCTGTAGTGGACACTTTTTTAGCCATTTTAAACTAACCTACTTTCTCATTTTCTTGAATTCGCTCTTCCTGTTTTTAAAACATGTAAATCGAATTCGGTTACGATGTTACTAAATTACTTTTTCTTGTTTGCTACTGTCTTCCTCGGACCCTTGCAAGTTCTGGCGTTGGTCTTGGTCTTCTGGCCACGAACCGGCAGGCTCTTTCTATGACGGATTCCTCTGTAGCATCCAATTTCCTGAAGTCTCTTGATGTTCATAGCAATCTCTCTACGAAGATCACCTTCAACAGTCTGAGTCTCAGCGATTGTTGTTGCCAGCTTCTTCACCTCATCATCGGTTAAATCCTTAACACGAGTGTCTGGGTTAACGCCAGCTGCTGCTAAGATGCGGTTGGAGCTTGCTCTACCAATACCGTAGATGTAAGTAAGACCGATCTCAACACGTTTTTCTCTTGGTAAGTCAACACCTGAAATACGAGCCATGTGTGTAGTACACCTCCTAATTTTAATTAACCTTGTCTCTGTTTATGCTTTGGATTTTCACAAATTACTCTGATACTGCCTTTTCTCTTTATGATCTTGCATTTTTCGCAGATCGGCTTTACGGATGATCTAACCTTCACAGTAATTCTCCTTTCTATAGACCAACAAAGTTGCTAAAGCATTATATCAAACATTTAGCAATAATGCAAGCACTTTTTTATCTATTGTGTTTTATGTTCTTTTCCCGGCCAGCCGGTGCATTACATGACTGTACCCGCCGGAAAACTGAACTCTGCTTTTACTCTGTCCCGAAGCAGCCGGCATACTGCTTCACCGTATCTCCGGGACACCCGGGCTGCGCCGGGATGTGCCTGGACAGCGCTCCGAAAAACGCCTCTTATTTATCTCTCCAAATGATTCTGCCCTTGGATAAATCATATGGCGACAGCTCAATGGTTACTTTATCTCCCGGCAGGATGCGGATATAGTTCATACGGAGCTTTCCGCTGATATGCGCCAGTACCTGATGGCCGTTTTCCAGTTCAACCTGGAACATGGCGTTGGGCAATTTTTCAATTACGGTTCCTTCAATTTCAATTACGTCTGCTTTTGACATTCTATTTTACCTCCTACTGCCTGCGGCTGCGGATGAAGCCTGCTATCTCTTCATCCCTCACCGCCGCGCCTTCTGTAAGCTTCTTCCTTAAGGTTTCATCGTGCTCATTTATGAGCTGCAAGTGTTTCCTGTTCTTGCGTTTCTGTTTACTTAAAGGGTGTTTCCTGCCGTCTGACAGATAAACATATTCCCCTTGGACACTGATTATGATATACAGTTCATTTTTGTCGTGACCTGCTAAGCTCTTTACCAGGCCGGCTTCCTTAAACTCTACCATAGGGCCACCTCAAACTACAGCGATAAAATCTCAGGTTCGCCATCCGTAATCAGGATGGTGTTCTCATAATGGGATGCCAGAGAGCCGTCCTCTGTCACAACGGTCCAGCCGTCATCCTCCCATACTACATCATAGCGCCCTGCAGTAATCATAGGTTCAATTGCGAGTGTCATTCCGGCAGCCAGCTTAATGCCTTTACGGCGCTGGGCGAAATTTGGAATCTCCGGTGCTTCGTGCATCTCCGTACCGATTCCGTGACCTACCAGGTCCCGGACCACTCCGAAGCCAAAGCTCTCTGCATATTCCTGAATGGCTTTGGAAATATCATTGAGATGATTGCCCGCTTTTGCGTACTTTATACCTTCAAAAAAGCTCTGCTGGGTCACCTCTACCAGTTTCCTGGCCTCCTCACTCACTTCTCCAATCATATGGGTCCTGGCTGCATCGGACTGATATCCCTTCCATATAACGCCTGTATCCAGGCTGACGATATCGCCTTCTTCCAGATAGCGGTGCTTATCCGGAATGCCGTGAACCACCTCATCGTTGATGGATATACACACAGATGCCGGAAAACCCTGATAATTCAGAAAGGATGGAACACATCCATGACTTCTTATCATATCTTCACACATCCGGTCGATTTCTTTGGTAGACATACCCGGTGCCAGACTCTTGCCAAGCTCCTCATGGACCTTTGCAAGTATACGCCCTGCTTCCCGCATTAATTCAATTTCCCGTTCTGATTTAATCGTTACCATTCTTTATGCTCCTAAAATCCTGACAATGGCCTGGAATACTTCTTCCATATCCAATGTGCCATCTACCTCGGCTAAAACGCCTGCCTTTTTATAATACTCTATGAGAGGCTGGGTCTGGTCATGATAGACATCAAGACGCTTTTTAACAGTTTCAGGTTTATCATCATCCCTAAGTACCAGCTGCTGGCCGCATACATCGCAGATTCCCTCTTTTTTAGGCGGATTGTATACGATATGATATGTTGCCCCGCAGGAAAGGCATGCGCGGCGTCCGGACATACGGTTTATGATGTTCTCATCAGGGACATCCACGTTGATTGCATAGTCAATGGCCTCTCCCATGTCGCCCAGGGCCTTTGTAAGACTCTCTGCCTGGGGAATAGTCCTTGGGAATCCGTCCAGTACATATCCGTTTTTGCAGTCCGCCTCATGAATACGGTCAAGCAGCATGCCGATGGTGATTTCATCCGGCACAAGGCCGCCTGCATCCATATAGGACTTAGCTTTCATACCCAGCTCCGTGCCGTTCTTAATATTGGCCCGGAATATATCCCCGGTCGAGATATGGGGAATCTGATATTTTGCTGCAATCTTTTTAGCCTGAGTGCCCTTACCTGCACCAGGTGCGCCTAACATGATAATCTTCATACAACCAATCCTCCTCGTTATGAGCACTTAGCAATATGCTATAAATACAACAAATCCGCCCCTGTGGAATACCACAAAGGCAGATTGATTGATTCAACTGTGGTTGTTAATCGTTCAAAAATCCCTTATAATAACGCACAAGCATCTGAGATTCTACTGCTTTGATTGTCTCAAGCACAACGCCCACAATAATAATCAGGGAAGTTCCGGAAAATGAGATTCGGCTCACATTGAGTAAACCGGACGCAAGAATCGGAACAATCGCAATGACTATCAGGCCGCATGCACCAATAAAAACAATATAATTCAATATCTTATTCAAATAATCGCTGGTTGGCTTGCCAGGACGGATGCCTGGGATGAAGCCGCCCTGCTTCTTCATGTTATTGGCCACTTCCAACGGATTAAAGGTAATGGACGTATAGAAGTAAGCAAACATAATCAGCAATGCAATATAAATCACCAGGCCGATGGAGTATATAGGATACTCAGGCCTGCACCATGAACCCGAATTGAGTACCATCAGAATCTTACTGCCGATGGAATTTGGGTCAATCGTAAAGAACTGAGAAATCACCACCGGGAATGACATGATGGAAGAAGCAAAGATTACCGGCATAACACCTGCGGTATTTATCTTCAGTGGGATGTTGGAAGCCTGTCCGCCAACCATCTTACGGCCAACCATCTTCTTGGAATACTGGACCGGAATTCTTCTCTCCGCATCGTTCAGCACGATAACGAAAACTACCATAGCCAGGATAACCAGGGCAATCACTACAACACTGAAAATCATCTTTGTAACCGTCTGTCCGAAAATAAAACGGTAATAAAGGGTCTTCATATCATCCGGCACACTGGACAGGATGTTGAACAACAGTACAATTGAGATACCGTTTCCAACGCCCTTTTCCGTAATCTGCTCGCCAATCCACATGAGCAGGGCACTGCCCGTTGTCATGGTTACAATGGCGATGATGATGTTCCACGCATTATAGTCTATAAGAAGTCCCTGACGTCCGAAGCCGATGGCCATGGCACTTGATTCAATCAGTGCCAGGCCCACGGTGGTGTAACGGGTGTATTCCTGAATCTTCTTTCTTCCGTCCTCGCCATCCTTCTGCAGCTCTTCCAGTTTAGGAATCGCAATGGTCAGCAGCTGGATGATGATGGAAGATGTGATGTATGGCGTAATGCTCAGGGCAAAGATGGACATAGATGAAAATGAACCACCTGTCATGGCATTAAAGAAGCCAAACACATCCGTTGTCTGTTTCGCAAACCAATTCGCAAAGAACGATGTTTCAATTCCAGGAATCGGCAGCTGGCTGCCAAAACGGATGACCACCAGCATCATGAAGGTATAGAGAATCTTAGTGCGAAGCTCTTTTACCTTGAATGCATTTCTGATCGTTTTAAACATTAGATCACCTCGCAGGTTCCACCTAAAGCTTCGATTTTAGATTTTGCACCTTCACTGAATGCATTAACCTTAACGGTCAGCTTTTTGGTTAATTCTCCATTTCCAAGAATCTTTACACCATCTCTTGGATTCTTAACGATGCCAGCCTCGATTAAGGTCTCAACCGTAACCTCAGCATCATTATCGAACCTTTCCAGAGCGCTTACGTTAATACCAACAATGGTCTTAGAATTCATATTAGTGAAACCACGCTTTGGCAGACGTCTGTATAAAGGCATCTGTCCGCCTTCAAAGCCAGGTCTTGTTGCTCCGGAACGAGCTTTCTGACCCTTATGGCCCTTACCAGCGGTCTTACCATTACCTGAACCGTGGCCACGGCCTTTTCTAAAATTATCGCTGTGCTTTGAACCTGCAGCAGGCTGTAAATTTGATAACTCCATGACTGCACCTCCTTACTTTATCTGATTAGATTTCTTCCACTTTTACTAAATGCCGCACTGCTGCGACCATGCCTCTGACAGCGCCATTATCTGGCATCTCAACCGTCTTGTGCATCTTGGTCAGTCCAAGAGCCTTAACCGTTGCTTTCTGCTTTGGAACAGCACCGATAGGGGACTTGACTAATGTGATTTTTAATTTCTCTGCCATGTCTTTCTCCTCCTATTAGCCTACGATTTCTTCCACAGATTTGCCGCGCAGTCTTGCGAATTCTTCCGGAGTCTTTAAGGAAGTAAGGCCTGCAAGAGTTGCAAGGACTACATTTGTCTTGTTATTGGACCCTAAAGATTTTGTACGGATGTTCTTGATTCCTGCCATCTCCAGTACGGAACGCGCTGGACCGCCGGCAATAACACCAGTACCTTCAGGAGCTCTCTTCAACAGAACAGCTGCACTTCCGAATTTACCGATAAAATCATGTGGGATACTCTTATTCTCATCTACAGGAATCTCTACCAGATTCTTAATTGCGGCTTCTTTACCTTTGCGGATAGCCTCCGGAACCTCGCCGGCCTTTCCTAAACCTGCGCCAACGTGGCCATTGCCGTCACCAACTACTACCAGAGCGGAAAATCTCATGGTACGTCCACCTTTAACAGTCTTGGATACTCTCTTGATTGCCACTACTTTGTCATTCAGCTCCATCTGACTGGCATCAATAATTGTACGCTTCATGCTTGTTCTCCTCTCTATTAGAAATCCAGACCAGCCTCGCGGGCTGCATCTGCTAATGCCTGAATTTTGCCCTGATATATAAAGCCGCCTCTATCGAAAACAACTTCCTTGATACCTTTTTCAAGGGCTCTCTTTGCAATGACTGTACCTACATATGCTGCAGCTGCCTTATCGTTGGTCTTCTCCAGTTCAGCCTTTACTTCTTTCTCAACTGTGGAAGCAGCAACCAAGGTGTTACCAACCGTATCGTCGATAATTTGAGCATACATATGATTATTACTTCTAAACACTGCCAGACGCGGTCTCTCTGCTGTGCCAGCAAAACGGTTACGCATTCTGTTGTGTTTCTTTACGCGAATTTCGCTTCTTGACTGTTTGTTAACCATTTTTACACTCTCCTTAATTATTTCTTACCAGTCTTACCAACTTTACGTCTGATAACCTCGTCAGCATACTTGATACCCTTGCCCTTGTATGGCTCAGGTCTTCTCTTGTCTCTGATTTCAGCAGCGTATTGGCCAACTTTTTCTTTACTGATACCTTTAACGATAATCTTGTTCTGACCTTCCATAACGGTCTCGATGCCCTCCGGGTCTTCCATCTCTACCGGATGGGAATAGCCCAGGTTCAGGGTAAGCTTCTTGCCCTGCTTAGCGGCTCTGTAACCAACACCGTTAACTTCAAGAACTTTCTCATACCCTTCTGTAACACCATGAATCATGTTGTTAACCAGGGTTCTGGTCAGACCATGTAAAGATTTCATCTTCTTTAAATCGTTTGGTCTGCTTACGATAATCTGTCCGTCTTTCTGCTCGATGGACATCTCTACTGGGAGTTCTCTCTCTAATGTTCCCTTTGGACCTTTTACAGTCACTTTGTTTCCTTCTGCGATTGTAACAGTAACTCCTGCCGGAACCGCAACTGGCATTCTACCTATACGTGACATGCCTTTACCTCCTACTTAAATTCTCGGAAGGAACTGTGCGTTCCTTCTGTTTTCAGTTTCCTCTATCTCACCATTACCAAACAAATGCCAATACTTCGCCGCCAACGCCTAACTGACGTGCTTCCTTATCTGTAATCACGCCCTGATTGGTGGAAATGATAGCGGTACCAAGTCCGCCCAGCACCTTGGGAAGCTCTTCCTTGTTAGCGTATACACGCAGACCCGGTTTGGAGATTCTCTTGATACCGGAAATGATTTTCTCGTTCTTATCTTTGCCATACTTTAAGGTGATTCTGATGGTTGCGAAACCGCCGTCCTCTACCATGTCGTACTTTGCAACATAACCCTCTTTTACCAGGATGTCAGCGATAGCTATTTTCATCTTGGATGAAGGTACGTCTACTGTATCATGTTTTGCAGTATTTGCATTACGGATTCTTGTAAGCATATCTGCAATCGGATCGCTCATTGTCATTTTAAAATGCCTCCTTCTCTATAAATATTCTCCTGTTCCCCACTGCGTTTCATGGGGAATATACTCCTCCCTGCGTTCGGAGTATCGGCTTTCGCACTAAGTTCGTGAACTACCTCACTAAGTGCTTAATGCCTACCAGCTAGCTTTCTTAACGCCAGGAATCTGCCCCTTGTATGCCAACTCGCGGAAACAGATACGGCAGATGCCGTATTTTCTTAAGTATGCATGTGGACGGCCACAGATTCTGCAGCGGTTGTACTCTCTGGTGGAGAATTTAGCCGGACGCTGCTGTTTAATCTTCATTGAAGTCTTAGCCATGAAAGTTTCCTCCTAACTATTTTGCAAACGGCATATTGAATAATGTCAAAAGTTCACGAGCTTCTTCGTCAGTCTTAGCGGTGGTAACGAAGATGATATCCATACCTCTTACCTTGTCAACTTTGTCGTACTCAATCTCAGGGAAGATAAGCTGCTCTTTGATACCGAGCGCATAGTTTCCCCTGCCATCAAATGCGTTAGGGTTAACACCTCTAAAGTCACGTACACGGGGCAGTGCCAGGTTTACCAGACGGTCAAGGAATTCATACATTCTCTCGCCGCGCAGTGTTACCTTGCAGCCGATTGCCATGCCTTCACGGAGCTTAAAGTTAGCAATGGACTTCTTTGCCTTGGTGGTTATAGCCTTCTGTCCGGAGATGATTTCCAAATCCCTTACAGCAGAATCCAGAACCTTGGCATTTTCCTTTGCTTCGCCTACGCCCATGTTGATAACAATCTTATCAAGCTTCGGCACCTGCATAACGTTCTTGTATCCAAATTTTTTCATCAGAGCGTCTACCATCTCGTTCTGATACTGTTCTTTTAATCTAGCCAACGTTTTTTTCCTCCTCTCCTGAATTAGTCGATTACTTTGCCGGTTGTCTTTGCTACGCGAACCTTCTTGCCGTCTTTTTCTTCAAATCCGACCCTGGTTGCCTTGCCGTCTACTACCAGCATTACATTGGAGATATCAATAGGAGCTTCCTGGTTAACGATGCCGCCCTGCGGGTTGCCGGGAGCCTGCTTTGTGTGCTTGGTAACCATGTTGCAGCCCTGAACCAGAATTTTGTTCTTCTTTGTATCAACAGAGATAACTTTTCCCTGCTTATCTTTATCTTTACCTGCGATTACGACTACTAAGTCGTCCTTCTTAATCTTATTCACAGTAACACCTCCTTATAATACTTCGGGAGCTAAGGAGACAATCTTCATGAACTGTTTGTCTCTTAATTCTCTTGCTACAGGCCCAAAGATACGAGTTCCTCTTGGAGTCTTGTCGTCCTTAATAATTACTGCTGCATTCTCATCAAATCTGATGTAAGAACCGTCTTTACGGCGTGCGCCCTTAACGGTACGTACCACTACAGCCTTTACAACATCGCCCTTCTTTACAACACCGCCTGGTGTTGCATCTTTAACGGAAGCAACGATGATATCACCGATATTTGCATATCTTCTGGTTGAACCACCTAATACACGGATGCAGAGAAGTTCTTTTGCACCGGTATTGTCGGCAACTTTAAGTCTTGTTTCCTGCTGAACCATACCTGTTACTCCTTCCTCATCTCATTATCTAGCTTTCTCGATAATCTCAACAAGTCTCCATCTCTTATCCTTGGACAGTGGTCTTGTTTCCATTACTTTAACTGTATCACCGATAGTGCACTCATTCTTTTCATCATGAGCTTTTAACTTAACAGTCTTCTTAACAATCTTACCGATTACAGGATGTTTTACATGGTCCTCGATAGCAACCACAATGGTCTTATCCATCTTGTTGCTGACCACTTTACCGGTACGGGTCTTTCTTAAATTTCTTTCCACGGTAAATGTCTCCTTTCGCATTATGCGTTAGCCTTCTCAGTGATAACAGTCTGGATTCTGGCAATGTTCTTGCGAACTTCTTTAATCCTGGAGGTGTTATCCAGCTGATTGGTTGCATTCTGGAATCTCAAATTGAACAGTTCCTTCTTCGCAGCTACTAACTCTTCATTCAGCTCATTTGCTGACTTGTTCTTTAACTCTTCTACTAATTTATTAGTTTTCACTGTTATCACCGCCTTCTAAATCTGCTTTAGAAACAATCTTACACTTGCATGGCAGCTTGTGCATAGCAAGACGCAGAGCTTCTCTAGCTGTTTCCTCTGGTACGCCAGCGATTTCGAATAATACGCGGCCTGGCTTTACAACTGCTACCCAGTACTCCAGAGCGCCTTTACCGGAACCCATACGGGTTTCTGCTGGCTTTGCTGTTACAGGTTTATCCGGGAAAATCTTAATCCAGACTTTACCGCCACGCTTGATGTAACGGGTCATGGCCACACGGGCAGCCTCAATCTGGTTTGATTTAATCCAACATGGTTCAGTGGAGACTAAACCGTACTCGCCGTTAGAAATCGTGTTGCCTCTTAATGCCTTACCGGCCATGGAACCACGGAACTGCTTACGACGCTTAACTCTCTTAGGCATTAACATTATTTATCGCTCCCTTCCTTGTTTCCTTTAGTAGGAAGAACTTCGCCCTTGTAGATCCATACCTTAACGCCAATCTTGCCGTAGGTGGTATCTGCTTCTGCGAAACCATAGTCAATATCTGCTCTTAATGTCTGAAGCGGGATGGTACCTTCGCTGTAGAATTCGGTACGTGCCATATCAGCTCCACCCAGGCGGCCTGCAACTGCGGTCTTGATACCCTTAACGCCAGCCTTCATGGTTCTGCCCATGGTGGACTTCATTGCACGGCGGAAGGAAACACGGTTTTCCAGCTGTCCTGCGATGGACTCTGCAACCAGCTGTGCATCCCTGTCAGGACGCTTGATTTCCTTGATGTCGATGAACAGCTTCTTGTCGGTCAGCTTCTGAACTTCCTTCTTCAGCTTCTCGATTTCAGAACCACCCTTACCGATAACCACGCCTGGCTTAGCGGTGTAGATGATAATCTTAACCCTGTCAGATGCACGCTCAATTTCAATCTTGGAAATGCCGGCACTGAACAGTCTCTTTTTCAGGAACTTTCTCATATTGTAATCTTCAACCAGGCAGTCAGCAAAATCAGCTTCTGCATACCACTTGGAATCCCAGTCTTTAATAACACCGACTCTTAAGCCGTGTGGATTAACTTTCTGTCCCATATTTGCCTCCTATCTCTCATTCAGAACAACAGTGATGTGGCTCATTCTCTTCTCGATTCTGTAAGCACGTCCCTGAGCTCTTGGTCTGACTCTCTTCATGGTTGGTCCCTGGTTGGCGTAGCACTCTTCAACATAAAGTTTTGCCGGGTCCATTCCGTTATTGTTCTCAGCATTTGCTGCTGCTGATTCCAGTAACTTCTTGATTAAGCTGGAAGCGTATCTGGGATTGTAAGTTACAATACCAAGTGCGGTCTGTAAATCTTTGCCTCTGATGGCATCTAATACAAAGCAAGCCTTCTGGACAGACACTCTTGCGTAAGATAATGTTGCGCTGGGTCTTGTGTCCTTCTGGGCATTTCTTTCTCTCTTGACTTGGGATCTATGTCCTTTTGCCATTGGTAAAACCTCCTTTCAAATCTAAAGCCCTTTTCTGCCGGGCATAATGGTATACCCGGAGGGTATTTCAACTCTGACGCCCCTTCTTTTCAAGGCATAATTGTATACCCGAAGGGTATTTCAATTTCCGTGGATTACTTTCTCACGCCGGACTTCTTCTCGTCTTTGCCGTGACCTCTGTAGGTTCTGGTTGCTACGAATTCGCCCAGCTTATGTCCTACCATATCTTCGGTTACATATACCGGAACGTGTTTCCTGCCGTCATGAACTGCAATTGTGTGACCAACCATCTGAGGGAAGATTGTAGAACGGCGGGACCAGGTCTTGATTACCTGCTTCTGTCCTGCTGCATTCATAGCGTCTACTTTCTTTAACAGATGCGCATCTGCAAATGGTCCTTTTTTCAGTGAACGAGCCATGTGTTCTTAACCTCCTTTAACTATTTGATGGTTCTGCCATCACGTCTTCTTACGATTAACTTGTTAGACTGCTTGTTTTTCTTTCTGGTCTTCAGACCCAGAGCAGGCTTGCCCCATGGTGTGCATGGACCCGGACGTCCGATACCACACTTGCCTTCACCACCACCGTGCGGATGGTCGTTGGGGTTCATGACGGAACCGCGGACCGTAGGTCTGATACCCATGTTGCGCTTCCTGCCAGCTTTACCAATGTTAATCAGGGAGTGCTCACCATTGCCTACAACACCGATTGTTGCGCGGCAGATGATTGGAACCATTCTCATTTCACCTGAAGGTAAACGTAAGGTGGCATACTTGCCTTCCTTAGCCATCAGCTGTGCTGAATTGCCGGCGGAACGGACTAACTGACCGCCCTTACCAGGATATAACTCAATGTTGTGCACCTGGGTACCAACCGGGATGTGATACAGCGGCATGCAGTTTCCAAGCTTAGCCTCTGCTGTATCGCCGCTCATAACCTTCATGCCGTCAGTCAAGCCCTGTGGCGCCAGGATGTATGCCTTCTCGCCGTCTGCATAGCAAATCAAAGCGATGTTGGCAGTTCTGTTGGGGTCATACTCGATACCGATAACAGTTGCGGGGATGCCGTCCTTGCTGTTTCTCTTAAAATCAATGATTCTATATTTTCTTCTGCTGCCGCCGCCTCTGTGACGTACAGTGATTTTACCCTGATTGTTACGACCTGCGTTCTTGTTCAGAGATACTACCAGTGATTTCTCCGGAGTGCTCTTTGTGATTTCCTTGAAATCAGAACCGGTCATATGTCTTCTGGAAGGTGTATAAGCATTATACTTCTTAATTCCCATGACATTTAACTCCTTTTCTTTTTCTTTTCACGGCGTATGGCTTTGGTTGGGATATCTGGATATCCCGGATGCCGTATAAGTTCTCCGTCCGGATGTATCCGGCGGGTAAATGTTTTGTTGGATTAAGGCATTCTTAACCGCAACAGGCAATTACAGCCCCTGGAAAATTTCAATCTCTTTGCTGTCTTCTGTCAGCTTAATGATTGCTTTCTTGGAAGCAGCTGTCTTGCCGAAGGTCATTCCCCTTCTCTTGGTCTTGCCTTCGCAGTTCATGGTGTTCACGCTGGCAACCTTGGTGCCTGGGAACATCTTCTCAACAGCCTCTTTAATCATAGACTTGTTAGCGTCTACATGTACCATGAAAGTATACTTCTTATCGCCCATGGCATTCATGCTCTTCTCAGTGATGACTGGTTTTAAAATGACGTCATAGTACTTGATATCTGCCATTATGCGTACACCTCCTCGATGGATGCAACAGCAGCCTTGGTAGCCACTACTGTGTTGTACTTCAGAATGTCGTATACGTTGATGGAGCCGACCTGGGAGGTCTTAACGCCTGCAATGTTCCTTGCAGATAATACTGTATTCTGATTATTGTCAGCCAGAACCACCAGAGCCTTGGATACCTTCAGGTTATCCATGACATTCTGGAACTTCCTGGTCTTAATCTCGTCAAACTTAAGCTCATCTACTACGATAAACTTGTTATCCTGAACACGGCTGGTCAGAGCAGACCTGAGTGCAGCTCTCTTTTCCTTCTTGTTCAGTCTGATTGTGTAATCCCTTGGTGTCGGAGCGAATACTACGCCGCCGCCCTTCCACTGAGGAGACCTGGTTGAACCCTGTCTTGCATGACCGGTTCCCTTCTGTCTCCACGGCTTTCTGCCGCCGCCGGAAACCTCAGAACGTGTCTTTGCTTTCTGTGTTCCCTGACGTTTATTTGCAAGCTGTGCAACAACTGCAAGATGTACCAGGTGCTCGTTAACTTCTACACCGAACACGGCATCGTTCAGTTCTAATGTGCCAACTTCTTTACCTTCCATATTGTAAACAGATACGTTTGCCATTTGTGTGTTCCTCCTTTCCTATAAAAGCTTACCTTTCAACCTTAACGGTTTCTTTGATTGTTACCAGGCTCTTCTTTGGTCCTGGTACTGCGCCCTTAACAAGAATCAGGTTATTGTCAACATCAACCTTGACAACCTCCAGATTCTGAACGGTAATCTGCTTGCTGCCCATGTGACCCGGCATTCCCTTGCCCTTGAATACGCGGCCTGGGGTTGTAGCGGAACCGTTGGAACCCTGATGGCGGTGGAACTTGGAACCATGTGCCATAGGTCCTCTGTGCTGTCCAAATCTCTTGATGGCGCCCTGGAAGCCTTTACCCTTGGAAATAGCGGTTGCATCAATCTTATCGCCTGCAGCGAAGATGTCTGCCTTAATCTCATCCTTAACGGAATACTCTTCCGCATTCTCAAACTTGAATTCTCTTACAAACCTCTTGTAAGAAACGCCGGCCTTATCAAAATGGCCTTTCTGGGGCTTGCTGACCAGTTTGTCCCTCTTGTCAACGAAACCAACCTGTACTGCTTTGTAACCATCGTTCTCAGCTGTCTTAACCTGTGTTACCACACAAGGTCCTGCCTGAAGTACGGTTACCGGAATTAAAGCACCATTTTCATTGAAAATCTGGGTCATTCCGACTTTTGTTGCCAAAATCGCTTTCTTCATTGTCTTACCTCCTGTTTCATGATCTACAGCGGAATGCTCTCGCATTCATCCTAGAACAGCCTAATATACGTGGAACACTATGAACCGCCTGGCGGTATGTTGATTCCTCAACAGGAAATGCAGTGTTGCTTCTATATTTAAACCCTTCAGGATATAAACATTTTGCTTGAAAACAAAATCTTCGGGATAAATTATTTTGTCTTCATCTTGATGTCGATGTACACACCAGCCGGCATTTCCAGTCTGGACAGTGCATCAACTGTCTTCTGGCTTGGAGCTGTGATATCGATGAGTCTCTTATGAGTCCTCTGCTCGAACTGCTCTCTGGAATCTTTGTACTTATGAACCGCACGCAGAATGGTTACTACCTCTTTCTTGGTTGGTAACGGCACCGGTCCGCTCACCTGTGATCCTGTTTTCTTTACAGTTTCGATGATTTTTCCGGCAGACTGATCTACCAACTGATGATCATAAGCCTTTAAAGTGATTCTCATTACTTGACTTGCCATAAAAAAAGTCGCCTCCTTTTCGCACTTTCAAACCAAGTACGACAAGCGGTGACTGTACACGTTTCCGTGTGTGTCCTAAGAGAACTCCACACTGATTCTGCGCTCTAACATTGCAGTTTCTTTAATTGGTACAGTGACTTGTCGCCAGTTTCCTAACTTGACATTCGCTCCACGGAAAACCTGCCTCACTTTGTGGGCAGCAACCTCACGCTTCAACGCTATCATGCCACAGCCTTTGTATGATAGCACATATTCCAAATAAATGCAAGTATTTTTTTTATTTCTTTTCGGCTTGCTGTTCTGATAAAATAAAAAGGAAAGACTCCCCATTTATTATAGAAGTCTTTCCTTAAATCAATCATTTCAGTCACATACAGCCAGCTGCATCCGGCTGTTTATTCTGTGCAGTATGGCTCTACCGGCTCCTGTGCGTAAGAATCCACATCGCTGTCATCGTCTGCCTTTGTCAGCTCCCCGGAACTGTTGGTTGTGAACTTAACTCCGTCGCTGTTCTTTACATTGCTGCCCTTCATAACCTTGCCGGAGGCGTTAACCACATAGTTTCTGCCCTCCACCCGGTAGCATACGTATTTCTGGCCGTCTGTTGCCTTCTGAAGCTTTCCTTTATAGTATAAGTAGTTATCCTTAACCCCGTTGACGCCCCGCCCATTGTCCAGGAAATAGAAGTCGCTCTTGTTGCCGTCGTCCTCGGTCACCTTCAGCTTTCCCTTCTGGACACAGCTCTTGTTCTTATCCCCAAAGTAGAATGCCGTCCAGTCATCCTCGCCGGAGCCGGTGTAGACCTTTTTAAGTCCATATACCGGATTTCCCAGGTGGTTAAACAGATACGACTTGCCGTTCAGCTTCACTATGTCGCTGGTGGTAAGGCGCTCGGAATCAGCTGCCCTGGGCTTGCCGCTGTTGGTGAAATAAAACCACTCCACCGCTTCCTCATAACCGCTCAGCTCCTCAGGCGGTTCAATGGAATACCATCCAATCTTGGCCTTGCCGTCAGAACCAAAGTACATGAAATCCTCGATTGAATCATTGGTGGTGGACTTTACGTTCTTCCAGCCTGTCTGCATGGCCCCGTTCTCGTCAAAACAGTAATAGATTCCATCTATCTTACGGGCTGTATAATCCCCGTCCGAACTGTCCGGCGCATACTTTTTACCGTTGGAGGAAAAGTAATACCAGTACCGGCCGTCATCATCGGTCACGCTGTCAATCCCCGGCGTTACCTTATCCCTGTAATCATCATCGTCATCCGGGGGATACAGCTTCTGCCAGCCTGTCCGCATAACGCCGTCAGAACCGGTATAATACATATCATCCAGAATCCAGCCAATCTCCATACGGCCGTCGCCGTTAAAATGGTACCACTTATTATCAATTTTCTTCCAGGCGTCCGTGATTACCTTGCCGCTGCTGCTGAAATAATACCACTCATATTCACCCTGGTCGCCGGTAAGCTTAAGCCACTTATCCGTAAGCATGATACCGTTGCTGTCCATGTAATAATCAGACTCAACCCAAGCATTGGTGGCCATAACGCCCTCGCCGTTCAGATAGCGCCACTGGTTGTCCGCCCCTTTTTTCCATGTATTATATATTTTATTCCCATTGGAGTCATAGTAGACCCAGGTGCTCCCCGATTGAGACCAGCCCTCTGCCGCCAGGGCAGATATCGTAGCCGTACCAAAGGACAGCACTGCTGCCAGGGCCCACACTGCCACCATCTTTTTCTTCATATGCTCAGCTCCTCTTCCCATCTGCATTCACGCACATCAGCCCTGTTTCCACAGAGGCTGATAATCCTATGGTATATTGTATCAAGGCTCCCTCAATTATTCAACCTAATTTATCTTTCAATTCTATTACAATTTAGCTGAACCGTGCCTATTTTTCCGAAAATGTACCGAATGCTTGACGGAGCCGCAACATTTAGACTATACTCATTACTATCAGTATTATATATGGAAGAAACGAGGTTAAACAAATATATGTGGCTTGCAGATGAGTGGAAGGATTATGAAGTGATAGACTGTTCAAAGGGCGAAAAACTGGAGCGCTGGGGTGACTACCTGCTGGTGCGCCCGGACCCCCAGGTCATATGGGACACCCCCAGGAACCACAGAGGCTGGAAGAAAATGAACGGCCACTATCACCGCAGCAGCAAGGGCGGAGGCGAGTGGGAATTCTTCCATCTTCCTGAGCAGTGGTCCATTGGCTACAAAGGGCTCACATTTAATCTGAAGCCCTTCAGTTTTAAACACACCGGCCTGTTTCCTGAGCAGGCTGCAAACTGGGACTGGTTCGGAGCCAGAATCCGCGGCGCAGGACGCCCGGTCAAGGTGCTGAACCTGTTTGCATACACCGGCGGAGCCACCCTGGCTGCGGCAAAGGCAGGCGCCAATGTCACTCATGTGGACGCCTCCAAGGGCATGGTGGCCTGGGCCAAGGAAAACGCCCAGTCCTCAGGCCTGTCCGAAGCTCCCATCCGCTGGATTGTGGATGACTGCGTGAAATTCGTGGAACGGGAAATCCGCAGGGGCAATCACTACGATGCAGTCATCATGGACCCTCCGTCCTATGGCCGCGGGCCAAAGGGGGAAATCTGGAAAATAGAAGATGCCATTCACCCCCTTGTCAAGCTGTGCGCACAGCTGTTGTCGGACAAGCCCCTGTTCTTCCTCATTAATTCCTATACCACAGGACTGGCTCCCGCAGTTCTCTCCTACATGATAGGCGTGGAAATTGTTCCCCGTTTCGGCGGGACCGTATGCGCAGAGGAGGTTGGCCTGCCGGTCACCCAGACAGGTCTGGTGCTGCCCTGCGGTGCGTCCGGCCGCTGGGAAGCATAGCACAGGGAAAAAGCCCTGCAGCAGATATATTCCTGCTGCGGGGCTTTTCCGTATTCTTCCTGTTCTTATCTGTTTTCTTCTGTTACCGTCTGCATCTTCCTACTCCAGCAGCCTCCCCACGTCCAGCTTTCCCCACCCCTGCTGGTTATGCGGAAGTCCCAGGTCCAGGGCGCGTTCTCTGATGCGCAGCTTCACATCCTTGTTGCTCATATCCGGATACTTCTCCAGCAGCAGGGCTATGGCGCCCGACACAAGGGGCGTGGACATGCTGGTGCCTGATTTTGAAAAATATTTGCCGGGCTCATTGCAGCAGCTGATAATGCCTGAGCCCGGCGCTACCAAATCCGGCTTGCAGACACAAGCCAGTGTGGGGCCTCTTCCGGAGTAATCCACCATACGGCTTCCCATGACATCCACCTCCTTGTGGTCGTCCGAGCAGCCCACTGTAATGACCTTGCGGCTGATACCGGGCGTTGTGATAGTCATCCGGCCCGGCCCATGGTTGCCGGCTGCCACCACCACCACCAGGCCGTCATCCCATGCAGCATTCACGCCCCGCACCAGAATGGAGTTCTCCGTCATGTCCCTGCGCGACAGGGAGCCCACGGAGATGTTTACTATACGGATATTATATCTGTCCCGGTTTTCACGTATCCATTTAAGGCCGGTAAGCACATCCGTGGCATATCCGTTTCCCTTCTGGTCCAGTACCTTCACTGATATGAGACTGCATCCCGGAGCCACTCCTCTGTATTTTCCTTCGGAGGAGATACCGCTTCCCCCAATCATTGCAGCTATATGGGTGCCATGGCCATTGTCGTCATAGGGCAGTGCCCGGTGGTTTACAAAATCAGCAAAGGCTGTCACTCTATCCTTGAAATCCTCATGGAGGTAAATGCCGGTGTCCAGTACAGCCACACCCACTCCTCTACCCGTAATACCCATGGAATAAACTTCTTCACAATTAATGTCTTCTCTCGCCTGATTCACATCACGATTTTCTCCTTTTTTATTAGGATATTCTATCATGAAGGAATCTGTGCCATGGCGCCAGTCACTGCGGACCGGCAGTCATGGCTGTCAGGCAGCCCAGACCGCCTGAAAGGCCCAGTAAATACTTACCTTAAAATGAGGAAGGAACCTGCGCCTGCCGGTCCACATCTATTATACCGTAGGTATTGATTCTCAGCTTTGGGATAACAGGAAGACTTACAAATGCCAGGGTCATGAATGGGTCTATATCGCTGCTGATTCCAAGCTCTCTTGTCCGGGTCTTCAGCGCCTCCAGCTGTTCATCCACCTCCTGTACGGATAACCGGCTCATGATGCCGCCAATAGGAAGGGCAAGCTCACCCAGTACTTCTCCATCCAATACCACGGCCAGGCCTCCGCCGTTCTTTCTCACTGTATTGGCAGCCAATACCATATCATTATCATTGGTCCCCACCACAATCAGGTTGTGGGAATCATGGGCAACGCTGGTGGCCACAGCCCCCTTCTTAAGACCGTATCCGCCTACAAACCCCAGTCCCCTGTGCCCGGTATGAAGGTGGCGTTCAAACACCGCTGCCTTCACAATATCCTGCTCCGTATTGACGCCGGGAGCCAGTCCCGGCATATCCTGCCAGGGCACAAGACGCTCCTCTGTGAGGAGTTCGTGGGGCTTAAACTGTATCACCCGCTGCATGGTCCCCTTCCGCTCCAGCACCAGGTCTTCCTGAGTGACCTCATCCATATGGAACGAATCAAACACCCTTGGAAAGGCAGCTTCCCGGCCGCTGGCTGCAGAGTCTGCAAAAGAGCCGGGACCGTCATCTGATGCCGGGACACCGCAATCTGTTATCATGGCACCATCCTTGGCCGCCAGAACGCCGTCCTTGTACACTGCTTCCACCCGGAACTCCTTCAAATCCCCAAGCACTGCCAAATCTGCTCTCAGACCGGGCATGACAGCTCCCCTGTCCTTCAGTCCGAAATACCGGGCCGCATTAAAGGTTCCCATCTTAATGGCCCGTATGGGGTCTGCTCCCAGGGATACAGCCTTGCGGATGATGTAATCAATATGTCCCATGGAAATCAGGTCGCCGGGATGTTTATCATCTGTCACCAGCATGCACCGCTCATAATAGGGAGCTTCAAACAGCGGCATCAGAGCTTCCAGGTTCCGGGCAGCTGTTCCTTCCCGTATCATAATCCACTGTCCTCTTCCGAATTTCTCCAGCGCCTCCCCTGCGTCCGAACACTCATGGTCCGACCAGACCCCGGAACACACATAGGCATTCAGCTGGTTTCCTCCCAGGAAAGGCGCATGGCCGTCTATGACCTTGCCCCTGGTTCCCGCCTCTCTCAGCTTCTCCAGCAGGTCCTCCTGGCCCGCTACCACCCCCACTGAATTCATTACCTCTGCCAGTCCCAGAACCCTGGGATTCTCATAATATGGTTTTATATCCTCCGCCCCCAGCACGGCTCCGGACTCATCCAGTCCAGTGGAGGGCACGCAGGAAGGCATCACGAAAAATGCATCCAGGGCCAGTCCCTCCGTGGCCTTTAACATATAATCCACGCCCTGGCAGCCTGCCACGTTGCCAATCTCATGGGGGTCTGTGATAACAGCTGTTGTGCCGTGGGGAAGGACTGCCCTTTCAAACTCCGGCGGTGACACCATGGAGCTTTCAATATGTATATGCCCGTCAATAAAGCCGGGACAGATAAACCTGCCTGCCATGTCTATATTGGTAAGTCCGTCGTATTCTCCTATACCGGCTATGCAGCCGTCCTCAATGGCTATGTCCCCAACCTCTGTGCGCTCCGTAAATACATTGACGATTGTTCCCCCTTTCAGCACAAGGGATGCTTTCCTTCTTCCGGAAGCAACGTCCATCATTTTCTTTAAATCATTGTATTGTCTCACACAAATACCTCCTTCTGTCTATTCTTCCCCCAATGTATTTGATATCATAATACTATAATCGATATAAAAGTACAATATTCTGAAATTATTAAATTTTTATACGAATTATCACTACTTCTTCATCTATTTGGTTTTTCTGCAAAATTTTTACATTCCAGCATGAAAATGCTTGTATTTCCGCTTCATCGTGCTATAATAGTCTCATGGAAGTATAGCTCAGCTGGGATGAGCGTTCGCCTCACACGCGAAAGGTCATGGGTTCGAGCCCCATTACTTCCATTTTTCATACCCATTTTCAGTTTACGATTCCATTTCATTTTTCTTTCATGTCCGAAAGCCTGTTTTTTCCAGTGTTCCGTTTTTCCCCTTGCAGCCTTATTTGTATCCACGGCCTTGTCCGGGGGGTGGGAATTATCAATTTTAAGATTTTCTTAATAATCTATTCAAAGAACATTCAAACATTCCGGAGGATTGCATGCTATACTAAGTACATAAGAAATGCACGAATGTTTAACAACTATCCTTCAACCCTTTTTGAAAATCCGAAAATCCTAAAGAAAATTGCTCCGTATCACCTGGTACGGAGCTTTTTCTATGTCTTCCATATTTATCCCCTTGACATGACGGGCCGGAATTCCTGTCAGGTCAGGCTTTCTGCTGTTTCTCTTATCTCCGGTTCAGTCCTGCCAGAACCTCCCTTAATTTCTCCACGTTTCCATCATCAAAGCAGTATCCGTCCATTCCGCAGCGGCGCGCTCCTTCTATGTTCAGCTCCAGGTCATCCACAAAAAAGCATTCCTCCGGCTTCAGGCCAAACCGCTTAAAGAGATGGACGTATATCTCCTTCTGGGGCTTCAGGCACAGGACGTCGGCCGAGAACAGGATACCGTCAAAGCAGTCCACTGCAGGAAGCACATCCTTATAGCAGCTCAAAAGGCGTACGGATGCATTGGAGCACAGGTAGATACCATAGCCCATGGACTTAAGCCACCTGACCACGTCCTCCATTCCTTCCTTCTTATACATGTTGAACTCATGCCAGCGGTAAAAACACAGGGCTGCCAGGCTGCGCTCCTCCTCCGTGTCCAGACGGGCCTGCATCTTTTTTAAGGCCATTTCCTCCGGCATAACACCCATGTCCAGCAGAATCCACTCAGGTGATACGAATACGGAAGTGCTGACCTTTTTCCGGGTCTCCTGGTCTTCTATGAAATGCCTGCACACCCCGTCCGCCGTATAGTCCACCAGTACATTTCCCATGTCAAAAACAATGTTCTTAATCATCCTATCCTCCTGCTCTTTTTCCCGGTCCGTCTGGGGCAGGGCTGACTTCCCCCTCCTGCAGCCGGACCTTGGTTCATGATATTCAAAAACCCGGGACAGGGCCCCGGGTTTCATGTCTCTTAGGCTTCCGGTTTTTCAACCTGGATAATGGCAGCCTTCTGCATTGGAATACGGCAGTTCTTATTATTACCGAATTCCACAATGACTGTATCATCTGTCATGTCGATGATAACACCATAGAATCCGCTGCTGGTGAGAATGGTATCACCAACTGCAACGCTTTCCAGCAATTCCTTCTGTCTTTGCTTCTCCTTCTTCTGAGGACGGATTGCCATGAAATATAACATACATCCCAGAAGAACAATATAGAGAACCCAGAACATCGGACCACTTGTCATTCCATTTTCCTCCTTCACACCTACTGCCGCCTCGCCGCAGTAGTTTCTTATTCAACAGACGCCGTACTGGCCCCACGGCCGGAACCTTCCATACCGGCAAGCTTGGCCGCTTTATACTCAGCATAGCGGTGTTCCTCGATGGCGTCGCGAATCTCTTTCATCATTGTATTATAAAAATACAAATTATGCAAGGTACATAATCTCATTCCAAGCATTTCTTTTGCCTTCAGCAGATGGCGGATATAGGCCCTGCTGTAGGAACGGCAGGCAGGACAGCCGCATCCCTCTTCTATGGGACGGGAATCCAGCTCGTATTTCTGGTTAAACAGGTTTCGTTTTCCCTGGTTGGTGTATACATGGCCGTGACGTCCGTTCCTGGAAGGATACACACAGTCAAAGAAGTCCACGCCCCGGTCCACTGCCTCCAGTATATTGGCCGGAGTACCCACGCCCATAAGGTATACGGGCTTGTCCTCAGGCAGGCAGGGTACTGTCACATCCAGGATATGATACATCTCCTCATGGCTCTCACCCACAGCCAGGCCGCCCACGGCATAGCCGTCCAGGTCCATCTCCCGTATGGTCCTTGCATGTTCCATACGTATGCTGTCCACCACGCCGCCCTGGTTGATGCCAAACAGCAGCTGCTCCCGGTTCACCGTGTCCGGCAGGGAGTTAAGACGCTCCATCTCGGTCTTACAGCGGGCCAGCCACCGGGTAGTACGCTCCACTGAATTCCGGATGTAATCGTCGCTTGCATGGCTGGGAGGGCATTCGTCAAATGCCATGGCAATGGTGGAGCCCAGATTGGACTGAATCTGCATGCTCTCCTCAGGTCCCATAAATATCTTATGGCCGTCGATATGGGAGTTGAAGTAAACCCCTTCCTCCTTAATCTTGCGCAGGCCTGCCAGGGAAAACACCTGAAACCCGCCGGAATCCGTAAGGATGGGACGGCCCCAGTTCATAAACTTGTGAAGCCCGCCAAATTCCCTTATGAGCCTGTCACCGGTGCGCACATGGAGATGGTAGGTATTGGACAGCTCCACCTGGGTGCCGATTTCCCGGAGGTCATCCGTTGAAACCGCGCCCTTGATGGCGCCCACGGTTCCCACATTCATGAATACCGGCGTCTCTATGGTTCCATGGACTGTTTCCATGCGGGCGCGTTTCGCGCGCCCGTCCTTTGTTATGACTTGATATTTCATATAATATGCCTCAATTATTCCTCATCGTCTGCCAGGGCAGCTTTAATCATGATGGCGCACTCAATCCGCTTCTTCTGCATCTCGCAGCCAATGTCATAGGAGCCATTGATGGAACCGCTGAAATTATACGCATTGGCAGCACAGCCGCCGCTGCAGTAGAACCTGGCAAAGCAGTCCTTGCATCCGGGCTTGGCATATACGTTGCAGGACTTGAACTCATCCCGGATGTCCGTGTTCACAATGCCTGTGTCCACATTGCCCAGAAGGAACTTCTCATTGCCCACAAACTGATGGCAGGGATAGAGGTCGCCCCAGGGGGTTACTGCCAGATACTCGGTACCGGAACCGCAGCCGGCCATGCGCTTTGCCACGCAGGGGCCTGCCTTTAAATCCAGCATGAAATGGAAGAAGTTGAATCCCCTTCCCTCTTTCTTCCGCTTGATATACTCCAGAGCCAGGCGGTCGTATTCCTTTAAGATGGCCGGGATATCCTCCTCCTGGATGGCGTAATCCTCTGCCGGGTCAGCCACCACCGGCTCCATGGACATCTGCTCAAATCCCAAATCCGCATAGTGAAGCACGTCGTCCGCGAAATCCAGATTGTTCCTTGTAAAGGTGCCGCGGACATAATAATTCATCTGTTTCCTGCTGTGCGCAAACTTCTGGAACTTGGGGACAATCAGGTCATAGCTGCCGCTGCCGTTGCGGAAGGGGCGCATCTTATCATTGACATCCTTCCGGCCGTCCAGGCTCAGCACCACATTGCTCATCTCGCGGTTGCAGAACTCCATTACTTCATCATTTAACAGCACACCGTTGGTGGTCAGGGTGAAACGGAACTTCTTATGATGGGCTTCCTCCTGGGAACGGCCGTATTCCACCAGCCGCTTCACTACGTCCCAGTTCATGAGCGGCTCTCCGCCAAAGAAGTCCACCTCCAGATGCTCCCTGTTGCCGGAATTGGCAATGAGGAAATCCAGGGCCTTCTTTCCCACCTCATAGCTCATGAGGGCGCGGCGGCCATGGTACTCGCCTTCCTCTGCAAAGCAGTAACGGCAGGCCAGGTTGCAGTCATGGGCAATGTGCAGGCACAGTGCCTTGACCACGGTTTTCCTCTTCTTAAAGTCTACCACAAAATCCCTGTAAATATCCTTGGTCAGGAGCTGCTCCGCATCAATCAGCTGCTGGATTTCCTCCAAAGCCTCCCCTATATCCTCAGTGCTGTATCTGTCCTTCAGACAGACCATTACATTTTCCTTTACCTCCGCAGGCAGAGCAGCAGGCTCTTCCATCTCCGGAATCCGCTGTGAAACCAGCTGCACCGCATCGTAGACAACCGGGTCCACCACATGGACAGAACCGCTGTTAACGTCCAGAACTATATGGTAACCATTATTTATATACTGATGAATCACGAATCTACTCTCTCTTTCTAAGGGCCGCCGGCCCCAAATCCTGTGCATGGTAAAGCCCCTATAATCCCATCGACCATAGGGGCTTACGACCAATTTCCTGTATGTATCTCTTCTGACCGGCGATTAGCGGTTAGCGTTCTCGCAGCTCTGGTTTCCTACTGTACAGGATGTCTTGCAGGCTGACTGGCAGGAAGTCTGGCACTCGCCGCATCCGCCCTTCTTCATTGTGTCCTTTAAGGTATTGGTATTCAATGTCTTAACGTGCTTCATACTACGGCACCTCCTATTCATTTAATTTTATTAATTATATGAACTTATAATTCCTTGAAATTATAACACAGGTTAAAGTCCCTTGCAACGGTATTTTCAAAGGTTTGTCATATTAAAGGCTCCTCCGGGAATATACTGCAACATAGATTCTTTCAAAAGGAGAACAATATATGGAAAATGGAATTGTGAAGCCCATGCTCCGCTCCCTGCTCATCTCCTATGTGCTGTCCGGAATCCTCCTGGCTGCCCTGGCATTTGCCCTCTATAAGCTGCGTCTGAAAGAGGGACAGGTGAACCTGATGGTGTATGCCGTATATTTGCTGACCTGCTTATCCGGCGGTTTCCTGGCAGGCAAACGTATCCGGCAGCGCCGGTTCTTCTGGGGGCTGCTGTCCGGCCTCCTGTACTTCCTGGTACTTTTTGCTGTGTCCTGGGCCATGAACATGGGGTCTGCCATTGATATGGAACGCTCCGTCACTGTCATGGGCATATGCGCGCTGGGGGGAACCATAGGAGGAATGCTCAGTTAATGTTTTAAAGAGAGAATGCCTGCTTCCAGTCATGGCCATGGAAACCGGGCATTCTCTCTTTTCTTCCGTCCGGCGGCTTGCCGCCAGCCTTATTTTTTCTTCTTCATCCCTGACTCTTCCAGGCTCTTTACGGCCTGGGCCAGCACAAAGACAGCGCTTCCCAGGAACACGAACATGTCCCCCAGATTAAACACCACCTTCTTAAGGGATTTCCATTCTATGGTGAAATAATCCACCACATATCCCCGCACCACGCGGTCATACAGATTGCTTAGGGCGCCTCCCATCACAAGGGACAAGCCCAGCTTTTCCCCGGTTTTGCCCTTATCCGGCATCATGGCTGCCAGGGCTCCGGCCATGGCAGATATCACCATCAGCGGAATGCCCTTTACCAGTTCCGGCCTTTCCTTCATAAATCCGAAGGGAAAACCGCTGTTATGGTTCTTATGCAGCTTTATAAAACCTTTGGCAGACGGCAGCTCCCTTGGAAACGTGTCATCCTCCTGGCCCTCCACCACACTTTTGACCCCCAGGTCCAGGGCAGCCAGCCCGCCTATTATCCAGCCATAAATCATAGATTCGCCTTCCTTTCCACCCTTTTATTCCATTTTACTATGGTTTCACACCCCCGTCCAGTGAAAGGTTTCTGATTTCCAGCATATACTATAACAAATATCCTGACCGAGGTGTGCCATGGCAGACTGCCCATTTAATTCCGCCGACGAAAATATTGCTGATTTCATATACAGGATAGGAAGCCAGCAGCAGATAATCGGCGACCCGGCCGATATTCCCTGTATGGATTATGTGAACGATGAATACAGTATCATCTACACTCCTCTGGATACCGTAACCCCCATTTCCCTGGCCCGATACAGCTACTATACGGTGCCCGGGCTTTTTTCCCTCCTGGACAGTTCCAGCATGGAGGCCTCCGGCATACTCACCACCTTTGCCGCGCCGGCCCTGGGAAACAGGGGACGCGGAACCCTTATCGGCATCGTGGATACCGGCATTGACTATACCAACCCCTTATTCCGTTATTCCGACGGCTCTACCCGAATCGTGGGGCTGTGGGACCAGAGCATCCCCGCAGGAGCGGATGCAGTCCCATCCGGAGTGCCGGCCTATTATGAACTCAGCGGCGCCTCCTATGGCACTGAATTCACCAGGGAACAAATCAATGAAGCCCTGGCCTCCGATTCCCCCCTTGACCTGGTACCCTCCACGGACACCAACGGGCACGGCACCTTCCTGGCCGGAATTGCAGCCGGCACCTCCCTGCCGGAGCAGGACTTCACGGGCGCTGCGCCGGAGTGCGAACTGGTGGTGGTCAAACTGAAACAAGCCAAACGCTATCTCCGGGATTTCTATCTTGTGAGCCAGGAAGCGGATGCTTACCAGGAAAATGATATCATGATGGGAATCAAATATCTGAGGGTGGCTGCCTTCCGCCTCAGCCGCCCCTTAATCATCCTTATAGCCCTGGGCTCCAACCTGGGAAGCCACGAGGGTACCTCACCCTTAAGCGGCGTTGTCCAGGATGCCAGCCGGTTCCTTGGCCGGGCCGCGGTCATTGCCGCAGGCAACGAGACAGGCCGCGCCCACCACTATTTCGGCACCATTCCGGCCGGACGCGAATGGGACGACGTGGAAATCCGGGTGGGACCGGAGGAATCCGGGCGGGGTTTTTCCCTGGAGCTGTGGGCTTCCACTGCCGACACCTATTCCGTGGGATTCATCTCGCCAAGCGGGGAAACCATCTCCCGCATTCCTATTATAGCCAGGAATGAAACCTCTATCCCTTTTCTTCTGGAGCCAACCGTCATCACGGTTAATTACCAGCTCATTGAAACCGGCGCCGGAAAACAGCTGATATTCATGCGTTTTAAAAATCCGGTGGCCGGCATATGGAAGGTGCGGGTCTATAATACCCAGTATTTTACAGGCGAATTTCATATGTGGCTGCCCTCTGAAGGACTGATATCGGATGAAACCGTATTTCTGCGTCCCACCCCCGACACCACCATTACCCTGCCCGGAAATACCGCAGCCCCCATTACAGTGGGGGCATACAACCACCTGAACAACAGCATCTACATCCATTCCAGCCGCGGCTTCACTCCCTCCGGCATCGTAAAACCGGAGCTGGCAGCTCCCGGCGTCAATGTGATGGGCCCATCCCTGGGACGCAGGGGCAACGGCTCTGTCCCCATGACAACCCGCAGCGGCACCTCTGTTGCTGCCGCCCATGTGGCAGGCGCTGTGGCCAGCCTCTATAGCTGGGGAATCGTGGAAGGCAACCAGATTACCATGAGCCAGGCATCTGTAAAATCTTATTTAATCCGGGGTGCAAAAAGAAATCCAGCGCTCCGCTACCCCAATGAAGAATGGGGGTATGGAGCACTGGATTTATACGAAACATTCCGGCGCATCTGGGAATGATACAAGGCGCATCAGGAAACCGATTCCCGCCCACCGAAAAATAAATCATCCCCGCATCCGTATCAATGGTCCGCCGCTTTTTTCCAGATAGGGACGGGTGACAACCACAGAGCCTATATTGGGGTCCTTGGGAATCTCATACATGATATCCAGCATGAATTCCTCCAGGATAGCCCTAAGGGCCCTGGCCCCGGTCCCTCTCTTGATGGCTTCGCCGGCAATCCACTTAAGGGCCTCATCCTCAAAGACCAGCCGTACCTCATCCATCTCCAGCAGACGTTCGTACTGCTTGGTGATGGCATTCTTCGGCTCTTTCAGGATACGCACCATCATATCCTCCGTAAGCCCCTGCAGGGTCACTGTCACGGGAAGCCTGCCCAGGAACTCGGGAATCATGCCAAAGGTCCGCAAATCTTCATTGGTCACCTGGCCCAGTATATCCGGGTCCTTGTCATATGTATCCTTCAGGATAGAGCCAAAGCCCATGGTGGTTTTCTTCATCAAACGTTCCTTGATGATTTCCTCCAGGTCAGGGAAGGCGCCGCCGCAGATAAACAGAATGTTATCCGTGTTCACGGTTGCCATGGGTGTCATGGCATTCTTCTGGTTGGAGCCCACCGGCACCTCCACAGTGCTTCCCTCCAGCAGCTTGAGAAGCTCCTGCTGTACGGACTCGCCGCTTACATCTCTGGTATTGGTCTGTTTCTTCTTGGCAATCTTGTCAATCTCATCGATGAATATGATTCCTCTCTGTGCCCGCTCCACATCGTTATCAGCAGCAGCCAGAAGCTTGGATACCACACTCTCTATATCGTCGCCGATATAACCGGCCTCTGTCAGGGAAGTGGCGTCGGCAATGGCCAGCGGCACGTCCAGAAGCCTGGCCAACGTCTTAACCAGGTAGGTCTTTCCGCTTCCTGTGGGTCCAATCATCAGTATATTGGACTTCTCAATGACAACGCTCTTATCCGCTTCTGCATTCTCCCCGGCCTCATCCCCGGACGGATGGTCCAGAAACGCCCTTTTATAATGGTTATATACAGCCACCGCCATTACCTTCTTGGCCTTCTCCTGGCCGATTACGTATTCATCCAGGCTGGCCTTGATGACATGGGGCGCCGGTATATCCTTCATGGTCAGGACCGGCTGTTCCTTTGCCTTTTTCTTGATTTTCTGCTTCTTGGGAATCTCCACTGCGGGAGGCGTCATGTTCAGGTCGTTAAGGTTCATATTCATATAGGGCATATTGGGCAGTTTGGAAAAATCCATGCCCCCCTTTGTAACGGAATCAAAGGCCTTCTGCATACAGTCATGACAGAGATTCATGCCGCCGGGCATGGATATCATGGGTCCGGCCTTGCTCTCAGGCCGGCGGCACATGTAACACACCTTCTCGTAGCGGTCCTCTTCCTTCTGTTTGTCTTTATCTTCACCCTGGCCGGATGTCTCCGCATCCCGGGTATAATCTTTCTCGTCCAAGTCAGTTCTCCTCTCTGTTAAAGGGCGTGCCGGGCCGTCTTCCCGCCGCTTAACGTAAAGTATATAACAAAATGCTTCCCCAAACAAGAGGAAGCATTTTCATTTCATAATTGTTTTGAAAAATTTAAGTTATTGGGCCGCGTTTTCCGTATTCTCCTGGGGCATGGCTTTCAGGGTAATGGAGACTGTCCTTTCCTGGTATTCCCCATCCTTTTGGGTCTGAACCGTCAGGTCAATCTGCTCTCCCATCTCATAGCAGGACAAAAGCTCCTGCAAATCCGTCATGTTCCTGACGCTTTGGCCGTCCACCTTAGTGATGATATCCTTTTCCCTCAGGTCTGACTGGGCTGCAGCTCCTTCCTCCAGTATCTTGTATACATAAACGCCTCTTGGCATTCCAAAGGCTGCCGCGGATTCCTCGTCCACACTGGTCCCCTGTATGCCCAGATAACCCCTCTTTGCTTCCTCCACCGGATTCATGGTTCTGCGGTTCATGAGCTGATTCATGATATCCTCTGCTTTGGAAATGGGAATGGCATAGCCGATTCCCTCCACCTCTGTGGAGGAATACTTAGCGGCATTGATACCTATAACCTCTCCCTTCATATTGAGAAGAGCGCCTCCGCTGTTGCCCGGATTGATGGCCGCATCGGTCTGCAGAAGCTCCCTGGTGCTGGTATTGGATACCCTGACCTCCCGGTTAAGGGCGCTTACATAACCCACTGTCACGGACTGGCCGTAGCCCAGCGCATTGCCGATGGCAATGACGCCCTGTCCAACCTTCAGCTCATCGGAATTGCCCAGTCTGGCCACTTTAATCTTGCTCTTGGTGTCATCCTTAATCTGCTCCAGAGGCACGGCAATGACTGCCAGGTCTGTCTCTGCATCCGTTCCCTTGATGGCTGCGTCCACCACCTCATTGTCAATAAAAGCCACCTTCAGGGAGGTGGAATCCTCCACCACATGGTTATTGGTCACAATGAGAAGCTCCCTGTCGTTCTCACCCACAATGATTCCGGAACCGCTGCTGGGTACCTCGTAGGTCTGGGGGCCTCCCCGGAAGAACCAGCCATAGCCGAAATTATTGCTCTGGTATACTGCGGTGCTGGTGATTGCCACCACCGTGGGCATGGCCTGCTCCACTATATCGGATACATCGGCCACTGCCTTTCCATTGTTTCTCTGGCCCTGCTGATTTCCTCCGTCGCCCTGGGGAGTGCCTCCCGGCCCGTTATCCCGGCTTTCCGTCTGGGCCTTTGGTATCTCCTCCTTCTTTTCCGGCTCAGCAGATGCCGACGCGCTGTTTCCCATAAATCTGGATGCAGCCACATTCACTCCCACCATGGCTGCCCCTGAGACAGTACCAAAGAGAAGAGCCCCTGCCGTAATCAGGGCTGCCTTTTTGAAGATACCGCCTTTTTTCTTTTTGGGCGGCATATCCTCCGGGCGGGGACGGTTCCCGTACGGGTCCCCTCCATACTGCCTGTTGTCATAGCTCTGGTTATCATAAGACTTCCACCCGTAGTTCTGGTCGTTGTCGTACATTGTAATTCCCCTTTCTCACGTAATCTCCCGATTCTGTACACAGTTTAGCAATGATTTGTGATAAAAGTGTGACCATTTTATTATATAAGACTAAAAAGGCCGGCAGGATATGGTAATCCCTGCCGGCTGTTTCCTGACTTCATTCTGCTGCTTTTATTTTAACACTAATTTCCCGGCCCGATGATGACAGAGCCTGGTCCCTCGGGCACGTATTCATCCGCTGTGCTGCCCGGATAAGCCGCTGTGCTGCCCTTGGTGCTGCCCGGATAGGCTGAGGATGTGCCCTGGCTGCCCGGATAGGCCGAGGATGTACCCTGACTGCCCGGATAAGCGGCCGTGGTTGCCCTGGTGGCTCCCGGATAGGCAGCGCTGGTTGCCTTGGTGGAGTCCTGGCCCGGATAGGTGCCTGCACCCGGCCCGGTTGTCTGGTCGCCTTCCGATGTCTCTGCCCCCGGGAATATGCTGCCGGAGCTGCTTTCCCCAGGCCGGCCGGGATGAACGGTACCGGAACTGCTGCTTTCTCCCGGACGTCCGAATATATCATCATCCTCAGGCGGGTCCAGTTCATTGCCGAACTCGTCGGTCTCTATCTCCAAATCCGTCTCGCCGTCAATAATGGACTCATCTGTCTCTGACGTGCTGCTCTCAGACTCATTCTCTTTGGTTTCTTCTTTTTCCGTAGCCTTGGTCGCCTGGGTGGGCTTGGGGATGTACCCGCCGTCTGTACCCACATGGTCGATTGGCTTGGCCTCGTTGTACATGCCTGTATCCGCGGATATCTTGGCGCTGATTTTCTTTACCATATCACTGGGCTGGTAATTTTCATCCCCAAACAGGAACTGGTGGAGAAGGGTTACATTGCTCTCCAGTGTCTGGGGAATGACACAGGCTCCCTTCTTGCCCATATTGGCGTCGCTTCTGGCTGCCGGGAATCCCATGGTATCCGCTATGGTATACTTGGTCAGATTTCTGGCTGCCGGTATAATATCGTCAATCGTGACACTGGAAAGAATCTGGGGGAACACTGCCTCCATGACATTGTTTACCACTGCAAAGTCGGATTTCTTAAGCTTCTGGAAACAGAGGTCAATAATTTCCCGCTGGCGCTCTGTTCTGGCAAAGTCCGTATCCATCTTACGAAGCCTTGCATATGCAACCGCCTGGACACCGTCCAGATGGTTGGGGCCTGCCTGCTTCAGCTGGTAGGAACCAACGCCTGTGGCCTCCACTGTCTCGGTTATATAGGCATTGATATAGTAAAACTCAGCCTTGCTCAGCTCCACATCCACTCCGCCCAGAATATTGACGGCATCCACCACTGCCTTCCAGTTAAAGGTGGCAAAATCATCTATCTGGAGGTCCAGGTTCCTGTTCAGGGCTTCCACCGCCTGTTCAGGACCGCCCAGGAAGTAAGCCTGGTTTATCTTATTATACAGCCCATTATCGTTTATACTCAGATAAGTATCCCGGAACACGCTGACAAGCTTAATCTCGCCGCTGCCCTGGTCGATATTGCATATGATGATAACATCGGCGTTATTGCCCTTTCCAACTGAGTTGTTGCGGCTGTCCACGCCGAAGAGTGCAATGGTCCAGTAACCCTCCATCTCCTCTACCTTTACCTGGTCTATGTTAGGATTTGTCACCAGGCCCGGTTTAAACGCACTGGGCTGAATCAGGTTCATCTTATTTTGCGCGTACCTGTAAAAACCAATACACAGGAGAAATATGACTTCCAGTATGATAAATGCAATTATCATCTTGCGGCGGTGCTTAACCTCTGCCGCTGCCGGGTCCGCTGCCGCTGCTTCCCTGGCCGCCCTGCGGCCGCCTGTTCCGCCTCCGTTCCTTCCCATGGACGAATCCCTGTCCTTGCCCGCGCCAAGGTCTTCCGCCCTGCCGTAGGACCGGCTGTATGTGCGGCCGTTGGTCTCACCGTCTCCCAAACTCCCTGATACCGTTCTGGTCCCTTTGCCTTCCCCCGTGTATCTGGGGCGTTCCCCCGGTCTGCTTCCGGAGATACCAGGTCGTCCGTCAGGCCCGTCGCCTGTGAATCTGGGGCGTTCCCCTTGCCTGCCCCCTGCATATCCGGAACGGCCCGCCGTATTTTCTCCCGTAAACCGCGGACGCTGGCCGTACCTTCCCTCCGCGCCTGCGGGGCGTTCCGCCATCCTCTCACCCCCATAGGCACTGCGGGCGCCATTTTTTCCCGCCGCCAAGGCGCGCTCCAAAGCCCCCTCTCCGCCATAGCGCGGACGTGCACCCGCACCGGGCCTTGCACCGGCTGCAGAGCCCTGGCTGCGTCCATCCGGAGCAGTCCTGCCTGCACCCCTGTCAGCAGAAGCAGATGTTCTGGGTCTGGGCGCACCGCCCAAACCAGGGCGGCCCTCCGGACCGGTACCATACAGCTCACGGCTGCTGCCCCTGGCGCGCCCCCTTGATGTTGTATCTGAATCAGCCCCAACGCCCGCGCTTATATCGCGCTTCCTGCTGCGGCCTCTTAATCTCTCTTCTTCCTCATCAAATCCATTGTCAAACTCACGATTCATTCGTCCATCCTCATTCCATCACGTAAACCGGGCGCTGAACACACAAGCAGCCCCGCTCCTCTGCCCCGGAACCTGAATCCGGGAGTAACTGCTCATGCACAGGAGCCATCTTAACGCAAACGTCATGCATATCAATATGCATTTTTATTTATAAATCCCTTGAAAACAGTGAGAAACATAATCTTGAAGTCAAAACCCAGACTCCAGTTCTCAATGTAATACAGGTCGTGTTCAATCCTCTTGGTAATCGATGTATCCCCACGGTATCCATTGACCTGGGCCCAGCCTGTAAGCCCCGGACGCACCTGATGCTTAATCATATACCGCGGTATCTCTTCTTTGAACTTTTCCACAAACAGCGGCCGTTCCGGCCTGGGCCCCACCAGACTCATATCTCCTATGAGGACGTTGAAAAACTGGGGCATCTCGTCAATACTTGTCTTGCGTATGAAACGTCCCACAGGCGTCACCCTGGGGTCATGGGGCGTAGTCCACTGGCTCCGTTCCCGGTTGGGGTCCTGGACCTCCATGGAACGGAACTTGTACATCTTAAAAGGCCGGTTGTGCAGCCCTATCCTCTCCTGGCTGAAAAGCACGGGCCCGGGGGAAGTAATCTTAATAAGCAGGGCCGTAACCAGCATGAGCGGCGAAAATACAATCAGACCAAACAGAGCGCCGGCAAGGTCCACAATCCGTTTCATAGTGGCGTTAAATACCCCGGTAAGGGGCACATGGCGGATATGGATTACCGGAAGTCCCTGAAGGTCTTCCATATAGGGAATCGTCGGTATTATGTTATTATAATCCGGTATGAACTTTGTATGCACGCCCGATTTCTCGCAGGCCGCCACAATCTGTTCCAGATTGGAGTACTCCTTAATGCTCAGGGTGATGGCGATTTCATCCAGGGTATTGGATGCCAGGAAGTCCTCCAGATGATTGGTGGGGCCCAGTACCTGCACCTTCTTATATAGAAAGCCGGCCGGCCGGTGGTCGTCCAGGATTCCCTGGACATGGTATCCCCATTCCGGATTAACGCTGACCCTGTCGATGAAGCCTTCGGCTGCCCGGCTGTAGCCAATGAGAAGCACATGCTTCTGATTATAACCGTTGGTCCTCAGGGAGCGGAGGAATACACGGATTGAAATCCGCTCTGCTTCCAGCAGGATGATATTAGCAGCAAAAAATGCCAGAATCATCTTTGTGGAGAAGTAGCTCAGATGGCTTACGAACCTTCGCAGGCCAAAAAGCACGAAGGTAAAGAGCATGAGGCCGATGACATTGGCCTTGCAGATATTGGCCAGCTCTGAACGCCGCCCCTGTATCCGTTTGGGCACATACAGATGGAAACTGGCATATAGAATCAGGTATATGGGCACTATAAAAATAAGCGCCATAAAATATACCTGGGGCTTTAGCACACCTTCGTCTAACGGCAGTACCTTTCCGCTGATGACAATGAACCATGCCAGGGTATAAGCCACCACAGTGACCAGTATATCAAGCAGGACATGAATGCGGTTCAGCCTTTTCTGGTTATCTTTTATCATTGTATTTCACCTTGGTTTCTCAGGGAATCCCTTCTTACCGTAAATATCGTTGTTATTATACATGATAAGCCGTCATTATTCTATAACATTTCTCTTAATTTCGAAAAAGTTCATAATTTAGCAATCTGCCTGGCGGCAAACTCATAGACATAGATAAAGGTCCCTGTAATCAATTCCCATTCAATGGCCAGGTAATTTTTAAGCCGTTCCCTGCTGTAAGGCACCCTGCGGCACTCTTTAGCGGTTGCCAGGCCTTCCTTCACACCGGCCGCATAATCCTTCCCAAATCCCTTTTTCTTAAAAAACATATATTTGAGCCCCATTCCCAGGAGAATCGGAAGAAGATTCACCGCCAGCTGCAAAAGGGGCATGTTCTTATAGTTCAGATAAATATTGTTCCTGGCAGCCAGCTTTACCTTGAAGGGATTGTACTTGGAACCGCTGGTGCCGCTTCCCACATGGTAGACCATGGCCGTGGGACAGTAAATATTGTCATATCCGGCAATCCTGGCCCTGTATCCAACGTCCAGGTCCTCCAGGTACGCAAAATGCATCTCGTCAAAGTATCCGATTTCCTCAAACACCTGGCGGCGGTAGATGGCTGCCCCGGCGCAGGCCGAAAAGATGCGGCAGGCCCTGTTATATTTTGCAGAGGAACGTCCCACGCCCCTCTGGTATGCCCAGCCCAGAAGGCTGTACATATCCCCTGCATCGTCCATCAGCTCCTTGTGGCAGAGCTGAATCATCTTGCAGCTGACGGAAAATATGTTTGGAGAGAGCTCCATTGCCTTAATCATTTCCCCCACATAGTGGCAGTCCGGCTCCGTGTCATTGTTAAGCAGGATTACATAGGGTGTTTTCGAAGCCCTAATCCCCACATTTACCGCCCCTGAGAACCCGGTGTTCCCGGGCAGGAAAATGGCGGGAATCCCGTGCTCCTTCAGCCACTCCACACTTCCGTCCGTGGAGCCGTTGTCCACCACCAGGATGTCAAAAGCCCGGCAAATCTGCAGGTCCAGGGCCCTGAAACAGGGCACCATGAATTTCAGCCCGTTATAATTCGGTATGATGATGGTCACTTTGCTGTGTCCCGCTTCATAATCTATTCTATGGTCACTCATGTGCTTTCGTATCGTCCTCCGGCGCAAACTGTTCGTAAGCCTTAAGGTCATAAGGCTCACCGATTTTTTCCTTCAGAAGGTCCCTGAGCGCAAAATTGGATTTGCGCAGAGTCAGGTTGGGGTTGTAATAGGGGTCGCCCTTTTTGATGATATCCGGCCATTTCCGTATAAAAAGAGCCACCTCCCGGTTAAAGCGGGCAATCTTTTCAGGCGTGTCCTCCAGCCCTCTGGACTTGGATTCATAATGGTAAAAGCATGAATAAGGCGCATACACTACCAGTTTCCCCAGGGCGCGTACTTTCATGCAGTAATCAATGTCATTAAAAGCCACCGCCAGCTCCGGGCTTAATCCGCCCACCTGGTCAAAGACGGATTTCTTTGTCATAAGGCAGGCCGCTGTCACGGCGCTGTAATCCTGGGCGCACATGGCCCTGTGGAAATAGCTGTTCTCCGCCTTGTGAAGGCCGATGAATGTGTGGCCGGCAATGCCGCCAAAGCCAATGACCACTCCGGCATGCTGTATGGTGTCATCTCCATACAGAAGCCTGGCGCCCGTAATTCCCACATCCTCCCTCTGGCAGAATCCCAGCATTTCCTTTATGCTGTCCTCCCCAATCAGCTCCGTGTCATTGTTGAGCAGCAGCAGGTATTCGCCCTTAGCAAAGGAAGCCCCATAGTTATTGATGGCAGAATAGTTGAAGCCCTCCTTCCAGGTAACCACCCGGAAATTCTCATGCTCCGCCTGCATCTTATCATAGTAGGCAAAGGTTTCTTTCTGGGAACTGTTATTTTCCACAATAATAAATTCCAGGTTCTGATACGACGATTTATCCATCAGGGAACGGACGCACACATCCAGGTCCTGGCTGTGGTCCTTATTGGGAATAATGACGGACACCAGCGGTTCTCCCTGTATACGGAAGGCGGTGTGGTAAATACCGTAATCCACGCCTTTTTCCACCTTCTCCGCCTGGATTCCCATCCGTTCATAGTGGGCCATAATAGCTCTGGAGCCAGCCTCAAAGGCGTACATCTTGCTCTCCGGGTTACTGGCCGTGGAATTCTGGTGGCAGCGCCAGTGATAGAGAACCTTGGGAATATGGAATACTCCCTTTGCCGCTTCCGTACAGCGGAAAATAAAATCATAATCCTGGGCGCCGTCAAACTCCTGGCGGAACCCTCCCACCTGCTGCAGCAAATCCTGCCTTATAACAAACAGATGGCATATATAGTTGACACTGGTCAGCAAGTCCGGGTTGAAATCAGGTTTGAAATGGGGGTCAAACAACGCCTTCCCATCCATATCCAGCTTATCCTCATCCGAATAAATGACCTGACAGTCCGGATTCTCATTGATTGCCTTTACCACCTCATAAAAAGCATTGGGCGTAAGGGTATCGTCATGGTCGGCCAGGATAACAAAGTCTCCCCTGGCCATATCCAGGGCGGCATTGGTGTTGCCTGAGATTCCGCGGTTGCTTCCCAGAATCTCATAGCGCACCCGCCGGTCCCTGTCCGCGTACTTCTTAAGCACACGCTCCAGCCCTTCTCCCCTGGGACTTCCGTCCGCAACGCATATCTCCCAGTTGGTATAGGTCTGTCCCATGATGGAGTCCAGCATTTCCCTGAGATAGCGCTCCGGGGTCTTATAGGCAGGAATGACCACTGACAGCATGGGTTCAAAATCAAATACATGCTTTCTCTGTTCCGCCAGTTCCTCGTCCGTTGGCTTTGTCAGCTCATACCACTCGCCGTAATCATAATCATTGTCAATACCCTGGAGCTTATGTTTTGATTTGACCACAAGAGCCTTAAGGCCATGCTCCTTCCAAAAGTCCATGGCCACATGGACTGTCTCCATATTCATCAGGTCCTTAAGCTTTTCCATCCGCTTATGGGCCACGCTGGCACGCTTTGCAATCAGTTCCTCATTGTATTTGATTTTTACCTGGCGTCCCTCGCAGCGAATCAGCAGGTAATAATCCTTTCCCCTCTCATAAGGGAACTGGATATCAAAACCAAAATCCCGGTCATAAACCTTCTTAAAATATATCTGGCTCACATCATCCCTGCGGGTATTTACGTGCTTGAATTTTACCGGCTGGCGCTTCTCATCCTCCACCCGGAAAGTGGCCTTGCTGTCAGGGGATTTACCGATGGCCCATCCGTTAAGTGTAATGGAATTCTCCCGGATGCGTACCACGTCTATCTTATATTTCATGCTTCCTTACCGCCCTTTTTCTCTTCCTCGTTAAAATTAATCCGTTCTTCCTCAATGACCAGCGGGCGCTTCATGACCCGCTGGTTGATGCTCATGATATACTCTCCCAGAAAGCCGATGAAAAACAGCTGCACCGACCCCAAAAACAGCATTCCGATGAGCATGGGCGCCATGCCGGCCGGAAAACGGTCCCACCAAATCAGCTTCATCACCAGGTAGACCAGGGCAATAAGCATGCTGACAACGGCGCATATGCTGCCGAAAATCGTAGCAAGGCGCAGGCCCGCCTTTGTATAGGAAGTAACACTGAGCATAGCGGCATCGTACAGACGGTAAAAATTATTGTGGGTCTTGCCGGCCCTGCGGCGCGGCTGCTCATAGGGAATCTCCTTGCGGCGGTAACCCAGCTCAGCCACGATTCCCCTGAGGAAAGGCGTGGGGTCATCCAGATTCCGCAGGACCTCGATGAATTCCCTGTCATAGAGACCGGAACCAGTGAAATGCTCAATCTGCTCCACATCCGACAATTTCTTAATGGTCTTGTAATAGCAGCTCCGGAGCCAGTACATCAGCCGGTTTTCCTTGCTGCTTGTCTTGATGCCGATGACGATTTTATATCCCTTCTCCCACTCATGGACGTATTTGGGAATCATTTCCACCGGGTCCTGGAAATCCGCCACCATCTCAATGACACAGTCTCCCGTAACCTGGAGCATGCCATAGTACGGGGAATTGAACTGCCCGAAATTCCGTGCATTGAGTATGGCCTTGATGCGGGGGTTGTCTGCGCACAGGCCCCGGATAATATCCCTGGTGCCATCCGTGGAATCATTATCAATGAATACCAGCTCGTAGTCGTACCGGGACAGCTCCCTTTCCACAATTTCCGTTACCGCCTTGCTGATAGGGCCTACATTTTCCGCTTCATTATAACAAGGAATCAATATGCTGATTTTCTTCATATCTCTCTATGCTTCTTCCTTCTCTATGGTTTCTTCGATGCCTTGGCGGAAGGTATACTGTTCCTCCCACCTGCCGCCTGTAAGTCTCTTAAGTCTGGTAATGTCAGGCCGGATAGACAGGGCGCCCTCCTTGGCCTGTACAAAGGTCCCGTACTCCAGCGTTCCCTTAAATCCCACAATCTCATGGATTTCTTCCACAAAGGAACGAAGGGGCCTGGTATCCTGGCTGGCTATGTTGACAATGGAGCTTATGAGTCTCAGGGAACCGTCCCTTTTCCAGTCAGGCGCTTCATCCGCGGCCTGCCTGTATAATTCATATACTGCCTGTACCGCATCCTCAATATACATAAAATTCCACATATGCCTGCATGCGCTTAAGGAAACCTTCTTATCCTGCCTTAAATCCCGCACCAGGGTGGATATGATGGACCAGGGATGGTCCCCGTAACCGTATACGCTGAAAAACCTCAGATGGTAATAGTGAAGTCCCAGCCGGCTGCAAAGGGGAGCCGCCTTTTGATAAAACTCCCATTTTGCCTTTCCATATTCATTGATGGGACGGCAGGGAGCATCCTCCTCCATCATCCCGTCCACGGCACCGTATTCCACCCTGGAACCTGCATCCATGAACACGCGGCAGCCCAGACGCGCTGCCGCCTCCACACAGTCCAGGGAACCAGCCACATTGCGGGCCTGGACCTGGGGAGAATCTATCTCCTCCCGGTTCACACCGCCCCAGGCCATATGGAAAAAACCGTCCGCCTGTCCCACTGCCGGAACACAATCCAGCACATGTGCCAGGTCGCAGGGCACTGCATGGAGTCTCTCATGAACCGGAAGCGCTTCCATATGAAGAGAACCCGGACGCACCAGGGCGTACACCTGCGCCCCCTGTTCCAGAAACACCCTGGCCAGATTGCTCCCGATAAAACCGGTTGCCCCGGTAATTACAATGCGCATTTTCTCATCCCTCCTACACCATCTCCAGGTGGTTGGAACGCATGACCCTGATTTCCACGTTTGTCCCAAACTTCCGGCGTATGCTGTCTGCAATCTCATCCGTATATCCGGGCGCCGTGATTATGATGGCATCCACCGGATGGTCATGAAAATAGTCCGGACCAACAATGGGAAGATGGGATGAGGGTGCAAATTTTCCCTGCTTAAAGGGAGCGGAATCTATGATATACCTTGCCTTTTCCCCCAGCCTGGTGGTGGCTGCCAGGGTAAAGCCCTGGTGGCTGGCTCCCCAGACAGCCACCTTCTTATCCCATGCATCCAGATATTTCATGTAGGACTCCATCTCCCGCTTCAGATTTACATAACACTCCAGCAGGTTTTCCGCATCCATCTGCGGGCGCTTTTTCACGATAACGGACAGAGTGTCCCGGTTGATGACCTCACACTCCTCCACCTGGAACCCGTTGCGCTCCAGCAGAGGGGTAAGAGTCTCGAAGGTATAGTAAGCCAGATGGTCCCGTATCAGCTCATAATAGCTGTTATGGTCCATGATATATTCAAAGCTGGGAACAGTAATAAGCCCCATGGCATCGTCCTCCAGATTGCGGTATATGGCCTGGAGCATGGTGCTGGGGTCGGGCTGGTGCTCCAGGAAATTAAAGGACAGGAACACGTCATACAGTCCGCCCGGGAACCGCGTATCCTCTGTCTCCGTAAATCCCTGCGTCACATTCAGTCCCTGGGCCCTGGCCAGCTCCACCAGATGGGAATCATGCTCTATGCCGTGGGCCTCCACCGGGAACTCCGACAGCACCTTTAAGAATTCTCCCTGGCCACAGCCAACCTCAATGAACTTCTTTCCCTCCAGATGATAGCTCTCAATGAGATGCTTATACTGGTATCTGCGCAGTTCCACCATGGTCCTGGAAAAACCGCCGGCCCGGATTACATCCCGGTAATAGTCCACCGGCTCACAGTCAAACTGGACCAGTCCGCAGCCCATACACTGGCATAAATCCAGGGTCAGTCCCCGGTCCTCCTTTACCCCCTGTGCATCCGGCATGTGCTGGGCCGAGGCAGGCATATTATCTAACGTAAGCAGCGGCGTCTCCCATAAAGGGGCGCCGCAGGCGATGCATCGTTTCATAGACAATTCTCCTTATACATTCCAATCATTTCCCTGATTCCATCCTCAAACGAAATCTCCTGGGCGAATCCCGCTGCTTCCTTAAGCTTTCCGGTATCCGGCACCAGGGACACCACCCCCTCTGCATTGGGAGGACGTTTTCCGTATTCATAGCTGCCCTTCCCCCCGCAGAGCCGATGCATCTGCTCGATGTAGGACTTAAGGGGACGGGTATCATCTCCTGCCACATTATACACGCCGGCCGGTACTTTGGCAAGCAGAAGCCCTGTAAGGGCCCTGGCCGCATCCCTTACATGAAGGAAATTCCACTGCTGTGTACAGGCCCCAAGCTCCATGCGCCCTCCCTTAAGGAAGGTATCCAGGCAGGTTGACACCAGGGACCAGGGGTGGTCCTCCGGGCCGTAGACACTGAATATCCTGGCATGGACGTAATCAATGCCCAGGGCCCCGGCGGCCTGCTGCGCCCGGCGGCATACCTCCAGCTTATCCTTGCCGTATTCAGACACAGGATGACACAAAATCCCCTCCCCCATAACGCCGTCCACAATGCCGTACTCGGCCTGGGAGCCGCTGAAAAGGAACCTGGTGCATCCCAGGCAGGCCGCTGTATGAAGGGAGTCCAGGGCATACCCGATGTTGCGGGCCTGTACCTGGGGGTCCTGGCGGTTGGCGCTTCCGGCGCCCTCCCAGCCCAGATGAAGCCATAGGTCCGCCTTTTTTGGGGGGATAGGGCAAAGCTCCGGGCAGGACTCCAGTTTTCCAATATCCTTCAGGGCAAACGGCAGAAAGGTGAGATTCTCCCTTTGTTCCCCTGCAAGCATTTCAAGCCGGCTGCGGCCAGGAGAATCCGGCCTTACCACTGCAAATACATGATGGCCGCCTGCCAGCAATTCTTTTGTAACAGCCTTTCCGATAAAACTGGTAGCTCCTGTTACGATTACACGCATAAATCATACTCCTTCTCATCCCAGCTGCCTTAAGGCAGGTCTGTCTATCCATATCCAGCCAGGCTCTAATCCTTTATCCTGGGAATAATCATATTCTCATCCATCTCTTCATCCGGCAGGAAGGGCGACAAATCCTCTAACGGCGGCGACACCATGGTGCCGTCAGGCAGTCTCTTCGCGGAAGACTTAGGTTCAAAGTTCTGGTCCGTGGACACAAACACCTCACAGATAACCGGTCCCTCTGCTGCCAGTGTCTTCTCCACAGCCTCTCCAAGCTGGCTGTTATGTCTGGCCGACACATAGGGGTAGCCGTAGGCCGCTGCCAGCTTATCCAGGGCCGGGAAGCTCAAATCCCCGCTGTCCACGCCGATTCCAATCAGGGGCTCGCCAAAGAAATTCTTCTGGGTCTGGCGGATGGAATGGTATCCTCCATTATTAATCACAAATATCTTGATTCCCATTCTGTGGTGGATAATGGTCTGCAGCTCCTGAAGATTCATCTGCATGCTTCCGTCACCGGTCACAAGTATCAGGTCGTCCCCACTCCTGTCCCCGCCCTGGCTGTAGCAGCCCTTATCCCTGGAGGCAATCCAGGCGCCGATGGCTGCCGGCAAATCATACCCCATGGAGGCAATGGCGGAGTTGGTGATGAAACGCTGGCCCTTCTTAATGATGTAGGCATGTCCGCCCACCACACAGGCGGAACCGTTTCCCACCACAGTCACCTGCCCCTCCCTCAGGCGGCTGCTGACAGCATGGATGAACGCATACACATTGGCCGGTTCCTGGTCTGTATGGTCAAAATGCCCGGGCAGAATAACAGGATATTTCTCCTTCCACATGGCGCAGGTCCGGCTCCATGTCATATCCCTCAGACCTTTTCCTCCATCAAATACCTGTCTGCGCCCGGGACAGCTGATGCTCTCCGGAAGATTTCCTTCTTCCTCCGATAAAATACAATCCAGAACCAGGTCCAGCTGCGCCAGCAAATCCTTTGCATCGGCATGGACCCTCATATCGCTGTGGACCGACGGCTTCTTAAGCTCTTCCTCATCTATATCATTGACAATGACATAAGCCTCCCTGGCCCATGTCTCAAAGTTATATCCCACCTGCCGGATGCTCAGACGGCTTCCGATGGAAAGTACCAGGTCACTGTTCTGAACAGCAAAATTCCCCGGCCTGTCCCCCATGTTGCCTGCACGGCCAACGTACAGGGGGTGGGTATCATACATGATATCCTCGCTGTCCCAGCCTGTAACCACAGGAATTCCCAGCTTTTCAGCCACATCCATGAACAAATCATGGGCCCCCGCTATGCGGATGCCGTTTCCCGCATTGATGACAGGGCGCTTTGCCGCCCTTATCTTATCAATAATGGTCCGGGCAGTGGAAAGCTCTGCCTTTCCGGGCAGCACCTGGCGGTGTTCTCCCTTTCCGGCCTCATCCTCTTCAATTTTATGCCCACCGTGGTTTCCGGCCCAGCCGTCCCCTCCGGCCTCGTAATCAGCTGCGTCAAAGCCAGCCAGCTCCTCTGTCTCAACAAATGCCCCCTGGACATTCAGGGGTATATCCAGCCAGCATGGGCCCGGGCGGCCGGACCTGGCCAGATATAAGGCTTTCTCCAGACAGTAGCGGACCCGCATGGGGTCAATGACCATCTCTGAATACTTTGTCATGCAGTCAATGGCTTTACAGATATCAAATTCCTGGTCCCCCATGGCGCGGATGCCTACCCCGGACCACCTGGCCGTGGTATCGTAGCGCACCTGCCCGGACAGCACCAGCATGGGAATGGAATCCAGCCATCCCCCCACCACGCCGGTAATGGCATTGGTTCCCCCCGGACCAGTGGTTACGCACAGGGCCGCAATCCTGTTATGAATCCTGGCATAGGCCTCAGCAGCCATGGCACAAGCCTGTTCGTGATGATTATAGATACAGTGAAGCCCCTCCTGGTGCCCCAGTCCGTCATCCAGATGCATGGCTCCTCCCCCTGTCACCATAAATGCCTGGCTGATTCCCTCCTCCACCAGCTTGGCTGCTATATAATTGGAAATCTTCATTTTCATAAATTAAGGTCCCCCTTCCGGTCTATCAACTATGGAGAGTATAGCATAAAACGCCTTAAAATAATACTATATTTTCTCTTACAATAACATGGCCCTCATGCCTTTACAGAATCTCCAAAGCCTGTCCAGACAAAATGCAAGAATGCCCGAAAAACCTCAGAATCAGTTTTCGGACATTCTTAAAATCGCTCCAACATCAGGCATCTTCCATCATTTTCCCAGGAATCCTTCTATCAATGCCAGCCGGTCCGGCTGGTCAAACATCTCATGCTGGGCAAAAATCCCCAGCTTACGGCGTACGCCAACAGGAATAACCGGCTCATGAACCTGATTAAGCAGTTCCTTCATCAGTTCGACTGCCCTCGGATGATTTGCTGCAATCACTTTACCCAGGGCAATACACTCGTCAAGCAGCGCTTCCTCAGGGACCACTTTGTGAATCACTCCGCAGGGAACCAGGTCTTCCACCGGCACGGCTGCGCCGGTGTATGCCATATACCGCCCTATTTTATCCGGAACCAGAAGGTCCAGGAAATCCGCCCCTCCTATGGAACCCACAAGAATTTCAGGAAATTTGAGCACTGCCCCTTCCTCTGCAATGATAAGGTCACATGCATATGCCAGGCCTACCCCCAATCCCACGGAAAAACGGTTCAAAGCCATGATAACAGGCACACGGCAATTCTTGATGGAATCCATGATACGGCAGTCACCCTCCAGATAATGGGCAATATTTTCATGTGAAAAATCGCCGAACCCTTTTACATCACTGCCGGCAGTAAATCCCTTGGCCATGGAATGAAGTATCAGCACATGGATGTCATGATTGGCATTGACCTGGTCAATCATGTCACCAAATGCAAACTTTGCATCACGGTCCATTGCATTTACTTTTCCCCGCTGAAAATGAAGTACGCCCACATGGTCCTGTATTTCCAAATTAAATTCAATATTCATTTTCTCCTCCTATAAACCAACCAATAAACAGCGCTTTTCATTATATCCCGAGATAAGCTTCACGCACCGAGGGATTATCAAAAAGTTCCTTTGCCGCCCCCGACAGTACAATGTGGCCATTTTCAAGAACGTATCCCCTGCTGGCAATGGAAAGAGCCTGTGACAGGTTTTGTTCCACCAGCAATATCCCGATTTTTTCCTCCGCTACCTTGGAAATCAAATCAAACACTTCCTCCGTAATAATGGGCGCCAAACCAAGGGACGGTTCGTCCATGATGATGAGCCTGGGCTCCATCATCATGGCCCTGGCAATAGCCAGCATCTGCTGTTCGCCGCCGCTCAGGGAACCTGCAATCTGATTTTGTCTTTGTTTTAGTTTTGGCATCAGCTGATAAGCATACTCAATATTTTTAGGGATGTTCTTTCGCTTGCTGCGGCAATAGGCCCCCATTGTAAGATTTTCTTTTACTGTCATCCTCCGCAGCGTCCCGCGTCCCTGAGGAATATGGGCAATCCCCAAATCCGCCAGATTATGGGTTTTCTTTGCAAGGAGGTCAATACCATCAAATATAATGGAACCGGACGTGACCGGTGATAACCCGCAGATAATGCGCAAAAGCGTTGTCTTTCCCGCTCCATTGGAGCCCACAAGCGAGACCACCTCACCACTGTCAACTTCCATACTTACATTGAAGAGCACTTTCAAATCACCATATCCTGCAGAAATATTCTTAACCTCAAGTAACGACATTGAACTTCCCCCCTCCAATATAAGCTTCGATGACCTCCGGACGCTTAAGAACCTCTGACGGCTCTCCCTCGCAGAGCAGTGAACCGTCATTCAACACAACAACACGGTTGCACAGTTTAACCACTGCCCGCATGATATGCTCGATGAAAAGAATGGTAACCCCATCATCATTAATCTGACGCACAAGTTCAAGACTCTCATCCATCTCAGCGGAATTCAATCCGGCCAAAGCCTCATCCAGCATAATAAAATCCGCCCCTGTAACCAAAATACGAGCCAGGTCCAGCCATTTACGGCGTTCAATAGGTAGTTTAGAACTCAGCATATCCTGAACTGATGCCAGTCTGGTGCGTTCCAGTACATCATTGGTTTTAGCCACAGCCTCACGGAATCCGTCCTTAAGAAGGGCAATGGACAGAACGTTGTCAAACACAGTAAGGTTTCCAAAGGGTTTGGGCGTCTGGAAAGTACGTCCCATACCCAGCCTGGACCTGTGGACAATATCCATATTCGTGGGAATCTTCTCGCCTTTAAAGTATATTTCCCCGCCGTCAACCCTATAGACCCCGGAAATAAGATTGACTGTGGTGGATTTTCCCGACCCATTGGGTCCAATGAGGCCTACCAGCTCCCCTCTTCCTATATCAAAGCTCACATGATTCACAGCATGCACACCACCGAATGATATAGAGACATCTTTTAAGCTAAGAATCGTATCCATAGTTATTTGCTCCTTTCTGTGTCAGAAGAGGATTTTCTTATATGCATTTTTGAGGCAGCATTGGACCATGTTTCTTTATCAAACAGCGAAATCAGCCCCTGCGGTCTGAGAATGACCACAATGATTAAGATTAAACCATAAAACAACTGAGTACCGCCAACACCCCCCATATTGCCCATATATGCACTTGCAAATTCAATGGCTGGAATGACGATGAAGGCTCCCAGGATTGGTCCCCATACTCTGCCCACGCCGCCTATGATGACAACTGCACCAATTCTGATTGAAAGGTCCAGTCCGCACATGGTCTGAGGCTCTATGTATCCCATGTAGCATCCGTATACCATGCCTGCAACTGAAATAATCGCTGCACTCAGCTGAAACGCATGAAGTTTTACCGCAGGCGTATCCATTCCAAGGGACTGGGCAGCGTCCTCATCCCCTTTGATTGCCCTGAGATAATACCCCATCCTGGAATTCTCCACATATTTTGTGACAAGAAGCACGATTACCAATAATAAAAGGGCAATATAATAAAACGGCTTGTCGGAACTGAATACCAGGTTCCATGGCTGTTCCCCGTTGTAGCGGACATACAGACCTGCAGAACCCCCGGTAATAGTGTTAAGGTTAAGCAATAAAACACGGAGGATTTCAGCAAATGCTATGGTAGTAATTGCAAAAAACGGTCCTCTGTAACGCAGCGTCACTTTGCCCAGAAGAGTTGCAAACCCATAAGACAAAAGTACGCCGATGGGCATGGACAAAAGGGGGGATATTCCAAAAAAGTTATAGAAAATAAGCGCAGTGTATGCGCCTATTGCCGCAAAGGCAGAATGGCACCAGGAAATCTGTCCCCCGAATCCTCCCAAAACATTCCATGACATACCAAAAGAACCATATAAAAAGCAGGTCAATATAATTGATACAATATAGTTATCTTTTATAATAGAAGGTATCAGGAAAGCCGCTGCCAAAAGAACAAGGGAGGCAATTGTCTCCGTGCGGGAAAAACTGATTTTTTTTCTCATGCCACACGTTCCCCCTTTCCAAACAAACCGGCTGGCCGGATATAAAGTACCAGAAGCAGCAGGACAAATATTCCCAGCGAGCCCATATTCGTGTCAATATAGCTGGCAACAAGGGCTTCAATAACCCCAAGCAGAATACCGCTTAAAAAAGCGCCCCTGATATCACCCAATCCCCCTAAAACCACTGCCATCAGGCCTGTGGTCCTGAACGTGGCTCCCGTACTGGACTGAATTGCATAGATAGGCGTCAGAAGCAGACCTGCAATGGATGTAAGCACGATGCCCAGAACCCATGCAATGGCAAACATATTACGTGTGTTTACTCCCAACATTTCAGACACCTCCACATTTTCCGAAGTGGCACGGATGGCCTGGCCAAACATGGTTCTGTTAAGGAGCAAATGAAAAACCAGAACAAGGGCCATGGAAGCCACAAAAGCAATCAAACGCGGAAGGCTAATGATAAACGGACCAACCATAAGGGACTTGAGCTGAATCTCCGTGGGAATGGTCAGGGGATTTGCTCCGAAAATAAGGATAACCAGGTTCTGAAAGAAAAAGGACAGGCCTACCGTTACTATAATAGCCGTGGTTTTATCGCGGTTAAGTATTGGACTGATTGTCAGTTTGAATGATGCCCATGCAATGACTGCAGAGACAACCACCGTAAAAGGAATCAGCATGTATGCATCCCATCCGGTCAGGGCATAGCCCAAGTAAGTAATGTACATCCCAACCATCAGATAAGCACCACTTGCGAAGTTAATCATACGCATAACGCCGTATATTACAGTAATACCAACGGCAATCAGGGCATACACGCCACCGGCAAATATTCCATTAATTATATTTTGAGTGAAATACCACATAGATTAATTACTCCCATCTGTTGACTGAACTGTAATGCTACAGTGTTTGTGTGAAGGGTGTTATAGTATAAGACGGCCGACGGCCAAGAATCATGATTTATACAAGAAGGCTGTATCAACTGATAGAGGCGGGATGCCTGTACCTGCCATCCGGATTGCTTTCAGATGGCAGGCCGCATATATCCCCGGCGGACAGGGTACAGGCATTCGGCTGTCTGTGCAGATTAAAGCTTAACTCAAAGCATGAAATTCATTTACTCTGAACGGTAATCAATAAATTCCCCGGAGCCAAACTCAGGCGGATACACCAGCCTTGGAGTAAGGGTACCGTCCATATCCTGCCACTGTACCACAACATTGACGGCTGATGTATTCAATCCATTCTCGTCAAATTTAATGTGGCCGTCTCCTCCCACAGGATATGCCTGGATATTGCACTCGCGTATGGCGTCACGCAGTACCGTCCTGTCCGTGGAACCGCACCGTTCAAGGGCATCCACGATAACCATACATGAATCGATGGCTCCCAGGGCATTTTCAGGCGCCCAAGGCTCACCGGAAGCTTCGCAGAAACGTTTTAAATGCTCCATCAGTTCGGGATTATCATAGTTTTGTTTCTGCTCCCAGTTAAACTCGGCCGTTGAGCACATTCCAATGACAGAGTCGCCCAACGCATCTATCATCTGGGATGTAATCATGCCCTGTCCTCCTCCCACTACAACAGGGTGGAAATTCATGGATTTCATGGTACTGAATATAAGCTTTGCATCCTGATATTGGCTAGTGGCAAACACTGCCTCTGCCCCGCTCTGTATGATTTTGGTAACCAGGGCAGATGCATCCGTAATGTCTGGAGGATACGCCTCATCAACCACAAGTTCAAGGCCTGAACCTTCAATGGTTGCGCGCACACCCTTGGCATTATTGGTACCAAACTCTGTATCCGCATAGATAAGGGCAACTTTGTCAGTATTATAGCCGTACTCATCCTTAAGCCAGTTCAAATAATCAATCTGCAGCGGTCCTATGGTAGATGATTTTGCCGCCAGTGAGAATATCCACTGGTAACCCGACTCGGTAATGACATTGGAATAGTTCATGGTTATACAGGGAACCTGGTATTTTTCAAAAAGAGGGCATAAAGCAACTGTATAATTACTTCCGTCATTGCTCATGACGGCACAGATTTCCTTGTCCTCAAGAAGGCGCTGGGTTGCAGTCTTAATCTGGGTATTGTCACTCTGTCCGTCAGCCACAACAATCTCAATCTTTGCTCCGCCCATGGATTTTATACCGCCATTGTCATTAATCCAGTCTATGTAAGATTGAGCCGCCACTTTATGCCAGTTACCGGATTGCGCACCCGCACCGGTCAGGTTCGTTATCTGGCCGATTTTAATAGTTGGGACATCCGTGCCGGCGGAATCGCTGGCTCCTTCTGTCTTCTCAGGTGCCGCCTCCGAACTGCCGGCCGCCCCCGAGGTTTTGGTATTATTTCCGGACTGCGCTCCGCAGCCTGTACCTGTCAACGCAATGATTGATGCCATCAGTATTGCTAACATTCTCTTTGGTTTCATAATCTACCTCCGTTTACTCCCTCTGCATCTTCCGCATGCAGACAAACAGTAAGTTACATAAGCTCAGGCGGAATCTCACGGGCCAGTCTTGTAACCGCCTCACCAGTCAGTACCAGCGTCCCCTTTTGATTGAAACATTCGGTCTTCATCCTCACCCGCCCCTTTTCCAGTTTCTCCACACAGGTCACCACGGCCCGTATGGTATCCCCTATATATACAGGTGAACAGAATTCCGTATATTGGGAAATATAGATGGAAGTCGGAAAGGCTCTTGTCAGAGCAGTGGAAATCAAACCGGACGTAAGTGCTCCGTGAACAATCCGCTGCCCAAATTTACTTTTTTTAGCAAACTCATCATCTGTATGCATTGGATTATTGTCACCAGAAACCGCGGAAAAAAGAAGAACATCTGCATCCGTGATTGTTTTTTCAAATGCATTACTATCACCAATGCAAAGCTTTTCGTACGTATATACCATAATTTACCTCATTCTCCAGCCAATGCGGATTCCTGCGTATACCGGGCAGTCGTACCGCGAACCACCAGGGTGGGTTCTATCATAGTACGCAGAATCTCTGTATTGCCGGGGTTCTCAATTTGCTGCAACAGTGTTTTCACGGCACAGGCACACATTTTCTTAAGATGCTGGTCAACGGTTGTAAGTTCCATTCCATACAAATCCGCATACGTAATATTATCAAAACTGATGACCGATAGCTGTTCCGGTATTTTTATTCCATGTTTTTTAGAGTAATCAATAAATCCCATAGCCATCAGGTCATTGCATATGACAATCCCGGTTGGATTTGTTTCTAAATTGCGGATATACTGTCCTGCAATTTTGACTCCGGTTTCAAACTTCAAATCTCCGTTATAAACCTGTTCCTCTTCAAATCTGATATCATAATTTTCCAGAGCCTGCTTATAACCCATAAAGCGCTGATAACCGGCTGACGACTCCATGTTTCCTGTTATGAAAGCCAGCCTCCTGTGGCCAAGTTCAATCAAATGCTTTGCAGCCATATAACCTGCCTGGAAATTATCTACCGACACAAAACTTCCGTTGAAATCCTTCAGTGTCCTGTTCACCAATACAAGAGGCATTTTGGCAGCCCGTATGTTGCTGATTGCCTGGAGCATGGAATCCCCCTTGGCTGTAATCAGCATCAGTCCTGCATATCTGGATTGTATGGCCTGGTTGATAAACTCAACTTCCTTTTCCGCTTCATAATCACTGTTAAAAGCCATTACCATATAGCCGTGCTGCCTCAGTCCCTGCTGGATATAGTACAGCAGGTCAGCATAAAAAGGATTTCGTACATCCCCAAAAACCAGGCCCACTATATTGGTCCGCCCTTTTATCATACTCTGTGCAATGGCATTGGGCCTGTAATTGACTTCCTCAATATAATCACAAATACGTTTTCTCAGTTCAGGTCCTACCCCTGCCCGATTATTTATGACCTTTGAAACTGTAGAAACAGAAACTCCTAATTCATTTGCTATATCTGTAATTGTTTTTTCCATGCCGCCCTCCACGATTTATTGAAAAGGTTTTTGTGTTTTCAAACCGTATTGTATCATGTTTCACGAAAAATGTGGAGGGAACAGCTGGAATAATCTGCGAAATCAGTCTAGTTCTCTGCGCAGGGCATTAAGATTGTAAAAAGCTCCCATTCCAGCCTGTACATCGTTTTGTATACCATAAGGAGAAGCCGGATAACGCATACCATTTCTGCTGAGATTCCTGATTCCGTCAAGCATCTTACAAATATACCGCGGCGGAAAGGCCATCAGCATCTCGTCTTCCAGGACTCCCCCAAATCTCCTTTCTCCATAACAGGGTATGGTAAAACAGGGTTTGTCAGTTACCAGCGCCCTGACCCATGAATCAGAGCAGGAACTCTCACCTACAAAACTGCTGTCAAAGCTTTCATACCCCTCATACTGCAGACCGCAGCACATGAACACAACCTGCTGCGGCGTGGCATATACCAGACATACATCCGGCTCCTTTATACGGCCTGACACCATAGGGGATGAAACAACCGCTTCATAATGCTTTTGAGGCAGGTAAGCAGAACGCTGATGCCGCAGAGCATCCTCTTCTGTCTTAAACCACTTCCCGGCCAGGTGGGGGGAATCCTTAAAATGGTGTCCGCTTATCAGTCCCAAAATGCCGGAGCACTGAAGGGTAGGCATATGTTCATTGGTAAACCCCACCGTATAATTCAGCCGTGTTGTCTGGGCAACCATCTGACAGGCAGTAAACATTGCCCCCGGCGTGGGAATCCGGATTTTAGGCACCGCCTCCATATCCTCCTTTTTTTCAAAGAATTTAAGGGCAGTAGGGGTGGAACGCAGCCGCAGCAGTTCAATAAGTTCCCGCGTATACTCGGGAAGCCTGGCTGAATCGTAATTACTAGTTACATCATCCATGGCAGCACCTCTTTCATTATGTAGTAAAAGAAAATAGTTTTAAAAAACGGTTCCGCTTTTGTAGCAACGTTTTCTTTAAATCCCCCCTGGTATTTATATGAAATTAGGAAAAACGTTTGCCATAGATATAATATAATCTCAGAAAAGGCATCTGTCAAGAGGAAACATGTGAGAAAAGTTTAATTTACATGCACATATTCCATTTTATTGAATAAATTGCACAATACTTTCCTCTAGAAAAAGAGATAATATGAAATTTATCCCTAAATAGCCGCTTCAAACCGCATACTTATCGTCCATTTTTTCACAATCCCACCCTATTCTCCCCTGTTATATAAAGCTGCCCATATAAATCCTCCTGCGATATCCAACCAATACATAATACAGGCCAATTCTTCTGCAAAAGTATCAAAACCCCTTATTATACAAGCATTTCCTCAGTTTTTCCCCTTCATTTCCAGCTCCTGACGCGATAAATTCAAGTTGTCTATTGACAAAAACGTATTCTTAATATATTATCTGAATTAAAAGAAAATAAGAAAAACGTTTTCGCAATATTGCTGTTTTATATTTCAGAGCTGCGTATTTAAACTCATGTGTACGAAAGGAACAAGATATGATAAAAGGTAATGATTGCTGGAGTGCTGATAAAATTTCCGGCATGCGTACAGTCAGTATTTCCGGCAGGGAACTTTCTGTTTTCTGCGGAGTACCCGTGTCCCCTTATTCAATGCTGACAGAAACAGCGAAAAGCCATGGAAAGAAAGCAGCTATTATAGACAATTGGAACCGGAGCTATACTTACTGTGAATTATTAACGAAGGTCAACCAATTCTCTTCTCATTTACAATCAATGGGAGTCAATAAGGGTACGCATGTAGGCCTGCTTCTGTATAATTGTGCAGAATTTGCGGTGGCTTTTCTGGCCTTAAGCCGTCTCCGGGCGGTAACGGTTCCCCTGCCTGGCAAATATCAGAAGCCCGAAGTGCTTTCCCTGATAGAGAGAGGGGATGTCACAGCCCTGATTTGTGATGAGCACTTTGGGCCATGGTTCAATGAATGTCCGTCTTTAGACATTATCCTCTGTAAAAATTGTGCACAGAATTACGGTTTTTCCCATCTTCCAATTCCTGCAGGACAAGGAATCCGTGAATACAGCCAACCATCAGAATTGGATACGGCCATGATTCTATTTACATCCGGCACCACTTCCCAAAGCAAAGGAGTCCTGCTGAAAAATTATAATATTACGCACAGCATTGAAGCATACCGCCGGGTGTTTCAAATAACAGACCAGGATAAAGCTTTACTGGCTACGCCCATGTATCATGTAACCGGCATCATTGCACTTTTAGGTTTATTCATTTATACGGGCGGTACTCTCTGGTTATTAAATAAAGTGGAGCCCCGCCGAATGCTTCAATGTGCAGTCCACAATGACCTCACCTTCATCCACGCCTCGCCCACTGTTTTTCATCTTCTCCTGGAACACCGGGATGAATTTAGCAGCATTCCAAGTTTAAGAAAATTTGCATGCGGAAGCAGCAACATGCCCGTCGGCAGCATAAACAAGATTAAGGCATGGCTTCCTCAAGTTGATTTCCATACGATTTACGGCATGACCGAGGTTTCCTCACCAGCAACCATTTTTCCAACAGGGGCTGCCCAAAGCCCGTACAATACATCTTCAGGAGTCCCCATACCTGGTCTGAACATTAAAATTATAGACGAGCTGGGACACGAAGTGGAAAACGGACAGCTGGGTGAAATCACCATGTACGGAACAAATGTCCTGGAGACTTACTATAACTTAAAATGCCCCAGCCTGTCCGAAGACGGATGGCTCCGCTCCGGCGACATCGGATACCTTAATGACGATGGTTATCTGTGGGTCATGGACCGGAAGAAGGACATGATAAACCGGGGAGGAGAAAAGATTTGCACGGTTGATGTTGAGAATGCCCTCTGCAGTATTCCTGAAATAAACGAAGCCATTGTAGCCGGTATTCCTGATGAAAAATACAGCGAAGTGCCGGTGGCTGCTGTCAAATTTGAAAAAGGATGCTCTATCTCGAAGGAAGAAATCCGTATCCGGCTCGGGACCCAGCTTGCAAAATATATGATTCCTACCCAGTACATTTTTCTTGAAGACATACCAAGAACAGTAAACGGAAAACCCGATAAAAAAGCTGTCAAACAATTATTCATGGACAATGAGCAGCCATAATTTAAGAAGCCAAGGAGGCAAGGAGGAAAAGCCATTGAAAAAACCATTATTTCTGGACGGAGATGAAGCGGCTGCCTTGATTGATGACAATAAGACTGTTGCCACCATCGGTATGACGCTGGTATCTGCATCTGAAACCATTTTAAAGGCACTGGACAAGCGTTACCTGGAAACAGGACACCCCTGCGGCCTGACGCTGGTACATTCCTGCGGCCAGAGCGACCGCGACAGAGGCATCCAGCACTTTGCTCATGAAGGAATGCTCAGCCGGATTATCGGAGGACATTGGGGACTGCAGCCAAGGATGATGGAGCTGATTGCCAATAACAAGCTGCTGGCTTACAACCTTCCCCAGGGACAGTTTGCCCAGTTATACAGGTCCATGGCCGGCGGGGAACCCGGGAAAATCACCAAAGTCGGCCTGGGTACATATATGGACCCGCGTCTGGGCGGAGGGAAAATGAATGAAATCACCCAAAACGCACCCGACCTTATGGACGTGCTTACCATTGACGGAGAAGAATATATACGCTACAAGCCCATTCCCATTGACTACTGCATTATACGCGGAACAGCCATCGATGAACTGGGCAATCTTACTACGGATGAGGAAGCTATGATGCTGGAGGTCTTTCCGGCTGTCATGGCCTGCAAAAAATACGGCGGAACGGTAATAGCCCAGGCAAAGTATAAAGTAAAAGCAGGTTCCCTGCACTGTAAGCATGTTACCATTCCCGGTGTGTTCATTGACGCTGCCGTGATATGCCCCAACCCCGAGGAGGACCATCGCCAAACCCATAGTTTCGCCATGAATCCCGCTTACTGCGGCGATATCCGGACACCGGAAGAAGCAGGGGAAGCACTACCGCTTTCCGTCCGCAAGGCAATCGGCCGCCGCGCTCTGATGGAGCTTCAGGAAAACGACATACTAAACGTAGGGACAGGTATACCCAATGATGTGGTAGGTCCCATCATGTCAGAAGAAGGAATCAACGACTTATGTCTGATTACAGTGGAATCCGGCATATATGGCGGTGTTCCCATGGGAGGTATCGACTTTGGCATCGCCAAAAACAACTTTGCATTAGTGCGCCATGACGACCAATTTGATTACTACAATGGCGCCGGTGTGGATGTCACTTATATGGGGGCCGGCGAGCTGGACGAGGACTGTAATGTGAATGCAACCAGACTGGGTCCTAATCCCACGGGCGCCGGCGGCTTTATCGACATCACCACCAATGCGAAACATGTGGTCTTCTGCTCTACCTTTACCGGGAAAGGCCTCAGATGTTCCTTCAGGAATGGCAACCTGTATATTGACCAGGAAGGCAGTATAATCAAGCTGGTCAAAAAGGTGCAGCAGATTTCATACAACGGCAGACTGGCAAGAGAAAAACATCAAAAGATGCATTACATAACAGAACGCGCAGTGTTTGAACTGCGGCCCGAAGGCCTGACTCTGACTGAAGTGGCGCCTGGCATTGATTTAAAGACCCAGGTACTTGATTTGATGGAATTCGAGCCAATCATTGACCCGGAACTCAAAATCATGAATCCAAAACTGTTCCAGGACGACGGGCCCTTCGGACTAAGAGCTATCATTACCACAAAACATAAATAAAAATTTCAAGGAGGAATGCAAAATGAGGCTGAAAGACAAAGTAGCAATTGTTACAGGAGCAAGCCGGGGACTGGGCCGGGGTATTGCAAAAAAACTGGCCGAGGAAGGCGCATCCGTGGTTTTGGCTGATATGCTGCCCGCGGACCAGGCAGTAAGGGAAATCGAGGAGGCCGGCGGAACTGCCTGCAGTTATCAGGTAAATATCAGCAGCCAGGAAGAGGTCGCCGCCCTTGTGGCCTTTACAGTGGATAAATATGGCAAGCTGGATATCATGGTAAATAATGCAGGTATCAACAGAGACGGCATGCTGCACAAAATGCCCAAAGAAAATTGGGATACTGTCATAGCCGTGGATTTAACAGGTACATTTTACGGTACACAGGAAGCCATCAAATATATGCGCAACCAAAGTTATGGCAGAATCATAAATATTTCCTCCGGCAGCTGGCTGGGTAATATCGGTCAGGCCAATTACGCCGCTGCAAAGGCGGGTGTGGTGGGTCTAACCAAGACAGCTGCCCGCGAAAATGCCCGGAAGGGTATCACCTGCAATGTAATATGTCCCGGCTTCATCGAAACCGATATGACTTTGCAGCTCAAGGAAGTCAACGACGGTGCTGCATGGAACAGCATGATGCAGCGGATACCTATGGGATATGCAGGAAAACCCTCGGACGTTGGTAATATGATTGCCTTCCTTGCCTCCGATGAGGCGTCCTATATCACTTCTGAAGTAATCAATGTGGGCGGCGGAATGATTGTATAGCCAGTTACATATCTGATACCAATGTTTATGAAAAAGAGAGATGGAGGTTTACATGGATACATTAAAAGAAGTTGTAATCGTGAGTGGAGTTCGGCTTCCCGTAGGTAATTTCGGCGGAAGCCTGAAAGATATTTCTGTCATTGATATGGGCGCCATGGTGGTTGCCGAAGCCGTGAAGAGAGCCGGTATTGAACCTTCACAGGTAAATGAGGTGATTGTGGGCGAGGTCGGACAGGTTGCGCAGGATGGGTTTGTTGCGCGGGCCATCAGCCTGAAGGCGGGTATGCCCAAGGAGTGTACCGCTTATTCCGTAAACAGGCAATGCGGTTCCAGCCTGCAGGCAATTGCCGACGCCTGCATGGAGATTCAGACCGGGTTTGCCGATGTGGTGGTTGCTGCCGGTGCAGAAAACATTTCCCAGCTTCCGTATTATGTAAAAGATGCCCGCTGGGGCGCAAGAATGGGGCATAAGACCTTTGAGGATGGCGTCATTGATATACTGACATGGCCTCTTGACGGCAACCACAATGGTGTGACCGCAGAAAATGTTGCAGAAAAATATAATGTCACCCGGGAAGAACAGGATGCCTTTGCACTCCGCTCCCACCAGAGGGCCTGCGCCGCCATAGAAGCAGGTAAATTCAAAGATGAAATCCTTCCGGTAGAATTAAAGGACCGAAAAGGAAACATAACCATATTTGATACAGACGAAGGTCCGCGAAAGGGTCTTACAATTGAAAAACTGGCCAGACTCAAAGCTATCTTCAAACCGGGCGGCACAGTGACGGCAGCCAACTCATCCAGTCTCAATGACGGTGCGGCTGCAGTCGTAATCATGTCCAGAGAGAAGGCAGATGCTCTGGGTCTTAAGCCGCTCCTGAAGATTGAGGGATATACTGTGGCTGGTTTTGATGCAGAATTAATGGGATACGCCCCCAAATTCTCCAGCGAACAGCTGGCAGCTAAATTAGGACTGGACTTAAAGAGTATTGACATGTTTGAGATAAATGAGGCATTTGCCAGCCAGGCCTTCGCCGTATCCCGCGATTTGGGATTGGATGCGGAAAAGGTAAATATCTACGGCGGCGGCATCTCCATCGGTCATCCTCTGGGCGCCACAGGCTGCGTTCTTACGGTCAAAACCATGTATGAACTGATGCATAGCGGTAAAAAGGATGCCATGATAAGCATGTGTATCGGCGGAGGACAGGGAATCTCTATGTATTTCACCAAACTTTAATTTGATTCATACCACAGAAAGGAGCTTAGATGACAAAAGCACTAGAAGGGATACGGATACTTGATTTTACCCGTGCTTATTCAGGCCCCTATTGCACCATGCTGCTGGGAGATTTGGGAGCCGAGGTCATAAAGGTCGAAAGGGCAGGCAGCGGAGATGATACCAGAACCCTGTTTCCGGTCAAGGACGGGGAAAGCGGATATTTCGCCTATCTCAATAGGAGCAAGAAAAGCATTGCCCTGGACCTCAAATCAGAATCCGGCAGGAAAATAGCACTGGATATTGCCGCAAAATCAGATATCCTGATTGAAAATTTTTCTCCCGGAACCATGGGCAGGCTGGGGCTTGGTTATGAAGACATAAAGGCCGTTAATCCGGACATCATTTATGCTTCACTATCCGGCTTTGGCCAATATGGACCTTATAGCAAAAAACCGGCCTATGATGGTGTGATTTCCACCATGGCAGGGCTTGTCAGTCTGTCTGGTTTTCCGGAACAGCCGGTACGGCCGGGACCAGCCATAGCAGACAGCGCCACGGGAGTGCACTGTGCGCTGGCAGTTTTAGCTGCCTTATGCTGCAAACTCAGAGGAGGGCCCGGACAGTATGTGGATGTATCCATGATGGACACCATATTTTCCATGTTGGAGGGCTTCATTCCCATGGCGTCCATGCTGGGCATACTGCCGGAACGCTTTGGCAATGGAAATGCCAGTTCCGCACCATACAATATGTACCGGACAAAGGATGGTTTCGTGGCCATTGCAACGGCAAATGAATCTCTTTTCATGCGCCTGGTCAAGGTAATGCAGCGCGAAGACCTTGTGGATAACCCAAAATTCTGCCGGAATTATCTTCGTAAGCAGAACGTGGACGAGCTGGATGAAATCATCGGCACCTGGGCCGGACAATTTGATTCAGACACCCTGGTTTCCATGCTTGATGAAGCCAAGGTCCCTGCCGGGAAAATGAACACTGTATTCGATTTGCTTAAAGACCCTCAGATTAAGGCGCGCAACATGCTCATTGACCAGGAGATTCCCGGACTTGGCACATTTACATTCCCCGGAAATCCCCTCAAATTATCCCTGACACCGCCGGATACCAGCCAAAGAGCGCCCAGGCTCAATGAACATGCGGAACAGATATTGGCCGAATGCGGATATAACGAAGAAAGCATCAGCCAGTTAAAAGGCAGCGGGGTTATTTAGAACAGGCATATTTCAAGTTTTTTATTAAAACAAAAGAATAAACCAATGGAGAACGGCGTCATGGCCGTTCTCTTTTTTGGGATAATAATCTTCATTCTATTCTGTAATCTTCGCTGCATCTTCTTTAGGGGCCCCCCACCAGCACCTTCCATAACTTCCAGCAACCATCACTATCATTACATATTCATGTCCGTTATAATAAACCACGTAATGCAACACCGGATTTTCGGCCACAGACAAACACACATATCAAAAAGGAGAGATTCATTATTATGAAAAAACAGATTAAAGTTCTGGCTGTATTATCCACTGCCATGTTCATGGCAGCAGTAACCCCTAGCTTCGTTGGCACTGCTTCCACTGCTTACGCCAAAAGCGTTGGCTGGACAGAAGAAAACGGCAACTGGTATTACTATGATTCTTACGGCGAGGCAATCACCGACACCTGGAAGAAGAATGGCGATGACTGGTATTACCTGGATTCAGACGGAATCCGCGCCGCTGACAGGCAGATTGATGAGTATTACGTAGGAGAAGACGGAAAACGCGTGAGCATGAAGTGGGTTTCCGTGGAAAATGAAGATTTCTGGGATGAGGACGATGCTCCTGAATTCCTGTATTACTATTATGGAAGGGACGGCAAGGCCCTGACCTCCAGATGGGCTTCCATCAACGGAAGCTGGTATTACTTCAACGAGGACGGCATCATGCAGACCGGCTCCATCACAGTAGATGGATATAATTACTATCTCGGTGAGGACGGCAGCAGAAAGACCGGCTGGATTCTTCTGGCCGATGAAACCGATGACCCGGAATACGTTGAGTCATGGTACTACTTCGACAATACGGGCAAGCGTATTGAAAATGAAGTTGACAAAAAGATTGAAGGCCAGTACTACACCTTTGTGGACGGCCGCATGCAGACCGGCTGGTACAAACTTCCTGCCCAGGCAGCAGCAGAGTCCGGCGAAGCCCAGACAGCAACCCCTTCCGAGGCAGCTCCTGCAGCGGAGCAGACAGTAGCGGGCTACCAGTACTACGATGAGGATGGAAAGCGCGCTTCCGGATGGAGAACCATCGAAGGCGTGGAGGGCATCAGCGAGGAAGCTGAGCTTTACCGCTTCTATTTCAAGAACGGCAAGCCTTACCATGCAGAAAAAGGCCTTGAACTGTTCACCATTGAATCCAGAAAATATGCCTTTAACACAAAGGGCGAAATGCAGACCGGCAAGAAGGTGGTAAACCTGGAGGACGGCAACGTGGCTAACTTCTACTTTGACGAAGAAGGCGTCATGAAGACCGGCAAGCAGGTCATCTTTGACGAAGACTTAGGCGAGACACAGAACTGGTACTTCCACACCGACGGCTCCAGAAAGGGCCAGGGCTTCCACGGCATCAAGGACAATGTGCTGTATGTATACGGCCTGCGTCAGGAAGCCGATAAGGACCTGCGCTTTGCGCCTGTAGAGTTAAACGGCAACCAGTATCTTGTAAACAGCAACGGCGCAGTACAGAAGGCCACCTCTTCCTCCAAATCCAGCGCAATGCCTGAGCTTGGCAGCGGCTACAAGGATTTCAAGGACGAGAATGACAAAGTATGGACTGTAAATACCGAAGGTATCATCCAGTCCCAGAACGCCTCCCTGTAACAGACACACAATACAATCATAAAACCGCCCCATCATCCGTTCACTTAACCGGCGGTTCACGGCAGACTAACCAATTAGTCTGCCGTTTTTTTGTCCATTCTGACGAATTTACAAAAATCGCGGAAAAAAGTGGTATATTTTGCGATTTAAAACGTTATATATATTAATAAGTATTAATCAGGAGAGGACATTATGAGAGAACTTGCTGTTTTTTATTGCCCCAAATGCGGACACTATGCCTATTATCAGACATCCCGTCATCCCCAGTGCCCCAAATGCGGCACCCAGGAAGCCATGTACATGGTCAGGATGCATTATACGGAATTCATGCGCATGTCCTGCGATGAACGTGACGAATTCCTCTCCAGGGAAATCCTGAAGACCAATCCGTCTCTTATCACCCGTCTGACTGAACCCCACAAGCGCTATAACAGCCGGGAAATCATCGCAGAAATGAACAATGTAATTATGAACCTGGATACAGAAAATAAGATTCTCAGCGATACCGTGAAATGGATGCACGATACCATATGGGAACTGATGCATGAGAAACGGGAAGCAGCCCAGGGTAAGGCTGTTCAGGAAGAACCGGCGCAGAGTGGCGCTGCCCAGAGAGAGGCCGCCCAGAGTGGGGCTGCCCAAAGGGAGGCCGCCCAAAGGGAGGCTGCCGCCGCCGATATATCACAGCCCGGCGCCGGAAAAACAGAGGGATAAATCTAACCGGCTCCCAATCTGAAAAACATATAAATTTCCAACTTTATATATCTTTTGTGCAAATAGTGCGTTATAATAGTACATATAGAAGATGTTTTGTGCACAATTGTATTGTAAGGTTGGAAAGGAGTGGAACTATGAGCCATAAGATTATCACTATAGCCCGTCAGTTCGGCAGCGGAGGCCACGAAGTCGCCCAAAGGCTGTCAGACCAGCTGGGGATTCCTCTCTACGACCGGAATCTGGTGGAGATGGCCGCCGAAAGGATGGGACATTCTCCTGTAAGTATTGAAAAGGCAGATGAGTCCGCACTGTCCTCCTTCCTGGCCAGCTATCAGATTCCCAAGGAGCCCAATTCCGTGACCGGATACGGATTATCCCTGAATGACAGCACTTATGTTACCCAGACCATCATGATAGAGGCGCTGGCCCAGAAGGGTCCATGCATCATCGTAGGCCGCTGCGGCGATTATGTGCTGCGCAGCTATCCTGATTTGATTGACGTATTTATCTGCGCCGACATGGATGACCGGGTGCGCCGGATTATGGAACGCTACAGCTTTTCGGAGAGGGATGCTGTCAACGCCATCAAGTCCACGGACCGCCGCCGCAAAAACTATTATGAAAACTACACCAAACGCAAATGGGGCAGCATTGAATCCCATCAGATGCTCTTAAACATCAGCAAAATCGGCATGGACAGGACCGTACAAATCATCAAACGAATTTATGAAACTCCATAAATTTATTACCATTCAAAAGGCAGGCGCCTGAAGGTATTTCCTTTGGGCGTCTGCCTTGCTTTTAAATATTTATCTTTCCTCACCGTCCAATCCCTGTCTTGGAAATATACGCCTCATACTGCCTCAGGGCATTCTCCTTAAAAGGCGCGCTGACCGTAAACTCTGAACCGTCAAACAGGGTCACCATACGTACGCTGAAGGTTGCCACATATCGGAGATTTACGGCATAGGACTTATGCAGCCGTATGAAACCAGCCTGCTCCATATTAATTTTGGAAAACAAATTTTCTAAGGTGGAATAGCAATGATATGTATGGCCGGCAGTCACAATTTTCACCCGCCGGTTGTCACCTTCGAAATAGAGGATGTCTTTTAAGGGTATTCTGTATACTGTCCGGCTTGATTTGAATTCAAAGGTTCCGGCATCACCCTCTATCTTTTCACAAGCTTTATAAAATATATTCTGGAAATCCTCCGGCCTGATTGGCTTCTTTAAAAAATGAAAGGGCTGGAACTGGAACAAATCCAGCGCATATTCATCCCCGTAAGCCGACATATAGACAATCATGCTCGTATCATTGCCCAGCTCCTCCCGGATGAACCTGCCCAGTTCAATTCCGCTCCTGTCCTTCATCACAATGTCCAGAAAAATCAAATCATAATGCCGTTCCTGCAGTGCTTCCTCAAATTCCTTACCGGTGTTGAATATCTCCACCTCCAGCCTACGTCCCTCTTTCCATCGCCTGATATAGTCCTCCAGCTGGCTGCACACCTGAAAGTCATCGTCACATATTGCTATCTGTATCATGCACCTATCCCCGTACTGCAATTTTAATCCTTAATATTTTACACCCCCCTGCTGTTGTTTCTCATTACATGTTGAAAAAAGACGTTTACACGTTGAAATTTGTCGAAAAATCATCCTCCCAGGGTAATATCCTGGGCTGCATACCATTTAAGGGCATCTTCCACATGCTCCCTCTTAAAGTCCGGCCAGTATTCATCAACCACATAGAAATCCGAATACACGGACTGCACAGGCAGAAAGCCGGAAAGCCGCCTCCGTCCTCCCCACCGTATAATGAGGTCGATTCTGGAAACCTCAGCTGTCTTAAGCCCTGGCCCAATGGCTTTGTCCTTAAATCCCAAATCCCACTCCCAGCTGTAATTTACCAGGAAATTAATCTTCATCCCGCCTTTCCCAAAATCCTGTCTGGCGGTAAAGGGAAGCAGCTCACGGGGAAACATGGGGGATTTTGTATTTCCCAGCACCAGCAGGCTGGCATCTTCCTTTGCCAGCTCCTCCACCGCTGCCACACAGGCTCTGGTAAATGCCTGTCTCTGGACAGAGGGCCGCTTTGTATTATCCGCCGTAAACCCGTAAAAAGACATTTCCCCAATGCCCAGTTCCCGGCACATGCGGTACAGGGACATTCCGGGCGAAATTCCGTGTCCATATCCTTCTGATTTATCCATTCCCTGGCCTTTGGCCCATCTCCGGTTTCCGTCCGGAATGATTCCGATGTGTTTTGGCAGCCTCATACCATCTCCTCCGTTCTTGCTTGTATATGGAAAGTATGGTCGTAAATGGCAAATCTATACCGCGGCCCGGTACAGGCAATCAGTCTTCCATTATTTTCTTTGGCTTATCCGTAATCAGGTTATCCGCCCCGGCTCTTCTGCATTTGTCAACCGAGTAGGCATCATTGACCGTCCAGGCTATGACTTCTTTGCCCAGCGCATGGATGTAGCTCACGGTCTCGGGGTTTATGAGGTCAATGCTCAGCACAAAATTGTCGGCACTGGTAAATGCCTCGGGCTGTTCTATGGCCTTGGAGGAGATAAATCCAGTCTCCAGGCCCGGGTCCAGCTGCTTTACCGTCTGAAGGGATTGATAGTCAAAGGACGTAATCATACACTGGCCTGCCATGCCCTTTGCCTGAATCATCCCAACCAATACCGGAATAAAGTCCTGGGTCTGGTGGCCATTGACCTTCACCTCTATATTCAGCTTTATCTTATCCTTGCAGTAATCCAGCACTTCCTCCAGGGTTGGTATCCTGACATCCTTAAAAAACGGGCCCCAATGGCTGGCAGCATTAATACAACTCAGCTCCTCATAACTCAAATCCCATATCTTGTCTGCTTTTCCTGTCATGCGCATCAAGTCAGCGTCGTGAAAAATCACCAGCACCCCGTCCTTTGTCTGCGTCACATCCAGCTCAATCCAGTCCGCCCCGTTTTCCACGGCTGCTTTAAAAGCCGGCATGGTATTCTCCGGCGCCTGGGAGTTATCCCCTCTGTGGGCAGTGATTTCCACCTTGCTCATCCATCCGTCCCCTGACCGTTCCTTTGCCAGGCCCCGGACGGGTATCATGGATGCAATCACCGCAGCGCCCAAAAGGGCTGCTGTTATTTTTCTTTTATTTATTTTAACCATACTCCGTATCATATCAACGCTCCATATCATATCAATATCCCGGCCGCCCATCCCTTTCAGCGTCAAAAACAAGGCGCATCTGGCCGCCGTCAGCAGGACAGACAATTGATTTCATCTCCCGCACTGTAATCCGTTCCTCCCCCGTAAGCCTGCCGCACAGAAGGGGCGAGTCAGGGTCGTATATCCTGCGTCCGGCTTCCACCTGGGCCGGACTGAAATTCGCATAGCAGTACCTGCAGAAATGGGAGCAGGTATTGTAAGCGCCGATATCCACACTCCTGACGCAGCCGCATTCCTCTCTCTGGGTATGGTCCTTCTTTACATCCAGGGGACGGCCCAGCAGTCCGGCAATCAGTTGGTCATCAATACATTTGCCCTTACGGATATGGAACCCGGACAAATCCGCTGCCTCTGAACAGGTCCTGACGGTCATGCCATGCCTCTCTGCCTCCGGCCCCATGAAGGAGGCCAGGACCTGTATGTCCTCTCCCGTCATGGCATGGGCCTGAATCCGGTCCATCCTGCCCTTTATTTTCTGGTACATATCCAGGAAACTGATGACGCAGGTATCGGTGTAGCCTTCCAGGCAGCTGCACAGCCTGGAAAACCATTGGAAATGGTATTCCCTTGTATGGGACGGACTGAGAAGCACAGGGTCATATCTCCATATAACCCGCTCAGGCCCCAGCCTGGCGGACAGCTCCCGAAACGTCTTTACCAGTTCATTTTTATGGGGAAGGCCCGGTTCCACGTCCGTCCCATAGGGCGTCAGGGTAAACTGAAAATAATAGGGATATCCCATCCGGTCTAACAAAGACAGTTTTTCCATCATGGGACCCGGGTCCTTTGTCCAGAACACAAAGCAGTCCGCCGTATCCCGGTTCAGGAGAATCTTACTGACCTGCCTGGGATTCATGGGATTCCTTACATACAGGTACCCTTCCTCCAGCCGCCTGAAAAACCAGTCTGAGTAAAACGCAGGGATGTCTGTTCTCCTGCTGGCGCTGATAATCATGGCTGGACCTCCCTTCTCTGGCTGACACGGCAATCTGTGTAGTATAATATAACATATGGGGTGGCAGGAAGCAATCTGTGAGAAGCCTAAAATCCTTACATTTACAGTAAGATATAATAAAATCCATCCAGAAAGGTAGGATTTCATCCCCCTGACTAAATGGATTTAACGGCTCTTGCCCCTATTATTTTATCTCACCGCTCTGCTCCCTGGCCCAGTGGTCCACGATAATACTTGGCGCATACACAAACATCATATGCAATTCCCCTTCTCCGGTATTATACAGAGAGTGTTTTAGATTACTTGGAATAAAGATACAATCGCCTTCCTTTACCTGCTGCTTCTCCCCGTCTACCTCCATCTCTCCATGGCCCTTCAGAATCGTATAAGACTCCACTGTCTCATGGTCATGCTCCGGTATCCCGCCGCCTTTATACACCACCACATAGCCCTGGCAGAATTTCCCGCCTTCCATGGCTCCATTCTGGCCCAGGATGACCCGGGTACGCCGGCCGGCCGGAAATTCCGTCCCTTCTATATCCCATATGTTCACTTTTTCCATTTCATTCCTCCAGACTGCCTAGGAAATCAGATTCTTCACAGACTCCCGTTCAATGAGCCTGCCTTTAAAATAGGTCTGGCTCTTATGGGCGCAGGTCTGCGTCTTTATCTGCTCCATCAGCTGTTCAAATATGATTCCTGCCGTATCTGCCAGGGAATGGCGCAGCGTGGTCAGCGGAGGGTCCAGGTATTTTACCTGGGGAATATCATCAAATCCAACTACGGATATATCATCCGGTATCTTTAGTCCGCTTTTGGTGATGCCTCTGTATACGCCGTAGGCCATAAAATCATTGAACATGAATATGCCTGTGGGCCTTTCCTCCTGGCGCATTAATTCCAGGGTTTTATAATAGGCATCGTCCTCGGATTCCACATCGCGGACAATATATTTCTCGTAGTCCTCTATCCCGCATTCCCCAAGAGCCTTCAGGGCCCCTGCCAGACGCTCCCTGTTATACTGACGGTCCTTGTCGTTAATATACAGGGCAATCTTCCTGTGTCCATTGCCGGTCAGGCACCTCACCGCCTGGCAGGCCGCATCTTCATTGTCAATATTAATACAGGGGGCATCCACATCAAAGGTACGGTTTACAATCACCATGGGAATCTCCCCTATGTATGGCTTCACATGTTCCACATCCTCTGTGGATGCAATATACAGTATGCCGTCTACAAACAGGTATTTAAGGGTTTTAAAGTACTCCTTCTCCTTTTTCACATCGCCCAGTGCATCACATAAAATCAGGGAATAACCTGCCTTTGTAGCGCATGCCTCCATATATTTTACTACCTCCGGATAATATGGGTTCATGATATCCGGTATGATGAGGCCAATCAGCTTGCTTCCGCCTTTTTTCAGGCTCCTGGCCGCCAGATTGGGCTTATAGTTCAAATCACTGACAGCCTTCATTACTTTCTCTTTTGTCTCTGGCTCTACAAATGCCACGCCTGACAGCGCTCTGGATACTGTGCTGGGAGAAACCCCTGCATATTTTGCAACATCACGAATTCCTACCATTGGTATTCTCCTTTAACCGCCTTTTACCTTATAATACCATCTTCACGGTAATCTTTCCAGACATTTTCAAACCAGATTTCCTCGTTGGGAAGGGGTCTTACAGGCCTCCAGGATACATGGCAGACCTTCCTTCCTGCATCATAATAAATCTCCTGGAGCACGGATGCATCCGTCTCCTCTGTCCTGTTCCTGAACCGTTCATCCAAATGGGGGTTAGGTATCTGCCCCTCCGGATTATATACCAGACAGGACCCTCTGCTGACGCCGACCCTGGCGTCATAATCCTTCATGGCCTCCAGGTAAACAAACTGGCTTATCAGAAGATGCTTCAGTTTATACAACTCCTTAAGCGCTTCCGGTCCCTTAATACGGACCTTGCGCTCCAGCTGTTCCCTCTGCCTCCGGTTTTCCTCAAGAGCTGTTCCTATCCCTTCCCCTGAGCGGATACACGCCCCGTATTTGGTCATCCTGATTCCCAGCAGCCTGAGCTGTCCTGCCACATCCGTCAGGCAGTCCTGTGTGCTCTGCAGGGCGAGTTCTCCAAAGGCCGTCTCCTCCTCCACCTCCTTCATGTGGGCGCTGAGGAACTGCTCCCTTTGGCAGGGTTCCCCCATGTAACGCTTCACAATATACTGGCTGGCCCGTATGGCGCCTACCTGACCTGCATTCAGTGCACTTCCCCCCGGACGGTATATGCCGTGGGAACCATTTACCTCACCGACGGTGAAGAGGTGCCGGATATTGCTCTCCCACCACTGGTTTCCTCCGATTCCGCCGTTGTTATGCTGCGCGCACACTGCAATCTCCAGATACTCCCCGGACAAATCAATATGATGGCTGCTGTAAACTTCAATGGCCGACGGATTCATATGCTTCAGCCGTTTATAAGGCGTATCCAGAAGAGCTTTGGAATTCTCAAGATACTCCCTGGCCTCCCCGGCCAGATACCGGAACGTAACATGTCCGTCTTCCATCAATGCAGACGGATTATGCATAAAATCCAGGTAAACCCGTCTTCCCTTCAGCACAGTCTCCTGATAAACAAGCAGGTCAATGAGAGAGGACCCCTGGGCTTCAACCTTTCTGGGGTCAAAGGGCCATTGATACCCTTTTAAGAAAACTGCCGTCAAAAGCTGTCTGGGCGTATCAAAATAATCATTCAGGAATTCCCTCTCATTGCCGCCGTCCTGGTCGGCAGACAGATAACGGGGCAGGCATTGCTGGAAGGTTCCCGACAAATTCCATCTGTGCTTTACAGATGCAATTCCAAACTGGGACTCAGTCAGATTCTTTGCGGCAGCTCCTGCCTCCAGCAATATTCCCATCCCGCCGGTCTGACTGACCGGATATACACTGGCCTGATACATCCCTGCTTCCCCGCCCGTGGCCCATATGACGTTAACGGCTGAAAACACGGCATACCGTTCATCGGGTGAAGCGGCCTTCCGTTTATTCAGGGCAATGATGCCCGCCGCCCTCTTTACGCCGTCCTCTTCTTCCGTGAGCAGGCGTACTGCCTGATAGCCGTCAAAGAACGGGATTCCCCGTTCCTCTGCCTGGCGTTCCAGGCATTCGGTCATGTATTTGGATGTCAGCGGGCCTGCGGAAATCCCCCTTTTTAACGGGTCGTGGTCCGTCTTATACCCCACATATTCCCCGCTCCTGTTAAAAGGAAAAGGCACGCCGATATCCACCAGATGGTAAAATGCCCGGAGAGAGCCGGCTGCCTCAGCCATGGCAATATCTCCATCCACACATCCCCCCTCAAACAGGGTCTCCGCCATTTTCCGGATGCTGTCCGGTTCACTGCCGCACTGGGTCAGTTTATAGTAGGTCTGTTTGTCTGAACCCGTATTCCTGGACGTCCCCATATACCGTCCTTCTGTAATCAGGGCAATGTTTTTCTGCCCCAGCTTATGAAGGGTTACGGCTGCATTAAGACCTGCTGCCCCGGTTCCGACTATGATTGTATTGTATTGGTAAAAAGGTATCCTGTTAATATCCATATGCTGAAACCACATCCTATAAACGCCGGATGTGGAACCCTCCATCCACATCTATGTAATTGCCTGTCGTGTAACAGAAATCGTCGGAGCAGAACGCCCTGACCGCCTTTGCCACATCCTCAGGAGTTCCCCATCTCGCAATGGGGAACATCCCCTGACTGATAAGTTCTGTATACTTTTCTTCCACCTGGCTGGTCATATCGGTGCGGATGACTCCGGGCCTTATTTCATATACAAAGATTCTCTCCGAAGCCAGCCGGTCCGCATACAGCTGGGTGAGCATGGAAATGCCTGCTTTGGAAACACAGTACTCCCCCCTGTTGACAGAGGACACCCGGGAGGAACAGGATGAAATGTTGACAATGGTCCCCCGCTTGCCGCCATACAAAGGCTGTCTCATCATCTGCAGCGCCGCAGCCTGCGTCATGAACATATTTCCTTTTGTATTGGTTTCCATCACATAGTCAAAGCTCTCCTCTGTCATCTCCAGCAAATCAGCCCTTACCTTTGGCGCCACTCCCGCATTGTTGACCAGCACATGGATTTCCCCAAAGCGCTCTGCAGTTTCCCGGACAACACGGATTCTGTCTTCAGACCTTCCTATGTCCCCGGCAAACCAGGCATAGGAGACGCCTGCATCACGTAGCAGCCTGGTGCTTTCCGGATAGCAGGACTCATGGCGGGTAGCCATAACAGCAACCTGATACCCATTTACTCCCAGCTCCCGTGCAATGGCCAAACCAATTCCCCTGCTTCCTCCTGTAACAAGTGCTGTCTTCATCTCCATCCACCTCCTATTTCATAATCAGTTCAGGCAGCGTCATGGTAAGCGCCGGAATAAAGGTCACAAGCAGCAGCGTAATGAGCATGGGAATATATAAGGGCAGCATTGCCTTTGAAACCTTCTCAATCTTCATATTGCCAATGGCGCATCCTGTGAACAGCGCCGTGCCTACGGGCGGCGTACACAATCCGATACCCAGGTTCAGCATCATCATGACGCCAAACTGGATGGGACTCATGCCAAACTTTGTCACAACAGGCAGCAGAATTGGAGCCATGATGAGTACAAGGGGAGCCAAATCCATGACGCAGCCCAGCAAAAGCAGAATCAGGTTTATAAGAAGCAGTACAATAATCTTGTTATCGCTGATTCCAAGGAGCAGGTTTGTGGCCAGGGTCGGCACGTTCAGATACGCCATTACCCAGCCAAAAGCGCCGGCTGCAGCTATGAGGGCGTACACCATGGACAAGGTCTTAATGGTATTTCCCAGCACCACGGGAATATCCCTTACATGCAGTTCCCGGTATATAAAAAATCCCACAAATAAACAGTAGATGCAGGCAACAGCCGCTGATTCCGTTGCCGTGAAAAAGCCGGCTGATACACCGCCGATGATAATGACCATGGCAAGCATGGCGAAAAATGTATCCTTTGTAACCCTGAGGGCTTCTTTAAAAGGCAGCTTTTTCCCTTTGGGGTAATGCTTTTTCTTGGAAATGATGTAGCACATTACCATGATGAAAACGCCCAGCATAATACCAGGAATATAACCTGCGCAGAACAGGCTGCCCACGGATACGCCTCCTGCCACCATGGAGTACAGCACCATATTGTGACTGGGAGGAATGATAAGGCCCTGACAGGAGCTGGCCACCGTAACAGCAATGGAAAAGTCCTTTTCATATCCGGCCTCCTCCATCATGGGAATTTCCAGGGCTCCCAGGGACGACACATCCGCAATGGCAGAACCGGATATGCCGCCAAACAGCATGGAGGCCAGTACATTTACATGGGCAAGCCCTCCGGTTATCTGTCCCACGCACACATTTGCAAAGGCCAGCAGGCGGCTGGATATACCGCCTGCAGCCATGATTTCCCCCATAAGAATAAAAAAGGGAATTGCCAGCAGTGAAAATGAGTTGAGCTGTTTGGACATCTGCTGCACCAGGGTCATAACAGGCACCTGGATATACAGCATGGTGAAGGCTGTGGATATAATCATTGAAAAGGTAATCGGGCATTTAATCATGATAAGCAGCACAAAAGTTATGAGAAGGATTGCGATTGCCATATTGGGGTTCATTCTTTTTCCTCCTCCTCTCTGTCAAACTTACCGGCGTCACCGGTTTTCTTGTATTTCTTCAAGCCCATCATGTCCAGGACCGTAAAATAGATAATGGCAATGCCGCTGACCGGTATCATGAGATACATCAGCGATGAGGGCCATTTGGTTACCGGAAGCCTTGAGTCCATGGTGGACAGCACCATCCTGACCCCATAAACAGTAAAAAAAGTACCTACCAGCAGTGTTATAATCCGGTTCACCACATCAATCACTTTCCTGGCCCCGGCCGGGAATTTATCATAAAACAATTCCACGCCAATATGCAGATTCTTTTCCGCGCCAATGGCAATACCCAGAAACGCCATCCAAATCGTAAGCAGCAGTGCCACCTCCTGGTTCCAGCGGATATTGGTGCGCAGTATATTCCTGCAGAATACCTGGGCGCATATAATTACGATTACAACTGCCAGGACCCATCTTGCATAGCCATATATAACCTTATAAAACAGATTGAAAATATCAATCAGTACCTTCTTAATTCCTTTCAGCATCTTCAGTCTCCTATATGCCAGTCCCTTACTTTCCCGCTTCTACAATCTGGTCAATGATATCCTTATAGGCACCGCCTTCATATGAATACCAGATTGGCTCGCAGGCGTCCTGGAACGCTTCTAATTCATCTGCTGTCAATTCAGTAATTGTGACATTCTGCTCCAATAATTTCTGCTTGGACTCTTCCTCAGCCTGTGCCCACAGTTCCTTCTGATACTCCCATGACTCCAGAGCCGTATCATCTATAATCTTCAGGTCTTCCGCACTCAGCTTTTCCCGTGACTTCTCACCCATGACCAGGATATCGGCCGACCTGGTATGATGGTCTTCCACAAAGTAAGGCGCCACTTCGTAGTGGGACTGGTCCAGATAGTTGACAATGGAATTTTCAGCCGCATCCACCACTCCGGTCTGGAGTGCGGAATATACCTCGGAATACGCGGTTGCCACTGACTGGCCTCCCAGAGCCTCCACCATGGACATCATGAGTTCTGACTGCTGCACTCTTACCAGCATTCCCTTCATGTCCTCAGGAGAGTGAATTTCCTTTTTGGTGTTATAGAAGCATCTGGTCCCTCCGTCATAGTAGGTAAGACCGTAAAGCTTCTTTTCCTTCATCTTATCCCCGCGCAGGATTCCCATACCGATATCCCCGCCATGCACCTTCCAGAAGTGCTCTGTATCTTTGTAAATATAAGGCATCATTAAAGCATTGTAATCATCCACGAAATTGGTCATGGTGGAGAGGTCGGCCTTTACAATATCCATGCCGCCGTACTGGAGCTGCTCCAGGCAGGAGATGGCATCTCCCAGCGTTCCGTTGTTATATACCTCAATGTTGACCCTTCCGTCCGTGCGCTCCCGTACCTGGTCCGCAAACCATTCCACTGCAATGGTGGTACAGTTACCGTCCGGCTGGTTATTGGAGAGCTTTAGGGTTACTGTGTCTGCGGACGGGGCTGCCTTGGTTTCTTCCTTCTTCTCTTCCTGTGCGGCTGTATCCGTTTCTTCCTTTGCCTCTGTCTTTGCCTCTGACTGCGCCTCTGAGCCGGAGGATGGGGTTACTGTGGTTGCCGCGTTTCCTCCTCCGCATGCTGTCAGTGTCATCACAAGACCCAGTGCCATCATAATGCTTCGTTTCTTCATTGTCTTCTTCTCCTTTTATTCCTGCGCGTGATGCGCATAATTAACATGTTATCTGGCGGAATACCCGCCGTCCACCGGAATCATGACTCCGGTTATATAATCCGATGCCCCTGAGGCAAGGAATACCGCCACGCCCTCAAAGTCATCCGGATTCCCCCAGCGCCCCGCCGGGATTCTCTGGTCCATGGGCTGGCGACGTTTTGAATCACTCCATATTGCCTTTGTCAGCTCTGTGGCTATGTAGCCCGGCGCGATGGCATTGACACAAATCCCATAAGGTGCAAACTCATTGGACAATGCCCTGGTCATACCCATGACGCCGTGTTTGGAACAGGTATAACCGCTGACCTCAACCCCTCCGAAGGTGGTAAAAAGGGAGGCGGTATTGATGATTTTTCCCTTTATGCCTTTATCCCGGAAATGGACGGCCGCCTTTTGGGACAGCCGGTACGGCGCTTTCAGGTTTACGGCAATCACCTTGTCAAACATCTCCTCCGGATATTCAAACGCATTCCTCCGAAACTGCATGCCTGCGTTATTACACAGGATATCCACCTGTCCGGCCTCCTCCAGAAGGCGCGCCCACACCTCATCCACATCTGCGGAATCCGACAAATCCACATGGTAACACCGGCACTGGCGCCCCAGATTTTCAACCATCTTTCCGGTATCTTCCAAATCCCCAATATCCAACGCAATAATATCTGCTCCTGCCCTGGCAAGGCCGGCTGCCAGTCCTTTGCCGATACCTGTTGCACAGCCTGTAATCACTGCTTTTTTCCCTGCCAGAGAAAACAATGAACTCATATAAAATATTAACCTCCCCTCCCATGAAAACGGTTTCTTGTGCTCTTATGTACATATTAACTCATGAAAACGGTTTCGTCAAGAGTGAATTGTATGTTTTTATTGAATTTATTTAAATATGATACCGGACATAAAAATGCCGCCGGCCATTTAACTGGCTGGCGGCAAAAAACATATCACTCTCAATTTTCCCCTATACACCTATATGGATTCCAGCTTCCGAATCTGGTCCACCTTAACCTGGGACGCGCACCCCGGCACAAACTCTGAATCCAGAAATATCTTTAAAAGCCTTTCAATCACCTTTGTCCCCTGGGTGAAAGCACCGAAACATGCAATATTGGCATCATTGCTCTTGCGCGCACGCTCTGCCGAATAGCAGTCTGTTATCAATGCCGCAATCACCCCCTTCACTTTATTTGCAGCCACAGACATTCCCAGTCCCGTACCGCAAATCAAGACACCTCTGTCGCAGGCTCCGCTTACAACGGCCCTGCCAACTTTATATGCCGTATTGGCATATATGGGGTCCGAACTTCCCATATCCACAACTGCATATCCCCATTGTTCCAGCACAGCTGTTATATCACGCTTACATGCCTCTGCATTGGGGTCGCAGCCCACTGCAATACGATACAAACCTCACACCTCCCGCCGGTATGTACTATTTATTCATATCCGATGACATCATGGTATTTTGAAGCATAGTTTCATAGTCCAAAGGACCCCTTGCTATGATTCCCAGATAAAAGGTTTCAATGATAGCCAGCTCCGCCGCCCTTTTGGTCACACTGTCCCGGCCTATGGTCATATCCACAACCGAGGTAAAAAGATTGATGTCAGAACATTTTATCAGCGGCGCTTTTCCTGTCTGTGTAATGGAAATGGTGGTGGCGCCCTTTTCATGGGCCAGCTTGGTTGCCTTTACCACATTCATGGAACGCCCGCTGCTGGAAATGGCTATGACCACATCGTCCTGCGTCAGACGCATGGCTGTTTCATATTGAAAAATCACATCTGTATAAACATAGGTGGGAATACCTACACGGTTAAATTTAAAACTTGCCAGAAAGCAGATTGACTGCGAGTCACCGGTTGCAAAGAAATACACTGCCTTTGCATGAATGATTGCTTCCAGGGCGCGGTCATAATCATCTGAGAAAAAAGTACGGGTATTGCTCAAGGACCGGTTAATTCCCTCCACCACTTTATCAAAGATACTAACCAGGGTGTCGTTGGCAGTAACAGGCTTAGGACTCTTCACCTCTTCCACCTCTATCTCAGCTTTTGCAAAATCCTGCTTCAGCTGGACAAAGGAATTATAGCCCATTCTCTTGCAGAACCTGCATATGGTGGCCTCGCTGGCTTTTGATTCCTCAGAAAGCATTGCGATTGTCATATCAGAAACCTGCTCCAGATGGGACAGCATATACTTTGCCACAATTTTCTCTGCCCTTGGCAATGACGGAATCAAAAACTGCAGCTTTACTTTTATCTCATTCATTGTACCACACCATCCAACTTTATTTTTTAAGACAGCCCAGCCAGCTTATGCATGTCTTCTTTTATAGCATAATACAAATGCTTATAAATTTCAAAATAATCATTATAAAAAATAGTATTTTTCTTTGCCGGGCTTATCATCTCTCCCTGTATCCCCCATTTTTCCAGGTCTGTAAAACTGCTGCAGATTCCCGCTGAATAGGCGGCCAGGAAGGCGTCCCCATACGGGGCCTCCACCCCTTTTTCCATCCGTTCCATTGTCTTGCCCGTGATATCCGAGAGAATCCGGCTCCAAAGCAGGGATTCGCTTCCTCCTCCCACCAGCTTGCAGCACTGGTTTTCCCCTATATCGCCCTCAAAGCATTCTATGATATGGCGCATACCGTAACCCACTGATTCCAGTATTGCCCTGTATACATGGGCGCCGCTGTGCTTCAGGCTCAATCCCAGCATGGCCCCTCTTGCCTCCGAATCCCATATAGGGCATCGTTCCCCCATAAAGTAGGGCAGAAGCAGCAGTCCCTCGCAGCCAGGCGGAATCTTTTTTGCTGCCTTTTCCAATTGTTCAAAGGGAATCCGCTCCGATGCCCCTGCATCCCATATACCAGGCGCAAACTGTTCCGAAAACCACCTTGTGAGGGCGCCTGCCGTGGACATGCCCCCGTAGGTATACCGCACGCCCTGTTCCCCTGTCACGTAAGGCATTGTGATATACATTGGCTCCAGCGGCTTATTTTTATGGAGCACGCCCCAGTTCAGGCTGGTTGCCAGCACAGCCACGCTTTGACCCGGACCAGTCACACCGGCTGCCAGGGTGGAAGAAAGACAGTCAACGCATCCGGCGCAGACCGGTATTCCCGAAATTAATCCCAACTCCTCTGCCGCTGCTTTTGAAAGGGTTCCCGCTGTCTCATAGGGCTGCAAAAGCGTTTGGGGCATTTTACACAGAGGGATATCAAGCATCATGCCCATCTCCTCCGACCATGCGCCGCGCTCCATATCGTATAATCCGCCCAGGTTTCCGGCAGCTGTTACATCCATGACTATCTGTCCTGTCAATTTATACACCACATACTGGTTTGGAGGCAGAAAAAGCTCTGTCTGTTTCCAGGATTCCGGCTCATTCTCCTTCATCCACAGAAGCTTGGTATAGCCGAAATAGGAATCCACGCCATTCTCAGTGACCTCAAACAGCCTGGACACATCTATTTCCCGGTTCAGTCTCTTACAGACCTCCGTGCTCCTGCGGTCCATCCATATGATGCAAGGACGGACCGCCTCCATATGTCTGTCCAGCGGAACCCCGCTTCCCCCATACAGGCCGCTTATGCAGACCGCCGCCACCTGTGCAGGCTCTATCCTCCCTTTCTCCACAGCGTTATGTATAGAACGCTTCACAGCATCCAGCCAGACGTCCGGATACTGCTCTGCCCAGGAAGGATTGGGCTCCAATACCCCGTATTGCTGCACATCCGAGGAGATAATCCTTCCATCCTGAGCCGTTATCACTGTTTTTGTGCTGGAGGTACCAATATCAGTACCAATTAAGAACATAGCCAACCTCCTGTTCTCCGTCATACAGACGTCATTACTGCTTCAATTTCCCCGCGGACCGGAGCTATATCCATCAGCCCCTTTCTCTGCACGCATATGGAGCCGGCCGCACACCCGAACCGCAGGGCGGTTTTCCATTCCATTCCCTCAATCAGCGCTGCAATCAATGCTCCGCCAAAGGTATCGCCTGCGCCTGTGGGGTCTGTCTCCTCCGCTGCAAAACCAGGTTCATAGACACATTCTGTACCATCAAAGCCATAGGCCCCATCCCTGCCCGCCTTCAGGGCCACCTGTTTTCCTTTGCGGGCCGCCGCCGCACAGGCCTCCAAGTCGTCTTTTCCCGCCTCAAACAGAACAGCCTCCCCCATACTGGGAAGAAACAGATTGCATCTGTCATAGACTTTTCTGCAGCGTTTCCGGAACAGTGCTGCGTCAATCATCTCATTCCGGTAATTGGGGTCGAAGCTCACCAATACATCTTCACTGATTTCTTCCATAACCATGTCGTGGAGACGCGCAATGGATTCACTGACTGAAAGAGCAAAACCTGATACATGTATCCATTTCACCTGCTTTAATAAATCCTTATCAAAATCAGCCGGCCCCAGCTGTGCTGCCGCTGACTCAGACAGGTTAAACACAAAACTCCTGCTGCCGTCGCTGAACTTTGCCAGCAGGGACATTGCCGTTGTATATCCATGAACCCTGCGGATATGGGAATAGTCAACCCCGCTCTTTTCCATCTGCCTGAAAAAACAGTTTGACAGCGGGTCATTTCCCACCACGCCCACATAGCATCCCCTGTGGCCCAGGACAACACACTGGTTCAGGCAGATGCCAGGGTCCCCTGCCGGATACGGCCCTTCAAATTCCCCTACCTGCTCAAAAGGACAATCCAGCTCCTTTCTCATTATCTCCACCATAGGGATTCCAAAAGTCACTATATCGTACTTCATATCCATCCTCCACAGCCTAAACGCCCAATGCCTTTTTAGCCGCCGCAGCAAAATCCTGTGCCGTAAGGCGGTATTCCTTCAGCATTTCTTCATACGGGGACACCGTGTGGGGATATTCATCCGGCAGCCCCAGCTTTACCAGTCTGCATCCATATCCCCGGGCCGCCAGAATATTAGCCACCACGCTGCCCAGGCCATTGACTACGCTGTGCTCCTCCACTGTCACAATCACCCTGGATTCCTTAGCCATATCCGTAACCACCTTCTCATCCACAGGCTTAATACAGAACATATCCGCCGCCCCTGCCGAGATTCCCTCCTGTTCCAGTATATCCCGCGCTTTCAGAACCTCTGACAGCAGAGGACCCGACACAATGAAATTTACATCCGAGCCGCGCCCGTGGACCACTGCGCTTCCCGTCTCAAACGGCTCCCTGTCCTCATAAACCCCGTCAGGGACTCCGCCATTCATTCTGAGATAAACCGGTCCGCTCATTTCAATGGCCCTTTCCAGCAGGCTGATCATCGCCACATTGTCCGCCGGGCAGAACACGGTCATGCCTGGCAGCGATGACATGACCGCCACATCCTCCCAGCCAAAATGGGTCACTCCCTGGGTGCCCATACCCACTCCGCCTTCACTGCCCACAATGACCACATCCAGTTCACTGTAAGCCACATCCAGGCGCACCTGCTCAAAACACCGTTCCGAGGCAAAGGGGGCAAAGGCAAATGTCACAGGCTTTTTCCCGCCTCTGGCCAGACCGGCTGCCACTCCGGTCATGTTCTGCTCTGCAATTCCGCAGTCCACAAACTGGTCCGGGCACCGGTCGAATCCGTCGCACCTGCACGCCCTTCCCGAATCTGCAACAACCAGAACAACGTCCTCATTTTTTTCCGCCAGTTCCTTGATGGCCTTTCCGAACATAGGCCTGAACTTGATGTTCCAATTATCAATCTCAGATAAATTTACCCTATTCATGTGATTCCTCCTAAGCCAGTTCCTGTAATGCCAGTTCCAAATCCTCTTTTCCCACCTTGGCATGGTGCCAGTCGTTGTTGCTGCAGGATTTGGTAAATCCTGCCCCTTTGATGGTTCTGGCCACAATACAGGTAGGTTTATCCCTGCATAACCGTTCCTTGGACATTGCCTCCTTAAGCTGCGCCACATCATTGCCGTCAACCTCAGTTACATTCCATCCAAAGGCTTCCCACTTATCCTTAACAGGCTCCAGGTTCATCAGTTCCCTTGTGGTCCCTCCATACTGGAACCCGTTTACATCAATAATTGCCGTCAGGTTTCCCAACCTGTATTTTGCCGCGAACATAACGGCCTCCCAGATACTTCCTTCCTCCATTTCCCCATCGCCTATCAGGGTATAGACATCATAGCTGTTCCCCCTGGTTTTGGCCGCCAATGCCATTCCGCATGCAACCGAAAGCCCATGGCCCAGGGAACCCGACGGGTGCTCCACGCCGCCCAGGTTTTTTCCGCTGGGATGACCCGCCAGCTTTGTCCTGGTCTGGTTAAATGTATTCCCTTCCTCCCGGGATATCATCCCCGTAAGTATGAGCGGCACATAGAGCCCCAGCACGCCGTGCCCCTTGCTCAGCAGAAACCGGTCCCTGTCCTCCCAGTCCGGTTCATCCGCCCGGTACTTCATCACGTCAAAATACAATACCGTCATAATATCCATGATAGACAAAGCCGGTCCCACATGGGCGCCCTCTGTTCCTGCTATATATGACATTTCCATGCAGAGCCTGCGCATCTCCCTTGCTTTTTCCTTTAATTCTTCCACTCTCAATCCATTCCCCTGCCTTTCTATCTGCTGCGCAGTCTCTTTTTCAAAGAGTTGTTCTTTCTCATGTAATCCAATAAGACTGCCGCCAGTATAACGATTCCCTTTGCCACGTACTGCCAGAAGGAGGCCACGTTCAGCATATTCAGCCCGTTATTTAAGACACCAATGATAATGGCCCCAATCAACGTCCCTCCAATGGTTCCCACACCGCCTGCAAAACTGGCGCCGCCCAGCACCACGGCTGCAATCGCATCGCATTCATAGCCTTCGCCCGTGGCCGGCACGCCCGCCGACAGCCTGGCCCCCAGCACGATACCGGCCAGGCCCGCCAGGACTGCCGATAATATGTACACCATGATTTCCACCCTGGACACCCTGATTCCTGCAAATTTAGCCGCCATCCGGTTGCCTCCAAGGGCATATATCCTCCGTCCGAATTTTGTCTTGTTCAGCAGAATATAGCATATGACCATGACTATCAGCATGTAGAAAACAGGATATGCAATGGGGCCCAGATAGGAGGTCCCAATCCTGCAGAACTGTTCGTTGGTCACCCTGATGGGACAGCCATTTCCCAGAAGCATGGCAGCCCCGCGTATGATGGTCTGCGTGGACAGCGTCACCACAAAAGGAGCAATGTTGGTGGCAGTAACAATGGTTCCGTTAAAGGCACCAATCAATATGCACAGGACCATGGCGGCCAGAACAGCCGTTGCTGCGGACCAGCCCCAGTTAGCCATGGAGTAGGCTACAAACACTCCCGAAAACGCAACCACCGGCCCCACGCTCAAATCAATTCCGCCAATCAGGATTACAAAGGTCATTCCAAAGGCAAGAAACGCATTGGTTGATATCTGTCTTAAAATATTTAAAAGGTTGGAACCTGTCAGGAAATTATCCGACATAGTGGAAGTAATGGCCATAATAACCGCCAACCCCACAATAATGCCTATATTCCTCCTCAGATAATCCTTTACCGGAATAAATAACGCATTTGTCCCTACATCCCCACTAGCCTTCTGATTCATTACGCATTTCCTCCTCCCAGGCAATAATTCATGATATTTTCTTGTGCAAACTCAGCCCTGTCATTCAGGACACCGGCTATCCTGCGGTTCTTCATGACAATAATCCGGTCGCTGGTATTAATGACCTCCGGCAGCTCTGACGATATCAGCATAATGGCGACCCCCTGTTTTGCCAGTTCGTCAATAATGGAATAAATCTCTGTCTTAGCACCGATATCAATCCCCTTTGTGGGTTCGTCAAGAATCAGTATCTTAGGATTTGTGGCCAGCCATCTGGCGATGATGGCCTTTTGCTGGTTGCCTCCGCTCAGGTTACCGATGTGCTGCTGGGGCGATGATGCCTTGACCCTTAACGCATCCATGTACTGCCCTATGATTCCCTTTTCTCTCTTCCTGTTCACCCTGATGAGCCTAATAAATGCATCCAGCACTGCAAGGGATATGTTATACCCCACCCCCATCTGCGGAATGATTCCCTGCTCCTTGCGGTTTTCCGGCACCATGGCGATTCCCATGCCGATTGCCTGAGCCGGATTCCTTATTTCCAGCCTTTTTCCCTCAAATATGATTTCTCCCTTTTCAGGCTGCAGCAACCCGAATAAGGCCGACGCCATCTCCGTCCTGCCCGCCCCTATCAGGCCGGTGACCCCCAAAACCTCCCCTTTCTTCAGTTCGAAGCTCACATCATCTATATAGCCTTCTTTATAAAGATTCTTTACGGTAAGTATCACTTCGTTTCCGGGCGTATGGGTTAATGTATAATAGTTTTTTATCTCCCTGCCCACCATGTCAAAAACCATCTGGTCCCTGGTAACTTCATGGATATCCTTTGTAACAATGGATTGGCCGTCACGGAACACCGTTATTCTGTCGCATATTTCCACCACTTCCTCCAGCTTATGGGATACAAACAAGGTGGAGATTCCCTTTACTTTCAGGTTATGGATTATCCTGTACAGTATTTTTACTTCTTTATCGCTTAAGGACGAGGTGGGCTCATCCATTATAATCAACTTTGAATTGCGGGAAAATGCTTTCGCAATCTCCACCATCTGCTGCACTGCTATATCCAGTTTATACACTTCCTCATCCAGAGGAAGGTCCAAATCCAGCATGGAGATAATCTCCCCTGCCTTCTCCCTGGTCTTTGCCGCGGAATAAGCCTCCCCTTTTCCAACCTCAAATCCCAGCATGATATTCTCGTAAACCTTCATATGGGGAACAAGGCAAAGCTCCTGATAAATGACGCTGATTCCTCTCTGCAGCGCCTGGCTGATGCTTTCATTTCTGTACTCCTGGCCCATGAAGGAAATGGTTCCCTCATCCGGCGCATATACCCCTGCCAGAACCTTTATAATGGTACTTTTCCCGGCCCCATTCTCTCCGATGAGCCCGTGTACTTCCCCCTGCCTTATAGTCAGATTCACACAGTCCAATGCTTTCACACCAGGGAAGGTTTTTGTAATTCCTGTTGCCTCTAACAATATATCTGACATATGACACCCCTTTCTCAGACAGAAAGGGCGCCCAAACAAACTCCCTTCATAAATTTGTTCAGACGCCCTCAAATCTTAGCTAAAATAACGGATGATTACTCCTAGAAGCCTTCGTATCCCTCCACATTATCGTTTGTCAGGAAATTAATTTCCAACAGGTTCTCATACTCAAATGGTTCACCCTTAGAATTCTTAATAAGAAGCTCAACTGCTCCCTGGCCCATCTTATAGGGCTGCTGCGCCGCCTCTCCTGTAAGCTTTCCGGCCTTGATTAAATCTGCATTTGTCTGCTGTCCGTCTACCGCATATACCTGGACGCCCCCAAGCCTGTTTGCCGCTTCCAGAGAAGAGATGGCGCCCTGGGATGAACCGTCGTTGATACAGAACGCAACATCAAATTCCGGATATGCCTGAATCATGTTGTCCATAACGGTCATGCCCTTATCCATAAGTCCGGAGCAGGGCTGTTCGGCAATGATTTCATACCCCTCATGCCCCTCAATGGCATCCTTGAATCCCTGATACCGGTCAATGGTGCACTTGATTTCCGGATGGGTCAGAGCCACGATTTTGGCGCTGTCTAATGTCTTTAACACATTTTCACCGCACGCATAGCCTGCAGCGTAATTATCAGATGCAATATATGCAATGGTCAAATCCTTCTTCGCGCACTCAGCATCCACGGACACAACAGGAACCCCTGCCTTATCCGCTGCCTCCAAGGCCGGTGTGATACCTTCAAAATCAACCGGCATCACGATTAATCCGTCAATGTCCTGCTGAAGCAGGTCGTCCACCTGGGATATCTGCTTCTCAATGTCATTGTCAGCATAATAGGCAATCAGTTCGATTCCGTTGGCATCGCACTCAGCCTTCATGCCGTCGTAGAGCGGAACCATGAATGGGTCCGTCTTCATAAATGCTACCCCTACTTTTTTGAGCTCGCCTGATGCTGCCTGGGTTTCCGCCTGGGTCTCTTGCTCCTTCTTTTCCTCCGCAGTTGTCTCAGCTGCCTTTGGAGCTTCCGTGGCAGCAGGTGTCTCGGTCTTTCCGGAACCACAGGCAGTAACTGAAAGTACCATTGTTGTAACCAGCATCATTGATAAAATTTTCCTCATATTCTCCCTCTCCTTTTGTTTGGTTATTTTAGCTAAGTTTTCTGTTTTTTTGATGTCTTTATTATATAACTTAACATGCCAGTATGTCAATATTATTTTTAAAAAATGAAGTTTTTTATTGTATTTTTTACTTATTTTGGGATTTATTATCCATTTTACTGGATTTATAGCATTTTATAATTTCATTTTTTATTTTTAAAAAAGAAATATGAAATTTTCACCTTTTCCCCCTCCCCCAACGGCTGCGGACGCCTGTCCGCCGGCGTTCTCTTTTCAATAATCCCCCTTCTGTCTCCCAGATTCTGTAATTTCATCAAGAATTTCATTTATTGAATACTATTCTGAAGTATTCTGCGTAAAAAAAACGGAATTCCATGGAATCCCGCTGAATGTAATCTGTGCTGTGAATCTGATTTATAATATTCTTCCCTTTCAATCCTTCTCCCGCTTCGCCGCCAGCAGCCGGTCCAGATAAACAGACTTAAACTGCCTGCTGGCCATGGCCTGCTTAAGGGGCGGCAGTTCCAGGATAGCACTGAACAGGGCGGCCATGGCCCTGTGGTTGGAAAACGCCTGATTGTCAAACACCAGGTTTGCCAGGGTTCCCTTCTCAATGGCCTGCAGCACAAACCGGTGGGTGCTGTTCACCGGCGTAATAATCTGCTCTGGCCTGCGCTCCATCCGGACAGCCTTGAAGCTGCAGTTCCTTGCGCACACGCCGCAGCCCAGACAAATGTCCTTATCCACCACAGCCCGTTTTCTTCCGTTTCCGTCATCCTCCATGGAAATGGCCAATACCGGACAAACCTTGGCGCACTTACCGCAGCCAGCACACTGGTCCCCGGTAATATCAGGAATATAATTGGTGGTGGCCACGGGCTGCATGGGGCTGAAATGCCTGGCAGCCTGAAGCGCCTCACAGCAGCACCCGCAGCAGTTGCAGATAAAAGCCGGGTGCTCCCGCACATTTTCCCCTATCTGTACCAGATTGCTGGCGTAGGAGCGTTCCAGGGCATCCAATGCTTCCTCCTTTGAGATGAGCCTGCAGTAATCCCCGTGCCGGGCCAGGGAACGGGCCACATTGTCAAAGGTCAGGCATACATCCCAGGGAGCGTTAATCTGGCAGGGATGGCCTGCGTGGGACATCTTATGGCGGCAGTAGCAGAGTCCCAGTCCAATGTATTCTGCCTCCTCCACAATGTGGGTGGCGCGCTCGTAATCCAGGATGTGGTTCATCTTATCATTGGTCAGGACCGGTTCCTGGACGAACACGCGGCCCAGCTTTGTCTCGGTGGCGTAGAACAGGTCCTTGATGAAATCCTCCTCCACATTCATGTACTGGTAATACAATTCGCTGAGATATTTCTGGTCAATATCTCCCCGTGTCCGCATCAGGGCAAATTCAATGAATCCTGCCATTGGCGGGGGCATCACGAATTTCCGCACTCCCTTGTCCCAGGAGTCCACCAGCAATGCCTTGCCGCACAGGTGGTCCAACAGCTTTTCCGCCTTGTACTCCGAGGTCCCCCATATCTTTGCCGCCTTTTTAATGGTAAACGGACGGACCGGCAGCAAAGCCACCCATTTGGCCTCCTTTTCAGAATAGAGGACCTGCAGTATCTTGTACAGCGTCTCAGAGGCCGGGGCCCCCTGGGTAAACCAGTTGATGCGTTCTCCCAGATTCCGGTATGCGTCGCGGGTTGTAAGATGTCCCATTGTCTTTACCTCCTCCTTGGATTTTCCTTGATTGTTCCCATTTTTTTCCCTGTCATACCGGAATGCGCCTGAACATATACGCTGTCAGCTGCGCCAGGTTCCGGCAGGGCATGGAACAACCCCTTCTCCGTCTACTTTAACACTGCAAAAAATAATATTCAACTGAAAGTACATCACATGCTTCCTTTCCACAAAATCCCATTTTGATTTTCTGTCTTATACTTCTTATCCGCCAAATCGAACGTGTGTTCGAATTTTTCTTGACAAAATCCCCCCTCAGTGATATCTTTAAACTACATCACAGATTCCCTTTTCCACATGAGAGGTGGAAGAAATATGCTATATTACATACGTATTGATAACCGGAATATCTATGTCTCAAAAGAAATTTATAAATTATACTGCAAAGGCCAGCGGAAGGAGCGGTATTTCCGGGAGTCGGATATCCATAATAGGACATTTTCTTATAATGCACTGGACACAGAGGATTTAAACGGCTGCGACCTGTTTCAGGACACCCGCTCCAAATCTGTGGAGGAGCAGGCTGAGGAGGCATTGGAGCGCTCCCTGCTCCTTAAGGCCATGAAGGGCCTGGACCCCAGAGAGAGGGATATGATACGCCGTATTTACTGTTACGACCAGTCCCTGCGCCAGATTTCCAGGGAAACCGGAGTTCCTGTAACCACGCTTCATTACCGCCACGGAAAGATTCTCAGGAAGCTGAGAAGCCTCATGGAGCAGCGGCAAGAAGAATGAGAAGGACGGGTGCTGCACAGATTCACACCGTTATTTGGGCCGGACGGCCTTTTATATTCGGTTTTAACTGAACATACGTTCTGTATAACGGATGAATCTTGTAACCACCCATGATTACTTATACTGGAACAAAGGAGGAATCTGGTTTGAATATTGTTATATCAACAGAACATAGTCAGCTTTTCAGTCAACTTTATGCAGCCGCAGACTCAGCCATTTCCACCAGGCGTCTGAGGGGCATGGAGCTGTATGCCTTCAGGAGCCTGACACCGGACGAACTCATCAAGGAAGCTGCCGGCTCTCCCACAGAGCTGTGGCTCATGTTCTTTGACAGCGACAGCCGTCCTGACTGGCCCGATGTCCTGGACAGGCTCACGTCCTGCAGCAGCCGGATAATGGTCTGCATGGTGAGCAGTGATTACCGCACCGCGGCCCGTCTGGTCAACAGCCACTCCGTCCGCGGCATCGCAGGCTACATCCATCCCGCCCATGATAATTTAGAACGCTCCTGCCTGAATATCCTGACCTACCTGAACCGCCGCGTGAATTCCACGGACGGATTTCTGCTTGTACACGGAAACCGGCAGGAAGCCCGTGTCCCCTTTTCCGGAATCTATTATATAGAAACCGTAAAAGGGACCCACATGTGCAATGTACACTGCTCTGACGGGGTATATACCTTCCGCTCCGGTATCAAAGAATTGTCAGAAAAGCTGGCTCCGCCCTTCCGTCAGGTACGGGCGTCCACCATAGCAAATCTGTCCAATGTCCGGTCCTTTGAACCTGACCAGGGGATTCTCTCCTTTACAGGCGGTATTTCCTGCTGCTGTTCCCGCAGCTACAGGCGCGGTTTGTCTGATTATTTCCGCAGGTATCCGCACCGCGCGGGCCGGGACGCAAGCAATGGATAGGCACGGGGCAGGATTCATCCGCCAGGATGCATTGGCCGGGACGCAGCGGAAAGGGCAGAGAATCATGCCTCTGCCCTTTCTTTCCGTATCAATATCCATTAGCGGTTATTTTTGCCCTATAATCAGAATTGCTGTCCCCTATCAGGATAAGAATAACTGCCGTTCCTGCATCCGCCGCCTGGTAAGTCCTTCCAACACCTTTCCGGCTGCTTTGTTCCATTTGGGAAATTCATCGGCCGCCCCCTTTACATCCCCTGCATTCAGACATTTTAAAAGCGTACTGTTCCTGAGCGCGCCTGCCCCCAGATTATATGCAAAGCTTACCAGGGCATCAAACTGGTTTTGGGTTACGCTGCATCCCAGCACGTTGTTTACCGCCTGTTCGAATTTTCTTAAGTCCTCCCTCAGATATGCCTCTGCCTGTGCCTGGGTAATCCTCATCCCCATGGTCACTCCGGCCGTATGTCCGTACCCGATGGTTGGCACACCGGCTGCGCAGCGGTATGCCTCCAGACGGCATCCTTCAAACTGTTTAATCAGGCAGATACCTGCATCCGATATTTTTAGTTCTCCCCGGGCCTGTTCTGCTTTATGGTCTGCTGGTGCCGAAATGACGGGAAGCTCCGGTGATTCCTCCTCCGGAAAATGCAGTACGCCGTTTTTATCCACCTGTACGATAAAGCTTGTCCCCATCTTTGCCATCCGGCCGTCTTTGTTAAAATAATAGGGCTTCCCTTTAATGAATTGGAGCCCCTTAACCATCGCAAAGTCCGGGCCGAAATAATACCAGTCGTCTTTATAAAGGTACCAGTTATCCCTCACAGCATGGCCTGAACCATCAAACCAGAACCACTGCCCGCGGTCCTGATACCAGTCATTGACCACATACCGTTCCGGCTCCAGATAGAAACGGACCCCGCCGTCTTCCTTTACCCAACCCGTCAGGTGGGGTAAAGGAGCTGCTGGTTCACATACCTGCTCTGTATAATCAATGTCCTTGAGTTTCAGAACATTGGCCCAGGGCGTATCCCGGACCCGTGTCTCCACTGTACCGTAATTGATACCCTTAGCCTCAATGCATTTTCCATTTCCAATGTAAACCCCGATATGTCCAGGTTTCCAGAGGGCCCAGCCTGTCATTGATTCATTTAATGCGCCTATGGGCTGCACCTTCCGGGCAGTCTCCTTATAATTGGCGCTTCCCCTCAGGATACCGGTGCACCAGGTAATCAGGCCGGAACAATCCGTACAGTGCTTACCCATGAAACACCGCGCCTTGGCTATGTACTGGGGTGTATAGACCTTGGGATTTTCCGCTGCCAGCTGCAGCAGCAGCGCCTCCGTCAGAACCTGTCCCTTCATACCGAACACATACGGCGTGCCCAGCTTCCCCCTGCAGAATTCAATCAATTCCCTGCTCGTCTTACTCATGATTCATTCTCTCCTTTCACTGTTCATGAACCGGCATCCTCTGCCTCCATGCCGATAAAATCCGTATAATAAATATGCTGCCGTACATCCGTCAGCATAAAACCATAGAGATATCCATCCCCGGATATTGGTACTGTCTCCAGCAGCATGTCATCCGGTTCCTCTATATAAAATTCCGTTCCCATGTAATAGCTGTCTGTGTAGTACCGGCTGTCCGGAAGGCAGCCCGGAACATCGCTGGCAGCGCTGGCGGAATCTTCCGGTTCAGCCGCTGCTTCCCCGGAACCATCCACAGCTTCCCCGGACTCAGCCAATGCTTCCCCGGGCTCAGCCGCTGCTTCTCCTGCCTCCTCTGCATCTTCCATACATTCAACCGGATACAGCGGTATCATCCGGTCCCCCTCCTTCAGCTCATAAATCTGTTTTGCGGCCTCAGAGGACAGGCCCGCCGGCGTCACGGAAAGAATCTGCCCGTCCTCATGCTCCTCGTCAAACCCAATCCGCAAGGTACACAGCTCCCCGTTATAGAGCACCGGAGCCATATATTCCGTGTATGCCTCCAGATTCATGGTTTCAATAAGGCAGAGCACCTGTCCCTTCATTCCCATATAGCTATCCTCCGGCACTGCACGCAGCGTCCCGTCCACTCCAATGGCCACATCACTGTCCGTGCAGAGAAGATAATAACTCCCCTGGTCCCCCACGGGGCAGAACACAGCCAGGTATGCTCCTGTCACGGAAGAAATATCCTCCGGGGATATACTGATTTCCACAGCGCCGTCCTTATGTGCACGTATGTCTCCCCAATCCACACCGCTTTCCCTGGCCAGATACGCTGCATATCCGTCCGTCAGCTGCCTGTAGGCACTGCAGAATCCTGCGGCGTCATACGTTTCAAGGTCCTCCTGCAGATATGGATTGGAACCGCTGGGCAGGTATATGGTCAGGCCGCTTGGATTCACAGGATAGCCTGCGGCCGACTGTTCTGCCACCAGCTTCCCCATCCGCTCCTTTAATGTCTGTAATGCCTGTTCGTCCGGATATACCTTCTGACAGGCATCCAGAAAGTCCATCACATCCACCAGCTCCGAAGCGCTTCCCGCCTGTCTGCTGCCAAATGCCAGCATCTTCAACCTGTCCCTTCCCAGTTCCCCGTACAGCTCTTCCCGGCATTCCGCCGGTATTCCGTCCACATACTGGTGAAAAACCTCATGAAATGCCCGGTATTCCTTCATATCCATAAGAGTCATGGCAACAGGCGCAGTGCCTGAGGCATAGCAGGCATCATAAGCCCTCACCATGGACCGGCCTGCCGCCTCCCCCCACTCACTGTCAGGCGGCAGGCTGTCTCCCAATGCCGTCATCCAGCTGTAATCATAACCATCCTGAGGTTCCAGCTCCGGCGATGCAATGACATAGTCAGCCTTTCCTTCCAGACAGCCAGCAATCTCCACGCTGCCCATAAGGCAGGCGTCAAAGGCCACAAAATCAAAGGCGCTGTCCGCCATAACAGAGTGGTCCGCAGCCTCCCGTATCTCCTCCAGTGAAAGCCCATCTCCGCCAAAATGGCTGTCGCTCCCATATCCTCCCACCGGGCCGCCTCCGTGATTCCACAGAATCAGCCCGTAATGGCTGGCCGGATAAGATTGGACACCATAGTTGATAAAGTCCGTCAGGGTATCTGCCTCCCCCATGTTCCTGATTTCCATGGGTTCCATGGCGGAAACCCCGTCCTCTGTCAGGACAAACCTGGCATAGGACACGCCATCCATTTCTTCCAGTTCCCACCGGGTGGAACCGCCTGCTTCCACCACCACATGGAGGGAGGGAGCCCTCCCCTCCTGCCCCATTTTTACCAACGCCGCCATCATTTCCTGAAGGTCCGCAGTGGCGGCGCCATAATCTCCTTCCAGGTCGCTGCCGTTCATATATACCATGATTGTACTGTCTGCGGCCTCTGTGGCAGCATCATACTCCATCACCTGAATACCCTGACGCTCAGAACCGCTTACCGTATAGAGGGTCGCCCCTGCCAGCAGGGCGCTTAGGGTCGCCGCAATCCGCGGCGCAGTGACCCTCTTTTTTCTTTCTTCCATCTGCCATTCTCCTTTTCGTTATTACACACTCTCTTTACTGCTTTGCCCCGTGATGCTTTGCCTCATGATGCTTTGCCTCATAATGTTTTGCCTCATGATGCTTTGCCTCCGGACACTCACTGCCTGCTGCTATGCAGCCTACAGCCTGCTGTCATACCGTCCCTTACGGCTCCTGCTTCTCATTACCCGCACGTTCTCAGATGCCTCAGCGCCAAATTCCTGCCTTGCCTCGTCCATGTACTGGTGAATCAATCCCTCTCTGGAAAGATTAATGTAATTTCTGCCGCTGCGGTCCACGGGGAAGCTGCGGTACATGGCCTCCTCGGTCTTGTTCAGCACCCGTTCCATGCTGCCCTCTGCCGCGGACAATGCTTTCTTCTGTTTTTGTTCGCCTGTTTTCTGCTTTTGAAGGTCTGCATAGGCCAGCATCTGTTTTCTCTGGCTCTCCACAGCAGACATACTCTTCTTTACCTCGTCATACAGAAGCCTTGCCTGGTCGTAATTGTGAATAACATCCTTCAGCTCAGACAGTTCCTCATCCCGGAACACGCCTTCCTTCTCTTTCAGTGTAATCCTGCGTTTTAAGCCGCCCATGGAGCCGGATAATGCCTTTACATCCCCGGCCTGCTCCCCTGTCTTCAAAATGCCGCCCACACAGTCCAGGGCATTTACATACTCCTGGTTCATCTGGTCAAAGTCAGACATGGGTTCGCTGAACTCCCGGACATACGCTTCCTGCATGGAACGCATCAGCCTTGTGGATGACCTCATCTGCTCCCTGGCCCCCGCCAGGCGCCGGCACTGTTCCTCTATGGTATACGACTCATGGCTGTACCGCCTGAAATTGCTGCGGAAAGCCCCGTCCTCAATATGGTCCAAATCATGTTTCATCTGCCCGTTCATATTACCTGACACAGTACCGGCCGCATCGGACTTCAGGGCAGAGTGCCCCATTTTTGTCTCATACCGGTAGGTCTTTCCCAGGGCAACAAACTCAATGGAAGCCCTGAATTCCTGCTCGTTCATGCCGGCCCTGCCGTACAGCTCCAGACGGTTGATGTAGAAGAAGGATAAAGCCCCCTGTATGACGGCGTTCACCGCCTTCATGACGCCCTCGCCAACCTTACCGGCCAGCTGCACCGCTGCTTTAGCCACCTGAAGGGCTGCCGTGGCCACTCCGATTGCCACATATACACCGGCCTTTGCCACCTCATAGGCTCCTATCTCGATTCCCTTTGCAATGGCCACAAATGCCTTTTTCCACCACTTCGCATTCCGGATGGATTGCCTGCAGTCCTCAATTCTACGGTTCAGGGAATCAATCTGCCCATACAGCTCGTTTACATGGGCCTGGGCCCTGTCAATTTCCCTTGTGGCATTCCTAATCTTATCCCTCAGCCGGTCAATGGCCCTGTTAATGCTCTCCTGCACCGCCTTCAGCTTCTCAGCCAGCCCGGACGTATCAATCACCAGGCGGAACTCAAACCCGCCCCGGTTGAAATCCTGGTAATTCACCTTCAGATGAATGCTCACATCAAAAATAGCCAGCCAGTTAAAACGCACATCAATGGATATAAGCCCCTTACAGAAAATAATCCTGGTCTCAAAATACAAAATGGACAGCAATTCAATGCGTCCGTCCAGATAGAAGGTCACATCCTTTTTGCCCGCGGACAGGAAGAACACGATTCCCTTTTGTTCCTTACCCATAAACTGCCTGAGGACGCTGTCCGCCGGTACGGGAAGGGCTTCCCCGGACTCCTGCCCTGCCCTGGAGGGGCCTAACTTCAGGAATCCCAGATTTACCTCCGGTATCCGGCCATATGCCAGCACCCCGTCTCCCTCCCGAAAGGAAAACAGGACCTCGAACCGCACCTTAAAAATCTCAATCACGCCGCAGACAAAGATTCCCCGCTCCACCGTGTAACTGCCCAGCCTGGTATTCACATCCGCATAATAAAACTGGGCCGTAAGCTTTATCCTGCCCGAACTGTCTATGTAATAATGACGCATCCGCCGCTGGTCCACCAGGTCCACCCCATCCCCAAAGGGAGAAGCCTTTACCTGCTCCTTTTCCAGCACCAGACTGTTGTCATGAATCCTCTGGTTAAATGCCTCTGCCAGCCGGCCCCCGTCTGCGCTCTTAACCATTTCCATGTCAAATGCCTCCATGTCCTGGAAAGGAAGGCCCAGTATTCGGATAAAATCAATGCTGTCAAGGCCTTCAAAGGAAAGCCCCAGCAGATTCCTCACCAAAATAGGAACAGACAGGTCACTGACCGCCGCGGACAGCAAATCCAGCTTGGGGACCGACCCTGCCACGGTAAGCATCACAGCCCCGAACAGATGTATTTCCCGTATATAGAGATTGGCGAACATGGCAAAGACCGGACCCCGGTCAAATCCAATAGCCAGACAGGTGTCCCCTATGGAAAAGGGACCGGCCAGGTGAACGGGCTCCCTGACCTCCCCAAAAGCCTCCACCATGAAGCGGGTCTTTGATATGCCGCAGTTTACATGGAATTCCATATCCGGCACAAAGGCAAACCGGAAAGAGCCCTGAAGCGCCAGGGACAAGGCGCTGCTCTTAAGCTCCGCTGCCAGGCACATGTTCCTGGTTTCCATAAAATGGTTCTTGTATGCCGGGATTGCTGCCATGCACAGGAATCCGCCTTCACCCGCTCCCAGAAAAAGCTGTGTCTCCTCCAGACCGAACAACTCCCTGACCGCCCTTTCAAACACGCTGTTCCCGTCAAACCTTAAACGGGAATATACAAGCAGGCTGCACCTTTCAATCCGGGCCGGAAATGCCTCTGTTCCCGGCGCCCCGGCCATCAAATCCCCGGGACCCAGTCCTGTTCCCACACGTCCGAAAAAATAAAACTCCTCCATTCCGAAAAAGTCCCCTGCTTTACTCACTGCATTCATAAGGGAGGATACCTGCGGCGGCTGCGCAGGATTGGGGGCTGGGGCTGCGGTGCACACTGAAAACGAAAAGAGAATGGCTGCGCTTCCCCTGCCGGCAGCTGCCTTGAAATACAGCCCCGGTTGGCCATAACCCAGGGCTGTGATTCCATGAATGCAGGAAAAGGCGGCGCATTGATTTGAAACACGGACCAGACCGGAAGCATAAGCTCCGAATTTGGAAGCCATTTCACTGTCTACAGCCTCCAATATTCCAGCGGGCCCTCTCCGGTCCATTTGCAGCTGCCCGCAAAATGACATTTCGCCCTTATCATACCAGACAGCCAGCCTGGCCGGACAGCCTCTGACTGCCCCCTCCACGGCCATGCTGCATGACAACTGACTTTGGTTCATTTCTGCCGCTCCTTTCCTGCGCTCACTCCATGCTGCTTAGTTTACTGATTCCTAAACCGTGCTTCCCACCCTATTTTGCTGCCTGGCTCTTGTCCGGCAGTGCAGCCGCACCCAGGTATTCGTCCACAGTAATCAGAGCCATCTTGTCCACTACCTTCTTTCTGTCCGTATTCCAGACGGAAATAGAAAGGTTCGTTACATCCACAATAGGCTTGATGGTTTCCGGCACCAGACCTTCCGTCACCACCTGCAGCTGAAACGCATATTCCAGAACAGAGTTCTCTCCCTTTTTGCTGATGTACAGATAAGCCATCTGAAGCTTGATTACAATATCCTCCAATTTCATGGATGTGGAGCCGCCGCCCTCCTTGGCGGCCTCGGTCATGGCAGTCTCAAGCTGGGTCGTATCCACAGCAGTATCGCTGCCGGACACTCCCTTGGCCATCTTCTTGATGTCATCAATCAAATCCTTTACGGAAATACCGCTGTCCGGCGTCTGTTCCGACGGTATTAAAAGTACTGCGTACCCTCCTTCATTTTTTTCATACATGGCATGAAGCTGTGTCCCAATCAGGGAAAATTCAATGCCAATCGAGGCTTTTAATGTGTTGTTTTCCATCCTGTGATTCTCCTTTTCTTAATTGTTATATGGTTTTGCCTGTTATCAGCACAGCCCTCCGGATGACTGCAAAGCCATCATACCGCGAAAACAGTACTTCTGCGCCATGACGGCATCCTTTGAACGGTTACTGGCATAACCGGTGTATCCCGCCTCCGGATTTCAGACATTCAAGGCATAGTTCCAACAATCCGCACCATTCTTCCCGGCAAATAAAACGGAGTTCTGGATGCAATGACCAGCTCCACCTCATCCATGGTTTTCTGCAGCTTGCGCGCCCATTTTTCCAGTTCTTCCCATGTCTCCCTGTTCCCGCCCTCTGCATACAATATACATTCCTTCTCCGTCAGCTCCATCTCCTTTACCGTGTCATGGGTCCTCCATACCAGTCGGCTGTAAGCATCGGAAATCAGCTGTTCCTCCCCTCCAAGGGTACTGTTTCTGTCACGGCACAGGTCCATCTCATCTGCCAGGCGTATGATTCCCGCGATATAGGGAAGGCAAATAGACTCTGCCCCGGTCTGAAATACAGCGGGAAAGGCATTTTCATCCCATAAATCCGTTTTCCTATGACCTCTCACTGCCTGCATCACAGGAAACACATACTCCTTCCTGATTTCAAAAATCCCGCTGTATTTTTCCACCAGCAGGGCGCCCAACTCCTGATGGTATTCCCGAATCAGTTCCCCTTCACTGCCCTTGGCGGGATATCGTTCCCCGCTTAGGGCGGGGGCCAGCTTCTCAAAATCAGCCTTTGAAATACCCATCCCCAAATCATGGAACAGGATTCCCGTCAGAAGCACATACAGTTCACCTCCATTCATCTGCTGCAGGCAATTCCCCACAAGCTGCCCGGCCAGATTCATGATATTAAGGCAATGAAGGCTGCTGTGGTCCGTGTATTGGGGAAATACAGTCTTGTACCGGTCCAGCATCATACAGGCTCCTGCGGAAGCTTCCAGATAATTTCTGTGAAGGCCGGGTGAGCATTGCCGCAGGCGTCTGTGCAGTGCGAAATCATTCTGCGAATTGGTATGGCTTATATTCTGTTCTCTGTGGTTCATATGTATATCCATATGTATATCCCTCCATCTGTTCATCCTAAATCCACATTCTGTAATCCCGGCAGACAGTTCTGCCAGTAGTTCCGCCAGCAGTTCTGCCAACAGTTCCGCCAACATCCCTGTCACACATTGGGCCTTCGCTTTCCACTCTGTTCCTGTCTGTATGCCGGATGGCTGCTTTCCTCCTTCTGCCACATCTGATTCTCCTTAAGGGACAAATCTTCCAGTACGCTTAAAAACAGCCGGTCGCTCTGTTTCCTGTCCCTATAGCCTCCCACACCCAGCATGTAAAAAGAAGTCTCGCTTTTTAACCGCTCTGCATTAGCCCGGTACCGGATCATATTTTCATGCCACCCGAAAATACCGGACAGACCTCCGACGATTCCCGACAAACCGGATAATGCCGTAATACACAGCTGCCGCATTCCATCAGAAAGCATATCTCCCGGGATGGAATTCAGAAGAAGTATAAGGGTAGGCATAACAATTCCCATACAGGCAGCCATATAATAAAAACACTGGCACCGGTTCGCCATAACCATGTACCACTCCAGTCTGTTGACCAGGCGTTCCTTGATATACGGGTCTTTGACATGCTCCTCAATACTTTTTAGGAAATCCCTGTCATTACCCATGTTGTAGGTGTCCATTCCTGATAATCTCATCTCAATCTATAGACCTCCTTTGGATTATACTCATACTGCCATGATACACCAGGTCCCTGCAGTACCGTATATAAGCGGCATGGATGGACCAGCGGGCGGCACAATTGGATTGGATAACCAGGTGCGGTCATCATAGCGCAGGGCCGGCGCACAAAAAGGACGTCAGGCCACGGACCATTCCATGACTTGACGTCCTTTCATCCAATCAGTCTCCCAAAACCCAATCAGGTTGGATTACATACCTGCAAACTGATTCTTTACTTTCATGATTTTCTGCTGTTCCGCCTGCTCTGTCTGGTACCAGCCCTTGGCGGACATCTGCTTATAGATGTCATCCTGCATACACAGGCTGTCATTCAGCGCCTGGTTAAAGGCCTGGTGCACGTTGGCAGTGGAAGACTCGATGGTTCCGTGAACATACAGGTCGCATACGCCCTTCTCGGTCAGGAGAAGGTTCTCCATAATACACTTGTCATCCATTCTCTGCTTCCTCCTTATACAAGATTATAGAAACTGTCAAAAATCTGCTGATGCTTCTGTTCCATCTGCTGGGCCTGATTCTTAAGAACAGGGTCCTGCAGATTCTGGATGGCTTCCTGGCACTGCGTCATTAAAAACTGCTCATGGCCTAGTGCATCCTCAATATAATTTAATTCCTTCGGACTCATAATATATCACCTCCGGGATTAGTATGCCGCCCATCTTTTCAGGATATGCACGAATCCGCATCTCACTTAATATTATTATCAAATAAAACTTGTAATTCCACCCTAAAATACAGTACAATAGTAATAGTAACACGTATACCGGCAGTTAATTTTCCGGAACCACAAGGAGGGATACACAATGGCAAAAAAATCACTCATTATTGCAGCCTTGGCAGCATTCCTTTCCATAGGTACCCTTTTCTCAGCCTATGGGCAGGACAAAGCAATCACATCCATACCTTTGACATTTTCCTGGGACTCAGCCCCAAAGGGCGGCGAACTGGTAGGCAATGTATATGCAGTATCCAGCAACAGTGAATTCAAGGTAGAAGGAGCTGTGTACGACAAAAAGGACGACCAGTGGGACTACGGCGAGAGGCCCGTGGTGGAAGTGGAACTCTCTGCCAAGGACGGATACTATTTCTCCGGCACCCAGCGCAGTATCTTTTCCCTGACCGGCTGCGGCGCCCAGTTTAAAACCGCGGAAAAGGACGGGGACGGAAGCGCCTTAATCCTTCAGGTCTATCTGCCTGCCATAGACGGCAATCTGCCTGTTACCACATCCATCAGCTGGAACCAGACCACCGCTGTTTGGGATAAGGTAAACGGAGCCAAAAACTACGAAGCGCGCCTGTACCGGGATAAAATACTGGTGACCACCCAGAAGACTGCTGAGTCCACCTATGATTTCAGCTCTTATATTAATGTGGAGGGAAATTATACCTTTACCGTAAGGGCATTAGGCACCTACAGCTCCCAGGCCGGTCCATGGAGCGGCAGCTCCGAGCCCCTGACCATCCGAACCGAGGACGCCTGGTTCATTGCCAACGGAAAATGGGATAAAACATCCTCCGGTTGGCGCTATGTATATCCGAACAATGTTTATCCGGTGAACAGCTGGCGCTGCATCAGCGACAACTGGTATTACTTTGGACATAACGGATATATGGAATCTGACTGTTATGTAAAATCATCTGACCAGGATTTGTATTACTGGCTGGGAAGTGACGGAGTCTGGAATACTGAGAAGGACACGGCTGCGCCGGGGACCGGCAGCAGAATCATATCATAATCCATGCAGAGAGCCTCACCGGTTAATTGACATCATTACCGGCGAGGTTCCTTTTTCAATTTACTTATCCTTTTTCAATTTACTTATCCTATTTCAATTTACTCATCCTATTTCACTTAATTAAATAGCACTTTCATATAAAGCTGCAAAGGACATCCGGTCACATGCATGCTCCACATAATCCAGCAGCCAGGTGGAAAGCTCTGTACACAGCAGGTATTGGTTGTTGTCATCCAATTGGGCGATTCCTATATCCAGCAGGCTATACAGCTGGGTCTGGAATCCATAGTCCTTTACAATACTCTGTGACAGTACAATCCTGATTTCCCCATTGTCAGTCCTTACCGTATCAGCCTCCTCCAATAAATCCAAAATATCCTTCAGGTTCCTTCCCTCTCCCATCATGGTGCGGAAATTAGATAAGTCACTGGGAATATTGGACTTCTTTTCCAGTACATTCTGGAAATTAATATCAAGATAGATATATTCACACAGGTCATCTAAAAAAGCAAGATTCTTTCGTATCAGCTGAGCCATAATCTGAATACAGTTATAGCGCCGCACTTCCTTTTGCGACAGGCGGTGGAAAATACCCTTGTGCTCATCGGAACGGTAACACAGAATCTCACTCTGGTTAATCATTGTCCTGAATGCGTCGGACTTGACATTCTGCAGCAGCTTTCCATCCCGCCCCGGCCGGTCGTACATCTGATAGTAGGGGTCAATATAGATGTAACCGGAATCCCGGACAGCCTTTTTCTCATTTAAAAGTCTGGAGACAATATCGCTGAATCCGGATTTGCGTATATCTGTCTCAGCTGCCCGCAGGGAATAATCACTGCCGCCTACACTTTTTGCGGCAATCTCCTGCTGCGCTATCCATTTTCCAAACTTCTCTTTTCGATTGTTAAACATACTGCCTCCTCCTTTCGCAGGAATCATCACGCCCTCTTAGACGGTTTACTGAATAAATGTTCCAATACAATCCGCTTTTTCTCAGGCTCCGCACTCATGATATTCTTAAAAAATTCCAGCTGTCTGGGACTGATAAAGCCCACAAATAAAATAAGGTTGTCTACCATGACCGCAATAAGGGCTGATAATATACCCGGTACCTTTTTCTTCCAAAATGAGGTCAGGTTCTGCTCAAAAATATGCTTATCCATATTTGTATCCGCGTAGTCCTGCTCCAGAGCTGCCAGATACTCTTCGGCATTAACCGGAGAGACTTTTATCTCCTGTCCGTCTGCCGTAAAACCATAGCTTCTTTTTGGCACTGAATTGATAATCATATAACCATTCTCAAACAGGGTATTCCTCAATTCCCCATACCGTGACTCTATCTCCTCCGCCTGTTCATTCAGATGCAGTTTTGTAATTGCATCCATACCTGCAAGATACTGGAATTGAAACCATTTATATTCGCCCAGAACAGCTGCCCCGCTTAACAAAGATACTTCAGGGTAAGCCAATTGTATGTTTCTGCAGGATTCCTCAAATCCGTCCCGGTCTGATTCACTCCATGCATCCTTCTGCAATAAAGCGGATGCCGATGCAATATCCCGGAGCAGACTGTCATCATCCCCGTCTCCCGCATCACCGTTTACAGCGTTCTCATACTCCGCCAGAAGCGCAGGCTGGCTGGCAAACAGATTTCCGGCTAACAGCGTCTTCTGCTCCGCAATGATATCCTCCTGTTTCCTGACATCCTCATCATGTTTGGTTTCCAAATCATTGATAAGTTTCTGTGTATAAAAGCCCACGGTATTATTGGTATTTCCTAAAATGCTGTTCTTATCACTACTCAGCTGCTGGTCCAATTCCTGTATTTTATCAGTGGCCTTGTCAATGGCACTCATCCCTTCAGAATATTCCTGATAACTCTGGCCGTACTGGCTGATATAGGACTCCCTCTTTGTCCTGGCCGTCTGCCCGGATGTTTCCAGCTGGTCTTTAGCCTGCGACAGCTGTTCCTGGACATCCGCCGACAATTTCTGGTAGAAATCCGAATCCATGTCCTGATACAGCAGCGAGACAGAACGCACCACTGACTGCTTTGCCTCCGTAAATGTGTCCATCCTTCTGATATTCTGCGGATACAACGTAGTAAAAAATGCCTGGAAGGAAAAAAAGGATGACACTGCCAAGGTTCCGAAATAAATGGTAAATAACATCCGCGCTGTTTTTTTATCCTTCATCCTGTAATGGCTGACAGAACTGATGAAAGAGAAGAAGATGTAAATAACAAGGACCAGGCTGAAATAAACAACCACATAATTAAAAATCTTCCGGTCATAGTAATGGTGCATGGGGAGCCGGTTGACAATGTAGCCTCCGCTTACCAGCACAAGCAGTGCAATTCCGGCCACAGAAACATGGAGCATGCTGTTATTGCCCGGATATCCTGACTGGCTGTCCCAGTCCATCTCCAAACCAATCCGCAGGCTTGTCCTTAACAGCAAAGTCTGTATCCCGATTGTCAGCAGTCCTGCGATGAGCTTGTTATTAATGCAATAGCACCACCCTAAATATGTAGTATAAAAAGAGGCGATGGACAAAGCACTGCTGGCCAATACACACACTTTCTGTTCAGATGTATGTTTCCCCGTCAAAACATCCAGCAAAAGGACCATATAAAGCTCCACAGCCTGCAGGAGCTTAAATGTAAGCTGAAAGCCTGCAAGAATCAATGAGCAAACCTGCTGGATAATAAAACTGATTGCCTGCTCCAGCAACGGTACCATTCCCGTTGTCCTGAAAATGATGGTAATAATCCATACCACCGCCAGAGCGGCTCCTGCCAACCCCAACAACTCCTTCCAGGTAAACAGGTTTGAAGCCTGTGTCACAAGCGACTGCAAGAATAACATAAATAAGCCCCCCTTCTTCACGTTTTCCCATTTCAAAACCAGATTTATATGCTATAATCATATTATACGCGGTGAAACATGCTTTTGGAAAGTTCAAGATAGGCCGCTGAACACCAAGTTTGTCAAACCTAATATTTGTATAAGTATATGATTCCATGGGGGGATTACATATGACTAATAGCAAAACACTAACCGCAAAACAGGAAAACCTGGAAGTAATGCAGGTTCTAATTAATTCCATGTACGAAGCAGGAATCACATATGTGCAGATAGCCAATCTGGCTGAATGTGCCAAAAACAGTGTGACGAACTGGAAGAAAAGTATATCCTCTCCGGCTCTCCACTATTTTCAGAAGATAGAAAAAAACATTATGCCCCTGCTGGCCGCCAACAAAGAGGACCTGGATGTCAAAATCATGGCAAATATACGCTCGAAAGGCAAGGACGTCAAGACGGTCCAGTTCATATTGGAACGCTTGTCTCCGGAAGCCGGTATCTGCCGTTTTCTCCAGTACTATGTTTTCAATTATCAGAATGACCGGAAATTAGATTTGCTGGAAGAACTCATTACCAATCCCGAATATTTAGAGTATATACGAAAAGTATTGCTTAAAAAACTGCAAATTAAGGGTAAAGGGTACAAATTTTTTGATGCGGATTTTTGGGCCTTTAGCCGCGGCTCTGATATTGACACAGAGCCCATACTAAAAGACGGCAATTGGCTGATGCTGAGATTTGCTGACTCTGAAAGTTCCTACGGCTACCGCACCCTGCTGCATATCAAATATTCCTATTCCAAAGAAGAACTGCTGCAGCTCTCCCTGTTCATGCGGGATAACCCGGACAAGGTAAACATGATGGTCCTGATAACTGCCGACAGGGTTTCCCAGAAAGAATTACATTATTGTATCCAGGACAATATTTATGTGGAAAAGCTAAAGGTAAAAGACGTGGCAGAAGAATCCGCCAGTGAGAATTTCATATACGAGGAAGGACCGGATGCCGAAAAACTGCTGCCCATCAACCGCTTCTGCGATACCATCTGGAACCGCATCAGCAAATACTTCAGCGTTATCTATAAAAACATTATATTCAGCCATCTGGATGAAAAGCTGAAGGAAGGCAAGCGTGCCGAAAGAGGAATCCTGTGGGAGGACCATTTTGCCAACCGTCATGAAATCAATTTCGAATGCGAGCGGATAAAAGAAATCCTATCCCGTGAAAACAGCTCCGGCGTTTCCCCCTGCAGCCGTGATAAAGTAGCCGTATCCATTGGGTTTGTCAGCTTTCCTGTGCTGTTAATGCTGCGGGAGCATTTCCAGAAAATCATCTGCCTGGATAATGCCATGGACTGTATCAATGAGTATAAAAGAAAATTCGGAGGACGGGTAGATTTTTCCATATTCACCTCATCCATTGCAGACTATATAACCAACCGCTGCTCCCTGTATCATAGTGTGGACCTGGTGGTAATCGGTACCGGCTATGCCAGCTTTCTGAGATATCCCTCTGTTTACTACCAGTATATCAATACCTGGCTTAAAAATGACGGAATCGTTTATATATCGTACTATAATTCGGAATTCATATATGACTATATAGACTGGATAACCCTGAATCAAAATATGGATTTCCTTCCAGTTGCCGACACAAAGACAGCCAAGGTCAACATAAATAAAGCAGGAAAATATTATATATACTGTGAAACCAACAATTATAAGGACGCCAAAAGCTTTGTAGGCAGATACTTTAAACTACAAAACATATACTCCTATCCAGTTGCATCCGTATTATTTGAACAGGGAAAACACTTTCTGCAAAACATCCTGAAAGAGCTGGACAAAGAATATGCCAGAAAAGGCGTATCACTGGACAACATGACCTTCAGCAACTGCCGCGGATGTTTCCTGGATATTGTGGCTCAGAAGAAAACCAAGCCCCTGGTCTGCAGCAGCGGCATGGAACAACACCTTATCCATCACGCCTATGCAAGGACCTGGGACAACCGCTATGAACAGCTGAAAAAGGAGGGTCTGCGTGAGGATGGCCATAACTACGTAAAAGTCCTCATCTGCCAGGACAGAAACACATCCGGCAGCATGACCCTGCCAGGGATAAAATGTTACTACGCCATCGCCCTTCCCTATAATAAACAGATTGAAGAAACCACTGATAATGAAGTGGTGGTATTCAGCAAAAAGCTGAAGCTTTTAAACATACAGCAGCTAAACGAACTGGGCTTTGAAATCGGGAACATTACGCCCTTCTTTACCTTTAAGAATGAGAATGTAAAATGGATAAAAATCTGCGACCACTCCCTGCTGAGCAGTTCCTATCCTTATATTTTTACAGGAAGCGACCGGTGCGATGCATCAATAAAAATGTCCAAGAGAGAGTTCCAGGGTTATTTGGAACAGTATTCTTATGATTATAGTCAGGTGCTTGGGGGGTGAAAAGGAAGAGGACTCAACGGTTTGGGGTTGAGTCCTCTTTCATTAATTATGGTTTTGCCTCTTATATTTACCATTTATCTTAATCATTTATCAGCGATAGAACCTCTAAAACTCCTTGTCAGCTTACAACCAACAAGTCATCTCCCTTAGCTTACCACAACACCTATCACTTCGCATCCAATATTCGAAGCTAATTCCAACTCCTGGGCAATCAGTGAATATTTTGATGTATTCCTTTCTTCTACCAAAATAATTCCTTCACATTCAGCAATGGCCTTTCTCACAGATGCATTAGAAATCATATCACGCGCTGTTTCTACGCACAATTCCGGTAAGTCCTTATGAATCTGTTGGCACACTTTATCCATAGTATCCTGTGATGCAAATCCTGTAATGAACAGCCGAGTCTTTCCCGATGCATAGTTACCTATATTCGTAGTAATCATTTCCAGCACTGCATCATCCGGCCACACCTTATCATCTCCTGCCATTCTGCGGAGCCAGCTGTCTATAAATCCTAACATCCTTTTGCGTGGTGCTTGATAGAAAGCCCCCAAACTTTTTAATCCAAATCTGTTTCTTATTTCTTTATCAGAGGTTACTTTATCATTTAATATATACTGTACACTCACTGCAAATACAGCCATAAACCCTCCAGCGAAAAAACCAATTATAGCGTACTTGACACTACTCTTTATAGAATGTTCCGCTGACGTTGATACAACAGGTTCCTTCAGACTATTTAGACTTTTCTGGGATTCCTCCAGCTCTTTTTTCAATGTCCCCGCATTACTCCGCACTTTCTGCTGCCAGTCCAGAAGATCTGTATCTACCGTTTCGCTCACCGGCATCTTCTGTATATCTAACTCATGTTCTCCCAGCTTTGTTTTATATAAGGCATGAAGTGTCTCCAATTCATTTAAAACTTCTTCTAAAATTTTTTCTGTTGCCTGAGAATCAGTTCCTTTTACCTTTATATGCAATAATTTTATCTCCTGATGGTTTTCATATAAAGGCGATACCATCATCGATACATGTGACAAATCTGAATTCATACTTTCTTCTGTAATGCTCAGAAGTTCCCTCAGGTGTCGGCTTTCATATCCATTCTCATCTGCCAGCTTATCTAAATAGTCTCCTCCAAGCAGAAAAGACTTATAAAGTGCAAGCAGACTATCCATACTGCTTTCTGTAGAATCCTTGCTCTTAACCACCACATCTGCTGCAGATATAACTTCATTATATGGGTTAATCTGCATAAGCGGGGCATTCGCTATATAGTAATTCTGCTCATCTATACTCGCTTTAAGATTTCGAACCGTTTTCTCAACTGCTGCCCTTTCTTCCATAAATCGTGTGAATTCTTCCTCATAACCTTCAGCTGTCTCTGTTGCAATCTTGTCTCCTGTGACTTTTAGCGCTTTATATCCACCTATCAGTATCATGCCTGCAACAGCAGCAAACAACAATATCCTCCACCTGTACAGAACAGAAAAAAGTAAGTCCTTTAAATTAATTTCTTGTTCATAGTTATCTGTATACATCTCTTCTCTCCTATCACTTATCTTGATCCTTTTCCCGTTAAAACAACACCAATTGTCAAAAGCAAGATTTTGATATCCTTCAAGATACTCCAGTCATCAATATACTGCATATCCAGCTGAACTACTTCATCAAAATCCTTTATATCACTTCTTCCACTAATCTGCCATAATCCAGTCAGACCCGGAGTCATACTCAGTCTGCACTTATGCTTTGCCTCATAGCGCTCAAACTCATCCACTGTGGGCGGCCTTGTCCCAACCAAACTCATATCCCCTTTTAAAACATTCCAGAACTGTGGTAATTCATCAATACTTGTCTTTCTTATAAACCTTCCTACTTTTGTAATCCTTGGGTCATTCTCCATCTTAAACATCAAGCCCTGGACCTCATTTTGCTCCATAAGCTCCTTTTTTCTCTGTTCTGCATCCTGATACATAGACCTGAATTTGTAAAAGGTAAATCTACGACCGTTTTTTCCAATTCTCGTCTGACCAAAAAAGACCGGTCCTGGTGACTCCAGTTTTATGGCCGGGGCTACAATAATAGTAACAATCCCAAGTATAATCATCCCAACCAGACTTCCAACTATATCCAACAGACGTTTCATTACCAGGCCTCTGGCAGAAATGATGTTCCTGGCAAATGTAACAACTGCATACTTTCCCACACGATTCAGTACCTTATTGCCCCGGTTCAGCAAATCAAACGCATCAATATTTACATCCACAATAATTCCCATTTGTTCCATATCTGAAACCCAGTCTTTTAATACAGAAATAGGCAGCATCTCTGTATGTGTTATAAATACCTCATCTATATCATTGTGTATAACATAATTTAACAATGAATTCCGGGAAGCCACAATGGGATATCCCATAAATAATTCTTCATCCACCTCTTTATCAAGAAATACAATCCCTTTCAAAATACGATTCCATTCCTTATACTCAATTAGGTTACCAATGACATCTGCTGCCCTCCGCGAATCTGTAACCAGGAGCATGCGGCTACTATATCTGCCATGTTTATAAATCTGCACCATATACTGTTTAAAACCTATACGCACCCCATAAGTAAGGATTAGGTTAATAACAATAAAATAGCCAAATACAAGCCTTGACAAGTCTTCTGTTCTATGAAGGATAAACAGAAGCACCACCCAACAGATTGCAAAAACCACTTCCATCTGAACAACACTTACTAATTCTTCAAAAGGACCTCTTCTAAAAAAATGGTGATTAAAATCCACAAACACATTAATCATTATATAGATAAAAATCATAAAAGCAATTTGCCAAATTTGGTCCCAGTGACTTATAGCCCCATAAAACCGTTCAAAACGAATCCAGAATGCCGCCGCGCAGCTGCATAGTATGCAAACAATATCCAACGTCCATATCAGCATCGTTTCAATGCTTTTTCTTTTCTGGTACATTATCCTTCGCTCCCCATGTACGTCCTATTACAATCTATTCACCTTTATGATTTGCTGTCAACGTGAACATTATAGCATATTCAATGCAAAAAGGCCTTACTATTCGCTTAATTTTAGGTTTTTTCTCTGCTAAAAAAGCGAAAAAATGTAAAAACTATATATGGCGCAAAATTTACGGTTATAATTGCTGTACTCAAGAATACTAAAAATTATGGAAAAAATCAAGTAAATCAGCCTAAACTATGATATAATAGCGCCTAGAATCGATAGTACAATAAAATATAAAAGGAGCAAAGGCCGCATTATGAAATCAGTTTATTTTAGTAACTTAATAGAGGACTTATACAAAAAGAGAATAATCATTGGTATTTTTGTTTTGGCTTGCACTATGCTCTTTGCAATCCTAGGATATAGAAAAGCCGTTCCTAAATTAAGTCTCAATAAACAGCAACTAGACGAGGTAGACAAGTATAACGAGCGTTTGGCTGAATATGATTCAATGATTGCAGATATAGAAGACAGTCTTTCCCTAACCAACCAGCAGATTGATTCGCTGCAGACATATATAGATAATTCAATCTATATGAAAATTGATTCTCAAAACATCCAGACAGCCTCTGTACAATATGGCATTCAGTCAGATGGAGAGATAGATAATATACTAAGCGCTTTAACTCTATATGTGAATGAGGGTGGATTAAAAGAAGCATTATCCGAAGAATTTACCAATTTAAATACAGAATATTGGAAAGAAATTATATCCTGTTCTACAAACGGCAATGTCTTAAACATATCATTAATTCATTATAACGCCGATGACGCAAAAAGGATTCTTGATATCATAAAAACAAGGCTGCAAAATCAGGTTGCCACGATTGCTTCTGTTCAGGGTACTTTTTCCCTGTCCGAAATAGACAGTTCATACTATATCAAATCAGATATTAGTGTAGCCAATACACAGAACAGTACCCGAAACAATCTGAAAAATTATATAACAAACCGCTCGGACTTAAATAACAAATTAATTTCCCAGAAGAATGCAAAAAGCGCCTATATAGAAAAGAGCAAGCCTCAATCCCTTCCCGATACCTCGGTAAATAAAGCTGCCAATATAATAAAATATGCAATATCCGGATTTCTCTTTGGTATCATCCTTCCATGCATATGCTTTATGCTTCAGTATATACTGGGAAACCGCATACGGTCTGCAAAAGATATAGAAAACTATAACGTTCCTGTTTTGAACATTGGCTTGATGCCGGATACCTATATCCATTCTCTTGATAGAAGCCTGATTGATATAAAACTGCTTCTTCAGCAACATCAATTATCTTCTCTTTTCTTAAACGCACTCTCTGAGCAGCCAAGAGTTCGAGAAGCAGTTAATGATTATAAGACACTAACTGAGCAGGCAGGCATTCCCACCGTGGAAGGTTATAATACATTTGAGGATGCTGACGAACTGCAGCAAATGATATCTATAAAGAATTGTATCCTATTTATCAAGGTTGGAAAAGATACGTATCCACAGTTAGAACAGCAACTCAACCTATGCCGTAGTTTCAAAATAGATATATTAGGATGTATTATCGTTTAATAATGCATTCTATTTGGAGATTAATTATGCAGACAATTAAAAACAATTATCGAAACTATATCCATGACTTTCATATGGGGGAAATTCTGTTTTTTACTGGTTATATTCTATATCTTGGAAGGGGTGTCTGGGCAACTACCACATTTCCCCTTCCAGGCATCATCAGCAAATTGTGCCTTTTGCTTCCAATTATTTTTATAGGTCTGAAAGTTATACTGTATGACGGTTATACTATCAAGCCCCTTTTATTTATATTCATAATGATATTATGTTCTGTGTGTGTACTTTACTATACTGGATACCTTAATATCGTTTTCTGGATTCTTCCTATCATAGGAAGCAGGCACATTTCTTTTAAAAAAATTTTAAAAGTTTATTTGCTTATAGTGGGTGCAGTTGTATTCCTGGCTTTTGCATCATCCCTTTTAGGTATTATTGATAACTACAAATACATTGCTGAAGATCGCGGAATACGGCAGTCCTTTGGCATTGTCTATACAACCGATTTTGCCTCCCACATTTTCTTTTTGATAGTAACTGCGTACTACCTGGGGGCTGAACATCTGAATTATCATCACCATATAGTGACTATTATAACCGCCTATTTAATCTATCGTTTTTGTAATGCCCGTTTAGACTCTATATCCATACTACTTACAGTCCTGTTATTTGTAAACGGACCGTTTATAATTCATTCACAACATATACCCAGAAATTTCAAACAATCCTGGATATATTTTTGGAAAACAATAAGCCCGGTTTTTATGCCGATTCTGGCAGCAGCCTCATTTGTACTTACTATATTATACACAGAAAGTATCTCTGTACTAGCAGTAATCAACCAATTGCTTTCCAACCGATTAAGGATTGGACGGTCTGGCATAGTAACTTATGGAATTCGCCCATTTGGCCAGACAATTGATATGATTGGAGCCGGAGGCGGGCTTACCTGGCCACAAGAATACAATTTCGTAGACTGCTCTTATATCCATATCCTTTTGAGATATGGCATTATAACCGTATTTATAGTTCTAATCACATATGTTCTCTGTTGTATCAAAAACAGGCATGACCTTTACTTTTTATATGCAGTGGCCTTAATCGCCTTAAACTGTGTTGTTGCACATCATCTGCTTGAACTTGAGTACAACCCTTTTGCCCTAGCTCTTTTTAGTAGTTGCGCCCGATTGTCTCCTAAACCCTTGGAATGTTGCGGCAGCTATAGTTCGTCCAAGGAATGGTATGGCAATTGTCAATAAGTCATAAGGTACTGTCCGAAAAAGTTTGAATACACATCCAAAAAGTCAAGGAAAGCCTCCAAAATAGGATTCTTTCCCTGACTTCTATTTTTGTCAAGCGCTCATCTCCACATCAATTATCCTATTTTCATTGCATAGAATCATTTATTCATTAAACCTTTCCTAAAATATAGATAATACGCACCCACGCAAAGCATTGTACCAATGGATATAATAATCCCTATCTTAAAATACGGAACCTGATAGTCTATTTCGATATGATTTTTTCCGGTATTAACCGGTACAAGCATCAAAGCATTAGCTCCCTCTTCTAAATCAACCTTTTCTCCATTTACTCTGGCGCTCCATCCTTTTTCCATTGGAATTGTCAACATTGTAAAGCCAGCCTTTGGCGACACAATTTCAGCTTCAACATACCCCTCTTCTATTGTATTAATCTTCACGGAATTGGACCTTATGCTTTCTATCACCTTATAAAAAAGTTCTAAATCCAACTGATAAAATTGAGGATGAATCTGCTCTGATAATCCATGAAATTTTTCAAACCTAACTGTGTGATTTCCCGGATTCTGACCAACACTAAATACTTTATAAGTCAGCCATCCTTCATAATCGCAGCGGTACTCATTATCAATAAATACCTTCAAATTCTGAACTTCTGAATCTGCATATCCGTAAAGAATGTGCCCAGGCTCCAAATTAATTTCATATGAAATTTCGTCTGATGTATGGGATATCATACGATATGGCGCAGGTTTAAATATTTCCACCTTTTCACCCAGTATATTTGAATATATTTCATTCTGAAACTGAAAATGATTAGATTCAGATATCATCTTCTTGCTGTCCTGCGATGCCCAAAATCCCAAAGGAAGCACATAAGGATTTTCGTATATACTTTTCCCATTAATTTCGACGTCTGATTTCTGCACCAGCCCTGGATAATCATTGTCAGCAAACACATACTTGATTCCTAATAAACTGTCAGATGGCAGAATTGGTTCCTGGTATAAACTCACAGTATCATTCTTGCCATATCCCAATAATTCACTAAACAATCTAAGTTTTTCATTAAAAGCTGAACTATAATGGGAAAATCCATTATAATTAAAGCTCATATTCTCCAAAAAAAATGCTGAGCTTTTGTTCTTGTCAAATCCCCTGTTTAATGTCTGCTCTATTCTATAAAATGGAGATTCATCTGTACACTTCACTATATCTACCAATTGTCTCTGAGCTATTACATAATCCCGAAATTTTATATAGTCCCCCCAGTTATATGCTTTACATAGCGCAAACCCATTCATGCATAATTCACTCAATGTAAATATTAGTATCGCAATAAATCCCGCTTTACGTTTTATATTCTTAGGATGCAAGAGCCAGGGAGAAAACAAAGACACTATTGCCATAGAAAAAATGGTCATATAGAGCATTTGTTTTTTAAAGGGTGATATAAAGTCTAGTATTATCCACAGAGCAGTATATACTGACCAAATAAAGATTAAAATACGTCTTGATACATATGAATTTGTCTCTGCCAAACCGATTGCCGCCAAATAAATAAAAAGCCATGTCTGAAGATACGAAAAGCGATACATATCACTATATGCACAGCGAAAGCCATTCCAAATATTCTCTAATGGTTTAATAAGAAGAGACGCTGCCATAATTCCCACAAAAAGCAAAGACAATTTAAAATCGCGCCCAGACCTTTTGTACATGGAAACCAAGGAATATGTGAACCATGCCAAAACAAATGTACCGCAAAAAAGGCTAAGTGACCGACTCCCTGCATCATTCCCTATTACTAGTCCCCGAATCATATTGATTGGAGTTCCATTGATATGCAATGCAAAAATATTTCCCCCGGTAGATCCCCCTTTCCCTTGAATTAAGGCATAAACATTTGGAAAAAACAATAGTGCACTTAAAAGAACGCCAAGAATCATATCACCACAAAAATGAATGCATTCAATACAATATTCTTTCCATTCCTTTTTTCCCTGTTTGAGCAACTCATATCCAAAATAGAGAACTGCAAATAGACAGTTCATATAGGCTGTGTACCAGTTGAATAAAATCGCAGCAAAAACCGTGGCAGCAAGTGCTCCCCCTTTTTTCTGTTTAACCAGCCTCCACACTCCATACATCATGAGCGGCAGCATATAAACCCCATCCATCCACATTATATTTTCCACCTGCAACACACAATAGTACGAGGTGGCAAAACAAATGGACAGTAAAAATACTAACTCCTTTTTCAACTGAGGAAAACGTCTCCGTAAAAAAAATGTCTGGGTTAGGCCGCACATTCCCAGCTTTAATGCTGATACAACAAAGATAAATATTTGGAGATTTTCTTGTAAAAAAAGAGGCAGGAGAATATTAAATGGCGAAGACAAATAATATGCGAAAAGCGCAATTGAGCTTCCCCCCAACCCTTTTGTGAAAGTATATCCTAACCCTGCATCGCCATCCATCACATGCTTTAAGTAAGAAAACAATTCTACATACTGATATCCTAAATCGTCCTTCATATTACTAATTGGCCCAAATGGATATATATGACCAAACCACCATATTAAGCTGAATACAAGTACTGGCACTCCAAACGACAGCAAATATAGAGACACTCTTTTTATTTTTCTCATAATATTTTATTTGATTACTCCTATAAATTTAATATTGAACTTATAACTAACGTAAATATTATATCATAGACCGCGAAAAAACTCTTTCCTATTTCTTTAATTCACTACTTTTTATATAATATATCTACTAAAATCAAGGAGGACTCTACATGAAATTTTATTATGAACATCAATCAAAACTTACTGAACAATTTCTTTCTACCATTTCAACGGAACGTAACCTATCCCCAAAAACAGTATGTGCATATCGCTATGATTTAACACATCTGAACAGATGGATTCAGACTCAAAAAAAGCCGGCATTCAATGCTAATACCCTCCTGGAGTACTTCTATTTCCTCCAAAATATTGTCAAATTGAAACCCCGCTCCATTTATAGGAAACATGTAGCCATCCGACAATTTTGCGATTTTCTTATTCGTGAAGAATATGCCAAAGAAATTTTCTTTCGATTTTCAACAAGGCATTTCCAGCTTCCCGTCAATCTCCCCCGCACCCTTACCAAGCAAGAAATTACATATCTTATCCAATCTACAGAGCAGGAATATATCTCTCTAACCTCCCCCTACCGCCAATTAATTTGTCTGCGAGATATGAGCATTATTGAAATGCTGTTTTGTCTTGGTCTTCGCATAAGCGAGATCTCCAATCTTTTATTAGAAGACTTTGATTCTGTCTCCAAGAGTATTCTGATTCGTGGGAAACGGAATAAGGAACGGCTTCTTTTTATTTCTGCTCCCACTGTTCAAAAAAAGCTTTTGGCTTGGCTCTCTGTTCGAGTTAATTTAAATCCATCTACTAACCATATATTTATTAACAGATATGGGAGGCAGCTATCCATATATGGTATTGAAAATATTTTCAGCAAATACAAACACATTTCCCATATCAACCCTAAAGCTACCCCTCACTATTTGCGTCATACTTTCGCATGTCATCTTCTCAATAATGGAGCTAATCTAAGAGATGTACAGGAATTGCTTGGACATGCCAGCATTGCCACCACACAGATATATACAGAAGTAAGTATAGAGCGGAAAAAGGAGGTTTTAATAAAGTATAATGAAAGAAACTTTTTAATGAATTAATATAAGCCTAAAAGATGTAACGGGTTACCTAACAGCACTATTTGCTGTCAGGTAGCCCATTTTTGATGGTCAAAATAATAGCAATTATTTTGACCTATAAAAACATATAATATTTCTATTATATAGATGGCAAGGTGCCATTTTATGTACTGCTCCCTATAAAACGAAATGTATATCATGGGATTGAATAATTAAAATTCATCTGATATTACATAGTAAATTCTATGATTAAAATATGTAGATAGTTAGCTTATGAAGATTCATTTATTAAGAAGATTGATATAATGCCGTTAAGAGAATATAGAAATATGATATTGCTTGCAAGGAAAATCAAAATAATCATATTGAGATTTGTAAAACTTAAAGCTTCAAAGTTTGTTATCCAAAGACGATTTGAGTATTGTAGTGCAGACTGTTTAATGATGTACGTTGAATAGGGAAAGAATTTGTACAGGCAATTTATATGATTTTTAGGCATAAAAAGTGTTGTAAATTATATCATGGAAAATCAGGTGAGAAATGCCATTATTTATATACTTGCTACAGTACACATAATTAAAAATTAGCTTACTTTATTTTCGGAAAGTAAAGTAGGCTTTTGCTGTATTTGAATCAATAAATTATACGGAGAAACTAGTGGAGAAAATATATGAAGCATATTTGTATAGTAGGTGCTGTGTTAATTATAAAAAAATAATATGGCGAATCCTATAGCATATGTAATTTCTTCATAAGCTAGGCTATTTATGTGAGCATTTGCTAAGAAAATACATATATTTGGTAATACGTGTTTTGCAATTTTACTGGTTCATGTGGGGGAATTAAGGGAATCGGATATAAGACAGAAAATTCACGATATTTGGAGAGTCTTATTTCCTGCCAAAACTCGTCAGGAGATTCAAAGATAGAATTTTCATTTTATACAGGTATAGCCCATGATATATCAGAATTGTGTTACAAAGGCTATACATCATGGCGGGAGAATTGGTTTCCAAGCAATTCATTTTGGCATTGCGTCATAAAATATAGAAATAAATTTCATTAAAAGTCAATCTGCATTAAAGGGAAGTTCTGTCCAAAGGTTATTATAGGATTATGTTCATGAGCGTCATGCTTGTGTGCATAATGGTGTAATAAGTTTACACCGGCAGGTTAAAAACTCCAAAGACTATTTTTCATCTTTTTTAAGGAAATGTATTCGTTCATAGTAGTTTTGGCCGTTGATGAATGTAAGTTAATATGCGAATACACTCAGAAATGTTATGAAATAGTCAGCCTGCAAGGAGTCTATTTTGAAAAGGAATACCCCGCAGGCTATTTTGCATAACAAAAATAGGATTAAAACAGAAGGAATATTCCAAATGATTATAACACGAGCACCTTTTAGGGTAAGTTTTTGTGGTGGCGGAAGTGATTTGCCAAGCTTTTATGAGGTATATGGTGGATGTGTTCTAAGCACAACTATCAAAAAATATATGTATTTGACACTTCATAATTATTTTTATAAAGACCAAATTGTTTTAAAATATTCTAAAAATGAATGTGTGAAAGATTTTTCTGAAATAGAACATCGAATTTTTAAGCAGTGCTTAAGTGACTTTAACATCAAAGGTGTAGAAATCACATCAATGGCAGATATTCCAGCAGGTACAGGTCTTGGTTCATCTAGTACATTTACGGTTGCGTTGCTGCATTTATTGCATACATATAAAGGACACTTTGTATCTAAATACAAATTAGCAAAAGATGCATGCATCGTAGAAATTGAAAAATTAGGAGAACCGATTGGTAAGCAGGACCAGTTTGCTGCCGCATTTGGCGGATTGAAATTCTATGAGTTCATGCCTAATGGGTTTGTAAATATTGAGCCCATTATTATGGCACCTAAAAGTTATACAAAATTAGAAAACAACCTTATGATGTTTTATCTTGGTGGTACACATTCAGCATCTTCTATTTTGAAAGAGCAATCTGCCAATTTAAAGGGTGTAAATAAGGCAAAGGTACAGAAACAGATGTGTAATATCACAAGAACTTTAAAGGATGAATTGCAGAAGAATAATATAGATGCTATGGGTGAACTGCTTCATGAAAACTGGATATTAAAGAAATCGTTAGCTTCAGGAATTAGCAATCCTTTGGTGGATGATGTATACGAAAAGGCAATTGCTGCCGGAGCAATAGGAGGCAAATTGCTTGGAGCTGGTGGAAGCGGATTTATGCTTTTTTATGTACCTGAAAAAAATCAAAACTCTGTAAGAGATGGTCTTTTTGGTTTGCGCGAGATGGATTTCAAGATGGACAACTCAGGGGCTTCTATCATTCATTTTGATAAAGATTTTATTTAAATGCTGAGGAACTTAATAGCTATATGATGTCAAAACAGGAGGTATAATATGAATATTTTAGTTGCTGGTGGTGCTGGATTTATTGGAAGCCACCTTGTAGATGCATTATTAGCAGATGGACATAGTGTTGTTGTAGCGGACAAGCTGATATTTGGAGACGTAGATATCAGACATTTGTTAAATAATGAAGAATTAATGAAAACGGGAAAATTCAAATTTTATGAAATGGAACTTGCCAATCAGGCAAATGTTAGCAAGCTTTTTTCTGAAAATCATATTGACGCAGTATATCATATGGCGGCGAATTCAGATATTCAAAAAGGCGGCAAGGAACCGTCCATTGATTTTAACGACACTTTCCTTACAACAAAAGTGTTGCTTGAAGGAATGAGAAAGGCAAATGTAAAGAAACTGTTCTTTGCTTCCACTTCTGCTGTATATGGAGAAATCCTTGATACTGAGTTAACAGAAACAACAGGTGGCATTATGCCTGTATCCTATTATGGTGGAGCAAAACTGGCTTCAGAGGCATTGATTTCTTCATATACATCAATGTGTGATATGAATGTTGTTATTTTTAGATTCCCAAATGTAATTGGTCCAAGACTTACACACGGCGTTATTTTCGATTTTATAAAGAAACTCAAAAAAAATCCGAATGAATTAGAGATACTTGGTAATGGAACGCAGTGCAAGCCATATATCTATGTTTTAGACTTGGTTGAGGCTATTGTTAAGTTAACAAAGGAATGGAAATCTGGCGAAGAGGTTTACAACTTAAGTGTTAACAGTGAAGGTACAACGGTCACAAAGATTGCTGACATTGTAGTGGAAGTGCTTGGACTTAAAGATGTTCGCTATAAGTACACCGGCGGTGACAGAGGCTGGAAAGGTGATGTACCACGTTTTAAATATAATATATCCAAAGTGTTATCTACTGGTTGGAAACCAACACATACATCAGATGAGGCAGTTAGACAAACAGTAATGGATGCAATAAAAGTCGTGAAATGATAAAGGAGAGAAATGACAAAATGGATTATAAGGAAAAATTAGCAGCATATTTGAAAGAAGAAATCAATGTAATCAAAAGTATGGATTTAGATTCTATAAATGAAGTTTTGAATGTGATGGAAACAGCTCGTATAACAGGTCATAGGATTTTTATATGCGGAAATGGTGGTAGTGCTGCTACAGCAAGCCACTTTTGTTGTGATTTTAATAAGGGAGTAAGCGAACATCAAGAACAAAAATATAACCTTGAATGCCTTAGCGATAATGTAGCAACTATGTTGGCGGTAGCTAATGACATTGGCTATGAAGAAGTATTTCGTTTTCCTTTGAAAAACAAAATGAAAATTGGGGATGTCCTAATCGGTATTTCGGGTTCCGGGAACTCTAAAAATGTAATAAAGGCAATGGAATACGCCAAAAGTATTGGCGGAACAACCATTGCTATGGTAGGATATTCTGGCGGAAAAATGAAAGATATGGCCGATTATTGCATTCATGCAAATATCAATAATATGCAAATAGCAGAAGATGTACATATGATGCTGGACCACTTGATGATGTATGTGTTGGGAAATTAAAACATTTAACAGGAGACTGCTCTAATGAGTGTAAACACAAATCGAATTAAGTTTTTGAATACATATATTGATAGTCTGACATCAACTGAAGCAAAGGCTGTAGTAGAGTCTTTTGTTAAGGACGGAAAAAAGCATTATGTGGTTACTCCTAATTCGGATATTGTTGTTAAAATGCAGGAAGATCAGGAACTTAAAACTATTTGTGACAATGCTGATTTGATTTTAGCCGATGGACAGATGCTTGTTATGATATCCGAGGTTTTAAAGAATCCCATCGTCGAACGGGTGTGTATGACTGACTTTATATGGGATGTATTGGATTTGGCAAATGAGAAGAATTATAGAGTATTTTTGCTTGGAGGAAAAGAGGATGCCCTGCAAAAGGCAACTGCAAGAATAAAAAACCAATATCCCAAACTAAATATTGTCGACTCATATTCACCACCTTTTGGGTTTGAAAACGATATAGCAAATCTTAATGTGATTAATGAACGAATAAAAATAAGCAGAGCTGATATTCTAATTGTCTTTCTTGGATGTCCGAAACAGGAAAAATTTATTGCCAATAATATGAACAAATACTGCGTTCCCGTATCAATTCCAATGGGAGGCTGTATAGATTTTATTGCTGGTAGTGTAAAGAGAGCCCCTTTATGGATGCAAAAGCTTGGGCTAGAGTGGTTTTATAGATTCATACAGGAACCGCAGAGATTATTTAAAAGATATTTTATTGATGACATTAAAATATTCAAGTTAACAATTATATATAAATTCAAAAGGAAATAATTCATGGGTTTGAAGCACAACGAAATTTTTTTGGATTATGGCAATGTTAGTGAAACAATAATGGTTAATTTTAAGATTAGTGTAATAATCCCAGTACACAATGGTGAGAAATGGATTAACAGATGTTTGAATTCTGTAATTCAGCAAACAATCTTTAACGAGCTTGAAGTAATTCTTGTGGAAAATGAATCATCTGATCAGAGTAAATCAATATTACAGTCATACTGTGAAATGTATTATAACATGCACTACATATCTTTGACTCAAAAAGGTGTATCAAATGCGAGGAATAAAGGATTAGAGCATATTCATGGTGAGTATGTTGCGTTTATTGATATTGATGATTATGTAGATTCTCAATATTTTGAGAAACTTTTAAATGCATTTGATGAAGATATAGATATAACAGCAGGTGGATATAAGGCTATATATAGTTCTGGCGACTATGTTAGCCATACAGTATCTGAAGAATGCATATTTGATATGGAGCGGGCATTGATAGAGTTTTTAAAGGAGGAATATATTGACCCATGTGTATGTGGAAAGTTGTTCACCCGCAGTATTATTGAAAATATTCGCTTTGCTCCAGAACTCATTGTTTCAGAGGATCGGTGGTTTCTTTATCAAGTACTAAAGAAAGGTTGTACGATTAAGTGCATACCAACAGCTGAATATTATTATGTTATGAACGATGAGTCTGTTTGCAGAAAAACATTTTCAGAAAAGAATTGGCAAGCGTTAGATGTATATGAGAAAATTGTTAAAGATATAGGAGGCGCAGAATCAAATGTTGAGGTTGTGGCAGAATGCTCTTTTATAGATATGGAGTGCCGTCTATTAGGAGAACTTGAGTTTTTTAAAGTCAAAAATGAGTATTCTGTACAGTATAACACATTATTAAAAAATATACGAAAATATAGCATCACAAAAAAACTAAAATATTCCAGTAAAAAGCACTTTCTTGCTTTTATATTAATGCGTATAAGCCCTCGATTATATTCGGTTGTGAAGAACGACCTAAAAATGCAATATCGATGAAAAGTAGTTGCAGAGAAACCGTAGTTTTCGCTGAGATAGAATTAGAATTCAAAGCACTGATATTGTACATAGTAAATGAAATTGTGTGTCAAGAATCAGAAGTACAAGAATCAGTTTACAGAATACATAGGAGAATAATAGACAAACTACGAACATTATTAAATATTGATGGATATGAGTTTAATATTAAAAAAGAAATCAAAAAAGGCTAAGTGAGACATAATGAAAATTAATAGAATGTTAAATTGGATAATAGTAATTGATATTCTGATATGTCTATTTATAGAGTTGCTGAAATGTTACACAGGGATAGCTAAATTTATAAACTTTATTCCAGATATCTTGAATATAACAGCAATTATCTTGTTGGTAAGAAAACAAAAAATAAAAGGTATATACCAGAATGCAAATCTAACCGGTATGGCCGGTATACTCTTTTTGACCTGGGTTATTACAACTGGATTGTATCCAATGGGAACAATCGTAGATAAATACCAACGTTTAAGATATATTGCTTTTGCATACCTTGCATACTATATTACAGAAAAGTATATAACGGAGGAGTTCTGGAATAGAATAGTTAAATTATTATTTTGTGTCCAAATAATACATACAATTCTTGTGATTTATCAGTTTGCAGTGTTAAAAACTCGTGTTGATATGACAAATGGAATTTTCGGTTTCTTAGAATATAATAATGCTCCAAATGGGCTATTTTGCCTTATTATGGGTATAATGGGTATAGAATACTATCTAAAACGAAAATTGCCCGCAAGACGATGTATTGCCATGATTGGTATGGCATGCGTGACAAGTGCGTTGGCAGAGATAAAGGCCTTTTTTGTTTTATTCTTTATCGGTGCCATAATGTCAATATCTATAAACATGTGTAATCGGAAATTGTTTTATAAAATTATTAAGATTAGTATATTAGTTATTGTAGGTATGTCGGTGGCATACATTATTATGTTAATAATTATTCCAGAAAATCTTTACGCATTTAAAAGTCTAGATAATTGGGCTTTTTATGAGAGCTATGAAACAGAACGTACTGGTGGATTAGGACGAATGACGCAGATATCATGGTTGTACGATAATGAATTTGATAAAAGTTTTTCAGGAGCTATGTTTGGTAAGGGCTTAGGGTACAATACAAGTGTTGTTGTGTACGAGTTAGGAAAATTATTTTTAAATTTTGGAATTATCGGATTAACACAGTTTCTACTTTTTATATTTTGGGGTGCAATTAAATTATTTAAAATTAGTAAATACAGACCTGAGGCAGCTATCAGTTTTATTATGTTTGTTTTGTTTGTTCCTATGATAGTTGTATGGAATACAACTTTTAACAGAATGTCGATGTTATTATTTGTCGTGATTGCGATTGGGTCGTCGGGGTTCTGGAATGCAAAAGAGAGGTTTTTGTGCAAATGAGGAAGATAAAGATAGCTTTTATAACAGCAGCAGGACTCAATTCAGGTGGTACGGAACGATTCATGCAGACCATAGCAGCAAATTTACCACAGGACAAGTATGAGGTGGATTATTATTATACACCGCCTGTTGCGCAGCATCGTTTTCAGTATATGGTAGAACATAATATTAATCTTATAGAGTATCAAGGAACATATTACAGGAAGTGGAGATATCTTTTCCTTAAAGAAACGAACTTTTGGGATATGTATAAGGGTGGTTATGACTTGATTCAACTTGCAAGTTGTGGGTATCCTGATGATATTAATTCTAAAATCAAAGATACACCTATGATAGATTCCATCCACTGGGTTGCCGGTGTGTGTAATTCATATAATATTTCACGGGTAATGCATATCTCTGAGTTTAGTAGAGATATTTGGTTAGGAAAAGGTGGGGATAAGTCAAGAATCGAGATGATATCTCTACCTTTGTATCTGCCAATATATGAGTTTACTGATATAAGAGAGTCATTAGGTCTGGAAAGTGATAGATTTTTATTTGGATTCCATCAGGCAAATCGTGATGAAATTTTTTCTGATATTCCGCTTAAAGCTTACAAAGAAATTGAAGATGATACAAATGCTTTTGTTATATGCAACGGTAGCAAAAGATATCGTGAGCAAGCAAAAGAACTTGGTTTAAAAAATATCTATTTCTATGATTATCTTAAGGATGATAATGAATTTTACAGTGTTATAAATTCATTAGATGTTTATGCGCATGGTAGATTTGATGGGGAATTAAATTCAGCAGCTATCGCTGAAGCACTGAGCTGTAATTTGCCGGTAATAACTCATCCATCAGACTGGTTTAACGGTCATTTGGAAATTGTTACAGGGAATGGATTTGTTGCTAAGGATTATAGAGAATATGCTAAATATATGAAAATGTTACAGCAAGATAAAGAACTGTGGCAGAAGTGCTCCGATGAATCAAAAAGAATTTTTCATGATAAATATGATTTTGATGTTCAAATGGATAGGATAATGGAAATTTATACTTGTGCGCTTGACAACCCATATCCGAATAAATTGAGAAGAATATGGTTTGATATAGTTCAACGTATTGGCAATACAATTAAGCGCATGGCAGTAAGGCTGTTTGCAAAGGATATAGCGTTAAAATGAAAATAAAAAGATATTTGAAAAAGTTACTTCCTAAGTCAATAATTAATATACACAGACTTCGCAGAATAAAAAAGACATGGCAACCTGCGATATACGAACTCCGAATATAAATTTGGACGAATGTACATTTGGAAAATATGTAAGCATTCCGTTTACCACAGAAATATGGGGTGGTGAGATTGGTGACTATACATATATAGGTGAATACTGTTCAATATCAAATGCTACCGTAGGAAAATATTGTTCAATTGGTGCACGATGTAGTATTGGAGGATGGCAACATGATTATAAAAAATTAAGTACATCCCCAAGAGTATACAGAGAAATTTTAAATCAAGGATATCATGACCAAATAATGCAAGTTACTATTGGTAATGATGTTTGGATTGGAGATAATGTTGTTATTTTAAAAGGCAATATCGGTGATGGCGCAGTAATAGGTGCGGGTTCTGTAGTAACAAAAGATGTTCCACCTTATGCAATCGTTGCAAGTAATCCAGCCAGAATAATTAAGTACAGATTTGAAGAAGAAAAGATAATACGACTGCTTAATGATAAATGGTGGAGTATAAAAAGTGAAGAGCTTAAAGATTATTTTGAGAAAAGGTAGAAAATGAAACTGAAGCAATTGATTAAAAATTTATTATATAGCCCAATCGTTAGTCCGACATATGTTTTGTTTACTCTATGTCGAGATAGCAATATATCTTTATGGAAGATATTGAAAGCAAAAAAAAGAAATTATTTATTTATGATAGCTATGCATAATAATGCCGGAGATTTAGCACAGACAGTTTGCATAAACGAATGGCTTTATAGAAATTATCCTGAAAGTGTAACCATAAACGTTGCATATACCAGTCCTAACGACAGAATAGTAAAAAATATATGTAAAAAAGTCAGACAGCAAGACAATGTGTTCATACATAGTGGTTTTAATATTACAGATATTTGTGGTGATTTTTATGGAAGCAATGTGTTTAAGACACATAAAATTATTCTTGAGTCTTTGCCTAAGCATCAAATTGTATTCTTTCCTCAATCGGTTGAATATAAAGATATCAAAAAATGGAATCAGGTTAAAGAAATGTACGGAAGACACAACAATATTATTTTCATATCTCGTGATTATATCTCACAAAAATATGCTAAAGAATTATTACCATATGCAAAACATCTTGCATATCCTGATGTAGTAACAACATGGATTGGTCAATATGAATTTAAAGAGCCGGTGAAGGATATTTTACTTTGTTTAAGAACTGGTGAAGAATCTATTATAAATAATGAGCAGAAAGACAATATATATAGAAGATTATCTACAATAGGTTCAATAGGAGCAAATGATACCGATGTTACAGCATCTGCGTTTAGATATAGAGGCCATAGAAAAGAAGTTGTTCTAGAGAAAATCAAAGAATTCTCTCAATATAAAGTCATTGTAACGGACCGCTATCATGGGGTTATTTTTTCGCTTGTTTGCGGCAGGCCAGTTGTAGTACTTAAGACCAAAAATCATAAAGTAACCAGTGCAATTAAATGGTTCCCTGAGGGATTCAAAAGACATGTTTATCTTTTAGAAAGCAATAATGATGCTAAAGAAATAGAAAATCTTACTAAAAAAATTTTGTCTGAAGACATTGAACCGTTAAAATCAAAATATTTTGTAGATGAGGTTTATACCGAATTATTAAAAGATATAACAGATATATAGGTGAATGCAAATGGTTAAGAATAGAACAACAAATACAGCCAAAAACATAATCACAGGATTTTTATATAGATTCGTTCATATTTTAATGCCATTTATTCTTCGGACTGTCATTATAAATGCATTAGGAAAGGAATATCTGGGTCTTAATACATTATTTACTTCAATATTTACATTTTTAAATCTAGCGGAATTTGGTTTTGCAAGTGCATTGACTTTTTGGATGTATAAGCCAGCTAAAGAAAACGATTACGCACTACTTTCAGTCTATACGTCAATTATACGAAAAGTATATAAGGTATTAGGCGTAATAATGCTTTTCTTTGGTATAGCTGTGATGCCATTTTTGGAGTTGTTTTTAAATGGAGATTGCCCCAGTGATATTAATATTTATGTGCTATATGCATTTTATTTAATAAATATGGTAATTCCATATTTGGGAGCTGGGTATTGCGTATCTATCTTTACTGCTTTTCAGAGAATGGATATTTCTAATTTAGTTAATGCAGTAGTTGCTTTATTAATGAATGTCGCACAGATTATAGTTGTTAGCATGACGAAAAATTACTATCTGTATATAATTTGCCTTCCGGTATTTACGTTAATAAATAACCTAATTCTTTTAGATATAAAAAGAAAAAATTATAAAGAAATAAATACACGCGGTAAAATAGATAAGGATATTTTACGAGATACATTCAAATCTGCAGGTTCTCTTTTCGGACACAGTTTAAATTATGTTATAGTTTCAGCAGCTGATAATATTGTTATATCATCCTTTATGGGTTTGGCCATGCTTGCAGTATATGGGAACTACTATACAATCTTATCAGCAGTGATTGGGTTAATTGATATTGTCCTTCAATCTTTTATCCCTAGTATAGGAAATTTGCTTATAGAAAAAAACAGAGATAATGAATTGAGAATCTTTAAGACAATCAGCTTTTTGACATATTGGATTTCAGGCTGGTGTGCTGTTTGTTTAATATGTTTATATCAACCATTCATAAATTTGTGGATGGGTAAAGATTTTTTATTACCATTTTCAACTGTAATTTTGTTTGCAGTATATCTGTATACCTATAAAGGCAGAGCTGCAATTATAGCTTTTAAGGATGCCGCCGGACTATGGAAGGCAGATTGGCTGAAACCATATGTCTCAGCAGTTGCTAATATTATATTAAATTTAATTTTAGTAAGATTTATTGGTATTAATGGTGTTCTTCTCTCGACGGTAATTGTATTTTGTGGCATCAATTTTCCTTGGGAAAGCCAGGTTTTATTAAGAAGGAGTTTTGTTGATTATCGGATGAGATATTATCTTGAATGCTTAGGATATTTAGCCGTTAATATCATTATATGTATAGTTACTTTCATATTATGTGAGATTTTTGATATGCAAAATGGATTCGCAACCTTGATACTCCGAGCAGGAATTTGTGTAGTAATTCCAAATTTATTTTGGATAGTGATATTCAATAGAACAAAAGAATTTCAAATTTTAAAAAACAAGATAAAAAGTTTAATTAAATAACCTTAAAAATCTTTCTTTGAGAGGATATAAAAATGGACTGTGTCGATAAGGCTGACATAACATATGCATTCAAAATAAAAGGTAAAGACAAACGATTAAAATGCCAATCCGGTGGTGCATTTGCAGCGATTGCTGACATAGTTATTGAAAACGCCGGAATTGTATATGGAGTTGCTTACAAGAAACCGAAAGCAATTTATGAACGCATAATATCAAAAGAAAAACTGGCAAGTTTATCTGGTTCTAAATATGTACAAGCTCACCTTGGCTGCTTCAAACAAATTGAAGTTGACTTGCAATCCGGCAAAATAGTTTTGTTCAGCGGTACCCCTTGTTACGTAGCAGCTATATTAAAATATTGTGAAACAAAAAATATTAATATTAAAAACCTTATTACTATAGAATTTTTGTGTCACGGTGTACCCAGTCCTCGGCTGTTTGAATATTATTTGAATTATACTGAAACAAAGAACGGCTTTAAAAGCAATAATTTTATATTCAGAGACAAACATGTGAATGGATGGGGAGGATATTATTCACGTTTTTTTATAAGTAAAAGCAAAAGTAAAATATCCGAAAATTGGCTAGATATCTTTCACTCTGACAAATATTTTAGGGATTGCTGCTATAATTGTCTGTATGCTAAGAGGGATAGAATAGCAGATATCACAATCGCTGATTTCTGGGGTGTTAGAAACATCTCTCATACATTTGGCGATTCTAATGGCGTATCAATGATTTTATTTAACAACGATAAATGTATTCAGATAGAAAAAAAGTTGGGGTTTTACGGTGATATTATATCTACTTCAATAGAAGCGAATAACCAAGCACCTTTTAATAACCCTACATCGTACAATGAGGATGGAGTAGATTTGGATTGGGAAAATAGACCATTTGAAACAAATGCTAATGCAATAATGGAACATTACTCTAAAAAAAATATTGCTGTACTGTTTGGCATACCAATAACACTTAATATACATTTTTGGAAAGACTTTTTTATTTTCAGAGTGAAGGGAAACAGCATTGCTCTAAGAATAAATACATTAAAAGAATGGTTGGGTGTTAAACGTGATAGTGGTTTTTAATATTATGGCATCGATATGACTAGTGGTTATGTGGGGATTGTATTTCAAGTGAAAACTTATTTACAATATACTGATAATAATATACATTATGATGTTTAGGCATAACTTTTGGCTGCGTTTTGGGTACTTAATTATATTTATTATTTTTCCATTGATATTTATATTGCCAGTGGAGTATTCCTTTTTATAAAAAGGACTGTTCTACGTGAAAGTCGCAATCTTATTCTAAATGCTTTTACACTATTGTTGTGCCTTCTTAGTTACTTTAGGATGCAAAAATTTACTATACTTCCTGTGCTAATGATTAAAATTGTAGTTGATGTGATGCTATTTTTTATTAGTTATGCGTTACAGAGTGAGGTTATCTTTAGCTAATGGGATACGGGCAGAAAATTAACAGTGTGAAACGATAAATACCTGCCGGTAATAATACAACGTGTTATTGGTTGGTTAAGTTTACTGTATGGCTAGGCTATCATACTTTATAGACCTATAAAAACAAATGACCGAATTATATATTCATTAGTTTGATTCTATATTCTGAAAGAAATTTTGGAAAAAATTTTAATTATTGTTTGTAAAGCGGGTATGAAAACTAATATGTTTTTAATACTCCGCATTATGGAGGGAGGAATAATGAATACAATACCTGTCTCTTATACAC
>OJIY01000032.1_pt1 | contig 216106 bp, 185 predicted proteins | sample 1596061 | NCBI WGS metagenome assembly OJIY01 (sample SAMEA4350111, study PRJEB24818) | metagenome | biome: human; feature: gut; material: faeces | place: Denmark | collected 2013-09 | reverse complement strand
GGATTGAAATGAATTTGCCTGGCGGCCGTAGCGCGGTGGTCCCACCTGACCCCATGCCGAACTCAGAAGTGAAACGCCGTAGCGCCGATGGTAGTGTGGGGTCTCCCCATGTGAGAGTAGGGAACCGTCAGGTTATTATTAAGTGAAGAAGCCACCCTTTGGGTGGCTTTTTTGCGTTTGGGGAAAATAAACATTATTCTGAATCCACTTCTCTCCGGATATCCTTTTATTAAAAAAGCCACCATGTGCCAGATACCAGACTCCCTGAACAACTCCCGGTAACCGGGAAACTCAGAACGCACTATCCGGTGGTCAAACTCTGCCGGGTGTCCGGGGCTCATGCAGCAGCTGCAAATACGGTAAAAACGGGTCTGATAAGCCGGATGGCTGGCGGGCTATATTACGCAGTCAGATACAGGAACTTCATAACATCAGTCATCGAAAGTAGTTTTAGTATTGGCTGGCAGACTCATGAAAGCCCCCTGGCTGATGAGCTGTCCGCAGCCTGCTCATCGGTATGGTTTTTAATCGCTTTCCCGAACCCTGACGGCGCTCAGCAAAATAATTTCATTTGTATTTTATCTGTCATCAAAATGATATTTTCCTGGTTTTATTTAATTAAAATCACCCGGACAAACTGAATTACCTGGTCAACAGGCATCCAGATAATCAGGTTAATAATGGTAGTCTGCAGATAATATAGATACTTATCTTAGTTGTTTCAGGAAAAGACAGAGGGTACGGCTATACAAGAGTAATAAATATTGCCGGGGATGATATCTGCAGGATAGGCTGTGTGAAATCAGTGAAGAAAAACAGCAGATAATGAATTGACCAGGATGCTCTGTGGTGCAAATTCATTGGCCGGAATAACGTTATCTGCTGTTTTTTCTGTGAATTAATTTTCCTGTAACTGTTTTATCCGCCAATTTGTCAGGTCAATCTGGCAGGCTTTCATTATATCGCCGGCACCACTACCGCCGAGAGTTGCATCATAGCGATACCGGCACTCAGCATCGCGGAAAGTGATAAAGGCGGAGTGTGACAGGTTGAGTGACTGAATAGCTTTTTCACTTCCGGCTGAATGGAGTGATGCAGTTTCCTGTTTTTGCCGTGCCAGAATCGTATTCAGCCGGGTATTTGCGGTATTCAGTTTTGCATCCAGGCAGCCTGCAATTTTTGTCCGTGGTGCATCCCCGACAGACTGATAGCATTGTTCCAGCGGACTTAATCCTTTCTCTTCCGCCATCGTTACAGCGGAAAAGCTGATGCTCAGACCGGCGATACCCAGTATTACAGCAGTGCGGGATAAATTCATGCTTACTCCTTATTTCAATCCTGTTCGTTACAGTTCGGCTGACAGATGAAGATTCCGGCAGGTGTATTTCTAATCCTGCTTATCATAGGTTTCCCCTGTGCCATAAGGGTATAAAATAATACCACTTTCCGGGTCTTTAATGTCTGCTGGTAACCGTCCGGCGGGATAATTAAGCGGGCGGGCGTTTTTACCGGAGAATAATGTCCGTAAACCGCTCCGGATATTAGTTTCCAGTGCGTTACGCTGACCATTTGTAATATCAAATCCGGTAATACCATAGATAGCAATATTGGCTTTTACATTACTCAGACTCGCAATATCGTATGGATCCCGTGAAGATATCACGACTAAGGGAATGCCTGCATCATTGGCAGAGTTGATGATAAATTGTGCATTTGTGTCCCGGTTCCGCAGGTTATAAGTAACCAGTACAATAAAATCCTGTCCGCTGATCATCGTGTTTACTTTCTTTTCAGAGAGCGTTTTCTTATCTGTTTTTATTTTTTGTGCAGTGACATGAATACGGGTTTCCGTTTCCCGTGCAATATCATTCAGATGTTTTTTAATTAATTGATTACGGGGATATTCATCGGAGATTACCAGAATTTTATTCTCCGGTTTCAGTTGGTAAGGCAGGATACCGTCATTTTTTATAATAGTAACAGCCTGCTCTGAAATTTTATTTTCCTGGTTTTTATGTTGTGCTGAAGCGACAATTTTTTGTGCCTTCACCGGATCCGCCGGTGCCCCGCTGATGGCTTTATTCAGCTTCATCAGAATCACCCGTTTTGCGGATTCATCAATACGTTGCTGCAGTTCCGGATTTTTCTGTGCCTGTTCATCCAGATAGCGATATAAATTATCAAGACGTTTAACTGCCTCTTCATCCCACATTTTTACCGGCATCAGGATAATATCGGCGCCTGCAGACAGGGCGTGCTCAACGGCAAAATTGAGATCAAAGTTATCAGTGATGGCTTTCATATCCATGGCATCCGTAATTATCAGCCCCTGAAAGTGAAGTTCTTTGCGTAATATGCCTGTCAGGATAGGTTTTGATAATGTGGCCGGTGTACCTGCTTCTGAACCGTCACGGGTTTTTATTTTTGAGTCATCCAGTGCGGGTACAATAATATGTGCAGTCATAACTGCATCTGCACCATGTTGCAGCGCAGAAATAAATGGCGGTAATTCTGTTTGCCGCCAGGTTTTTTCATCTGATGTGACAACCGGAAGGGCGACATGTGAATCTGCAGAGACATTGCCGTGTCCGGGGAAATGTTTCAGAGCAGTGATAAGTCCGTACTGATGAATACCACGGATATAAGCGGCTGACAGGATTTCTGTCAGCTCTTTTCTGTCAGAATAAGCCCGTACACCAATAACCGGGTTATTTTGATTATTATTGATATCCACAACCGGGCCAAAATTCATATTAAATCCCAGTGCGGATAACTCTCTGCCATGAATTTCACCGGTTAATCTTGCTGAATCCGGATCACGGGTAGCTCCGAGAGCCATATTCCCGGGCATTTCTGTACCAACCCGCAGCCTGGTTATATAACCACCTTCCTGATCAGTACTGATAAATAGCGGAAGACGGTAACGGGAAGACTGAATATCATTGATCAATTTTACTGTTTGTGGTGTATCAATTAAATTTTCCCTGAATAATACAACGCCACCTAGCCGGTAACGATAGATAATATCTTTGATATCGTTATTTATATTGATCACAGGAACAGGAACCGGACTCCGGAATATATCCCAATGGCGAAAATCAAGCATCATCAGTTGACCAATTTTTTCTGTCTGACTCATGGATGCAACAATTTTTTCTGCTGCCTTTTCAGGTTCTTTTTTCAGTATATCGATATCTGAAGGGGACAGCGGCGCTGCAATAATTTGAAAACTAAATAATATAAATAACAGCAATACTTTTTTCATAATGACATCCTTTTCATGATGTTTTCAGCTGTTTATTGTGGCCGGTTGTTTTTATTTTCAGAGTTATCAGGCTGCTGATAATTCTTTTCATCCTGATAGCACCACCCGGTGAATTTTTGCTCTGATTTCCGTTTGTCAGCAGGATATAACGGACGAATAAGGAAATCAAAAAATGATGCAAAAAACAGCACTGGCAAATGCCATCTGCGGCGTGCTTTTAGTGAACTCGATGACAGCGTCAGCGGCGATAACCTATCAGTATGAAAAGGATGTTACTAACCGGACAGTGACGGATAACCAGGTCGGTATTAAACCGGGCTCCGGTGATGATGGGAAGCGGATTCCCGGTCAGGGCAGGATATTGTTGAACCTGATGAAACTGTTGAGTGAATTGAAATTAATAAAAGTGATGCTGAATTTAAACTAACCGGAAATAGTGGTATGGCTGGTTTGGGGATTAAATACTAGTTTTTAATTTTTGTTTTTATCAGATAAAAAGCCATACCGTTTCACCGGTATGGCTATTTTTAATATTATTATTAATGTGTGGCTGTCTCTTTCCGGGGTAATGCGGAAGCCGGAACTCCGAATAGTTTGTCAAACGCCCAGTTAAAGAAAAATGTGTAGATCGGGATAAAAATAATCAGGGCAAAATCCAGCAGGAAAGCCTGTATTAAACTGACCGATAACCACCATGCAATCAGCGGAATAAGGAAAACCACCAGTGTCAGCTGAAACAGAACGGCGTGTACGAATCTGCGGCGGAATGTCCGGATGCGGGAAATCTGGCGGGATTCCCAGAATTCAAACAATGTATTAAAGATAAAATTCCAGCTGACGGCGATGGTGGTAATTGCCAGCGCCAGTGGCCCGGTCACACCGGCTGAATTACCGGAGAGTATGGCCAGCGCAACTGATGAAATGACCCAACCGATGAGCTCATAAGCGGTGATAAAGACCAGTTTTCGTTTTAAACCCTGCATATTGATATCCTGCTGCTGTTTACTGTAAAGAATGCAGGGAAAGTAAATCAATAGAGATGATAATAAAAGTCAGCTACTATCAGATTTTCTGACAGGCCGGAGGGTATATGCCGTTTAACAGTGATAATTTGCAGCTTTTTCTAACGGTGCTGGAGAAAGGATCATTTTCAGCCGCCGCAAGAGCGCTGCACCGTGTGCCGTCAGCGGTCAGTATGGCGGTGAGTAATCTGGAAGCTGAACTGGGTTTTGCACTGTTTGAACGTTCAGGCAGGGCACCGGTACCGACAGAAAGAGCCCTGGCGCTGGCACCGTATGCCAGAGAGATAACGGATAAAATTCATCAGCTGAATGTGTTTACCCGCGAACTGACGCAGGACGTGGAGAGCACACTGGCGGTGGGGGTTGCAACCTGTGTGAATCCGCAGGACCTGTTTTCTGCACTGCAGATACTGAATCAGCGTTATCCGCTGCTGAAAACGGAAATTTTATCCGGGTCACAGGATGACATCCTGCCGCTGCTGCATCAGGGGCGGATCCAGCTGGCACTGGTTTTCGGCGGGCTGTATGTGGATCCGCGCGAGCAGTTTCACTGTATCGGTCATGAAGCCCTGGTGGCCACCATTTCAGCCACTCATCCTTCTTTATCTCAGCAACGGTCTGTTTATATTGAGGATTTGGTACAGGCAAAACAAATCGTTATTGCCAGTCTTCACCATACTCTCACGGATGTGCGTTCACAGATGGCGACGAAAACCTGGCAGACTGATAATTTTTCGATGGCGCTGGGACTGGTTAAAGCGGGTATCGGCTGGGGAAATCTGCCGGAATCCATGATCCGGGCAGAAGTGGCGTCCGGAACACTGAAAGTCCTGTCATTCCGCAATACCCGCAACGGTCTGGTGCTGCCGGTGCATATTGTCAGCCGGAAAGGGGATGTGCTTAAACGTGGTGCTCAGGAGTGCATCGGGCTGCTGACGGAAAGCCGTGTGTCTGCGGGAAATTAGTTGTTATGATAACGGGATAAATCAGCAGAGAGGAAAAGCGTATGTTTGAAATCCGCGATTTACAGGTTATCCAGGGCGGAAAAACATTATGGAACGGCCTTTCTTTCCGGCTGAATGCCGGTGAGCGATTGGGGATCTCCGCACCGAGCGGGTTCGGGAAAACAACGCTGGGGCGGATTCTGGCGCAGTGGCAGCAACCGCATGCCGGGGAACTGCTGCTCGACGGAAAACCGGTACCGAAAACCGGCTATTGTCCGGTACAGCTGGTACCGCAGCATCCTGAGAAGTGTTTTAATCCGTACCGTACGACCGGTGCCGGGTTATATGATGCCTGGAAACCGGATTCGGAATGGCTGGAAAAGCTCAGCATTGAGCCTCACTGGCTGGAACGTCGTCCGGATGAGTTGTCCGGCGGGGAACTGGCGAGAATCGCACTGCTGCGGGCGTTAGATCCGCGTACCCGTTTCCTGATCGCCGATGAGGTGACCGCGCAGCTGGATGCACATATTCAGGCTCAGATCTGGCAGGTGCTGATTGAAGAATCAGAGAAACGGCCGCTCGGGCTGGTGGTATTCAGTCACAATAAGGCGCTGCTGGAAAAGGTATGCACATCGGTTTGGGTTGCCGGTGAGCCGGAAGAGAGCCTGCGGTCTGATGCGGCGGTTTGACTTTTCCGTCTGGTGGCATAAAAATACGAAGCTGATAAATAATAATGATAATTATTACTGATTTTAAAGGATCAGCGACGTGAAAAAAACTCTGCTCTGCTGCGCGGCATTTTCTGCATTTTCCGCGCAGGCCTCTTCTTCCTGTCAGTCACTTTCCGCTCCGGATGAGAAACAGACGATGACTATCACCGGCACATTTGATCACAACGGACAGGCCTGTGTGCAGTTGCCGCTGTCTGAAAAACAGGTGGTGATTGCGGAAAGTGAGAATATCCGTGATTTGTCACTCTATGACAGTCAGATGACACCCCGCCGGACGCTGCTTACGGACAATCCTGTCACAGAAATGCAATATGTGACATTTACATTACCGTTTAATGACACCTGGACACTGACCTCACAGGGGATACCGGGCTCTGAATGGAAGTTGGCGCTTACTAACTATCCGTATCAGCCGGTAGCTGAAAACATCTCCCTGCCGGTGGACAGTGTGCGGCTGCAGCAGCTGATAACGCTGGTTAGAGGGAATGATACCTCGGCTTTCTGGCAGGCGGTGACAGAAACCCCGCTGGTTGAAGAGTATGACGAGCAGCACAAACGGATCACATTTCTCTGGCGTGGTGCAAAAGTGAATGCTTACATACTTGGTGCGCCTTCCGGGCAGCATGATCCGATGGCCAGACTGAATGATACTGATATCTGGTATCGCTCCTACATTGTTCCCGCAGAGACTGTCAGCCAGTATAAAATCGCCCCGGATATTCCGCAGCTTGACCGTTCCGTTGAAGGTGCCCGCCGCAAAGCGCTGCTGAGCACGGCACAGGCGGATCCGCGTAACCCGCTGAGTGCGGGTGCAGACGGGGCGGATGAATTCAATCGCCATGCCATTATTTCTTTAGATAACAACAGAGTGTGTGATTTCCGGACGCCCGGACAACAACCGGTTTTTGGTACTGTGACTCTGCATCAGCTGCACAGCGATATCCTGAATAACCAGCGGGAAATTGCAGTGTATACCCCGCCGGAGCCGGGTGCGGAGCCCTGGTTGCTGGTGCTGTTTGACGGGCAGATATACCGCAAAAACTATCATATCGTCACATTTATTGATCAGTGGGTGAAGCGCGGGGAAATCCCGCCGCTGTATGTGGTGATGGTGGACAGTATCAGCAGTGAGCAGCGCGGCAAAGAGTTGCCGCCGAATGAGCAATTCCCGCAGTTTCTGGACAAAGAGCTGATGCCGTGGCTGGCACAGCAGGGTATTAATATTCCGGCGGGGCGGACCATTATTTCCGGCAGCAGTTACGGCGGCCTTGCGTCTTCCTGGAATGCGATGAAATTACCTCACCGTTTCGGCAATGTGCTGAGTATGTCCGGCTCTTACTGGTGGTCACCGGAGGGAGAGCAGCCGGAATGGCTGATTCGCGAGTTTGCAGGTACTCACAAACTTCCGCTGCGGTTTTTCCTTGAGGCCGGTGTGTTTGAAACCCGTGCCGGTGCCGGCGGGATTTTGCATAACAACCGGGCGCTGTATCAGGTTTTACAGGAAAAAGGTTACGAGGTTACCCGTGAGGAGCGCCCGGGTGGGCATGACTATGTCTCATGGTGCGAAACCCTGCATTCCGGGCTGATGTATCTGACTGACACAAAGAGGTCACAATAGTGTCACGCTGATGTCATAAGAGCGGATTAGGCTGTCCTGCGTTGATAACTGACTACTTTTTATTAATGACAAGGATTCTGCTCATGCTTCATGCGACGATGAAAACACGGGTTGCAGCTGCCGTTCTGGCGCTGCTGACAGGCTCTGCATTACCGGCAGTTGCAGCGGGGAATGCAGATGCCATTCTGGCACAGGATCGCGCCGCCAAAGGCAATATCACGGAGTTCGGCGGTGCCCGCCGTCTGTCATCCGATCAGACTGAGGCGCTGAAAGCGGCTATCGGTCAGACCAAAGCAAAAAATGTGATTCTGTTTATCGGCGACGGTATGGGGGATTCCGAAATTACCGTGGCGCGTAACTATGCAGAAGGCGCGGGGGGCGTGTTTAAAGGGATTGATTCTCTGCCGCTGACCGGCCAGTACACCACGTATGCGCTCGATAAGAAAACACAGAAACCGAATTATGTTACTGACTCCGCTGCCTCTGCGACTGCCTGGGCTTCCGGGGTGAAAACCTATAACGGTGCGCTGGGCATTGATGTTACCGGCAAACCGCACACCACCATTCTCGAGCTGGCAAAGAAAAACGGCAAAGCGACCGGGAATGTCACCACATCTGAAATTCAGGATGCCACACCAGCCGCACTGATCTCACATATCAGCCAGCGTAAATGCTACGGCCCGGAAGAAACCGCAGAGCGCTGCAGTGCGGATGCGCTGGAAAACGGCGGATTGGGCTCTATCAGTGAGCAACTGCTGAATGCCCGTGCGGATGTCACGCTCGGCGGTGGTGCGAAGAGTTTCCGTCAGACAGCCAAAGCCGGGGACTATGCCGGGAAAACCCTGGAAGAACAGGCAGCGGCACGCGGTTATCTGGTTGTGAAAGATGCCAAATCGCTGGCGGATGTGAAAGCGGCAAATCAGGATAAACCGGTGCTCGGTTTATTCAGTGACGGCAATATGGAAGTGGCGTGGGAAGGTCCGAAAGCCTCCTACCGCGGCAACCTCGACAAACCTGTTGTGGAGTGTAAGCCAAGTTCAAAACTGGATCCGAATGCCCCGACACTGGCTCAGATGACTGAAAAAGCCATTGATCTGCTTAAAGATCATGAAAACGGTTTCTTCTTACAGGTGGAAAGCGCCTCTATCGATAAACAGGATCACGCGGCAAACGCCTGCGGCCAGATCGGCGAAACTGTCGCGCTGGATGAAGCGGTACAGATTGGTATGGAATACGCGAAAAAACATGGTGATACGCTGGTGATTGTGACCGCTGACCATGCCCATTCCAGCCAGATTATTGAAGCGGATGTAGTCTCACCGGGTCTGACTCAGGCACTGCTGACCAAAGACGGCAGCGTGATGGCAGTTAACTACGGTAACTCGGAATCAGATTCGCAGGAGCATACCGGTGCCCAGCTGCGTGTGGCGGCATACGGTCCGGGGGCGGCGAATGTGGTGGGTCTGACGGATCAGACAGATTTGTTCTTCACCATGCGGGATGCGATGGAACTGAAGTAATCTGCGGTACCTGATATTCACACTGTTCTGAAGTGCTTTTCTTCATGTTGATTGCATCATTTTGCTGATTTCAGCAGTGGCTGCCGCCGGTACTCTGTGCCGGCGGTTTTTTATTATTTTTTGTAACATGATGATTTTTGAAATATATTTACCATAAGGTATACTTATCCGATGTTCCGGCTCCGGGACAGACATCCTGTATTCCGTAAAACTGTGTGTTTTATGCGATTTTTTTCTTCTGATGGCGGCGGTGTTTATTACCATTATCACATTGTGGCACAGTGCCTGTGTGATATACCGTTGATCTGATCGTTTTAACGGGACCTTATGCTGACGAAAACACTATGCTGACATTACTCCATCTTCTTTCATCGGTTGCGCTGCTGGTCTGGGGGACACATATTGTCCGGACAGGGATTATGCGTGTTTTCGGTGCGGATCTGCGGCGGCTGCTCGGAAAGAGCATCCGGAAAACATCACGGGCGTTTCTCGCCGGTCTGGGGGTGACTGCGCTGGTGCAGAGCAGTAATGCCACCGCATTGCTGGTGATTTCGTTTGTGGCACAGGGCATGATAGCGCTGCCGCCCGCCCTGGTGATTATGCTGGGGGCGGATGTCGGAACAGCGCTGATGGCACGGGTGCTGACATTTGATCTCTCCTGGCTCTCACCTCTGCTGATCCTGGCGGGGGTCACTACGTTTCTCAGTCAGAAAAAGAGCCGGACCGGGCAACTGGGGCGGGTCGGTATCGGGCTGGGGCTGATTATCCTGGCGCTTCAGCTGATCGTGGCTTCCGCAGAACCGATCACACAGGCGTCCGCTGTTCAGGCTATTTTCACCTCACTGAGCGGGGATGCGGTGCTGGCGCTGCTGGTGGGTGCACTGTTTGCCATGGTCAGTTACTCCAGCCTGGCGGCAGTGCTGCTGACGGCCACTCTGAGTGCCACCGGCCTGGTGCCGCTGCATATCAGTCTGGCGATCGTCATCGGCTCCAATCTCGGCAGCGGGTTCCTGGCTATGCTGAGCAGCCGCGGTCAGAATGCGGTTGCGCGTCAGGTGGTGCTCGGCAGTATGCTGTTCAAACTGATTGGCTGTGTGCTGGTGCTGCCGTGGGTGAAACCGCTGGCATTCTGGGTCGGCCAGTACAATCTGCCGGCAGCTGAAGTCGTTATTTATTTCCATGTGGTCTATAACCTGGTCCGCTGTGTGCTGATGCTGGCACTGGTGAAGCCGATGGCACGGCTGTGTCAGCGGCTGATCGCCGAACCGGAGGCAGAAGAGGACAGTGCAGCGCCCCGTTATCTGGATCAGAGCGCGCTGGATACCCCGTCTCTTGCACTGGCCAACGCAGTGCGGGAAACCCTGCGGCTGGGGGATGTGATTGAGCAGATGCTTCAGCGTTTTGACAGCCAACTGGCCGGAAAAGGTGAGCAGAAACGGCTGATAAGCCACCTGGAAGAAGAAGCGGAGATGCTGCACAGCAGTATCAAGCTTTATCTGGCGCAGTTGCAGCAGACCGAGCTGGGAGAGAGTGATTCCCGGCGCTGGGCGGAGGTGATTGATACTGCGATGTCACTTCAGCAGTCCTCCCTGATTATCGGGCGGATGTCTCACGATGTGGCGAATCAGACGGCGGATCCGCAGCGTGTTTTCTCGAAAGACGGCTACAGCGAACTGACCACCATGATGTCGCGGTTGCAGAATAACCTCAATCTGGCGATGTCGGTGTTTGTTTCCGGGGATGTGGATAATGCACGGCGGCTGCGCCGGGCAAAACACCGGTTCCGTCTGCTGAATCAGCGTTACTCTTTTGCCCATGTGGAGCGGCTGCATGTCAATAATCTGCAGAGTATCGGCAGCAGCCGGTTACATATCGGGTTGCTGGGGGATATGAAGCGTCTGAACTCTCTGTTTTGCTCTGTGGCTTATCATGTGTTAGAAGGTGTCGCAGATATAAAAACAGAGACAACAAATGATGACACTTCTCACGAGACAGCTTGAACGGCAGGAAATACCACAGGTCTGGTCAATCGACCGGACTGAACTGATTGAACATTTGTATCTGCACCGGAACGGGGAGCTGGTGCTCTCCGCGCAGCGCTTTGACATGCGTGACTGGCCGGAGGGCGAGGCGGAGCATTACACGCCGATCCTGCTGGACAGTTTTGATCGCGGCGCGCCGTTTTTCGGAGTGTTTGATGGAGAGAAGCTGGTGGCTGCCGCCAGTGTTGATCCGCGCCCGGTGGCATTTGAGGAAGATGAAACGGCGCTGCGTCAGCTCTCTTTCCTGCATATCAGCAAAGCCTATCGTGGCAGAGGAATCGGCCGTCAGCTCTTTGCCTGCTGTGAAACGGCGGCAAAAGAGATGGACGCAAAGGGATTTTATATTTCATCCATCCCGTCAGAAAATACCGTACATTTTTATCAGCATCTGGGATGTGAACTGATCGCAAAACCGGATCCGGCACTGTTTGCCCTGGAACCGGAAGACATTCATTTTGTGTCTCTTTTCCGGAACTGATCATTTAACACATTAATATCCGTTCAATTTATAGACGCATTAATTATAGGTGTATGATTTTCAGGTATATAATCATGCGCCTTTTTTGCATTTTATGCGAAAAAGCGGTTGCAACAGGCGGCAGATTATTTATGATAACAGGAATGATTCTCATTTCGTTATTATAAGGAGTGGCTGTGATGCAAATCAAACACCCGCTTTCATCGTTTTTCTGGCAGCAGTTAACCGGGGTCGGTGGCATGATGCTGGCGCTGATACCGGTCGTGTTGTTTTTATCACAGGGGCATGAACAGGATGCTGCCCGTATTGCATTAGCGGTGGTGATTCTGCTGACAATGCCGATGCTGTATAACCGCGTATTACGTCATTTCCTGCTGATTCCGGCAGGGATTGCATTCGTTCTGGGAAGTCTGCTCTGGTTCGAGCATCTGAGGATGTGATATCCGGGAAGTGATGTCAGAAGATTGTCATAACAGTGGTGCGAAGGGGGGGACTTGAACCCCCACGTCCGTAAGAACACTAACACCTGAAGCTAGCGCGTCTACCAATTCCGCCACCCTCGCAGGTACTGTCATTCAATCTGCTGTCAGTTGTGTGTGATAAGATCTGATTGGTGCGAAGGGGGGGACTTGAACCCCCACGTCCGTAAGGACACTAACACCTGAAGCTAGCGCGTCTACCAATTCCGCCACCCTCGCAATTCAGAACTATCTTGTAACTGATAGCATGGAGGCGGATTTTAGCGGTTTTATCCGCGCCGTCAATAATTTTTTATCAAAATTGGTGACTTCGCTTACTTATTAAGCATTTGTAGCCAGGTAGACCTTAAATTTACCGGTTTGCGCCAGAACCTTATGCTGACCAAATGTGCTGTCCAGCAGATCCGGATACGGTAAAAAGGCGTTGGCCACGATGCACAGTTTTCCGCCGCGGTTCAGACGGGCTTTGGCACCGGAAATAAGGCGTTGTGCAGCACTGTAGCTGGTGTTCAGACCGTCATGGAACGGCGGGTTGGCAACAATCCAGTCATAGCGGTTACTGATATCCGAATACACATCACTGGCGATTACACGGCCTTCCAGCTGGTTGCGTGCCAGAGTTTCTCGTCCGGCTTCAAGGGCGGCCGCTGAGACATCACTGAGTGTCAGGGTCAGTCCCGGGTTACGTTTTGCCAGTACGGTCGCGATAACACCACTGCCGCAGGCAATATCCAGCAGTGACCCGGTCACCGGCTGATTCAGTGATTCCAGCAGCAGTGCGCTGCCGACATCAATATTGTCCTGGCTGAATACCCCCGGCAGCGTCACGATTTGTGCCCCTTCAGCGGTATAACTGCCGATCCACTCTTTCAGGGCAAAGTGTGCCGGGGTGGTCAGTTCGCCGTAATAAAGGCCGCAGCGGCGTGCGCTGTCAATTTTACGCAGTACTGTGAACGGCTCAGTCATTTTTTCCGCGCTGCGGACACCACTGCGGTTTTCACCGACAATAAAAATATTGCTGCCAACCGGCAGACAGGAAAAAATCTGTGTCAGCTGGAACAGGGCTTCCTGTTTACTCTTCGGCCAGAAATAGATCAGTGTGTCGCACTGCGCGGCGGCTTCCGGGCTGACGGTCAGCGCAAATGCGGCGCGATCACCCAGCGGTGCACGCAGGGCCTGCCACTGATGATACTGGCTGGTGCTGACATACACTGACTGCGCGGAAAGCTGTGCAGCGAGGGGATCCTGAATGTCCCCGGCAAGCAGGACACGGCTCCCGGTAAATTCGTCTGCATGACGTAAAATCACTTCACTGGCCGGGGTAAGCATGGACATCCGTTAACTCCTGTAAATCATAATTCGGCAGCATTGGCGCGGGCAGCGCGCTTTGCTAAGATAGTGTCGTTTGTTATTTCAGGGATACATTATGACGCGACGAGACAGAATGCTGGCTCAGATGGGGATCACCCAATGGACGCTGCGTCAGCCGCAGCGCCTGAAAGGGGAACTGTCTGTACAGATCCCGGCTTCGGCACGTCTGCTGATCATAACCGATGAGCAGGCAGATCTCACCTGTGATTTACTCAGCGATATATTCCGCAGCCTGAATATCACAGCGGATGATGTTTACTGCATCACACCGGACAATGTACAAAGCATCCCGGCACAGACAAACTGCCTGTGCTGGCTGCCGGGAACGGAAGCTGAACTGCCGGATTCACTGCCTTCATTACACTCTCCCCGTCTTGCCGACCTGTATCAGGATGCACAGGCAAAACGCGGATTATGGACACAAATTTATCATTATGATCAGACTGTCACCGCTGCTTCCCGCTGATTTTGCCGCCGCATTCCGTATTGAACAGGCCGCTCACGCTTATCCCTGGAGTGAAGCCACATTCCGCAGCAATCACGGCGAACGTTACCATAACCTGAAACTGGAAGCAGACGGGGAACTGGCCGGATTCGCCATCAATCAGACGGTACTGGACGAAGCAACCCTGTTTAATATTGCGGTTTCACCTGAGCATCAGGGAAAAGGTTATGGCCGTCAGTTACTGGAAAAAGTGATTGAAGACCTGACAGCAAAAGGGATTGCGACACTCTGGCTGGAAGTCAGGGCATCAAACAGCCCGGCGATTGCGCTGTATGAATCACTCGGTTTTAATGAGGTCACTGTGCGGAAGAACTATTATCCGGCGGCACAGGGTAAAGAGGATGCAGTGATTATGGCGCTTTATCTGAGCTTCGGAATGTCATAGCGCGAAATGTAATAGAGCGATAAGTCAGATAAAACGACGGTTTTTTATCCCTTTCGGCAATTTTCTGCGTGTTACTGTGATGGTATACATTTATCACAGGCACGCCTTGTCATGTTTATCCATAAAATTATCACACCGATGTTTATCCGGCGCTTTGAATGCGTCGGTTCTGAATGCCTGTCGCACTGCTGCCAGGACTGGTTGATCAGTATTGATAAGAAAACCTATAAAAAATATCACAGTGCGGACAGCATTGAAATTAAACAGATTTCTCAGGAACATGTTCTTAAATCAGAGCGGACCGATGCATATGCGTATATCCGGCTGACAGAAGAAAAACAGTGTCCGTTTCTGACAGAAAAGCGGCTGTGTGGTGTTTACAGCAAGCTCGGGCCTTCGGCAATGAGTGATACCTGCCGCGAATATCCGCGCAGTGAAATAAAATACCAGAATGCGACGTTTAAACGTTTGTCACTTTCCTGCCCGGAGGTTGTCCGCCAGTTGTTGTTTTCCGCCGATGCTATGCAGTTAACGGAAGAAGAGCAGTATCTGAAAAAAGCACCGCAGGATGCGGCGCTGACTGATCCGCAATACCTGATGTACCTCTGGTGCCTGAATCTGGTGCAGGCACCGTCACCGGAGTTTGAGGATAACCTCTATGCCGTTATGCAGCTGCTGACGTTTATCAGTAAGCTCAATTATGACATTGAAGCGAATTTTGATCGTATTCAGGGCGTGTATGAATTTCTGCTCAATGCAACGGAAAACGGGGAACTGACGGCAGAGCGCAGAGCACTGCCGCACCCGGTCAGTTTTCAGACCGCAGTATTAAGTGTTTACGGCAAATTTATTCCGACCCTGTCCCGCAGCGGTAGTTTTTTACTTTCCACTTATATCAACACGCTTACACAGCTGGGGCTGGATGAGCAACAGACCACAGAACGCACGGAAGAAAACATGGCGCGTCTGCGGTCAGAATGGAAAGTACAGCAGCAGAACAGTTGTCTGAATCAACCGTATACACTGCGTAATCTGTTTTCTTATCTGCTGTATCACAGTCAGTTTCCGCATGCGGCTAATTTCACCGGTGATGTTACCGGTTCCCGCAATGCCTTGTCTCACTTCAGTTTGCTGGTCATGGATTATTTCTATTTGCGGACCAATCTGGCGGCGCTGGCGGCAACGGAGGAGCGGGTACTGAAAGAGAGTGATGTTCAGCTTTTGCTGGGCGCTTATTTCTCACTGAAAATGCATGTGAGTGATATTAACGCAGATTTACTGGCACTGATGGAACGTTGTCAGATGAGTGACGCAATCGCCTGTATCTGCCTGCTGGATAACTGACGGAGCCGGATTTTCAAGCTTTTGTTGTTTCACGGGGCAAACCGGGCGAAAATAAGCACCATTAATGAGAAATCAGAGGCGGAAACCGAGTGTTTCTGCCTCGCAGCCCCAGAAGAACGCCCAGATGTCAAATAATGCATTTTTACAGGAAGTGGCCAAACGCCGCACCTTTGCGATCATTTCGCACCCCGATGCCGGTAAAACCACCATTACCGAAAAAGTCCTGCTGTTCGGACAGGCTATCCAGAAAGCCGGTACAGTCAAAGGCCGCGGCTCTAATCAGCATGCCAAATCTGACTGGATGGAGATGGAAAAACAGCGCGGGATCTCTATCACCACATCCGTGATGCAATTCCCGTATCACGATGCCCTGGTGAACCTGCTGGACACCCCGGGACACGAAGACTTCTCCGAAGATACCTACCGCACCCTGACGGCGGTGGACTGCTGCCTGATGGTGATTGATGCGGCAAAAGGGGTTGAAGATCGTACCCGTAAGCTGATGGAAGTTACCCGTCTGCGTGACACGCCGATCCTGACCTTTATGAACAAACTTGACCGCGATATCCGTGACCCGATGGAGTTACTGGATGAAGTGGAAAACGAGCTGAAGATTGCCTGCTCGCCAATCACCTGGCCTATCGGCTGCGGTAAGCTGTTCAAAGGGGTTTATCACCTGTACCGCGATGAAACTTATCTGTATCAGACCGGCCAGGGGCATACCATCCAGGAAGTCCGTACCGTAAAAGGGCTGAATAACCCGGATCTGGATGCCGCTGTCGGCGAAGAACTGGCAAAACAGCTGCGTGATGAGCTGGAACTGGTACAGGGCGCATCCCATGAGTTTGATGAGGAACTGTTCCTCGCCGGTGAACTGACACCGGTCTTCTTCGGTACCGCGCTGGGGAACTTCGGGGTGGATCATATGCTGGACGGCCTGGTTTCCTGGGCACCGGCACCGATGCCGCGTCAGACTGATGTCCGTGAAGTGACTGCAAAAGAAGATAAATTCACCGGGTTTGTCTTTAAAATTCAGGCGAATATGGATCCTAAACACCGTGACCGCGTGGCGTTCCTGCGCATTGTCTCCGGTGTGTATGAAAAAGGCATGAAACTGCATCAGGTGCGTCTCAAAAAAGACGTGGTGATTTCTGATGCGCTGACCTTTATGGCCGGTGACCGTGCTCATGTGGACTGCGCCTATCCCGGCGATATTATCGGGCTGCATAACCACGGCACCATTCAGATTGGTGATACCTTCACACAGGGTGAGATTCTGAAATTCACCGGTATCCCGAACTTTGCACCGGAACTGTTCCGCCGTATCCGTCTGCGCGATCCGCTGAAACAGAAACAGCTGCTCAAAGGGCTGGTTCAGCTGTCCGAAGAGGGCGCGGTGCAGGTCTTCCGTCCGCTGGCCAACAACGACCTGATTGTCGGGGCGGTGGGTGTGCTTCAGTTTGATGTGGTGGTTGCCCGTCTGAAAAGCGAGTACAACGTCGAAGCTATTTATGAGGCGGTTAACGTCTCCACCGCCCGCTGGGTGGAGTGTGACGATGTGAAGAAACTGGAAGAGTTCAAACGTAAAAACGAACTGCATCTGGCACTCGACGGCGGCGATAACCTCTCGTATATCGCACCGACCATGGTGAACCTGAACCTCACCGCAGAACGTTATCCGGATGTGAGTTTCCACAAAACCCGCGAACACTGACAGACAGATGATGTTCATCATGAAAATGAAGAAGGAGACGATAATGCGCAATACCATGAAATCACTGGCCATCCTGCTGGTCAGCGGCACACTGTTCAGTGCATCCGCCATGGCGGAGGAATCTCTGAGTCAGAAAGCCGGCCAGGCGTGGGACAGTGCTTCTCAGTCTGCGGAAGATTTGGGTAAGCAGGCGGAGCAGAAGTTTGACGGCGCGGTAAAAGATGCCTCACTGCTGGTGGATGACAGCACGATCACCGCCAAAATCCGCGGTCAGCTGTTAAGCGCTGATGGCATTGACAGTAATGATATCGCCGTGAAAACCATTAACGGTACTGTGTATCTCTCCGGATTTGTCACCACAGATGCGCAGCGTACAAAAATCATCGATATTGCCAAAGGCGTTCCCGGTGTCCGTGCCGTGGAAGTCAGCATCGGGCAGTATAAATAACCGGCAGGTAATCTGCGCCGGGGGAAGAGCAGGATGGGAACGTATATCCCGGTAACGCCCGGGAAAATCGCACCGCTGGCCTGGTTGCCTGATCCGTTTCAGGTGACCGGTAAACTGGCGCTGGTCTGTGAAGGTGGCGGCCAGCGCGGGATTTTTACGGCCGGAGTGCTGGATGAGTTTCTCAAAGCCGGGTTTAACCCGTTTGATTTGCTGATAGGCACCTCTGCCGGTGCGCAGAACCTGTCGGCGTATCTGTGCGGTCAGCGCGGATACGCCCGTCATGTCATTACCCGCTACACCACGGATAAACAATTCTTTAATCCGCTGCGTTTTATCCGCGGCGGAAATCTTATCGATCTCGACTGGCTTATTTCTTCAACCTCTGCGGAATGTCCGCTGAATATTGCGCATGCACTGCGGCGCTTTGAGCAGGGGCAGGAATTTTATATGTGCGCCAGCCGGGCGGATAATCTGAGTGCCGCATATTTCAGCCCGCAGGCAGAAGACTGGCTGGAATATATCAAAGCCTCCAGCGCTATCCCGGGATTCTACCGTGAAGGGGTGGAAATTGACGGCATCACGTATCACGACGGCGGTATCAGTGATGCGGTACCGGTTATTGAGGCATGGCGGCGGGGCGCGACCCGGATTGTGGTGATCCGGACTGTGCCGTCACAGCTCTATTACACCCCGGAATGGGTGAAAAGGATGGAACGCTGGCTGGAAAAAAGCCATCTGAAACGGATGGTTGCTATGATGAAACAGCATGCCAAAAGCTATTACCGGACACAAAAGTTTATTCAGTCACCGCCGCCCGGGGTTGAAATTGCTGAAATTTATCCGAATGCACCGCTGGCAAGCAATGCACTCGGCAGCCGGGTTAAAACGCTGATGCAGGATTACCGGCTGGGCCGCCGCAGCGGGCGCTATTTTCTGGCAACACTCGGTGAACGCTGGGCGTCATATGAGCCGGTACGGACATCTGTGCTGCGCGTTCCGCCCGCATCCAACGACAACGATTCACAACTGCCGGTCACCGACGGTACAGCGGCGGTATTACATTCACCGGAACGCTCACCGGAAAAGCCGGCGGACTGAATAAATGCAATTTATTGATACCCACTGCCATTTCGATTTCCCGTTTTTTACGGATGATCTCACCCGCCACAAAGCCGCAGCGGCACAGGCCGGGCTGACCGATATTATTATCCCGGCGGTCAGTCATTGGAACCTCACCACAGTCGCCGGGCTGTGCCGGTCATCCGGCGATGCATTTCCCCGCCTGCACGCGGCATTTGGTCTGCATCCGCTTTATATTACCGAACACACCCCTGAACATCTGGAACAGCTTGAGTCGTTTATCACCGCAAGCGGGACAGAATGCGTGGCGGTGGGGGAAATCGGGTTGGATCGCTATATGGCGGAGCCGCAATGGGATAAGCAGCTGGATTTTTTTATTGCTCAGCTGAAACTGGCCGCGCGGACGGATAAACCGGTTATTCTGCACTCCCGCAAAACCCATGACACGCTCGCTGCGGTTCTGCGCCGTCACCCGGTGCCCCGCTGTGGTGTGGTTCACGGCTTCTCGGGCAGTTTTGCCCAGGCGGATGCCTTTGTGAAACTGGGTTATTACATCGGGGTCGGCGGGACGATTACTTACGACCGGGCTCAGAAGACCCGGCGGGCAATCGCGCAGCTCCCGCTCTCTGCATTACTGCTGGAAACGGATGCCCCGGATATGCCGCTCAGCGGTTTTCAGGGCGAGCCGAACCGGCCGGAGCGGATTGTCCGCACGTTTGAAGTGCTCTGTTCACTGCGCAGTGAGTCTCCGGAAGAGATTGCTGCTCAGATTTATCGCAACAGCTGTACACTTTTTTCGCTGCAATCATCTGATTAAGATTCCTGAATCGATTTTCCCGCGATTTTGTCCTGTTAAAGCCTGCATTCTGTGTGTCAAATCACCTGAGATCACTTACAATTGTAAGCAGATGTTATTTCATGTTCGTCATCTGGTTAAATACCCGTCAACTCCCGGCTTTACAGGGGGATTTTCAGGGTAAAATAGTTGAATAATGTGATTATCATCATATTTTTGTATTTTTTGTTACTTTTTTCAGTCGTTATTTGTGACGCAAGTTGATTGTTGGCCGGACTGACCGGGTATAATCAGCGCCACAGGGTCCTGCTCAGAGCTGCATGCGGAGCAGGACTATTAATCTACATTATCGTGAACAGGGATACTTCCATGCAACTCCTTATGAGTCTGGTCGGGATGGCAGTGCTGATCTTTATCGCAGTGCTGTTTTCAAGTGATCGCCGGGCAATCAAACTGCGGACTGTCATCGGTGCCTTTATTATTCAGGTACTGATCGGTGCGCTGGTTCTCTATGTCCCGGTGGGACGCAAAATCCTCCTGGCAATGTCTGACGGTGTCGCCAGTGTTATCGGCTACGGCCAGAAAGGGATGGACTTTATTTTCGGCGGCCTGGTATCCGACAAAATGTTCGAGGTATTCGGCGGCGGCGGTTTCGTCTTTGCTCTGCGCGTTCTGCCGGTTATCGTCTTCTTCTCCTCGCTGATTGCCGTTCTGTATTACCTCGGCATTATGCAGCTTGTGATTAAAGTTCTCGGTGGCGGCTTACAGAAACTGCTGGGGACCTCCCGTACCGAATCCCTGTCCGCGACAGCCAACATCTTTGTGGGACAAACTGAAGCTCCGCTGGTGGTACGTCCGTATATCTCCGGGATGACCAACTCAGAACTGTTTGCGGTGATGTGTGGTGGTCTGGCATCTGTGGCCGGTTCTGTACTCGCCGGGTATGCACAGATGGGGGTACCGCTGGAGTACCTGATCGCTGCATCCTTTATGGCGGCGCCGGGCGGCCTGCTGTTTGCGAAACTGATGGTGCCGGAAACCGAGCATTTCGATGATCGCCGTGAAGCGATGGCAGGTATGGCAGAAGAAGAACGCCCTGCCAACATCATTGATGCGGCGGCAAGCGGTGCGTCTTCCGGTATGCAGCTGGCACTGAACGTGGGTGCAATGCTGCTGGCGTTTATCGCGCTGATCGCCTTAATCAACGGGATCTTAAGCGGTGTCGGTGGCTGGTTTGATTATCCGCAGCTGTCACTGGAACTGCTCCTCGGCTGGATCTTCTCACCAATCGCCTTCCTGATCGGTGTTCCGTGGAGTGAAGCCATGACCGCCGGTTCCTTTATCGGTCAGAAAATTGTGGTCAACGAGTTTGTCGCCTATATGAATTTCGGTGAATACCTGAAGCCGGATGCACAGGTGATTGCTGCCGGTTTACAGCCGCTGTCTGATCACACCAAAGCGATTATCTCCTTTGCCCTGTGCGGCTTTGCCAACCTGTCCTCTGTTGCTATCCTGCTGGGTGGCCTGGGCGGTATGGCGCCTAACCGCCGTAAAGACGTGGCACGTCTGGGTATGAAAGCTGTGATGGCCGGTACTCTCTCCAACCTGATGAGTGCAACCATCGCCGGTTTCTTCCTGGCACTGTAATGCTCTTCCTGCACAGGTGAACCCGGTTCACCTGTGCACTTCACTGATTCAGTGTACTTGTCTTTCTGTCTCTCCCTGTTTATCCCTTTCCTGCGCTATACTATGCCGTGAATATGTGCTGCCATTTTGCGCATATCAGGCCATTAACGTGATTTTTATCACATAATCATATGTATTGATGTAAATGCTGTTATATAAACGTGATGAAAGGCACGTATTATAGCGCCAGGACATGCTCAAATACGGCATGGATACCATGTAACGGATTCGGTGATTCTGTTTATCAGTCACCTGTATTACAGCGCGGTGAGAAGGATCTCAGCGTTAGCTCTTATCTCAAGAGAGACAACGTCTTCACGGAACCAAGTCCCGCTCGCCAACACATTTTGCATCGTTCAGATATTGCGTCTGCCCGGCAACGGCGCAGACATACGTTGGAGAGTTTTATGACCGATTTAACCGCCGCAGCGCAGCGCGCGCTGTCCTTAATGGATTTAACCACCCTGAATGATGATGATACTGACGCGAAAGTCACCGCGCTGTGTCATCAGGCGAAAAGCCCGGCCGGCCAGACTGCGGCCATCTGCATTTACCCGCGTTTTATCCCGCTGGCCCGTAAAGTTCTGCGTGAGCAGGGTACGCCGGAAGTGCGTATCGCGACTGTCACCAACTTCCCGCACGGTAATGATGACATTGAGATTGCACTGGCTGAAACCAATGCTGCGATCGCTTACGGCGCAGATGATGTGGATGTGGTGTTCCCGTACCGCGCGCTGATGGCCGGTAATACACAGGTTGGTTTTGATATGGTGAAAGCCTGCAAAGAAGCCTGTGCGAAACACAATGTGCTGCTGAAAGTGATCATCGAAAGCGGTGAGCTGAAAGATCCTGCGTTAATTCGTCAGGCATCTGAAATCGCCATCAAAGCCGGTGCTGACTTTATTAAAACCTCCACCGGTAAAGTGCCGGTCAATGCCACGCCGGAAACTGCGGAAATCATGATGACCGTGATCCGTGATATGGGCGTCGGTAAAACCGTTGGTTTCAAACCGGCCGGTGGTGTCCGCACTGCGGAAGAAGCCGCGCAGTATCTGGCGATGGCTGACCGTATCATGGGCGAAGGCTGGGCTGACTCCCGTCACTTCCGCTTTGGCGCATCCAGCCTGTTAGCCAGCCTGCTCAACGCACTGGGCTACGCAGACGCCAAATCTGACAGCAAGTATTAATCACGCTTTCCGGGCCGCTTTTGCCGCCCGGCTTTCTGATTAACCCGGTATCTGTGGTACCGGGACGGATCCGGTATTTTAAGGAGTTCACTGTGTTTCTGGCTCAGGAAATCATTCGCAAAAAACGGGACGGACACCCGCTCTCTGATGAAGAAATCCGTTTCTTTATTAACGGCGTACGTGATAACTCAGTCTCTGAGGGACAAATTGCCGCGCTGGCGATGACTATATATTTCCATGATATGAACCCGCAGGAGCGCGTCTCGCTGACACTGGCGATGCGGGATTCCGGTTCGGTGCTGGACTGGAAAAACCTTGATTTACCGGGCCCGGTTGTGGATAAACACTCCACCGGCGGCGTGGGGGATGTGACCTCCCTGATGCTCGGGCCGATGGTGGCTGCCTGCGGCGGCTATATCCCGATGATCTCCGGCCGCGGCCTGGGACATACCGGCGGCACGCTCGACAAACTGGAAGCGATTCCCGGCTTTGATATTTTCCCGGATGATGAAACCTTCCGCCGTATCATCAAAGAGACCGGTGTGGCGATTATCGGCCAGACCAACTCACTGGCACCGGCTGACAAGCGTTTCTATGCGACCCGCGACATTACGGCAACCGTGGACTCCATTCCGCTGATCACCGCCTCTATCCTCGGCAAAAAACTGGCCGAAGGACTGGATGCACTGGTGATGGATGTGAAAGTCGGTTCCGGGGCATTTATGCCGACTTATGAATTATCAGAGCAGCTGGCGCAGGCGATCGTACAGGTTGCCAACGGTGCGGGCTGCCGGACTACTGCACTGCTGACTGATATGAACCAGGTGCTGGCATCCAGCGCCGGTAATGCGGTGGAAGTGCGTGAAGCAGTGCGTTTCCTGACCGGTGAGTACCGCAATCCGCGCCTGTATGAAGTCACTATGGCGCTGTGCAAAGAGATGCTGGTTTCCGGCGGGCTGGCGGCTGACCGCACAGAGGCGGAAGCAAAATTACAGCAGGTGCTGGATAATGGTAAAGCGGCGGAAATCTTCGGCCGGATGGTTGCCGCGCAGCGCGGACCGGCTGATTTTATCGAACGCTATTCGCACTATCTGCCATCGGCAGTACTCAGTAAACCGGTCTATGCTGAGACAGAAGGGATTGTGACCGCCATGGATACCCGCGCACTGGGTATGGCGGTTGTTTCTCTGGGCGGCGGACGCCGTAAGGCCAGCGACCCGATTGACTACAGTGTCGGGTTAAGTGATATCGCGCCGATCAACAGTGTTGCTGACGGACAGATGCCGCTGGCGATGATCCACGCCAATAATGAAGATGCGTGGAATGAAGCTGCCCATGCCGTGCGCCGGGCAGTCACACTCAGTGAGCGGCCGGTTACAGATACCCCGCTGATTTACCGCCGGATCAGCGAATAAGAACAATTTTGTTATTCACGCGGAGCCCTGCATCCTGACGTGATCTGACACAGGAGAGAAGTATGAAACGTACATTTATTATGGTGCTGGATTCATTCGGTATCGGCGCAGCACATGATGCCGCTGATTTCGGCGACACCGGCGCTGACACGTTAGGTCATATCGCACAGGCCTGTGCCCGCGGTGAAGCAGATAAAGGCCGGAAAGGGCCGCTGCATCTGCCTAATCTGTCCCGCCTGGGGCTGGGTAAAGCAGCTGAGGAATCCACCGGACACTTCCCGGAAGGTCTGGATAAGAATGCGGAAATTATCGGCGCGTACGGCTATGCCGGGGAGTTATCCTCCGGTAAAGATACCCCGTCCGGCCACTGGGAAATTGCCGGGGTGCCGGTTCTGTTTGACTGGGGCTATTTCAGCGATCATGAAAACAGCTTCCCGCAGGAATTACTGGATATCCTCGTTAAACGCGCCAACCTGCCGGGATACCTCGGCAACTGCCACTCATCCGGTACCGTCATTCTGGATCAGCTCGGCGAAGAGCATATGAAAACCGGCAAACCGATTTTCTATACTTCTGCGGACTCCGTTTTCCAGATTGCCTGCCACGAAGAAACGTACGGCCTGGAAAAACTGTATGAGCTGTGCGAAATCGCCCGTGAAGAACTGACCAAAGGCGGTTACAACATCGGCCGTGTGATTGCGCGTCCGTTTACCGGTGAAAAAGCCGGGTCGTTTGAACGTACCGGTAACCGTCACGACTACGCGGTAGAGCCGCCGTCAGCGACCATGCTGCAGAAGCTGGCGGAAGAGAAGCAGGGCGAAGTGGTATCTATCGGTAAAATCGCGGATATTTATGCCCATGTCGGTATCACCAAAAAAGTGAAAGCGACCGGTATTGATGCGCTGTTTGATGCATCACTGGAAGAGATGAAACTGGCGGGTGATAACACCATCGTGTTTACCAACTTTGTTGATTTCGACTCCTCATACGGCCACCGCCGTGATGTGGCGGGCTATGCCGCTGCACTGGAGCTGTTTGACCGCCGTCTGCCGGAAATGCTGAAGCTGGTGAAAGAGGACGATATTCTGATCCTGACCGCAGACCACGGTTGTGACCCGACCTGGCCGGGTACCGATCACACCCGCGAACATATCCCTGTGCTGGTGTACGGGCCGAAAGTCAAACCGGGCTCTCTGGGCTACCGTGAAACCTTCGCGGACATCGGGCAGACTGTTGCATCCTATTTTAATTTATCCCCGATGGATTACGGCAAAAACATGCTGTAATGTGTCTCTTTTTTCGGGCAGGCTTTCAGTCTGCCCTTTCCCTTTGGATTGACTGAAAGGATTTTTTTATGGCTACCCCTCACATTAATGCCGAACGCGGTGATTTTGCTGATGTTGTTCTGATGCCCGGCGACCCGCTGCGTGCGAAATACATTGCAGAAAATTTTCTGGAAGACATTAAACAAGTCAACAATGTGCGTGGCATGCTGGGTTTTACCGGAACCTATAAAGGCCGCCGTATCTCCGTGATGGGCCACGGTATGGGGATCCCGTCCTGCTCTATTTATGCCAAAGAGCTGATCACTGAATTTGACGTGAAAACCATTATCCGCGTCGGTTCCTGCGGGGCTATCAGCCGTGATGTCAAACTGCGTGATGTGGTTATCGGCATGGGCGCGAGCACGGATTCCAAAGTGAACCGTCTGCGTTTTAAAGATAACGATTTCGCGGCTATCGCGGATTTCGGACTGGTACGTAATGCGGTTGAAGCGGCTGAAACCGCCGGGATCCCGGCGCGTGTCGGTAATATCTTCTCTGCGGATTTATTCTATACACCGGATCCGCAAATGTTTGACGTGATGGAAAAATACGGCATTCTGGGCGTGGAAATGGAAGCCGCCGGTATCTATGGCGTGGCTGCTGAATTCGGTGCAAAAGCACTGACTATCTGCACCGTTTCTGATCATATCCGTACCGGTGAAAATTTACCGGCAGAAGAGCGTCAGACTACTTTTAATGAAATGATCACTATCGCGCTGGAATCTGTTTTACTGGGCGATAAGAAGTAATTTATTTCAGTCATTATAAAAATCGCTGCCGGTATTATTTTTTGGCAGCGGTTTTTTTATTATTTACTGTTATCAGGTCTGGTATGAATTTCTGAAACACCATTTCCTATCGTAATTTTAAAACTAAAGTCGCAGGTCTTATTGAGGATTTTAGCGTAGGTTATGGATATAATTAATGTTAATAATACTCCCATAAAGGATAAGCCGATTATTCTTGTGGCAGATATTATAAAATTAAAAATAATTATGGGTAATTCTGGTATTTTAATCATATTAAAAGAACACATAAGTAAGTTAATAAGAAAGTAAAATAAGGTGCCTGATTAACCGCTACCTGCAACAGAGAGAAACGGGGGGATTTCTCCCCCCTCAGCATCATTTATCGTTACAGGACAATGTTGCGTCAACCAGCATATCTCCGCCTTTCAATGAAAAATCGGATACCCGATGATTATTGAGTAACGAATTTACAACATCAGAAATTGTAAGAGCAGTTATTAATACCACTGCAACTATAGCTAATGTTGTCATTGATCTTCCGGTCATTTCTCTTGACTCCTTTAATTTAAGGAGGCAGAATCCCTATTGTTGGGTAGAGATTCGGCCCCGGTTTATGTTAAAAAACGTAATCGGGGCTTTCTTCTATCCGGAACAGGGAAAACATAGCCTGATCCGGACAGAATCAGGCACCCGCAGAAAATATAACAACTGTGTTTTTCTTTATCTCTACCCCATTCGGGGGATAATACGGAGATATATCACAAAATATATTCTCACTATCCGGTAATACAATAATTGTTATTTTTGTCATTTAACGGAAATAATAAAGCCGCTGTTAAGCGGCTTTATTTTATTATGGTGGTGTAAGCATAAATAATTTTTCATTCTCACCGTTGTAGCGGGATAATACCCGGTTTATATCCTCTGCAGTAATCTGATTAATTAACGCCTCTTCTGCGGTTATCCGCGTAAACTCATTATCGTCCCCGGCAATCTGGGCCAGTGATTCTGTCCAGAACGCAGCACTCTGATAAACCTGCTGTTTTTCCAGTAACCAGTTGGCTCTGGCTTCTTTCAGGGCATTGTCACTCACACCGTTTGTTTTCAGGGTTTTCAGCACATTCCGGCTCAGTGCCGTCATCTCTGCGGCGCGCTGAGGATCGGTGGTGAAATTCAGCCGGGCGCTGTAGTACGGTGACGGCAGTTTTGCCAGCATAGAGGTGAAACTCAGGGCGTAAATACCGCCCGCCTGTTCCCGCAATGCGCCGCGTAACTGTTTGCTGATGATGCTGTCGGCCAGTTGCAGTGTCAGGCTTTCTTTCAGTGACCACTGTGCCGGGGCGGCATACTGAATACTCACCATGGTTTTATCAGAACTGGCTATCGGGTAAGTCCGGCTGAAAGATTGCATTTTGGGTGCGATAGCCGGATCCCGCCATTGCAGGCGCTGCCCGGAAGCGGGAAGGGTGGCGATCCATTTCTCAACAGCCTGTTTTATCTGTTTTTTATCTGCCGCACCGCTGATCACCAGTGTCATATCCTGTACCGGGCTGAGCAGGAGACGGTGGCTCTGCTGTAACTGCGCGGCAGTAAACTGACGCCAGCCGCCGTTTTCATTTATTACCAGACGTTCGCCGTGAGTATGGCTTTCGCGGTTAATGGCATCCAGGAAGCGGCGCTCCACCGGGGTGCTGCTCAGGCTTTCCAGCGTCAGTTGCTGATTGCGGAGTAATTTTTCGCCGCTGAATTGCGGCTGTGTGATCTTCAGATGCAGCAGTTTCAGCAGGGTCTCCAGTTCTTCCGGCGGCGCTTCACCCCGGAATCCGTGATTCAGAAGCTCACTGTACGGCCGCAGGCTGAGACTGTGCTGTTTGCTGAATAAGGTCAGCTCACGGGCACTCAGCTCACCGTAACCGCTGCTTTCCGGCAGTTTCAGTGCCCAGTCGGTCAGTCCTTCCTGTCCGGCAGGCTCCAGTGAGCGGCCGCCCGGAATGCGCAGATTGATCTGAATATTATCTTTCAGGCTTTTATCCTGATGCACAATGACCCGCAGACCGTTGGATAACTGCCACGATTCCGTGGACGGCAGAGGCAGTGCCTGCTCCTGAACAATGCTACCGGCCGCTGCCGGAGTGACATTCAGCGCGACCTGCCGCACGGTCAGGGAAAACGGTCCCGGGGCGGACTGCCGGATCTGCTGCCAGCGGTCAGTGAACGCTTTCTCATCAAAACGGGTCTGTTCGCTGTCCGGCCCGAGCAGCGCCAGCCGTGGTGAGGCCTGATTCAGGAATCCGCTCACATGGGTTTTCAGCGTATCCGGTGTGACCGGTTTGAGCAGTTCCCATGCCGTGGTGAGCTGCTGACGTTTGTCCTGAACCGGCATCCGGTATTCCAGTGCGGTGGTGATGGTATCAGCGAGATAATCATTACCGTAGCGGGATTCACCGGCGGCCTGCTGACTGAGTTTTGCCAGCAGACTCTGCCGTGCATCGTCCAGCTCTGCCTGTGTGACGGGTTGTGTCGCCAGGCGCTGAATTTCTGTCCACAATAAGGTGATGCTGCCGAGGTAATCCCCGCCCTGCGGATGCACTATCATCAGCTGCTGAAGACGGCGGCTGTCCAGCATGGCACCCTGCGGGTTGATACTGGCCGCCGGTAACTGTCCGCTATCCACCAGCGCGGTCAGGCGCTGATTGAGGATCGTTACCCAGAGATTATCCAGCAGGTCATCATACTGCCCGTCACGGGTATTGAGCGGTGCGCGGATATCCCGCTGCAGCGCAAATTGCATGATACGCTGCCCCTGTTCTTTATCGAAGACGGGTTTTACCAGCAGTCCCGGCTGCGGGGCAAAGCGCTGACGGGCCGGATCATCCTGTGCGGCATCTTCTTTGGCGGGCTGATTAAAATACGCCTCCGCCAGATTGCTGACGTCGTGGCGGTTAAACTGTCCGATAACCACCAGACTCATCCGCTGCGGCTGATACCAGGTCTGATAATAGTCTTTTGCTGTGCTGACCGGCGCATGGCGGATCACATCCAGTAACCCGATCGGGTCACGCTCCGCATAGAGGCTGCCCGCATAGCGCAGTTGCTCAAGGGCATTGTTGATGCGGAAGCCGATGCCCTGACGCAGCCGCCACTCCTCAATAATCACGGAACGTTCTTTATCAAATGCAACAGGGTCAAAGGTCATGCCCTGTGCCCAGTCGGCGAGTACCTGCAAACCGGTCTGAATCTGTTCCGGGGTGGCCTGCGGCAGTGACAGTTTATAGACAGTGGAATTGAGGCTGGTGGCGGCATTCACATGGCTGCCGAGATTCAGCCCCTGTTTTTCCAGCTGTTTAAAACTCTGAGTATCCGGGAAATGCGTGGTGCCTTTAAAGGCCATATGTTCGGTGAAATGAGCGAGACCGCGCTGTTCTTCTGTTTCCTGTAATGAACCGCTTTCCACCAGCAGCCGCAGCTCTGCGCCGGGCTGCGGGCGTGACAGAAGATACACATTCATACCGTTTGCCAGACGGATGTGCTGTAAATCACTGCGCTGCGGCAGCGGACGGTTATCTGTGCCGGTTGTGCTGACAGCGGTACAGCCGGTGAGGATCAGCACCACACCGGCAAAGGTCAGTTTATAATGCATATCGGACTCCTGATGTGCAGGTGGCGGCAGGGGCGGACAGGGCGATCACGCGATCTGCCTCCTGCTGAAGAAAACGCTGGTGGCTGACCAGCAGAAGCGTGCTGTCCGGCAGACGCTGACGGAGCAGACGGATCATACGGATCGCATTGTCATCATCCAGCGCGGAGGTAATTTCATCGAGCAGCATCAGCTTTGGCTGACTGAGCAGCAGACGGGCGATCAGCAACCGCTGTTGTTCACCGCCGGACAGGCGCTGACGCCAGTCGGCATCGGTATCCAGTTGTGGTGTCAGTGCAGTAAGTCCGGTAACGTCCAGCACTTCGCGATAAGCTTCCGGCGTGAACTGCGCGGCATCATGCGGATAGGCCAGAAGAGATTTCAGTGTCCCGGACGGCAGATAGAGTGACTGCGGCACCCACATCACATCCTGCTCACGGCTGATATTGCCCCGGTAATAAGGCCAGTGGCCGCTGAGCGCGCGCAGCAGGGTCGATTTACCCAGCCCGGAGCGGCCGCTGATAATGGCAAATTCCCCGGCGTGCAGAGAGAGTGAAAAATTCTCCAGCAGCGGACGGTTATCCGGCAGCAGAATATCGGCGCAAACATCCAGGCGCACTGCCGACTGACGGGTTTCGGTGACATCAGACACCGCGTCATTTTCCAGCAGGCGGACGAAGTGGTACAGACGGGTTACCGTCGCCTGCCAGGCCGCTATCTCTTTATAGGCAAAAATAAACCAGCCGAGTGACGTCGCGACACTGCTGAAGGCCTGACGCAGCTGCATTAAGCCGCCCAGCATCAGTTCCCCGGCAAGGAATTTCGGCAGTGCAAACAGGATCGGCGCCAGTGCGGTCACCTGCTGATAACCCACGGTATAAAAGGATAAATTCCGCTCGCAGCGGATCAGCTGATTCCAGTTGGCCGCCACCCGGGCAAAGCGGGCCAGTAACTGCTGTTTATCCTGCAACTCCCCCCGCTGTCCGGCGATAGCATCACCATACTGTCTGCGGGTGATCAGTGCCGCACGGTAATCCGCCTCACGCTGCTGTTTTTCCATATTCAGTTTGCGCAGCGGCCCGCCGATAAGCTGTGTCAGTGCGATACCCACTAAGGTGTAGGCGATACAGGCCCAGAACATATAGCCGTCGATGCGCCAGTCAGTACCGGCAACAGAGAGCAGAATACTGCCGGAAAGCTGCCAGAGGATGGCGGCAAAGGAAATCAGGGTCAGCAGCGAATGCAGGAAGGTGATCAGCAGGCTGAGAGTGGATTCCACCAGCAGGCGGACATCCTCGGCAATCCGCTGATCCGGGTTATCCGGCTCGCGGGCGGTCAGGCGCAGCAGGTAATGGCGGCTCTGCGGCGACAGCCAGCGGCTGAGGATCTGTTCTGTCATCCCCTCCCGCCAGCGGATAGCCAGTTTCTGCCGGAAATACGTGCCGAGCACCACCACCAGAATCAGCCCGCTGACCAGCACGACGAAAAATTTGATCAGCTGATACAGCGCCGCGCCGTCCAGCTTTTGCAGTGCATTATAAAAATCCCCGTTCCACTGATTCATGCGGATATTGAACCAGACGGAAGAGAGTGTCAGCCCGAGAGACAACAACAGTAAGAACCAGCAAAACAGGGCGGTACGCCGCCCCCAGAACGGCTTCACCAGCCAGAAAAATTGTTTTATTGTTTTCATTGATTATTCATAACGTTAAGAGACATTGCTCACATGCTCAGATTAAAAATCGTAATTCAGCTGTAACCAGAACTGACGGCCCGGATCATAGGCAATCACCTTGTTACCGGCGTAGATAAAGGTATCCGCGACATTTTTGTTATTCAGAACGTTATTCACTTCCAGCGAGACAGACGCGCCGTAAGCAAATTCCGGTTTCCAGTTCACGCGGGTATCCCAGGTGAATTTGGATGCGAAATGCTCTTTCTGATAGACACGTAACTCGCCGTACTGCGGATCACGGACCACTTCGTTGTCATGACGGACAGCCTGATTACGCGCGCCCCACCATTGCAGGCGGTTGTACCAGGAGATGTTGTAGTTATCCCAGTCACTGGTCAGCTCAACGTTCAGCTTGAGCGGCGAGTTAAAGTTACTGGCAGGCAGATCACTGACATCGATCACTTTGCCGCCGTACATCACTTTGTCGGAGTTAATGGCAGTGCCCGGCTCAAAGAAGGCATAGCCCTGGTCAGACGGGAAGTTGCTTTTGGTATCCTGCCAGACGATTGAGGAGGTAAAGACATGAGTTGCCTGTCCCCATTCCCATGGCTGACTGTTACTGACGGCCAGGGTGACGGAGTCATGTTTGCTGCGTCCGGCATTATCAAAGGTACGGATTTTTCCTTTATCGGAGTATTTATCTGACCCGGTGAGATTGTTGTATTTGGTGCGGCTGCGGACTTCATCGTAACCTTCGCGGTGCACATAGGTCAGACGCCAGGTGGTGCTGAGGATTTCCTGTTGCAGGCCGAGGGAAATTTCATCGTTATACGGGGTTTTCAGTGAATCCAGGCCTTCATAATCATTGGTTTTATCCCAGGTCGGATCCATGCCCATAAAGCCGCACATATAGCATTTTTCCAGCCCGGCATTCTGCGCGCCGTACAGGGCATAAGTCAGCATGGAACGGCCGTAATAGCGGTTGGCACCGGCGATCAGCAATGTTTCTTTATTGCCGAACAGGTCGTAAGTGGCGGCCAGGCGCGGCGCGATATTGGTTTGCCGGACAAAATCATCCCGGTCAACACGGACACCCGGACGCAGTGTCAGGCGGCCGATTTCAATATTGTCATCGGCAAACAGAGAGTAGTTGTTATAACTGACAGAGGCGGTTCCCGGCAGGAAGCGGTGCTTGTTGACTACCGGATCCTCAAACCCCCATTCCGCATAGCTGACATAGTCCTCGCTGGTGTGATAGTGCGACTTATCACGGATATAGCGGCCTTTGGTATGGGTGGATTCCATCCCGAGTGTCGGGCGGTGTGTGATCCCGAAGCCTTCTGACGGCAGGAAACGGGCGACAGCTTTGGTGGTGACATTGTCCTGCTCGGTCCGCAGATCACCCAGTCCGCCCATTTTGGTGTTAACAATCGTTTTTCCGTCCGGTGACCGGTTCTTCATTTCATAGAAATTCTGCTCGTCATTCACGCGGTTATCTTTCAGTTTCTGATAACCCAGGGTGAATTCCAGATCAGCCAGGCTGGTCTGGTGTTTCAGAACACCGGTCACACCTAACCCTTTGTGGTTATTGTCATAACCGGAGTTGGCAATATTGGAGGCGAATAAACGCGCCTTGTAGTCAGAATAATTCAGGGAAATATCCGCCGTGGTGACCGGCGAGAGATCCATTGCATACTTCACAAACAGGTTGTCTGAGGTACGTTTCTGGTTGCGTTTGCGCTTATCAAACTCATAACCGACCAGTTCTTCACCTTCCATCACCGCCATCAGTACCGAGGTATTGGCCGGGATGGTGGAGGTCCGGCGGGAGGCGGATACTGTCAGGCCGCTGTTTTCGGTTACACCGACTTCAAACCAGCCGCCGAAATCGTGTTTGTTATATTCATTCTGGAAACGGGCCGGGTGACTGATATCATTTTTTGATGAATCAATCGGCTGTGAGGAATCCTCAAACAGATGATTCCAGGAGGAGCGGGTGGTGCGGTAATACATATGGCCGCTGTTTTCGCCGTTCCAGCGGCGGCTGGTGACATCCACACTGCCGCCGGTAAAGCCGCCGAATTCCACCGGGATGTTGTTATCGTAAACCGTCACGCTGTCGATCAGACGGCTGTCGATATACATGCCCTGGTCGCCGCTGTCCAGACGGGTGGAGGTTTCACCCAGGGTATCTTTTGCCGGGTCGAAATCGTTGTTAAAACTGATGCCGTCGAGTTTATAGGCGTTCTGGAAACTGGATGCGCCGTGAATGGAAATCCGTGATGGTTTGATTTCGCCCTGGTTGAGGGATGAGCTGTCATTACCGGCAAACTGCACTGCCGGGTTGGTGCGCAGCAGTTCCGTGACGTTGCCGTCACCGGTATTGCGCTGGCGGATCTCCTCCGCAGTAATGTATTGCGGGGCAGACATGACATCCGTGGCCGGATGGTAAGCCAGTTCGCCCTGAACCCGGGTTTCCGGGATTAAAATGGTTTCCGCTTCGGTTGTCAGCGGGCGGATCACATAGCTGCTGCCCTGCTGCACCAGCGTCAGGCCGGAGCCTGCCAGCAGTGTCTGAATGGCGGTCTGCGCGGAATAGCTGCCGTGCAGAGCCGGTGCCCGCAGTGCGCCGAGTTGTCCGGCATCATACAGTAACTGGATTTGTCCCTGCTGCGCGATGGTGTTCAGTGAACGGCTCAGTGCCTGTTCCGGCAGATCAAGCGTGAGATCTGCCGCCCCTGCCGGTGCCGCTGTCAGCCCGAGTGCCAGCACAATGGCAGAACTGACCGCCCTGATGCTGAATGGTGATGGTTTTATTGTCATTTTTATCATTTCCGGAAGTGTCATAGTTATCCCCTGTATCAGAAGACGCGGAAATGAGAATTATCCTCACCTGATAATTATTCTTTTTTTCATTTATTTTTATTTTTCTTCACAATCAACAGGCTGCCGTCATGCAGTTCGGTGACTTCAACCGGTAACAGCAGCGGCAGTGCCGTGAAAAAGGCATCGGTTTCGGAAAGGGTGACCCGGCCGGAGACGGTCAGATCCGCCGCATTGGCGGCAAGGGAGACGGGGTGGTTGCTGTAAGGTGCGAGGCGGTCAACAACATCACGCAGCGGGGTATCGGTGAGGGTGATCTGTCCGTTGCGCCACTCTCCGGCCTGTTCCGGCGGGATATGGCTGAGCAGCAGTGCAGAGCCCTGTGCGGGGCTGACGGCTTTATCTCCGGCACGCAGATACACCGGTTTTTCATCCGGCGCATCCCGCAGGGCGACAATCCCGTCTGCCACAGAGACCGCCACTTCCGTTCCCCGGCGGCTGACATCAAATTCCGTGCCGACAACCGTTATCTCTCTGCCGTCCGCACGGATGACAAACGGCCGCCACGGGTTGGATTTCACCTGAAAAAAGGCGGTACCGCGCACCAGGGAAATACGGCGGTGTGTCTGTTCATAGGCAATATCCGCTTCACTGTCACGGCTGAGAAAAATACGGCTGCCGTCCGGCAGGATCATGGATTTACTTTCTGCGGCGGTGGCGAGCGTCAGGTTATCCATCAGCAGGGCGGGTAACTGGCTGTAGGGCAGAAACAGCATCACCAGGATAAACAGTCCGGCGAGGGTATGGCGCAGCGGGCGCAGAAGCGGAAAAGCCCGTGCGGGTGCCGGGTTTGTGATTTCCGGGCGCGGCAGGGCTGACATCTCCCGCCACAGCAGCGCCATATCATCAAACGCCTGCCGGTTTTCCGGGGAAGCCGCCAGCCATGCCTGTAATTCCCGCTGCTGCTGTGCCGTCATGCTCTGGCTGTGCCAGCGCGTAAACCACAATGCGGCGTCTTCTTCCCGTTCGTCCTGCTCCCGCCGGTCTGTCATTCCCCGTCCTTCTGTTCTGCGGCATTCATGGCGCGTTTACATTGCAGCAGGGCGCGGGCGATATGCTTTTCCACCATACTGACAGAGATATCCATCTGTTCGGCAATGTCACTTTGCGAAAGTCCGTCAAACCGGTAAAGCACAAAGGCTTCGCGCTGACGGGGGGGCAGTTCATTCAGCACCTGATACAGTCTGTCCAGCCGTTGCCGGTGTTCGAGCTGTACCTGAGGATCGGCATGTGCCTGTGCCACTTCCTCCGTCAGTGAATCATCCCACTCACTGACCCGGTCGCGGCCCTTCCGCCGGCTGTGACGCCAGTGGTCGGTCAGCACATTGTTGGCTATCTTAAACAGGAACGCGCGGGTTTCCTGCACAGATGTCTCGTTGCCGCCGTTGAGCCAGCGGGCAAACACATCCTGCGACAAATCCCGTGCATCCTGACTGTTGCCCAGCCGCTTATGGAAGAAGCGGACAAGCTGATGGTAGGTTGAGTGATAAGCTCCGGCGATAAGCCTGCTTACCGATTTTTCAGTCGTCATTTTTCTGGTGTGTATCGAAGTCATCGTAATTGAAGGAGTCATTACGCATTGCTTAGAAAAATCCAAAAAATCTCATTGTTGTTATTTGAATTATTATTTAATAATAAAAAGCAATATCATTTGCGTTATCATTATGCCTGTAATTTTACAAATTGAAATACGTGAATAACGATTAAAAAAGTGAGTTGAGTGATGTTGAATGTGGCTGCGGCCTGTTATCAGAACAGGCGATATTCAGTCGGCGGCACCGCTGCCAGTGTGGGTGCTCACGCGCTGCTGCTGGCACTGTTTCTGGGCTGGCTGGGTTTTTCAGCGGACGAGCCGAAAGGCATGCTGCCGCCGGCATTTGTGCTGATGCCGGGAGTTTATCAGCTGGAAAGTGCACCGCCGGAAAAGGCGGAAGGTGTCAGACAGGTGATGTCACAACCGGCACCGCAGCCGGTGGCTGAGCCGGAGCGGGAGTCTGCTGTCGATAAACTGGCGGTTTCTGATCAGGGCACCTGGACGCGGAAAGCGGAGAAACCAAAGAAAAAAGCAGACAAAAAACCGGTAACAGAGATCAAAATGCCGGAAACGGATAATCCGTCCCCGGTACTGGCAGAAAGTACTTCCGCGCCGCGTCAGGGCGACAGTTCTGCGAGCCGTGCGGATTTTACCAGCCATGCACCGCAGCCGGTCAGCGGCAGTACCGGCTGGGAAAGCTCGGTACATTCGCATCTGGCGAAATACAAACGCTATCCGCGCGCACTGCTGCGTTATAAATCCACCGGTGTTTCTCATGTGAAAGTGACTCTGAACATGCAGGGAAATGTTGTCTCTGCGGAGCTGGTTAATTCATCCGGCACTAAATTGCTCGATAAAGAAGCGCTTGCCACCGTACAACGGGCATCACCTTTCCCGCTGCCGCCACAGGAACGCGGCAGAAACGGCCATATTGAGATAGTCACTCCCATCGGTTTTTACCTGTAACCAGCAGACAATTCCCGAAGTTACGTTTTTATTACCAGGAATTGTCTGTATTTTCTGCATTTTTGTTTCCTTCGTTATCTTTTCCCTGCTTAATATTTCGGTTTTTCTGTGGTTTTTCTTAATTTATCTGAATGAGTTTCAGTTACTCATATTGCAACAGGCGCAGTAAAGCGGGTTCAGACCTGGATAAAATCCTGTGGTGACGTGTCATGATTATATTTTCAGAAAGAAAATGATTAATTCTATTAATTAATAATGCTGAAGAGAATTCAACCGTTATAATCAAAAAGAGTGTGTTAAGCTGTTAAGAAATGTGTGGCTGTCATGCTGATAACATCGCCTGCGAGTCTGTGTGTAAACATCATAATGCCTTGGCAAATAATCATTTTTAGTCTGTTTACGGGTAGGTTGTTACAAAATATTTCATTCTGAAATTATCAGAGAAATATGTAATGATGTTATTATTCAGCAGCAGGATTGAATAAAAGAATTTAATATATGAGAAATCCGATTTTTACCACGATTCATTAATATGCATCATTTTCGGACGTGATTTTAGTGGTATAAACTCTGTTTTCTTTGGTAGATTAATTTTTTATAGGTGATTTTGCGTAACGCCGGATTAACTCAAAATTAAACATTGTAAATTTTAGTTAGGAAAGGACAAGTAATGACTAAAAAGTCAGTTTTTGCAAGAACACTCGTCTCTCTGCTGTTAGGTACAGCAATCAGTGCTTCAGCGCTGGCTGCGGCAGAAAATACCGGTCATACATTGCGGCTGGCCATCGGCGCAGAACCGACAGAAGGGTTTGACCCGATGCTCGGCTGGAGCCACGGCAGTTATCTGTTACTGCACAGCCCGCTGCTCAAACAAAAGGCCGATCTTTCCTGGCACAGCTATCTGCTGGACAGCTACGACCACAATGCTGACGGCAAAGAGTGGACACTGAAGCTGAAAAAAGACCTGAAATTCTCTGACGGCTCCCCGCTGACCGCCAAAGATGTGGCGTTCACCTATAACAATGCGGCCGCCGGCGGCGGCAAAATCGACATGGGTAACTTTGCCAAAGCAGAGGAAATTGACCCGCTGACAGTAAAAATCACCCTGTCCGAACCTCAGAGCACTTTTATCAACGTACTCGGCTCTCTCGGGATTGTATCCGCTGATAAATATGATGCCAGACAGTATGCCCAAAAACCGGTGGGTGCCGGGCCGTACCGCCTGGTGGCTTTCCAGCCGGGCCAGCAGCTGATTGTTGAGGCTAACCCGTACTACGCCGGGCCGAAAAATGACTTTAACAAGCTGGTATTTGTTTTCCTGGATGAAGATGCTGCCTTTGCAGCCGCACAGAGCCGCCAGCTCGAGGTTGTCCGCATTCCGCCGGTGATCGCCGCGACCGCCGGTGATGTCAAAGGGATGAAACTGGTGGAGCGCGCCAGCGTGGAAAACCGCGGTATTGTCTTCCCTATCCCGAAAGCCGGTGAAAAAGATGCACAGGGTTACCCGATTGGTAACGATATCACCTCTGATGTTGCCATCCGTAAAGCCATCAACTATGCGATTGACCGCAAACTGCTGTCTGAGCAGGTAATGGAAGGGTACGCCGTACCGGCCTTTACCGGTGTTCACGGGCTGCCGTGGAACAATCCGGAAGCGGCTTTTAAAGACGGTGATGCGGAAAAAGCAAAACAGATCCTGGAAGAAGCAGGCTGGAAACTCAATAAAGACGGGCTGCGTGAGAAAGACGGTAAAGTCGCCAAACTGACACTGTGGTACACCAGCGGGGATACCACCCGCCGTGACCTGGCACAGGCTATCCGCGCCTTCCTGAAACCAATCGGCATTGAACTGGATTTACAGTCCGGCAGCTGGGAAACCGTCGAACGCCATATGCACGCCAACCCGACCCTGTTCGGCTGGGGCAGCCTGGATCCGATGGAGTTAGTCCATCACTACAGCAGCAAAGCGGCGGGCGTGGAATTCTACAACCCGGGCTATTACAAAAATCCGCAGGTGGATGCCATCCTTGAGAAAGCCATGAGTGCGCCGGATCAGGAAGCCGCTATCCCTGTATGGCAGCAGGTGGACTGGAACGGCAAAACCGGTACCGGGATTAAAGGGGATGCAGCCTGGGCGTGGCTGCTGAATGTGCAGCATACCTATGTGGTGAGTGATTGTGTTGATTTGGGTAAGGGCGCACCGGAGATCCACGGGTCATGGTCACTGCTCAACAGCGTGGATGACTGGGCCTGGACCTGTAAATAATGCGCAGTGCCCTGTTCCTTTTCGTGCGGTTTGTTTGTCTGCTGACGGTCACGGCAGCGGGGGTGTTTATCCTCCTGAGCTATTCACCGGTTGACCCGATCAGAGCCTATATCGGAAATGATCTGCTGCATGTGCCGCCGGAGCAGTATCCGGCGATTGCCGCCCGCTGGGGACTGGATCAGCCGCTGTGGCAGCGGTTCTGGATCTGGTTCTCACAGATGCTGCGGGGCGATCTCGGCTACTCCATGCTGTATAACGCGCCGGTGTCAGAGGTGATTTCGTCGCGGCTCGGGCCGTCACTGGCACTCCTTATCAGCGCCTGGCTGCTCTCGGGCATTGCCGGGCTGCTGCTGGGGCTGGTGGCCGGACGTTACCTGAACCGCTGGCCGGACAGAATTATTTCGGCACTGTCGTATCTGCTGGCTTCGATACCGACATTCTGGATAGGGCTGCTGCTGCTGTCGCTGTTTGCGGTCACCCTGAACTGGGCACCAATCTGCTGTGCCTGGCCGATGGGCGAGGATGCGGATACAGCAACCGTCGGGCAGAAAATTCATCACCTGATTCTGCCGGTGCTGGCACTGGGCTTACTCGGTGTCGGTAACATTGCCCTGCACACACGGGCAAAAGTGGCGGAAGTGATGGGGACCGAATTTATCCGTTATGCGAAAGCGCAGGGGGATAAAGGCTGGCCGATGATTAAATTTCATGTGCTGCGCCATGCCATTACCCCGGCACTCTGTTTACAGTTTGCCTCTGTGGGGGAACTGCTGAGCGGTTCGCTGCTGGCGGAGAAAGTGTTCGCTTATCCCGGACTGGGACAGGCGACGATAGACGCAGGGCTGCGGGGGGATATCCCGCTGCTGATGGGTATTGTGATGTTTTGCGCGATCCTGATTTTTATCGGTAACAGCACGGCGGATATTTTACTGCGCCGCGTGAATCAGGGAGTGATCCGCGAATCATGACGCATAACCCGAACCGTGCGCTGTTAAAACTGACGGGCACATTACTGATACTGATCCTGCTGGGCGTGTATGCCATCTGGATCACACACACTGATATTGATATGGATTTCCTGGCGCGGCGGCAGGCACCGTCTGTCACGCACTGGTTCGGCACTGACAGCCTGGGGCGTGATCTGTGGGATCGCACCTTTCAGGGCATGGCAACCAGTCTGCAGATCGGACTGATTTCCGCCCTGACCAGCGGGCTGGTGGCGCTGACAATGGCCGGGTTATCTACAATTAACAAAGGAACAGATTATCTGGTGCGCGGGGTGATTGATGCACTGCTGGCGCTGCCGCACCTGCTGCTGCTGATTTTAATCTGTTTCACCCTGGGCGGCGGAAAATCCGGCGTGATCTGGGCGATAGCCCTGACACACTGGCCGAAACTGACGCTGATCCTGCGCTCGGAAATCCTGCGGGTGCGGGAAACGGATTATGTGATGCTGGCACAACGCATGGGAAATTCGCGATTGTATTGCTGGCGTCATCATTATCTGCCAATGTTATTACCGCAGTGGATTGTCGGCACACTGCTGATGTTCCCGCATTCGGTACTGCACAGTGCGGCGCTCAGTTTTCTGGGCTTCGGGCTTGCGCCGCATGAGGCATCACTGGGGATCCTGCTGTCAGATGCACTGCGCTATCTCAGTACCGGTGCCTGGTGGCTGGCATTTTTCCCGGGACTGGTGCTGGTCGGACTGGTGTTACTGTTTGATCAGTTTGCGAAAGCCTTACAACAGCTCTGGCTGAGGATCGCATAATGCTGAAATTTGACCGGCTTGCCATTGATGTCGCGCAGTTCAGCTGGCTGCGGAAAAAACGCTGGCAGCCGCTGCTGACGGATATTTCCCTGGCGGTTCAGCCCGGTGAGCTGGTGGCGCTGGTCGGCAGCAGCGGGGAAGGCAAAAGCCTGTTGCTGCAGAGTGCACTGGGGCTGCTGCCGGATAATATGCGCTGCCGGGGGGCTATCTCGCTCGCGGGGGAAACCCTGACGGAAGAGAGTAAACAGCTGCACCGCGGCAACACCCTGTGCTATGTACCACAGGGTGTGAGTGCGCTGAATCCGCTGGTGCGGGTTGGTCCGCAGCTGGAACGCGCGGCCACACTCAGCGGTATGCATGTGAAGATGCACGACGTGGCGCGCCAGCTGCAACGTTATAACCTCCGGCCTGAGCTGACGGATGCGTTTCCGAACCGGCTCTCCGGCGGGATGGCAAAACGGGTGCTGACCTGCGGCGCGACTCTGACCGGGGCGCAGTATATTCTGGCGGATGAAATTACGTCCTGGCTGGATGATGAACACGCGGGGCAGATACTCGCGCACCTGAAAGTGCTGTGTGCGGACGGGCGCGGTGTGTTGTGGGTCACGCATGATCTGGCGATGGCCGCCCGCTTTGCTGACCGGATTGCCGTGCTGCGTCACGGGATTTTACAGGAAACACTGACATCGCAGGCATTACTGAACGGGGAAGGCAGCCCGTGGCTGCAGTCACTGTGGGATGCATTGCCGGAGCACCGTTTTCTGGCGGGTCGGGTGAGGCGGTAATAAGAGTGACGGATGAATACAGGTGATAATCTGTTTTAATTAGTCCGTATATGAGTATTTTTTATTTATTTGCTGAAAATCAGCAGGGTTATTTATTTTATATTTAAACACAGTAGCAGATATTAATTCATTTATATGCGGTAACGGAAACTCCGCATAGTCTGAAAGGGATCTGAACCTCGTTTTCTTATCAGGAGAACAGCGGTGCATGATTTATTTTTTTATGGCTGATTAACAGCTTACATTTTTCACGCTTTAGTATTTCCGGGTGTGCGCCTGCGCATGTCCGGCGGTCAGTGGCGGATTGTGTCTGCATTCAGCGGATGCGTCACTGAAATAAAAACTGAAATCACGGTATCCCGGAATACTGATATCCGGATTGCTGTCTGATGACTCTGTTTTCATTCAATTGTGGAGGCGTTATGCAATTAACCCCGAGAGAAGTTGAAAAGCTGATGGTATATACCCTGGCGGATGTCGCGCAGCGACGCCGTGCCAGAGGGGTAAAACTGAATTACCCGGAAGCGGTCGCGATTATTACCGTGACAGCACTGGAAGGCGCCCGTGACGGCAAAACAGTGGAAGACGTGATGAAAGAAGCTGCCACCGTGCTGACCAAAGCCGACGTGATGGAAGGGGTGGATGATTTAATCCCGAATGTGCAGGTTGAGGCGATTTTCACAGACGGCAGCCGTCTGGTGACGGTTCATAACCCAATCAAATAAACGTACAGCAAAAAGGTGAGGTTCTGATTATGAGTAATACAAAACAACCCACGCCGTTAGGCGGAGTCATTTTTGCGGATACTCCGATTGAATTTAATACCGGCAAGCCGGAAACCAAAATTAAAGTCCGTAACACCGGGGATCGCCCGATTCAGGTCGGTTCGCATTTTCATTTCTTTGAAGTGAACCATGCCCTGGAATTTGATCGCGAAGCGGCTTACGGCAAACGCCTGAATATTTCATCCACCACCGCAATCCGTTTTGAGCCGGGTGATGAAACCGAAGTTTCTCTTATTCCTTACGGCGGCAAACAGACAGTTTACGGGTTTAACAACCTGGTGGACGGCTGGGCCGGTAATAATGTGGCCACCAGCGAACGTCCGGCAAAAGCGATTGCCCTGAACGAGGCAATTGCCCGCGGTTTCAGCCATAAAGCAGAAGCGAAGAAGTAATTCTCCGTCCTGACACGATTTTCCGGCAGTGATGCACAGGCATCCTGAACGAAATAAGGAACACGTTATGCCACAGATTTCCAGACAAGAATATTGCGGCCTGTTCGGGCCGACCACCGGAGACAAAATCCGTCTCGGTGATACTGATCTCTATATCGAAATTGAAAAAGACTTACGCGGTTACGGCGAAGAATCTGTTTACGGCGGCGGGAAATCCCTCCGTGACGGGATGGGCGCGAACAACACGCTGACCAGCGACAACGGCGTGCTCGACCTGGTTATCACCAACGTCACTATCCTGGATGCGAAATTAGGCGTCATCAAAGCGGACGTGGGTGTGAAGGACGGTAAAATTGTCGGTATCGGTAAGAGCGGTAACCCTAACCTGCAGGACGGTATCACTCCGGGAATGGTTGCCGGTGTGGCTACCGATGCTATCTCCGGTGAGCATCTGATCCTGACAGCGGCGGGTATCGATACCCACATCCACCTGATTTCACCACAGCAGGCTTATGCGGCGCTGTCTAACGGTGTCACCACCTTCTTCGGCGGCGGTATCGGGCCGACAGACGGCACCAACGGGACAACGGTTACCGCCGGTCCGTGGAACATCCGCGCGATGCTGCGTTCACTGGAAGGTTTACCGGTTAACGTCGGTATGCTCGGTAAAGGTAACTCTTTTGCCCGCGATCCGCTGGTTGAACAGATCATTGCCGGTGTTGCCGGTCTGAAAGTCCACGAAGACTGGGGTGCAACCTCCAACGCCCTGCGTCATGCCCTGCGTGTGGCGGATGATTATGATATCCAGGTCTCTGTCCATACCGACAGCCTGAACGAAGGCGGTTATGTGGAAGATACCATCGAAGCCTTTGAAGGCCGGACTATCCACACTTACCACACCGAAGGTGCGGGCGGCGGTCACGCGCCGGACATCATCAAAGTGGTCAGCCAGCCGAACGTGCTGCCGAGCTCCACTAACCCGACACTGCCGTACGGTATCAACAGCCAGGCAGAACTGTTCGACATGATCATGGTGTGTCACAACCTGAACCCGAATGTTCCGGCTGACGTTTCCTTCGCGGAAAGCCGTGTGCGTCCGGAAACCATCGCAGCGGAAAACGTGCTGCATGATATGGGTGCTATCTCCATGTTCTCCAGTGACTCCCAGGCGATGGGCCGTGTCGGTGAGAACTGGCTGCGTGTGATCCAGACCGCTAACGCCATGAAAGCGGCGCGCGGCAAGCTGCCGGAAGATGCGGCGGGTAACGATAACTTCCGTGTTCTGCGTTACGTGGCAAAAATCACCATTAACCCGGCGATTGCCCAGGGTATCAGCCATGTGCTCGGCTCAGTCGAAGTCGGCAAAATGGCGGACCTGGTCCTGTGGGATCCGCGTTTCTTCGGCGCGAAACCAAAACTGGTTATCAAAGGCGGTATGATCAACTGGGCAGCGATGGGTGACCCTAACGCCTCCCTGCCGACACCGCAGCCGGTCTTCTATCGTCCGATGTTTGGTGCGATGGGTAAAACCCTGCAGGATACCTGTGTGACCTTCGTTTCCCAGGCAGCACTGGAAGATGGAGTGAAAGAGAAAGCCGGTCTGGAACGCGAAGTTGTCGCGGTTCAGGGCATGCGCACCACCACCAAACGCGACCTGGTCCGTAACGGCGAAACCCCGGATATCGAAGTGGATCCGGAAACCTTCGCGGTGAAAGTTAACGGGGAACACGCGACCTGCCAGCCAATCTCGGTGGCGGCGATGAACCAGCGTTATTTCTTCGGCTGATTGACTTCCCCGGCGGGTGTTGTTCTGCCCGCCGGGCATAACAAAAAGGTAATTCCATGATCCTCATTGAGCACATTCTCGGCAACGTCAGAAAAGATCAGGCGTGGGCTGATAAAGCGAACGAAATGACGGTGGATATGCTGATCCTCGATCAGCGTGAAGCCCAGAAAAGCCGCTGCCGTAAACACACCCAAAACGGGCTGGATATCGGGATCGCGCTGGATCGCAACGTGCTGTTGTCTGACGGAGATGTGATCCATACCGATGACACCACTAATACCATGGTTGTTGTCCAGATCGATCTGCGTGATGTCATGGTTGTTGATCTTAAACGTCTTCAGGGCAGCACGCCGGAAGAGCAGATCCGCATCAGTTTTGAACTGGGCCATGCGCTCGGTAACCAGCACTGGAAAGCCGTTATCAAAGAAAACAAAGTGTATGTCCCGCTGACCGTCAGTGAAAAAGTGATGGAATCGGTGATGCGCACCCACGGCTTCGGCAATGATACGTTTGCCTTCGTCAAAGGCGAAACCATTCTGCCGATCCTGACCAACTCAGAATCCCGTCTGCTGTTCGGCGGCGCGGAAGAGACAGATACTCACGTGCATGTGGCACATAACCACGGGCACTCACATTCACACGGCCACGATCACGGACACAGCCATGATCATGACCACAGTCACGACCACGGCCACAGTCATGATCATCACCACGATCACGACCATGACCACAAACACTGACAGACCGGAACGGGAGAACGTGTGATGAAAGCGGCTGATCTTATCCGGATCATGCAGTTTGGTGATTCGGCACTTCCCGTCGGCGCCTTTACTTTCTCAAACGGTGTGGAATCGGCGATTCAGACGGGTGTGGTACATGATGCCGAAACCCTGAAAGGCTTTGTCCGCACCGCGCTGAAACAGGCGGCGAGCGGTGACGGTATTGCCGTTGTCGCGGCACACCGCGCAGTGCTTGCCGGTGATAACGACGCCATTCTGCGGGTCGACCGGGCGGTGAATAACCGCAAACTGAATGAAGAAGCCCGCCTGATGGCAACGCGGATGGGGAAAAAACTGGCGGAAATTTCTGTCCATATTTTTGACGATCCGCTCGTGGCATGGTGGCTGGCACAGATTAAAAGCGGGGACACCCCGGGCACCCAGCCTGTCACTCAGGCTATTGTGATGGCGGTACAGGGTATCGGCGAACGCGAAGTGGTGGTCATGCATCAGTACGGGATCGCAATGACGATCCTCAGCGCCGCCATGCGCCTGATGCGGATCACGCACTTTGAAACACAGCACATTTTATTTGAGCTGAACAACGACATTGAAACCTTCTGCGATATTGCAGCCTGCGGCGACATTGAACAGATGTCTTCCTATGTGCCGGTGATCGACGTCCTTGCGGCAGTTCATACTAAATCTTTTGTCCGCCTGTTTATGAACTGACAGGCGGCGGACTTATTTTCCGGGAGTATATTGATGAAAAAAATGACACGGATCGGCATCGGCGGCCCTGTTGGCTCAGGTAAAACGGCGATTATTGAAGTGATCACCCCGATCCTGATCGAACGCGGGATCAAGCCGTTAATCATCACCAATGACATCGTGACCACCGAAGATGCGAAGCAGGTCAAACGCACCCTGAAAGGGATCCTCGACGAAGAGAAAATTCTCGGCGTTGAAACCGGTGCCTGCCCGCACACCGCCGTGCGCGAAGACCCGAGTATGAACATTGCAGCCGTGGAAGATATGGAAGAGCGCTTCCCGGACAGCGACGTCATCATGATTGAAAGCGGCGGCGATAACCTGACGCTGACCTTCAGCCCGGCACTCGCTGACTTCTACATCTATGTTATCGATGTGGCGGAAGGGGAAAAAATCCCGCGTAAAAACGGCCCGGGTCTGGTGCAGGCGGATATCCTGGTGATCAACAAAATCGACCTCGCGCCGTACGTCGGTGCCAGCCTGGAAGTGATGGAAAGTGACACCAAAGTGGTGCGCGGCAACCGTCCGTATGTCATGACCAACTGCAAAACCGGCGAAGGCGTGGTCGAGCTGGTGGATATGATCATGGATAAATTCCTGTTCACCCACCAGGCGGGAGCAAAAGCATGACACAACTGAGGGCTGAGATCGCGGGGACGCCGACGCGTCTCCGGGCTCATCTCTTAGGGGAAAAGGCGCCGGAAATGGCGCCTTACCAGGATGAGCCAAAACAGATGCAAAGTGGTGCCATCGGGAAAAGCGGCTATCTGAAACTGCGGTTTGCCAAACGGGAATACCGCAGTGAAATGGTGGAAATGGAGCGCCGCGTACCTTCTCTGGTGCAGCGTGCGCTGTACTGGGATGAAATGATGCCGCAGATGCCGTGTGTCACTATGATTTCCACCTCCGGCTGCCTGTTACAGGGCGACCGCCAGGCGCTGGATCTGATTGTGGAAGAGGGGGCGTGTGCCCATGTCACCACACAGTCCGCCACCAAAATCCACATGATGGAGGCGAACTACGCCACGCAGTACCAGAATGTGGTGGTGGAAGCCGGCGGTTATCTGGAGTTTATGCCGGATCCGATTATCCCGCACCGTAATGCCCGTTTTTTAACGGACACACAGATCACGGTTGATCCGACAGCAACAGTGATCTATTCCGAGATCCTGATGTCGGGGCGGAAATATCACCATCCGGACGAACAGTTCGGGTTTGATATTTTTTCCTCAAAGATCCGGGCGCAGGACAGTGAGGGAAAAGAATTATTTGTTGAAAAATACATTCTGGAACCGAAAAAAGAAGCACTGAATGTGGTCGGCGTGATGGGGGGTTTTGATGTTTTCGGTAACGTGATTTTACTGACACCGAAAGAGCATCATGCCCGTATCCTGGAGCGTCTGGAAGCCCGTTATGACACGGATGAAGAGGTTGCATTCGGGGCGACGCAGTTGCCGAACGAGTGCGGTCTGGTCTTCAAAGTGCTGGGAATCGACAGCCCGAAAACCAAAGAGGCTGTCCGTTATTTCTGGCAAATCGCCCGGGAAGAGATCCTCGGCATCACATTGCAGAAACCGTTCCTGTGGCGCTGATGCGCTGCAGGATGACACCGGTGGTTACTCAGGGGACTGGTTATTATCAGCATAATCAGTCCCTTTGTCCGGTTTACCTTCAGGGGAAAGACGATGGCAACTTCAACAGTCAGTCAGAACGGCTGGAATAAACTGGCCGGATCCAATCCTGTCATACATTTTATTGATATCACGCTGCGTGGTTGTGCGCAGGTGATGTTTCAGAACAACCCGCTGACCGGGCTGTTCTTTTTCGCCGCTATTTTTATCGGTGCATACAGTGAAGGCATTCCGGCGGTCGGCTGGGGCTGTCTGCTCGGTACTGTGGTGTCCACGCTGACGGCGTATGTCAGCAAAATGGATGTCACCTCACTGCGCGCCGGGCTGTACGGCTATAACGGCTGTCTGGTCGGTGTGGCGCTGCCGACCTTCCTGGATAACTCACCGTTTATGTGGGCGGCCATTGTGCTCGGCAGTATCGTGGCGGTGATCGCCACCATCTCACTGACCGATTTCCTGAAGAACTGGAAAGTTGCTGCGCTGACCGCGCCTTTCGTACTGGTGACCTGGACTATCCTGCTGGCCAGTTACAGTTTTTTCGGTATCAAAGGCGTCAGCCTGCCGGGACCGGCACTGCCGGATCAGTATGTGGCACCGATTGCGGGGATCCCGTATTCCGATCTGATCCCGGATATTTTCCGCGGTGTGTCAGAGGTCTTTCTGCTGAGCAGCATTACCGTGGGGATCCTGTTTGTGATCGGCCTGGCAGTCAGCTCGGTGTGGGCGGCGGTCTTTGCGGTCTTTGGCTCACTGCTGGCTTTTGGTGTGGCATCTTTTTTGAAAGCGGACTTCGGCAGTGTGCATACCGGGCTGTATTCATTCAGCGCCGTGTTAACCGCGATTGCGCTGGGTTCCACATTTAACAAACCGAGCTTCAAGGTGCTGGTGTATACCGTTGTGGGTGTGATTTTTACGGTGTTTGTCCAGGGCGCGCTGGATGTGGTGGTATCGCCGTTCGGCATTCCGACACTGACCATGCCGTTCGTTCTGGCCTCCTGGCTGTTCCTGGTGCCGAATCAGGACATCATGCCGGAACACCGTCAGTAAAAGGGGAGAGATATGCAGAGTAATCTACTGAAGACAGGATTACATAAATTACTGAGTCTGCGGGTGATCCTGTCGGTGCTGCTGTTTATTGACGGGGTGATGATCCTGTCGCCGGTTCTGTTTTCCTATACCGGAGACATTGCCTGGCAGGACGGCGGTTTCACCGCGTGGTTACAGTCGCTCGGGTTTATAAAACTGCTGGATATTCCCCGCTTTATGCTGGGGTTACTGCTGGCACTGCTGGCGCTGCTGATGCTGACCGGCGCACGCATCGCCTGGCTGTTCTCCCTGTTTATCCTGCTCACGATGGTACTGATGGATCTGGGGCTGGCCCGTGAATACTCATTGCAGGGACTATTCTCGCTGGCGCTGCTGATTGCGTCCGGCTGCCTGTGGCGGCAGTTCCCGCATCACAGCCTGACCAGTGCCGGCGTGGTGGCGGTCAGCAGTATTATCCTGCTGGTGGTCTATTCCGTCTTCGGCACCCTGTATCTCGGCAATGAGTTCCAGCCGCATGTCACGGATATCTCAGCGGCCTTCTACTTTGCTCTGGTCTGTATGACCACGGTCGGTTTCGGGGACATCATTCCGATCAGCGTGGAAGCGCGGATGTTTACCCTGACGGTGGTGGTGTTCGGTATCACGATTTTCACCACATCCATTGTGTACATTGTGGGTGTCGTCCTGCGCGGCACACGCGAGATTGTCAAAAAGAGGTTGTTACACATGAAAGAGCATTATGTTGTTATCGGCGCGAATCCGCTGGCGGTCAATATCTATAAAGGACTGAAAAAACGCGGTTTACAGGTGGTGGTGATCTGTTCTGATGAGGACAAAAAGCACTTCCCTGACGGTACCGTAACCGTGGCCGGTGACAGTGCCGATGCCGTGACCCTGAATGAAGCCAATGTCAGAGATGCCCGCTGTGTGATGGCCATCGGTGATAATGACGCGGATAACACCTTTGCGCTGCTGGCGGTGAAACAGCTGGCCGGTGAAGGCGTGAAAACCGTGACTGTGGTGAATCAGGAAGAGAACAGCGACAAAATGCGCCTGCTGCATGCGGATATGACCTTCTCCCTGTCACAGCTCGGCAGTGAAGTGCTGATGAAAATGCTGTGCGGTGAAAGCATCAATAACAGCGTTATGGCTGACATCTTATTAGCCAAAGCGCCATAAGCAGGGCCGGTTGTGAAGCATAAAGAAAAAAAAATAAATCTGAGCCACGGGATCTCCCGGGCTCAGTCATTCTTCTATTCCCGGTTTAAACAGCTGCACGGCATCCGCATTGCGCTGGCGTTTACACTGACGTTTCTGGTGTTCCGGGAATTACACAGCGATAAGCTCGATTATATCATTATGACACTTATCTCTATCCTGATGCCGATGCCGTACTGGGGAAATGTGCTGATCCGCTCGATGCAGCGCACCCTCGGCACCGTTATCGGCTCGCTGATAGGGATGCTGCTGCTGTACACGGAAACCCACTCTTTCCCGCTGATGCTGGCGCTGGCGACCATTGCGATGTTTGTCTGCGGCCTGATTGCGCTGGGCAAAAATATGTATGTCGGGATGCTGATCGGGATGACCATCAGTATCGTTGCCACCGCACCGGTCGGGGATATGGACTCTGCGCTTATCCGTTCGGCGCAGACGGTGGGCGGCTCGATTCTGGCACTGGTGTTCTCGGCGATCCTGCCGCTGAAAGGGTTTGTGTTCTGGCGGATGAATATCAGCACCATTCTGCGCGATATTGCCAGATTATATGATGAGCACATCATGAAACTGAGCAGTACCGACCCGGAGCGGTGGGATAATCAGCTGAAAGACACGTTATCCACACTGCTGACCTGCAATACCTACATTGCACCGGCTGTCAAAGAGACCCATGTTCCGGCGGCCACCTTTACAGCTATTCACGGGCGTATCCGGCGGCTGGTGGCGATACTGGAACTGCTGACCGATACCTTCAGTAAAAACTACTTCGCTCATGCGCTGAACACCGAAAATCCCTACATTGTGCAGTTGCAGAAAAGCAACAGTGAGATCATGAAACTGCTCTCTGATATCTTTGTGCAGGGGAAAGACGATGACACCATGGATAAGCTCCGGGCACTGCGTGCCAGCACACATGAGCTGCATCAGAAGATCAATGCACAGCCGGAAAGTAACTCGGCGGATGCCATGATGGTCGGGATGAGTGTGGAAGTGATCAAGCTGCTGGATGAAGTGTGCGGGCTGGTTCAGATTGACATTTTAAAGAAATGCGCATAAACACAGAAACATTGAAACAAAAATGACGTAAGGTTTTTCTATGTTAAATGTGATCCTCAGCATTTCCGCAGGATCAGTACTCGGCGGCCTCGGCCGCTGGGTGTTGAGTAATAAATTCAACCCGGTGCTGGCAATGATGCCGCTGGGGACGTATCTCGCTAATATTATTGCCGGTTATATTATCGGGCTGGCGGTGGCGTTTTTCTCTTCTCACCCGACACTTCCGGCGGAATGGCGGCTGTTTATTGTCACCGGTTTCTGCGGCGCGTTATCGACATTCTCGACTTTTTCACTCGAGATTGTGCAGGCTTTCCAGGCCGGGCGCATCCACCACGGTATGGCAGAAATCGCCCTGCATGTACTCAGCTCCCTGCTGATGACCTGGCTCGGCCTGCTGACCTGGCAGGTGTTGCAGCACCGGTAACCCGCTGAATATAAAAGTGACCGGACTATCTTTACTGATTATCCGGATTAGTCAGCGCAGAGGGATTGATCGTAGTGTACATAAAAGTGCGGGTTGTTTTTCAATGAGATACAACATTTTTAAGGCAATCCCTGACGGAATACGACGATGCTGCTCCCAACTGCGGACCAGATCAACACTGGAACCGATAGCATCTGCAAATTCTGTCTGTTTTAATCCGGCATGCTTGCGGATTGCTTTAACATCCGGAATCGGGTGTCTGTGCCTGTTTTCCTGTGCCGGAACAACGTGGCCTTTTTCAATTGCCACCATCTCTTCCATGCTGCTGACCAGATTTTCAAAAAGTGTTTTATCCATACAGTATTTTTCCGGCCGGAGACGAAGGGGGATGGTATATCCCGATCAGTTCAGTTTCTGTGATAACGATCTGAGCACCGTTCTTTCCTGACTACTCAGATCATCTTTGACATTTTTGGGGTAGATAAGAAGCAGGTACAATCTGCCGTGAGCGGGAAGGGCGTGATAAATGACCCGGAGGCCGCCTTGTTTACCGGTTCCCCTGCGTTGCCAGCGAATCTTCTTACATCCGCCTGTCTGACTGATCGTGTTACCCCGTTCGTAGTTTTCCAAAAGATAGCTCTGAAATTCCCGGAATTCATCATCAGTCATCATTTCTTTGCGGGTATGGCTGAAAATTTTAGTTTCGATAAATTCCAGGTAATCCATGATTTACACTCCCCGTATCAGTGCGGAAAGTGTATTAACTCAGGATACACGAAAACCAGAAAAATTGGTACCAGGTACTGATTTTGTTATCCTCGTCATAAAAACGATGAGAATAATAATCAGGATGTAAATGAATCCCGAAAACTATTCATCCTTTTTATTTTTCTTCCCCGGCTTTTCATCTTCATTTTTCAGATTGGCGGTCAGCAGATACAGGGATTGCTGCCAGCGGCTCGGGGTCAGCTGCAGCAGGTTATTGGCGAGCACAAAGCCGATACCGAGGGCGAGAAGTAACATCACCCGCAGCAGGTTGGTGGTGTTATCCACCTGGGTGGATTCCGTGGCCAGACGGTGGGTATCGATGGTCAGGCGCAGAAAGCCTTTCGGGCCTTTTTTCCCGGGGATGGCGGCGACAATCTGATGATTAAAATAACTGCCGGCTTTTTGCCCGTCCAGCGCCAGCCGGTCGCGGACAGTGATACTCTCGCCGCTGCCGGCTATCTGTACCCCGTCATCCTGATATACTGTGGCATCGAGAATGCGGCTGTTGGTGGTCAGCTGCGCTAAATTTGCCGTAATTTGTTTCTTATTGAGCACTTTCCCGTTATCGTCTATAGCATCGGAAAGGTTAAACGCCACCTGTTGTGCCAGCGAATAGGCCAGTTCATTAAACTGATCCATTGACGACTGCTGGTGGACGCGGCTGAAATAAGACACACCCTGTAACAGACACACCATCAGGGCGAGACAAATCAGAATAATGGCTGTTTTATGCAGCCGGAATGTTAACTTCGTTTTGGCCATTGTTTATCCGTTTTTCCGTTGTCGCCACCATATTGCCAGAAGCGGAAATTTTTATCTGCTACCATCATGAATATTATCAGGGATTATAGGAGTATCTGTTGATGTCGACGAGTCTGACCTACTGTTATTTGCCGAATGAAATCCATAAGTGGCCGGGCCTTCCTCTTTCCCTGAGCGGTGATGAAGTGATGCCGCTGGACTACCGGGCGGGTGACAGCGGCTGGCTGCTGTACGGACGCGGGCTGGATAAGGCGCGGATCAGCGATTTCCAGCACCGTCTGGGTGCGGCAATTGTGGTGGTCTCGTCATGGCGGATTGATGACTATCAGGTGGTGCGGATTGCGGGCAGTCTGACCGGGCGCATCAAACGGGTGGCGGATGAGTTTCAGATGGATGTGGTGCCGCTGGGTAATATCCCGAAACTGCGCTCCCCCGGACTATTGATGATGGATATGGATTCCACGGCGATCCAAATCGAATGTATCGATGAAATCGCCAGGTTAGCCGGCGTCGGTGATGAAGTCGCGGAGGTGACGGAAAGAGCGATGCAGGGCGAGCTGGATTTCAGCGAAAGCCTGAAAGCGCGTGTCGGCCTGCTGGCCGGGGCGGATGCCGCTATTTTACAGCAGGTGCTGGATACGCTGCCGCTGATGCCGGGGCTGACCAGCCTGGTGCGCAAACTCCAGGCGATGGACTGGCATGTCGCGATTGCCTCCGGCGGATTTACTTTCTACGCCAATCATTTAAAAGATTCTCTGCGCCTGATCGCCGTCTATGCCAATCAGCTGGAAATTAAAGACGGCAAACTGACCGGCAAAGTCAAAGGCCCGGTGGTGGATGCCAAATACAAAGCGCAGGCGCTGGTGAAACTGGCGGAATTTCTCAATATTCCTATAGAGCAGACCGTGGCGATCGGTGATGGTGCCAATGACCTGAAAATGCTGAAAAAAGCCGGTCTCGGTATTGCCTTCCACGCCAAACCGAAAGTGTATGCGCGGGCAAAAGTGGCTATCCGCCACGCCGACCTGATGGGGGTGATGTGCACCCTCAGCGGTGGTCTGAAACACGAAGAACGTTAATTTATCAGTTATTACGGGGTCACGAGTGGCAAAACCAGCAAAACGCGCCTTTGTCTGTAACGAGTGCGGGGCGGATTATCCCCGCTGGCAGGGGCAGTGCACCGCGTGTCAGGCGTGGAATACCATCACGGAAGTCCGGCTGGCTTCTGTCTCATCGTCTGCGGCACGCAATGATCGCCTCAGCGGCTATGCGGGGCAGAGCGGTGTCAGCAAAGTCCAGAAGCTGTCGGAAATCAGTCTTGAGGAACTGCCGCGTTTCTCCACCGGTTTCAAAGAATTTGACCGTGTGCTGGGCGGCGGCGTGGTACCGGGCAGTGCCATTCTGATCGGCGGTAACCCGGGCGCCGGGAAAAGTACCCTGCTGTTACAGACCATGTGCCAGCTCGCCGCACAGATGAAAACCCTGTATGTCACGGGGGAGGAATCATTACAGCAGGTGGCGATGCGGGCGCACCGCCTCGGGCTGCCGATGGATAATCTCAATATGCTGTCGGAAACGGCGATTGAGCAGATTTGCCTGATCGCAGAGCAGGAACAGCCGAAGCTGATGGTGATTGACTCCATCCAGGTGATGCACATGGCGGATATTCAGTCTTCGCCGGGCAGTGTGGCACAGGTGCGCGAAACCGCCGCCTATCTGACCCGCTTTGCCAAAACCCGCGGGGTGGCGATCATTATGGTCGGTCACGTCACCAAAGACGGCTCTCTGGCAGGGCCGAAAGTACTCGAGCACTGTATTGACTGCTCGGTCATGCTCGACGGTGAGGCCGATTCCCGTTTCCGCACACTGCGCAGCCATAAAAACCGCTTTGGTGCGGTGAATGAACTGGGCGTGTTTGCCATGACGGAGCAGGGGCTGCGCGAAGTGAGCAACCCGTCCGCCATTTTCCTGAGCCGCGGGGATGAAATCACGTCCGGCAGTTCGGTGATGGTGGTCTGGGAAGGCACACGTCCGCTGCTGGTGGAAATCCAGGCGCTGGTGGATCACTCGATGATGTCGAATCCGCGCCGTGTGGCGGTCGGACTGGAGCAGAACCGGCTGGCTATCCTGCTGGCGGTACTGCATCGTCACGGCGGATTGCAGATGTCGGATCAGGATGTGTTCGTCAACGTGGTCGGCGGGGTGAAAGTCACCGAAACCAGTGCGGATCTGGCGCTGCTGCTCTCGCTGGTCTCCAGTTTCCGTGACCGGCCGATCCCGCGTGATGTGGTGATCTTCGGCGAAGTCGGGCTGGCGGGGGAGATCCGTCCGGTGCCGAGCGGCCAGGAGCGGATCTCGGAAGCGGCCAAACACGGTTTTAAACGGGCGATTGTGCCGAATGCCAACCGCCCGAAAAACCCGCCGCCGGGTATGCAGGTGTTCGGGGTGAAAAAACTGTCGGATGCCCTGTCTGTGCTGGATGAACTGGAATAAGTGAGGCAGAGAATGACCGATTTTTCCTATCTGAAACAAGCCATTAAACAGGCGGGTGTCACACTCCAGCAACTGGCGGATCAGTGCGGGGTGACCAAAGGGTATCTCAGCCAGCTGATTAACAACAAAATCAAAAGTCCCGGCGGCCAGAAGCTGGCCGGGCTGCACAGTGCGCTGGGGCTCGATTACCCGCTGAAGCAGAAAATTACCGGAGTGGTGTTCGGGAAATTTTACCCGCTGCACACCGGCCATATTTACCTGATCCAGCGGGCGTGCAGCCAGGTAGATGAGCTGCATGTGATCCTCTGTCACGACGAACCGCGTGATAAAGCGTTGTTTATCAACAGTTCGATGTCTCAGCAGCCGACCGTCAGTGATCGTCTGCGCTGGTTGCTGCAAACGTTTAAGTATCAGAAAAACATCCGCATTCACTCATTTGATGAGCACGCTTATGATCCGTATCCGCACGGCTGGGAACACTGGAGTCAGGGTGTGTGTCAGTTTATGCGGGAAAAAGGGATCACGCCGGATTTTATCTATTCAGGCGAAAAAGCGGATGTGCCGCGTTACCGTGAATCGTTCGGCATCGAAACAGTGCTTATCGACCCGGAACGTACCTTTATGAATATCAGCGGGCGGCAGATCCGTCAGGCGCCGTTCCGCTACTGGGACTACATTCCGACAGAGGTCAAACCCTTCTTTGTGCGCACTGTGGCGGTGCTCGGCGGGGAATCCAGCGGTAAATCCACCCTCGTTAATAAACTGGCGAATATGTTCAATACCACCAGTGCCTGGGAATACGGACGCGATTATGTGTTTTCCCACCTGGGCGGTGATGAAATGGCGCTGCAATATTCCGACTATGACAAAATCGCGCTGGGGCATGCTCAGTATATTGATTTTGCAGTGAAATATGCCAACAAAGTCGCGTTTGTGGATACGGATTTTGTCACGACCCAGGCCTTCTGCAAACGGTATGAGGGTAAAGAACACCCGTTTGTGCAGGCACTGATTGCGGAGTACCGCTTTGACCTGGTGATCCTGCTGGAAAATAACACGCCGTGGGTGGCTGACGGACTGCGCAGCCTCGGCAGTGACAATGACCGCAAAGCGTTTCAGGATCTGCTGATCGATATGCTGCGGGAAAACGGCATTAAGTTTGTCCATGTGACATCGGCGGATTACGACACCCGTTTTCTCGAGTGCGTCGAGCTGGTTCAGCGTCTGCTGATGCTGGATACCCCTGAAATTCGTGACGGGGATCAGCAAAAATAAAGAATGTTGTGAGAATCGAAAAATAATCAGGTAATTTCCGGGAGAAATTATTTTTCTCTTCTATACTGAAAGAACAAGGACAACACACAGCGTCCGACAGAATTCAGGGCAACAAAGGGAGGAAAGATGAAGAGTAAAGGATCCCTTTACTGATGGTGTTAACTGATTGATTTATTTGTCAGTTTCAAGTGTTATGAAAGCGGTAAGTATGAAGTGGTAAGTCAGCTTCGGTTGTACCTTAAGTACCAGGTTCAATGTAATACCCGTAACAAAAGACACTCTTTTATCCATCCAACCAAAAAATGCCGCGCGGTCCCTCACCACGCGGCATTTTCCGTTATATGACTTACTTGGTCATACGCTTGTACTTGATGCGGTGTGGCTCCAGTGCGGCCTCGCCGAGAGTCCGTTTCTTGTAATCTTCATATTCACTGAAGTTACCTTCGAAGAACTCCACTTTCCCCTCATCCTGATAGTCGATGATATGGGTGGCGATACGGTCAAGGAACCAGCGGTCATGGGAAATGACCATGGCGCAGCCCGGGAATTCCAGCAGGGCGTTTTCCAGTGCGCGCAGGGTTTCGATATCCAGGTCGTTGGTCGGTTCATCGAGCAGCAGCATGTTGCCGCCGACCTGCAGCAGTTTGGCCAGATGCAGACGGCCGCGCTCACCACCGGATAACTCACCGACACGTTTGCCCTGGTCAACGCCTTTGAAGTTAAAACGTCCGACATAAGCACGGCTCGGGATCTCAGTGGTGCCGATACGCATGATATCCTGCCCGCCGGACACTTCTTCCCAGACGGTTTTCTTATCATCCATAGCATCACGGAACTGATCAACAGATGCGATAGTCACGGTATCACCGAGAGTGATAGTACCGGAATCCGGCTGTTCTTTGCCGCTGATCATACGGAACAGGGTGGATTTACCCGCACCGTTCGGCCCGATAATCCCGACAATCGCCCCTTTCGGCAGCGAGAAACTCAGGTTATCGATCAGGGTACGGCCATCATAGGATTTGGTCAGGTTTTCCACTTCCAGAACTTTGTCACCCAGACGCGGACCAGGCGGAATAAAGAGTTCGTTGGTCTCATTACGTTTCTGGTACTCGACGCTGTTCAGTTCCTCAAAGCGGGCCAGACGGGCCTTGCCTTTGGACTGACGGCCTTTCGGATTCTGACGGATCCACTCCAGCTCTTTCTCGATAGACTTGCGGCGGGCCGCTTCAGAAGAAGCTTCCTGTGCCAGACGGGCATCTTTCTGCTCCAGCCAGTTGGAGTAGTTTCCTTCCCACGGAATACCTTCACCGCGGTCAAGTTCGAGGATCCAGCCGGCGACGTTATCAAGGAAGTAACGGTCGTGGGTGATCGCCACAACGGTGCCTTCGTAGTCGTGCAGGAAGCGTTCCAGCCAGGCAACAGATTCCGCATCCAGGTGGTTGGTTGGTTCGTCCAGCAGCAGCATATCCGGTTTTTCCAGCAGCAGGCGGCAGATAGCCACACGGCGGCGCTCACCCCCGGAGAGATTACCGATTTTGGCATCCCAGGCCGGTAAACGCAGGGCATCTGCCGCACGTTCCAGCTGGTTATCCAGATTATGGCCGTCATGAGACTGGATAATCGCTTCCAGTTCACCCTGTTCTTTGGCGAGTTTGTCAAAATCCGCATCCGGATCGGCATACAGCGCGTACACTTCATCCAGACGGGTCAGGGCATTTTTCACTTCCGCAACCGCTTCTTCAACCGCTTCACGGACAGTGTGTTCCGGATTCAGTTTCGGTTCCTGCGGCAGATAGCCGATGTTCAGGCCGGGCTGCGGACGTGCTTCGCCCTCAATATCGGTATCCACACCTGCCATGATGCGCAGCAGGGTTGATTTACCGGCACCATTCAGGCCGAGAACACCGATTTTGGCGCCCGGGAAGAAACTCAGAGAGATATCTTTCAGTATATGACGCTTCGGCGGCACAATTTTGCCGACACGGTGCATCGAATAAACGTATTGAGCCAATGTAGTCTACCTTTTTTCGTTGATGGGGCATCTGCGGGGCATTATGACTAAGTTTTACGTTTAGTTAAAGCCACTCCGGTGTCAGTATTGCCCGGTTGCCGGCAGTGACCGGCGGGTACAGCAGATTCCCCATTCTAACACCGGCCTGCGTTATTCTCACGGTGATCGTGCCGTTGCCGGGATCCGTATCATGATGAACCCGGGACCGGTGTGTTAACTGCCGCTGTAACCGGCCTCATAAGCAGCAATAATATTGTCTGTCAGTATTTTTTTCTGCCGGTCCGTGCGGTCACTTTCATTTACTTTCTCAGTATGTACTTTTGGTGAAATAAACTGTGTTGTCCCGGTCATACGGCTCAAAAATTCGTTACTTCTGAAATAACTAATTCGCTCTTTATATTGTTGCTGTGTTATTCCGTCTTTTTTATCTTTTATACCGGCATCATAAAACTGTTTAAAAAACGGTGTCATGAGTTTAACGGAGCCATTTATATGAGTCTGAAAATTAGGGTCAGAATCCTGCGCGGCCTGCTGGTAGACATAGTGGCGGGTGATTTTCTCATAGGCGGTCTGCTGTGATGCACATGCTGTCAGGGCAAATAATGCAGAGATGATTATTATTTTTTTTATATTATTCATAATGTATTACGTCCTTTACGGTTATCAGTAAACCGGATGTGGTGTAAAAATATGAGAATATTTTTAATGGAAACCGGAAATACAGCAAGTGATGTGTATCATATATTTTATGATTTCTGTCTGTAATCTGAAAAATAAAAATACTCCAAAAATATAATTATCTGATTAATTAAAATAGTGTGTTTATCCCGGAGCAAGGGGCAAAAAAAAGACGACCGGAGTCGTCTGAAATGTGTTCACTACTTATAGAGTTATTGGTAGTGCTCAGGAGCCCGCTTACGGCGGTAGCCGGTTTCCTGAAGTGTTATCATTATAATTTTAAATTTAACTTTACTATATAGTAATAATGATGAGGGCACCAGACGATATCACTACCAAATGTTTAATAAACCATCATTTACGGCAAAGGGAATGCACAATAAGAATAATCAGACATATATTCTGAATAATATAATTTACGGTATCTGGTTATCCGGTACAACGGTATGATTTGTGTCTGTGTGACAGGGCACTTACACTGTGTATCAGGGTCTGAGGTATTGCGCAGATAAACGGTAATGAAGGAGACAGGAGCAGATCATGAGGAAATGTATATGGCCGGGCGTGGCAGCCCTCAGCATGCTGATGTTTTCAGCACTGGCGTCAGCGGATTCACTGAGTGAGCAGCGTCAGCGCTATCAGGATGTCAAATCTGCCTGGGATGCCAATAATATGGCGGAAGTGGAACGCCTGATGCCGTCACTGCGGGACTATCCGCTCTATCCTTATCTGGAATACCGTGAGCTGACACAGGACATGAGCCTGCTGACAGCCGGTCAGGTGAAAAATTTTACGGACACTCATCCGAACCTGCCGTCGGCGGCAAGTCTGAAAAATAAATTTATCAGTGAACTGGCCAAACGTAATGACTGGCAGGGGCTGGTCAGCTACAGCACGACTGTACCAAAACCGGTCAGTGCGAAGTGTGACTATTATTATGCCAGCTGGCAGACCGGAAACCGTCAGGTGGCGCTGGACGGGGCGAAATCAGTCTGGCTGGCGGGAAATTCCCTGCCGTCCTCCTGCGATAAGTTATTTGATGTCTGGGATCAGTCCGGCGGACTGACACCGGAACGTGTCCTTGAACGCATCAGTCTGGCGCTGAAAAACGGCAACGCCTCTCTGGTCAGTTATCTGGCAAAACGCCTGCCCGCTTCTTATCAGACCATCAGCAATGGCCTGATTAATTTACAGAAAAACCCGGCATCAGTGGTGACATTTGCCCAACTGAGCCCGACGGATTTCACCCGCCAGGCCACCATCTCTGCTTTCTCCGCCTATGCCCGCAAATCACCGGATGCAGCACGGGCTGACCTGAACAGTGTGGCGCGCGCCCAGAAAATGAATGACAGCGAGCGTCAGCAACTGAAAGATGCTGTCGCGTGGCAGTATATGGGGAGCGATGTGACGGATGAGCAGGCTGCCTGGCGTGACGAGGTGATTCAGGAAACGGATTCTGTCACCCTGCGCGAGCGCCGTGTGCGTCTGGCGCTGAGTAACGCGGATGACCGCGATCTGGATCGCTGGCTGACCCGGTTACCGGCGGATGCTCAGCAGAAAGAGGAATGGCAGTACTGGCGCGCCGTATTGCTGGAAAAAGGCGGCAATAAAGCGGCAGCAGATGCCATTCTGGAAAAAATCACTCAGGGTCGCGGGTTCTATCCGATGGTGGCGGCACAGCGTCTGGGTAAACCGTATGTCATGATGATCAATGCGGCGGATCAACCGGATAACAGCATCAGCAATCTGCCGGAAATTCAGCGTATCCGTGAGCTGCTGTACTGGCAGATGGAAGGGCTGGCCCGCACCGAGTGGCTGAATCTGGTGGACAGCCAGACACCGGCACGCAAAGCACAGCTGGCGCGTTATGCGCTGGAGCAGGGCTGGGCGGATCTGAGTGTGCAGGCGACGATCAACGGCAAGCTGTGGGATCATCTGGAAGAGCGCTTCCCGCTGGCCTGGCAGAGTGAGTTTGATGAGTTCACGCAGAATAAAAATATCAGCAAAAGTTATGCGATGGCGATAGCCCGCCAGGAAAGTGCCTGGAACCCGCAGGCGCGTTCGCCGGTCGGCGCGACCGGGCTGATGCAGCTGATGCCGGCAACGGCAACCCAGACGGTCCGCGACAATGGTATTGCGGATTACAGCAACAGTGCGCAGCTGGTTAATCCGCGCAAAAATATTGAGATAGGCACCGCGTATCTCAACGGCGTGTATAACCAGTTCGGTCAAAACCGGATCCTGGCGAGTGCCGCGTATAACGCAGGCCCGAACCGTGTGACCCGCTGGCTGAGCAACAGCGGCGGACGGCTCGATGCGGTTGCCTTCGTGGAAACCATTCCGTTCGCGGAAACCCGGGGTTATGTGAAGAATGTGCTGGCATTTGATGTCTTTTATCAGAACTTCCTGAAAGGGCAGCGCCCGGCGGATGTACTGACACCTTCAGAACAATCAATGCGTTACTGATCCTTCCCCTCCGGCCCGGTTCAGCAGAAGACAGCTGCACCGGGCTTGTGTTATCCTAGGTGTACTAGTTAACGGGTACTTTTTGTACTCCCGATCCTATGGGGTGACACATGACGACAGACCAACTTCAGGACAGCGACTGGCAGCGCTTTGTCAGCCTGCTGCGCAACGCCTATTCTCAGGATATTGAATCCCACCTTTTTCAGCTGCTTTTTACCCCGGATGAGCGCACAGCGCTGGGCACACGCGTGCGGATCGTCGAGGAACTGCTGCGCGGTAAGATGAGTCAGCGGGAGCTGAAAAGTGAGCTGGGGGTCGGCATTGCGACCATCACCCGCGGCTCCAACAGCCTGAAATATGCTCCGGAAGAGGTGAAAGCCTGGCTGGAGCAGGAACTCCTCAGCAGCAAAAAATAACTCAGCTGTTCTGCCGCCGGTATGTTGTCAGGGAAATGCCGGTTTCCCGTCTGAAATAGCGGCACAGATAGGACGGATCATCAAAGTGCAGTTTGTCTGCGATCTGCTCCACTGACAGCGTGCTGTAACGCAGGAGTGTCTTGATTTCGGGGATAACCCGGCGGTTGATCAGTGACTTGGGAGAGTGATTGAAAAACGTTCCGGTCAGCTGTGACAGATAAAACGGCGTAATATTTAACTGCCGCGCATAGTACTGCACATCCCTGTGTTCCCGGCTGTGGCGGCAGATAAGTTCCCAGAACTGCCAGCACAGTGTCTCTTTCCGGCTGTACTTCTGTGTGGCGGCCGGGGCATCCGGCGGCATTCTTTCCGCTATCCGCAAAAACAGATTCTGTAAATGATTACGCTGCATAATATGCCGGTAAACCGGACTGTTGCGGGTGATATCCTGCATTTGTGCCAGCCACATTGTCAGCAGCGGTTTTTCTTCCGGCAGCGGAATGCAGCGGGGATATTCATGCAGAAACAGAAACAGCGGGTTCGGCAGGACATAGGCGATTTCGGCGGAGAAAGAGGCCGGGATCAGACAAAAAAACACACGAAATCCCCGTGAGTGCTTTTTCAGCAGCGCGATCGTATCTTCCGCCAGCACCAGAATATCCCCTGCCCGTACAGGCTGAGATTTAAAGTTCAGTGTCATATGCGCATATCCCGCCCGGCAGATCATCAGGGTGAGATACGCATTTCCGAAGGTCAGCGGCACGCCGTTGTGATCGGCCAGTGTGCTTTCCCCTGTCAGTAATGTGTCTGTGTCTTCCGTCAGCACCGGAATCTGGTCTGTCAGCGTAATATCGTGAGTTGCCATTTTTGCCTTCCTGAAGCAGATATAAGAGGAAATTTATCACAATAGTTTTCAAAAGTACCGAAAGTGCGGAGGTTTGTTGCTTACCGCCGGTCTGCCGTCAGGCTACACTTCCCGTCATCACAGAGAGAGCCGCTGAGGCTGAATGTATAACTGAAGTAAGGTAAGCAGTATGAAATTAGAAACAGAACGTATGATTCTGCGCCCGTGGGCAGAAACCGATGCCGCCGATTTATATGAAGTGGCGAAAGATGACCGCGTCGGCCCGATTGCCGGCTGGCCGCCGCACAGTTGCATCGCGGAAAGTGCCGATATTATCCGCACCGTTTTTAACCTTGATGAGGTCTATGCCACTGAACTGAAAGAGAACGGACGGGCTGTGGGCTGTATCGGGATCCTAATCGGTGAAAACAGCAACTTTGACATCAGTCAGCGGGAAGGGGAAATCGCCTACTGGATTGGTGTACCGTATTGGGGACAGGGGCTGATCCCGGAAGCAGTCAGGGAAGTGATGCGCCATGCATTTGAAACCCTGGAGCTGGATGCACTGTGGTGCGGCTATTTTGAAAACAATGAACAGTCACACCGCGCCCAGGCTAAGTGCGGGTTCCGCCATCATCATACCGAAGAGAATAAATTCAATCAGTTCCTGAATGATTACCGGACTGAACATATCAGCCGCATTACGCGGGAAGAGTGGCTGGCACAGCAGTAAATGTGCCGGGGAGGTCACCGGGCCGGTGAGTACCGGTCCGGTTTTTCAGATCAGGATTCTCTGGTGTTCAGGGATTTATAAATTTCGTGCTGGATAGGCACCAGCGCCAGGATAATCGCCTGCTCATAGACACTGGTCCGGGTCAGCGCACCACCGGTGAAGAAACCGATCGCTCCGCCTTTTTGTTTGATATCTTCGACCCCGGTCAGGTCGGCCATTTCATCACCCAGTTCGCGGCCTTCGCGGATCCCCGCGAGAATTTTTTCCGGCAGCATCAGGCTGGCAGAACGGGATTCCCCGCGCAGCTGACGGTGCTCGATAACAATCCAGGCAAAGGTCATATCGCCTTCAATACCCGCTTCAACACCAACCCAGAAATCCGCTTCCGGTCTGACCTGACGGGCCGCATTGACGCGCTGGCGGGCACCGGTACGGGTTTCGGTGTTCCCGATAGGCTGCTGCGGCACGCTGCTGTCCACATTCACATCTTCAATATCAAAATTGCCGTTACCCAGTACCACTTCAAAAGCGGAACGGATAGCCTGAATTTTGGCCGGATTAGTCGTTGCTGCGATAATATGAAACATGATAATTAAACTATCCACGTAATTATGTTTGCCGCAGTATAGCGAATATTGACGGCTTTCCGCAGATTTTTTTAGACGGTGCCGTGCGGTGAAAGAGTTTCAGGGATAAAGCGTGATCCCGGGAATGTTTTTACGGTATGGTAGCGGGGTAATCAGACTTTCACACAGTAAAAGCAGAGATTGATAGTTATGTCACAGGTATTTCTTGTCCGTCACGGTGAAACTGAATGGAACGTTCAGCGCCGTATCCAGGGTCATTCTGACAGCCCGTTAACACAAAGTGGTATCGATCAGGCGAAGCAGGTTGCCGCGCGTCTGAAAAATGAAGGGATCACCCATATTATTGCCAGTGATCTGGGCCGCACACAGCAGACCGCGAAACTGATCGCAGAAGCCTGTGGTTGTGAGATTACTGCGGATCCGCGCCTGCGTGAGCTCAATATGGGTGTGCTGGAAAAACGTCAGATCCATACCCTGACCGCAGAAGAAGAGGGCTGGCGTAAAAGTCTGCTTAACGGCGCGGAAGACGGTCGGATCCCGGAAGGGGAATCTCTCGCGGAGCTGGAAAGCCGCATGCGGGCGGCGCTGGAAAGTACGCTGGACCTGCCGGAGGGCAGCAAAGTTCTGCTGGTCAGTCACGGCATTGCGCTGGGATGCCTGATTGGCTCTGTGCTGGGGCTGCCGGCTTATGCGGAGCGCCGTCTGCGTCTGCGCAACTGTTCGTTATCCGTTCTGGAGTATCAGGAAAGCCCGTGGCTGGCGGATGGTTGGGTAGTTGAAACGGCCGGTGACACCACACATCTGAGTCTTCCGGCGCTGGATGAAGTACAGCGCTGAGTAAACCGTTGAACCAGACACCGCCCGGGTGAACAAGACACCACCGGCGGCGGTGTTTGTTCTGCGGGAAGGCTGTTACTGCGCGTCACGTCTGACAGGAATGTAGTATTTAAACTCCTCGATGTGATGGCGCGGATCGGTCTCATCCACATCAGCCGCATCCGGATAGCGGATGTCGGTTCCCTTTCTCAGTTTGTAGCTCTCAATATCGTAACCACGGCGGCGGGTGATCCCCAGTCGCGGCACACACTGGCCGTAAATAGTGAACAGGAATTCCTGCATCGCACCGCGGTAAGGAATGCCGCTGAAGGTGAAGCAGAGATATTCGCCACCGGGCATTTCCACCTCGTGAACATTTTCCTCAGTGGTAAAGGCAGCAAACTCCTTCGCCACAGCAGTGGTGTAATGAACCGTCTGCTCATCTTCTTTGTCCGGATTACGGGTGGTGCTGTAAAGCCCGTAAACATAGTCCGGGATAGTTTTCGCCACAGAAATATGATGCAGCCAGAACTCCTGGCGCATATGGGTACACGCGGTTGCCCAGTCTTCCAGACGATGTGAACAGCTGTTCTCGATACCGGTCACCGTGCGCGGCGGCAGCGTGACAAACTCGTGCTCCGGCATCGGCACATCATCAAGCAGAATGGCGGAGCAGATTCCGTCAGAGCACCATTCGTCAAGACGGCGGTACAGCGCAGGTGTTTTATTAAACTGTTTCTTGAATGCGCGGGTAAAGGTTTGCTGTGAATCGAAACGATACTGTAATGCGATATCTAAAATAGGACGGGCAGTCAGCCGCAGTGCAATCGCTGCGCGTGACAAACGGCGGGCGCGGATGTAAGCGCCGATGGCCTCACCGGTGACGTCCTTGAACATACGTTGTAAATGCCACTTGGAGTAGCCTGCCTTCGCAGCGACGTTATCGAGGGAAAGTGGCTGATCTAAATGCTCATCTAACCAACGGAGTAAATCGCGAATGATGCTGGTCTGATCCATACATCTCCCTTATTGGATTGATGAAGTTCTGAAAGAGATATAACGAATTTATATTCTAACCTGAGTGATTATCAACGGGATAATCATTTACCAATTCTTACTTTTGGCCGGAAAAAATGTTTTAAGAACAGGGCGACTATCATAAACTGGTAACATGGATTATCTTTAAAATCATACAATTTTCAAATGATTTTCTTGGGCTATTAAGATTATGAATCAGACTCGCCGGTCTATACTGGGAATTATTACAGCTATTTCATTGAGTTCGTTATCCTTTTTGAGCCATGGTGAAGAAATCGGCTCTGTGGACACCGTGTTCAAAATTCTGGGGCCGGACCACAAGATTGTGGTGGAAGCCTTTGATGATCCGGATGTGGAAAATATCACCTGTTACCTGAGCCGGGCAAAAACCGGCGGGATCTCGGGCGGGCTGGGTCTGGCGGAGGATACGTCTGATGCCGCGATTTCCTGTCAGCAGGTCGGGCCGGTCACGGTCAGTGATAAAGTGAAAAAAGGCCGCAAAGATAAAGGCCAGGTGGTGTTCCAGAAGCGGACATCCATGGTATTCAAGAAATTACAGGTGGTTCGTTTCTATGATGAGAAGCGTCACGCGCTGATTTATCTGACCTATTCAGATAAAGTGGTTGATGGTTCGCCGAAGAATGCCCTGAGCGCAGTGCCGATTATTCCGTGGAATAACTGATTTATCTGAATTGCAGCAACAACAAATCCCCGGTAGTGCTCAGCATCACCGGGGATTTCGTCTGTGTGTTACCGCAGCGGAAGATTACTCTTCGAGATCGCCGCAGAACCGGTAACCTTCGCCGTGAATGGTGGCGATGATTTCCGGAGTATCCGGTGTGGACTCGAAATGCTTGCGGATACGGCGGATGGTGACATCCACTGTACGGTCATGCGGTTTCAGTTCACGGCCGGTCATTTTCTTAAGCAGTTCAGCACGGGTCTGAATCTTGCCCGGATTCTCACAGAAGTGCAGCATTGCACGGAACTCACTGCGCGGCAGCTTGTACTGCTCGCCGGTTGGTCCGATTAATGAGCGGCTGTTGATATCCAGTTCCCAGCCGTTGAACTTGTAACTTTCCACACTGCGGCGCTCTTCGCTGCCACCGGCCAGATTCATGGTCCGTGACAGTAAATTGCGTGCGCGGATAGTCAGTTCACGCGGGTTAAACGGCTTGGTGATGTAGTCATCAGCACCGATTTCCAGACCGAGGATTTTATCCACTTCATTATCACGGCCGGTTAAGAACATCAGTGCCACGTTTGCCTGTTCGCGGAGCTCACGCGCCAGCAACAGACCATTTTTTCCCGGGAGGTTGATGTCCATGATAACCAAATTGATATCATGGTCTGACAGCACATTGTGCATCTCTGCACCGTCAGTGGCTTCATGTACCACGTAACCCTCTGCTTCAAAAATACTTTTCAGGGTGTTACGGGTGACGATCTCATCTTCAACAATTAAAATATGCGGGGTTTGCATAGTCGCTACCTAAATTACTTAGAATAATAAGAAATCTGATTATCTGCCCGTGTAACCTGTGCCGGTATCGTTGTGGTTATGTCCGGCACATCACCACAGACAGAAAAAAATCTTGTTCAGACCGCATTTTAACAATCACTCAACTCAGAACGTAAGGAATTGAAACGATTCGTACCAATATTAGTCTATTAACACCAATATAACAGCAACCCAATCATTTACCATCCGGAAATCTAACCTTTGTTGATACATATCAAAATCAATTGTAGCACGTTAACACAATTTTCAATTGTTAATTGCCAGTTTTAATGGTTGTCAAATAAATAGAAATACAATGTTAAGCATTATATCTGACTTGTCTGATTATTGTACATTTTTCTGCCGGGTAAACAGCGAAAAACGCAACCTGTATGATAAAAGTGAAAAAATACAGAAACTCCTGGTTCTGTAAAATTAAATGCCGGTTGATGAGATGATAACCGCGTTAATTTACCGTAATTTCTTTTTATTCTGATATGTGATCAGATTCAAATTGTCTGATTCTGCGGGCAAATCTGAAGAATAATTTGACATCAACCTGCCTTTCCTTTAACCGTAATAGGGTTAACCAGACAAATGACAGACAGGAACCCCATGCGTAATCACAGCCTGACCATGATTATTATTACCACCACCACCATTACCACCGGCGGTGCGGGCTGACGCATATCTGAAATCACGAAAAAAGCCCGCACAATGACTGTGCGGGCTTTTTTTTTTGGACTAAAAACGGCAGGAGCAGGTGACACATGCGTGTACTTAAATTTGGCGGCACATCCGTGGCAAACGCGGATCGTATACTGAACATCGCAGGAATCGCGGAGAAAAAACTCGCGCAGGGACAGCTCGCCATGGTGCTTTCCGCACCGGCGAAAATCACTAATTACTTAGTGGCGATGGTGGAGCAGACCGTCAGCGGGCAGGAAGCAAACACCCTGGTACACGATGCCGCCGCGATTCTCGGGGCGATTCTGGACGGGCTGCGCGATGCGGTACCGGGCTTTGAATATGACCGGCTGAAGCATGAAACAGAGCAGGAAATCAGCCGGATCCGCCGGGTACTGCACGGCGTGTCACTGCTGGGACAGTGTCCGGACGGCATCAACGCCAATATGATCAGCTGCGGCGAGCGTTTTTCCATTGCGGTGATGGCATCACTGCTGAAAGCCCGCGGCCATAAAGTGACAGTGATTGACCCGGTGGCCAGTCTGCTGGCGTTTGGTGGTTATCTGGAATCCACCGTTGATATTAATGAATCAACGAAACGTATTGCAGCGCTGAATATTCCGCCTGACCACATCATTCTGATGGCGGGATTCACCGCCGGTAATGAAAACGGCGAGCTGGTGGTGCTGGGGCGTAACGGCTCTGACTATTCTGCGGCGGTACTGGCAGCGTGTCTGCGTGCCTCCTGCTGTGAGATCTGGACTGACGTGGACGGCGTGTATACCTGCGACCCGCGTTTTGTGCCGGATGCCCGTCTGCTGAAAGGCATGTCGTATCAGGAGGCGATGGAGCTCTCCTATTTCGGGGCAAAAGTCCTGCATCCGCGCACTATCGCGCCGATTGCCCAGTTCCAGATCCCGTGCCTGATTAAAAATACCCTCAATCCGGACGCGCCGGGCACGCTGATCGGCGACGGCCAGCGTGATGACAGCCTGCCGGTGAAAGGGATCACCAATCTGAATAATATGGCGATGTTCAACGTCTCCGGCCCGGGCATGAAAGGGATGGTCGGGATGGCGGCGCGGGTGTTTACGGTGATGTCACGGCGTAATATCTCTGTCGTGCTGATTACACAGTCATCTTCCGAATACAGCATCAGTTTTTGTGTGGCGCAGAAAGATAAGGCCCGCACTCAGCAGGCACTGGAAGAAGAGTTCTATCTGGAGCTGAAAGAGGGCGTTCTCGACCCGCTGGACGTGCTGGATAACCTGGCGATTGTCTCCGTGGTCGGGGACGGTATGCGGACACTCAAAGGCATTTCAGCACGGTTCTTCTCGGCACTGACCCGCGCCAACATCAACATCATTGCGATCGCGCAGGGCTCGTCTGAACGTTCCATTTCTGCGGTGGTGGATAATGATCTCGCGGCCGCCGGTGTGCGCCTGTGTCACCAGATGCTGTTTAACACTGACCGCATTGTGGAGGTGTTTGTGGTGGGCACCGGCGGGGTCGGCAGTGCGCTGCTGGAGCAGATCCGCCGCCAGCAGGCGTGGCTGAAAGCCCGGAGTATCGACCTGCGTGTGTGCGGTATCGCCAACTCAAAAGCGATGCTGACCAATATGCGCGGCATTGATTTACAGGACTGGCGTCAGTCGCTGGCGCAGGCCAAAGAGCCGTTCAGCCTCAGCCGTCTGATCCGCCTGGAAAAAGAATATCACTTCCTCAACCCGGTGATTGTGGACTGTACGTCGAATGAGGAAATCGCCCTGCAATATGCGGATTTCCTGAAAGACGGTTTCAACGTGGTGACGCCGAACAAAAAAGCCAACACCCTGTCGATGGATTATTACCATGAACTGCGCAGTGCGGCGGCGGCATCAAAACGTCAGTTCCGTTATGACACCAACGTCGGTGCCGGGCTGCCGGTGATCGAAAACCTGCAAAACCTGCTCAATGCGGGGGATGAACTGGTGCAGTTCAGCGGTATTCTGTCCGGTTCGCTCTCCTTTATTTTCGGTATGCTGGATGAAGGAATGTCACTGTCTGAGGCAACGGCTGCGGCGAAAGCCAAAGGCTTTACCGAGCCGGATCCGCGTGATGATCTCTCCGGGATGGATGTGGCGCGTAAGCTGCTGATCCTGGCCCGTGAAGCGGGGCTCTCCCTTGAATTATCAGATATTGAGGTGGATTCCGTGCTGCCGCCGGACTTTGATGCTTCCGGCGATGTGAATACCTTTATGGCGAATCTGCCGTCACTGGATGCGGCCTTTGCCGCGCGTGTGGCGAAAGCCGCAGAAGCAGGCCGCGTTTTGCGTTATGTTGGCATCATTGATCACGGCCGCTGTCAGGTGAAAATCACAGAGGCAGACGGTAACGATCCGCTGTATAAAGTGAAAAACGGCGAGAACGCCCTGGCGTTTTATACCCGCTACTATCAGCCTATCCCGCTGGTACTGCGCGGTTACGGCGCGGGGAATGATGTGACAGCGGCAGGGGTGTTTGCGGATGTGCTGCGGACAATGTCATGGAAACTGGGAGTGTAAAACGTGATAAAAATTTATGCACCGGCGTCAATCGGGAATGTGAGTGTGGGGTTCGATGTGCTGGGTGCGGCAGTGTCTCCGGTCAGCGGGGCACTGCTCGGCGACTGTGTGTCCATCGTGAAGGCAGAGACGTTTTCACTCAGAAACCGCGGGCGTTTTGCCGGGAAACTGCCGGTGAATCCGAAGCACAATATTGTGTATCAGTGCCGTGAACGGTTCAGTGAGATCATTCATGATGATCTGCAGGTCGCCATGGTGCTGGAAAAAAATATGCCGGTGGGTTCGGGGCTCGGCTCCAGCGCCTGCTCGGTGGTGGCTGCGCTGGTGGCGCTGAATGAGTACACCGGCAGGCCGCTGGATGAAATGACGCTGCTGCGCCTGATGGGTGAGATGGAAGGGCGCATCTCCGGTAGTGTGCATTATGACAATGTCGCCCCCTGCTTCCTTGGCGGGCTGCAGCTCAATATTGAAACCGGCGACAGCGTCAGCCAGGCAGTACCCGGGTTTGAACACTGGTACTGGGTAATGGCGTATCCGGGCATCAAAGTCTCCACGGCACAGGCACGGGCGATTTTACCGGCGACCTACTCACGGGCGGATATTGTCAGCCACGGCCGCAACCTGGCCGGATTCATCCACGCCTGTCACACCGGACAGGCTGACCTGGCGGCGGCGATGATCCGTGATGTGGTGGCAGAGCCGTACCGCCGTGAATTATTACCGAATTTTGATGCGGTCCGTGAGCAGGTGCTTGCCCGCGGCGCGAAGGCATGCGGCATCTCCGGCTCGGGTCCGACCCTGTTTGCGGTCTGTGACAGCAAATCAGCGGCAGATCAGGTGGCGGATGTCTTTAACACACAGTATTTGCAGAACAGCGAAGGGTTTGTCCATCTGTGCCGTCTCGATCTCAAAGGCGCACGTCAGATAAGTGCATAAAGGTAAAAAATGGAACTGTACAATTTAAAAGATGAGAGTGAAAAAGTCAGTTTTGCACAGGCGGTAAAACAGGGGCTGGGACGCGGACAGGGGCTGTTCTTCCCGCGTGATATTCCGTTTTTTGAGCAGGCGGAAATGGATAAGCTGCTGGCGATGGATTTTGTCAGCCGCAGCACCGCCATTCTGCATGCCCTGATTGGTGATGAGATCCCGGAAGCTGAGCTGGCAGCGCGTGTCCGTGCTGCCTTTGCCTTCCCGGCACCGCTGAACCCGGTGGAGCCGGATGTGGCCTGTCTGGAGCTGTTCCGCGGCCCGACACTGGCATTCAAAGATTTCGGCGGACGTTTTATGGCCCAGGCGCTGGCCGCCGTTGCCGGTGACAAACCGGTCACTATTCTGACCGCGACTTCCGGGGATACTGGTGCTGCCGTCGCACACGCCTTTTACGGCCTGAAAAATGTGCAGGTGGTGATCCTCTATCCGCAGGGAAAAATCAGTCCGTTACAGGAAAAACTGTTCTGTACCCTCGGTGGTAATATCCATACCGTGGCAGTGCAGGATGATTTCGATGCCTGTCAGGCACTGGTAAAACAGGCATTTGATGATGAGGAACTGAAACAGACGCTGCATCTGAACTCGGCAAACTCTATTAATATCAGCCGTCTGCTGGCACAAATCTGTTATTACTTTGAAGCGGTGGCACAGGTTCCGGCGGAAAAACGCGGTGAACTGGTGTTCTCGGTGCCGAGTGGTAACTTCGGCGACCTGACCGCCGGGGTGCTGGCGAAAGCGATGGGGCTGCCGGTGAAACGCTTTATCGCCGCGACCAATGCCAACGACACGGTGCCGCGCTATCTGGCGGACGGACAGTGGAAACCGGCGGCGACGGTGGCAACGTTATCTAATGCCATGGATGTCAGCCAGCCGAACAACTGGCCGCGTATTGAGGCGTTGTTTGCGCGCGAAGGCTGGTCACTGAAAGAATTGCGTTCCGGTGCAGTGAGTGACGACGAAACCCGCGAAACCATGCGCGAACTGGCCGCGAAAGGCTATATTTCCGAGCCGCATGCCGCGATCGCCTATCGTCTGCTGCGCAGTGATTTGCAGCCGGGCGAGTACGGTATTTTCCTCGGTACGGCGCATCCGGCAAAATTCCTGGAGAGTGTGGAAGCGATTCTGGGCAGTAAACTGCCGTTACCGGCTGAACTGGCCGAGCGGGCTGATTTGCCGCTGCTGTCTGCGGTATTACCGGCGGATTTTGCGGCGTTGCGGGACTATCTGCTGAAGATGGTGAAGCCGTAACTTCTTATCAATCATGTGAGCATACTGCGCCATGGATGGCGCAGCTGAGCGTACAGGGAGGTATTTACAGCGGCTTTTTGTTTTACCCGTTATCAGAACCGGTACCTTCCGGTCGGGCAAACACCAGTTCCCGCTCACCGGACTGACTCTCATCAAAACGGTAACCGTCGAGGTTAAATTCCGTCAGCTGAGACGGCTGTGTCAGGCGGTTCTGAATAATAAACCGGCTCATCAGGCCGCGCGCTTTCTTCGCGTAGAAACTGATCACTTTATATTTGCCGTTTTTCTCATCGAGGAAAACCGGTTTGATAATCACCGCATCCAGTTTCTCCGGCTTCACCGCTTTAAAGTATTCATCAGAGGCCAGATTGACCAGCACATTATCACCCTGTGCGGCCAGTGCCTGATTCAGATTTTCCGTAATAATATCCCCCCAGAACGCATACAGATCTTTGCCGCGCGGATTGGCGAGTTTCGTCCCCATTTCCAGACGATATGGCTGCATCAGATCCAGCGGGCGCAGCACGCCGTACAGGCCGGAAAGCATACGCAGATGCTGCTGGGCGAAATCAAAATCGGCTTCACTGAAGGTTTCCGCCTGCATCCCGGTATACACATCCCCTTTAAATGCCAGAATAGCCTGACGGGCATTGTCCGGCGTGAAATCCGGCTGCCACTCCCCGAAACGGGCGGCATTCAGACCCGCCAGTTTGTCACTGATATGCATCAGCGAGCCGATATCTGCCGGAGTCAGTTTGCGGCAGGTTTCCATCAGCGCTTCTGACTGCGTCAGCAGTTCAGGCTGAGTATGGCGTTCAGTGGCTAACGGGCTGTCATAGTCGAGGGTTTTGGCAGGGGAAATAGTCAGCAGCATAGTCGGCTCCGGTCTGATATTGTCATTATTAACGGTACTCTACCAAAAAAAAGCACAGAGCGGGCAAATCACTGTAATCGGTAATATGCACAAAACAGGAGACACTCCGGATTACAGCGGAATAACGGCGGATCACCAGTGCGGCACCGGATTTTCCCTGCTTGCGCGGCGGGCTGTCCGTGATATTATCAGGTGCAGTTGCGGCATATTGCCATCTGTACTCGCCATACTTCAGAATGCCGGGGTGTTGACTACGCAAAGCCCGCCTGCAGGCATGCTGGATTATTCAGAGTATCTTCTGACATAAGATGAGAGACGAAAATGACCGATAAGTTAACTTCCCTGCGTAATCTGACCACGGTTGTGGCCGATACCGGTGACATCGAAGCGATGAAGCTTTACAAACCACAGGATGCCACCACCAACCCTTCTCTGATCCTCAATGCGGCGCAGATTCCGGAGTACCGTAAGTTAATTGATGATGCGGTGACCTGGGCGCGTGCACAGAGCGATTCACGTGAACAGCAGATTATCGATGCCGGTGACAAACTGGCGGTGAATATCGGTCTGGAGATCCTGAAACTGATTCCGGGTCGTATCTCCACAGAAGTGGATGCCCGTCTCTCTTATGACACTCAGGCGAGTATCGCCAAAGCAAAACGTCTCATCAAACTGTATAACGATGCCGGCATCAGCAACGATCGTATCCTGATCAAACTGGCCTCCACCTGGCAGGGTATCCGTGCTGCGGAACAGCTGGAAAAAGAAGGCATCAACTGTAACCTGACACTGCTGTTCTCCTTTGCTCAGGCGCGTGCCTGTGCGGAAGCGGGTGTATATCTGATTTCTCCGTTTGTCGGCCGTATCCTCGACTGGTACAAAGCAAACAGCGATAAGAAAGAGTTCGCACCGGCAGAAGATCCGGGTGTGATTTCAGTAACTGAAATCTACAACTACTACAAAGAGCACGGCTACAAAACCGTGGTTATGGGTGCAAGCTTCCGTAACTCAGGTGAAATCCTGGAACTGGCCGGTTGTGACCGTCTGACCATCGCCCCTGCACTGCTGAAAGAGCTGTCAGAAGCGACCGGTGCGGTTGAACGCAAACTGGAATACAAAGGCGAAGTGAAAGCGCGTCCTGCACCGCTGACAGAAGCTGAATTCTACTGGGGTCACCACAGTGACGCTATGGCAACCGAGAAACTGGCGGACGGTATCCGTAAGTTTGCGGTAGACCAGGGCAAACTGGAAAAAATGATCGCCGATCTGCTGTAATCTTTATAAAACAGACAGATAAGAAGGGCAGCCGGCAGGCTGCCTTTTTTGTTTCCGGCGGCAATGCTATGCTGTGTCCCGGAGTCAAAATGACGTTGAGGTGACTATGAACAATGTGTTGCGCATCGGTCTTGTCTCGGTTTCTGACCGCGCATCCGGTGGTATTTATGAAGATAAAGGCATTCCGGCCTTACAGGCATGGCTGGAAAAAACCATCACCACGCCTTTTCAGACAGAAACCCGCCTGATCCCGGATGAAGAAGCGATGATCAGCCAGACGCTGTGCGAGCTGGTGGATGAATTCGGCTGCCATCTGGTGCTGACAACCGGCGGAACCGGCCCGGCGCGGCGTGATGTGACTCCGGACGCAACACTGGCGGTGGCGGATCGCGAAATGCCGGGTTTCGGCGAGCAGATGCGTCAGATCAGCCTGAAATTTGTGCCGACTGCCATTTTATCCCGCCAGGTGGGCGTGATCCGCAATCAGTCGCTGATCCTTAATCTGCCGGGCCAGCCGAAAGCTATCGCTGAGACCCTGGAAGGGCTGAAAGATGAAAACGGCAAAGTGATGGTTTCCGGTATTTTTGCAAGTGTACCGTATTGTATACAGTTGCTCGACGGGCCTTACATCGAAACTGACCCTGAAATTGTCGCGGCGTTTCGTCCGAAATCAGCAATAAAGCCGCAGTAATACTGTGTTTTCAGCATAAAATAAAAAACATTCCCCCGGACACCTTTCTTGTCCTATGATGCGGTTATCCACTTATGTAAAGTAAAGATAACAGCAATGTAAAGACAGGAAAGGTGAACCCATGGCACAGACCATTCCCCGGACACTCAACCGGCAGGATTATAAAACACTCTCTCTCGCGGCCCTGGGCGGCGCACTCGAATTCTACGATTTTATTATTTTCATCTTTTTTGCCGTCACTATCGGCAAACTGTTTTTCCCGCCTGACATCCCTGCGTGGCTGGTGCAGATGCAGACTTTCGGGATCTTTGCTGCCGGTTATCTGGTGCGCCCGCTGGGCGGCATTGTGATGGCGCACTTCGGTGATCTGGTCGGGCGCAAGAAAATGTTCTCCCTCAGTATTCTGCTGATGGCGGTGCCGACACTCTGTATCGGCCTGCTGCCGACTTATGAATCTATCGGCATCGCTGCACCGCTGCTGCTTTTATTAATGCGGGTAATGCAGGGGGCGGCTATCGGCGGGGAAGTGCCGGGCGCCTGGGTATTTGTTTCCGAGCATGTGCCGAAGCATCGTGTCGGCATCGCCTGCGGTACGCTGACGGCAGGGCTGACGGTTGGTATCCTGCTCGGCTCGCTGGTGGCCATGATGATGGCGACACTCTTTACTGAAGCGCAGCAGCTTGCCTGGGGCTGGCGTGTGCCGTTCTTCCTCGGGGGGATTTTCGGGTTTGTGGCACTGTATCTGCGCCGCTGGCTGGCGGAAACCCCTATCTTTCAGGAGATGAAGCAGCAAAAAGCACTGGCGAAAGAGCTGCCGCTGAAAACCGTGGTGGTGAACCACAAAGAAGCGATTGTTATCTCCATGCTGCTGACCTGGCTGCTCTCCGCCGGGGTTGTGGTGGTGATCCTGCTGACACCGGCGTATTTGCAGACAGAGTTCGGTCTGGCAAAAGCGGTGGTTTCAGTTGCCAATATGACTGCGATTCTGGCACTGTGCGCCGGGTGTCTGGTGGCGGGTTATCTGTGTGACAAACTGGGCGCTTCCGTGGTCTTTACCTTCGGCAGTTTGCTGCTGGCGGTCTGCACCGGCTATTTTTATCTGACCGCCGGTGAGCCGGGCACGCCGCTGTCGCTGACTTACGGACTGGCCGGATTCAGTGTCGGCGTGGTGGGCGCGGTACCGTTTGTGATGGTGAACAGTTATCCGGCGGAGATCCGCTTCAGCGGTATTTCGTTCTCCTACAACCTTTCTTATGCCATTTTCGGCGGACTGACGCCGGTGGTGGTCACGCTGTTCCTGAAATGGACCCCGCTGGCACCGGCGTATTACATGCTGGGGCTCTCTCTGATCGGTCTGTTTCTGGGGCTGTATATGGGGAAAGCGGCGGTGCGTCAGCGGATGATGGTGTTCAGCTCCTGATAACCCCCTGCATGATGCTGTGTAAATGCCGTGCTGATATGACTGTCAGCGCGGCATTTTTCAGTGTTTCATCATTTTCTTTTAAATAATCTGTTTTTTTTTCATTTTCCCCTTGATGAATGCATTTATGGCCCCATCTACTTGTCATCGGAAACTGAAACTCAGTTGAATCCCCTTTAACGCTGCGGATGTCCGGTACCGTCAGGAAATATTCCGGGTGACGGGTGAGTGAAAAATTTTTTCTTGAAAAGTGAAAATTGAACCTCATATACATCGGTAGCGTAAGACGAACAGAATTATTCGGAGGCCTTTAGATGGGTAAAATTATTGGTATCGACTTAGGTACAACTAACTCTTGTGTTGCTGTAATGGATGGTAATCAGGCTCGTGTCCTGGAGAACGCAGAAGGCGACCGCACAACGCCGTCAATCATCGCGTATACACAGGATGGTGAAATCCTGGTCGGTCAGCCGGCAAAACGTCAGGCTGTTACCAATCCGCAGAACACACTGTTTGCAATCAAACGTCTGATTGGGCGTCGTTTTGACGATGAAGAAGTGCGCCGCGATATGAACATCATGCCGTACAAAATTGTCGGCTCTGATAACGGCGACGCATGGGTGGAAGCAAAAGGCCAGAAAATGGCACCACCACAGGTTTCTGCTGAAGTCCTGAAAAAAATGAAGAAAACCGCTGAAGATTATCTCGGCGAGCCGGTAACCGAAGCGGTTATCACCGTACCTGCTTACTTTAACGATGCTCAGCGTCAGGCAACCAAAGACGCCGGCCGTATCGCAGGTCTGGATGTAAAACGTATTATCAACGAACCGACTGCTGCGGCACTGGCTTACGGCCTGGATCGCGAAGTGGGTAACCGTACTATCGCGGTCTTCGACCTCGGTGGTGGTACTTTCGATATCTCCATCATCGAAATCGATGAAGTTGACGGCGAAAAAACCTATGAAGTGCTGGCAACGAACGGCGACACCCACTTAGGTGGTGAAGACTTCGACAGCCGCATGATCAACTATCTGGTTGAAGAATTTAAGAAAGAACAGGGTATCGATCTGCGTAACGATCCGCTGGCAATGCAGCGTCTGAAAGAAGCTGCCGAGAAAGCGAAAATTGAGCTTTCTTCCGCACAGCAGACTGACGTTAACCTGCCGTACATCACGGCGGACGCGACCGGTCCTAAACATATGAACATTAAAGTGACCCGTGCGAAACTGGAATCACTGGTTGAAGATCTGGTTAAACGCTCTATGGATCCGGTCAAAGTTGCATTACAGGATGCCGGTCTGTCAGTGAATGATATCAATGATGTCATCCTGGTAGGTGGTCAGACCCGTATGCCGCTGGTTCAGAAAACCGTTGCTGATTTCTTCGGTAAAGAGCCGCGTAAAGACGTGAACCCGGACGAAGCTGTGGCTGTTGGTGCTGCGGTTCAGGGCGGTGTGTTAGGTGGTGATGTTAAAGACGTGCTGCTGCTGGACGTTACCCCGCTGTCTCTGGGTATCGAAACCATGGGCGGCGTGATGACTCCGCTGATTGCGAAGAACACCACTATCCCGACCAAACACAGCCAGGTGTTCTCCACAGCGGAAGACAACCAGTCTGCGGTAACTATCCATGTTCTGCAGGGTGAGCGTAAACGTTCCGGTGACAACAAATCACTGGGTCAGTTTAACCTGGATGGTATTCAGGCCGCTCCGCGCGGTATGCCGCAGATCGAAGTGACTTTTGACATCGATGCCGACGGTATCCTGCATGTGTCCGCGAAAGACAAAAACAGCGGCCGTGAGCAGAACATCACCATCAAGGCTTCTTCCGGTCTGAACGAGGAAGAGATCCAGAAAATGGTACGTGATGCGGAAGCCAACGCTGAAGCTGACCGTAAGTTCGAAGAGCTGGTACAGGTTCGTAACCAGGCAGATCAGCTGGTTCACGCTACCCGTAAACAGATCGAAGAAGCGGGCGACAAACTGCCGGGCGATGATAAAGTGAAAATCGAGCAGGCGGTGAGTGAGCTGGAAATCGCAGCGAAAGGCGAAGATAAAGCGGCTATCGAAGAGAAAACGAAAGCGCTGATCGACGCTTCTGCCAAACTGATGGAAATTGCCCAGCAGCAGGCGCAGGCAGGTGCAGCAGGTGCTGATGCCGCGCAGGATGCAGGTAAAAATGATGATGTTGTTGATGCTGAATTCGAAGAAGTTGACGACAGCAAAGACAAAAAATAAGGCCCTTAGCGGGCGCGGTGATGACTGTTATTAATCACTGAAAACCGGCACGGGCGTTGAGGAAACTCTGCGCCCGTGTGCGTGTGTTAAGGGACAAAACGGATGGCAAAAAAAGATTACTATGAGGTGTTGGGCGTCTCGAAATCTGCGGATGACAAAGAGATTAAAAAAGCCTACAAACGCCTTGCGATGAAATATCACCCTGACCGTAATCAGGGCGATAAAGACGCGGAAGATAAATTCAAAGAAGTAAAAGAAGCATACGAGATCCTCACCGACGCACAGAAACGTGCGGCTTATGACCAGTACGGCCATGCGGCATTTGAGCAGGGCGGTATGGGCGGTGGCGGCGGATTTGGCGGCGGCGGTTTCGGCGGTGCTGATTTCGGTGATATCTTTGGTGACGTCTTCGGTGATATTTTTGGTGGTGGTCGCCGTCAGCAACGCGCGGCACGCGGAGCAGACCTGCGTTACAACATCGAACTGACCCTTGAAGAAGCGGTTCGTGGTGTGACCAAAGAGATCCGTATTCCGACCCTGGAAACCTGTGATAAATGTCACGGCAGCGGGGCGAAAGAAGGTACTGAGCCGCAGGAGTGTCCGACCTGTCACGGTATGGGCCAGGTGCAGATGCGCCAGGGCTTCTTTGCGGTGCAGCAGGCGTGTCCGACCTGTCACGGCCGCGGCAAAATCATCAAAGATCCGTGCAGCAAATGTCATGGTCACGGGCGTGTTGAACGCTATAAGACCCTGTCAGTCAAAATCCCTGCGGGGATGGACAGCGGCGACCGTATCCGTCTGACCGGCGAAGGTGAAGCAGGCGAAATGGGGGCTCCGGCAGGCGATCTGTATGTCGAGGTTCATGTCCGCCAGCACAATATCTTCGAGCGTGACGGCAGCAATCTCTACTGTGAAGTACCGATTGGCTTTACGGTTGCGGCGCTGGGCGGTGAAATTGAAGTACCGACACTGGACGGACGTGTTAAGCTGAAAATTCCGGCAGAAACCCAGACCGGCAAGCTGTTCCGTATGAAAGGCAAAGGTGTCAGACCGGCTCGCGGCGGAATGCAGGGTGACCTGATGTGCCGTGTGGTGGTGGAAACCCCGGTGAAACTGAGCGAAAAACAGAAAGAACTGTTACGTGAGTTCGGTGAATCCGTTGACGGCCAGAGCGGTCACAACAACACTCCGAAAGCGAAACGCTTCTTTGACGGCGTGAAAAAGTTCTTTGATGACCTGACTAAATAAGTCATTGTCAGATACGTTATATAACCGGCCGGGATCATTTTTCCGGCCGGTTTTTTTGTGTGTTTTGTAAAAGTTGTTTTATCTGAACGCGTTATTGTTTTTGCTCTGATTATCAACAGGGATTAACGCGATGAATACTATCGGATCCGCCATTATTCATGCCGGGCTGGTTGCCGTTCAGCCTTCAGTATCTACCGGACACAGTGCCGGTGTTGCGAAAAGCATACCCGTGACACAGGTCTGCAATACCCGGACAGAGTTTGCCCGGCAGGAGATGATTGCACCTGATGCGACAAAAGTGAATGTGAAGTCAGGTGAAATAAATCTGCTGATGCTGAACACGCTGTATAACATCAGGGCTGAAACTATCCCCCCAGCTTTGTCACAATCACCCCGGCCACAATAATACAGGCGGCCAGAATCCGGGCGGGAGTCAGCTTTTCTTTCAGAAAATACGCGGAGAGCAGCAGCGCGAACAGCACACTGGTCTCCCGTAACGCCGCGACAATCATTATCGGCGCCTGTCCCATCGCCCATATCACAATGCCGTAGCTGAATATTTGCAGAATACCGCCGGTCAGCCCGGGCTTGCTGTAACGCAGAAAGTCACGGGTGAAATGGTGGCGGTAACGGGCAAAACCCATCACCACCATCACCAGCCCGTTCAGGGCGAACAACCAGAAAATATAAGTCAGTGAGTCTGTGCTGCTGCGGGCGCCGAAGCCATCGGAGAGTGTGTAACAGGCAGTAAAAAAGGCGGTGATCACCGCATAGAGCAGCCCGCTGCGGGCATGTCCGGAAGTCCGGTGTTTCAGCGCGGGAAGGATAACCCCGGTGATAATCAGCAGAATACCGGCTAAAGAGAGCCACGGCAGATGCTCACCAAACAGAAGTACGGCAAACAGGGTCGTCAGCAGAGGGGCACAACCCCGGGAAACTGGGTAAATCTGGCTGAGATCGCCCTTTGAATACGCTTTACTCAGACAAATGGCATAACCGATGTGAAAGAGGGCAGACAGCAGCAGCCACTTTACCGCTGCTGCATCCGGTAAGCCGAGCCAAAACAGGGCGGGAACAGAGACCACGCCGGACCAGATGGTCATCACCGCGATACCCAGAAAGCGATCTTGTCCGAATTTAATCACCGCATTCCAGGATGCATGGAAAAAGGCAGCAAACAGTACAGCAATAAACAGCGTGGCGGACATGGGATAACCTGTTTTATTTAGTGAGCGGTGGTAACGACAGCAGAATATCCGCCGGTATGAGGGATCATACGATACACTTCACAGAAACCAAAATGTTAATATATGGTTAATTCCAGAGTGTTCATCAGACGATTTTGTGATTCAAACCCTGATTGATCAGGAATTTTCGAGTTATTGTTGCTGAATAATCTGCTTTTTTCGAGTTAATTGTTTGCATATTATTAACGCCGACAGTATTAAAGGAGTTAACCCATGACCGCAATTATCCGACAGTTCTTAAAACTCGAAGCCGCAGGCGGCATACTGCTGATTATCGCCGCGCTGATCGCGCTGGTAATGGCGAATACGCCGTTATCTGCGTTGTATCAGTCGTTTCTTGATATTCCTGTTGCTGTAAAATTTGCGGCACTGGAAATTGATAAGCCCTTGTTATTATGGATTAATGACGCCCTGATGGCGATATTTTTCCTGGTCGTCGGGCTGGAAGTGAAAAGAGAGCTGATGGTAGGCTCTCTGGCCGGCCGCGACAAAGCGATGTTTCCGGCAATTGCCGCACTCGGCGGTATGATAGCCCCGGCGCTGGTCTATCTGCTGTTTAACGGCGGTGATGCTGCCGCTGCACAGGGCTGGGCGATTCCGGCCGCAACCGATATTGCTTTTGCCCTCGGCGTCATGGCACTGCTGGGTAAAAGAGTGCCGACAGAGCTGAAAGTCTTTCTGCTGGCACTGGCGATTATTGATGACCTCGGGGTTATCGTGATTATCGCGCTGTTTTACACCAAAACCGTCTCACTGACAGCACTGCTGCTGGCTGCGCTGATGGTGGTTGTGCTGTGTGTGATGAATATGCGCAACGTCAGCAATACCGCCGCCTATATGATTGCGGGGCTGATATTGTGGGTGTGTATTCTGAAATCCGGCGTACATGCCACATTGGCAGGGGTGATCGTCGGCTTCCTGATCCCGCTGCGCAGTAAAGATGGTGAGCACTCACCGTCAGAGGAGCTGGAACATGTGCTGCATCCGTGGGTGGCGTTTCTGATCCTGCCGCTGTTTGCCTTTGCTAATGCCGGTGTCAGTATTCAGGGAATTTCATTCGACGCGCTGATGGGAACACTGCCGCTGGGGATCCTGCTCGGTCTGTTTATCGGCAAACCGCTGGGGATTTTCACCGCATGTCTGATTTCGGTAAAACTGGGCTTTGCAAAACTGCCGGAGAGGATTACTCTTAACCAGATATTCGCTGTATCGGTGTTATGCGGGATCGGTTTTACAATGTCTATCTTTATCGCGGGACTGGCATTTACCGGGCTTCCGGAAGCATTTAACACCTACTCCAAGCTGGGAATTCTGATTGGTTCCACTATGGCGGCAGTTACCGGGTTGTTCCTGCTCCATTCCGTGTTACCGAAGAAAACAGTCCGGCAGTAATCCGTTATTCACCGGCCTCCGCGGCCGGTGAATACAACAGAATTTCCGAGTTAATCATCAAAAAAAGATAAGGTATGTACCGGGAAAAACTATGCGAGTCTCCCATTTAAACTACAATCACCTCTATTATTTCTGGCACGTCTGCAAAGAAGGTTCGGTGGTGGGGGCGGCAGAAGCGCTCTATCTCACCCCGCAAACCATTACCGGCCAAATCAAGGCGCTGGAAGAGCGTCTGGATGGTAAACTGTTCAAACGTCAGGGACGCGGCCTGGTGCCGTCAGAACTCGGTCAGCTGGTGTTCCGCTATGCGGACAAAATGTTTATGCTGAGCCAGGAAATGCTGGATATTGTCACTTACAGCCGCGAATCCAATCTGCTGTTTGATGTCGGGGTTGCGGATGCACTGTCAAAACGTCTGGTCAGCAAAGTGCTGGAAACGGCGGTGATGGAGCATGAGCAAATCCATCTGCGCTGTTTTGAATCCACTCACGAAATGCTGCTCGAGCAGCTCAGCCAGCACAAACTGGATATGATCCTCTCTGACTGCCCGGTGGATTCCACCCAGCAGGAAGGGCTGTTTTCCGTGAAGCTCGGGGAATGCAGTATGAGTTTCTACTGCCGCCAGCCCGCGCCGCAGAAACCGTTCCCTGAATGCCTGGAAGAGCGCCGCCTGCTGGTGCCCGGTCGCCGCTCGATGCTTGGCCGTCAGTTACTGACCTGGATCCGCAATAAAAACCTGGAGGTGGAAATTCTGGGTGAATTTGATGATGCGGCGCTGATGAAAGCATTCGGTATGTATCACAATGCGATTTTTGTGGCGCCGTCGCTCTACACCAAAGGCATTTTTGCGGACAGCGATGTTGTCGAGCTGGGAACAGTGGATACCATCAAAGAAGAGTATTATGTGATTTTTGCCGAGCGTATGATCCAGCATCCGGCGGTTCAGCGGGTGTGTAACAAGGATTTCTCTGCGCTGTTCAGCGGTTCGCAGTCAGCTGCGGATATCGGTCTGCCGGACTGAGGCAGAAAAAGGACATAAAAAAACCGGCGTGAGCCGGTTTTTTTATGTCTGCACAATCAGATTACATTGCTTTGATCTGAGCAGCCAGGTTCGCCTTATGACGGGCAGCCTTGTTCTTATGGATCAGGCCTTTAGCAGCGTGACGATCCACAAGTGGTTGCATGTCATTAAATGCGTTCTGAGCAGCTTCTTTGTCGCCGGCAGCGATAGCAGCGTAAACCTTCTTGATAAAGGTGCGCACCATAGAACGACGGCTAGCGTTATGCTGACGACGTTTTTCAGACTGAATGGCGCGTTTCTTAGCTGATTTGATATTAGCCAAGGTCCAACTCCCAAATATATTCTTCGAGGACAATACAAAGGTGGAGGAATATGCCTGCTCCGCTTTATTTTGTCAATGGATTTGTGCAAATATGCGTCGTTGTACCGCGACGCAAATGTACGTTGTGATGGGCGGGGATTTTATCAGTTTACGCAGCGGGAATACAGCCCTTACACGGAAAAAAGTCGCCGGAATGGTAAGATTCTGACGAAAAAAATTATTTTTCACTTTCCGCAGAGGGGGATGCTCCGCTTTTTGTACAGAGAATTCGCGATTCAGCCGCATTAGTGGGTTAACCTGACGCGGCGGACAAGGTATAATCGGACTAATTTTGACTGTATTGAGCCGGCTATGGAGCTAATTCGCGGTACTCACAATATTCGTGCGCGTCACCATGGTTGCGTGCTGACTATCGGTAATTTTGATGGCGTTCATCGCGGACATCAGGCATTACTGTCACATCTGGCGCAGGAAGGAAAACGCCTGGGGCTGCCGTCGGTCGTCATGATCTTCGAACCGCAGCCGCTGGAATTTTTTGCCCCGGATAAAGCGCCGGCACGCCTGACCCGGCTGCGCGATAAGGTAAAATATCTTGCGCAGTACGGTGTGGACTACTTATTGTGTGTTAAATTCAGTAAACAATTCGCATCACTGACACCGGATGCCTTTATCTCACACCTGCTGGTTGAACAGCTGGGGGTGAAATTTCTGGTGGTCGGGGATGATTTTCGTTTCGGAAAAAATCGTCAGGGCGATTTTAACGGGCTGTGTGAGGCGGGGAAACAGTATGGTTTCACGGTTCGCAGCACGGAAAGTTTTTGTGATAACGGCAAACGGATCAGCAGCACGGCCATCCGCCGTGCGCTGGAAAACGACGATCTGGCACAGGCCGAAGCGCTGCTCGGTCACCCTTACCGCATCAGCGGACGGGTGGTTCACGGCAATGAACTCGGGCGGACCATCGGCTTTCCGACCGCCAATATCCCCCTGAAACGTCTGGCCGCACCGGTACACGGTGTGTATGCCGTGGATGTTTACGGCCTCGGGCCGCATCCGCTGCCGGGTGTGGCCAATATCGGCTCCCGCCCGACAGTACAGGGTAAGAGCCAGCAACTGGAAGTTCATCTGATTGATGTGTCTATGGATTTATACGGACAGCATCCGGATGTGGTACTGCGCAAGAAATTGCGAAATGAACAGCGGTTTGCCTCACTTGATGAGCTGAAAGCGCAAATTGCACGGGATGAGATTGCGGCAAGGGAATTTTTACAATCCAACCCCTCGTTATGTGTTTAACGGAATAATATTGGAACTGAGAATCGAATGAGTGACTATAAAAATACCCTGAATCTCCCGGAGACAGGGTTCCCTATGCGCGGGGACTTAGCAAAGCGCGAACCTGATATGCTGAAACGCTGGTACAAAGAAGGTCTGTATCAGGCGATCCGTAAAGCCAAAACCGGTAAAAAAACATTTATCCTGCATGACGGCCCTCCGTATGCAAACGGCAGCATTCACATTGGTCACTCAGTCAATAAAATTCTCAAAGATATTATTATTAAATCCAAAGGCATGGCCGGTTTCGACTCCCCGTATATTCCGGGGTGGGACTGCCACGGCTTACCGATTGAACACAAAGTCGAACAGGTGATTGGCAAGCCGGGTGATAAAGTCACACCGGCTGAGTTCCGTGCCGCCTGCCGTGAATACGCAAAAGAGCAGATTGAAGGCCAGAAAGAAGACTTTATCCGTCTGGGCGTGCTGGGTGACTGGGATCATCCGTACCTGACCATGGACTTCAAAACCGAAGCACACATTATCCGCGCACTGGCAAAAGTGATTGCCAACGGCCATCTGGTCAAAGGGGCAAAACCGGTTCACTGGTGTACCTCCTGTGCCTCTTCCCTGGCGGAAGCGGAAGTGGAATATTATGACAAAACCTCCCCGTCCATTGACGTGCGTTTCACCGCTGCGGACGCGGATGCGGTTTACAGCAAATTTGGCGTGAAAAATGACGGGCTGCCGGTTTCTCTGGTTATCTGGACCACCACCCCGTGGACCTTACCGGCGAACCGCGCGATTTCCCTGAACCCGGAATTTGATTATCAGTTAGTCCGCGTAAACGACGAACGCCTGATTCTGGCCGCTGACCTGGTGGAAAGCGTGATGAAACGCGCCGGTATCACCAGCTGGACTGTTGAAGCGGACTGCAAAGGCAGCGACCTGGAACTGCTGCGGTTTAATCATCCGTTTATGGGCTTTGATGTCCCGGCTATCCTCGGCGATCACGTCACCCTGGATGCGGGTACCGGTGCTGTGCATACCGCGCCGGGCCACGGTCCTGACGACTATGTAATCGGCCAGAAATACGGCCTGGAAACCGCCAACCCGGTCGGTCCGAACGGCTGTTATGTCAGCGGTACCTATCCGTCACTGGATGGTGTATTTGTGCTGAAAGCCAATGACATCATTCTGGACCTGCTGAAAGAGAAAGGTGCACTGCTGCACAGCGAAAATATTTCGCACAGCTATCCGTGCTGCTGGCGTCACAAAACACCGGTCATTTTCCGTGCCACACCACAGTGGTTTATCGGGATGGATGTGAACGGTCTGCGTCCGCAGTCTCTGAATGAAATCAAAGGCGTGAAATGGATCCCGGGCTGGGGTGAAGCACGTATCACCGCGATGGTGGAAAACCGTCCGGACTGGTGTATCTCCCGTCAGCGCACCTGGGGCACACCGATGTCTCTGTTTGTTCACAAAGAGACTCAGGAGCTGCATCCGCGCACGCTGGAACTGATGGAAGCGGTCGCCAAGCGTGTGGAAGAGCACGGTATTCAGGCGTGGTGGGATCTCGATCCGCGCGACCTGCTGGGTGATGATGCCGATATCTATGAAAAAGTACCGGATACCCTGGATGTCTGGTTTGACTCCGGATCCACTCACTTTGCCGTTGTCGATGCCCGTCCTGAGTTCCATGGCAATTCTGCGGACATGTATCTGGAAGGTTCTGACCAGCACCGCGGCTGGTTTATGTCCTCACTGATGCTGTCCACCGCGATGAAAGGCAAAGCGCCGTACCGCGAAGTACTGACTCACGGCTTCACCGTCGATGGTCAGGGACGCAAAATGTCCAAATCGCTGGGCAACACCATCAGTCCGCAGGATGTGATGAATAAACTCGGCGCGGATATCCTGCGTCTGTGGGTTGCTTCTACTGATTACTCCGGTGAAATTGCGGTTTCGGATGAAATCCTGAAACGCTCTGCGGATTCTTACCGCCGTATCCGTAACACCGCACGTTTCCTGCTGGCGAACCTCAATGGTTTCAATCCGGAAACCGATATGGTGAAACCGGAAGAGATGATTGTGGCAGACCGCTGGGCTGTCGGCCGCGCGCTGGCGGCACAGGCGGATATCCTGAAATCGTATGAAGCCTATGACTTCCATGAAGTAGTGCAGCGTCTGATGCAGTTCTGCTCGGTGGAAATGGGCTCTTTCTACCTGGATATCATCAAAGATCGTCAGTACACCGCGAAAAGCGATGGCCTGGCGCGCCGCAGCTGTCAGACCGCGCTGTTCCACATCGCGGAAGCTCTGGTCCGCTGGATGGCACCGATCATGTCCTTCACCGCAGATGAAATCTGGAATGTGATGCCGGGCAAACGTCCGCAGTACGTCTTCACTGAAGAGTGGTATGACGGCCTGTTCGGGCTGAATGCACAGGACAGTATGAACGATGATTACTGGGCAACGCTGCTGGCGGTGCGTGGTGAAGTCAACAAGGTGCTGGAGCAGGCACGTGCTGATAAACTGATCGGCGGCTCGCTGGAAGCAGCGGTGACCCTGTATGCGGATGATGCCCTGGCGGCACAGCTGAACAGCCTGGGTAATGAACTGCGTTTCGTGCTGCTGACCTCTCAGGCAGATGTGAAACCGCTGTCTGCGGCACCGGAAAGTGCGGTAAACAGTGAGCTGGACGGCCTGCGCATCGGCTTCGGCAAAGCGGAAGGCAGTAAGTGCCCGCGTTGCTGGCATTACGCGACCGACATCGGTCAGGACAGTGAACATCCTGAACTGTGCGGCCGCTGTGTGACAAACGTAGCCGGAAACGGTGAAGAACGTAAGTTTGCCTGATAAATGAAAAAACCACTGTGTTCGACCGGATTGCGCTGGCTGTGGCTGGCGGTCCTGGTACTGGTACTGGATGCGATTTCAAAGCAGCTGATTTTAGCCAATTACGGGCTGCATGAATCCACATCACTGATACCGTACTTTAATCTGACCTATGTGCGGAATTACGGTGCCGCATTCAGCTTCCTCGCATCTCAGGGCGGCTGGCAGCGCTGGTTCTTCACAGCGGTGGCTATCGGTATCTCCGTGACATTACTGGTGATGATGTACCGCACCAGTGCGCGCAATAAACTCAGTAATATTGCCTATGCACTGATTATCGGCGGGGCGATCGGCAACCTGCTTGATCGCCTGATGCACGGTTTTGTGGTGGATTACATCGACTTTTATGTCGGTGACTGGCACTGGCCGACGTTCAACCTGGCGGACAGCTGGATCATCATCGGGGCGGGGCTTATCATTATTGAAAGCTTTATCCCTGACGGTAAGAAAAGCGACAAACCAGAGAGCAAGACATCATCAGACTGATGACCCTGATATCCGCCGCAAGGCGGATATTTCAGGCCGTTGACAAGCCCGAAGGGATTGGCGGCGACCGGTAGAGGTTGTAAAAATAAACCAGGAAAATCAATTTATTGATTTTCGGCTGATAACACAAAGCAGGAAAAACCACGTTTTATCCTGCTTTGTCAGCAATCTCATATCCGCCGCCAGGCGGATATTTTTTATCTGATACAGAGAGTAATAATTATATGCAGGTTGCAGAACATCACAGCGTATTACTGGATTACACCCTGAAACTGTCTGACGGCTCGGTGGCGGATTCCACAGAAGCACAAGGCAAACCGGCACTGTTCCGCCTCGGTGACGGCAGTTTGTCTGATGCACTGGAGCAGCAATTGCTGGGCTTATCCGCCGGGGATAAAAAAACCTTCACACTGCCCGGTGAGGCGGTGTTTGGCAAGCCGAGCCCGGATCTGATTCAGTTTTTCTCCGCCGCCGATTTCCTGGAAGCGGGTCTGCCGGAAACCGGCACGATCATGCTGTTTACCGCGATGAACGGCAGCGAAATGCCGGGAATTATCAAATCCGTTACTGAAGATTCTGTCGAGGTGGATTTCAATCATCCGCTGTGCGGACAGGATGTGACGTTTGATATCAGCGTTCGTGACGTCACTGCATAAGACACAGAGCAATAATTAGCATTACGGTCCGGGGGACGGCTCTGGTATAGTAGCGCGCAAATGTTGAATTTTTGTTTTACTGCCCGTCCGGGCGATGGTTTGGAGGCTGAACGTGCGTATTTTACTGGCTAACCCGCGGGGGTTCTGTGCAGGTGTTGACCGGGCAATCAGTATTGTGGAGCGGGCGCTGGAGTTATACGGTGCGCCTATCTACGTCCGTCATGAAGTCGTGCACAACCGCTATGTGGTCAATGATCTGCGTGAGCGCGGCGCGATTTTTATTGAGGAAATCGCTGAAGTGCCGGATAACGCCATTCTGATCTTCTCCGCTCACGGTGTCTCGCAGGCGATCCGCCAGGAAGCGCGTTCCCGTAATCTCACCATGCTGTTTGATGCCACCTGTCCGTTGGTCACCAAAGTGCATATGGAAGTGGCCCGCGCCAGCCGCAAAGGCAAAGAAGCGATTCTGATCGGCCACGCCGGGCACCCGGAAGTGGAAGGGACGATGGGGCAGTATAACAACCCGGAAGGCGGCATGTATCTGGTGGAATCCCCGGAGGATGTGTGGAAGCTGAAAGTCAAAGACGAGGAAAACCTCAGCTTTATGACGCAGACCACACTGTCTGTTGATGATACCTCCGAAGTCATTGATGCGCTGAATGCCCGTTTCCCGAAAATCATCGGGCCGCGTAAAGACGATATCTGCTATGCCACCACCAACCGCCAGGAAGCGGTACGGGATCTGGCGGGTCAGGCAGATCTGGTGCTGGTGGTCGGATCTAAAAACTCATCCAACTCCAACCGGCTGGCAGAACTGGCGCAGCGGGTCGGAAAACCGTCTTATCTGATTGATTCTGCCGATGATATCAACCCGGACTGGCTGCGTGATGTGGATACCATCGGCCTGACGGCCGGGGCATCCGCGCCGGATGTGCTGGTACAGCAGGTGATCAGCCGTCTTCAGGAACTGGGGGCGGATGAAATCAGTCAGCTCGAGGGGCGTGAGGAAAATATTATCTTTGAAGTCCCGAAAGAGTTACGGGTGGATATCAAAGAAGTCTGACACAGCAAAGCAGAACGCAGGTTCTGCTTTTTTTTGTCTGCAGTCCGGTGAATACAGTTTTACTGATAATCGGCGGGCTGTATTGTGATTTTCTGATGATAGCGGCGGGTAACTGGTAATCCGGCCGGACAGCCGTTAATCTGCTGACATACAGACAGAAAACTGAGGATAACAAATATGGGTAAGTTACGGCTCGCGGTTGCGGGTGCCGGTGGCCGCATGGGACGCCAGCTGATTCAGGCGATTGCACAAAATGATGATGTGGTGCTGGGCGCGGCATTTGAGCGCGAAGGCTCCTCACTCACCGGAACCGATGCCGGTGAACTGGCTGGTACCGGGCGCAATGGCGTGATCCTGACGGCGGACCTGAACAGTCAGAAAGACAATTTCGATATCCTGATTGATTTTACCCGCCCGGAAGGCACCCTGACACATCTGGCGTTCTGTACCGCGAACGGCAAAGGCATGATTATCGGCACCACCGGGTTTGATGATGCCGGAAAAGCTGCTATTACACAGGCTGCGCAGCAAATTCCTGTGGTTTTTGCGGCGAATTTCAGTGTTGGCGTCAATCTGGTGCTGAAACTGCTGGAAAAGGCGGCCAAAGTCATGGGCGACTATACCGATATTGAAATTATTGAAGCACATCACCGCCACAAAGTGGATGCGCCGTCCGGAACAGCGCTGGCGATGGGGGAATCTATTGCCGGGGCGCTGGGACGTGACCTGAAGGATTGCGCGGTGTACTGTCGTGAAGGCTATACCGGCGAGCGGGAGCGGAACACTATCGGGTTTGCCACTGTGCGTGCCGGGGACATTGTGGGCGAGCACACAGCGATGTTTGCGGATATCGGCGAGCGTGTTGAAATCAGCCACAAGGCTTCAAGCCGGATGACATTTGCAAATGGCGCAGTTAAGGCTGCAGCCTGGCTGAGTGATAAAAAGAACGGTTTATTCACCATGAAGGATGTGCTTGACCTGGAAAATTTATAATAAAGTGTAATTTATAACAGATTGATAAAGCGGTGATATTTTAATTTATCACTGCTTTAACTATTCTTTTTTTATAATTTCATGTCTGACCTCTGTTTGTTTTCATTATCATCGTTATCGTTCTCTTTTTTATCGCTGTTTTTGCCTTTTCCGCCTCTTTTTCCGGCCGTGAGCCTTTTTTTCAGTCATCTCATCAAAAATTCAGTATAAAGCTGATAATGACATTGTTTTATCTCTATCATCCTGCCTGTTTTGATCATGATGAGTAAAAAAATATAAAAAAGTCGATTTTTTCTGGACAACTGCCCGTTCGATCTTTAGAATGCGCCGCAATTTGTCAAAAATTGGTTAAATTTTTATTTTGGCATTGCTTTATAGCCCCAAATCTGAATTAATATGCACTAATTGTGATTTATTATTCCTCCGGAGGGTGTTTTGTTTAAGTCAGCAATCCTGGTTCTGCAAGACGGAACCGCATTTCACGGACGCGCCATCGGCGCAGAGGGTGCCGTTACCGGCGAAGTTGTTTTTAATACCTCGATGACGGGGTATCAGGAAATTCTCACCGACCCCTCTTATTCCCGCCAGATAGTCACTCTCACTTATCCCCATATTGGTAATACCGGCACTAACAGTGCTGATGAAGAATCCCCGGATGTTTATGCACAAGGCCTTGTTATCCGCGACCTGCCGCTGACCACCAGTAATTTCCGCAGTGAAGAAAGCCTCTCCGAATACCTGAAACGCCGCAACGTCGTGGCTATCGCCGATATTGATACCCGCAAACTGACCCGCTTACTGCGCGAGAAAGGCGCTCAGAACGGCTGCATTATCGCCGGTGAACACCCGGATGCGGCACTGGCGCTGAAAAATGCACAGAGCTTCAGCGGGCTTAACGGGCTGGATCTGGCGAAAGAAGTCACCACCGCGCAGCCATACAGCTGGAAGCAGGGCTCCTGGACACTGGAAGGCGGTTTACCGGCGGATAAAACAGCGGAAGAGCTGCCGTTCCATGTGGTGGCGTATGACTTCGGTGCCAAGCGCAACATTCTGCGCATGCTGGTGGATCGCGGCTGCCGCCTGACCGTCGTACCGGCACAGACCCCGGCGGAAGAGGTGCTGAAAATGGCACCGGACGGTATCTTCCTCTCCAACGGCCCGGGTGACCCGGCACCGTGTGATTATGCGATTGAGGCTATCACCCGCTTCCTGGAAACCGATATTCCGCTGTTCGGCATCTGCCTGGGGCACCAGTTACTGGCTCTTGCCAGCGGTGCAAAGACCATCAAAATGAAATTTGGTCACCACGGCGGCAACCACCCGGTCAAAGACATTGAAAATAATGTGGTGATGATCACCGCGCAGAACCACGGTTTTGCGGTGGATGAGGCGACGCTGCCCGCGACACTGCGCGTCACGCATAAGTCACTGTTTGACGGCACACTGCAGGGTATTCACCGTAATGATAAACCTGCATTCAGCTTCCAGGGACACCCTGAAGCCAGCCCGGGCCCGCATGACGCCGCCCCGCTGTTCGACCACTTTATTGAACTGATGAAAAACGCCCGTCACTGATCAGGAGCAGAAAAATGGCAAAACGTACAGATATCAGCAGCATCCTGATTTTAGGCGCCGGTCCGATTGTTATCGGCCAGGCCTGTGAATTTGACTACTCCGGCGCCCAGGCGTGTAAAGCCCTGCGCGAAGAGGGCTACCGCGTTATCCTCGTCAACTCGAACCCGGCAACCATTATGACCGACCCGGAAATGGCGGATGCGACTTACATCGAGCCGATTCACTGGGAAGTGGTGCGCAAAATCATTGAAAAAGAGCGCCCGGATGCCGTTCTGCCGACTATGGGCGGACAAACCGCGCTGAACTGTGCGCTGGATCTGGAACGTCACGGCGTGCTGGCAGAGTTCGGTGTCGAAATGATTGGCGCGACAGCGGATGCGATTGATAAAGCAGAAGATCGCCGCCGCTTCGACCAGGCAATGAAAAAAATCGGCCTGGATACAGCGCGTTCCGGTATCGCGCATACCATGGAAGAAGCCTTTGCGGTTGCTGATGATGTCGGTTTCCCGTGCATTATCCGCCCGTCATTCACCATGGGCGGCACCGGTGGCGGTATCGCGTATAACCGTGAAGAGTTTGAGGAAATCTGTACCCGCGGTCTGGATCTCTCCCCGACCAACGAACTGCTGATTGATGAATCACTGATCGGCTGGAAAGAGTACGAAATGGAAGTGGTGCGGGACAAAAAAGACAACTGTATTATTGTCTGCTCCATCGAAAACTTCGATGCCATGGGGATTCATACGGGTGACTCCATCACCGTCGCGCCGGCACAGACCCTGACTGACAAAGAATACCAAATCATGCGTAACGCCTCGATGGCGGTACTGCGTGAAATCGGCGTGGAAACCGGCGGCTCCAACGTACAGTTCTCGGTGAACCCGAAAACCGGTCGTCTGATTGTTATCGAGATGAACCCGCGTGTGTCGCGCTCCTCCGCACTGGCCTCCAAAGCGACCGGTTTCCCGATTGCCAAAATCGCGGCCAAACTGGCGGTCGGTTACACCCTCGATGAACTGTCAAACGACATCACCGGCGGCCTGACACCGGCCTCCTTTGAACCGTCTATCGACTATGTCGTGACAAAAATCCCGCGCTTTAACTTTGAAAAATTTGCCGGTACCAATGACCGTCTGACCACACAGATGAAATCTGTCGGTGAAGTGATGGCTATCGGCCGCACTCAGCAGGAATCTCTGCAAAAAGCCCTGCGCGGCCTGGAAGTGGGCGCGACCGGTTTTGACCCGAAAGTGAATTTGGATGACCCTGATGCACTGACCCGTATCCGCCGTGAACTGAAAGAAGCCGGCGGCGAGCGGATCTGGTATATCGCGGATGCATTCCGTGCCGGATTATCTGTTGACGGCGTCTTTAACCTGACCAACATTGACCGCTGGTTCCTGGTGCAGATTGAAGAACTGGTGCGTCTGGAAGAGCAGGTGGCGGAAGTCGGGATTAACGGTCTGACGCCTGAATTCCTGCGTCATCTGAAACGCAAAGGTTTTGCGGATGCGCGGCTGGCGAAACTGGTCGGTGTGGCGGAAGCTGAAATCCGCAAACTGCGTGACAGCTATCAGCTGTGGCCGGTTTACAAGCGTGTGGATACCTGTGCGGCAGAATTTGCCACGGACACCGCCTATCTCTACTCCACCTATGAAGAAGAGTGCGAGGCGCAGCCGAACAACGATAAACCGAAAATCATGGTGCTCGGCGGCGGGCCGAACCGTATCGGACAGGGTATCGAGTTTGATTACTGCTGTGTGCATGCGGCGATGGCGCTGCGTGAAGACGGCTATGAAACCATCATGGTCAACTGCAACCCGGAAACGGTTTCCACTGACTACGACACCTCTGACCGTCTCTATTTCGAGCCGGTGACGCTGGAAGATGTCCTGGAAATCGTGCGTGTTGAAAAACCGGCGGGTGTGATTGTCCAGTACGGCGGCCAGACTCCGCTGAAACTGGCGCGCAGCCTGGAAGCTGCCGGTGTGCCGGTTATCGGTACCAGCCCGGATGCGATTGACCGCGCAGAAGACCGCGAGCGCTTCCAGCAGGCAGTTGTCCGCCTCGGCCTGAAACAACCGGCAAACGCCACCGTCTCTAATATTGAGCAGGCAGTTGAGCGGGCAAAAGAGATTGGTTATCCGCTGGTGGTGCGTCCTTCTTATGTGCTGGGCGGCCGCGCGATGGAAATCGTCTACGACGAAACCGATCTGCGCCGTTACTTCCAGAATGCGGTCAGTGTCTCCAATGACGCACCGGTACTGCTTGACCGCTTCCTCGACGATGCTATTGAGGTGGATGTCGATGCTATCTGTGACGGCGAACAGGTGCTGATTGGCGGCATTATGGAGCACATCGAACAGGCGGGGGTTCACTCCGGGGACTCTGCCTGCTCGTTACCGGCTTACACGCTGAGTCAGGAAATTCAGGATGTGATGCGCGACCAGGTGAGAAAACTGGCGATGGAACTGCGCGTACGCGGCCTGATGAACACGCAGTTCGCGGTCAAAGACAACGAAGTGTATCTGATTGAAGTCAACCCGCGTGCCGCGCGTACGGTGCCGTTTGTCTCCAAAGCCACCGGGGTGCCGCTGGCGAAAGTGGCAGCGCGTGTAATGGCCGGTCAGACACTGGCGCAGCAGGGCGTGACAAAAGAAGTTATCCCGCCGTACTACTCGGTGAAGGAAGTGGTGCTGCCGTTCAACAAATTCCCGGGCGTTGACCCGATTTTAGGGCCGGAAATGCGCTCTACCGGGGAAGTGATGGGCGTGGGACGTACTTTCGCGGAAGCTTTTGCCAAAGCGATGCTCGGCAGCTCTTCCTCACTGAAGAAGAAAGGCCGTGCGCTGCTTTCCGTCCGCGAAGGGGACAAAGCGCGGGTGGTGGATCTGGCAGCAAAATTGCTGAAACAGGGTTTTGAGCTGGATGCAACACACGGTACCGCGATTGTGCTGGGTGAAGCCGGTATTAACCCGCGCCTGGTGAATAAGGTGCACGAAGGCCGTCCGCATATTCAGGACAGAATTAAAAATGGTGAATACGATTACATTGTGAATACCACCGCCGGTCGTCAGGCGATTGAGGATTCCAAAGTGATCCGCCGCAGTGCCCTGCAATATAAGGTGCATTACGATACCACCATGAACGGCGGCTTTGCCACCACACTGTCTCTGAATATGGATCCGACAGAGAGAGTGATTTCAGTACAGGAAATGCACAGCCTGATTAAAGATAAGTAATCACGTTTGTTAAAATAAAAAATCCGCTGCGGCGGATTTTTTATTTTTCTTATTAATTATGGTCATGATATATATCCAAATTTAATTATTTATTAATTATATTTTTTGCTTTTTTTTATGTTTAGATTCTGTTTATTTTTTTCAAATGAGATTATCAGTATATTTTGGGTTAGTTAATTTTAACCTGTATCAGGATGGTCCTATGAAAAAAAGTCTGTTGGCATTAATTATTACACCTTTGTTTGCATATGCAGAAGATGCTGTGAATAATCATCAACCAAGCTCAACGATAACAGAAGTAAGATTTAGTTCTCTGTATTATGGGGAATCACCTGTATACGCAGATAAAAAATCTGAAGGTGACAGGTCAGCAGGTATCTCTGAATTAAATCAGCTTCATAATTATATGCGCAGTTATATTATTGAAAATAATGAATCAGCGGGGAAACTCCATGAGGAAATCACCCTGAATCAAAGGCTGGCAATGGATGATACAGGAAAACTGGATGATAAAATAACATTAGTCAGTGATCTTGTGAAAAAAACAGATCAAAAAATAAATAAATTTATGGTGGATATTACAGAAAATAAATTACCGGAATATACCGAAAATATCTTCCCTGAGTTAGTAAAAAATGAAGTTGGCAGCCATATGACTGCGGTGCTGGAAAATAACATTAAGCCCTTAGAAGAGCGTACAGGGGCACTGGAAAGTAAAACACAGTACTTAGATTCACAACTGGATATCACTGCGCGAAAAGCACGGCATAATAATGAGCTTATCGGCACCATCCCCGGTATGATCAGACAAGAGATAGAAAAAGAAGCAGCGGAACACAGTGCATATGTCGATCTTCGGGTAAATGATTTGGCGGATTTAATATCTCAAAATCAATTACATTTACAAAATGAACAGAATAATTTTGAATCAGTAACAGCAACTGAAATGAAAAAAAATATCAGTTCATTAGAGTCAAGAATTGAATTCAATGAAGAAATGGTGATAAAGGCGAATTTTGAAGCCGACGCTAATGAAATCAACATCAGTAAAAACAGTAAGCAGATCGATGCTCATACAACTGATATTCGGGAAAATCAACAATTGCTGGCATCCGCTCAGGTCGTGACATCCGTTATTGCTGATGCAACCTTGGCGCTGGAAGCGGATGTGGATAAACTGGATCTCCGTATCAGTAATGCCTCGAGAAAAGCCGGTACTGCCACAAATGTGGCTAATCAAAACACACGGCATATTGCTGAGCAGAAAGTGAAGGTTGAGAAAAACACGCTGGATATCCTGAAAAACCGCCAGGATCTGCGTTCACTGGAAAATGATCTGCGTGAAACAAATGAGCGTCTTGATAACGGCCTGGCGGCCAGCGCCGCACTGAACGGTCTGTTCCAGCCGTACGGTGTTGGTAAACTGAATATCACTGCGGCGATGGGCGGATATCAGTCCACTCAGGCAGTCGCAGTGGGAACCGGTTACCGGTTCAACGAGAACATCGCTGTGAAGACCGGTGTCGCATACACTGGTTCGAACGATGTGATGTACAACATGGCTTTTAACCTTGAATGGTAATGCTGTGTTATGGTGACTGAAAGGTCATGTTTCATATACTCCTCCTTTCATATTGGCGTTTGAATTTATTTTTAATAAATAGTGAATTAATTATATTGATGACAGCAAGGCTGAAATTTGGATAATTAATCCTGCTATATTTGCCATGCTTTGGGAAATACATATTGCGTTCGTGTATTTCCCCTTTTTTATTTATGAATTATTTTTTTATTGAATGATTACTTGAAAAGCAGTTATAAAATAAATAAAAACCACCTGTATAATTTATACAGATGGTTTTCAGACAGTAACTAACTTAATTAAATTCTTTTGGATCCGGCCCTAAGCGGGTACCTGAATCGAGAGACTGAATCTGTGAGAGTTCTTCTTTTTCCAGACGGAAATCAAAGATATCAAAGTTTTCCTGAATTCGTGAAGGCGTGACTGATTTTGGTATCACAATCAATCCGCGATCCAGATGCCAGCGAATCACTATCTGTGCCGGGGTTTTCTGATATTTTGCCGCTAACGCCTGAATGACATCAGTATCAAAAACGCCGTCACCGCCCTGTGCCAGCGGACTCCAGGATTCAGTGTGAATGGAATGGGTCGCATTCCAGGCCTGAAGCTCGCGCTGTTGCAGCAGCGGATGCAGTTCTATCTGATTGAGTACTGGTGCCACGCCGGTTTTGTGGATAATGCGCTGTAAATGGCCGATATCAAAATTACAAACACCGATACTGCGGGTCAGTCCGGATTTCTGTAATTCAATCAGTTGCTCCCAGGCGGAGACATAATTGTCTTCTGCCGGTGCAGGCCAGTGGATCAGATACAGATCCACATAATCGAGCTGTAACTTTTTCAGGCTCGCTTCCAGCGCTTTACCGGCATGTTGCTGATCGCTGTTCCACAGTTTGGTGGTGATAAACAACTCGTCGCGGGGAACGGTAGCCGCTTTCAGTCCTTCACCGACACCTTCCTCGTTCTGATAAATCGCGGCAGTATCAATCAGCCGGTAACCGGTTTCGAGTGCGGTCTGCACAGCAGAGCCGACCACGTCGTTCCCGGCTTTCCAGACACCCAGCCCCAGTTGCGGCATTAAGTGTCCGTCAGATAAGGTAACTAATGCAGGTTTGTTCATGTGGCCTCCAATCAGTGTTTATGGTGTATCAGACGGCAGCCCGGTAGATCCGTTCACTGACTTCCGGCGTGATGTCCTGGTGTTCACCCAGGGCGGTCTGGCCGTGTTCAGTGAGCTTGGCAACCAGTTTCGGAATGCCGCTGTCATCAATCTGATAATCAGAGAAACGGGTTTTTACGCCCAGCTCTTCAAAGAAAACGCGGGTTGCTTCAATGGCGCACTCAATCCGGCTCTCTTCGGAACCGTCTGTCAGATGCCAGACACGCTCAGCGTACTGTAATAATTTTTCGCGCTTGGTTTTGCGTTTTTCCCGCAGCAGTGCCGGTAACACAATCGCCAGTGTCTGCGCGTGATCCAGCCCGTACAGCGCAGTAATTTCATGGCCCAGCGCGTGGGTTGCCCAGTCCTGCGGCACACCGGCACCAATCAGCCCGCTCAGCGCCTGGGTGGCGGCCCACATCACATTGGCACGGCTGTCATAATTCTCCGGATTTGCCAGTACTTTCGGGCCTTCCTCAATCAGTGTCAGCAGAATACCTTCTGCAAACCGGTCCTGAATTTTGGCATTCACCGGATACGTCAGATACTGCTCGAGAGTGTGAATAAAGGCATCGACCACGCCGTTGGCTGTCTGGCGCGGCGGCAGAGTGTAAGTGGTCTGCGGATCAAGAATAGCGCACTTAGGATGCACCAGCGGGTGCCCGAATGACTGTTTATCCCCGGTTTCCCGGCGGCTGACCACAGAAAAACAGTTGGTTTCAGAACCGGTGGCCGGAAGTGTCAGCACACAGGCAATCGGCAGTGCATTGCGGATATTGCGGCCTCCGGTAGTGATGATATCCCACGGGTCGCCCGGATAATCCACTGCAGCGGCAATAAACTTGGTGCCGTCGATAACAGACCCGCCGCCGACCGCCAGCAGATAGCTGATGTCATGCTCACGGATATACGCAATCGCTTTTACCAGTGTTTCATAGGCCGGGTTCGGCTCGATACCTGAAAATTCATGAACATCATAACCGTCCAGGGCAGCCAGTACCTGCTCGTAAACACCGTTACGCTTAATACTGCCGCCGCCGTACAGCATCAGTACTTTGGCATCTTTCGGGATTTCACTGCTGAGTTTGGCGATTTGGCCTTTGCCGAAACGAATTTTTGTCGGGGTGAAAAGAGTGAAGTTGTTCATTATTTCTCCGGGTAAGATTAGGAAAAATGAAGCGGATAACCATTAAGTGTAGTGTAAATCAGGGCGGGCGTGGTGGCGAACCGGATTGTGCTTTCCGGTACACCGGCAGCAAAAAGGCTCCCGCAGGAGCCCTTATCTTATTTCTTATGGACGCGGTGACGTCTGCGGTTGAGCAGGGCGCGGCGTCTGCGGTAGTGGCGGATCAACAGATACAGGGATGCCGCGATACCGACAATCAGGAAAAAGACCGGGATCAGCAGCAGTGCGGTCATTACGGTTTTTTCGTGTGCTTTGACAAACGGGATCTGATTGAGCACATAACCGAAGGTGGTAATAATTGCCACCCAGAGGAATCCGCTCAGCCAGTTAAAGAACTGGAAACGGCGGTTCGGCAGCGAGGAGAGACCTGCCAGCATCGGCAGCAGAGTACGGACAAAACCGAGAAAACGGCCGATCAGCAGGGCATACAGGCCGTGGCGGTTAAACAGCACTTCGGCTTTCTGATGATAATTTTTCGGGATCTGCGTCATCCAGCGCCTGACGGTTTTAGTATCACTCAGCCAGCGCCCCTGAACAAAACCCAGCCAACTGCCGATACCGGCGGCGGCGGTCAGAATAGCCAGTGTCGGCAGGAAATCCATCACGCCCTTCGCAATCAGTGCGCCTGACAAAATAAGCAGGGTATCCCCGGGCAGAAACGCGGTGGGCAGAATGCCGTTCTCCAGCACAATAACAGTGAAGAGGATAGCGTAAACCAGCCAGAGGACTTCGGGATTAGAGAGTGTGGCAAAATCGTGAGACCAGAGCGCACTCACAATCTCTGATAAACTAGACATTAGATTTCCTGTAAAACGAGATCCGGAACAACGGTACAGACAGTGTATCGCAAAAATTGCTCACCCGTTTGATTTGATCGGGTTTTTCTTCCGATTCACTGACGGTATAAAGAGAGGTTGGTGAATCATATCTCCGTGTGCGTTTTATCTGTGGTGATCCCGGACGGATGACTGAAAACCCTTAGCATTCCGTGTGAAATTTTCCGCCGGAATCGCATTTTTTTAGTAAACGGTAATGATAATTACTATCAAATTGCTCAGGGTTTGGTATGATCAGCGGGTTTCGTTTTTTGGGTAGCGATGAATAACACGATTTATTTTTTGCTGAGAAAGAGTTCATAACAAAAGAGAGTTGAAGGCCAACTGATGCGTAATTTGACCGTTTCTGTGCTATTGGCATTATGTTTAACCGGCAGTGCATTCGCAGATAACACTGCAGCTGTCACACCAGCGACAACAACACCTGTCACCGCGCCGGCAGCAATCGCCGGTCAGCCTGCTCAGACGCCTGAACAACCGGCGGCCCCGGTATCCGCGACAGAGGTTCCTGTTCAGGAAATCAGCGCAGCACCGGCAGACGGTAACCGTGGCTTTGCGGCTGAGCTGTCTGTGATTTCCATGTATCAGGGCGCGGATGTTATCGTTAAATCGGTTATGATCGGCCTTATTATCGCCTCAGTGATTACCTGGTCCATTTTCTTTGCCAAGGGCGCTGATCTTATCGCTTCCCGCCGCCGTATCCGCCGTGAAGCGGCAGCAATCAAAGATGCCCGCTCGCTGGATGAAGCGGCAGCCATCGCCGATACATTCGGGAAAAAGAGCGTCACCCGGATGCTGGTGCTTGATGCGGTAACTGAGCGGACTGCATCAGAAAAAAGCCGTGATCTGAGCGGCATCAAAGACCGTGTGACATTCCGCCAGGAGCGTATCGTTGCCGGTGTTGCCCGTCATATGGGACGCGGTAACGGCTATCTGGCCACTATCGGGGCTATTTCACCGTTTGTCGGCCTGTTTGGTACCGTATGGGGTATCATGAACAGCTTTATCGGTATCGCCCACTCACAGACCACCAACCTCGCGGTTGTGGCACCCGGGATTGCAGAAGCACTGCTGGCAACGGCACTGGGTCTGGTCGCGGCAATTCCTGCGGTCGTTATCTACAACATCTTTGCCCGTATGATTTCCGCTTACCGTGGTGACCTGGGTGATACCGCAGCACACACTATTTTATGGCTGGGCCGTGATCTCGACCTGGCAGACAGCAAAGCAGGGTAATATCTGATGGCAATGCGTCTTAACGAAGAGTCGGATGACAGCGGCGAATTGCATGAAATTAACGTCACACCTTTTATTGATGTGATGTTGGTTCTGCTGATCATCTTTATGGTGGCCGCACCGCTGGCGACCGTTGATATTAAAGTGAATCTGCCTGCCTCAACGGCAAAACCACAGCCGCGTCCGGAAAAACCGGTCTTCCTGACGGTGAAGGCGGATAACCAGCTGCTGGTGGGCGAGCAGGAAGTCACGAAAGAAACACTGGCTCAGATCCTGGATCAGACCACGGAATCCAATAAGGAAACCACGATCTTCTTCCAGGCAGATAAAACGGTCGATTATGAAACGCTGATGGGCATTATGGATGCCCTGCGCAAAGCGGGATATCTGAAAGTCGGGTTAGTGGGTATGGAGTCTGCGGAGAAATAATCATCCGCGCCTGAAATGAAAAAAGCCGTTCATGATGAACGGCTTTTTTGTTGCCACTCTCTGATGGCCTCAGCGCGGCGGCGGGTGAGTTCTGCTTTGATGTCCGCGCCTTTAAAACCAGCCTCAATCACCGGTTTGACGGCAACCTGCTGTGCAAGCGCGAAGGCCTCAGCCAGTAACTGCCCCTGCGGATAACCTGCTGCGTCCGGTGCTATCCGGCTGCGGTAATCCGCTTCGCAGAGAATGCCCAACTGAGTGATGCGCTCCGGCTTGCGCCAGGCATCCAGTGAATCAAGCAGGGTGATGATATCGTCTGCAGCCAGATGGCTGATGTCATGAACAGTCCGGTAATCACGGGTGGCAAGCAGAGCCAGATCCCGTGCCGGGTTCGGCACCCGCAGGCGCTCAGACATCTTCTGAATTGCGGCGGTTCCCTCTGTGGTATTGTGACAACTCAGGTAAAGGCACAGCGCAGCAAAGCGGATATCTGTGCTGTCAGTCAGAAGCACGGTCCGGCGCAGGAGTGCGGCGGTCAGAATGTCATAGCCTGTCTGCCCGTCAGAGGTGCAGAACAGGGTTTCCAGCTCCGGAAACAGCACCGCCAGCGCACCACAATCACGCAGTACCGCAAAATAGATATCCGGGCACGGGCTGTTCAGGGCTTTTTCTGTCTCTTTCCAGACCCGCTCCGCCGTCAGATGGGCAAGCTCTCCCTGCTGTGTGATAGCAGACATCAGCTTGAGGGTTTCCGGTGCAATAACAAATTCCTGCGGGGCGAAACGGGCAGCAAAGCGCGCCACCCGCAGCACGCGCAGCGGATCTTCTGTAAACGCCGCAGAAACATGGCGGAGCACCCGGTTTTTCAGGTCATCCGCCCCGTGATACGGGTCATGCAGTGTGCCGTCAGCTGATTGGGCAATGGCATTGATGGTCAGATCCCGGCGCTGTAAATCATCTTCCAGCGTGACATCCGGCGCACTGTAACAGGCAAATCCGGTATATCCGGCCCCGGTTTTCCGCTCTGTCCGTGCCAGAGCATACTCCTCCCGGGTATCCGGATGGAGAAAAACAGGAAAATCACGCCCGACTTGCTGATAGCCGCGCGCCAGCATCATCTCCGGGGTGGCACCGACAACCACCCAGTCCCTGTCCGAGACAGGCAGACCCAGCAGGGCATCGCGGACTGCGCCGCCGACCAGATAAATATCCACGCGTTTCTCCGTACTGCGGTTACTGTGAGGCTCAGTTCATCCAGCGATCTTTCTTCTTGCGGCGCGGGATCATATGCGGCAGCAACAGACCCAGCAGCAGACCGGCACCGGCTACACCGCCGCCGTACATAAACCATTGCAGGATAATATCGCGCTGTTTGTCATCCAACTGAATACTGATGGCATCCAGTTTTTTCTTTGCGACCACAACCTGATTACGCAGGCTGTCATTCTCTTTTTTCAGGTTATTAATGATATCATCACTGGCAGCCACACGGTTTTGCATATCAGCCGTTTTTTCGTTCCAGGTGCCGTCGATATTAGCGAGTTTGCCGCGCAGGGTTTTAATTTCTTCTTCCATGGCCGGAACGCGCTCTTTCAGGCTCGGCGTTGTGCTCAGCAGCTCTTTCGGTAACCAGACATCGCGGTTTTTGCTGTCACGGACACGGACAAAACCACTCTCATTATTCACATCAAGAACGGTGACTTTTTCTCCGGAATTGAGTGAACCGGCAATGCGGTAGCGGTTGCTCGGGCCGCTGTGAACATAGGTGGAGAGGTCATCAGAGACATAACGGATTTCTTCAGCATGGGCGGTAATGCTGACGGTTGCTGCAAACAGCAAAGGGAGTAAGGCGAGTTTTTTCATCGTCATAAGCTTTATCAATCGTTGGTTATGAATAGCATACTAATGAGTTAAGTGTGCGGGTGCAAACGTTAAACAGCCATGAGATTACTCTTAACAACGGAATAAATGACGGGATAAAGTGGATAAACAGCGAAAAATCCGGCTGTTTATAACAAATGAGTGTCATCTTTATCATGAATGCAGGGTCAGACTGACGATAAATAACGGTATAAGATTACGGGAATGTCTATGAGCGATTACGAAACAGAACTGAAATTTGCGGTAAAACCGGAAGCCATCACGGCGGTGATCGCCGCACTGACCGACTTTCCTCATCAGCATTTCCGTGCTGTCCGCCTGACCAACAGCTATTTTGAAACAGCTGACGACACACTGCGGCAGTGGGATATGGGGTTGCGGATCCGGGGATGTGACACCGAATATGAAATGACCCTGAAAACTGCCGGAAATGATATCGGCGGTTTGCATCAGCGCCCTGAATATAATATTCCGCTCTCCCGCCCGGAACTGGATTTAGCGGCGCTGCCTGCTGATGTCTGGCCGCCGGAAACGGATGTTGCGGCGCTGCAATCATCACTGCAGGCCCGTTTTACCACGGATTTTGCCCGTGAAAAGTGGCTGTTGACGGTCAATCACAGTGTGGTGGAAGCGGTGCTGGATCAGGGCAGTGTGGTTGCCGGAGAGGCAGAAAGCTCTATCTGTGAATTTGAGATGGAGCTGAAAGAGGGGACTGCCGCTGATTTGCTGACAGCCGCCAAAGCCCTGGCGGAGTTGCCGGGGCTGCGCCTTGCCGGGCGCAGCAAAGCGGCGCGCGGTTACTGGCTGGCTCAGGGAGCTCCGGTGCCGGAACTGCCGGAACTGTTCACAGCGTGGGATCCGCAGACCCCGCTGACTGATGTGGTTGTCCGTCTGATCAAACAGTGGCAGAGCCTGGAAGAAGCCTGGCTGCTGGATGCGGACGGCGCATTACCGGCATTGCAGCAAACCATTTCTCTGCTGCTGACACTGGCGGATAACTATCCCGGAGCGGTGCCTGATTTTGTCCGTGACTGCCCGCTGCCGGAGGTGGCATCGGCACTGGCGGAAGCGGATGCAAAATCTGCGGATGTCTGTTTCAGTCCGGTATGGTTGCAGTGTAAACTGGCTTTCACGCAATGGGTTTTCGCACTGTGGATGGCGGCGCCTGCCATGCCGTAACCGGGTGTAGAGCTGTTATGTGAATCTGATAACAAAAGGAACATTGATGCTGCCGCTGACCCCGATACTCCGGCAAGCCGCTGAGCGGGTAACCGCCCGGCTTGATACCGGACTGGTGCCGTATTCTGAACAGGAAGCGCTGATTTTTGCCGGCAGTGATTTTGTGGCGGAGCAGTGTATCCGCCATCCGGACTGGCTCTCCGCCCTCCGCGACACCCCACCGCAGCCGGATGAATGGCAGAGTTATGCAGCCCGGCTGACGGCAATGATGGCGGATGCCGCACAGGAAGAGGATGTGATGCGGGTGCTGCGCCTGTTCCGTTATCAGATGCTGATGCGCATTGCTGTCATGCAGATCCTGTGCCGGAGCACGACAGAAGAGACGCTGCGTCAGCTCAGTGAACTGGCGGAAGTGCTGATTATTGCCGCCCGTGACTGGCTTTATCAGCGCTGTTGTGCGGACTGGGGCACACCCTGTTCGGCAGACGGCAGCGCAATGCCGCTTCTGATCCTCGGGATGGGGAAACTGGGCGGCGGCGAGCTGAATTTCTCCTCCGATATCGATCTTATTTTTGCTTATCCGGAAAACGGTGTCACACAGGGTGGCCGCCGCGAGCTGGAAAACGCGCAGTTCTTTACCCGTCTGGGACAAAAAATTATCAGAATGCTGGATCACGCCACGGCGGACGGTTTCGTCTACCGCGTGGATATGCGCCTGCGGCCGTTCGGCGACAGCGGGCCGCTGGTGTTCAGCTTCTCCGCCCTGGAAGATTATTATCAGGAGCAGGGACGCGACTGGGAGCGTTATGCGATGGTCAAAGCGCGTATTCTTGGCCGTGATGATTCTGCTTACAGTGAGACGCTGCGCCGGATGCTGCGTCCGTTTGTTTACCGCCGCTATATCGATTTCAGTGTGATCCAGTCTCTGCGCAATATGAAAGGTATGATTGGCCGTGAAGTCCGGCGGCGCGGGCTGACCAACAATATTAAACTCGGTGCCGGAGGCATCCGGGAAGTGGAGTTTATCACCCAGGTCTTTCAGTTGATCCGTGGCGGACGTGAGCCGGGATTACAGACACAATCCCTGCATGCGGCGCTGGCGGAAATTGCCCGTCTGGGGCTGCTCGGTGAAGAGCAGGTCGCACAGTTGCTGGATGCTTACGCGTATCTGCGGCGGCTGGAAAATCTGCTGCAGGCCATTAATGACAGCCAGACACAGACGCTGCCGGACTCACCGCTGGATCAGGCGCGGCTGGCGCAGGGGATGGATGCCGCTTCGTGGGCGGATCTGGAAACGGTGCTGAACAGTAAAATGGCGGCAGTGCACCAGATTTTTACCGATCTTATCGGCGAGGATGATGAGGAAAGTGAGGATGAAACCGCCTTACAGCCGTTTATCTCGTTGTGGGAGAGTGAGCCGGAACTGACTGATATCACCTCTCTGTTTTCCCTGAATGAAGAAGATGCCGCACAGTTTCTTACCGGTTTACAGGGGTTCAGGCAGGATCTCGGCAAACGGACCATCGGGCCGCGCGGGCGGGATGTGCTGGATCACCTGCTGCCCAAACTGCTGGCAAAACTGGTATCACAACCGGATGCACAGCGGGTGTTACAGCGGCTGACACCGCTGCTGCTCAGTATTGTCAGCCGGACCACCTATCTGGAGCTGCTGCTGGAATCCGATGTGGTGCTGACGCACGTGGTGCGGTTGTGTGCGGCATCCCCGATGATAGCCGTGCAACTGGCGCGTCATCCGCTGCTGCTTGATGAACTGCTGGACCCGGCCTCACTCTACCAACCGCTGCCGCTGAATGCGTACCGTGACGAGCTGCGCCAGTATCTGATGCGGGTTCCGGAAGACGATGAGGAGCAACAGCTTGAGGCACTGCGCCAGTTTAAACAGGCACAGTTGCTGCGGATAGCGGCGGAAGATATCACCGGTGTGCTGCCGGTGATGAAGGTGAGTGATCACCTTACCTGGCTGGCAGAAGCGATGATCGGCGCTGTGGTGCAGCAGGCGTGGGGGCAGATGGTCAGACGTTACGGCGAACCTGCACATCTGACCCGCGACGGGGACAAAGGTTTTGCGGTGATCGGTTACGGCAAGCTGGGCGGCTGGGAGCTGGGCTACAGCTCTGATCTCGACCTGGTGTTTTTGCTGGATTGCCCGGAAGGCACACAAACCACCAGCCCGCGTGAAATCGACGCGCGGCAGTTCTATCTGCGGCTGGCGCAGCGCATTATGCATCTGTTCAGCACCCGCACATCATCCGGCGTGCTGTATGAGGTGGATGCCCGTCTGCGGCCATCCGGGGAAGCCGGGATGCTTGTCAGCACGCTGGAGGCATTTGCGGATTACCAGCAGAACAGCGCCTGGACCTGGGAGCATCAGGCTCTGATCCGTGCCCGTCAGGTGTACGGAGATGAGGCGATTGCTGCCCGCTTTGACAGCATCCGCCGGGATATTCTGTGCCGTCAGCGTGATAACGCACAGCTGAAACTGGATGTCCGTGAGATGCGCGAGAAAATGTATCAGCATCTCGGCAGCCGTGATGACAGCGTGTTTAACATCAAAACGGATCCGGGCGGGATCACGGACATTGAATTTATCGCCCAGTATCTGGTGCTGCGTTTTGCGCCGGAGAATAAAGCGCTGATCCGCTGGTCTGATAATGTCCGGATTTTTGAGCTGATGGCTAATTATGATGTGATGCCGGAAGAGGAGTCACTGCGGCTGACTGCGGCCTACATTATGATGCGCGACAGGCTGCATCATCTTTCTTTGCAGGATAAATCCGGCGTGGTGCCGCTGACGGAATTTGCCGCTGAGCGCGAATTTGTCCGTGCCCGCTGGCAGCACTGGCTCGGGGAATAAGCACCGGCTGCCGCACGCGGATTTTCTGTCCGGCGGCCGGTTTGTGATATTATCAGCAATAATTTCGTTATTCATAAGGTGGAGCAGGGAATGAAAGTAACACTCCCGGATTTTCAGAATGCCGCAGTTTTAGTCGTCGGTGATGTGATGTTAGACCGTTACTGGCACGGGCCGACCAGCCGGATCTCTCCGGAAGCCCCGGTACCGGTGGTGAAAGTCACTGAAATTGAAGAGCGTCCCGGCGGCGCGGCAAACGTGGCCATGAATATCGCGTCTCTGGGGGCAAATTCCCGCCTCGTGGGGCTGACCGGTATTGATGATGCCGCCCGCGCACTGACCGAGCGCCTGAATGATGTCAAAGTCCGCTGTGATTTTGTCGGCCTGCCGACACACCCGACGATCACCAAGCTGCGCGTCTTATCCCGCAGCCAGCAGCTGATCCGCCTGGATTTTGAAGAAGGTTTTTCGGATGTCGATCCGCAGCCGATGCTTGAGCGTATCGCACAGGCACTGCCGCACATCGGTGCGCTGGTGCTGTCTGATTATGCCAAAGGCGCACTGGCACATGTGGAAGAGATGATCGCACTGGCCCGTAAATCCGGCGTGCCGATCCTGATCGACCCGAAAGGCACCGATTTTGCCCGTTATCGCGGCGCGACCCTGCTGACACCGAATATGTCAGAGTTTGAGGCTGTGGCCGGGAAATGCACCGATAATGCCGATATCGAAGAAAAAGGGCTGAAAGTTATCCGTGATTTCGATTTGCAGGCACTGCTGGTAACCCGCTCTGAGCAGGGCATGAGCCTGCTGCGTCCGGGACAGCCTGCCCTGCATCTGCCGACACAGGCGCAGGAAGTGTTTGATGTGACCGGTGCCGGTGACACGGTAATCGGTGTGCTGGCAACCTCGCTGGCTGCCGGAAAAACCCTGGATGAATCCTGTGCGCTGGCCAATGCCGCCGCAGGTGTGGTGGTCGGTAAGCTGGGGACATCCACCGTATCACCGGTTGAACTGGAAAATGCCGTACGCGGCCGCAGTGATAACGGCTTTGGTGTGATGACCGAAGCAGAGCTGCATCAGGCGGTGGCGGATGCCCGTCAGCGCGGCGAGAAAGTGGTGATGACCAACGGCTGTTTCGACATTCTGCACGCCGGACACGTCTCTTATCTGGCCAACGCCCGCAAACTGGGTGACCGCCTGATTGTGGCGGTAAACAGTGATGCCTCCACCAAACGTCTGAAAGGTGAAAGCCGTCCGGTTAACCCGCTGGATCAGCGGATGATTGTACTCGGTGCGCTGGGTGCCGTGGACTGGGTGGTGCCGTTTGAGGAAGACACGCCGCAGCGTCTGATTGCTTCTGTTCTGCCGGATGTGCTGGTGAAGGGCGGGGATTACCGTCCGGAAGAGATCGCCGGCAGTGAGGAAGTGTGGGCCGCAGGCGGGGAAGTGAAAGTCCTCAATTTTGAGGATGGCATTTCCACCACCAATATCATCAATACGATCAATAAATCAAAGTAACCTGCTGATTATACAGGAGATACGCACGACGTATCTCCTGTTGTCATTACTCGCCGCCTTTTTCCGCCAGGCGCGCTTCCAGCTCTGCCAGACGTTTTTCCATCTGTGACAGTTTTTCGCGGGTGCGCAGCAGCACCTGAGTCTGCACATCAAACTCTTCGCGGTTGACTAAATCCAGCTTGCCGAGTTGTGACTGTAAAATGGCACGCATCTTTTTATCGATATCCGCTCCGATCTCCCGCACACCTTTCGGCAGCGCGCTTTGCAGCTGTGTGGCAATCTGTTCAATTTTTTTCGGGTCAATCATGATTTTTCCTTTCTGAGCCGGAGGATCGTTATGCCGCAAATAGTAACCTGTTACGGGATTCTGAACCAGTCTGAGTTCTCATTTTGAGCCCCCGGTAAAAATAACCGCTGGCCGGGCTCACTCGTTGGGGGTATAGTAACTCTGCTATCTCAGGGCGGGGTGAAAGTCCCCACCGGCGGTAAACATTCCATTGCGAATGAAGCCCGCGAGCGCTTCACTACGGTGAAGGTCAGCAGATCCGGTGTAATTCCGGGGCCGACGGTTATAGTCCGGATGGGAGAGAGTCAGCATCAGCCGGGCAATATCCGCCCGTCCGATCGCATATCATCAATTATCTGCACAGGTAAAAACCTGTTGCGGCATGGCTTTATGACATGGCGTTATGATATGTATGCAACTCCTAAGATGCCCTGGTTCTGGTAATCATTTTTAATTACGATGAGGTTTATTTACCATGAATCAGACGCTGTTATCAGATTACGGCAATCCGATTGAACGTGCAGAACGTGCCATTGAAGCTATCCGTCAGGGACGGGGTGTGATGGTACTCGATGATGAAAACCGCGAAAACGAAGGCGACATGGTGTTCGCCGCCGAAACCATCACCGTTGAGCAGATGGCTCTGACCATCCGTCACGGCAGCGGTATTGTGTGCCTGTGCCTGACTGACGAACGCCGTCAGCAGCTTGAGCTGCCGATGATGGTGGAGAACAACTCCAGCCAGTTCAAAACCGGCTTTACCGTCACGATTGAAGCCGCACACGGTGTGACCACCGGGGTGTCTGCGGCTGACCGCGTCACCACCATCCGCGCTGCGGTGGCCGATGGCGCTGTTCCGGCGGATCTGAACCGTCCCGGCCACGTATTCCCGCTGCGCGCGCAGAACGGTGGTGTGTTAACCCGCCGCGGTCATACCGAAGCCTCTGTTGACCTGGCGACACTCGCCGGTCTGAAGCCGTACGGTGTGCTGTGTGAACTGACCAACGATGACGGCTCAATGGCCCGTGCACCGGAAGTGATTGTGTTTGCAAAAGCGCATGATATGCCGGTTGTGACTATTGATGACCTGGTGCAGTACCGCGAACAGTTAATGGCGAAAGCGGGCTGATAACACTGACAGGGTCAGTAACTGAACAAGACTGAAATCCTGAGAATGCCGCTGCTGACACAGCGGCATTTTTGTCTCCGTATTTCCCGTCATATTTTTTGAATAACTTCATCATGATTACCCTGCGTGATAAATCCCGGAATGGCATACACTGATCTCAGTGAACAATTTTTGTGTGAGGTCAGCAATGAAACGATTACCGGCTCTGTTTGCGGGTCACGGCAGCCCGATGAATGTCCTGGAAACCAACCGTTATACCGAAACCTGGCGGCAGCTGGGAGAGGAGATGCCGCGTCCGTCTGCCATTCTGGTGATTTCCGCGCACTGGTATACACAGGGGGCGTGGCTGACATCTGCCGCACACCCGCGCACCATCCATGATTTTCGCGGTTTTCCGCCTGCGCTGCATGAAACGGAATATCCGGCTCCCGGCTCATCTGCGCTGGTGACGCGGGTAAAAGATCTGCTCAGTGATGATAACATCGGAGAAGATCACGGCGAGTGGGGGTTAGATCACGGCAGTTGGGGGATCTTAGTGAAAATGTATCCGGATGCGGATATCCCGGTGGTGCAGCTCAGTCTCGACGGCAGTAAACCGGCGCAATGGCATTATGATACCGGCCGTAAACTGGCAGCACTGCGCGATGAAGGTGTGCTGGTGCTCGGCAGCGGTAATGTGGTGCATAATCTGCGTGAAATGGACTGGCAGAATGCGCAGGCCGAACCGTATCCGTGGGCAGTAAGCTTTAATAATTTCGTGCGTGATAACCTGGATAGCGGCACCCGGCCACATCCGCTGGTGAATGCACTTGAGCGCGAAGACGGCAAACGGTCGAATCCGTCGCCGGAACACTATCTGCCTCTGCTCTATATTCTCGGTATGCGGCAGGGCAGCGAGCCGGTCACCGTACCGGTGGATGGCATTGAATCCGGCTCACTGAGCATGCTGACAGTCAAAGTCGGCTGACGTTTTATTGTGTCATAAAAAATCCCCGGGACATCTGATGTAGCGGGGATTTTTGTATCAGCCAGAGACTATTCGTCAGTCAATAATGACATGCGGATAGAAACGGGAGAGATCCTGGGTAATAAGCTCTTTATCTTCACGGATGCAGATCCCGGCAGATTCATCATTCACCAGCCAGCTGCCCACGAGGGTATAGCTGTCGCCGAATTTCGGCAGGGGATGGAACTGCTGGACAATCATGCCTTCTTCGCCGTAAGGGCCGTCCGCGGCGGCAATTTCTTTACCGTTTTCGATAATACGGATATTGGCACCTTCGCGGGAGAACAGCGGCTTGATGACGTAGCTCTCCATTTCCGGATACGGTTTATCCGCAAAATAAGCAGGCAGCAGGTTCGGGTGATCCGGGAACATTTCCCACAGCATCGGCAGCAGGGCTTTGTTGGAGATAATGCTCTTCCAGGCCGGTTCCAGCCAGCGTACACCGGCGTCTGTCAGCTTGGTGGAGAAAATCTCCCGCATCATAAATTCCCACGGATAGAGTTTAAACATGTTGCTGATAATCTGATCCTGAAGATCAGTAAACTCACCGCGATCGCCCAGCCCGATATCTTCAATAAACAGAAAATCAGTGGTGACACCGGCTTCCTGCGCGCAATCCTGCAAATACTGGATAGTACCGCGATCTTCCACGGAATCCTGACAGCAGGCCATGTGCAGATAACGGAACCCGTACTCTTCCGCCAGCACCCCGAAACGCTCAATCAGCTTTTCCTGGATACCGTTAAACTGATCGGCATTTTCCGGCAGGTTACCGGCGGCAATCTGGTCTTCCAGCCAGATCCACTGGAAGAAAGCGGACTCATACAGTGATGTTGGTGTATCCGCATTATTTTCCAGTAACTTCGGCGGGTTAACACCGTCATAGGCCAGATCCAGGCGTGAATAAAGCGACGGCTGGCGGGTTGCCCATGACTCACGCACGAAATCCCGACAGTGTTTCGGGATTTGGAAACGGGCCATCAGCTCGTCACTTTGTGTGACTTTATCCACCACCTGAAGACACATCTGATGCAGTTCGTTGGTCACTTCCTCGATTTCATCGATTTGTGCCATAGAAAACTGATAACAGGCATCTTCTGACCAGTACGGCTCGCCGTACATGGTATGAAAATGAAAGCCGAATTCCTCGGCTTTCCCGCGCCAGTCAGGGCGCTCGCTAATCGCTACGCGTTTCATGTAAATCAGCCGCCCATTGAACGGGAGGATGAATTGCTGCTGCCGGATGAGCGCTGCATGGTGTTCTGTTTCGCCACGCTGTCACCGAAGCCGCCGCGTGTGGTGGTGGTTGTGGTGGCCGGTTTTGGTGCCATGGCAGTTTTCGGTACTGTCATGCTGCGTCCGCCGGTGGCAGAACCGTAGTTTTTACCGGTAGCATCAACAAACTTGCCGTTGGCCGGGCTTGCCGGGTTACGGGAAGTGAACAGCGGCTGAGAGGCAGCGGCACCGCCACCCATCATACGGCCCATCATATAACCGGCCATCAGCGGCATCCAGAAGCTGCCTGAAGCCTGGGCAGGCTGCTGCTGTTGCTGCTGGCTGTTGTTCGCCAGCTCTGTTGGCGCCTGAGTACACTGGGCTTCACCGAATTCCGCCACGCAGTCTTCGCGGGTGGCATATTTCGGTGCGGTTTTTGCTGCTTCTTCCAGTGCGTTGTTATAGGCAGTAGTACATTCACCGGCCTGTGACGGGTTCGCGGCGGAGCACTGCTCTGCGGTGGTGTAGAGCGCAACGGTTTCATCGGCTTCATCGCAGGCGGTTAACATCAGAACAGCGCCGACAGCAGCCGCAACAGGTGCCAGGCGGTACTGACGCCAGGTTTTGCGGAAAGCGTCGCGGTTAATATTCTTGGTGCGTTTCATTGTCATCGTCGTTATATCCGGAAACGGTTTTATGGGAGGTAATTACTGTCTAGGATAGGGGAAAACTGTGTGAAATTAAAGCAATAATCTGCTTTTTGCATCTGACGTGAATTAAATCAGATTAACAGAAAAAAAAGATACCGGTATCGCGGTATTTTTACGGGGAGAATACGCCCGGCCGGTGTAATTATATTGCGGCCTCCGGTATATAACCTGATATTTCACTGCACGGCAGAAGAATTATCCGTAAAAACAGCAAAAGTATAAAAAAACCCGCCGGAAGGCGGGTTTCTGACATCAAAATACTAAAATCAGCGGGTGGTCGGAGCCACCGACGCCGGTGATGTGGAGATGGTTTTACCCAGCACCTGGTTGAGACGCAGAATATCGTCTTCATTCAGCGTACCGCGTGCCTGACCGATATAAAGCTGGTTAATCAGATAGTCATAACGGGCGTTGGACAGACTTTTCTTCGCTTCATACAGGGTAGTGGTGGCGTTCAGCACATCCACAATTGTACGCGTACCCACCTGATAACCGGCTTCGGTTGCATCGAGTGAGCTTTCCGCAGAGGTCACAACCTGTTTGTAGGCGTTCACGCTGCTGATTGAGGCGTTGATATTGTTGTAAGAAGAGCGGGTGGTCTGAACAACCTGACGCAGTGTCGCTTCCAGTTTTTCGCTGGCAGCGGTATAGCCGTACTGAGCCTGATCAACCTGTGATGAGACAGCACCACCGGTGTACAGCGGGATACTGACGTTCACGCCGATGGAGCTCTGGCCTGCATAGCTGTTATCCGGACGACCGTTAGGGTAGCCGTTGCCGCTGTAATCGGTGTTGGTTACGCCTGTGCCGGCACTCAGGTTCACAGTCGGATAGTGACCGGATTCTGCCAGGCTGATTTGCTCTTTCGCCAGATTACGGCTCAGTGTGGCGCTCAGCAGATTCAGGTTACGTTCCTGTGCTTCTTTCAGCAGCGCTTCGATGGCATCCGGGGCATTGGTTTTAAAGCGGTTCACATCCAGGGAGGCTAATTCGCTGTAATAAATACCGCTCACCTGACGCAGCACTTCAATGGCGTTTTCGACATCGTTACGGCCAGCGACTTCCTGAGCCAGAACACTGTCGTAGTTAGCGCGGGCGTTCTGTACGTCAGTAATCGCTACCAGACCGACATTGAAACGCTGAGTGGTCTGATCCAGCTGACGGTAGACGGCTTCTTTCTGTGCCTGTACGAAGGACAGGGTATCCAGCGCGCGCAGAACATTAAAGTAAGCAACGGCGGTATCCACAATCAGCTGCTGTTGGGCACTCTGGAATGTGATATCGCTGATCCCGGCAGTTTGTTCCTGCAGGTTCAGCTGACGCCATTTGCTCATGTCAAAAATTGTCTGAGTCAGTTTCAGCTGTGCATTCAGTGCATTATTGCTCTGGTTACTGTTATCACGGTAACCGGTGTTATAGTCATAACCCCCGCCTAAACCTAACTGCGGCAGTAACGGACTGCGGGCTTCGTTAATTTTTTCGAAAGCCTGGTTACGTTCAGCCTGAGTCTGACGGAGGGTCGGGTTGGTCTCTTTCGCTTTTTGATAAACCTGCAGGAGGTCTTCAGCCTGGGTGACAGAGCTGAAACCTGCCACACTCACAGCAATGAGAAGAGAAAGCAGTTTCTTCATTAGGATTCCTTTTTGCACAGCGCTAATCTGTCAGTTGCCTCACGGGAAGCACCAAATGGCTCTAATTCTAGCAGAGTCCGCTCGCTAATAAAGGTAGCCGTTTGTGCCTTCTGCGTTAAATTAGATTAACTTTACCTCAACGGGATGAAAATTTCTTTATCCCGGCAGAGGAAAAAGGCCATTATCACTGATAATTGATGTATTGGCGGAGAAAATAGTATGAAACACACATCCGGATTACCTTTTGCGTTCAGCAGCGATGACGTGGAGATAATCAGTAAGAAAACCCTGTTTTCAGGATTTTTTAAGATTAATGAATACCGTTTCCGTCACCGGTTATTTGAGGGCGGCTGGAGCCCGGAAATCCGCCGCGAGGTCTTCGAACGGGGCAATGCCGGAGTGATTTTGCCGTATGACCCGGTTCGTGATGAAATTGTGCTGATTGAACAGCTTCGTCTGCCGGCCATCGAAAGCAGTCAGACCCCCTGGCTGCTGGAAGCCGTGGCCGGGATGATCGATAAAAGCGGGGAATCCGCTGAAGATGTGGTACGGCGTGAAGCGGAAGAGGAAGCGGGGCTGAAAATCGGCCGCTGTACCTTTGCACTGAGTTATCTTTCAAGCCCGGGCGGAACGTCCGAGCGGATGTATGTGTATATCGGCGAGGCGGATACCACAGCGGCGGGCGGGGTTCACGGGCTGGCTCAGGAGAATGAGGACATCCGTGTTCATGTGGTCAGCCGGGAACAGGCGTATGAATGGGTTGAAAAAGGTGTGATCGATAACGCAGCAACTGTCATTGCAATTCAGTGGCTTACACTGCACTATGAACGCATACGCACAATGTGGCGGGATAAATAATCCGGATTTTTTTATACGCATCCGGGGAATTGTGTGCGGGATTGCAGATCTTCTTCGCCGAAACACGTTATCATTATATGTTAGTTGTTAAAATAACAAGGACATCGATTGGAAACCCCGTTGCACTTGCCCGTGGCTGACGGCGCTGCGGTCAGAATTTTACAGATTACCGATACGCATCTTTTTGCCGGCGAAACTGACACGCTGCTGGGCATTAATACCCTGCACAGTTACCATGCCGTGCTGGATGCTATCGTAAAACAGCAGTTACCGGCCGACCTGATTGTTGCCACCGGTGATCTGGTTCAGGATCAGAGCACCCGGGCCTATCAGCGGTTTACGGACGGTATTGCCCGTTTACCGGCGCCGTGTGTCTGGCTGCCGGGGAATCATGATTACCAGCCGTCCATGGCGCAGGAACTGGCCGCCGCCGGTATCTCTCCCTCCAAGCAGGTGCTGCTCGGGGATCAGTGGCAGATCCTGTTGCTCGACAGTCAGGTTCAGAGTGTGCCGCACGGCGAACTGAGTGATGATCAGCTTATCTGGCTGGATAACTGCCTGGCGCAGCAGCCTGACCGCCATACTGTTGTCATGCTGCATCACCATCCGCTGGCATCCGGCTGTACCTGGCTCGATCAGCACAGTCTGCGCAACTCGCATATGCTGGCAGAGGTTCTGACCCGCTATCAGAATATTGAAGGTATTTTGTGCGGGCATATTCATCAGGATCTGGATGTGATGTGGAACGGTATCCGCATGCTGGCCACGCCGTCGACCTGTGTCCAGTTCAAACCGCACTGCACCAATTTTACGCTGGATACCGCCGCGCCGGGCTGGCGTTATCTGGAGCTGACCACCGGTGAGAATCCGTCGCTGACCACACAGCTGTTCCGGCTGGATACGGATGAATTCAGCCCCGATCTGGGTTCGGACGGTTACTGATGGCGACGCTCCTTTATCTGCACGGCTTCAACAGTTCCCCGTTGTCAGAGAAAGGGACGATGCTGAAAGCATGGCTGGCTGAGCACCATCCGGCGATCCGGATGTTACAGCCGCAGATCCCCTGTTATCCGGATGAGGCTGCACTGTTTCTGGAAGATCTGATGAACTCGCTGGCCGGTGAGACCACCGGAATTGTCGGGTCATCGCTGGGCGGGTATTTTGCCCTCTGGCTGTCACAGGCGTTTGATGTCCCTGCTGTGGTGGTCAATCCGGCAGTGTATCCGTTTGATCTGCTTCAGGATTATCTCGGGGAAAATCAAAACCCTTACACCGGCGAGCGTTACACACTCGAACCGCATCATATGCAGGATTTACGGGCGATTTTTGCCGATCCTGTCGAATCACCGGATTTGATCTGGTTATTGCAGCAGACCGGCGATGAAGTGCTGGATTACCGCCAGGCGGTCACCCATCTGGTGGCATGCAAACAGACGATTGAACCCGGCGGAAACCATGCCTTTACCGGATTTCAGCGCTATTTTCCGCAGATAATTGAGTTCCTCGGCCTCGGCCATTAATGAAAAATCGTATTTAAATTTATCAGGGACTGGTATTATCGCCAGTATCATTCACGTATTTTGTTTATTTTTTAGCGAAAAACCGATAATCCAACATGACGCAATCATCTTATAACGCAGAGGATATTGAAGTCCTCAGTGGTTTGGAGCCTGTTCGCCGCCGTCCGGGTATGTATACGGACACGACGCGGCCGAATCACCTTGCTCAGGAAGTTATCGACAACAGCGTCGATGAGGCTTTAGCCGGTCACGCTAAATCTGTCGAAGTTATTTTACATAAAGATCAGTCTGTTGAAGTGATTGACGACGGGCGCGGAATGCCGGTGGATATCCACCCGGAAGAGAAAGTCTCTGCGGTCGAACTGATCATGACCCGCCTGCATGCCGGGGGGAAGTTCTCCAATAAAAACTATCAGTTTTCCGGTGGTCTTCACGGGGTAGGTATTTCCGTGGTCAATGCGTTGTCGAAACGCACCGAAGTGACTGTCCGCCGTGACGGACAGGTTTATCAGATTGCCTTTGAAAATGGTGACAAAGTCAGTGAACTGGCTGTCATCGGGCAGTGCGGCAAACGCAACACCGGTACCAGCGTGCATTTCTGGCCGGATGAGCAGTTTTTTGACAGTCCGCGCTTCTCTGTCTCCCGGCTGGTGCATCTGCTGAAAGCCAAAGCCGTGCTGTGCCCGGGTGTTGAGATCCTTTTCAAAGATAATGTGAACGAGACCGAACAGCGCTGGTGCTACCAGGATGGCCTGACCGATTACCTGATGGAAAACGTCAACGGTCTGGTCACTCTGCCGGAAGCGGCGTTTACCGGCAAACATGCCGGGGACAACGAAGAGGTGGACTGGGCGCTGCTGTGGCTGCCGGAAGGCGGTGAACTGCTTACCGAAAGCTACGTCAACCTGATCCCGACCCCGCTGGGCGGAACCCATGCCAATGGTCTGCGCCAGGGGTTGCTCGACGGTATCCGCGAGTTCTGCGAATTCCGCAATATCCTGCCGCGCGGCGTGAAGTTATCCGCTGACGATATCTGGGAGCGCTGTGCCTATGTGCTCTCCGTGAAAATGCAGGATCCGCAGTTTGCCGGTCAGACCAAAGAACGTCTCTCATCACGCCAGTGCGCGGCATTTGTCAGCGGCGTGGTAAAAGATGCATTCAGTCTGTGGCTCAACCAGAACGTACAGGCAGCGGAACAGCTGGCGGAAATGGCGATTGCCAGCGCCCAGCGCCGTCTGCGGGCCGCGAAAAAAGTGGTGCGCAAAAAGCTGACGTCAGGTCCGGCGCTGCCGGGGAAACTGGCGGACTGTTCATCCCAGGATCTGAATCAGACCGAACTGTTTCTGGTGGAAGGGGACTCGGCGGGCGGTTCAGCCAAACAGGCGCGTGACCGTGAATTCCAGGCCATCATGCCGCTGCGCGGTAAGATACTGAATACCTGGGAAGTGTCGTCTGATGAAGTGCTGGCGTCTCAGGAAGTGCATGATATTTCCGTGGCTATCGGTATCGATCCGGACAGCGACGATTTAAGCACCCTGCGTTACGGCAAAATCTGTATCCTCGCGGATGCGGACTCGGACGGGCTGCATATCGCCACGCTGCTGTGCGCGCTGTTTGTGCGTCACTTCCCGGCGCTGGTGAAAGCCGGTCATGTCTATATGGCCATGCCGCCGCTCTATCGTATCGACCTCGGTAAAGAGGTGCATTACGCCCTCGATGAGAGCGAGAAAAATGCGATTCTGGATAAATTAAGCCGCAAGCGCGGTAAACCGAATGTGCAGCGTTTTAAAGGGCTGGGGGAAATGAACCCCGGTCAGTTGCGTGAAACGACCCTGGATCCGAATACCCGGCGTCTGGTACAGCTCACTATCAGTGAGGAAAACTATCAGGAAACGATGTCGGTGATGGATATGCTGCTCGGCAAGAAACGTGCGGAAGACCGCCGTAACTGGCTGCAGGAAAAGGGTGATCGGGTGGAATTGGATGTGTGATGTCACCCCGTGACGGCACAAAAGGTCAGAGGAACAGAGTGAATGAGTGAAATAACTCATGACGGTGTGGAGCGCCAGGCGCTTCATAACTTTACAGAGAATGCCTACCTCAACTATTCCATGTACGTCATCATGGACAGGGCACTCCCTTTTATCGGCGACGGGTTAAAACCGGTTCAGCGGCGTATCGTGTATGCCATGTCTGAACTGGGGTTAAGCAACTCCGCCAAATACAAAAAATCTGCCCGTACTGTCGGTGACGTGCTGGGTAAATACCATCCGCACGGCGACAGCGCCTGTTATGAGGCGATGGTACTGATGGCGCAGCCGTTCTCTTACCGCTACCCGCTGGTGGACGGACAGGGGAACTGGGGGGCACCGGATGATCCGAAATCCTTCGCCGCCATGCGTTATACCGAATCGCGCCTGTCAAAATATGCGGAAGTGCTGCTCAGTGAGCTGGGACACGGCACCGCAGACTGGGTGCCGAACTTTGACGGCACCATGCAGGAGCCGAAAATGTTACCGGCGCGTCTGCCGAACATTCTGCTCAACGGCACCACCGGGATTGCGGTCGGTATGGCGACGGATATTCCGCCGCATAACGCCCGTGAAGTGACCGGTGCACTGCTGGCGCTGATCGACAAGCCGTCTCTGTCTCTCGAAGAGGTGATGGCGTTTATCCCCGGTCCGGATTATCCGACAGAAGCGGAAATCATCACCGGACCGGAAGATATCCGTAAGATCTATAAATCCGGCCGTGGCTCTGTGCGTATGCGCGCCGTGTGGACAACTGAGGACGGTAATGCGGTGATCACTGCACTGCCGCACCAGGTTTCCGGTGCGAAAGTGCTGGAGCAGATAGCTGCACAGATGCGGGCGAAAAAGCTGCCGATGGTGGAAGATCTGCGCGATGAGTCGGATCACGAAAATCCGACCCGGCTGGTGGTTGTGCCGCGCAGTAACCGGATCGATCTTGAGCAGGTGATGACTCACCTGTTCGCGACCACGGATCTGGAAAGAAGCTACCGCATCAACCTGAATATGATCGGCCTGGACGGACGTCCGGCAGTCAAAGGGCTGGTTGAGATCCTCAATGAGTGGCTGGTTTACCGCCGCGAAACGGTGCGCCGCCGCCTGAATCACCGGCTGGAAAAAGTGCTGCGCCGTCTGCATATTCTCGACGGTTTGCTGCTCGCGTATCTCAACATTGATGAAGTGATTGAAATCATCCGTTCGGAAGATGAGCCGAAACCGGTACTGATGGATCGTTTCGGGCTGAGTGATACTCAGGCAGAAGCCATCCTCGAACTGAAATTACGCCATTTAGCCAAACTCGAAGAGATGAAAATCCGCGGCGAGCAGGATGAACTGGCTAAAGAGCGTGATAAATTACAGGCTATTCTCGGCTCTGAGCGGCGCATGAACACGCTGCTGAAAAAAGAGCTTGAGGAAGACGCTAAACAGTACGGTGACGATCGCCGCTCCCCGCTCAATGAGCGCGAAGAGGCGAAAGCCATGAGCGAGCATGACATTCTGCCGTCCGAACCGCTGACGGTTGTGCTGTCACAGATGGGCTGGGTGCGCAGCGCCAAAGGCCATGATATCGACCCGTCGGGTATGAACTACAAAGCGGGTGATACCTTCCTCGGTGCGGCAAGAGGTAAAAGTAATCAGCCGGTGGTGTTCCTTGATTCCACCGGTCGCAGTTACTCGCTCGATCCGCTGGAACTGCCGGGCGCCCGTGGTCAGGGCGAGCCGCTGACCGGCAAGCTGACACCGCCGCCGGGCGCCGTGTTTGAACAGGTACTGATGAATGATGAAAATCAGAAGTACCTGATGGCCTCGGATGCCGGTTACGGCTTTATCTGTACATTCAGTGACCTGGTCGCGAAAAACAAAGCCGGGAAAGTACTGATCACGCTGCCGGATAACGCGAAAGTCATGACGCCGATTGAGGTGAATGACGAGGAAAACGACCTTCTGCTGGCAGTATCGCAGGAAGGGCGGATGCTGCTGTTCCCTGTCGGTGACCTGCCGCAGCTGTCAAAAGGGAAGGGGAATAAAATTATCTCCATTACCTCTGCGGCGGCTGCAGCCGGGGAAGATGGTCTGGCACATCTGTTTGTGATCCGCCCGGATGCCAGTGTGACACTGCATTTCGGCAAGCGTAAGCTGATGCTGCGTCCGGAAGATCTGCAGAAATTCCGTGCTGAGCGCGGACGCCGTGGTACGGCACTGCCGCGCGGTATGCAGAAGAAGATCGAACGGATTGATATTTCTGAACCGGAGCCGAAGGCGTAATATCCGGTATTAACAGCGATACTATTCACGGGGCAATGATTGCCCCGCTTTTCTTAAAAGGCCATTTTGCGGGGGACGCATGTTAGCCATTTTACGTATCATCATCGTTATTTTTTATTGTATTTTCGGTAGTCTGGCCGGCATTCTTATCTGCCTGACCAGCCCGCGTAACCCGAAGCATGTGATGACTTTCGGCCGCATGTACGGCAAGCTTTCTCATGTTTTCGGCATCAAAATGGTGTACCGCATTCCGGAAGAAGCGAAACACTACGGTTCCTGTGTGTATGTGGGCAACCACCAGAACAACTATGACATGATCACCATGTCGAATGCGGTGCAGCCGCGCACGGTGACTGTCGGTAAACGCAGCCTGATTTGGATCCCGTTTTTCGGGCAGCTGTACTGGATTTCGGGGAATATCCTGATTGACCGGAGCAACCGCAGCAAAGCCCATAACACCATTACCCAGGTGGCGGATCAGATCAAAAAGCGCAATATCTCTGTCTGGATGTTCCCGGAAGGCACGCGCAGCCGCGGCCGCGGTATGCTGCCATTTAAAACCGGTGCTTTCCACGCGGCAATGGCCGCCGGTGTGCCGGTGGTGCCGGTATGTGTGTCCACCACTCAGGGGCGTATTAAACTGAACCGCTGGAATAATGGTGTGGTGATTGTGGAAATGCTGCCGCCGGTTGATACCTCAAAATATGCCCGCGAACAGGTGCGTGAACTGGCCGAAGATTGCCGTCAGATGATGATCAAACGTATCGCAGAGCTGGATAAGGAAGTGATTGAAATGGAAAAACAAAAGGGTCGTAAAGACGCTTAATTTCCGTGACTGTCACGCTGGTTATACAATACCAGCCTTATTATTTTGCAACTTATCATAGATAAGTTTAGGAATTGCTCTTCATCCGCTATATCATACGCTTAACACTCCGTTGTTAAGCGTATGCCCTTCATGAGACGATAACACGGATGTCTCTGTCTGCTCACCGGCATACGGGTGTTCGGCACAAATCATAAAAATCATGGAAACGTTTTTTTCGGAGATGCTATGACCCTGAGTCGGCGCCGGTTTATTCAAGCATCCGGCTTAGCTGTGTGTTTAGGCTCACTGCCTCTGTCTGTCCGCGCGGCAGATGAGGTCGGCAGTCAGCCGTTACCTGTTCCGCCATTGCTGGAAAGCCGCAACGGACAGCCGTTATTTCTGACGATGCAGCGTACACACTGGTCATTTAACGGTAAAACTCAGGCCAGTGTCTGGGGCTTTAACGGCCGTTATCTCGGGCCTACTGTCCGCGTCCGTAACGGCGATGACATCAAAATGATTTACAGCAACCGCCTGTCAGAGCCGGTTGCGGTCAATGTCAGCGGGCTGCTGGTGCCGGGAACGGTCGCTGGTGGTGCCGCGCGTCTGATTTCACCCAATACAGACTGGTCGCCGGTGATCCCGGTGCGCCAGCCGGCTGCAACCTGCTGGTATCACGCCAATACCCCGAACCGGATGGCACCGCATGTTTATAACGGGCTCGCCGGCATGTGGATTGTGGATGATGAGGAAAGCCGTAATCTGCCGTTGCCGAAAGAGTACGGCGTCAATGATTTCCCGCTGATCATTCAGGATAAACGCCTGGATTCCTTCGGTTCACCGGAGTACCGCACAGAAAGTGACGGTATGTTTATCGGTGACCGGCTGATCGTCAACGGTGCGGAAGATCCGTATCTGGAAGTGTCGAAAGGCTGGATCCGGCTGCGCATGGTCAATGCCGCAAACGCACGCCGCTTTGAACTGAAACTCAGTGACGGTCGTCCGTTCTATATGATTGCTTCTGATCAGGGCCTGCTGCCGTCGCCGGTGGCGGTTGAGGTGCTGTCCCTGTCACCGGGTGAACGGCGTGAAGTGCTGATCGATATGTCAAAAACAGAAACACTGACTATCACGGCCGGGGAATCCGCTACCCTGACAGAGCGTTTTAAAAGTCTGTTTGAGACATCAAACACACTGGTGAATACCAATGTGTTAACTATCCGCGCAACCGGTCTGATCTCGCTGGTAACGGATAATTTGCCAACCACCCTGATTCAGGATCCGACACAAATCACGACCGGTGTCCGTAACCGTGATGTGGCACTCAGTTTGTCACCACCGGGCATTAACGGTGCGATGTGGGATATGAGCCGCACTGATATCCGTACGCAGCAGGGCAACTGGGAGCGCTGGGTTGTCACAACCGATACACCGCAGCCGTTCCATATCAGTGGTGTCCGCTTTAAGGTGATCAACCATAACGGGCAGTCTCCGCAGCCGCAGGATTACGGCTGGAAAGACACGGTCTGGGTTGACGGGCGAAGTGAATTACTGGTGCAGATGATGCAGCCGTCTTATTCCCACTTCCCGTTCTTCTATTACAGCCAGTTCCTGGAACAGGCTGACAGAGGGGTTGTCGGGCAACTGGAAATTGAGCAATCTTCCCAGTATTAAATGACGATAAATAAAAAAGGCTGAATATTTATTCAGCCTTTTTTATTTGGTTTTTCAGCGGCTCAGCAGCCGTTTTTCCTCATCCCGCAGCCAGCGGGAGAATGTCCCTGCTACTGCGATAAACTGAATGATGCCGGTATCCGGTTCTTCGGTCTGCCCCAGCAGGTAGGTGATCGCGTGGCGCTTTTCCGGATACAGAGCAATCGCTTTTCCGGCCATCTGCGGTAACGGCAGCGGGTAAGTGCAGGTCTCATAATCATTCCACACCAGGGCGGTGGCACGCAGCAGACGCCGTGCGGTTTCCCGTTTTATCCGCCGGATCTCAGCCAGCGGCGGGCTTTTCTGTAACTGCATCAGGTTGGTACGGACGAGTACCGGAAAGTCACCGTTAATGCCGTGTATAATCTCACGGTTAAGTGTCACGACAGGCAGTTTCAGCGTCAGGTCATCACCCCAGACCGGCAGGCAAAAGTGTGCCAGCCAGTAAGCCCAGACCGGCTGTTCTTCCGCAGAGGTCACTTCTGACAGCAGGCCGGTATCAAACCCGATTTTTGACACACTGCTGTGGCGCGCGGTCAGTGCTTTGTCCAGACTGCGGAGAATGGTTTTTTCTGCCGCGCTGAGCGGCCGGTGCAAAACCAGGGTCAGATCCAGATCAGAGCGGCCCGGGACAGCGCGGCCTTCTGCCACACTGCCGTAAACATAGATGCTGTGCAGAACACCCGGCAGAGCAGTGCACAGGGACTGTACGGCATCCTGTATCACATTCTGAAATTCCGGCTGAAAAGTGTATTTATCTGTTTTCATTATCATAATCATCAGCTCATTGCGACCCGGACGCCAAAGCCAATCAGGACGACGCCAAGGACCTTATCGATATATTTCTGAATTTTCGCCAATCCGTGGCGTACCGGAGCACTCTGAATCAGCAGTACCAGTGATGGCCAGTAAACCACCGCCAGTCCCATTACAATAGCAGCATACCAGAGTTTTTCACCAAATCCGGAATTGATATCCAGTACCTGGGTAAAAATAGCAAGGAAAAAGAGTGTGGCTTTCGGGTTCAGCAGGTTGCAGAGAAATCCCTGCATAAAGGCTTTCTTATAAGAAATGCGCTGATGTGAGCCGTCCCCGGTATCAAGGGTATGTCCGGCACGCGCCAGCAGGCTGTTGATCCCTATCCAGATAAGGTAAGCCGCCCCGGCATATTTGAGGATCATAAACAGCCACGGTGTGGTGGTGATGATCACAGCAAGCCCGGCCACGCAGTAGGTCATGTGAATGGCGATCGCGGACAGCACACCCAGAGCGGTCATCATGGCAGCGGCACGCTGGTAACGGGCTGCGTTTTTCACAATCAGAAAGAAGTCCGGGCCCGGGGAGATCATACCGAGCGCAGCGATGGTGGTGACCATCAGAGTGGCGTCATACATGTGGTATATCCTTGCTGAAAAAGACCTGAATGCAGAGTAAAAGTATGACTCACCTTCAAGTGTGAAGACAAATAAATTATTTGTATTGATGAAACACTGAATTCAGTCGACGGCATTGAGTAGTTTACGTATAGTGACGGCAAAATTTCTCTCAGCCCTAAGGTGAAATGAATGAACATTAGCTTGATCGCTGCTTTAGCTATGGATCGGGTTATTGGCATGGAAAATGCGATGCCATGGACACTGCCGGAAGACCTGGCATGGTTTAAACGTAATACGGTGAATAAACCGGTGATCATGGGTCGCGTGACTTATGAATCTATCGGTCGTCCTCTGCCGGATCGCCTCAATATCGTGCTCAGCCGTACGCCGGGCAATGATGATCGCGTGGTCTGGGCTAAGTCTGTGGAAGAAGCACTGGCGATTGCACAGAAAGAAACAGACGGCGAGATCATGGTGATGGGCGGCGGTAAAGTCTACGGACAGTTCCTGCCGCTGGCGGATCGTTTATATCTGACACACGTTGATGCTGAAGTCAGCGGGGATACTTACTTCCCTGACTATGAGCCGGATGAGTGGGACTCCACTTTTATGGAATATCATGACGCGGATGAAGCAAACTCTCACGGTTTCTGCTTTGAAATCTTAGAGCGCCGTAAGAGCTGATTAATCAGTTGATTCGTATTATTTCATAAATAATGCTGATATAAAAAAGCAGAGCCACCGGCTCTGCTTTTTTCTTGTCTGTTACGGATGGCCGGTCAGTCATCATCCTCATCCCGCACCGCAAAAGACTCCTGCCAGAAATAGCAGCGATCTTCCCAGCGCAGCATGGTGAGCTGTCCGCCCCAGCAGCAGCCGGTATCCAGTGCATAGATACCGCGTGGTGCCCCTTTTCCTTCCAGTGACGCCCAGTGACCAAAGGCCACACTGTAGCCTTCCGGCAGTTTTGACGGCAGGGCAAACCAGGGTTTCAGCGGCGCGGAAACCTGATCCGGTTTATCTTTGCAGACCATATCCAATTGTCCGTCCGGGAAACAGTAACGCATCCGTGTCAGGGCATTGGTGGAAAAGCGCAGGCGCGGCAGGCCCGTCAGGGAAGGTGACCAGTCATTCGGCAGGTCACCATACATAGCATTGATAAACAGCGGATAGGTATCACTGCTGAGAACCGCTTCCACTTCACGCGCACAGGTAACGGCAGTTTCCAGATCCCACTGCGGAGTGATCCCGGCGTGAGCCATGATCAGTTTTTTCTCATGATCAACCTGTAACATCGGCTGACGACGCAGCCAGTTGATCAGTTCATCCAGATCCGGCGCGCTGAGCAGTTTGTTCAGATGATCGCGCGGTTTGTTACGGCTGATCCCCGCGTAGATCCCCAGCAGATGCAGGTCATGATTGCCGAGCACCAGCCTGACGCAGTCACCCAGGCTTTTGACATAGCGGAGGACATCCAGTGAATCCGGGCCGCGGGCGACCAGATCACCGGTCAGCCACAGGGTATCAGTCTGCGGATCAAAATCAGCCTGAGCCAGTAATGCGCGAAGTTCGTGGTAACAGCCGTGAACATCGCCGATAAGATAGGTTGCCATAGAAAATCAGTGAATAAAGGTTGGTATTGCGAGCCGGAAAACAGGGATCTCACTGATGAAATCCGCACCCTCGTGATCCACCATAGTGTAATAACCTTCCATGGTGCCCAGCGGTGTTTCCAGAACTGTGCCGCTGGTATAACGATACTCTTCACCGGGCCGGATCACCGGCTGTTCACCGATGACACCTTCCCCCTGAACTTCTGTCTGGCGGCCTTCACTGTTGGTGATACGCCAGTAGCGGCTGATAAGCTGCACAGGATCACGACCCAGGTTACGGATAGAAACGGTATACGCGAAAACATAGCGTTCCGCATCCGGTTCAGACTGACTTTCGATATAAACACTCTGAACCTGAATACAAATTCTCGGGTCGTTATTCATGATGAATCCCCTATGAGGCGGGATGTTCCGCCAGGTAATTGGCCATCAGACAGTATTGCGCAACACTGATATTTTCTGCACGGGTGGCCGGATCAATACCCAGCTCAGTCAGAGTTTCCGGACTGAACAGATCGCCTAAGCTGTTGCGGATCGTTTTACGGCGCTGGTTAAAGGCCTGCGTGGTCACCCGGCTGAGCAGCGCGACATCTTTCAGCACATACGGATTTTCGCGGTGCGGGATCAGACGGACAACCGCTGAATCCACTTTTGGTGCCGGGCGGAATGCCGTCGGCGGCACATCCAGAACCGGAACGACCTGGCAGTAATACTGTGCCATGACACTCAGACGGCCGTATGTTTTGCTGCCCGGACCGGCAACCAGACGGTTAACCACTTCTTTTTGCAGCATAAAGTTCATATCACTGATTGCGTTAGTGAACGTGAACAGATGGAACATCAGCGGCGTGGAGATATTGTACGGCAGGTTACCGAACACCCGCAGCGGCTGGCCGCGCTCCTGTGCCAGTGCCGTGAAATCCACGGTCATGGCGTCCTGCTGAATAATGGTCAGTTTGCTTTGTAAAAACGGATGGCTGGCCAGACGGGCGGCCAGATCACGGTCAATTTCAATGACCGTCATTTTGTCCATGCGATCGGCGACCGGCTCAGTCAGTGCAGCCAGTCCCGGCCCGATTTCAACAATCGCCTGGCCGGGTTGCGGGTTAATCGACGCGACAATGCTGTCGATAATAAATTGATCGGTTAAGAAGTTCTGCCCGAAACGTTTACGGGCAAAATGCCCCTGATGGACTCGTGTATTCATTGACTGTTTTTAATCATTGTAATCGCTAAATTTAATGCGGTGATAAAACTACCCACATCTGCTTTGCCGGTACCTGCCAGTTCCAGGGCTGTGCCGTGGTCGACAGAGGTCCGGATAAACGGCAGTCCCAGCGTGATATTCACGGCACGGCCGAATCCCTGATATTTTAGCACAGGCAGGCCCTGATCGTGATACATGGCGAGCACGGCATCCGCACGCTCCAGATATTTCGGCTGGAACAGGGTGTCTGCCGGCAGTGGCCCTTCCAGGGAAATGCCCTGTGCCCGCAGCTCATCGAGTGCCGGGATAATGGTGTCTATCTCTTCATGTCCCATATGGCCGCCTTCACCCGCATGCGGGTTCAGACCACAGACGATGATATGCGGCTGTGCGATACCGAATTTAGTGCGCAGGTCATGATTGAGGATGGTGATCACTTCATGCAGGCAGGTGCGGTCAACGGCAGCAGGCACCTGTAAAATCGGCAGATGCGTGGTCGCCAGTGCTACCCGCATTTCTTCGGTGGCCAGCATCATCACCACACGTTTGCAGTGACTGCGGTCAGCGAAAAATTCTGTGTGGCCGATAAACGGGATCCCTGCATCGTTAATGATGCCTTTGTGCACCGGACCTGTAATCAAAGCACCAAATTCACCCTGTAAACAGCCGTCACAGGCACGGGCCAGTGTTTCGGTCACATAGGCGGCATTTGCCACGTTAAGCTCACCGGCGACAGCCGGCGCTTTCAGTTCAACAGGCAGAATCGTCAGTGTGCCGGCGCGCTGCGGCTGACAGGCGGTATCCGGTGAATAAGGTTCAAGGGTGAGCGGCAGTGACAGGGCGTGTGCGCGTTGCTGCATCAGTTGCGGGTCAGCACAGACCACCAGTTTTACCGGCCAGTCGCGCTGTGCCAGCGCGACTGTCAGGTCAGGACCAACCCCGGCAGGTTCTCCGGGGGTAATAACGACAGGTTTCAGCTTATTTGTTACTGCCATCTAAAATTTCCACGTAAGCGCCGGCGCGCTGTTCCTGCATCCAGCTCTGTAATTCTTCGCTGAATTTACGGTTAAACAGCATACGGTAAGCGCGATCTTTCTGAGCCGCTTCGGTCTTATCCACGTTGCGGGTATCCTCAAGCTGGATCAGGTGCCAGCCGAAAGATGAACGGACAGGCTGACTCAGTTCGCCTTTTTTCAGTTTCATCAGTGCGTCACGGAAAGCCGGGTCGTAGATATCAGGCATTGACCAGCCTAACTCACCACCGCGCAGGGCAGAGCCCGGATCTTCTGAGAATTGTTTTGCCGCAGCATCAAAGGAGGTTTTACCACTTTTCACATCAGCGGCAATCTGCTGCAGTTTGCTGCGGGCCTGGTCATCGGTCATTACCGGTGACGGTTTGATCAGAATATGACGGGCTTTCACTTCAGTCACAGAAATCGGCTGGCTGTTTCCGCGGACTTCATTCACGCGCAGAATATGGAAGCCGACACCGGAACGCACCGGCCCGACAATCTCACCGCTTTTGGCTGTCTGAAGGCGCTCGGCAAACAGACCCGGCAGCTCCTGTAAACGGCTCCAGCCCATATTACCGCCTTTCAGCGCCTGCGGATCCGCAGAGTAGGTGATCGCCAGTTTACCGAAATCGGCACCATGCTGAAGTTCATTCATAATGGTGGTGACTTTTTCTTTTGCTGCATTCATCTGCTCTTCTGTCGGATTTTCCGGCAGCGGGATCAGGATGTGGCTGATGTTCAGTTCAGTATCCGCAGCATTTTGTGTGCTGATCAGGTTTGCCAGAGAATCAACTTCCTGCGGCAGGATCACCACACGGCGGCGGACTTCGTTGTTACGGACTTCCGCCATCATCATTTCTTTGCGGATATCGCTGCGGTATTTGTCATAGCTCATACCGTCGCGTTTCAGACGATCTTTCATCTGGGCAAGGGTCATGTTGTTCTGACGGGCGATATCTTCGATAGCGCCGTCAACCGCCTGGTCAGGGATAGAGATCTGCATCTGTCCGGCCATCTGCATCACGATATTGTCCATGATAAGACGTTCAAGAATCTGCTGACGTAATGTTGCCTGATCCGGAATCTGCTGACCGGCATTGCGGGCATTCATAGTGACAGTCTGAAGCATATTATTGACATCACTCTCCAGAACCACACCGTTATTCACGACTGCTGCAACTTTATCAAGCTGCTGCGGTGCTGCGAATGAGGCTGTGCTTGCCGTGAACATCAGGCCGAGAATGAGTGTTCTCCAGTTTTTCATAAGTATCCCATCATGTTTCGTATCGCCGTACCGCCGGTACGGCATGTGAAAATTGTGTCAGCTCAGGCGGTTAAAATGCCGGAACATACGGCAGAATACCGCGCTCAAGCATTTTCTGGCTGCCCAGACTGTAATTGCTGCTCATACCGCGTAATTCGATATTAAACGTGATTTTATTGTCGTACTCACTGGCATCATTTTTCCAGTCGATAATCTTACGCTCGTAACCGACGTTTGCCGCCCAGCAGCAGGTATTGTATTGCAGACCGACTAACTGGCTGGCCGGCTGGCTCTCTTTGGTGTCATAGTAATACTGACCGACAAAGGCCCACTGCTCCGCAATTGGCCAGCTGGCCACAATACCGACCTGAGAGATGCCTTGCTGGTTCGGCGGTGAAACATATTTTTCACCATACCGGGTATGCTGACGCATCGCCTGAATATAGTCACGGTCCACATAGCGGTAATTCAGCTGAATCAGACGCTCGGCATCCTGACGGTATTCCAGAGTGGCGTTGGACATGGAGACACTGCCCAGACGGCGGTCATACTGAATGCCGCCTTTCAGGCCCCAGTTGTCGTTATAACGCCACATGGAATCACCCGCCCAGACCATCGAGCCGGTTTCATCTTTTTCATCCACAACAGTAATTTTACCGGTACGCGGACGTTCAAAGTAGTAGATTTGACCCACAGAAACGTTAAATCGTTCAACTAATTCATCATCATAAATCCGGCTGGTTACCCCGGTGGTGACCTGGTTGGCGGATGCAATACGATCCAGACCACTGTACATGCGGTCACGGAACAGGCCGCTGTAGCTGGATTGCATCAGTGTGGAGTCAAAGTTATTGATATTGTCCTGGTTTTTATACGGGACATACAGGTACTGCGCGCGAGGCTCTAATGTCTGGGTGAAGCTGTCATTAAAGAACATCGGCCGCTCGAAGATCATCTTCGCATCCGCTTTAAACTGCGGCAGCACCCGGGTAACATTTTTTTCCAGGCTTGCGTACTTTTGTATTTCAGGAATATCCTGATCATAATGCGTTGCCATCAGTTTCGCTTCGGTATTGAAGCTGGCCCAGCCGTTAGACAGCGGCATACTGAGTGTCGGTTCCGCATGAATACGGGTGGCATCCGGATTATTTTTACCCACGCTGGTAAAGCGGGATACCTGACCGTAGGCACGGAAATCAAATACGCCCAGGTCATTTTTATAATAGTTGAGATCTAACTGCGGCTCAGCGCGGTAGGATGTCGCGTTATCATTGTTGGTCAGGATCTGGAACTGTTTGGCGGTTACGGTGGCATTCCAGTTTGATTTACGGATACCCACAGCCAGTTTCTGTGTGGCATAGCCGTCAGTGGAGTTACCGTAAGCGGAAGTGAAATCGGTAAAATAGCGCGAGTCACTGACTTTGGTGTAGTCAGAGGAGAACCACCAGTCCTTGGCAAATGACCCGCTGTGACCCCAGTAGAATAACCAGCGGTCGTTGGAATCACGTTTGGCCCACTCTGCATTACCTGCCGCGTCTTTGTCTTTTTTATACTGCTCATCATCAAGCAGGAAATCAAAGGCCAGTGTGCCTTTACCGAACTGTGTCAGGTAACGGAACTCATTATCCATTTTCAGGCCGCGTTTACTGAAATAGTGCGGCGTGATAGTGGCATCGTAATTCGGGGCGATATTCCAGTAATACGGCAGGGTAAATTCCAGGCCGGATGATTTGGAATAGCTGCCGTTCGGGATCAGAAAACCGGAGCGGCGTTTGTCACCGATTGGTAACTGGAGGTACGGGCTGTAGAAAATAGGGACATTGGCGACACGGAAACGGGCGTTCCAGATTTCCGCAACCTGCTCTTCCTGGTCAATAATGACCTCAGAGCCTTTGACGCTCCAGCTGTCATTGCCCGGCAGGCAGGAGGTAAAGACCCCGTTTTCGAGGATGGTATAACGGTTTTCGCCGCGAAGCTTCATTTTGTCGGCATCACCGCGGCCCTGACGGCCGACCATCTGGTAATCACCTTTCTCAACATCAGCATCATTGTTATTGAGATTCAGCCACGCTTTCGGCCCTTTCAGACGGATTTGCGGATCAGAATAGCGGACATCACCGGTCGCTGTCGCAATACGGACAGGGTCGGTTTCTTCACCGCTCTGGGTAACTTCGACTTCATCCGCTTTCAGATTCTGGTTACCTGAGCGGATATCAACGCCGCCATCATATTTTACCGCGTGCGGATATTCGCCTGACACACCTTGTGCAGTGATATTGACCGGAAAATCGCCGGGCTTACCGTCAACAACCGGCTCGTCATACACCGGAACACCCAGCATACATTGCTCGGCAAGTGTGGCGGCTTGTGCAGCCTGACTGTATAACGCTGCCCAGATAATGGTGGCCAGCAGGGTTGGATAACTCTTCTTCATAAGTATGTCTGCAATTCCGTCCTCGGTAGCACATTGCCCGAACGCCAAAAGCCTAATTTACACGAAAAAAGAGCGCGCGTGAAACAGGTTCACGTATCCAAATGGCGTTAGGCATCGTACAGAATGGGTAGTATGATAATGCAAAATTGCGCCAAGGGCATTGTTGAATTGAGGAGTATATGCACTATTTGGGAAAAATCATCGGAATTTTATTAGGCATGGCGTCAGGGGCCGGTTTTTGGGGTATTTTTCTCGGCTTTCTTATTGGTCATGCGATTGATAAAGTCCGCAGTCAGCAATTGGGTGGCTCATTCAGCAACAATCAGTCCAGACAGGCACTCTTTTTCAGCACAACCTTTCAGATTCTGGGGCATCTGACCAAATCAAAAGGCCGGGTAACGGAGTCAGACATTTATCTGGCCACCGCCCTGATGGATCGCATGCAGTTGCACGGCAGTGCACGGACTCAGGCTCAGAATGCTTTCCGTGAAGGTAAAGCGGCCGGTTTCCCGCTGCGCGATGCACTGCGCCAGTTACGCCGCGCCTGTTACGGGCGGGCGGATTTACTGCGCATGTTTCTGGAAATCCAGATCCAGGCGGCGTTCGGTGACGGGGAACTGCATCCGAACGAGCGCCAGGTACTTTTGGTGATCGCCGAAGAGCTGGGGATCCCGCGTCATCAGTTTGAAAATGTACTGGCAATGATGCAGGCGCAGATGCACGGCGGGGCACAGAGCGGTAATTGGCAGCAGCAGTCTCAGCAGGGTTATTACCGCGATCAGACCGCAGACCTTGCCGCCGCTTACCGGGTGCTGGGCGTGAAAGAAAGCGACGACAGTACTGTCATCAAACGCGCCTACCGCAAGCTGATGAGTGAACATCACCCGGATAAACTGGTGGCGAAGGGATTACCACCGGAAATGATGGAGTTGGCGAAAGAGAAAGCGCAATCTATCCAGGCAGCATATGATCTCATTAAAAAAGAGAAAGGATTTAAATAATCCCGTTTAATACCGTTTTAAAGGTGTAAAACATGTTGCCGGGAAAGTGCAGGGCGGATCATATTCTTTTCATATAATTGCTATAAAATATAAATGCTGTTGAAAAATTACGTAAATATTTTATTAAATATGTTAAGGATATGATCCATGGCCAATACCCGTGTTCTTATCGGAGTAGCGGGATTAGCACTTTGCCTGATTCTTGCCTCAATGAATTCGGTGACCGTGTTAATCCACTAAAAATCTGATTTACAAGTAAAATGCATCGGCCTGCCGTTTGCCGGATGTGTGACAGACAGCGCCTCTGCATGAAGCTGCAGCCGGGGCGCTGCGGCTCTTGCTTCATCATGTGCATAAAAACGGTCACCCAGAATCGGGTGTCCCAGCGCCAGCATATGCACCCGCAGCTGATGCGAACGTCCGGTAACCGGAAACAGTCTTACCCGCGTGGCATTTTCCTCATATTCCAGCACTTCATAACCTGTCTGAGCCGGTTTTCCGGTTTCAAAACACACTTTCTGTTTCGGCCGGTTCGGCCAGTCACAAATCAGCGGTAAATCCACCATGCCGGTTTCCGGCTCCAGATGTCCCCAGATACGGGCAACATAGGTTTTTTTCGGTTCCCGTTCGCGGAACTGCCGTTTAAGCTCCCGCTCGGCGGCTTTGGTCAGCGCAACCACAATAATACCGCTGGTTGCCATATCCAGACGATGAACAGATTCTGCGGCAGGATAATCACGCTGAATGCGTGTCATCACACTGTCTTTATGTTCGGGCGCACGGCCGGGTACGGAAAGCAGTCCGCTTGGTTTATTCACCACAATGATACTTTCATCCTGCCAGAGGATGTCCAGCCAGGGGTCGGCGGGCGGGTTATAGGGTTCCATTAGCATGGGATCACCAAATCAGAGACCCGGCAGACATTCTCTGCCGGGATACAGGTTACTGATGTGAAACGACAATCAGCCGGATAGCATCCAGGCGCCAGTTGGCATCATCCAGATGTGACAGGATTTGCTGACGTTCTTCTTCAATGGCATCAAGCTCATCATCACGGATATTCGGGTTAACCGATTTCAGTGCCAGCAGGCGGTCGTGTTCCAGTGTAAGGTGCTGATCTGCCATTGCTTTCGCAGCGGTAATCAGTTCACGGGCCTGACCGGCAACAACGTCTTCGGACAGACGCAGTACCTGATGCACCTCATTTTGCACCGCATTGACAAATTTACTGCCGGTATGGCGGTTCACGGCATTCAACTGGCGGTTAAAGCTTTCAAACTCCACCTGAGACGCCAGATTATTGCCTTTCACATCCATCAGCAGACGAACCGGTGTCGGCGGCAGGAAACGGGTCAGCTGCAGATTCTTCGGTGCCTGTGCTTCCACCACATAAATCAGCTCTGTCAGCAGTGTGCCGACCGGCAGGGCTTTGTTTTTCAGCACGGAGACCGCACAGCTGCCGGTATCACCGGACAGGACCAGATCCAGACCGTTACGGATAATCGGGTGTTCCCAACTGATAAACTGTGTGTCCTCGCGGGACAGCGCCTGCTCACGTTTAAAGGTGATGGTGCAGCCGTCCTCCGGCAGACCCGGAAAATCCGGCACCAGCATATGGTCAGACGGAGTCAGGGCAATCATGTTATCGCTGCGGTCATCCTGATTGATGCCGACAATATCAAACAGATTCAGGGCAAAGGTGACCAGTTCGGTATCTTCGTCCTGATCCGCAATTTCAGCAGCCAGCTCATTACCGGCTTCACCGCCGTTGGAATGCATTTCCAGAAGGCGGTCACGGCCCTGTTCCAGCTGTTGTTTCAGGACATCATGGGTCTTCCGGCATTCCGCGATAAACTCATCAAAACCACTGAGATCCGCCGGGTTTGCCATCAGGTTAATCAGTCTGTCGTAATAGCGGTCATAGATGGTGCGGCCGGTCGGACAGGTATATTCAAAGGCTTCCAGACCTTCGTGGAACCAGCGCAGCAGGACGGCCTGTGCGGTATTTTCCAGATACGGGATGCTTATCTGAATATCACGTTTCTGGCCGATACGGTCGAGACGGCCGATACGCTGCTCCAGCAGATCCGGGTTAAACGGCAGATCGAACATCACCAGCTGATTGGCAAACTGGAAGTTACGCCCTTCAGAACCGATTTCAGAGCAGAGCAGCACCTGTGCGCCTTCCTCTTCGGAGGCAAAGTAGGCCGCCGCCCGGTCACGTTCCAGCAGGGACATATTTTCATGGAAAACCGCAGCGTGGATACCTTCGCGTTCACGCAGAACCTGCTCCAGCTGCAGAGCGGTTGCTGCCTGGGCACAAATTACCAGCACTTTTTCATTACGGTTTGCCAGCAGGAAGCCGAGCAGCCATTCAACACGCGGATCGAAGTTCCACCAGGTGGCGTTTTCGCCTTCAAATTCCTGATAAATCTGCTCCGGATAGAGCATCTCACGGGCTTTGATTTCCGTTGTTTTTTTGCTGCCCATGATCCCGGCGACTTTAATCGCGGTCTGATACTGTGCCGGCAGCGGCATTTTAATCGCTTTCAGTTCGCGGCGCGGGAAGCCTTTCACACCATTGCGGGTGTTGCGGAACAGCAGGCGGCTGGTGCCGTGTCTGTCCATCAGCATGCTGATAAGCTCGCGGCGGGCATTTTCGCCGTCTTCACTGTCGGTATTGGCGGCTTTCAGCAGCGGCTCAATATCCTGTTCGGCGATCAGGTCATGAATGGCATTCTGCTGATCTTTGGTCAGCGGCGCGCGGTCGAGCAGCAGAGTGACCGCATCGGCAACCGGCTGATATTTCTGCTGTTCGGCAACAAAGGTTTCGAAATCATGGAAACGGTTCGGATCCAGCAGGCGCAGACGCGCAAAGTGGCTCTCCATGCCCAGCTGTTCCGGAGTAGCGGTCAGCAGGAGTACAGACGGAATGCTTTCTGCCAGGGTTTCAATCACCTGATACTCACGGCTTGGTGCTTCTTCGCTCCAGACCAGATGGTGTGCTTCATCCACCACCAGCATATCCCAGCCGGCTTCCGCCAGATGTTCAAAACGTGGCTTGCTCTTGCGGACAAAATCCAGTGAGCACAGGACCAGTTGTTCGGTCTCAAACGGGTTATCACTCTCATGCAGTGCTTCGGTGTAACGGCTGTCATCGAACAGGGAAAAGCGCAGATTGAAGCGGCGCAGCATTTCCACCAGCCATTGGTACTGAAGGCTTTCCGGCACGATAACCAGCACACGCTCAGCGCGTCCGGCCATTAACTGCTGGTGGATAATCATCCCGGCTTCGATGGTTTTACCCAGACCCACTTCGTCCGCCAGCAGAACACGCGGCGCGTGGCGTTTACCGACTTCATTGGCGATAAACAACTGATGCGGGATCAGACTGGCGCGGATGCCGCGCAGGCCGCTGGTGGCACGGCGGTACTCTTCACTCAGGAATTTGCGGGCGCGGTAGCGCAGCGCAAAGCGATCCATACGGTCAATCTGACCGGCAAACAGGCGATCCTGAGGTTTATTAAATGTCAGTTTACTGTCGAGAAACACTTCGCGCAGGCGGACATTGTCCTCACCGGTATCGGTACGCTGCCCGGTATAGGTTAATAATCCGTCGCTCTCTTCAACGGCGGTCACACTGAGCTGCCAGCCTTCGTGACTGGTAACGGTATCCCCTTCGTTGAACATCACACGGGTGATAGGGGCATCGGCTGCGGCATAGAGACGGTTTTCACCGGTGGCAGGGAAAAGAAGGGTGATCATCCGGGCGTCGACAGATACAACTGTACCTAATCCCAGCTCGCTTTCAGTATCGCTTATCCAGCGTTGACCAAGAGTAAACGGCATATTTTTGGCTCGATTCTGTTATTCAGGGCTAATTAGAAAAATGCTGTGGACATCATTACCGGTGATACAAAAACGGCATTGTATTCACCGGGAAAAAACACCGGCAGTCAGAACAGCAGCGTCAACTGCATCACTCTGCTCCGGCGTTAAAAGCAGTAAAGGGGCGCTATGTTAATCCATAAGATCCGCATCGTCACCTGTAAAATGGCAAAATTAAAATGGCATCAATAATTGCCCGGTTAACAAGGTGGTGAAGTCATCCTCCAGGAAAGGCAGAATGGCGTCGGCTATCGGCATCAGTTGCTTATTAATGTAATGCTCATAGTCCGGCGGTGCCGTCAGAATCTCCAGCGGCTGCGGCCCGGAACGGGTAATGATATAGCTTATCCCGGCACCGCGCTGGTACTGCGGCGGACGATTCATGCGGACATTATACTCATCCGCCATTCTGGCCGCTTTGACATGAGGCGGCACATTACGCTGATAATCCGCCAGCGGACGGCGCAGGCGCTTGCGATACACCAGCCGGTCATCGTAGCAGCCTGCGAGTGTGTCGCGGACATAATCACGGATAAACTGCTGATACGGCATTTTATCGAAAATCAGCCGGTACAGAGTTTGCTGGAAATGCTGTGCCAGTGGTGTCCAGTCACTGCGGACCGTCTCCAGCCCGCGAAAGACCATGTTATCCCCCGAAAGCCCCGCATACCGTTTCTTGCTGCCGAGGTCAGTTCCGCGGATCGTCGGCATCAGAAAGCGGCGGTAGTGGGTTTCATACTCAATTTCCAGGGCGGAGGTCAGCCCGTATTCATCCTTTAAATGTGCCTGCCACCATTGATTGATCTCTTCCACCAGCCAGCGTCCGATACGTTCCGCATCCGCTTCACTGTGCGCACTTTTCAGCCAGACAAAGGTCGAATCGGTATCGCCGTAAATGACCTGATAACCCAGAGACTCAATAACAGTGCGGGTTTTTCGCATGATGTCATGCCCGCGCATGGTGACGGAGGAGGTCAGGCGCGGATCATAAAAACGGCATCCGGCGGCACCCAGAACACCACAAAACGCATTCATAATAATTTTCAGTGCCTGCGACAGCGGCTTATCCCCTGCCAGTTTTGCCATGTCCCGCTCATGCCAGATGCGGTTGACGATATCCGGCAGGCAGTTGGTTTCCCTGGAAAAATACGCGCCCTTAAACCCGGGAACCGCCTGTTCCGGTGCGGCAAGACCTTCGACCATGCCAATCGGGTCGATGAGAAAGGTGCGGATAATGGAGGGGTACAGGCTTTTAAAATCCAGCACCACCACCGAGTCATATAACCCAGGGGCAGAATCCATCACAAAGCCGCCGGGTATCGGCTCGCCGGGTTTTTCGCCGGGGTCGGGTGCAACATAGCCTTTACGGTGCATCGGCGGCAGATAAAGATGGGTGAAGGCGGCGACAGAACCCCCCATGCGATCCGGTGCCAGGCCGGTTACGGCAGCCCGCGCCAGCAGAAATTCTGTCAGATGGGTGTGTTCAAAAATCCGGGTGACCAGACGGCAGTCCTGAAGGTTATACCGTGCCAGCGCCGGTTTATCCTCACGGAAACGGCGGTTGATTTCATCCATGCGGTCATACGGGGAATCGCTGTCTTTGCCCTCGCCGAGCAGTGCCTGAGACACCGCCTCCAGACTGAAAGACGGGAATTGCCAGGTCGCGGCTTTCAGGGCATCGATACCGTCAATAATCAGCCGCCCCGGGGCACCGGCAAAAAATTGGCCGGGTTTGAAGCCATGCTCCCGCCAGGAGAGCGGGGCATTATTGCGGCCGAAAATCAGCGGGATCTGATACTTTTCCGCATGGCGCTGCAGAATGCGCAGATCAAACTGGATCAGGCTCCAGCCGATTATCATGTCCGGATCATGCTCCGCCAGCCACTGGTTCAGCCGGTGAAGCAGATCCGGGCGGCGCGGAACATATTCCAGCGTGAAATCCGGATTGGTCAGCGGTGTACCGTTCTCCGGCCCGAGCATAAAAACAGTATCAGCACCGCAACCGGAGAGCCCGATGGAGTAAAGGTCACCGAACTCCGTGGTTTCGATATCCAGAGAAACGATTTTCAGCGCCGGGCGGTAATCCGGATGCGGTTTCATCAGCACATGACCATCCGGCTGTGGCTGCACCCAGACAGCGGCGGTGATAAAACGCTCCATCAGATAGCGTTCGCAGGGGCGGATATCCGCTTCATAAAGGTGCAGATGCTGTTCGCCGAGTTGTTTTTCCAGCTGCTGTAACTGGCGGTACTGGCGGCAGTAAACGGCACTGACATCATCCTGATGGAAATCCTTCAGCGGGCGTGCTGTCAGTGTGGTGCCGGGGATGTTGTTAATAAAGGAACGGCTTTCCGCCAGCTCCCGGTGCGGGACAAAGCCGACAGCCTGTTGCAGCGGAACAGAAACATGCCGTGGCCCGTTATCTGTTGCCAGCCAGTAACGGACTTCAATACCGCGCGGGGTATCAGACCAGTGACGGGTCAGAATAAAACCGGCTTCCGCCGGTGCTGCCACCTGACGGGAGGGAAAACTGTTGTGCCCTGCCATCATTTTGTCCGTTCTGCTGATGAAAAGATAACTATAGCAGAGTGGTGTGGATATATACAGTGTTTAAGGTGCGGTTTACGGACGGATCCCGAGGATCTGAGCCTGGGGAACCTCACCGCTGACCAGGGCGGCGGTGCTGCCGTCAAAGGCAATGGTACCGTTATCCACCACCATCGCGCGGGGCGCGATCCTGGCCGCGTCATCTGTATTATGAGAGACCATCATCAGTGTCAGCTGACGTGAATCACAGATGGTTTCCAGCAGTGCCAGCATTTCATTGCGGAGTGCCGGATCCAGTGCGGAGAAGGGTTCATCCAGCAGTAAAACCGGCTGGGAACGCACCAGGCACCGTGCCAGTGCCACCCGCTGGCGCTGACCGCCGGAAAGCTGTGACGGCAGCCGTTTCAGCAGTGGTGTCAGCGAAACCTGTTCAGCGATCTGTTCCAGCTGCACTTTTTGCTCCGCATTCAGTTTCATACCGGGATGAAAACCGAGAGCGATATTCTGTTCCGCAGTCAGATGAGCAAACAGGTTATTTTCCTGAAACAGCATGGATACCGGGCGTGAAGCGGGCGGTGTGCGGGTGTGATCTTCATTATTCAGCAGAATAGTACCGCTTTCGGCAAACTGAAACCCGGCAATCAGTGACAGCAGGGTACTTTTACCCGCCCCGCTCGGGCCGAGAATGGCAATTTTTTCTCCGGCGGCAACGGAAAAATGAAAATTCATGGCCTGTTGCTGATAGCGGTAAAGAATATGATCAAAATAAATCATGGGCGTTTCCCCGGCAGACGTTCCAGAACGGTAAACAGCCCGAAACAGAGTAAAAACAGGATCAGCGCAGTGACCGCGGCATCCGCATTGCGGTAAGCGCCGATCTGCTGATAAAGATAGAACGGCAGTGTGCGGAAATCTTCATTGCCGAACAGCGCGATCACGCCAAAATCCCCGACCGACAGCACACTGGCAAATGCCACCGCCTGTGCCAGCGGGTTACGGAGAGCCTTCAGTTCAATCAGTTTCAGCCGGTTGAACCCGCTGATATTCAGTGAGAGACAGAGCGGGTTATAGCGTTCAGCCAGGTCACGCATCGGGTTATCCAGCACTTTCAGTGCATACGGAATCGCCATCAGCGCGTTGGTCAGGATCACCAGCCCGTATGGGATCGCACCCAAATCAGTGGTGCCGGTCGTACTGTTGAGCAGCAGGAAAAACCCGGTAGCCAGTACAATTCCCGGCATCGCGAGGATCACCAGCCCGGAAAGCTCCATGGCCTGTCCCGCTCTGACCGCCTGCCGCAACCGCAGCTCACGACTGCTCCATAACAGCATTATGGTCAGCAGCACGCAGATAAAACCGGAAGCCAGTGCAATACCGAGCGAAGTGAAAAACGCCCGCCACAGTGCCGGTTGCTGCAGGACCGGCAGTAATCCCGGATTCAGGCCGTCAGCGATGATGGCAAAAAACGGCGGCAGCAGAAACAGCAGGGCACAGAGGATGATCAGGCCGTCAGTCAGCCGGCGCGGCAGCGTATCCTGCGGATTGCGCCATTGCAGCGACTGGGTAAAGCCGACAGAAAAATGACCGGACAAATGCTGGCTGACGAGTACCAGCCCGATGCAGCACACCAGCTGAATCAGCGCCAGCAGGGCGGCGCGGCCGATATCAAAGTCATAATTCAGAGCCTGATAAATCGCCAGTTCAATGGTGGTTGCCGCCGGGCCGCCGCCGAGCGCCAGCACCGTGGCAAAACTGGCAAAGCAGAGCATAAAAATCAGTGCAGCGGTCGGCAGCAGCTGACGGCGCAGATAGGGCCATTCGACAATCCGGAAATGCTGCCATTCATTCATATTAAGCTGAGCGGCGAGCTGCCTCTGCTCCGTGGCTATATTATCGAGCTGCTGATACAGCATCCGGGTGGCCAGCGGCATATTAAAGAAGATGTGTGCCAGCAGAATGCCCTGTAACCCGTACGGGGAGAAGGTATAATCGAGATCCAGAAAACCGGAAATATGTGCCAGCCAGCCGTTGCGTCCGTAGACAGATAAAATACCGAATACCGCCACCAGTACGGGCAGTACCAGCGTCATCGCGCATAACCGCAGAAAAATAGTCCGTCCCGGGAAACGCCTCCGCCAGAGTGCACGGGCCAGAAAAACCGCCGGGATAACGGAAAAGAGTGCGGATAAGAAAGCCTGCCAAAAGGTAAAGCGGACGACATGCCACAGGTAGCTGTCATCCCATATCTGCTGCCAGTTTGTATCCGGTGTGTTAAACCACAGCGCCCCGAAGGCACTGACAGCAACGACCAGAAGAAGACCGGACGCGAGTACGCCCGGTATCAGGTATGCGGCAATTAACGGCTGACTGCGTTTTGCCATATCCGTATCCACTGATTGCGCTCTTTCGCCACTTCTTTTGCATCGAATTCCAGCGTCTTCGCCGGTTTCGGCATTTTGTCGTAAACCGGCGGCAGCGGCATATCAATCACAGGATACATCCAGTTGGTGGTCGGCAGCGTTTTCTGGAAATCCGGTGTCAGCATAAACTGCATGAACTGTTCCGCCAGTGCCGGGTGTTCTGAGGAGGCCAGCACACCTGCCATTTCCACCTGAAGGTAATGTCCTTCCTCAAATAGTGCGGCGGCATAGTTATCTTTGTTGTCCGCCAGCATGTGATAGCCCGGTGAAGAGGTATAACTCAGTACCAGGTCAGCTTCACCTTTCAGGAACAGGCCGTAAGATTCACTCCAGCCTTTGGTGACTGTCAGGGTTTTTTTCGCCATTTTGGCCCACTGCGCCGCCACATCATCTCCGTAGAGTTTTTCCATCCACAACAGTAATCCCAGTCCCGGTGTGCTGGTGCGCGGATCCTGATAAATAATGGTCAGCTTCTGATCACTGTTAAGCAGTTCTTTCATGCTTTTCGGCGGGTTCGGCAGGGTGTCTTTGTTGTAGATAAAAGCAAACCAGCCGTAGTCATAAGGAATAAAGGTTTTGCTTTCCCATTTGACCGGCAGAACCAGTTTTGACTGATCAACATTGCTTTCTTTAAACAGCCCGGTATCCAGTGCCGCCTGCATCAGGTTGTTATCCAGACCTAAGATGATATCGGCCTGTGATTTTTTACCTTCCATCCGCAGACGGTTCAGCAGCGTCACGCCGTCACTCAGACCGACGAGTTTCAGTTCGCAGTTGCATTGCGCTTCAAAGTTTTTCTTAATTTCCGGCCCCGGTCCCCACTCAGCAACAAATGAGTCATAGGTATAGACAGTCAGAACCGGCTTGCTGTTATCTGCCGCCGCCTGGAAAGAGAACAGAGCGGCAAGGCCGCCTGCGATGATATTTCTGGTCAGTTTCTGTAACACTTTGCGCTCCTGTAAGGGAAGGATTGGCAAAGGATCTGAGTGCAGCATGATGGCGACAGACTGTGCTGTCAGCAGTGGCGGCTCAAATCCCTACGCCGGTATTAACCGGATCAGGTTCCTCGGGTGTTATCTCAGCAACACCGGCCGGAAAGCCGGAGCTGCACCCCGTTGAGAGAGGAATAGTGTAGTGTTTTTCTCAGGAATTTGCCACTGCCCGGAACCGTTAACGCGGCGTGTTGTTTTTCTTCCGTCAGAGCCGGAAATGCGGCGGGCTGAAGGATTTTGAGTGCAGAGGTTTACCCCATGATGGGAGTGTGAAACAATTGGCTATCTTTCAGTTTTTTTCTGAGGTAGTCGAGTGATTGATGATGATGGCTACCGCCCGAATGTCGGGATTGTAATTTGTAATAAGGAAGGCCAGGTTTTATGGGCCCGCCGCTACGGACAGCACTCGTGGCAGTTTCCTCAGGGAGGTATCAATCCCGGCGAATCACCGGAACAGGCCATGTACCGTGAGTTGTATGAGGAAGTTGGTTTAACGCGTAAAGATGTGCGTATCCTGGCGGTCACCCGCAACTGGCTGCGCTACAAATTACCCAAACGTTTGGTGCGTTGGGATACCAAACCGGTTTGTATCGGTCAGAAGCAGCGCTGGTTTTTACTTCAGCTGCTCTGCGAGGACAAAGAGGTCAATGTGACCCGCAGCAAGTCGCCGGAATTCGACGGCTGGCGCTGGGTCACCTATTGGTATCCTGTTCGTCAGGTGGTCTCTTTCAAACGTGATGTGTACCGCCGCGTAATGAAAGAGTTTTCTTCCGTTGTGATGCCTGCCAACAGCGAAGCGACGGCTGTGCGGGCACCGTTTCCCTACCGTCGCCGGCGCCAGAATTAGGGGGAACGGATGCTGACGCGTTTACGTGAAGTGATTGAAAAAGTGGCCGCCGCCGCCGATCTCGCGGAAGCGCTGGAGCTTCTGGTTAAAGAAACCTGTCAGGCGATGGGAACGGATGTCTGTTCCATCTACCTGGCAGATAATCAGCATCACTGTTTTTATCTGATGGCAACGCAGGGGCTGAAAAAGCCCCGCGGCCGTGCCGTCAGCCTTGCTTTCGGCGAAGGTGTGGTCGGTCATGTCGGCCGCCGCGCTGAGCTTATCAATATCGCGGATGTCCGCGAACACCCCGGTTTTAAATATCTTCCTCAGGTTAAAGAAGACAACCTGCGTGCATTTCTCGGTGCGCCGGTGGTTTACCGCCGTCAGTTACTGGGCGTGCTGGTGGTTCAGCAGAGAGAAAAACGTCTGTTCAGCGAAACGGAAGAGTCTTTTATTGTCACTCTGGCAATGCAGCTTGCCGTGCTGCTGGCTCAGGCCCAGACCAAAGGGTTGTTCGGGCAGTTTCGTCAGACCCGGATCCAGGCTATTCCGGTTTCTTCCGGGATTGTGATGGCTTATGGCTGGGAAGACCGTTCACAGCCGGTGCTTGAGAATGTTTCCGAAGCTTCGGCACTGGACCGCGTGCAGGAGCGTGCCCGCCTGAATAAAGCGCTGGAGGATGCCACGGCAGAGTGCCGTCGTATCAGCAAGCGTTTTAATGCCGCCTCACAAAAAGAGAGTGCCGCTATTTTTGATCTCTACTCCCATCTGCTGAACGACCTGCAACTGAAAAAGGGGTTGTACAGCATTGTGGAGCAGGGTTTTGTGGCCGAATGGGCAGTCAAAACGGTCATTGAGCAATTTGCGGGCCGGTTTGCCGGGCTTCAGGACAGCTATATGCGGGAGCGGGCCACGGATTTGCGTGCACTCGGGCAGCGGCTGTTATTCCATCTTGATGATAATTTTACCGGCAGCAACCAGTGGCCGGAACGCTTTGTGCTGGTGGCTGACGAGCTGAGTGCCAGCCTGCTGGCAGAGCTTCCGCAGGAACAGCTTGCCGGTGTGGTGGTGCGTGACGGGGCAACACATTCCCATTCAGCCATTCTGGTCAGGGCGATGGGTATTCCGGTTATTATGGGCGCGGATATTCAGCCGGAACTGTTACACAACCGTCTGCTTATCCTCGACGGCTACCGGGGCGTGGTGTATATCGAACCTGAGCCTCTGATAGCTCAGGAATTCCGTCAGATTATTGAGCAGGAGCAGGCTATCAGCCAGCTGGCCGAGGATGAGCTCAGCCGCTCAGCTGCACTGAAAAGCGGCGAACGGGTTTCCGTTCAGCTGAATGCCGGGCTCAGTCTGAAGTATGAGCAGAAAATCGTCAAAAGTATTGACGGGATTGGCCTGTACCGTACGGAAATACCGTTTCTTGTGCATAATGGTTTTCCGTCAGAAGAGGAGCAGAAAGTCCGTTATCAGGATATGCTGCAACTCTTTGCCGGGAAACCGGTGGTACTGCGGACACTGGATATCGGCGCGGATAAGCAACTGCCGTATATGCCTATCAGCGAGGAAAACCCGTGTCTGGGCTGGCGCGGTATCCGCGTGATGCTGGATCAGCCGGAGATTTTTCTTATCCAGTTACGGGCCATGCTGCGGGCCAATATCGGGCTGAATAATCTGAAGATATTATTCCCGATGATTTCCGGGCTCGCGGAGGTTGAAGAGGCCATCCGCCTGCTTGACCGTGCCTGTGAGGAAGTATCGGCACTGACCGGGGAACGGGTGGAACGTCCGCCGGTGGGTGTGATGCTGGAAGTGCCGTCATTGCTGTTTATGCTGCCGGAACTGAAACAATATATTGATTTTATTTCTGTCGGTACGAATGATTTAACCCAGTATCTGCTGGCGGTTGACCGGAATAATACGCATGTTGCACCATTATATGACTCGCTCCATCCGGCGGTCCTGCGTATGCTGAATTTTGTCCGGACGGAAACCACCCGGCTGGGGATCCCGGTCTCGGTCTGCGGGGAAATGGCGGCAAATCCGTTAGGTGCAATGATACTGATTGGTTTAGGATACCGTCAGCTGAGTATGAACGGGCGGAGTATCCCGCGTATTAAGTATTTGCTGCGGCATCTGGATGCCGGAGCACTGGAGCCGCTGCTGGCATCATTGCTGGATGCGCAGACAGCGGCTGAGATCCGTGAAAAAGCGGAGCTGTTTATTGAAAACAAGGGGCTGGGGCAGCTTATCCGGGGCAGTGCTTAACCTGCACATCCCGGGGCATAAGGTGTTTCCGTCCTTACAGTCATATATTCCGGTCTGCGGCAGGTAGTGCAGCGTCTGCGGCCGGATACAACACACAGTGTGAGGTACGATGAGTAACACTTATCTGGCATTTCCGGATTTTGATCCTGTTATTTTTTCTGTGGGGCCGGTGGCGTTACGCTGGTACGGGCTGATGTATCTTGTCGGGTTTGTGTTTGCCATGTGGCTGGCCGGCCGGCGGGCAGATAAACCGGGCAGCGGCTGGAAACGCAGTGAAGTTGAAACACTGTTATATGCCGGGTTTGTGGGTGTTTTCCTGGGCGGCCGTATCGGCTATGTGCTGTTTTATAACTTCCCGTTGTTTGCGGAAAACCCGTTGTATCTGTTCAAAGTCTGGGATGGAGGTATGTCATTCCACGGCGGACTGATGGGCGTTATTATTGCTATGTGGTGGTTTGCCCGCCGCACGAAGCGTCATTTTTTACAGGTTGCTGACTTTGTAGCACCACTGATTCCGTTTGGTCTTGGTATGGGGCGTATCGGTAACTTTATTAACGGTGAACTGTGGGGACGTGTGACACTCGATACGCCATGGGCCATTCTGTTCCCGACGTCTTACAGTGAAGACGTGAAGCTGGCTGCTGCTGATCCGTCTCTGATGCCGGTGCTTGAGCAATATGGAGTTCTGCCGCGTCACCCATCGCAGCTGTATGAAATGCTGCTTGAAGGGATCGTCCTCTTTATCATTCTGAATGTGTTTGTCCGCAAATCCCGCCCGATGGGCAGTGTGTCAGGTCTGTTCCTGATTGGTTACGGCCTGTTCCGTATCATTGTGGAATTTTTCCGCCAGCCGGATGCCCAGCTTGGTTTATTCGGCGGGATCAGCATGGGGCAGATTCTGTCTGTGCCGATGATTATTATTGGCGTACTGATGATGGTATGGGCTTACAAGTGCCCGGGTAATAAAAAGCAGAGTGATACCGGAAAACAGAACGCACCGGAATAGATCAGGTTTTAGTGAGTAATAAAAAACTGCATCGTAACGGATGCAGTTTTTTTATGTGCGGCTGTTTAATAGTTTTTCAGACAGAGAACGGGTATTTAATCGGGTCGTGGTGCTGGTAATCTGTTACCGTGAAGTCATCGGTGGTTACCCATGTCATTAAATCATCCAGCGTTTTAATCTCAGGGTTAATATGCAGTTTTGGTGATGCAAATGGCTTACGTGCAATCTGGACATCACGCATTAATTCCAGCTGATCTTCATATAAATGAAGGTTAACCACTTTGTGATAAACCTTACCGCATTTCAGGCCGGTTATCTGAGCCATAATAGCCAGCAGAAAATAACATTGCGGCGCATTGAAAACATAACCCAGTGCATAATCACAACTGCGCTGATAACTATTTAAATATAATGTGCCATCAAGAACAGAAAAATGATGCATAAACATGCAGGGTCTCAGGCAGCCCTGATTAAATTCACCGGGATTCCAGAATGAAATAATTTCACCGCGGTCATCAATTCCTTTTTTTAAATTATCATAGACTTTACGGAGTTGATCGAATGTATTTTTTCGCAGTTCATTAATCAGTATTTTAACACCTTCTTTATCGCCGGCGTCACTTAATGATAATAATAAATCATACTGTGCTTCTGTCGGGGATACTTTCAGTTGTCGTCCCTGAACACCATAAACGCGGCCCATATCATCCTCACCTTTGCGGTTCGGGTTTGCCAGCCAGTCGGTATTTTCATTGGCGTTAGCGTTCCAGGTATTACAGCCGATGGCTCTGAACTGAGCGGCGCTGTCATATCCGCGTAAGTAACCCAGCATCTCCGCAATTGCGGCTTTCCAGAATGCCTTGCGGGTGGTCACCAGCGGGAACTCATTTTTGTCAACGTGGTAAGTGAAATCGGCATTAATAATTGTCAGGCATCTTTTGCCTGTCCGTTTATTCTCAATCCATTTCCCTTCCTCCAGAATCCGCTTTGCAATGTCTAAATATTGTTCCACTTTTGTTTTCCTGTTGACGCAGTATATGGTTTTTATATTATAACATTATTTTCATTTTTTTAATACAAGATAATATTATTTTGATTTTTTATTAAAGATAAGTTTATTAATCATATTAATAAATGAGTGAGTGTTTTTATTGTTTTATAAAAATAATTAGTGTGGTTTTTATTCTTTATCTGATGATATCCGGCTTACCGGTACTGATATTTAAATACAGTACCGGTGGCCGGTTTTTATATCAGTTAATTTCCGGATTGTTAAAGAGCGGTGGTGTCTGTACTTTTTAGCGCCTTCAATTTGTTCACTCCATACTTTTTTCTCCGGCAGATAAATTTTTTCCGCACAACACGAAAAACGAATGTGAATTTGCAGTATTCCGCAGAATTTTTTTCCTGCTGTATCGCATTTTTTCCGGTTTTGTCTTTCCGGGAGTGGTAAATCCGTTATTTTTTCGGCAGAGAAAACGAATGGATGAATACATGCAGAAAGAACGGGGGATATCGCTGATGGAAGTCATTATTGTTTTATTTATTATGGTATTACCTGTTTCATTTATTAATATTTCATGGGAAAGCCACAGAGAGCGGCGTTATCTGACAGAAACGGCTGCGTTGTTTCAGCAATATCTCAGCAGCCATAAACTGAAAGCAACCTATCTGAACGAAACACGGAAAATCGCGGTTACGTTTGGTGAGAAAAGCCGGGCCTGTCATCAGGTATCCGCAGCACGGTGTGATGATGATCCGGAAGGATTCACACCGATGGAAGGTGTCCGGATTGTTTCCGGCACGACCGGTACCGTGTTGTTCTGGGGAACCCGGCATACCGCCTCTGCTGCCAGTTTTTTACTGGAAAATACGCAGGGACAGATAAAACTGATTATCTCGGCCCCGGGCCGTATACGGTTGTGCACGCCGGGCGCGATATCCGGAGTACCGTCATGCTGAATAAAAGACGGGAAAAGGGTTCACTGCTATTTGAAATGCTGGCAGGAATGGCGGTCAGTGCGATTCTTCTGGTTTCGGTAACCCGTTTTTTTCCGGCGCTGGGGCAGGATGTACTCAACACATACCGGCAATACAAGCTGGATACGATAATGCGGGAAACCCTTTTACGGCTGGAAAAAGATCTCCGGCGGACGGCATTCTGCCGGGGGCACTGTCAGGGCAAACCGCTGGAAATTGCCGCCCGGCGCGGCGAGACAGACGGCAGTTGTATTATTGTTGCTTACGACCTCAATCACAATGGCCGCTGGGAGCGGAATGTCCGTAAAATCGGGGAGCATTTTGGCTACCGTCTGAATAAGCAGGCACTGGAATGGACGCGCGACGCCCGCAGCTGCCGGGATACCGGCTGGCAAAAGGTCACGGATAGCCGCTATGTGAATGTTTCCCGGTTTCTGGTCACGCCGGTAAAACTGTACGGAAAAAATGGCCTGAAACTGACTCTGACACTCACCGGGCGGGACATGCCCTTAATACAGCGAACCGGAGAAAGCCTGATTGTCATGCCTAATTACCACCTGTAGATCCGGCGGGGAGAAAGCCGGTCACTCCGGAGGAAATGCCCTGTTGCTGATGATTATGCTGTTGCTGGGGATCTCACTGATGATGCTGTCTGTTTTGCATCGCTTTTATCAGACGGAGTGGCGTAACGGTCAGGACGAAACGGCATTTTACCGGGCGGATGCCGGAGCGGCTTCTGCGCTGGAATGGGGACTGACACTGGAGTGGTCCCGGAAAGCACTGAATGAAACACAGTTTTACTGCCGGACAGCACCTGATCCGGAACTGAAGAGTTGTTTGCGGCGGCTGAGAGCCAACAAGCTGTTATTACAGGGCAGTATATTTTCTCCCTGGTTTGAACAAAATATCACGCATTATCAGCTGGTCAGTGCCCGGGAAGAAGGAGACAACATGACTTTGACAGCCCTGCCGCAAGGATGGAGTGATTTTTGCCCGCCGGATTTAAAACCCGGCTGCAACCGGCATACTGAAACGGGAGAAAACAATGAATGAGCGCGGTATGTCGTTACCGGAAGTGATGATTTGTGCCTTTATTTTTGCGATTCTGGTTACCGGATTATTACGCTATTATCAGCTCCTGCACAGCGGAAAACAGCGGCAATATGCGGATGTCAGCACGGTACGTCATCTGCATCAGATGATGCGTTTTACGTCGGACCCCGGGATATTACGGCAGATGATGCAGACACATTTATCCCCCCGGCAGAAATGGGAAAGTTATCAGGAAAATGTGTCACCGGGCTGTATTTCCGTTACTATCGGGCTGGTCTCTCCGGGAGAGCGCCGGTTAACCGCCGGCAGATGGCAATGTATGTAAGGACAGGACAATGTTTACAGTTTATCACTCCAATGATCTGGACCTGCTGAAAGATCTGATATGCCATATTATTGATAATGATAAAATTAATGATCCTTTTTGTCCTGAAACCGTGCTGGTGCAAAGCCCGGGGATGTCTCAGTGGCTGCAAATCAGCCTGGCAGAAAAACTGGGTATTGCCGCGAATATAACATTTCCGCTGCCCGCCACATTTATCTGGGATATGTTTACCCGTGTCCTGCCGGACATTCCGAAGGAGAGTGCCTTCAGCAAAGGGGCAATGACCTGGAAGCTGATGTCACTGCTGCCGCAGCGCCTTGATGATCCGGATTTTGCCCCGCTACGCCATTATCTTGATGATGACGGGGATAAACGCAAACTGCATCAGTTATCAGGCCGTATTGCGGACTTATTTGACCAGTATCTTGTCTACCGGCCGGACTGGCTGACGGCGTGGGAAAATAATGAACTGATTGACGGGCTGAGTCAGAACCAGTCCTGGCAGAAATGCCTGTGGCGGGATTTGCAGACACTGACCCGCAGCCTGGGGCAGCCGGAATGGCACCGTGCCAATCTTTATCAGCGTTTTATTGATGTGCTCAATGAAGGTGATCCGGAAGTGGTTTCCAATCTGCCGCCCCGCCTTTTTATCTGTGGTATCTCCGCATTACCGCCTGTCTATCTGCAGGCTCTGCGGGCACTCGGGCAGCATACCCATATCCATCTGATGTTTACCAATCCCTGTCAGTATTACTGGGGCGATTTACAGAGCCCGGCTGCACTGCGGCGTATGCTGGCGCGCAAGCCGCAAAGCTATTGGGATAAAAAAGCCGTCAGCTGGTTTAAATCGGATGAGGATGCACCTTCACTGTTCGATTTTGAGGCTGACGGGGAACAGAATACCGGTAACCCGCTGCTGGCATCGTGGGGGCGTCCCGGCCGGGATAACCTGTTTTTCCTGGAAGATATTGAAGAAATCCATGCTATTAAGGCCTTTGTCGACCGCCCTGCAGATACACTGCTGTCGGCTGTTCAGCAGGATATTCTTAATCTGGAAGACGGCAGTGTGGTGGGAAAAAACAAAGAGGAATTTGTCACCAGTGAACGGCGGCGGGTGATTGCGGATAATGACCGTTCCCTGACATTCCATTCCTGCCACAGTCCGCAGCGGGAAACAGAGATTTTGCAGGACTATTTACTGAACCTGCTGGAAAATGATCCGTCACTGACTCCCCGCGACATTATTGTGATGGTGGCGGATATCGACAGTTATTCTCCTTATATTCAGGCGGTTTTTGGCCAGGGGAACGAAAACCGCTATCTGCCGTTTGCTATCTCAGATCGTAAAGCCCGCCAGGCTCACCCGGTATTACAGGCAGTACTGACACTGCTGGAATTACCGCAGAGCCGTTTCACCTCAGAGCATGTGCTCAGTCTGCTGGAAGTCCCGGCGGTGGCGCAGCAGTTCGGGCTGGATGAGAGCGATTTACCGCTTCTGCGCCGCTGGGTCAGCGGATCCGGTGTCCGCTGGGGGCTCGATGACCATAATATTGAATCTTTCTCACTGCCGGTTTTTGGCCAGAATACCTGGAAATTCGGGCTGGAACGCATGCTGCTGGGCTATGCCATGGCAGAGGAGGAAGGTACCTGGCGCGGGATCCTGCCGTATGACGAGGTTTCCGGTATGTCAGCGGACCGGGTCGGACAACTGGCTGCTTTTATTGATACGTTGCGGGAGTGGCAGAAAATACTGAGTGAGCCGCGGACACCGGCACAATGGCGTGAAACCGGTTCTGAGCTTCTGTCTGCCTTTTTCATGACGACACCGGATACCGAACCGGTGCTCAGTATGGTGTTACAGCAGTGGCAGCAGGTACTGGAGCAGGGGGTTAAAGCCTGTTATGACGGCGATGTTCCGCTTGCACTGATCCGCGATGAGCTTTCTCTGCGGCTGGATGATGAGAAAATCAGCCAGCGCTTTTTATCGGGAGCGGTAAACTTTTGCACGCTGATGCCGATGCGTTCTGTGCCGTTTAAGGTTATTTGCCTGCTGGGTATGAATGACGGCGTGTACCCGAGGACAATCCCGCCGCTGGGGTTTGATCTTATGGCGGAAAAAAGCCGCCGGGGTGACCGCAAACGCCGGGATGATGACCGCTATCTTTTCCTGGAGGCACTGGGATCAGCAAAAGAATATTTATATATCAGTTATATCGGCCGATCTATCCGTGATAATGAAGAGCGTAACCCGTCAGTGCTGGTCAGTGAACTGCTGGAATATGCCGGCCTCAGTTTTTGTCTGGAGAAAGACCGGTTTGCTGACCTGGATACCAGCCGGGAAGCGCTGGAAAATCATCTGATTGTCCGGCACACTCGTGTCCCGTTTGCGGCGGATAACTACCGGGAAGGCGCGGAATTTCAGAGCTTTTCGCCGCAGTGGTTACCGGCAGCATTACGGCAGGGCGAAGCGCAGGGGCCGTTTAATGTCCCGGTTCCGTCAGAAGATATAACAGAAATAACCATTGATCAGTTGCTGCGGTTTTACCGTCATCCTGTCAGGGCATTTTTTCAGCAGCGTCTGAATGTCCATTTTGATATTGAGGATGTGGCTCTGCCGGAAGAAGAACCGTTCAGTGTTGATAATTTACAGCGTTACGGGTTTAACACCCGGCTGCTGGATGCGCTGGTGGACGGCGAACCGGAAGAGCGGGTCTTCCGCATACTGAAGGCAGCGGGGGAACTGCCGGCCGGGGCGTTTGCACAGGTTTACTGGGAAGAACAATTACAGGAAATGGATGTTCTGGCGGAGAAAATCCGCAATGCACGGACAGAATCTGATATTGAGTCGTTTCACTATGTTACCGGGCCGTATACTTACAGCGGGCAACTGACCGGTGTTCAGGATAACGGGCTGCTCCGCTGGCGTCCGGCGGCACTTACCGCCGCTGACGGGTTGCGTTTGTGGATTGAACATCTGACATACAGCCTGAGCGGACGGCAGCAGTACAGCCGGATGTACGGGCGCGGTGATACGGTGTGGATCTTTGAGCCGCTGACGGCGGAGCAGGCGCAGGGCTATCTGCGCCCGCTGCTGGATGTGTTTGTCCGTGGTCTGAATGAGCCGCTGCCCGTCTTTGTCAAAAGCGGCTGGGCATGGCTGACCACACTGGCGGATGAGAACACCGGTGAACTCTCTGATGATGATGCACTCCAACATAAAGCCGGTTTACTGCTTCTGCAGACACTGCAGGGGGGATATCAGTTTACCGGTGAAGCAGAGGACGATTATGTCGTCCGTGCATTCCGCCATTTTGATGAAGCACTTACGGATGCAATAAAGCAATTTTCACAACAACTCTTTTTGCCGATGTTTCAACATCAGAAAAACAGGGAGAATGAGGCTGATGCCTAAACAACTAGTGCAGTTTATTTTTACGCTGCTTTTCTTTTTTACCGGTGCCAATGCACTTGCTCAGAATCACTGGCAGGTTCTGCCCGGAGAGATTGAGAAAAGCGCCAACGATCCGCGTCAGTATCAGGCAATCACCCTGAAAAATAATATGACGGTTCTGCTGATTTCCGATAAAACCGCCCGTAAATCAGCGGCAGCGGTCAGTCTGGCTATCGGTAGTATGGATGAACCGCAGAGCCAGGCGGGTCTTGCGCACTATCTGGAACATATGGTGCTGATGGGCTCAAAACGTTTCCCTGAGCCCGGTAATTTCAGTGATTATCTGGCGAAGCACGGCGGCAGCCATAATGCCAGTACCGGCTCCAATTACACTGACTTCTATTTTGAAGTGGAAAATAATGCGCTGAAAGGGGCAACGGAGAGGCTGGCTGATGCCCTGGCAGAACCACTGCTGGATCCGGTGAATGCGGATAAAGAACGTAATGCAGTTAACGCCGAACTGACCATGGCGCGTTCCCGTGACGGGCACCGCATGTACCAGGTCCGGGCAGAAACCTGGAACCCGGCACATCCGATTTCCCGTTTTTCCGGTGGTAACCTGGAAACCCTGAGAGATAAGCCCGGTAGCATCCTGCATGAAGAGCTGCTGAAGTTTTATAATACCTATTATTCATCCAATCTGATGAAAGCCGTGATCTACGGGCCGGAGTCCGCAGAAGAACTGGCAAAACTGGCCAATGAGACTTTCGGCACGATTCCGGATCGCCACGCGACTGTTCCGCAGATTACCGTTCCGCTGATCACTGCTGCCGAGCAGCAGAAAATTATTCACTATGTTCCTGCTCAGCCGCAGAAATCGCTGGATTTTGAGTTTGTTATCGACAACAACAGCAAAGATTTCCGCAAGCAGACAGATACCTATATTGCGTATCTGCTGGGAAGCCGCAGTGAGGGGACGCTGGCAAACTGGCTGATATCCAACGGGCTGGCGGAGAATGTCAGTGCATCGGCATCCTCAACCCTGGCACGTAACCAGGGCGTGTTTATTATCTCTGTCTCACTGACTGATGAGGGGATGGCGAAGCGCGATGAAATTACCGCCGCTGTTTTTGCGTACCTGAATCTGATTAAAGAAAAAGGGATTAATAAAGACTATTTCGATGAAATCGCCCGCGTGAATATGCTGGCGTTCCGCTACAACTCGGTTGTCCGTGATATGAATTATGTGGAATCACTGGCAAATACAATGATGGAATATCCGGTAAAAAATGTTCTGAATGTCGGCTATCTGGCTGATGACTGGGATCCTGCCGCCATCAAAGCCCGCCTTGCGGATTTAACACCGGAAAAAGCCCGCGTCTGGTATACCAGCCCGCAGGAACCAAGCAATAAAAAAGCCTATTTCGTTGATGCACCTTATCAGGTTGATGAAGTGACTGCAGCTCAACTGGATAAATGGCGTAAATCTGAAGGTGATTTCCGTTTCTCTCTGCCTGCACTGAACCCGTTTATTCCGGATAATTTTGACCTGATCAAACAGCAGGAACAGCAAAAACCGGTACAGCTGACAGACACTGAAAAACTGCGTCTGTTCTATATGCCGAGCCGCTATTTTGCGGATGAGCCGAAGGCAATTATCGCGCTGGAACTGCGTAACCGGAATGCCGGCAGAACAGCCAAAGATGTTGTCACCAGCGCGTTGCTCAGTTATGTCAGTGAACTGAAGCTGAATCAGATCAGTTATCAGGCCAGCGTGGCAGGAATGGGGATCAATATCAGTGATGATGATGGTCTGAATATCAGCGTCAGTGGTTATTCCCAGCATCTGCCGGAACTGCTGACCACGGCAGTGACTGAATATCAGTCCTTTACCCCGGCAGTATCGGAGCTTGCGCAGGCGAAATCCTGGTATCGTGAGCAGGTTGCGGTATCGGATAACGGTAAAGCCTATGAAATGGCAATGCGTCCGTTCAGCCGTCTGAAATCAGTGCCTTATTTTGAAGATAAAGAACGTCTGGCAGCGCTGGACACCATTACCGAAAGTGACATCACGCAGTACCGTGACCGTCTTATCCGTGAAGGTGCTCTCCAGATGTTTGTATTCGGTAATCTGACAGCACCGCAGGCAGAGCAGATTGCATCGAAAGCTCAGGCACAGCTCGGTTCACAGGGTACGGAATGGTGGGTCGGGGATTACTATGTGATTGATAAAGCCCTGAAACCAAACTTTGACGAAAAAGCTAACAGCACGGATAACGCGCTGGCCAATATCTTTATCCCGGACGGTTATTCACGGACGGAAGGCGCAGCATTCTCGTCTGTGCTGTCGAAAATTCTGCATCCGTGGTTCTATGATCAACTGCGGACACAGGAACAACTGGGGTATGCCTTGTTTGCATTTAACCCGAACTTCGGCCGCCAGTGGGGGATCGGTTTCCTGTTGCAAAGCAATGAAAAGAATCCGGCTTACCTGTCACAACGCTTTGATGATTTTTATATCAATGCGGAGAAACGTCTGAAGGCACTGGATAATGCGGAGTTTGATAAATACCGCAATGCACTGCTGACTGAAATGACACAACCGCCGGAAACCTTTGAGGAAGAGGCATCCCGTTATTCATTTGATTTCAAAAATAATTATTTTGATTTCAACACCCGCGAACAGACGATTGCGGCGGTGAAAAAAATGACCAAACAGGATGTGGTGACATTCTATGAGAACGCGGTGATGTCGAAAAAAGGACTGGCGCTTTACTCTCAGGTGACCGGCACCGGCGGCAAAGCGGATGATTATGCGAAACCGGCCGGATGGACAACGTATCCGTCTGTGACGGCTTTCCAGGCACTGTTACCTGTTAAAGAAGAAATCCGGTAAAACGATGGCGGCTGAATCTTTAAATCCGATGACAATACCGCTGCAGGGGCAGCGGTTAATTGAGGCCTCTGCCGGTACAGGGAAAACTTACACCCTGGCCCGGCTCTATCTGCGTCTGCTGCTGGGTATTGGTGAAGGGGCGTTTGTCCGGCCGTTATCGGCGGAAGAGATCCTGGTGGTGACCTTTACCGAAGCGGCAACCAATGAACTGCGGGGGCGTATCCGTGAGAACATCCATAAACTGCGGATTGCCTGTCTGCGTCATGAAGAAGGCGGGGAACCGGGGGAGGATTACGGGTTCGGCCCGCTTCTGGCGCTGATTGAGGATAAACAAAGTGCTGCTCAGCGCCTGCTGCTGGCTGAACGGCAGATGGACGAAGCCGCCATTTTTACCATCCACGGTTTTTGTCAGCGCATGCTGACACACAACGCCTTTGAATCCGGCGTACTCTTTGAACAAACGCTGATTCAGGATGAGCATCCTGTCCGTAAACAGGCCTGTGAGGACTTCTGGCGGCGTCATTGTTATCCGCTGCCGGTTGAGCTGGCCAGAGCCATTACACAGCTCTGGTCTGATCCTGAGGCGCTGCTGCGGGATATTTACCCCTGGTTGCAGGGGGAACTGCCCGGAATTACAGATGCGCCGGAATCGGATGAAACATTACTTTCCCGTCATGAAAAAATTATCGCCGCGATTGATGAGGTCAAACAGTGCTGGCGGGAAAGTGATGCTGATTTTGTCAGTCTTATTCAGAACTCTGATCTGAATAAAAGCAGTTACCGCGCCAACCTGGTGCCCGGATGGATTGCCGGCATTGATGACTGGGCGAAGGAAACCGAAACCACACATTATGCACTGCCGAAAAATATAGAACGTTTCAGTCAGGCTGTGCTGGATGAAAAAACCAAAAAAGGCGGAACGCCGCCGTCACATCCGGTGTTTTCTGCGATTGAGGAACTGACAGCACAGGCACTGACGCTGGAGGATGTTCTGTTTACCCGTGCGGTGTATGAGATCCGCCAGACCATCACGCAGGAGAAACAGACCCGGGGCGAGATGGGATTTGATGATTTGCTGACCCGGCTGGACAACGCACTGCATCAGGAAAACGGTGCTTTGCTGGCGCAGACACTGCGCAGGCGTTTTCCGGTGGCGATGATTGATGAATTCCAGGATACCGATCCCCAGCAATACCGGATCTTCCGTACTATCTATCAGGAAAACACCGGTGACAACGGCACACCGGCAGATCCTTACGGGCTGCTGTTTATCGGTGACCCGAAACAGGCGATTTACGCCTTCCGCGGCGCGGATATCTTCACCTATATCAAAGCACGGCGGGATGTCAGTGCGCATTACACTCTGGGGACTAATTTCCGTTCCGCGAAGACGATGGTCGACAGCGTCAACAAGCTGTTTTTACAGGCAGATGAGCCCTTTTGCTTTAAACAGATCCCATTTCAGCCGGTCAGTTCCGCACCGGATAATGATGATGCCGCTTTTATTATCGGCGGAGAAACACAACCTGCGGTGCAGTTCTGGTGGCAGGCCGCAGAAGGGGTCAGCAGTGGTGATTATGAACGGACAATGGCGGGTGTGTGCGCCGGGCAGATCCGCGACTGGCTGGATGCCGGACAAAACGGCACGGCACTGATTGGCAGGCCCGGCAAACAACATCCGGTCAGTGCGGCGGATATCACCGTACTGGTACGCAGCCGGCGGGAAGCACAACTGATAAAAGATGCCCTTAATCAGCGGGCGATCCCGTCTGTTTTTCTCTCAAACCGCGACAGTGTGTTTGACACACCGGAAGCCCGCGAATTGCTGTGGCTGCTCCAGGCGGTGCTGAATCCGGAAAAGGAGCGGTTGTTGCGCAGTGCGCTGGCATCCGGGTTGTTTGGTCTGAATGCCGCGCAAATTGACGCACTGAATCAGGATGAAACTGCCCGTGACAGGCTGGTGGATGAGTTCGCCGGTTACGGCCAGATCTGGCAGCAGCAGGGCGTTTTGCCGATGCTGCGCCGGGTGCTCAGTCAGCGGAGGATTGCGGAAAATCTTCTGGCGGGGCAGGACGGTGAACGGCGCTTAACCGATATCATGCATATCAGCGAGTTACTTCAGGAAACATCACTGACGCTGGAAAATGAACACGCCCTGGTGCGCTGGCTGGCACAACAGGTATTACGCTCGGATGCGCAGTCGGAAAGCCAGCAAATGCGGCTGGAGAGTGATCAGCATCTGGTTCAGATTTGCACTATCCATAAATCCAAAGGGCTGGAATACCCGCTGGTGTGGCTGCCGTTTATCTGTAACTTTCAGGCGGGCGGCCAGCGCCTCTATCATGATGAAACCACCTTCGAGCCGTGCCTGACACTGTCTCCGGATGAAGCACAGCTTGCCCTGGCGGATAAAGAACGTCTGGCAGAGGATTTGCGTCTGCTTTATGTGGCGGTGACGCGGGCGGTTTACCATTGCAGCCTGGGTGTTGCACCGATTATCAGAGGGAACCGTAAAAAAACAGGTAATACCGACCTGCATCTTAACGGGCTGGGTTATCTGCTTCAGAACGGGCTGGCGTGTGACAGCAAAACTCTGGCGGAGCGGCTTGATACTTTTTGTCAGGGGGACAGTGCCGTTGCCGTTACCCGGATAACGGAACCGCAACTGCAACTGTGGCAGCCCGGTATGTCACAGCCGCCATCCCTGGCGGTGAAGCCGTTTACCCGGAATGTCAGCAGCCGCTGGCGTGTGACCAGTTACAGCGGCCTGAGCTACGGTGCATCGTCCGGCGGTACTGTGTATGCACAGGACCGGCAGGAAGAGATGATGGCGATGATCCGTTCTCTCAGCCCGTCACTGGATACAGATACGCTCGGTGAAATGCAGGACGAAACCGGAACGGCACAGACCGCCGGTACCTTCCCGCGCGGTGCGATGGCGGGGACATTCCTGCACAGCCTGTTTGAAGAGCTTGAATTTGATAGTGAGCCCTCACTTGAATGGCTGAGGGAGCAACTGCTGTCATACGGATTCTCTGCTGAATGGGCGCCGTTCCTGCAAACCTGGTTCACAGATCTGGTTAATACACCTCTGTCCGCTGAAGGGCCGGTGCTCAGTGCAATCCCGGTACGTTATAAACAGGATGAAATGCAGTTTTTCCTGCCGATAGACGGCGACCTGACCGCGCAAAAACTGGATGCACTGACACGGCAGTATGATCCACTGTCAGCACAGGCACCACCGCTGGATTTCGCGGCAGTGACCGGCATGCTGAAAGGCTTTATTGACCTTGTGTTTTATTACGACGGTAAATATTACATAGCGGACTATAAATCAAACTATCTGGGTGACAGTCACGCAGATTATCAGCCGGAGGCTCTGGCGCAGGCGATGCTGGAACACCGCTATGATTTGCAGTATCAGCTGTATACGCTGGCGCTGCACCGTTATCTGCGCCACCGGTTGCCGGATTATGACTATCAGACGCATTTCGGCGGTGTGTATTACCTCTTTCTGCGCGGCATGACACCGGACCATCCCGGCCGGGGGATCTGGTTTTATCGCCCGGAACAGGCATTCACGGAGCAACTGGATGCCCTGTTTAAAGGGGAGGAAGGTTAATGAATACTCACTTACAAACCTTATGTACAGAGCAGATCCTGCGCCCTCTGGACTGTCAGTTTGCGGCGATGCTGGCACCGGACAGTCATCCTCTGCTGCAACTCGTGTTTGCCCTGCTCAGTGCACAAACCGGCGGCGGGCACGTCTGCCTGCCGTTGTCACGGATTATTCCCGCAGCGGAACAGGGCGGACGGCATGCGGAAATCATGCAGTCTGTCTGGCAGGCACTGAATGAGCCGGGACTGCCGGAGATAAAAGCGGCGCTGTCTGCCTCTGATGCAGTTAGTGATGGCTCACTTCCCTCACCGGTTGTGCTGTCAGAAGAGAATTTGTATCTGCACCGGATGTGGCAGTATGAATGCCGGGTGGCGGAATTTTTCTCCCGGCCTCAGCGGGTTTCTGCTGATGCAGAGAAACTGCGCCCGGTTCTGGATGCACTGTTCGGTACGGAAGAGCCGGAGGACTGGCAGAAAATTGCTGCGGCGGTGGCGGTCAGCAGCCGGACTGCCGTTATTTCCGGCGGGCCCGGTACCGGTAAAACCACAACCGTTGCCCGTATTCTGGCGGCACTGGTGCAATCTGCCGCTGAGCCGCTGCTGATTGAACTGGCAGCACCGACCGGCAAAGCGGCAGCCCGCCTGACTGAATCACTGGGTGAGGCTATTGCACAGCTTGATTTGACGGATGTACAGCGGGCCATGATGCCGGATCAGGCCAAAACCCTGCACCGCCTGCTGGGTGCTCAGCCTGACAGCCGCCGGTTACGTCATCATCAGAAAAACCCGCTGATGTCGGATGTGCTGATTGTGGATGAAGCATCCATGGTCGATTTACCGATGATGGCGGCACTGATTGATGCACTGCCGGAAAACGCTATGCTGATCCTGCTGGGGGATAAAGACCAGCTGGCTTCGGTGGAAGCCGGGGCGGTGCTGGGGGATATCTGCCGTTTTGCTGAATCCGGTTACACACCACAGCGGCGGCAGGCGCTGGAGGCAATGACCGGCTGTGTGCTGCCGGATAAATCGCCGGTGCACCCGGTAAATGTGCAGGATCATCTCTGCCTGCTGCGTAAAAGTTTCCGTTTTGATGCCGGTTCCGGCATCGGGCAACTGGCCACCGCAGTTAACAACGGCGATGTCCGGGAAACCATGGCGGTTCTTGGCGGGCAGCGGCCTGATGTCCGTTATGTGCCGCTGGAGAATGAAGAGGGTTATGCTCAGGTTCTGACGGACACCATGAAAGCTTATCTGCCGTTTTTATCACTGGTGAAACAGCATGCTGATCCGGCGGCGGTGCTTGACGCCTTCAGTCAGTTCCGGCTGCTCTGTGCGCTGCGTGAGGGACCGTTCGGTGTGGAAGGGCTGAATGAGCGTATTGAACGGCTGCTGCATCAGCAGGGGCATATCCGCCGTCCGCTGCTACACCGGCACCGTGCCTATCACGGTAAACCGGTGATGATAAGCCGCAATGACAGTCCGCTGGGGCTGTTCAACGGTGATATCGGGATTATGCTGACGGATGAAAACCATGAACTGCGGGTGTATTTCCGGCTGCCGGACGGTACTATCCGGAGTATCCGGCCGAGCCGTCTTCCGGCACACGAAACAGCATATGTGATGACGGTACATAAATCACAGGGCTCTGAGTTTGCTCATACCGCGCTGGTGCTGCCGGTGCAGCCTTCGCCGCTGGTCAGCCGTGAATTGCTGTATACGGCACTGACGCGGGCGAAGCAGTTTCTGACCATATACAGCCGGGAAGAGTGTGTTAAGCGGGCGGTGAAAACGCCGACTCAGCGGTACAGCGGGCTGAGCGGGCGTTTACGTTAGTCCGGCGGATTACTGAAAGCCGAGGATCAGGATTTTTGAGCGCCGCTGATAGTTATACAGCGCCTGTTTTTTGACCGGCAGGTTTTCAATTTCTGCCGGGACAAAGCCGCGCTCCTGAAACCAGTGAATGCTGCGGGTGGTGAGCACAAACAGCTTTTCCAGCCCGATCTGCTTTGCCTGCTGTGTGACCCGGTGCAGTAATTCCTCTCCGCGTGCGGAGCTGCGGTAATCGGGATGCACCGCCACGCAGGCCATTTCACCGATTTTCTCTTCCGGATACGGATAGAGTGCGGCACAGGCAATAGTGGTGTTATCGCGTTCAATAATGGTGAATTTGTCGATTTCCATTTCCAGTTGTTCGCGGGAGCGGCGTACCAGAATGCCCTGTTGTTCCAGCGGGCGGATAAGCTCGAGGATCCCGCCGATATCATTGATATTGGCGCGGCGTGTCTGTTCCGAGCTTTCCATCACAATCTGTGTCCCGATACCGTCGCGGGAGAAGAGTTCCTGGATAAGCGCGCCGTCCTCCTGGTAACTGAGCAGATGGCTGCGTTTCACGCCCCGGCGGCAGGCTTTCACCGCGCCGCGCAGGAAACGGACGGTTCCGGAGTAGTAATCGCCGCTGCCTTCCAGCGCCTGTACATAGTGCTCTGCATCATTCGGGTGCATTTCGGAGATAATTCCGCCGTCATCCGCCACCACACCTTGCGCAGAGCAAAAACCGATCAGCTTTTCTGCTTTCAGTTTGACGGCAATCTGCGTGGCAATTTCCTCGGAGGTCAGATTAAAGCTTTCACCGGTGACAGAAACAGCCACCGGGCCAATCAGCACGATACCGCCGTTATTGAGCTGGCGGTTGATGGCATCTTCATCGATCCGGCGGATACGCCCGCTGTGGCAGTAATCAATGCCGTCATCCACCCCCAGCGGCTGGGCTATCACAAAGTTTCCGCTCACCACATTGATATGCGCACCCTGCAGCGGTGTGTTGCTCAGACACATCGACAGACGGGCGGTAATATCGAGCTGTAACTGTCCCGCTGCCTGTTTGACCAGCTCGAGAGTCCGCGCATCTGTCACACGGGTATTTTTGTGATAAACCGGCTCACACTGATGGGCCAGCAGATTTTTTTCAATTTGCGGACGGGCGCCGTACACCACAATCAGGCGGATGCCGAGGCTGTGCAGTAAGCCGATATCATTAACAATACCGGGAAAATTTTCATGCTCGATAGCTTCGCCGCCCAGCATCACCACAAATGTTTTGCCATGGTGAGCATTAATATAAGGAACCGACTGACGGAATCCGTCCACCAGTTCGATACTGCGCTCTTTCATAACACCCCTCGCAAGTGAATTTTTATTCGTAATTTATGTATTTTTATTCTTTTTGCAAAGGAATAGCAAGCGTAAATTTTGGTCGTCGGTTAAGATTTCACCGGGTTTTATGCCGCGTTATCGCCATATAAGCCAAAAATGCATAATGACAGGGCGCAAATGATTAGATAAAGTGCCGTTTAAATTATTTACGGAATAAATTGTTCTGCTTCTTTATTTTCCGGTTTTCATAACCCGCACCGGTTATTGTTGATTTGATTTACGCTATGGATATTTTTTCATGAGTCATTCTGAACATGATGCGTCGCGCCGTCTGTTACTGAAAGGAGCTGCGGCGTTTTGTCTGCTGAGTATCAGCCCGTTCGGCTTTGCGGCGTCGTCACAGATTGTGGCGGTGCGTATCTGGCCGGCATCCAGTTATACCCGTGTGACTATTGAGTCGGATCATCCGCTGAAATATAAGCAGTTTTCACTGCAGAACCCGGAACGTATCGTTGTTGATCTGAAAAATGTGCACCTCAACAGTGTGCTGAAAGGGATGGATAAGCAGGTGCAGGATCGCGATCCGCATCTGAAGCTGATCCGTGTCGGTCAGAATGATCCGCAGACTGTCCGCCTGGTGTTTGAAGTGAAACAGGCGATGAGCCCGCAGGTACTGGAACTGACCCCGGTCGCTGAGTTTAAAAACCGTCTGGTGCTTGATTTTTATCCGAAAAATGGTGCTGCGACAGAAGACGATCCTCTGCTGGCACTGCTGGAAGATTACAACCGCGGTGATCTCGAAGAAAGCCTGCCGCGTGAAACACCGAAACCGGGTAAAGCCGGTCAGGACAGGCCGGTCGTTATTATGATTGACCCGGGCCACGGCGGGGAAGACCCCGGCGCTATCGGGAAATACAAAACCCGCGAAAAAGATGTGGTGCTGCAGATTGCCCGCCGCCTGAAGTCGCTTATCGATCGCGAGCCGGGTATGCGTGCTTACATGACGCGCAACGAGGATGTGTTTATCCCGCTGTCGGTGCGTGTGGCGAAAGCCCGTAAAATGCGGGCGGACCTGTTTGTCTCAATCCATGCGGATGCCTTTACCAACCGCTCTGCCAGAGGTTCGTCGGTTTTTGCGCTCTCGACACGCGGCGCAACCAGTAATACCGCAAAATATCTGGCTCAGACCCAGAACGATGCGGATAAAATCGGGGGCGTCAGCAAAAGCGGTGACAAGTACCTCGACCAGACCATGTTTGATATGGTGCAGAGCGCGAGTATCAAAGACAGCCTTAAATTCGGTTCAGAAGTGCTGAAACGGATGGGAAATGTCAACAAACTGCATAAGCGGACGGTTGATCAGGCAGGGTTTGCGGTGCTGAAAGCACCGGATATTCCGTCGATTCTGGTGGAAACGGCGTTTATCAGTAACCTTGAGGAAGAGCGCCTGCTGAAAACGGCGAAGTTCCAGCAGGGGATGGCGAATTCCATTTTTCAGGGGATTAAGGCGTATTTTGCCAACGGCGGAGCCGTCGCGCGGCGCAACTGAAAATACGGTTTATCACAGAGAGTGTGCATCACAAGGATGTGGTGTGAAACGGACAGATACAGCACAGACATAGTTATGCACTGAAAAAAATGTTTTCAGGGATGAATTTTGTGTGTTTTCAGGAAAGGTTGACAGGGAAATCTGTCAGAAGAGTGGTTGCGGGGGCCGGATTTGAACCGACGACCTTCGGGTTATGAGCCCGACGAGCTACCAGGCTGCTCCACCCCGCGTCCGAATTTGTTAATGATATGAAGGTTGGTTGCGGGAGCCGGATTTGAACCGACGACCTTCGGGTTATGAGCCCGACGAGCTACCAGGCTGCTCCATCCCGCGTCCGAATATCATTAACTGAGCATATCACATTGTATTCACAGACAGCGCACTTCAAAAATTGGTTGCGGGAGCCGGATTTGAACCGACGACCTTCGGGTTATGAGCCCGACGAGCTACCAGGCTGCTCCATCCCGCGTCTGTGAGGCGCCCACTATACTCAGGATGAGAGCTGATGCAAGTTTTTTCTTGATAAAAAGCTATCCCGCCCCCTGATTTGGTTAATTATCCGGCTGATTGCGTGTTTTTTATTCATTTGGCCGGATGATTGTTCAGCAGCAAAAATTAAAGCGGTTGCATAATAAAAGCGATTTGATATCGTTCGCATACATATTGCATTAATTCAAATTATTGGTTGGCGGATGGGTATGAGCAAAACCGGCAGGTATTTGTTGTGCGGCGTATTATTTTCTTTATTGGTTGGTTGTGAATCGCGCCCGACAGATAAAGGTCAGCAGTATAAAGACGGGCATCTGACACAGAATTTACAGGAAGTGGCGAACGTCAACAGTCCCGGCGTGCCGGTCAACGGCCCCGACTTTCTGAAGCAGGTGGACGCCATCCGGACAACCTCACCGCGCCTGTACAATCAGTACAGCGAGAACTTCCGCGCGGTTGAAAACTGGCTGCGTTCCGGTGCGGATACCGCGCAGCTGCGGCAGTTCAACCTGCACAGCTATCAGATGGAAGGTAAAGATAACTACGGGAACGTACAGTTCACCGGCTATTACACCCCGGTTGTTCAGGCCCGTCATACCCGTCAGGGGGAGTTTCAGTATCCTATCTACCGCATGCCGCCGAAAAAAGGCAGCCGTCTGCCGAGCCGGGCTCAGATTTATAACGGTGCGCTGAGCGATAACTACGTTCTTGCCTACAGCAATTCACTGATGGATAACTTCCTGATGGATGTTCAGGGCAGTGCTTATATTGATTTCGGTGATGGCTCTGAGCTGAACTTTTTCGCTTATGCCGGGAAGAACGGACACGGTTATACCAGTATCGGGCGTGTCCTGATCGATCGCGGCGAGGTGGAGAAGAAAGATATGTCGATGCTGGCGATCCGCAAGTGGGCCGATAATCACTCTCCGCAGGAAGTGCAGGAATTACTGGAGCAAAACGCCTCTTTTGTCTTTTTCACACCGAAGCAGTTTGCGCCGGTGAAAGGGGCGAGCGCGGTACCGCTGATTGCCAAAGCCTCTGTGGCCTCGGATAAAACCCTGATCCCGCCGGGTACCACGCTGCTGGCGGAAGTCCCGGTGCTGGATAATCAGGGCAATTTTACCGGCCGTTATGATATGCGTCTGATGATCGCGCTGGATGTCGGCGGGGCTATCAAGGGGCATCACTTCGATATTTACCACGGTATCGGCCACGATGCCGGGCTGATGGCCGGATTTTACAATCACTACGGCCGCGTCTGGGTACTGAAAAAAGGGATCCCGCCGATCCTGAATCCGGCGCTGTAGTCTTCCTTTTGTCCGGTGTATACTTCACTACGATGTATGCACCGGCATCAACTCCTTCTTTTTTCCGTGACTGACACCGCAGGTTCCCGATGACACAAACTTCTTTATCTGATGCGTACTTACAGCGCTTCGCCGGTATTGGCCGTCTTTATGGTCAGCAGGCACTCCGTTTATTTGCCCGGTCCCATTTTTGTGTTGTCGGCATCGGCGGTGTCGGCTCGTGGGCTGCGGAAGCACTGGCGCGTACCGGAATAGGTGCCATTACACTGATTGATATGGATGATGTGTGCGTGACCAATACCAACCGGCAGATCCACGCCATGCAGGGCACAGTCGGGCAGCCGAAAATTGAGGTGATGCGGGAACGGATCCTGGCTATCAACCCGGAATGTGAAGTGAATTGTACGGATGATTTTGTCACGCCGGATAATGTCGCTGACATGATGAGCCCGGGGTTTGATTATGTGATTGATGCTATCGACAGTGTCCGCCCGAAAGCGGCGCTGCTGGCTTACTGCCGCCGCAATAAAATTCCGCTGGTCACCACCGGCGGCGCGGGCGGGCAGATCGACCCGACACAGATTCAGGTCGCGGATCTGGCGAAAACCTTGCAGGATCCGCTGGCGGCGAAACTGCGTGAACGCCTGAAATCAGATTATGGTGTGCGTAAAAACGGTAAAGGACGGCTCGGGATTGATTGTGTGTTCTCAACAGAGCCGCTGCGTTACCCGCAGGCGGACGGCAGCGCGGCCTGTGGTATGAAAAACAGTGCGGAAGGGAGTATGCGGATGGACTGTGCCGCCGGGTTTGGTGCCGCCACTGTGGTCACGGCATCCTTCGGGTTTGTGGCAGTCTCTCATGCACTGAAAAAACTGGTGGCAAAAGCGGAGCGTGCTGCGTCGGAATAAGTTTTCAGGCGCTGAACCGCTGTGCAATGGCGCGGGCGGCATCAATCAGTGCCTGAATGCCGTTTTGTCTGGACTGGCTGAGCTGCGCACTCAGCCCGTACTGTTCATACGCTGCGGATAAATCCGCGGATAACAGAGCAGCCGGTGTCAGACCTTCCGCTTCGGTCAGCAGTACTGCCAGCAGACCTTTAACAATCCGCCCGTCACTGTCCCCCCAAAAATGCAGCGTACCGTCACTGCTGAGTGTGCCATCCAGCCAGACGCGGTTTTCACAGCCTTTAATTTCTGTCTCTTCACCTTTGCTTTCCGGCGGCAGTGCCGGTAACTGACGTGCCAGCATCACCAGCTGACGGTATTTTTCCTCCCATGAGCGGCAGGCGGAAAAGGTTTCCGTGAGCTGCTCACGGCGGATAGAGTGGCCGAACGGGTGTGCCGGGAATGTATGTGTCATCTTTTTCTCTCAGTCGTCAGCCAGAATTTCAAGGGCAAACTGTACCGCCTGCACCAGCTGACGGACATCATCCGGCTGATTATACGGCATAAAGGAGACCCGCAGACAGCCTTCCGTGCCCAGCGCCTGACACAGCGGCTGCGCGCAGTGCTGCCCGTGGCGCAGGGCGATATTTTTTTCCGCCAGCAGCGTGGCGATATCACTGTGATGAATACCATCAATATTAAAGGCCAGCAGCGGGCTGCCCGGGCTGCGGTAACTGCGGAAACCGGGCAGTGCCGCGAGCTGTTGCTCCGCACTGTCACACAGTGCAATGGTGTAATCGTGGGCAGCGGTGAGATCGATTGTATCCAGCCAGCGCAGGGTTTCCCCGAACGCGGTAACACCGGCCACATTCGGTGTTCCTGCTTCAAAACGGGCAGGAACCGGTGCCGGGGTAAAGCTGAAAAAGTCGGTATCCGTCAGCATTTTGCCGCCGCCCTGCCACGGCTGCATATCACTGAGCAGTTCCGGACGGCCGTACAGTACACCCAGCCCGTTCGGGCCATAGAGTTTGTGGGCGGAAAACGCATAGAAATCAACATCACTGAGGGTGACATTCAGCGGGCGGTGAACCACGCCCTGAGCACCGTCAGCGACAATCAGTGCGCCGTGCTGATGTGCCAGCTGCGCTGCGCGGGCAATATCCGGCTGACAGCCGGTGATATTGGACATCTGTGTGACCGCCACCAGCCGGGTGCGTGGTGACAGCAGGGTTTCCAACTGATCACAGCACAGTGTTTTGTCCGCTGTCAGCGGCCATTTCACCAGGGTTGCTCCGGTCTGCTGTGCCAGCATGATCCACGGGATCAGGTTGGAATGGTGTTCCAGCTCACTGACAATGATTTCATCCCCCGGCTGCAGACGAGGGCGGAAAAAGCCCTGGGCGACCAGGTTCAGGGATTCGGTGGTGCCTTTTGTCCAGATACAGCTGCGGGCATCCTCAGCCTGAATCAGCTGCCGCACAGCGTCACGTGCCTGCTCAAACTGTTCAGTGACGGCTCTGGCCTGCCGGTGATGGCTGCGGTGAACGGTTGCGCCGCTGTCATGCTGATAATAGCGGGCGGTGGCCTGTGTCATCACCTCCGGTTTAAGGGCGGTGGCGGCGCTGTCGAGAAAAACAGTGTCACCGGCAGTCCCGGGAAAGGCGCGGCGGAATGTATCGGGAGAAAAGGTTTTCATCAGTGTTATCAACGGCAGTCTGAGATAAACAGAGCTTATGCAAAAAGTGCGGTATCCGGTACATCAGAGGCGGGAGCCCGGTGGTGACCGGCCGGATCGCGGCGGTAGCACCGTCAGCGACGGTTTACTATAATCAACATCGTGGCGGCTTTCCAGACGGGGAAAACGTATCTGCGGACGGAAGGCAAAAAAAAGCACCGCAATCGGCGGTGCATTCAAAAAATCACTATGGACAGACAGGGTAAATGTACAGGAAGTGAAAAAAACAGTAGCTTAAGCTACTATGTCCGGAACTCCCGGACAACTTGCAAACACAACATCACAACCACATAGCCAAAAGTTTTGCAGTATCGCTACCGTTCAACTTTTCGTTCCGGCTTAGGAAGTGGGCATACTATAGGTATTTGCTGGTGTATCATCAAGGGACAATTTATAATGCTTCGGATTACAAAAACTAATCCCGACTAAACTTACGTTACCGGTATCCGGATCTGACAGAAAAACCAGAAAATGTCCAAACGATTGCCTCCGCTCAATGCACTGCGTGTCTTTGATGCTGCCGCCCGTCATTTAAGTTTTACTAAGGCGGCGGAAGAGCTTTTTGTGACCCAGGCCGCAGTGAGCCATCAGATGAAAAGCCTGGAAGATTTCCTCGGGCTGAAATTATTCCGCCGCCGGAACCGTTCGTTGTTGCTGACGGAAGAGGGGCAGAGTTATTATCTCGATATTAAGGAAATCTTCTCAGCGATAAACGACGCCACGCGCAAACTCCAGGCACGCAGTGCCAAAGGGGCGCTGACGGTCAGTCTGTCACCGAGTTTCGCGATCCAGTGGCTGGTGCCGCGTCTGTCCGGCTTTCATCAGGCCTATCCGGGTATTGATGTGCGGATCCAGGCAGTTGACCGCGAAGAAGATAAACTGGCCGATGATGTGGATGTGGCGATTTTTTATGGCAGGGGTAACTGGCCGGGTCTGCGTACAGACCGGCTGTATGCGGAATATCTGATCCCGGTGTGCGCGCCGTCACTGATGACCGGTGAACGGCCGCTCAAAACGCTGACCGATTTGTCGTATCATACACTTCTGCATGATTCATCCCGCCGTGACTGGCAGGCGTATATCCGCCAGGCGGATTTACAGCAGCAGGTTAATGTGCAGCACGGGCCGATTTTCAGCCACAGTGCGATGGTGATTCAGGCGGCAGTGCACGGGCAGGGCGTGGCGCTGGTCAATAATGTTATGGCAAAAAATGAACTGGATGCCGGTCGCCTGGTGTGCCCGTTTAAAGATATTCTGGTCAGTAAAAATGCGTTTTATCTGGTGTGTCAGGACAGTCAGGCTGATTCCGGTAAAATCGCAGCATTCCGTCAGTGGATTATGGCGCAGGCGGCGAGTGAACAGGAAAAACTAGGTTGGATGACAAGTGAGCAGGATTAACCTGAACTTCACATAAGGTATGGCAAATGAATAGTCGGTTGATGTTAATTTTTGCCGGTTTCAGCGGCTTTTTTTATGTTGCATTCGGCGCAATCGGATCGCACCTTTTAACACCGGTTCTGGCAAAGCACCAGATGGACTGGATTAATCTGGGTCTCCAGTACCAGATCTCACATACACTCGCCCTGATGGGGCTCGCCGCTGTGCTGATGCGCAAAGTGGTATTGTGGTTTTACTGGAGCGGACTGTTTTTCGGGATCGGCATTCTGCTGTTTTCCGGCAGCCTGTATTGTATGGCGCTGTTACAGATGAAATATTTTGCCTATTTTACGCCGGTTGGCGGGGTAAGTTTCCTGTTAGGCTGGTTTTGTGTATTGATTGGCGCGCTGCGTCTAAGGAAAGTGGCTTCCGGCCATGAATAAAATAGCATTATATTGCCGTCCGGGTTTTGAAAAAGAGTGTGCAGCTGAGATCACGGATAAAGCCGGGCGTCTTGAGATTTTTGGTTTCCCGCGGGTGAAAGAGAACAGCGGTTATGTCATTTTTGAATGCTATCAGCCGGATGATGCCGATCGCATTGCAAAAGAGATCCCGTTTAAAGAACTGATTTTTGCCCGTCAGATGATAGTTGTCGGCGAACTGCTGAAAAACTTACCTGAAAATGACCGGATTTCGCCGATCATGGGGATGCTGACCGGCGTGGTGGAGCGTGCGGGTGATCTGCGCGTCGAAGTGCCTGACACCAACGAAGCCAAAGAGCTGATGAAGTTCTGCCGTAAATTCACGGTACCGCTGCGTTCGGCGCTGCGTCAGGAAAAACTGCTGCTGGCAAAAGAGAACCGGGGCCGTCCGGTCATTCACGTTTTCTTTATCGCGCCGGGCTGTTGCTATGTCGGTTATTCTTACTCGAATAATAACTCCGCATTTTACATGGGGATCCCGCGCCTGAAGTTCCCGTCAGATGCACCGAGCCGCTCCACCCTCAAGCTGGAAGAAGCATTTCATATGTTTATTCCGTATGACGAGTGGGAAGAGCGTCTGGAAGGCGGATTACAGGCGGTGGATCTGGGTGCATGCCCGGGCGGCTGGACGTATCAGCTGGTGAAACACAGTATGCGTGTTCAGGCCGTGGATAACGGCCCGATGGCTGAAAGCCTGATGGAAACCGGTCAGGTGCGCCATCTCCGTGAGGATGGCTTTAAGTTCGTGCCGACATCCAAAAATATTACCTGGCTGGTCTGCGATATGGTGGAAAAACCGGCGAAAGTGGCCGCACTGATGACCACCTGGATGGTTAACGGCTGGTGCCGCGAGACGATTTTTAACCTCAAACTGCCGATGAAAAAGCGCTATGAAGAGGTATCTCATATCCTCGAAAAAATGGCTGCTGAAATGAAAGAGCAGGGCGTGAATGCGCTGATCCACGCGAAACATCTGTATCATGACCGTGAGGAAATTACGGTGCATGTCCAGCGTGTGTGGGGGGCGTATAACCCGGATCGGGTATTCTGATTATTGTATCGTATGCTGAAAACCGGTGAATTCACCGGTTTTTTATGGCAGTTATTCTGTGCTGACCGGCAACCGCAGCTGTCTGAGATTGCCCTGTAAATGCAGATCCCGTTTCAGGGTGGCGACGTCACGGCAGCTGTAAGCCATGGCTTTTCCGTCGATCAGTTTCTGACGCCATTTCTCCGGTACCCGGTCAATGTCGCTGTAGAGTGAATCCAGATCAGCAAAGGTACTGAGCAGTGTGGCCGCTGTTTTCGGGCCGATACCGGTGATGCCGGGAATTTTACTGCTGCTGATGCCGCTTAAGCCCCAGAAGTCCGGTAATTGCTGCGCGGTAACACCAAATTCGGCGGCAATAAACGGCATATCGAGCCAGCGTTTCTGGAAATAGTCGCGGATCTGAATCTGCGGGGAGAGCAGCTGGCAGTAGCCTTTGTCGGTGGAGACTATCGTCACTCTGTGTCCCGCCTGACCGACTTTGTGCGCCAGTGTGGCGGCGAGATCATCCGCCTCATCACCTTCGGAATGCCATGCCCGTATGCCGTGACGGGCAAACATCTCCCGCAGCAGCGGCAGTTCCTGCCGGACAACCTCCGGCATCTCACTGCGTCCGGCTTTGTAACCCGGCAACAGCTGATGACGCCAGCTGTGACTGCGGTCGTCCTCATCAAAGACGGTGACCGCGTGTGTCGGTTGTGCATGATTCAGGATCTGCATCAGCGCCTGTTCACAGACCAGCAGGCCGGACTGGCTCTGCACTGCGTAGATCCGGCGGATCAGATTCATTGCATCGATAATCAGTAAATGGATCATAGTCGCTATATATAATTTCCCCGCCGGCGGCGGGGAAACAGTTCAGATAAAAAGTATCAGCGGATGATTTCGTAGCATGGCTCGTAAGCCGTGCCGCCCGGTAATTTCATCCGGTGCTGTTCCACAAATCCGCGCAGCATGACATCCATCCGCTGCATAATGGCTTCTTCGCCGTGGATTTTGAACGGCCCGTGCTGTGCGATGGCCTGCATACCGTTTTCTTTCACGTTACCGGCGACAATACCGGAGAACGCACGGCGCAGATCTGCCGCCAGTTTTTCCGGCTCCTGATTGCGGTACAGGTTCAGTGCGGTCATATTTTCATGTGTCGGCTCAAACGGATGCTGCAGATCACCGGCAATTTTAATCGACCAGTTGAAGCTGTAAGCATCCCCGGTGCTGCGGCGGTTATCTTTCACTTCCGGCATGGCGCGTTTCATCACACGGGCAACTTCCACCGGATCATCAATAATGATCTGATAATGGCGGGTGGCTTCTTCGCCCAGGGTGTTGATCACGAAATCATTGAGCACTCGGAAATAGTCGGCGCTCTCTTTCGGCCCGGTCAGTACCAGCGGCAGCACCTGATCTTTGTTTTCCGGATGCATCAGGATCCCCAGCAGGTAGAGCAGCTCTTCAGCTGTGCCGACCCCGCCCGGGAAGATGATGATCCCGTGTGCCAGACGGACAAAACTCTCCAGCCGTTTTTCGATATCCGGCATGATGATAAGTTCGTTTACCAGCGGGTTAGGCGGCTCGGCAGCAATAATGGACGGCTCGGTCAGGCCGATAAAACGGCTGTTTTTGTAACCCTGCTGGGCATGGCCGACAGCCGCGCCTTTCATCGGCGCTTCCATAGCACCCGGTCCGCAGCCGGTACAGATATTCAGCTCGCGCAGTCCCAGCTCGTTGCCGACTTTACGACCGTACAGGTATTCGGTTTCATTGATGGAGTGACCGCCCCAGCAGACAATCATATTCGGATCTTCATCAATATGCAGGGCGCGGGCGTTACGCAGGATAAAGAAAATCAGGTTGGTGATATGTGCGCTGTTATCCAGATTCAGGCCGCGGCAGCGCTCGGCATCGGTGATCTGGGTCTGTACGAACAGAATATCGCGCAGCACGGCAAACAGGTTAGCCTGGAGTGAACGGATAATTTTGCCGTCAACAAATGCATTCTGCGGCGGGTTCACCAGTTCGAGTTTTACCCCGCGCTCACGGCGCAGCACGTTAATATCAAAATCCGGGAAACGGGACAGTAATTCATGACTGTTATCCATCTGGCTGCCGGAATTCAGTACCGCCAGCGAACAGTTGCGGTACAGACGGTACAGGTGACTGCTTGCTGTCCGTTTCAGAACATCAACTTCAAGCTGGGAAAGCAGATCCATAGAGCCTAACGGGCTGATATGTGTGATCAAGTAAAACTCCTTGTTATCCCGTGGATAAATTGTAGTCGTACAGGTTGCGCGCTGTCTGCCTTACTGACGGGCGAGACGGTCCGCAGACGGTGTAAAGTCCGTATTGGTGCGCCACGGATTGATATCCAGCCCGCCGCGCCGTGTATAACGGGCATAGACAGTCAGGGCAACCGGGCGGCAGTGTGTATTCAGATCGGTAAAAATCCGCTCAACGCACTGCTCATGAAACTCGTTATGGTTGCGGAATGACACCAGATACCGCAGCAGTTTCTCACGATCAATTTTGGGGCCGCGATACTGTATGGCGACGGAGCCCCAGTCAGGCTGCTGTGTAATCAGGCAGTTTGATTTTAGCAGGTGGCTGACTAACGTTTCTTCAACGACATCGTCATTTTCATTGACGGCATCAATAAGATAATCACTGCTGAACTGATAATCAGTAATCGTAATATCCTGATAATCGATACACTCGCCGGTAAAATCAATGATTTTTTGTCCGGTGAACTGATCCGGGCGCAGCAGTTCCACTGTCACCTTTCCCTGTGCGCAGGCGCTTAAATCCTGCTCCAGTGTGCGGCGGACATCATCCGCAGAGGCAAATACCGTCTGGTTAAAGCTGTTGAGATAGAGCTTGAAGCTCTTGGATTCGATCAGATTCAGCCCGGCGGCATCGAGGGAAACATAGCCGAGCGCAATGCAGGGCACACCGTTCGGCTGTAACCAGGAGAGCTCATAGAGGGTCCACAGATCCGCACCGCGAAAAGGCAGATTATCCGCATGCAGATGCAGTGCATCCCGGTTGAGGCTGCGCGGCACACCCTGTAACAGAGCGGGATTGTAATGCTGCTCATAACCGGTTTTTTTACCGAGCGTCAGTGACGCCAGTTCTGCCTTTCCTTCATACAGAGACATAAATAACCCTTTTACCTCAGGTGAAAAATAGTACCGCCTGTCGCCAATACAGTCTGTCATACGTTACTATAGCGGCATGATACTTTTATGTTTAACAGGTTTTGCGATATGACCCGCACAGTTTCTCAGGCGTTACATCAGTTTACCCGGCATTATGTCGGTTTATGGCAGGAAAAAACAGGTTTACCGCCGATCAGTCACGATCTTTATGGTATTCCTTCCCCGTGTATTATCCGCACCGGTGATGAGTGTGTGTACTGGGAGCCGTCGGAATTCACCGCAGACAAGCATTTGCAGCCGGTTGAAAAAGCGTTGGATATTCAGCTGCACCCGGATATCAGTGAATTCTACACGCAGCAGTTTGCGGGGGATATGCAGGCTGTTTTTGAGGATATTCAGCTCAGTCTGGTGCAGGTCTGGAGTGAGGATGATTTTATCCGCTTACAGGAAAACCTGATTGGCCATCTGGTCACTCAGCGCCGCCTGAAACTGCCGCCGACACAGTTTATCGCCACACTGGAATCGGAGTTCGACATGATTTCTGTCTGTAACCTGAACGGTGAAGTGATCCTCGAAACGTTCGGTACCACAAAGCGCCGGGTGCTGGCGGCGGATACGGCATCATTCCTGTCACAGCTGACGGCGGTATGCACAGCATAAATATCACTGACAGCGGTGTGGGATTTTACCGGTGATGGCTGTAATACGGTCAGCCGTAAAATCATGGTTTACTGAAAATAAGCAGTAAATTCATTGAATTAACATTCCTGTGCCACCGTGATTTCCCGCCGGTATTATTGCCTGTCACGCCGTGCTGCGGCATGCTGTCTGTGCCCATAAGGAAGTGGACGGAAATACACGGATGTATTTTCAGCAGAGACAGGATGTTATTTTATTAGAAACGAGGGGGACTTTTCCCCCTCGTTTCTAATCCCCCCCGCAAATCCCCGTTATGCCTTTTTATGTCTTCCGGACAGGAATTGATTTTTACTTATCTGACCTCAATGTTACGCTACAGATATCAGCGGCATTGGCTGCGGAAAATGAATTTTACAGCGTAAACAGGTTTCAGTTATGACAAAACATCAGCAGATTACTGCGATCCTGACGGACATCGAGAACGAGATGCGCGCCGTCGATCTGTGGCAGGGGCAGCCTCCGGCAGCAGAAGCATTTGAGAGTGAACTGCCGTTTGCGGTGGATACCATGAATGCCCATGAGTGGTTACAGTGGATCCTTATCCCGCGTCTGTATGCCATGATTGAACAGGGCGCGGCATTGCCGTCCGCCTTTCAGATAGCCCCGTATTTCGAAGAGCACTACAGAGGGGACGAACAGGCTGCACGCTATCTGGTGCTGCTTGACCATTTACGGGCACTGGACGGGCTTTTCGCGTGACACGACCATTGCAGGACATACCATTACCGGAAAAACCATTACTGGAAATCTGTTATCAGGATGAACATATCGTCGCGGTGAATAAACCCGCCGGATGGCTGGTGCACCGCAGCTGGCTTGACCGTCATGAAACGGTGTTTGTGATGCAGACACTGCGCGACCAGATAGGTCAGCATGTTTTTCCGGTTCACCGTCTCGACAGACCGACCTCCGGCGTTTTGCTGATGGGATTATCGTCTGAGGTGGCACGCCTCCTGTCACAACAGCTTGAGCGGTATGAAATGCAGAAAACCTATCATGCGGTGGTGCGCGGCTGGATAGAGGAAACGGCGACACTGGATTATCCGCTGGCGGAAGAACTGGATAAAATCGCCGATAAATTTGCGTCGGAAAAACCGGCGCAACCGGCGGTGACACACTACCGCCCGCTGGCGAAAGTGGAGTGTCCGGTGGCTATCGGGCGTTACCCGACATCCCGTTTTACCCTGACGGAACTGAAACCGGAAACCGGCCGCAAACACCAGCTGCGCCGCCATATGCAGCATCTGCGGCATCCGATTATCGGTGATACCGCGCATGGCGATCTGCGTCAGAACCGGGGATTCACAGAACATTTCGGCAGCCGCCGGCTGATGCTGCATGCATCGGAACTGGCGCTGACACACCCGGTCAGCGGAGAGCCGCTGGTGCTGCATGCCGGTTTCGACGAAACCTGGCAGCGGGTGGCGGAACAGCTTGGCTGGACATTACCCTGATTTATTAATGATTTGATTTTACTGATGAAAAAGGACGGATAATGGCACGTATCGGTATTTTTATCGGCACAGTTTACGGCAACTCGCTGGCTGTGGGTGAAGAGGCACAGACCATTCTGGAGCAGGCCGGTCATGAAGTGGTGTTATTTGATGAACCGGAACTGTCGCAGTGGAAAGATTATCTCACGGATGTGGCACTGGTGATCACCTCCACCACCGGGCAGGGCGATCTGCCGGATAATATCCGCGAACTGTTTGCCGGTCTGCGGGATGACATCGGTTATCAGCCGTCACTGCGCTACGGTATTATTGCGCTGGGTGACAGCAGTTATGATAATTTTGCCGGTGGCGGCCGTCAGTTCAATGAGTTACTGCAGGAGCAGCATGCGCAGCGCATCGGCGAGATGCTGGTGATTGACGGCGCGGAAGTTGCCGCACCGGAAGAGTTTGCACAGCCGTGGCTGAAAACCTGGGCGGCACTGGTCAGCTGATCACAGAAAATAACGCCGCAGCGGCTTTGCAGCACTGCGGCACTGTTTCATCCGGTTACTTGCGGGTCAGTTTTTCCAGGTCGCTTTCAATTTCGGCGATCTTATTGGACACCACATGCTCCAGATGGCGGAGATCGTCGAGGATCTTACGTTTCAGATCGATTTCCGGCATCGCGCTCTCTGTCTGCTGGCAGATGGTATCCAGCTCTTCGATGACATAACGCAGGTTGCTGTTGATCTCATTAATCTCTTTGAAACCCTGTGCATCCTGGATAGTCTTGCGCTGACGCGGGTACTTAAACTTCACGCTCTTGGCAAAAAACTCGCCTTTATCCTTGCGGAAATAGATTTTCAGAATGTCGTTGTTCGCTTCCTGACGAAGAGTATAGCGATCAATATCTTCAGGATGCGTAATTCCCAGACTTTTTAAATTGTCGTACATGTGCGCCACCTATTGATTGTTATTCTGTCCTGTTCCCGCCGCAAAAGGCGGAAGATAAGATGCACGGATAAAAAAATAGCGGAGTTATTATCCGCTATTTCTGAGATTAGTCTATGGTGCGCAACAATTCATTAATTCCGACTTTGCCGCGCGTTTTTTCATCCACTTTTTTGACAATCACCGCACAATAGAGGCTGTAACGGCCATCTTTTGACGGCAGATTGCCGGAGACAACCACAGAGCCCGCCGGGACACGGCCGTAATGGATTTCGCCGGTTTCGCGATCATAAATTTTGGTGCTCTGGCCGATATACACGCCCATGGAAATCACGGAGCCGGTTTCCACAATCACCCCTTCCACCACTTCGGAACGCGCGCCGATAAAGCAGTTGTCCTCGATAATGGTCGGATTGGCCTGTAACGGCTCTAATACCCCGCCGATACCGACACCGCCGGAGAGATGCACGTTTTTACCGATCTGCGCACAGGAGCCGACCGTCGCCCAGGTATCCACCATCGTGCCTTCATCCACATAGGCACCGATATTGACGTAAGACGGCATCAGCACGGTATTGCGGGCGATAAACGCACCACGGCGGGCGGCCGCAGGCGGTACCACACGGAACCCTTCGCGCTCAAAACGCGCCTGGTCGTAATCCGCGAATTTCATCGGGACTTTATCAAAGTAACGGGATTCAGCCCCGTCCATCACCTGATTGTCACTGATACGGAAAGAGAGCAGCACTGCTTTTTTCAGCCACTGATGTGTCACCCAGGTGCCGCCGATTTTTTCAGCGACCCGCAATTTTCCGCTGTCCAGTAACTCAATCACCTGATTAACTGCATCACGCAGTGCAGGGGTGGCAGTTGCCGGTGTCACAGCGGCGCGATCTTCAAAGGCGGATTCAATAATGGCCTGTAATTGCTGCATCGGTGTTTGTTTCCTTTTATCTGGTGCTTTGATGAATTTACTCTGTTTTATCCTTTGAATTGAGGGCTTTTGTCAACCGTTCAGTCAGTTCTTCCTGAATATTTTTATCCAGCGCTTTATTATCCTTATCCGTCAGAATAAAAATATCCTCGACTTTTTCGCCGGTTGTGGTGATGCGCGCGCCGTGCAGCTGAAGGCCGAGCCCGGCAAAAATCTGACCGACCTGTGCCAGCAGCCCGGGTTTATCCAGCGCATATAATTCCATGTAGCTGCGCAGGCCGCGTTTATTGTGAATAAACTTCACCCGTGTCGGCACATCAAAATGGCGCAGTTTAGCGGGTGCGGTCCGGGTGCGGTGATTCGGTACATAATCCGTGGTGACCGCGCAGGCCAGTGCTTTACGGATAGTATCATGGCGATCGGCGGCGAGAGGCTTGCCGTCCGGCTCCAGTACCACAAAGGAATCCATCGCCATATTGTCGCGGTTGGTGAAAATCTGGGCGTTCTGGACACTGAGATTGCGGCGATCCAGCTCGCTGACCACAGAAGCAAACAGAGAAGGGCGGTCGTTGCACCAGATAAAAATTTCACTGCCGCCGTGGCTGCGCTGGTTACTGATAAGGATCAGCGGTGATGCCATATCATTTTTCAGCAGTGCTCCGGCGTGCCAGGCAAGCTGTTCCGGAGTATGGCGCAGAAAATAATCCGCGTGACAGCGCGACCAGAACCGGTTCAGTTTCTGCTCATCAGCACCATCCTGACGCAGCAGGGCCAGGGCACGGTCGCGGTGGTGGCGGATCCGCTGGCGCAGATTCGGTTTGTTATGCACTCCGCGTAATAACTGGTTTTCGGTGCTGATAAACAGCTCGCGCAGCAGACTGCGCCGCCAGCCGTTCCAGAGCGAGGCATTGGTCGCCCATATATCGGCAACGGTCAGACAGATAAGGTAACGGAGCCGCTCTGTGCTCTGTACCTCACCGGCAAAGGTGCGGATCACTTCCGGATCCTGAATATCCCGGCGCTGCGCGGTCACCGACATCAGCAGGTGTTTTTCCACCAGCCAGCTGACCAGACCTGTGTCTGCTTCATTCAGGCCGTGATATTCACAGAATTCCCGTGCATCCGCCGCACCAAGAACGGCATGATCGCCCTGTCTGCCCTTGGCGATATCGTGGAACAGAGCCGCCAGGCGCAGCAGTTCCGGCTGCGGCAGTTTCGGCCAGACATCCACACACACCGGATGATTAACCCGCTCGGATTCCAGCCTGAAAGTATCGATTTTTCCCAGCACCCGCAGTGTGTGTTCATCCACGGTATAGGCATGGAACAGATCGAACTGCATCTGTCCGACAATATTGCCCCACAGCGGCATATAGGCGCCCAGCACGCCGTGGCGGTGCATCGGAACGAACGCGGCGCTCACACCGCGCGGATGGCGAAGGATAGCGGTAAACAGCTCTCTGGCTTCCGGATACTCCATCAGCGGACGGCTGAGGTGCCGCCGGGCATGGCGCAGCTGACGGAGCGTGCCGGAATGAATGCCGGTGATGGTGTCATCGCAGGCCATGCGGTAAAACATCCGCATAATGGCAGCGGGATCCTCACTGAACAGCGAATCACGGATAAGCCCGATACGGTGGCCGTACAGCTGAAAATCTTTATCAAGTGGTTTGGGGGTATCGTGGTGCCCTGCGTGCAGAATGGCTTCGTCGAACAGTTGCAGCAGCATCTCATTGAGTTCAGACACGCGGCGGGTGACGCGGTAATAGGCTTTCATCATCCGCTCGACCGGCTGGTTGTGCTCGCCGTCATACCCGAGCTGCTCCGCCACACTGAGCTGGCGGTCAAACAGCAGGCGGTTGTCGTAGCGGCTCAGGGACAGATGCAGGGCAAAGCGGATGCGCCAGAGCATATCCAGACATTCATTCAGCTCTTCCCGTTCGGCATCGGTCAGGAAGCCGGAACCGGCCATTTCATACAGCGACGTCGCGCCGAAATGGCGGCGGGCCACCCAGAGCAGGGTGTGGATATCACGCAGCCCGCCCGGACTGCTTTTGATATCCGGCTCCAGGTTATAACTGGTGCTGTGATAGCGGGCGTGGCGCTCTTTCTGCTCTGCCAGTTTGGCGGCAAAAAAGCGCGGTGACGGCCAGAAGCTGTCATTAAATATCTGCCGCTGTAACTGCAGGAACAGCGGCAGAGTACCGCAGATAAGGCGCGATTCAATCAGGTTGGTGGCGACAGTCAGGTCGCCGAGTCCTTCGCGGATACACTCTTCCAGGGTGCGGACACTGTGGCCGACCGTCAGTTTCAGATCCCACAGCACGGCAATAAACTCACCGATTTTCGGCGTGAGTGCTTCCGGCAGCGGGGCTCTGCTCAGCAGCAGAATATCGATATCCGACAACGGGTGCAGCTCCCGGCGACCGTAACCGCCGACCGCCACCAGGGCGAAATCCGCCACCTCATCAAAACTGAAAAATTGCCACAGGCGGATCAGCAACTGATCGATATAATCACTGCGGGTCAGCAGCAGGGTATGAACAGGCTGGCCTTCGCGGAAAGCTTCTGCCTGCCAGCGACGGTAATGCTCCAGGTGTTCCCGCAGCACAGGTAACTGCAAATCATCATCAGTAAAGGATAACGGCGAGGCGGGTTTCAGGGCTGATGCGGTACTCCGGGCGTTGTCCATGCGGGATCCTTGTGGCAGAGGTGTTCTGCTGCAAGGTTACTGCGTCAGCGGGGAAATAACCAGTTTTTTGCCTGGCCGGCGGGGTTATATCAGCACCGGGCCGGGCATCGGGATAAACTGCAGAATAATACGTTTGTTTTCATCATCCACCCGGTAAATCAGGCAGCTGCGGAAGTAATTATGCAGGACGTCACTGAGGTTAATATAGGTATCTTCGGCGATCCCGCAGCCGTTGCTCTGTCCGTCTGTGCGGCACATGCCCTGATTGACGATATCCTTCAGGTACGGGGAGGATTGCAGTATTTCCGGCGCATTATCATCGGTACTGAAACTGAACAGAGAGCGGTCCGGTGAAGCGGTCAGGCGGGTGATGCGGTAGCTCTCCCCGGCATTCAGGTACTGTCTGCTCTCGCTTGCCAGCGCGGCGGTATCAATATTCAGGGCAGTGATACTGATCCGTCCGTTGAAATAGGGATTTTCTGTCGGCAGCAGGATGTTTTTCCGCGTCGGAAATGACTGTTGCGACAACGTAACCAGCGTGAAATAGGAGCCGAGACTGCTTGCCGGGACATACACTGACTGGTGATCAAACACCGGTTTGGTAAAGGCCAGATCAAACAGATTCAGTTCGTAAACATTCTGGTGGATCTGCACACCGACAGCATACCCGCGTGCGACAAACTCTTTCTGCCACCAGCCGGATGACTTGGTCAGGAAATAAAACGGTACCAGCATGACAAGCAGGATCAGTGTGACAATACCAATAATGATACAGGCAGATTTCCGGGGGGAAGTTGTCATTCCGTTTATTCCTCAGCGTCCTGACGGCGGGGAGGTATCATGCCCGGCATGTGCACCGGACATGAATACAGGGCGGTTACTGCGCAACGAGAATACGGGAAAGCGCACCTTCCTCGTCTTTACGCAGGGTCATGATTTCACAGCCGTCATCGGTGACAACCAGCGTGTGTTCATATTGTGCGGATAAGCCGCGATCTTTGGTTTTGACAGTCCAGCCGTCTTTCATGGTACGGATGCGGTAATCGCCGGTATTCAGCATCGGTTCGATGGTAAATGCCATGCCTTTTTTCAGCACCACACCGCCGTCATCGCCGTCATAATGCAGCACCTGTGGTTCCTCATGGAAACCTTCGCCGATACCGTGGCCGCAGTAGTCACGTACGACAGAGTAATCATGGCCTTCCGCAAATTTTTGGATAGCCGAGCCGATAGTCCGCAGGCGGATACCCGGTTTAACCATACGCAGTGCCAGATAGAGACTTTCCTGTGTCACACGGCACAGACGCTCACCCTGAATCGTCGGTTTTCCGGCGATAAACATAGCGGAGGTGTCGCCGTGGAATCCGTCTTTGATAACAGTGACATCGATATTCACAATATCGCCGTTTTTTAAGATTTTATCTTCGCTCGGAATGCCGTGGCAGACCACATCATTGACGGAGATACAGACAGATTTCGGGAAGCCGTGGTAGCCGAGACAGGCGGAAATGGCCTGCTGCTTTACCGTAATATGCTCGTGGCAGATACGGTCGAGTTCACCGGTACTGACACCCGGCACAACATGCGGGGCGATAATTTCGAGCACTTCGGCCGCAAGACGACCGGCGACACGCATCTTCGCGATGTCGTCTTCTGTTTTGATTGTGATTGCCATAATTATTGATATCCGAACCGGGAATGCCCGTTACTTTACTTAGGAAACTGGTACTGAAACGCGGTATGTTATCAGCCGGAGAAAAGGATGCCAATCATTGCGCGGAAACCCGGCGGACAACGGATAACCGCCGGCATGAAAACTGAAGAAAATGTGGTATCGCTGCGGCTTTTATGGTATAAAGCGCGCCGGCATTCCGTGTATTTTGCCCGGTTGCCGGAAACTTAAATTAACTCAACTGTTATAACACACACGAATCGGCACGTGCGCCGGGGTGCTCCGAAGCTTAACGCTGACAGGGAGTCGGAAGCATGGGATTCGTGGAGGCATAACCCCAACTTATTATTTACAGAGGTTTAAAATGGCTACTGTTTCCATGCGCGATATGCTCCAGGCGGGCGTTCACTTCGGTCACCAGACTCGTTACTGGAACCCGAAAATGAAACCATTCATCTTTGGTGCCCGTAACAAAGTGCATATCATCAACCTGGAAAAAACTGTTCCGATGTTCAACGACGCATTAGCTGAACTGAACAAAATCGCTTCACGCAAAGGTAAAATCCTGTTCGTAGGTACCAAGCGTGCTGCAAGCGAAGCGGTACAGGAAGCTGCAATCAGCTGTGACCAGTTCTTCGTGAACCACCGCTGGTTAGGCGGTATGCTGACTAACTGGAAAACAGTCCGTCAGTCAATCAAACGCCTGAAAGATTTGGAAGCACAGTCTCAGGACGGTACTTTTGACAAACTGACCAAGAAAGAAGCGCTGATGCGTACCCGTGAACTTGGTAAGTTAGAAAATAGCCTGGGCGGTATCAAAGACATGGGCGGTTTACCTGACGCTCTGTTTGTTATCGATGCTGAGCACGAACACATTGCAATCAAAGAAGCAAACAACCTGGGTATCCCTGTATTTGCTATCGTTGATACTAACTCTGATCCGGACGGTGTTGATTTCATCATCCCTGGTAACGACGATGCAATCCGTGCAATCAAGCTGTACCTGGGCGCAGTCGCGACTTCTGTCCGCGAAGGCCGTTCACAGGATCTGGCTGTTCAGGCTGAAGAATTAGCCGCTGAATAATCTGAGTCCGCTCTCTGAGCGCTCTTATTAACCAGGTATTGCTGCAAATGGTTAGGGAGCCGTCATGGCTCCCTATACGCATCTGATATACGAACAACTCCCCGCAGAAACAGTTTCTGCGAGCTCATCGAGGAAATAACATGTCTGGAATTACCGCTGCATTGGTAAAAGAACTGCGTGAACGTACTGGCGCAGGTATGATGGAATGTAAAAAAGCACTGGTTGAAGCAAACGGTGATATCGAATTAGCTATCGATAACATGCGTAAATCCGGCCAGGCAAAAGCAGCGAAAAAAGCAGGCCGCGTTGCTGCTGAAGGCGTTATCTTATCTGCTGTCAGCGCAGATACTAAATTCGGCGCACTGATCGAAGTTAACTGTGAAACAGACTTCGTTGCAAAAGATACCGGTTTCCTGGCATTCGCACAGGACATCCTGAATTTCGTTATGGCTGAGAAAACTGCTGATGCAGAAGCTATCGTTGCGAAATTTGAAGAACAGCGTGTTGCACTGGTTGCTAAAATCGGTGAAAACATCAGCTTCCGTCGCGCTGCTATCTTAGAAGGCGACATGGTCGGTTCTTACATGCACGGCGCACGTATCGGTGTTCTGGTTGCTGCAACCGGCGCTAACGAAGAACTGATCAAACACATTGCTATGCACGTTGCGGCAAGCAAACCTGAATATACCAAACCTGAAGATGTTCCTGCTGATGTTGTTGCTCACGAGAAACAAATCCAGCTGGATATCGCAATGCAGTCCGGTAAACCTCAGGAAATCGCAGAGAAAATGGTTATCGGCCGTATGAACAAATTCACCGGCGAAATCTCTCTGACCGGTCAGCCGTTCGTTATGGATCCAAGCAAATCTGTCGGCGATCTGCTGAAAGAAAACAAAGCAGACGTGACTGCATTCATCCGTTTCGAAGTGGGTGAAGGTATCGAGAAAGCTGAAGCTGACTTCGCTGCAGAAGTTGCGGCAATGAGCAAATAATCATTGCATATCAGAGCCGCCGGAAGGCGGTTCTGTTTTATCTGCAGTACCCCTGTTTATCATCCGGGCATCCGTCCGGGTATCTCTGGCAATAAATTCATCTGTTTAGGACAGAACACCATGGCTACCAATGCAAAACCTGTTTATCAACGTATTCTGCTGAAGCTCAGTGGCGAAGCTTTACAAGGGAATGAAGGTTTCGGAATTGATGCGACTGTACTTGACCGTATGGCGCAGGAAATTAAGGAACTGGTTGAACTGCAGATTCAGGTCGGTGTCGTTATTGGCGGGGGCAATCTGTTTCGCGGCGCAGGCCTGGCCGAAGCCGGTATGAACCGCGTTGTCGGTGACCATATGGGTATGCTGGCAACCGTGATGAACGGTCTGGCAATGCGTGATGCACTTCATCGCGCTTATGTGAATGCGCGGCTGATGTCTGCGATTCCGCTCAACGGCGTTTGTGACAACTACAGCTGGGCTGAGGCAATCAGTCTTTTACGTCACGGCCGTGTGGTTATTTTTTCTGCCGGAACAGGCAACCCATTCTTTACCACGGATTCTGCGGCCTGTCTGCGCGGGATCGAAATTGAAGCGGATGTGGTACTGAAAGCCACAAAAGTGGATGGCGTTTACTCAGCCGATCCGGCCAAAGACCCGGATGCGGTGCTGTATGAAAAACTCAACTATCAGGATGTGCTGGAACGCGAACTGAAAGTGATGGATCTGGCGGCCTTTACCCTGGCCCGTGACCATAACCTGCCAATCCGTGTTTTCAACATGAACAAACCCGGCGCATTACGCCGTGTCGTGATGGGCGAGAACGAAGGTACCTTGATTTCGCGTGACTAAACGCCGGGACACCGGCGGAATTTGACGGTATCATTTATAAATCGATTCGCCAAAATTATAATGCGGGCCGCGCGACAGGCACGGTCTGAAAAATTACCCGTTTCCAAGGACTCATAACGTGATTAATGAAATCCAGAAAGACGCGCAGGAACGCATGGAAAAATGCGTCGAGTCGCTGAAATCCCAAATCAGTAAAGTGCGCACCGGCCGTGCTTCTCCGAGCCTGCTGGACGGTATCGTTGTTGAATATTACGGTACACCGACTCCGCTGCGTCAGTTAGCTAACGTGGTTGCGGAAGATTCACGCACCCTGGCTATCACTGTGTTTGACCGCTCCATGTCACCGGCTATCGAAAAAGCGATTATGGCCTCTGACCTCGGTTTAAACCCGTCATCTGCCGGAACGGTCATCCGTGTTCCGCTTCCTGCACTGACTGAAGAACGCCGTAAAGACCTGATCAAAGTCGTCCGCGGTGACGCTGAACAGGGTCGTATTGCTGTGCGTAACGTCCGCCGTGACGCGAACGATAAAGTCAAAGCACTGCTGAAAGACAAAGAAATCAGTGAAGATGATGACCGCCGTTCCCAGGACGACGTTCAGAAAATGACTGACCTGTTTATCAAAAAAATCGATGATGCACTGGCAGCAAAAGAAAAAGAGCTGATGGAATTCTGATCCGGATGCTGTGCTGAACAGAACATATAAAAATAGTGCCCTCAGGCACTATTTTTTTACTTATCAGTTGCGGAAATGACTTCTCACTCTCTGTTGACCAAAGTGCTATACTTTTGCGATTCGAAATAACGATAAAGTAACATTGAGTATTTATCATGAAAGGTTTGGCAATTCTCGGATCCACAGGATCTATCGGTAAAAACACACTCTCGGTTATTCGTCAGCACCCGGATCTGTTCCGTGCGGTGGTTCTGGCAGCCGGGAAAAATGTTCAGGCGATGTTTGAACAGTGTCTGGAATTTAAACCCCGCTATGCGGTGTTATCCGACGAAGTGGCTGCCGGTGAATTGCGCATTCAGCTGAAACTCCATGGCAGTGCAACCGAAGTACTCAGCGGCAGTGCCGCTATCTGTGAAGTGGTTCAGCTTGATGAAGTGGATCAGGTAATGGCTGCCATTACCGGTGTTGCCGGATTGCTGCCGACCCTCGCGGCTATCCGTGCGGACAAGCGTATTCTGCTGGCAAACAAAGAAGCGCTGATCACCAGCGGGCGTCTGTTTTTTGCCGCCATGAGCACCAGCCGCGCTGAACTGTTTCCTATCGACAGCGAACACAATGCGATTTTCCAGTCCCTGCCGACCGGCGTGCAGTTATCTCTCGGGCATGCTGACCTGACTGCCGCGGGTATTGATTCCATTATCCTGACCGGCTCCGGCGGCCCGTTCCGCGAAACCACCTTATCTGAGTTGGCCAATATGACCCCGGATCAGGCTTGTGCACACCCGAACTGGTCAATGGGACGTAAAATTTCCGTGGATTCCGCCACGATGATGAATAAGGGCCTTGAATATATTGAGGCACGTTATTTCTTTAATGCATCAGCAAAACAAATGGAAGTGATTGTGCATCCGCAGTCGGTGATCCACTCCATGGTCCGCTATACTGACGGCAGCATTATCGCGCAGCTGGGCACACCGGATATGCGCACCCCGATCAGCTATTCCATGAGTTATCCGGGCCGTATCACCGCCGGGGCTGAACGTCTTGATTTTACCCGTATGGGCGGCCTGACATTCACTGAGCCGGATTATAACCGCTACCCGTGCCTGAAACTGGCGATCGAAGCCTGTGATGACGGACAGGCGGCAACCACGGCAATGAATGCAGCGAATGAAGAAACTGTGCAGGCATTTTTACAAAACAGAATCCGTTTCACAGATATCGCGCAAATAAACCGTATGGTAGTGGAAAATCACCGGTTCACGGAACCTCAGTCAATTGATGATGTCCTTATTATTGATAAACAGGCGCGGGAACTGACCCGTAAATCAATCGGAAAAATCACGAAGTAATTAATTTATATTAACGGGTTGCGTTTGTCGGTGAATAGCGCAAGTGATATAGTTCAGCGTTGCGATTTCTGTAAATCAGATTTTTAATGACCGGTTAATAACACTATGACGTTATCACTGACAAACAGAGACAACACCGTGAACCTGCACGGTGTTTTTGTGTCTGACGCCATGTATTAACCGATACCTCAAAGGATTAACTTGCGTGACAGTATCCAGTGAAAATGCCTCAGAAAAGCCGGGACCTCAGCATGTCGCCATTATTATGGACGGCAACGGCCGCTGGGCAAAAAAACGCGGAAAATTGCGGGTTTCCGGCCATCGCGCAGGGATCAAATCGGTCCGCAGCTCGGTCAGTTTTGCTATCAAAAACCAGATAAAATCCCTGACACTTTATGCCTTCAGCAGTGAAAACTGGAACCGTCCTGAACAGGAAGTCCACTCACTGATGGAGTTGTTTGTCTTTGCGCTGGACAACGAAGTCAAAAGCCTGCACAAGCACAATGTCAGATTATCCGTCATCGGTGATATCAGCCGGTTCAGCCCGCGTCTGCAGGAGCGTATCCGCCGCGGTCAGGTGCTGACCGCCAATAACACCGGTTTACAGCTGAATATCGCCGCCAACTACGGCGGGCGCTGGGATATCACCCACAGTGTGAAACAGGTGATAGCACAGGTGCAGCGCGGGGAATTGTCCGCTGAAGATGTCAGCGAACAGGATATCAGCCGTCATATCTCGCTTCATGACCAGCCGCCGATTGATCTCGTGATCCGCACCGGTGGTGAGCATCGTATCAGTAACTTCCTGCTCTGGCAGGTTGCGTACGCCGAATTTTATTTTACAGAAGTGCTGTGGCCTGACTTTGATGAAAACGCATTCAGCGATGCGGTGACTTCTTTTACACAGCGTGAGCGCCGTTTCGGCGGAACCACACCTGATGATCAGTCTGAGCAGGCTCCGGGAGGAAATGTTGCTTAAGTACCGTCTAATTACTGCCATTATTTTAATTCCGCTGGTACTGCTGGCGATGTTTATGCTCGCGCCACAGCATTTCGGCTGGGTGGTGATTGCCGTGTGTGGTCTGGCCGGCTGGGAATGGGCGCAGTTTGCCGGTCTGAAAGGTGCCGGACAGCGTATTGTCACCGGTGTGCTGTTTGCCGCCGGTCTGGCTGCGTGGCAGCTGACACTGGATATGAATAACCTGATGGCGGATGCTGCTGTACAGGTCAGCCTGTGGGCGGCGCTGGTCTGGTGGGTCTGTGCGGTACTGCTGGTGATCAGTTTCCCGAAATCCGCTGCGCTGTGGAAAGATTCTGTGATTATCCGCCTGATCTTCGGTGTGGTGACCATTGTTCCGTTTTACAGCGGCATGATGGTACTGCGCAACCAGGGATATGCGGGCGGTGATGTGTATCAGGGGGCCTGGTGGCTGCTGTATGTCATGCTGCTGGTCTGGGCGGCGGATTCCGGGGCGTATGCCTTCGGCCGTCTGCTGGGCAAACACAAAATGGCACCGCGTGTCTCGCCGGGCAAAACCCTGGAAGGTCTGGCCGGTGGCCTGATTACCGCCGGTCTGGTGTCCTGGCTGTTCAGTCACTATTCGCCGTTACAGACACTGCCGGAAAACCTGATTATCGTGTCAGTGATTGTGGTTCTGATTTCCGTGTTCGGTGATCTGACCGAAAGCATGTTTAAACGTCAGTCCGGCGTGAAGGACAGCAGTCAGCTGATCCCGGGGCATGGCGGCGTGATGGATCGCATTGACAGCCTGACCGCGGCAGTACCGGTATTTGCCGGTCTGATCCTGTTAGTATTCTCCGGCTTTTAAGCACACCGGGAGCAGACAGAAAACGCATGATGACTTTTATCTGGAACTCAGCCGCGTTTGTTATCGCGCTGGGGATTTTGGTTACCGTACATGAGTTCGGGCACTTTTGGGTGGCCCGGCGCTGCGGTATTTTTGTCGAACGATTCTCCGTCGGTTTCGGCAAAGCACTCTGGCGGCGCACAGACAAACACGGGACAGAATTTGTCATCGCAATGATCCCGCTCGGCGGCTATGTCAAAATGCTGGATGAGCGTGTGGCACCGGTAGCACCGGAGCGTCGTCATCAGGCGTTTAATAACAAAACCGTCGGCCAGCGGGCGGCGGTGGTCAGTGCCGGGCCGATTGCTAACTTTCTGTTAGCCATCGTGGCGTACTGGATTGTGTTTATGATTGGCGTGCCGGCGGTTCGCCCGGTCGTGGCGGATATCCGCGCGGGGTCGGTCGCAGAACAGGCAAATATTTTGCCCGGGATGGAACTAAATGCCGTTGACGGCATCGAAACGCCTGACTGGAATAGTGTGCGCATGGCGATGATCAGTAAAATCGGCGATGATTTTACCGTTCTGAATGTGATTCCGGAACCGGGGTCAGCTCCGGCGGAAAAACGCCTGGATCTCACCCGCTGGAAATTTGATCCGGAAAAACAGGATGCTGTCCTGTCTCTGGGGATCATGCCGGTATCCGCAAAGGTCAGTAATGAGATTAATGCACTGACGCCCGGGGGGCCTGCTGAAAAAGCCGGTTTACAACCGGGGGACAGGATCGTTAAAGTAAGCGGGGAGCCGCTTACGGTCTGGCAGCCGTTTACGCTCTTTGTACGTAATAGTCCCGGTAAAACGCTCGATTTACTGATTGAGCGGGGCGGAGAACATATTAATGTGCCTCTCACACCGGAGATAAAAAACAGCGGCGGCAGTAAACAAATCGGTTTTGCCGGTGTCGAATTAAAGGTTATTCCGCTCGACCCGCAGTATATTACGGAACATCAGTACGGGCCGGTGGAAGCGGTTGCCGAGGCGACCGGGAAAACCTGGCAGTTAATGAATCTGACCGTGAAAATGATCGGCAAGCTGGTGACCGGTGATGTAAAACTGAATAATCTCAGCGGTCCGGTATCGATTGCGAAAGGTGCCGGTATTTCCGCCGATTCCGGCTTAGTGTATTATCTGATGTTTCTGGCGCTCATCAGCGTCAATTTAGGGATCATAAATCTGTTCCCGCTGCCAGTTTTAGATGGTGGACACCTGTTATTCCTGCTTATCGAGAAGATAAAAGGCGGGCCGGTGTCTGAGCGTGTACAAGACTTCAGTTATCGTATTGGTGTAATGGCACTGGTACTGTTGATGGGGCTTGCACTTTTCAATGATTTCTCCCGCTTCTGATTAAGGAAGACCGGGACCGGTAAGGAAAACGCATAACAACGATGGCGATGAAAAAGTTGCTCATAGCGTCGCTGCTGCTTGGCAGCTTCACTGCATACGGTTCAGACGGATTCGTGGTTCAGGACATTCAGTTTGAAGGTCTTCAGCGCGTCGCCGTTGGTGCTGCATTACTGAACATGCCTGTCCGTGTCGGAGACACGGCCAGTGATGAGGATATCGGACGTACCATTCGCGCACTGTTCGCGACAGGTAACTTTGAAGATGTCCGCGTCCTGCGTGAAGGTAATGTACTGCTGGTTCAGGTGAAGGAACGTCCGACCATTGCAAATATCACCTTCTCGGGTAACAAATCCGTGAAGGACGACATGCTCAAACAGAACCTGGAAGCATCCCGTATCCGCGTCGGGGAAGCCCTTGACCGGACGATGCTGTCAAACATTGAAAAGGGGCTGGAAGATTTCTATCACAGTGTCGGTAAGTATAACGCGACGGTAAAAGCCGTTGTCACACCACTGCCGCGCAACCGTATTGATGTGAAATTCGTCTTTGCGGAAGGTGTATCCGCAACTATTCAGCAGATCAATATCGTCGGTAACACTCAGTTTACCACGGCTGAACTGGTTAACCGTTTCCAGCTGCGTGATGATGTACCGTGGTGGAACCTGGCGGCTGACCAGAAATACCAGAAACAGAAACTGGCCGGTGACCTTGAAACCCTGCGCAGCTTCTATCTGGATCGCGGTTACGCGAAATTCAATATTGATTCGACTCAGGTCAGCCTGACGCCGGACAAAAAAGGTATTTATATCACCATCAACGTGACCGAGGGCGATCAGTATCAGATTGCCGGGGTTCAGGTTGCGGGTGAAACTGCCGGTCACTCCGCTGAAATCACCGAGCTGACCGCCATTGAGCCGGGTTCACTCTATAATGGTGCTCAGGTCACCAAAATGGAGAATGATGTCAAAAATATGCTCGGCCGTTACGGCTATGCGTATCCGCGCGTCATGACCCAGCCGGAAATTAATGAAGCCGATAAAACCGTGGTTCTGCATGTGAATGTGGATGCCGGTAACCGTTTCTATGTCCGCCAGATCCGTTTCGCCGGTAATGACGTGAGTAAAGACTCCGTTCTGCGCCGTGAAATGCGTCAGATGGAAGGGGCATGGTTAGGTAATGACCTGGTTGAAGCCGGTAAAGAGCGTCTGAACCGTACCGGTTACTTTGAAACCGTTGAGGTGGAAACCCAGCGTGTGCCGGGTGTGCCGGATCAGGTCGATGTCGTCTATAAAGTCAAAGAGCGTAACACCGGTTCCCTGAACTTTGGTGTGGGCTTCGGTACAGAGAGCGGCGTCAGCTTCCAGGTGGGTGTCACCCAGGATAACTGGTTAGGTACCGGCTATCAGGTCGGTGCGAACGCCAGTAAGAACGACTACTCAACGTACGCTGAATTGTCACTGACTGACCCGTTCTTCACGGTTGATGGTGTGAGCCTCGGCGGCCGTATCTTCTACAACGACTTCCGTGCGGATGATGCGGACTTATCCGGTTACACCAACAAAACCTATGGTGTGGACGGAACGCTCGGCTTCCCGATCAACGAAAATAACTCTATCCGTTTAGGTCTGGGTTATGTGCATAACACCCTGTCCCGTATGGAACCGCAGGTTGCCATGTGGCGTTATCTGAACTCGATGGGTGATTATCCGGGCTATAAAGAGCGCGCGGAATTCCGTGCCGATGACTTCACGCTGACAACCGCGTGGGTTTATAACAACCTCGACCGTGGTTACTTCCCGACTTCCGGTGTGAAATCCACCGTGAGTGCGAAAGTCACAGTTCCGGGCTCTGATAACGAATACTATAAACTGATCGCCGATACCACCGGTTACTATCCGATTGACGAAAACGGCAGTTGGGTTGTGATGGGGCGCGGTCGTTTAGGCTTCGGTGATGGTCTCGGCGGCAAAGAACTGCCGTTCTATGAGAACTTCTATGCCGGTGGTTCCGGTACCGTCCGTGGTTTCCGTTCTAATACCATCGGTCCGAAAGCGGTCTACCTGAACGAGAACGGTCAGGTGAAAAGCGATCAGCCTTCCCGCGATGCTATCGGGGGTAACGCGATGGCGGTGGCCAGTATGGAACTGATTACACCGACACCGTTTATCGACGAAAAATACACGAATTCTGTCCGCACATCACTCTTTGTGGATGCCGGTACAGTATGGGATACCAACTGGGATGGATCAACCTATCCGGGTATTCCTGATTACAGTAAAGCAGGGAACATCCGTGTTTCCACCGGTGTCGCGTTCCAGTGGATTTCTCCGCTCGGACCATTGGTCTTCTCTTATGCGAAGCCAATCAAAGACTACCAGGGTGACCGGACAGAACAGTTCCAGTTTAATATCGGTAAGACCTGGTAATTGCAGTACAGGGTTACCATGCGTAATAACCAGTACGCTCAGTGTGCAAAGGGAATCTTTACCATTGGGTTTAATATCCAACCAGTAAATGGTGTTTAAGGGGTTTTATTGTGAAAAAGTTATTAACTGCTGCCAGCGTGGGTATGGTATTAGCGATGTCTGCCGGTGCTGCTCAGGCTGCTGACAAGATCGCGGTTGTCAATATCGGTGAAGTTGTCCAGAAAATGCCGGGCCGTGAAGCGGCAGCAAAACAACTGGAAAGCGAATTCAAAAGCCGTGGTACTGAACTGCAGAGTTTAGAAAAAGATCTGCAGACCCGTGCTCAGAAACTGCAGAAAGACGGCGCGACCATGAAAGACAGCGAGCGTCAGAAACTGGCAGGTGAATTCGACACCAAACGTGCTGACTTCGCGAAAAAAGCCCAGGCATTTGACCAGGATTTCCAGAAACGTCAGATGGAAGAGCGCAACAAAGTCATGAAGCGTGTTGAAGATGCAGTGAAATCTGTTGCTTCAAAAGGCGGATATGACGTTGTGATCGATGCTAACGCAGTTGCTTACTCTGTTTCCGGCATTGATATCACTGCTGACGTTCTGAAACAGGTTAAATAATTAATGTCTTCCATTCGATTAGCTGATCTCGCTCAGCAGTTGAATGCAACGTTACACGGTGATGGCGATCTCGTCATCACCGGTATCGCGCCTATGCATTCAGCAAACAGCGGGCAAATTACTTTTCTGTCTGATGCCCGTTACCGGGAAAAACTGGCTGGTTGTCAGGCGGGTGCTGTGGTATTGCGTGAAGACGATTTACCGTTTTGTCAGGTCGCTGCCCTTGTGGTGAAAGACCCGTACCTGGCGTATGCGCATATGGCGCAGATTATGGATACCACACCGGCTCCGGCTGAGAATATCCATCCGTCTGCGGTGATTGACCCGTCAGCCTCTCTCGGGGCCAATGTGTCAGTCGGTGCGAATGCTGTCATTGAGTCCGGCGTGGTTCTGGGTGACGATGTTATCATCGGCGCAGGATCGTTTGTCGGCAAAAATACCACTATCGGTGCCAAAACCCGTATCTGGGCAAATGTCACCGTGTACCACGGGATTGTGATTGGTGAAGGCTGCCTGGTTCATTCCAACACCGTTATCGGTGCGGACGGATTCGGTTATGCCAACGATCGCGGTCAGTGGGTTAAAATCCCTCAGCTGGGTTCCGTCATTATCGGTGACCGGGTTGAAATCGGCTCCTGTACCACTATCGACCGTGGTGCATTAGAAAATACGGTAATCGGTAACGGTGTTATCATTGATAACCAGTGCCAGATTGCCCATAACGTCATAATCGGCGACAACACCGCAGTAGCCGGTGGTGTGATTATGGCCGGGAGCCTGAAAATCGGCCGCAACTGTATGATTGGCGGAGCAAGCGTCATTAATGGTCATATGGAAATCTGCGATCGCGTCGTCGTGACAGGCATGGGCATGGTAATGCGGCCTATCACCGAGCCGGGTGTATACTCCTCCGGTATTCCGTTACAGCCAAATAAAACATGGCGTAAAACTGCCGCGCTGGTGATGAACATCAGCGAAATGAATAAACGCCTGAAGGCGGTCGAACGGCAGCTGGATAACGACGATAAATAACAGCGCATTTTGCGGTATTTTTGCGGCCTGCTAACCGCGTGACGGGTATAGCAGGCCGTGTTATTAATAAGACATATGACAAAGAGACAGGAAGAGTATTCTGATGAGTGACAACCATACTCTCAAAATTGATGAAATTTTAGAGCTTCTTCCGCACCGGTATCCGTTTTTATTAGTGGATCGCGTGCTGGATTTTGAAGAAGGTAAATTTTTACGTGCCGTGAAAAACGTATCATTCAATGAGCCGTTCTTCCAGGGGCACTTCCCGGGCAAACCGATTTTTCCGGGCGTTCTTATTCTGGAAGCGATGGCTCAGGCCACCGGCATTCTGGCGTTCAAAAGCCTGGGTAAATTAGAGCCGGGTGAACTGTATTATTTTGCCGCCATCGATGACTGTCGCTTTAAACGCCCGGTACTGCCGGGAGACCAGATGATCCTCGAAGTGACTTTCCATAAGGAACGCCGCGGCGTTGCCCGTTTCACGGGTGTTGCGAAAGTTGACGGAGAAGTTGCCTGCGAAGCTACCATGATGTGTGCACGCCGCCGTGAGGGGTAATAAATGATCGATAAAACCGCCCGGATCCACCCGTCTTCCATTATCGAAGACGGCGCCGTTATTGGTGCCAATGTCACCATCGGTCCTTTCTGCTGTATTGGTGCGGATGTTGAGATCGGTGAGGGGACTGAAATCAAGTCCCATGTTGTGATTAATGGTCATACCAAAATTGGTCGTGATAACCAGATTTTCCAGTTTGCCTCCATTGGTGAGATAAACCAGGATCTGAAATACAAAGGTGAACCGACCCGCGTAGAGATCGGTGATCGTAACCGTATCCGCGAAAGTGTGACTATTCATCGCGGCACCGCGCAGGACACCGGCGTTACCCGTATCGGTAACGACAACCTGCTGATGATCAATGCCCATGTTGCTCACGACTGTGTGATCGGCAACCATTGTATCATTGCCAACAACGGAACCCTGGCGGGTCATGTCACGCTGGATGATTATGTCATCCTGGGTGGCTTATCGGCTGTTCATCAGTTCTGCCGTATCGGTGAGCACGTTATGGTCGGCGGCTGTTCAGGTGTGGCGCAGGATATCCCGCCGTTCTTAATCGCGCAGGGTAACCATGTGACCGCCTTCGGCCTCAATGCTATCGGCCTCAAACGCCGTGGTTTTGATAAAGACGATATCAGTGCGTTACAGAATGCCTATAAAGTTCTGTACCGCAGTAATCTGACGCTGGCAGAAGCCAAAGTGCAGTTGGCTGAACTGGCGAAAGAAAATGTCCATGTAAAAACCTTCGCTGACTTCCTGGATACCGCTGAACGCGGGATCATCCGTCCGTAATTGCGGGGGCTGCCATGTCGGTATCACCTCGTCCGCTCACGATAGGTATTGTCGCCGGAGAAACCTCCGGCGATATTCTCGGCGCAGGTTTAATGCGCGCACTGAAAGAAAAATATCCGGATGTTCGTTTCACCGGGGTTGCCGGTCCGCTGATGCAGGCGGAAGGCTGTGAAACCTGGTATGAAATGGAAGAACTGGCGGTGATGGGCATTGTGGAAGTGCTGGGGCGCCTGCCGCGTCTGCTCTCCATCCGCCGTGATCTCACCCGCCGTTTCCGTGAACTGCAGCCGGATGTTTTTGTCGGCATTGATGCGCCGGATTTCAATATCACCCTGGAAGGACGGTTAAAATCCTCCGGGATCAAAACGATCCACTATGTCAGCCCGTCAGTCTGGGCGTGGCGGCAGAACCGGGTCTTTAAAATCGCCAAAGCGACCAATCTGGTGCTGGCTTTCCTGCCGTTCGAAAAAGCGTTTTACGACAAATATAATGTGCCGTGCCGCTTTATCGGCCATACCATGGCGGATGCACTGCCGTTACAGCCGGATAAAGCTGCTGCCCGTGATGCGCTGGGGCTGGATCCGTCCGCACCGTGTCTGGCAATACTGCCGGGCAGCCGTCACGCGGAAGTCTCGATGCTCAGCGGCGATTTCCTGAAAACCGCGCAACTGCTGCGGCAATCACTGCCGGATTTACAGATTGTGGTGCCGCTGGTGAATGCGAAACGCCGGGCTGAGTTTGAAGCTATCAAACAGGAAATCGCCCCGGAACTGGATGTGCACCTGCTTGACGGCCGCGCCCGTGATGCCATGATTGCCTCGGATGCCGCACTGCTGGCGTCAGGCACGGCAGCGCTGGAGTGCATGCTGGCGAAATGTCCGATGGTCGTGGGCTACCGCATGAAGCCGTTTACGTTCTGGCTGGCAAAACGGCTGGTCAAAACCCCGTATGTGTCACTGCCGAACCTGCTGGCAGGGCGCGAGATCGTGCCGGAACTGTTACAGGATGAGTGCCGCAGTGATCTGCTGGCAAATGCACTGCTGCCGCTGCTGCAGGGTGGTGAAGCCGTGGATAAACTCAGAGAAACCTTCCTGGAACTCCATCAGAAAATCCGTCTTGATGCGGATAATCAGGCCGCACAAGCCGTATCAGATATAGCGAGTAATTAATGGATTTTGTTTATCCGGACGCGGCACTGATTGCCGGTGTCGATGAAGTCGGCCGCGGGCCGCTGGTCGGCGCGGTGGTAACCGCCGCCGTTATTCTTGATCCGCAAAACCCGATCGAAGGTCTGGCGGACTCCAAAAAGCTCACGGAGAAAAAACGTGAGCGCCTGTTTTCTGAAATTCAGGAAAAGGCACTGTACTGGAGTATCGGCCGCGCGGAAGCGGCGGAAATTGACCAAATCAATATTTTGCAGGCCACATTCCTGGCGATGCAGCGGGCGGTTGCCGGGTTACCGGTGCGTCCGGGGTTTGTGCTGGTGGACGGTAACAAAGCGCCGGATTTTGGTGTCCCTGCTCAGGCAGTGATCAAGGGTGACGGCCTGGTGCCGGAAATCAGTGCGGCATCGATACTGGCAAAAGTCACGCGGGATCGCGAAATGGCGGAGCTGGATAAACAATTCCCGCAGTACGGATTTGCAAAACACAAAGGTTACCCGACGGCGCTGCATCTTGAGATGCTGGCACAGTATGGGGTGACAGAGCATCACCGCACCAGTTTTGGCCCGGTCCGCCGCGCGCTGGCCGGTATCAGTAAGTGAGGATGGCGTAATGGCGGAACCGCGTTTTATTCATCTTAATATTCACAGCGACTATTCCATGATTGACGGACTGGCTAAAACCGGCCCGCTGGTCAAGAAAGTGGCGTCGATGAATATGCCGGCGATGGCAATTACGGACTTCACTAACCTGTGCGGGCTGGTGAAATTTTACGGCAGTGCGCACGGTGCCGGGGTGAAACCGATTGTCGGCGCGGACTTCCTGATGGAAAGCGAGCTGCTGGGGGATGAACTGGCCTCACTCACGATCCTGGCACGCAATAACACCGGTTATCAGAACCTGACCCTGCTTATCTCCGAAGCCTATCAGAAAGGCTATGGTGCACAGGGGCCGACCATTCAGCGCGACTGGCTGGTTAATCATAAAGAAGGGCTGATTATTCTCTCCGGCGGGCGCAAGGGGGATGTGGGTAAGTTTCTGCTGCGCGGTAATAATGTCCTGGTGGAGCAGGCGCTGGAATTCTGGCAGACCCACTTCCCGGACAGCTTTTATCTGGAGCTTATCCGTACCGGCCGCCAGGATGAGGAAAGCTATCTGCATGCTGCTGTACAGCTGGCGACCGAGAAATCCCTGCCGGTGGTGGCGACCAATGATGTCCGTTTTATCAGCAGTGAGGATTTTGACGCCCATGAAATCCGCGTAGCCATTCATGATGGTTATACGTTAGCGGATCCGAAACGTCCGAAACTCTACAGCCCTCAGCAATATCTGCGCAGTGAGGACGAGATGTGCGAACTGTTCGCCGACATCCCGGAAGCACTGCAGAACAGCGTCGAAATTGCTAAGCGTTGTAATGTCACCATCCGTCTCGGCGAGTATTTCCTGCCGCAGTTCCCGACCGGGGACATGAGCACGGAAGATTATCTGGTCAAACGCTCGAAAGAGGGGCTGGAGGAGCGCCTGGCGTTCCTGTTCCCGGATCCGGAAGTGCGCGCACAGCGCCGCCCGGAATATGACGAGCGTCTGGATGTTGAACTGAAAGTGATTAACCAGATGGGTTTCCCCGGCTACTTCCTGATCGTGATGGAGTTTATCCAGTGGTCGAAAGATAACAATGTGCCGGTGGGGCCGGGACGTGGTTCCGGTGCCGGTTCGCTGGTGGCGTACTCCCTGAAAATCACCGATCTGGATCCTCTGGAGTTCGATCTTCTGTTCGAACGTTTCCTGAACCCGGAACGTGTCTCCATGCCCGACTTTGACGTCGACTTCTGCATGGAAAAACGTGACCGCGTGATCGATCACGTAGCCGAAATGTACGGGCGTGATGCCGTTTCCCAGATTATTACCTTCGGTACCATGGCGGCAAAAGCAGTTATCCGCGATGTCGGCCGTGTACTGGGGCATCCGTACGGGTTTGTCGACAGGATCTCCAAACTGGTGCCGCCGGATCCCGGTATGACACTGGAAAAAGCCTTTGCGGCAGAGCCGCAGCTCGGCGAGGTGTATGAGGCCGATGAGGAAGTCAGGGCGCTGATCGATATGGCGCGGATCCTGGAAGGGGTGACACGTAACGCCGGTAAACACGCTGGTGGTGTGGTGATCGCGCCGACAAAAATTACCGATTTCGCACCGCTTTACTGCGACCCGGAAGGGAATAACCCGGTCACGCAGTTTGATAAAAACGACGTGGAATATGCCGGTCTGGTGAAGTTTGACTTCCTCGGTCTGCGCACACTGACGATTATCGACTGGGCGCTGGGCATGATTAACCCGCGCAATGAGAAAAAAGGCAAGCCGCCGGTGGATATCGCGGCTATCCCGCTCGACGACCAGAAAAGCTTTGATATGCTGCAGCGCTCGGAAACCACCGCAGTTTTCCAGCTTGAATCCCGCGGTATGAAAGATTTGATCAAGCGTCTGCGCCCGGACAGCTTTGAAGATATGATAGCCCTGGTGGCGCTGTTCCGTCCCGGCCCGCTGCAGTCGGGCATGGTGGATAACTTTATCGACCGTAAACACGGACGTGAGGCTATCTCTTACCCGGATGTGGAATGGCAGCATGAATCCCTGCAGCCGGTACTGGAACCGACGTACGGCATCATCCTCTATCAGGAACAGGTGATGCAGATTGCCCAGGTGCTGGCGGGCTATACCCTGGGCGGCGCGGATATGCTGCGCCGTGCAATGGGTAAGAAAAAGCCGGAAGAGATGGCAAAACAGCGCTCGGTATTTGAAGAGGGCGCGGTGAAAAACGGCGTCGATGCCGAGCTGTCGATGAAAATCTTTGACCTGGTGGAAAAATTCGCCGGTTACGGGTTTAACAAATCTCACTCCGCTGCCTACGCGCTGGTTTCCTATCAGACACTGTGGCTGAAAGCACACTATCCGGCGGAATTTATGGCTGCCGTGATGACGGCGGATATGGATAACACCGAAAAAGTCGTCGGGCTGGTGGATGAATGCTGGCGGATGGGTCTGAAAGTATTGCCGCCGGATATCAACAGCGGACTGTATCACTTCCATGTCAATGATGAAGGTGAGATAGTCTATGGTATCGGTGCGATTAAAGGTGTCGGTGAAGGCCCGATCGAAGCGATTCTGGAGGCCCGTAAGGACGGGTATTTCAAGGATATTTTTGATTTGTGTGCCCGCACGGACACCAAAAAACTGAACCGCCGCGTAATGGAAAAACTCATTATGTCCGGCGCGTTTGACCGGCTGGGGCCGCACCGCGCCGCGCTGATGTCCTCACTGGAGGATGCGCTGAAAGCCGCGGATCAGCACGCCAAAGCGGAAGCTATCGGTCAGGCGGATATGTTCGGGGTACTGGCGGAAGCACCGGAGCAGGTAGAGCGCTCTTATGCCAATATTCCGAAATGGCAGGACGAAATTATCCTCGAAGGGGAGCGGGAAACACTCGGACTGTATCTTACCGGACATCCGATAAACCGTTATCTGAAAGAGATTGAGCGCTATACTCATGGTTTACGTCTGAAAGATGTTAACCCGACACCGCGTGGTCAGATGACCACGGTAGTCGGTCTGGTACTGGCTTCCAAGGTGATCACCACCAAACGGGGAAACCGGATTGGTGTCTGTACCCTCGATGATCGTTCCGGCCGGCTGGAAATTATGCTATTTTCCGATGCACTGGAACGTTACCAGCATCTGCTCGAACAGGATCGCATTCTGATTGCTTCCGGGCAGGTCAGCTTTGATGATTTCAGCGGCGGGCTTAAAATGGTGGTCAGGGAGCTGCTGGATATCAGCGAAGCACGCGAAAAATATGCGCGCGGGCTTGCTATCTCGCTCACGGACGGGCAAATTGACGAACAACTGCTGCACCGGCTGCGCGGTGCGCTTGAACCGCACCGCTCCGGGACAATACCGGTTCACCTTTATTACCAGAAGGACGATGCCAGAGCGCGGATGCGTTTCGGTGCCACCTGGCGGGTCACCCCGACCGATACCCTTCTGACGGATCTGCGGACTCTGCTGGGTAATGAGCAGGTAGAATTAGAATTTGACTAAAATAGGAACATTATGAGTCTTAATTTTCTGGATTTTGAACAGCCGATTGCCGAGTTAGAGGCGAAAATTGATTCGCTGACCGCGGTCAGCCGCCAGGATGAATCACTCGATATCAATCTTGACGAAGAAGTTGAACGCTTACGGGCGAAGAGTCTGGAACTGACACGTAAGATTTTCGCTGACCTGGGTGCCTGGCAGATTGCTCAGCTGGCACGCCATCCGCGTCGTCCGTATACCCTGGATTACGTCAAACTGATCTTTACCGATTTTCAGGAACTGGCAGGCGACCGCGCATATGCGGATGACAAAGCGATTGTCGGCGGGATTGCCCGCCTGGACGGTCGTCCGGTGATGATTATCGGCCATCAGAAAGGCCGTGAAACCAAAGAAAAAATCCGCCGTAACTTCGGCATGCCGGCACCGGAAGGTTACCGCAAAGCCCTGCGTCTGATGGAACTGGCAGAGCGTTTTAACCTGCCGGTGATCACCTTTATCGACACTCCGGGGGCCTATCCGGGCGTGGGCGCGGAAGAGCGCGGCCAGTCGGAGGCTATTGCCCGTAACCTGCGTGAAATGTCCCGTCTGAAAGTACCGACTGTCTGTACCGTGGTCGGTGAAGGCGGTTCCGGCGGCGCACTGGCAATTGCAGTCGGCGACAAAGTGAATATGCTGCAATACAGCACTTACTCTGTCATTTCGCCGGAAGGCTGTGCCTCGATTCTGTGGAAAAGTGCGGATAAAGCGCCGATCGCCGCAGAAGCGATGGGTATCACCGCACCGCGTCTGAAAGAGCTGAAACTGATCGACAATGTTATCCCTGAGCCGCTGGGTGGCGCGCACCGTGATTATGAAGCGGTTGCCGCATCCCTGAAAGCACAGATCCTGTCTGATCTGGAAGAGCTGGATAAACTGGACAGCGAGTCTCTGGCTAATCGCCGCTATGAGCGTCTGATGAGCTACGGCTACTGCTGATAACCGGTTGTGGATACTGCCTTTTGTGAATCACTGTCTGCCGTGTTCCGCCGTGTGTTTGCCTCTCAGCAGGCAATCCTGGCGGGACTGAGCGGCGGGCTTGATTCCGTTGTCCTGCTGCATGCTCTGCGGCAGTGGCAGACCGCTGAGCGCCCGGTGCTGCGGTTGCGGGCAGTCTACATTCATCACGGATTAAACCCGCTGGCGGATGACTGGGCAGAACACTGCCGGACGTTCTGCGACTCACTCTCTGTTCCGTTTCAGGTGTGCCGCGTGCAGGTGGATCCCCGCAAAAAAGGGATCGAAGCTGCCGCCAGAGATGCCCGCTACCAGGCTTTCCGCGAAGTCATCGCCACCGATGAGGCGCTGGTAACCGCACAGCATCTGGATGATCAGAGCGAAACCTTTTTCCTTGCCTTAAAACGCGGCAGCGGCCCTGCCGGCCTCTCTGCAATGCCGGAACAGATGGCATTCGGTGCCAATCCGCTGATCCGTCCGTTACTCTCCTTCAGCCGTGCTCAGCTCGAACAGTATGCGCAATATCATCAGCTTTCCTGGGTCGAGGATGACAGTAATCAGGATCGCCGTTATGACCGCAATTTTCTGCGCCATGCGGTATTACCGCAACTGAATGCCCGCTGGCCGCACTTTGCTCAGGCGGTTTCCCGCAGTGCCGCGCTTTGCGGTGAACAGGAAGCTCTGCTGGATGAACTGCTGCTGCCGGAACTTATGCAGTTGACGGATGCGGATAACGGGTTATCTTTTATCCCGCTGCTCAGCGCCGGGACGGCGAAACGTAATGCTGTACTGCGCCGCTGGCTGAAGCACTGTGGTGTGCAGATGCCGTCACAGCACCAGCTGACTCTGCTCTGGCAGGAAGTGGCACTGGCGAAACCGGATGCGGAACCGGGCTGTTATCTGAAACCGGTCACCATCCGCCGTTATCAGAACAAACTGTATGTGACGGAAAAAACAGCCGGATTATCAGAATACTGTCTGCCGTGGGATCTGCACTCTGCATTGTTATTGCCGGATGATGCCGGGATTTTGCGGGTGGCGGAAGCGGTCACTCCGCAGGACAGCGTTTCTGTGGTGCGTCCGCCGCGCCCTGATGAACAGGTGACTGTCCGGTTTGGTTTGCAGGGGCATTATCATATCTGCGGCCGTGATCGCGGGCGATCAGCCAAAAAGCTGTGGCAGGAATGCGGCGTTGCGCCCTGGCTGCGCGAACGCACACCGCTGCTCTGGTATAACGATGCGCTGATAGCGGCGGTCGGGGTATTTGTCACGAAAGAGGGCGAAGCGGATGAGGCAAAACTGATGATTATGCAGGAAAAAAACAACCCCGCGGACGGGGTTGCAGAGTTATTCAGGACGGTGAGTGATCAATAACCACTGTTCCCAGGTCGGGATGACTGAAGCTGACAATAGAGTCCAGACGAAGCTCCCGCAGTTCGTTGTCAATCGTGACAACAAGGTATTCCACTTTCTTCCGGAGCACCAAATCAGTCGCTTTTCCTGTCAGAACATCGCCCCCCTGTAAGGTCACTTCCAGTACCATATGATGCTGGCAGGCCAGTTCGAGGTTGTCATAGTCATCACAATTAATTGGTTGATATTCGTTTTCTGCAGACATATTCCCTCACCATACTTTCGCTTGCGGTATCATCCGCGGATGGTTATTCAAATAGCCTCATCGCTCTCAGCAGACTATATCATAGTTATCATATTGGCTATTACTGATTACATTTTATTATCGGCAAAACATATTGTTTATCACTGTTTTGAATAAAACTATTGCCATTTTAAAAATAAAAATGCGTAATTGTCTGAAAGCGCGTGAATATACAAAAATTGACAATCATTTTGCTAACATTACCTCATCTGATGTTCAGGGGGAAACATGAAAAATCTGACAAAACTCTTATTGGCGGCAGGCATTTTCAGCATTACGGCCTGTAGTTCGACAGTGGTTGTGCCACCAGCGCCGGAAGTCCATGTTCTTGACCGTGCCTATAACGGCGTGGTTCCGTGTGCCGATTGCTCCGGCATGGATGTGACCGTTTTACTGGAAGGTGACGGCACCTATGTTATGCAGCGCACCTATCTGGAAACCCGCGACGGCAACCAGACCTTCTTTGAAACCGGGACCTGGGCGAAAGACGGTGAGAAACTGCGTCTGACCGATACCGCCGGGCAGCGCACTTATTATGACCCGCAGGATAAATCGCTGGTAATGCTGGATATCGACGGCAACCCGGTTAAATCAGACATGAATTACACCCTGAAAATGGTGAAACCGGTACAGCTGAAAGGTGAATACCGTTATATGGCTGATGCGGCAACCTTTAAAGATTGCCAGACCGGTGTGGTTTACGCGGTGCCGGGCAATATCGGCTTAGAGCAGGGTTACGGTAAGCTGGGTGTCGAAGGCGGCAAACCTGTCTATCTGGAAGTGGAAGGGTATTACACCATCCGTCCGTCCATGGAAGACGGCCAGTTTGATCAGGCGCTGATCCAGACCGGCAAATCCGTACTGGATAAATCCCGCGGCTGTCAGTAAGTTCTTTCTGCTCCCGCAAATATAAAAAAGGCTGAACAGATGTTCAGCCTTTTTGTATTCACCGCGCCGGTAATCAGGCAGTGATGATTTTCTCTTTCAGCACACTGACAACGTCATCCAGCGCGATCAGGGATTTATCTTCGCTGCGGCGGTATTTGTATTCCACCACACCGCTGTCGAGGTTGCGATCACCGATAACGATGGTATGCGGGATACCCATCAGTTCCATATCCGCAAACATCACACCCGGACGCTCTTTACGGTCATCAAAGATCACTTCAATGCCCTGAGCGGTCAGATCAGCGTAGAGTTTTTCCGCCACTTCTTTCACACGGTAAGATTTGTGCATATTCATCGGCAGCAGGGCAACCTGGAACGGTGCAATCGCATCCGGCCAGATAATCCCGCGATCGTCGAAGTTCTGCTCAATCGCTGCCGCAACAATACGGGTGACTCCGATACCGTAGCAACCCATAAAGACCACTTCGTTGTGACCGGCTTCGTTCTGAACAGTCGCTTTCAGTGCTTCGGAATATTTTTTACCGAGCTGGAAGATATGACCGACTTCAATCCCGCGCTTAATCATCAGAGTACCTTTGCCGTCCGGGCTCGGGTCACCGGCGACCACATTACGGATATCCGCCACTTCCGGCAGGGCAGCATCACGCTCCCAGTTGATACCGAAATAGTGTTTACCGTCGATATTCGCACCGGCACCGAAATCACTCATCATGGCAACGGTACGATCAGCGACCACCGGCAGCGGCAGATTCACCGGTCCCAGTGACCCCGGGCCTGCATTCACGGCTGCACGGATCTCTTCTTCTGTCGCGAACTCCAGCGGAGCAGCAACCAGCGGGTGTTTTTCTGCTTTCACTTCGTTGAGTTCGTGATCACCGCGAACCAGCAGCGCAACCAGTTTGTGGCCGCTTTCTTTGCTGCCGTGAACAATCAGGGTTTTGACGGTTTTCTCTACCGGCAGATTAAACTGTTCGACCAGCTCCGCGATGGTTTTCGCGTTTGGTGTATCAACCAGTTCCATTGCTTTCTGCGGTGCAGGGCGCTCAGTAATGTTGCAGACCGCTTCCGCCAGTTCAATATTGGCCGCGTAATCGGACTCAGAGGAGAAAATCACATCATCTTCGCCGCTCTGTGCCAGGACCTGGAACTCGTGGGATGCACTACCGCCGATAGAGCCGGTATCTGCCATTACCGCGCGGAAATCCAGCCCGATACGGTTGAAGATTTTGCTGTACGCCTGATACATCGTATCGTACGTTTCCTGCAGTGAATCCTGGGTCAGGTGGAAAGAGTACGCATCTTTCATGATGAATTCACGGGAGCGCATCACACCAAAACGCGGACGGACTTCATCACGGAATTTGGTCTGGATCTGGAACACATTCAGCGGCAGCTGTTTGTAAGATGTCACTTCGTTACGGATGATGTCCGTGACCACTTCTTCGTGTGTCGGACCCAGAACAAACTGGCGATCGCCGCGGTCGGTGATACGGAGCAGCTCCGGACCGTACTGTTCCCAGCGTCCGCTCTCCAGCCATAAATCTGCGGGCTGAACCACCGGCATGGAGATTTCCAGTGAACCGGCATTTTCCATCTCTTCACGTACGATCTTTTCAACTTTGCGTAATACGCGGACACCGGTCGGCATCCAGTTGTACAGACCTGAAGCAAGTTTACGGATCATCCCGGCGCGCAGCATCAGCTGATGACTGACCACTTCGGCGTCAGCAGGGGTCTCTTTCAGAGTAGAGAGCAGATATTGGGTAGTACGCATTATTTAGGTTCCATTAGAACGACAAACATGTCTTATCGCAGAAATATTCTGCGCAGAAGTGAAGTTAAGCCTGACAGTTTACCAGTGACTGCCGCGCCCCAAAAGGGGTTTAGCGTTTTTCCAGACTGATGACTTCAGTCACGCCGTCGCGGATATGCCAGCGGACATTTAAATCCAGCAGGTGCACGGCATAGATTTTATCGTCAGCCTGTTGTTTTTTATACGCCGGACGCGGATCCTGCGCCAGTACCTGAGTGATAAAACGCGCCAAATCAGGATATTGTGCGGCCTGAGCCGTTATGAATTGCTGCGCGGCAGTACTGAATACGACCGGCATATCGGCAGGCGGCTCTTCCTGCGCAAAACCGGCCAGTGCGCCGGGCATGGATTCAGCATAGGGCAGATAGGGTTTGATATCCAGCACTGGTGTGCCGTTAAGCAGATCCAGGCTGCCGAGGGAGAGATACGCCGTATCGCCGTCGTAACAGACTTTTTTCAGTTCAACCAGCGACATCCCGATCGGATTCGGGCGGAAGGTGGAGCGGGTGGCGAACACACCCATTTTGGCATTACCGCCAAGGCGCGGCGGGCGTACCAGCGGACGCCAGCTGCCGGCCGGAATATCATGGAAAACAAAGATGACCCATACGTGACTGAACTGTTCCAGTCCGCGCACACAGTCGGCGTGATTATAGGGAGCCACAAAGTGCAGTTCCCCGGTACCATCCTCAACCAGCCCCGGCTGGCGCGGAATCGCAAATTTTTCCTGCCACGGTGAGCGGATAAACCCCACGGGCGAAAATGAAAACTCAGACATCATCAACCTTAATCGCAGTACCTTCGCATACCGCCAGCTGCTTACAACCCTGCGCGGGGTTCACGGCACACTGGTGGAGTAACACGGCATCTGCTTTCAGTTTTCCGGCCCGGGACAGCATCTGCTTACGGGCTGCCGGAATACCGGACTGTGCAGGGTTTGCCGCTTCACGGCAATTCTGACCCAAAACCACGCCAAGGTCACGGAAAGGTTTACCCAGCAGTTCTTCCGGGTGGAGATAGAGTTTGACGCGTGATGCTGCGGATGTTGATTTGGCTTTTTTACCGGCCGGTTTTTTCAGCCGCATATCGGCGTATTGCGCTTGTTCCTGCTCGGAATGACTCTGACGGAAAGAGCATCCCGCGATGAGAAGAGCAAGCAGGCTGATAATAAGCACTCGCATGGAAAACAATCCTCTGGCTGTACAAAACAGAAAAGTAATGGCAGATGAAATATTATTATTTATATGCTGAACATTTAATGATTATAACAAAATAAAAAGGGTGAACAATTGTTCACCCTCAGTGTAATATTCTTTGATTAAAGATAAAAGAACTTAGCAGTTATTCTGAACTCCCGGTCTTTTACCAGCCTTTTACCGCACCGCCGTTGAAGACTTTATCTGCTTCGTTAAAGACTTCATCAGACTGATATGCCTGAACAAATTGTTTCACCGCTTCGCTGTCTTTATTATCTTCACGGGAGACAATAATGTTGACGTAAGGTGAATCTTTATCTTCAACAAATAAGCCGTCTTTAGCCGGGGTTAAGTTGATCTGGCTGGCGTAAGTGGTGTTGATCACGGCCAGGTCGATCTTATTATCATCCAGTGAACGCGGCAGCTGCGGGGCTTCCAGCTCGATCAGTTTCAGACCTTTCGGGTTTTCAACCACATCAAGAACTGTCGGCAGCAGACCGGTGCCTTCTTTCAGTTTGATTAATCCCTGCTTCTGTAATAACAGCAGTGAACGGCCGAGGTTAGTCGGGTCATTCGGCAGAGCGACCTGTGCGCCGTCCTGTAACTCATCCAGTGATTTGATTTTCTTTGAATAACCGGCAATCGGATAAACAAAGGTATTGCCCACCGGAGTTAATTTGTAGTTACGGTCTTTAATCTGCTGATCCAGATACGGCTTGTGCTGGAATGCGTTCAGATCGATATCACCACGGCTGAGAGCTTCGTTCGGCATGACGTAGTCGTTGAACGTGACCAGTTCCACATTCAGGCCGTATTTGTCTTTGGCGACTTTTTTCGCCACTTCCGCCACCTGCTGTTCAGCACCGACGATCACGCCGACTTTGATGCTTTTCGGATCTTTTTCATTCTGTCCGCAACCCGCCAGCACTAATGAACCCAGCAAAGCACCGGCAACGACAAGCGATTTTAATTTAAAAGCCATCTTTTCTTTCCTCGTTCTGTTTAATACGCGTTCGCAGTCAGTGCGGCGCGGAGAGAGTCTTATTTGTGGGTAACGGCTTTAACCAGACGATCACCACATACCTGAATAATAAAGACCAAAACAACCAGCAATGCCAATACCGTATTCATAACTACTGCGTTATATCCGACATAACCATACTGATAACCAATCTGACCTAACCCGCCTGCACCGACAGCACCACCCATTGCGGAGTAACCTACGAGAGTGATCAGCGTAATAGTCGCGGCGTTGATCAGTCCCGGTAATGCTTCCGGCAGCAGGATTTTGCTGACTATCTGTAATGGTGTGGCGCCCATTGCCCGCGATGCTTCAATCAGACCTGACGGGATCTCCAGCAGGGCGTTTTCCACCATACGGGCAATAAACGGTGCAGCGCCGACAGTCAGCGGCACAATGGCAGCCTGTAACCCGATAGATGTACCGACGACTAACCGGGTAAACGGAATCATCCACACCAGTAAGATAATGAACGGAATCGCGCGGAAGATATTGACCAGCACGGACAGGGTCCGGTACAGGCTTTTATTATCCGCAATTTGCCCCGAACGGGTGATATACAGCAGTACCCCCACCGGCAGGCCGATTAAAAATCCCAGGAAACCGGATGCAAATGTCATAACCAGGGTTTCCCAGATGCCTTTAACTAACAGTAAAATCATTCCTTCAGACATAACCGAGAACCTCTGTTTTTACGTGGTGTTCTTTCAGAAAATTAATAGCCGCCTCAACATCCTGCGGGCTGTTACCGTCCAGTTCTGCCAGCATGACACCAAATTTCACACCACCCGCATAATCCATCTGAGAACTCAGGATGCTGATATCAATATTGAATTTGCGTGATGCAATTGAGATCAGCGGGGCATCGACAGACTGACCACCAAACTCCAGTTTCAGCAGCGGACCCAGTCCTTCCGCCGGTTCCGGTTTCAGGCGCGCCAGATAATCTTCCGGCACATCCAGATGCAGCGTGGATTCAATAAAGGCCTGTGCCACCGGCGTTTTCGGATGAGAGAACACCTCACTCACCGTATTCTGTTCAATCAGCTGTCCGCCGCTGATAACCGCAACCTGGTCACAGATGCGTTTCACCACATCCATTTCATGGGTGATCAGCAGGATAGTTAACTCCAGCCGGCGGTTGATGTCTTTCAGCAGTTCCAGAATCGAACGGGTCGTTGCCGGATCCAGGGCGCTGGTGGCCTCATCACACAGTAATACCTCCGGTTCGTTTGCCAGTGCGCGGGCGATAGCCACACGCTGTTTCTGACCACCGGACAGATTTGCCGGATAAACATCCCGTTTATCAGACAGACCGACCAGGTCAAGCAGCTTCACAACCCGTTTTTCAATTTCCGCCGCCGGTACGCGATCCAGTTCCAGGGGCAGAGCGATGTTCCCGAAAACAGTACGGGAGGACAGCAGGTTAAAGTGCTGAAAAATCATGCCGATGCCACGACGGGCACGGGTTAACTCTTTATCGTTCATCTTAGTGAGGTCACGGCCGCCGACGAGTACCTGTCCGGATGTCGGCCGTTCCAGCATATTCACACAGCGGATAAGCGTACTTTTCCCGGCGCCGGAAGCACCAATCACCCCGTAAATCTGCCCTTGCGGGACGTGCAGGTTAATATCAGAAAGTGCCTGTATTTCGCGATGACCCTGCTGAAAAACCTTATTTATATTCGTCAGCTTTATCATGTAATTATTATTACCTTGTTACGTGAAACTGGTTGTTCACCAGATGATTTTCGGATGTTAAGATGTCTGGACGGCTAAGTCAACAGGATTTAGTTATCAGGCCGCATTCTCATTCCGCATCAAATAAGCGATACTAAATACATTATTGATGACGGACTAAGAGTGTAACCATGGGTATCCCCGCAGTATTTCTGGACAGAGACGGCACCATTAACGTAGATACCGGCTATCTCCATGAGATTGATGATTTTCAGTTTATAGAGAACGCGATTGAAGCAATGCAGGCCATCAAGCAGATGGGTTACGCTTTAATCATAGTCACAAATCAGTCGGGTATCGCCCGCGGTATGTTTACCGAAGATCAGTTTATGCATCTGACAGAATGGATGGACTGGTCTCTGGCGGATCGTGGTGTTGACCTGGATGGTATCTATTATTGTCCTCATCATCCTGAAGGTACTGTCGAAGAGTTTCGTCAGGAATGTAACTGCCGTAAACCGGCGCCGGGTATGCTGCTGGATGCACAGAAATTCCTGAAGATCGATATGAGTAACTCTTATATGGTAGGGGATAAGCTCGACGATATGCTGGCCGGACGGGCAGCCGAAGTGGGTACAACCGTATTGGTACGCACCGGTAAACAGGTAACGGAAGACGCCGAAGCGGCGGCAGATATTGTGATTAACAGTATCGCTGATTTACCTGCACTGCTGAAACCCGTACAAAAAAGCGCAAAATCACCTAAAAAGTAACCCGATTGGGTGTTTTATCTGCAAACAGAAAAAAAGTTGAAATAAACACTTGCGTGATCTCAGCGAGTGTCTATAATGCGCCCTCACTGACACGGAACAACACGCTGAGAAGCGCGCCGACAGTAGAGGAAAGCGAAAAAAGTTGAAAAACAACGCTTGACTCGAAGGGGCTGGAAACGTAATATACGCAGCCTCGCAACAACGCAGAAGACCGGCAACGGCAGCGAATGTTGCAACTGCTCTTTAACAATTTATCAGACAATCT